>SESF01018285.1_pt1 | contig 220853 bp, 319 predicted proteins | sample 3171521 | NCBI WGS metagenome assembly SESF01 (sample SAMN10866945, study PRJNA518727) | freshwater metagenome | biome: subpolar coniferous forest; feature: holomictic lake; material: water; isolation source: holomictic Lake 227, 6 m and 8 m depth | place: Canada: near Kenora, Ontario | collected...
TTCAAATCCACTACGATACGCATCATTTATTCAAGATTATCTCCGATTCGAAGAGCTTTACTAATCTCAAATCCACTACGAAAAAACACCAGATTATATTCCGAGACCAATGGCATGTGCTTTATTAAAATTTCAAATCCATTACGGAAATTATCAAATGTAGTTATGGCTGGGACTATCATACAACCATATGAAGTTTCAAATCCACTACAGTATGCATTAAATCAAATCAGATCAGATGCTGAAAAAGAACGTGATAATACCCTTTTTCAAATCCATTACGGAAAACAACAAACATTTAAACAAGAAGTCCACATGTTTTCACGATTTTCAAATCCACTACGAAGAGAGTCCAATAAACATATGCCTTAAAATAGATTGGACGATTACGAGATTTCAAATCCATTACGGAAAACAACAGACCTATCCCTCCTTGGCAGCGCAATCGTGGCACTTTCAAATTCACTACGAGATGACATCGATCTGTTCATAAATGTGCAAGAATCCATAAAATACGCGTGTTTCAAATCCACTACGATGGGCATCAGACGCAAGAGAAAGTCAAAATAACCGAACGGACTAAAGCGTTTCAAATCCATTACGATGAGCATCAGACCCCTTGAAAGTGTCATCCGTCGAAAGTAAAGTCGGACTTTTCAAATCCATTACGGTGGATATCAGACTTGAGGGGTGTGCGTATTATTCGATATGCTTTTCAAATCCATTACGGTGGGCATCAGACTGGTCATGTTGGCGCAGGGACTCAGGCCGTCCGATGCTTTCAAATCCACTACGGTGGACATCAGACTAAAGCGGTGTGTCTTTTGAATTGTAGTAACGATACTTTCAAATCCACTACGGTGGGCATCAATCTCATCCAATTTCCCGACCTTGATCGCCTTCAAATCTTTTCAAATTCAATACGATGAACGTCAGACATCTCCTCGATCAGCGTGGTTGATGAGCCAGCTTTCAAATCCACTACGGTAGACATCAAACCAAGCGAAGGCGGTGGAGGAAGAAGAGATAAACCCTTCTTTCAAATCCACTACGGTGGGCATCAGACGATAGCTTGGCAGATCCACACTCCTATGATAAGGAGACTTTCAAATCCACTACGGTGGGCATCAGACCATCAAGACGCTGGTGTAGCGCTGGTTCGACAAGTACTTTCAAATCCACTACGGTGGGCATCAGACTTAGACGAGGGTGCGGGAGTTCCGAACTACGCCAAGGCCTTTCAAATCCACTATGGTGGGCATAAGACCGATGATGAACCACCATAACCGATGGTCTGCTTTCAAATCCATTATGGTAGGCATCAGACTCGGAAGTGGAACACGTTATAGTCTATGATGAAACTCTTTCAAATCCACTACAGTGGGTATCAGACAGGAGAAGGGGGAAGTACGCCCTCGGCGGGTCATTTCAAATCCACTACGGTGGATATCAGACTCTCATGCTGCCGCACCGCCTTTAGTCTAATCATGACATTTTCAAATCCACTACGGTGAGCATCAGACCTTTGAGTGGCATCAATGGAAGACGTGTCCGAAGTGTTTTCAAATCCACTACAGTGGGCATCATACTCAATTCGCAGAACTATATTACGAATCCTCATTATTATACTTTCAAATCCACTACGGTGGGCATCAGACTGGCCAGATCTTCATCGCTGACAGAGACCGTTTCCAGTTTCAAATCCACTACGGTGGGCATCAGACCGTTGTTCTTCTAAATTAAGACGATTTTTCATGATTTTTCAAATCCACTACGGTGGGCATCAGACCACAGACGGAGGCACGGTCATCTCGTTGCTTGTTTTCACTTTCAAATCCACTACGGTGGGCATCATACCACGCAAGAGAGAGGACTATGGAAAGCCTTGTGCTCTTTCAAATCCACTATGGTGGGCATCAGACTATAGACTCCCACCCAAGGGCGACCTGAGTTTCATGGTTTCAAATCCACTACGGTGGGCATCAGACTGCGAATGCCCTGTTCTGGTCAGAGCATGCGTTAGTGTTTTCAAATCCACTACGGTGGACATCAGATCAACTTCATTCTATCCATTCGGATGCTTCTTTCAAATCCACTACGATAGGCATCAAACCAATGATGATTTATCGAGACCGGACGCGGGATCGGCACTTTCAAATCCACTACGATGAACATCAGAACAACCACCTTTCCGTAAGGATTACACACTGGGATACTTTCAAATCCACTACAGTGGGTCTCAGACGAAACTTGGAATCACTACGGTCGATCCGCAGAAGCACTTTCAAATTCACTACGGTGGGCATCAGACACGTGTCGACGCATATGAGCGCTCATCGCCAAGGAGGTTTCAAATCCACTACGGTGGGCATCAAACGGAATCTTAGGGGGGCACACACTCGACACAGATCGGCAGTTTCAAATCCACTATGGTGGGCATCAAACAAGCTTAAAAGGTAAGCTTCGACCTGGCCCAATGTTTTTTTCAAATCCACTATGGTGGACATCAGTCTATGCTTGCGGGGGTGGAATAACGCATTTCGAGGCATCTTTCAAATCCACTACGGTGGGCATCAGACCGCTATGTCGTGTCCAGCGACGAGGTTCTCCAGATGGGCTTTCAAATCCACTACGGTGGGCATCAGATTCTTCAGGATGATGAAATCGTCAACGACTTCACGGACTTTCAAATCCACTACGGTGGGCATCAGATCCTACCATTTTCGGTAAGATCGTATTATATCCTCATTCACAAATTGTCAATGAACACAGTGGGAAATTCAATTTTCCCTCTTATAGTATCTAATACTGCAAACTATTTATAATTAACGCATTAGAATAAAAACTATAAGATATCAACTTGTTTGATACTTTTTATAACACAAAAACGTACTTCAATCACTGTCTCCAACCGCCCTTCCGAATATCATATTTAGGATAATTATCCACTATCCTAAAACCAAGATAGTCATAATCAACCCCAAAATTCTCACGTTCAACCTGTTCAATTATATCATATCTCTTCAACGAGAATGGAGCGATATTCTTATAAATCAATTTCCGAGTATTGTTCTTCTCCTCGTAATTCACAAAATCGTCATTGAGGATAGCATCATATTGATCTATCAACATCTCGACATACCTCTTCTCCTGCCAATCCTCCGGCATGAACAACACCACACACCCATCCTCATTCTCGTCATCATCCATTTTGGTGTATTTTACGATATTTGAAAAACTCAAACCGGAATTCTCACCGCACACGAACGAATCCATGCTGGTTCCGAAAGTGACGCTGTCAGTCATAGTCTGATCAACCAGCCATTTATGCGACTGGATTATCTTTTTATCAAAAACCTCACACATCCGCTCCAAATCGGAATCGAGAAAAGAGTCACCCTTCATGATATCCTGGATGAATTCCATCGTCGCATCATACACATGCTGATAAGCCTCTTTTTGATGATCGTTCATCCTGTTGTATTTTTGAGCATCCCATGAATTCACATTCCTACCCCACACATCCAACAGACTGAATATATAGGCCTTGCACACACCCCTCATCAATTTCCACCAACGACCTATCCTTCCTAAAATCTGAGCCAAATCGAAAGGATTGCTCAAATCGAGAAACCCGGAATCGAAATCCAAATTCAAACCGGATTGGATCACACTGGATGCGATGACGAGAAGAGGATCGCCTTTCCTCAAACGCCCAGTGATCTCCTTCAATAAAAAAGATATATCCATCGGTCTAAGATAATTGCTGATGATATAATCCACATCACCCAACATTATATCACCGAGACGTATGACATCCGATGCCAGATTCAACGACGCCAAAGTGGAATATTTGGGATTGAAGACACGGAAACGATCTATCACATTCGAAAGATTCGTCAAGTCATGGATATCCGGCAGAGGAACACATTCCCTTCGCCGGGTTATCTTGGGTTTGGTCTTCACTAAACGGGTGAATTCCTCAGACACCAATGGGATCATCCGGTCATGCCTCTCACATAACAGACTCCTCAAAGCGTCATCCCATCTATCCACAGTGGGAGGAGTCGCGGACACGAAGAAGAATTTGGCTCCGCAATATTCAACCATGGATGAGATTAAGGGGGCTATCTTTTGAAATTGGAACACATTGAACGTCTGACATTCGTCGAAAACGAATATGCTGTTTTTAACACTGCTCATGAGAACACAGTCATATCGTCTATCGCTGGTGAACATCCTCATGAATTTATTATAAGTGGTCAAAATGAATCCATGATCCCCGAAAATATCACGATTGAAGGTGGATGTGTTTTCCTCATTCATCGTCTCTCTTTTAAGATGATGCAGCAGAAGAGAATTTCCTTGGACCACGGTATCGAACAGCACATTCTTATTCTGATCAAGGATATTGATTCTCGGAGCATAGTAATGCACCTTGCACGGAATGGAATTCTGCATCACCTGTATGACGCCGGCCATCGTCAATGTCTTTCCCATCGAGGTGTCACCCACCACTAAATACACCCCGCCGCCGGAGAATTTCGAGGCGTTGCCAATCACATCATTTTGAAACATCGTCTTCAATTCGTCAGGCTTCACACCATTCTTTTTAAGAACAGCCTCGATGTCCACTTTCACCAAACACGCCGCCAGTTCATCTTTGAAAACTTTAGGTTCACGAACCCCCCGGCTTTGTCGTTTGGCGCTCCTCACATCGGCTTCCACCATGGCGCCGAGGAACAAACGCGTCAAAAAATAGAAATCATTGTATTTAGTGCCATTCATCTTCTCAAATATTTTTTGGATATGTGTTCTTATATAGCCATCCACATTCTTTTCCATAGCGGTCTTCACGATAATCTTGACATCATCAATGCCGGACTTCACCCCGCATCCATCTTGCGCCTTATCGATCAATACGGCCGAGATGTCTGAATGGGTGTTCAACCATTCTGTCAGCGATTCATCATACTCGGCCATGTTGACAGATTTGATTTCAGAATGGTGGGCTCCGCATATATGGAACACCAGCATTGGAAGATACGATCTTAAAAAACAATCCTTCAACACCTCGGGATTATTTTTCAAAATAAGATCAGTGATGATATAGGCTATGAAAGCACCCCCGCTATGCCGATTGCGAATCCCCTTCTCCGCTCCACCTTCATAACGGGCTTGAAAATCATCGGTGTCTTTCATGATATCATGGAGATGGCCGATGATATTGCTGATGAAATCCGATAATTCCGAATATTTGTCTAAAACATTCAAACGCATCAACGAGGCGGTGTGATTCGCCACCGCCTTGGAATGCGTGTATAATCGACTGGATGGATGATCGTGGCTTTTTACTACCTTCATCAAGTCCTCACAACGAAAGCCTGGGCAGGACATTCCGATTGACCAAGGTACGGGAAGCAGGCGGGTATCGAAATCGATTTTTCGATCTCCTGGATGCATTCCTCAGTGGCTTCCACAACCACGTCAAGCGTCACATCCATATGATAGGTCATCTGTTTTATCGTACTTTGAGTGGCTTCCATGTATTTCCCGATTGTTTTAAAGCGGTGAATGCCGGTCCGCAACACATATTTGAACTTATACGACAAATCGACAAGTTTCAAATCATGTTTCCTACGCCATTCGGTGAGTGTCGGAGCCTGGGATGCGTAGCCTGACCCCTTCGGCGGCTCCACATCGAAATCACGCCAATACCCGGCCATCGAACCGAGAAGACCTATGATCACCCTTTCCGCCCTCATCCGGTTATGTTCCGTCTTCAGGTTCAATTCACACGCCACATCGGCACTGGGAATGGAAAGATTCCTGAATAAGGCCTTTTCAGCCACAAAACGTATGGTTAGTGTTTTCATCATACTCCATGGGTTGAAACCCAGTGTTGAAGACATACCTTCAACACTGGGTGTTGAGTGTTAAAGACCGAGCGAGGATGCCTCGACCACTGGTTCCACGGCCTTGGGAACCTCCGCGGGAAATACTGAAACCGTAGAGGTTTCAGTATCCTTGTCCCACACAGGAGTGCTTTTGACCAAGTTCATCACCGAGTCATCCTCCTTGAACACTTCCAGCCATTTATGGAAGGCGGGTTTGAACATTTTGATCGTGTCGGGGATATTCTTGTGGGCGGGGTAGGATTTACCGTTCCACAGGATGTCGGCGGGGTTGGTGACCATGGTGGGCATCGTCCTGCGGACACCGGCGTACAATGCCAAGGGTTGAATACCCCTGCGGCTGCTGGAATAGTTCCCAAGCATTTGATAGCCAGTCCACAGGCCTATGATGCTGATTTTGATCAGCTCCTTGATGCGCTTCTCGATCTTGGCCTCATTCGTGATGCCGTAAGAGTTTTTGGCGATGAGGCGCAGTTGATAGAGATTGAACCCTGACTGCTCGATGTACACCGCCTCCTCGACATACTCCTCCTGATGGGAGCCACTCATATTCTTGCCCTCTTGACCGAAGGCGTTGCTGATCCCGCAGGATTTCAGATCGATTTTGGTGACAGTGGCGGTATGGTAGTAGGCGACATCCACACCTTTGGTGGAATCGAAACTGAAACCTTTGGTTCGTTCGTCCCTCTTCTCGGCGTTGACCATGCCATAGACTGGAATATCGAAAGTGTGTTCGAAGACATCCTCCGGTGTCACATCCTCGGGTTTCTTGTTCAACGTCTTGGCGATGGCGTTGATGATCCTGTTCTGCGATTCCTTCAAACTCTTCGGATGGCATTCGATACCCTTGCATCCGAGGAGAAGGGCGGGTTCCACTATGAGGCCTGTGTTGGCGCCAAAAGCCACCCCCATTTTGAGAACCTGTTTATGGCAGTTGGGTGAACCCCATGACCTTTTATGGGTGTCCATCCGAACGGAACCATCCAGTCCGTCACGATTGTAGCGGCAGTCCACACCCTGGAATAAGAAACTGGTGTTGAGGAATCTGTCCTCGGGACTGATGCTTTCGATGAATTTGACGAGTTCCTTAGTCATTTCACAATACCTTTCTTGTTTCTCACACATTATTAATTGTCGTTGAAACCGATCGCCACAGCATCCCGGAAATAATCCACCAGGTCGGAATCGACCTTGGGTGGCAGCGACCAGGATGTTATGATATCCGCCGATGACGGAAGATTCAAAGCATTGTTCTTCCGGCGAGCCTTCTCATAGAGTTCCATGAACAGATGCCTCATGGAGTCGATCTGCATATCGCACAAGGTCAAACCGCCGACGGCGCTTGAAAACGATTTACGCCCCTTCAACTGTTTGGCCACCCGCTGGAACCCCTGCCCGGCGGCGTATCCTTCCACCACAGCCTTACCCTCGTCGCTGTCAACATCAGCGAAAGCCGACAGTTTGAAAGCCATGTTTTTCAAAAACTCCTCGAACGTCCACTTCTTCTTTTCCGGGGGCTTGTTCTCAACTTCCGCCTTGATGTCGGAACCTTCATCCTCGTCCTCGTCGTCCTCCACGATCACTTCTTTCAGATTCACGAACGCGTGAAGATCCTTCAAATACGCAAGGATCGCCTCTTCTCGATTCTTTCTCATTTCTTCGACCTCCTTGTTGAATTCCTTTAACAAATCACCAATACTCTTATTCTCACACAACTTGTAGCTCTCAGCATAAGAAAGTTTCATGATAAAACTCATGGTGTTTATCCAATATAACGACGCCTTTTCCTGGGTGTCCGATCGTTTTATATATCTGCGCCACTTCTTCCAGCAATCCTGCCATGAGAGAGGTGTCCCGTCAAGATATGCGAAAATGATTTTGGCCTTCTCCTCTGATGATCTTGTATGGGAATCGAATTCATAATATGTGTCTTTCAAAAGATTGTGCAGACCTTTGAACCCACTGCCGGCATCGAGAAAACGAGCGAGAAGGAACACTTTGGCCGCCGTCAACCCAGTATAGACATTAGTCCAGGCGAAGACTTTGTGTTTCGAACAACCCACATTGTCCTCGATTGCGAACATCATGGAACCGATCATTTGTTGGGAGAGGAAAGCTGACCATTTTTTGTCGATGGCTTCCTTGATCTCCTTTTTCACTTCTATAGTTTTGGCCTTATTCAAATCCTTATACAGCGCATTGATCTCTTTTCTATGCATTCTGTATTTTTCACAGTATTTGAGGATATGTGGAAGACCAGGGTGGTTCTCATCAATGTAGATGTAATATCTCAAATCAGTGAATTGAACAAGCGTCTCGGCCATATCCTGGCATATCTGATTGAAGGCCGGTATGAGTGGTCTAATGTCATCCGCGAAACCTGAACGAAGATCAGGAGGCATTACAGACGTATTATCTTCCCTATACGCATTGGTGGGGGAAACACCGGATTTCGAGGCACTGATTTTTTTACCGTCAAGTATGATATCGACAGTGTTGTTGGCAATATCGTAGAGGGCTTTGACAGCCTTATTGGATGAGGATGACATTGAAGTGGTCGATCCTATGATCGTGCCATCATCCATCATGATGACCACAGGACGATTATCAAATTCATTGTTTTTCTTTTTATCTTGTTGCACCTTGGTGTCGATAGTTATCAAAAGATCATCGAGATAGTACTTATTCTTTTTACCCTTTTTCATTGCCTTCTTCACGATCCATAAAGTGAGACATGCCCTCAAAATGGATTCGGGAACCTTGGTGCCGGAGTATTGACCAATACATTTCTCCACCGCCATTAACGATATGACATCAATGATCAGGTTGTGGATATTCTTAAGGGTGATGGGGAAAACCAACGCTTTGGAAACATTGGTCTTCCAATCACCATTACAGATATTGATCTTCCCCTCGGAACCTATGGATGCGATCCGCTCCAACACTTCATCACGACTCAGCTTTGAGGCGTTATCGAGTTCCCGCCTCATATCGGCATATGTGATTTTAGATGGATCGATATTTTGATAGATGTATTTTCCGGCTGGCTGTCTGAAGCTATATGCGCCAGAGTTGCCCATATTGGATGCGGGTTGATAATCGAAGGTTTCCACATCCATCTCGGTGAATTCCAAGATGAGAGGAACTTTGAATGGTGTTTTTTTGGCGACCGCCTTATTATACGCCTCATCAATCTCATCCAAATTGACGAGAAGGTTTTTGAAACATACGCATTTTTTAGTATGTTTTCCACCGTTATTGTGGACAACCAAGGCATGAGGTCTTAAAGTGTTGTTGATCATTACCGTGAACCTCCCATTATCTCAACCATGCCGCAACCCATCGAATTATTACCGCCCATGCCACAGGACCATGCGAGACGCTGGATGGGAGGAGGAGCTTTTAAAATAATCTTCCCCACCCATGTTTTATAGGTGATCTTATTGATGACGGTGGTTTTCGGTTTCACATCCATCAAGATGATATTCATCTTCGACGCATCCTTCATCTCTTCCCTGGAGACCTTGTAAAGATTTAACCACGCATCGGCGATCTCAGGTTCATCCTCTACGAATCTTTCCCATTTATGGATGAGATTCTTAATGATGATTGTTTCACATTTCGGAAGACCTTCCTCTTCCATTTCAGGAATCATATAAATCTTATATTCGTCTCTCACCGTCCAGTATGTCGCTATCGAAGTCCCTACCGATGTGCGCCATCCCATTCCTTTTTGAAAAACCGGAATGTCTGTGATCACCACATCATCCACTTTGAATTCAGCCGCTCCGATTCTGATCACTCCTTTTTTCAAAAGACCTTCCGTGAGTCTGATAAACAAACCCGGTTTGGGTGTCGAGATCGTGGCTATGGTCTTGCCTTCAAAACAATAACCGGAAGAACTCCAATCCTCAGTTCTCAAATGCCGCATTGACGGTGAACGGAGAGCGGACAGATTGAAAAGTTTGATTCGAGTGTCATCATGAAGAATTTTTCCAAACTCCCCATCCTGTTGTGTCAACGTCTCATATAGCATTGATCCTATATAAGCCGTGTGTGAAAAAGACACCAAAGCACTTTTGTTGACAGGGGATAAATGTAGATCAGCTCTCATCACGTTTCTCCTTATATAGTTGATGGGTTTGACTGTCTTGTGGTTCTATTATACTCGTATGGATTCATATTACAATAGGGCTGCAAAATTATTTTGCATTAATATTTCAAGGAAAGATTCACCTCAACATCGAAGCCACTTCACCGCCACCGTTGTGCGTCACGCACGGCTCGCACTTCCCGCAGGAGGTGAATAGATCGGTGCTGACATATCCCTCGGGATCGGCCTTGGGATACTCGCACCACCACATACAGTTGTCCGGCACCTCTAAATCCGAAAGCTCCTTCAAGACCGTCTTCTTATCCATCCTCTCAAGATCAAACACGATCTTGACATCCTTCAAATCCCGGTACTCTGCCATATGTCCGAACGTCTTGATGAAATCGGCTTTCCCCTTCCGGCCATAATCATCCTTGATGTAGCCGAAATGGATGTTGAGATGACTGGTGAGGTAAGGTATCACAGCGGCCAGCCAAATGGTGGCCTGGGGGTTCTCCCCGATGGATGGCGACATGTTGCCGTTGCTGTGGATGCAGACGATGGTCTGTCTGATGGTGACACCATACTTGGCTTTGATGAAGATAGCCATCCTCTCACGGGATATGGCCTCCATCCTCAGTTTCTCAGTGGAGACTTGATGATGTTTCACCGTGATGGTTTCAAGGATTTTACCCTTCTCCATCTTCGAGGCGAGTTGGCATACTATGAGAGTGGAGTCGCAACCACCCGACCATACAACCAAATCGGAACGCTGGGCGGTTCCAGTCTCGGAGGACTTCTCAGACACATCCCGACTGGTGGACACTTCGACAATTTTCTTTTTCATTTATCCTTTTTGAATTTTGGAAATAAATCCCCTAAGATGAAACCCAGGCCCATTCCTATGCCGGAGCCAGAGGCGCAAAAGAACGCCTCGTTCCAACCATGTATGGAAGTGGCCACCATTATCAAAATCGTGATGGCGTAGGCCGCCAATGAGAATGCGGAAGCTGTGACGTATTTCTTCATATGAGACTCCTATTCGGGAGGATTGTTCGGATCAGTATCCTTCCCCGCTTGTGGTGGAGGTGGAGGAGGCGGCGGGGGAGGTGTGCATGAATTCAGAATGTAAGCTGACGAGATGTAATTGTTGTTGTAGCAGTCGGTGTTGACATAGACTTGGACACTGAGATTGTTCACGACGGCCTGGGTGAGAAGATTGAGGATTTGGGAATTGTTCTTACTGTTCACGGTGTAGCTGTAATCACCATTGCAGGTCCGCAGGGTGACTGAGGGGTTTCCATTGCCTATGCCGACTTTCAACACAGGGGCGGTCAACCAGTATCCTCCTCCGTTATCATGCCCATTCTTCAAGGATGTCTGAATACGGGGTTCGGATGCCTCCACCGCCAACGCGGCCAGCAACACTGCGATAATCAACGCTTTCATCTTCCACTCCCTTTTCTGTTATTTATAGTGTTCAACAACTTTTCGAATCCGACAGGCTTCACCATCAACTCGTCCGCTCCAGCCTCCAAAGCCAATTTTTTGTATCCCACATGGGTGTTGGCTGAAAGCATTATCACCGGCTTGTCCGACCATCCTGCCATCTCTCTGATCCTCCGCACCACTTCAAATCCATCCATTAATGGCATGGATATGTCAAGTATGGCGGCATCGGCACCTTGTAGTGCCAAATCGACAGCCTCCTGGCCATCCTCGGCCAGTAGAACCTCCACATCCATTTGGAGTTTCCTGGCCTTGCCGGTCAATCCCAGCTTCATCATCAACCTGGAGGATGAATCATCCTCGGCCACTATGATTCTCAAGGTTTCCATTCGTTTTGATGCTCCGTCAGTTTGATGTTGCCTTGTATCCGGAGAATCGTGACAGCCTCGGTGATCTTCCTGTTGAAATAATAATTACATGTAAGGCATTGGGCCGTTTCCCATTTTGGTTTATACCACGCCCATGAAGCCCACCATTTATGAGTGTAGACATCGGTCTCGGGATTGATGATCCAATCCTTATGCATCGCAGGATCATATAGGGTATGCATATCATACCAACCATCCCCAGTCTGAATAGTATCCCCTTTCACCAATCCCACGTTTAACATGTTTCCGGTGATCTTGAGATACTTCACCTCAGTCCATTCAAAATCCTGAACGACCATGACGTTCGAGGTGGCGGGAACTCTGAGAGTGCAGAGATACTTCTCGAAATTCTCATCGGACATCCTACGGATGGTGATATCCTCCCACCCATCATTCCGGTAGAACAACGCCAACGTTTTCATTTCCGCCCTTTCACGGCTGGAACAACCAAATGCTCCAATTTATATTGACATCTGAAATTCGGATTCATGCGGACGAAGTTCTTCAACGGCTTCATGAAGTCGGATCGGTCATTCGTGTCGTACATGCATCCACCATAGGCCTCGGACCAATAGTCTTTGACCACCTGGCGTTGACGCTCATCAATATCCTCCTTCAAGTAACCGTCAGTATGATCGGTCTTGAAGGCGTCACAACACAAACAGACATCAATGTTTCTCATTCTCTAAACCACCATATGCTGGGGGCGAGGATGTCATCCCTCACCACTTTTTGACCATTCCACTCGTTCTCGGGATTGTCCTTCCAATCATAAGCATGGGTCATATCGAACCCGCGCTCATCCTTGTCGTTCCCATCATACCTAAAATATACACAGCCTTCCTCCAAATACAAGCGCTCAATCACGGCTGGCTGCTCATGATACCAGACTTTCCTTCCAATCTCCTTGTCGGGATTTTTGAAGTCGAAAGGATGCTCTCCCAGCTTGTAGATGAGTTCATGGGCTTTGACCAAGGCGTAATGGATATCGTTCGCCACAAAGCTGTAGACGATCCGGCCATCGCATTTGATGTTGACCCTGCAATGACCATTGATGCGGATATTATCCCATTTGTATTTGACGGTGTTGTACTCCTCCGCGGAGACCTCCCAACATGGACGGTTGACGCACTTGTCGATATAGGGGTGCAGATCGCCACCGTGGTCTTTGACCCACCAGGTGGCCGGAGTCCCATTCATCTTCCCCAGCTCATGCTCCTTGTCAGGGATGTCCACCACTTGGATGAAGGCGGGAACCCTGTTCTCAGAGTAGGTCTTCAACTTGAAGACATTGGTCTCCTTCGGCTTCTCCTTCTCAAGGGCTTTCTCAATCTGATTGTAGGCATTGATCTTGACGGCCATGATCTCGGCCTCGGAGGGTATTCCATATTCTTTTGAATCATTCATGAGTTTCCTCCAACCTCTGTTTCGCGAAAGCCTCCACCAATCGTGAAAGATGGTCATTGAGATTCATACCATCCCCCACCAGCCTTTGACAGATGAAGAACCCCGGCGCTATTTTTCCATCGAGGATGTTGCTCTCATCCTCGTTGATGGCGCTGATGTCCACCATGAAAATGTAAAGCACCTGCCCTTTCCCGTCACCGGATTCCACATCCGTCTCAGGAGCCTGGACTACGAAGGATAGATATCTGCCTCCTATCAATGGCACGACCACTCCCAAAGCCGATCCATACTCGGTGTCGGTGGAGATGCCCGTGAACATCTGTTTCTGTAGTTCCATATACTTGGGCTGGAAATTATGCAGGGCGTCGAGAATAGCCACAAGGAAGGAATGGGGGAATTCGGACATCGACCTGATCTCATCGGATGGCCCTGGCATTATCTCCGCGACACCTTCGGCTATTTCGTAAGCCAGGTTCTTCTTGATATCCTCGGTCATATCTTCATAACTCATGTTCTCAAACCTTCCCAGTTGTTTTTGTAATGCTCGGTGGTCTCATACCACTTCCACCACCGGAGATTGATCTCCCCCTCGGAGACATCGATGTAGTTCGGATTGAGTTTCATTGAATGAAACGGTAGATCATCCTCACAAGAAGGATTAGGGATGAATCGTGATTCCTTGGCGTGGTTTTCCAATTCCTCCTTGGTGAGGGAATTCAAGCCATTGCAACATCCATAATTCATCTTCACGTCCATCTCGATCTTCAACAGAAGGTCTTCGAAGGTTTCCGCTTTCTCCCGTCCACCATGGTAGTTCGACCAGTCCCGATACCCTAAAATATCATCGGTGTCGGTGCCATCCCACTTGACGATCATATATTCCCCGACATACAATGAGCGGTGATGCGTCCACTCACACCCATAGACTTCCCTGTAGGGAACAAGGATATAGCAATCGGGATCATCAAGATCGTCACCCTCGTCCTTGTATTTGTCGAAGAACTTCTCGAACCTCGGATCATCCTGGCGGATTTTAACCTCTTTGTCCTCCGGCCTCTCAGAAGCCTCCTTGTGATGGCCATGGGAGCACACATGTGAAATCCAAAAGGCGAAGTTGTTGTCGAAGAAACCACCCCCGCCACGATGCAGGGCGGGGTGGTGGTTGAGGAAGTCGATGGCTCTATCGACTTCGATCATTGTTTGAATGCGGTCATCGCTGTGCATCAGAGGGCGCTCCGGTATTTCATGAAATCGTCATATAGCTTCTTATGGGTCTCGTCAGAGCAGAAGAACACCCATTCGTGGATGACATTGTCACCTCCGACATAGCCAAGGCTCGTCTTGGCTCCCTGGGCGATCCCATCATCCATCCCGTATTTCTTCAAAGCGCTGGCGCCTTCCCATATGCGTTCGATGGACACGATGTTCATCCGTTTGAAGTCCACCGTCATCGGAGCGTTGCGGCATTCCTGCCTCATGTTCTCGATGGTGGTTTTGAGTTGGAGGATCTCACCCTTGAGGTTGATGTTCTCAGTCTCAAGATTCGTCACCTTGAGGTCAAGCTTCTCAACCTCGGCCCAGCCATCACCGACTTTATCTTCCTTCTCCAACTTCTTGAATATTCCGAACATGAGGTGTTCCCTTTCTTATTTTAGATAAACTACATCGAACTTCTAAATTGTCAAGGCATCCTGTCAAGGCCTTCCAGCACCATCAGCTTCCTGAACGACTCACGGCCGCAACAGCCATCGCAACCATGGACGGCGGCGGTGCTTCTCAGCTTCTCATCGGAAGGGACGGGGGCTTTTCCCTTCTTCATCCCTTTGACAAGCGACTCGATCCTTTTTATCCCCGGATGGCCGACTCCGTGTTCACACTGCCATTCACCCCGCCCGTCCATCCACCATGTGTCACCATCGATCACATGCCTCTTAGGAGATGGTAATTTGAGCTTGGTCTTCCCTGCACCACGGAAGGGATCGACAATCTTCATTTTCCGTGGCTTACTCATAGTTTGAATTCCGATATGAGTTTCATTTTAGCTTTAAGGGATTCCTTGTGCGCGGATATCTGTTTCTCCAATTCCTCCTTCGACTTCGATGGGGAATTATTATACATCATGATCATGCTCTCATGATATTTCCCGACGCTCTTCAACAACGCTATTTGAAAAGTCTCACATATCTTGTCGGCATCTGGATTCGGAGACCAACCATAGTCAAGTTCAAGTTTTTGAAGCAATTCGAGAGGAATCAACGCCTCGGGGAAGAATATTTTATCCTTTGAGGTGAAACTATATTTCGGCATCACCATGTTGATGGTGACCTTGTCGGAAGGAACATTCGGTTTATCCATATCCCCTGCGAACAGCGAGGGGAACAGTTTCGCCAATATATCACCTAAGAGACTCATCATATCCTCCTTGAAAGCCACAGAGGTTTTTGAGGCCTCTGTGGCCGTTTATGATTACTTCTTCACCGATCTGCTGATCAATTCCTTGGTCACGGCCTCCGGTGGCAGTGATGACTGGATGCCATCCCTCAACCCTCCTAAGACTCTGACCATCTCCGGCACGTCAAGGGAGTTGATTCCAAACTGGTCATCCATGGCCTTCCAGTAGGTGTCCACAAGCGAACAGGCCTTGTCCTGCATGGACGCTATGGGGATGTACTGCCTGGCATATCCTTTGATGAAGGCGGGGAATTCGGCCGCCGTCTTCCCCTTGAACTGGTCAAGGTTGTCGCGGAAAGCCACCCACACCTTGACGGCGATGTCCTGCTCCTGCGGGGAGAGGTTGGCCTTCTCCTGTAGGTAGCCCATGGTGATGGCCTTACCGATGCCATAGGCGATGAGGGCTTTGTCGATGTTTTGGAACATGGCGCAACCGGAGAGGATGACCATGGCGATCAGTGAGAGCGATAATAGAATTTTCTTCATGGGATGATTCCTTTATCGGTTCCGCACACAAGCTATAATTCCTATAACCTGTATGCGGTTGTCCGTGATTAGAGCGAGGCTTTGAGATTGTCGATCTTCTTCTTGAGTTCGGCGTACTTGGCCTCAAGGTCCTTGCTGGGGGATTTCTTGGCCATGATCTTGAAGACGGCGCGGATGATCCGGCTTTGAACCTTGACCCCCGAGACGATGTCCTCGATCGCCGACAAGGCGTTCAAAGCGTCATCGATGTCAGGCTCCTTGACGGCCTCGGGTGCGGCAGGCGCCGGTCCGGCAGGGACTTGGGGCGGGACAGCCGGGGCGGCAGGAGCGGCCTGCGTCTGCGGTGTCGGCTGGACGTTGGTGGTGACCACAGGCGGAGCCACCTGGGGCTGGGCCGGTTGTGGTTGCGCGGGCTGGGTGGTCTCGCTCATTGACGATTTTCCTTTCTTGGGTCTCAACTTTGATTTCTCGACAAGGCAGATGTTATCTGCCAGTTTGAACACGTACACCATGCACTTGGCATTGTGGCTGACAGAGGCGGTCTTCCCCTCCATGACGGCTGTGAGGAACGGATTGACCTGTTCCGCCTCGATAAAGGAGTGGTCGGTCTTGGTGTCGACGGTGAGGTTCCCCTTCTCCACCTCCAAGGCGCCACCCGGCATGACTTCGAACGCGCCGTTCTTCCACTCACCGCCGCCGACAAGATTCTTCTTGGTGGCCTCGATGAGGGTTGAGGCGGTCTTGAGGGTGTCGGTGTTGTTCTCGACTCCGATGACCGATGTCTCCGTCCCGTCAGGGTTGACGGCCGTGATCTCCATCTTCTCCCCGTTCAGAACGATCTTGGGGGATTTGAGGAGGTCGAAGTTCTTCTCGAAGTCCCAGCGAATAGCTTTATCCGAAGGAAGTTTCGAGACATGTTTGAACTCTGTCCCCGCGATGACGCAGTCACCTTCTACAAGAAGCATCGAATGCTTCAACGCCACCACGATGGTCGGCACTCCGTTGGCCTCCATGGCGATCACCACTGGACGATAGTCGTTGGTCCCTGTCTTCATGATTCCGATGAATTTCCCGATCATTTCTCTGACTCCTTATTTGTTTCTCACTACGGTTCGAATTAAAACTCCAGCCTCCTCCAGCATCTCCCGGCCGACCCCGCAACTCTCCTTCCATCTTTCAGGCACCTCACCCTCCGCATGGATGATTTCCTTGATGCCTGTCTGAATGATGGCGCGGGCGCAATCATGGCAGGGTGGAAGGCTGTTCACATACAACATGCATCCCGCCAAAGGAACACCCACGGCGGCCGCTGCGTAGACCGCGTTTCTCTCGGCGTGTTCGCTCAGCATATACTTCAAGGGCCGTTCCAGCCTGGTTTTCAACTTCCGCACTTGTTTCAGATATTCAGGACCTGTGAATATTATACCATATTCAGCTTCAGTTCCAAGTTTTTCAACTTCTGAGACATCATCGAAGATGCCTCTCGGAAATCCATTGAAACCAGTCGATCTGACATCTTGTCTCTCACGGCCGACTATCACCGCCCCCACCTTGGTGGAGGTGTCCTTCGACTTGGTGGCGACAAGGTCGCACATGTCCATGAAGTATTGATCCCATGTCATGACATCAACCTCAACCGCATGATCCTCTTGACGGTCTTCATGCGGACATGGGTGGATGCGTTCATCTTGGCCATTTTCCTTTTGGCCAAGATGGTAGTCATCCGGCTCGTCCTGCGGGACAAACCTTTGGTGGTGTGGTTGATGATCATACCGATATCCTCACCGACCTCGTATAATTCGAAGTCTTCATGTAGCTGTCCGCAACACCCTTCGAGTCGGCGGCGTAGTTCACGCAGTTCGTGACACCGAGGCTTCCGCCGGCCTTCCACGCATCCTGGTTGGCGGCGAGAAACATGAAGTTCCAGTTGTACTTCTCGGTCTGATGTTTGATCATCTCCGCGATCTTCTCCTGCGTGAACTCCTTGGAGGAATTCTCCTCGCCGTCGGTGAGGATGGCGACAATGACCTTGCCCGGCCTCTGATCCTCGGGCTCGTTGGCGAGACGGGTTCCAACAGCGTTGATGGCTTGTCCAATGGCGTCGTAGAGGGCGGTCATGCCACCCGGACGATAGTTCTCGGCGGTCAGAGGTTTGGCCGATTGAAGCTCCACGCCGTCATACAGCTTGTCGTACCCGGTGTTGAACTTGACCACTGTGAGCCTTGCGGTTCCCGGACAGGCCTTCTGATCCTCAAGGAAGGTGTTGAAGCCTCCGATGGTGTCGTTGGCGAGGTTCTTCATGCTGCCACTCTCATCGATGACGACGGCGATCTCTGCGAAATCGTTTCTCATTTTCATTTATCCTTTTTGTTGGTTACGCTTATGAGACTATACGGATACAGCATCCCTTTCAGGATGGAAAATACCATGAAGATGCCGACGCAACTCCAAAAACCGATGTGGTGATAGACATCCGGCAGGAAATAGAAGTACTTCCCGCCAATGCCGAACAACGTCCAGCATATCCAGAACGGGACAGCCAGGGAGACATTGATGGCCAATGACAGCAACCAGCCGAACACAGGAATAGTATTCAACATCACACACCTCTTTCTTGTTTCAACATATACAATCTAACACTGATATCCGAAGTTTCAAATCCAAGTGCAAATTAATTTTGCACTTTTATTGTTTGTCGGTATTCTCCGTCTCGGATTCTTCTTTGAGTTCAGCCTTGTCAACCTCTTCAGTCTTCTTCCCGAAGGCGAGATCGTAGTTGGCGTTGTATTCCTCCAATGACACTCTCATCGGCCTCGGCGTATCTCCTTTTCCGCTCATTGAATCCTCCCCCATCCGATAATGAACAAATCTTGTTTCCCATTGTAGTCGGCGCGATAACCTTTTTCGATGAAAAGACTTTTCAAGGTTTTGAACTCCGGCTCACCCAGCCTCATTTTGACTTGAACCTCAGTTTGACGGTTCTCCACGGCGGTGTTGATGGATGTGACCACCAGTTCGACAGCCCTCTCCAAGACCATCTTCCTCGCATTCTCCAGCTTTTCCAGCATATCGGACGCAGGAGGTATTTGACTTGATAGATCGCTCATTGAAGACTCCTTATCAGCGTGTTGTACGCCTTCTGATATTTGGTTTTGTTCTCATCGACGTTCTTCAAATCCCGCACACCCATGTTGTCCCTAAGATCAGCGAGTTTGACGTTGAACGCCGGATACCCAAACTGGGCGATGTTGTCGATATAGGTGGCGTAGTCGGGGAAATTCTTCTTGTTCAGCATCTCACAGGCCACCACGGCCGCATCCGATATCCCGTCATTGATGAGATCGATGGGACGAATGGACGGGCAATCCTCCAAGACATCGTGCAGGATGGCCACCACCCTCTCGACCCTGTCAGAGACATCCAGCATCACTCTGAACGGATGCATGATGTAAGGTTCACCGTTCCTCCGGTATTGACCATCGTGGGCTTTGACGGCGATCTTGATGGCGATCCCCAGTTCGAGATCATGATTGGGCGGGAGATTGGCGATCCTCGCATCAAGATTCACCATATCCTTCCGATCTTTGACGAGGAACTCCTCCATCATCCCGGCGATGGTGAGAGCATACAACTCTGTGTCACACCTGGCCATGATCTTCTTGAGACGCAGATCGTGAATCTCCCAATGATTCCCGTTCTTGCACACTTGGACTACAGCTTCATTTTCCACTATTTTTCTCCTCGTTTTCAAACACTTCAACTATTCTATCCTCGGAATCCACCAATTCAACCCTGACTATGAATCCCGTGCAATTATTTTTATTCTCCAGCTTCTCCACGGCGTTGTCGTAGGATTTACGGGCATCCTTCTCATTCCGGTATTTGTACTCCAAGGCCTTGTCCTTGTAGTATGACAAGGTGGAATACTTCTTGACCCACCACGCCTTCCTCGGCTTCGGTTTGGCCTTGGAGGGGAACTTCACTTTCTCCTCCACCTCGGATATGGCTTCGATCTCGGCTATGGTGTGGATGTCATTGGCAGTGGCCCCACCAGTCTTGTGGGGCTTGCACATCTGACATGAAGAACCTTTCTTGTTCTTCACCTTGTACGGCCTGTTCGGATGATTCAACTCCATAGATTCCTCCTATAACACAGGATACCATTTACCGTCATTGGGAACATTGGCGTACTCGCCGTCATACTTCACCCATATGGTCCCGTCCAGGCACAACGCGTAGATGCGGACATGCACTCCGGTGTTGGAGTCTCCAGGGTGGGTGACCACCTGTAGCTGGACCACTGTCGATGTCGGCCTGTTCCTTGGTTCCGCCTCCATACTCACCTCACTTGAACATTGACAGACTGTCATCACTGAAACACACACCGCACTTAACCAGTTCGGCGATCTGATCCTCGTTCACAACCTTGGCCAACGCCTCCGGCTCGGTGTCGAACCATATCTCGTCATGCTCGGCGCAGGAGATAATTCCACACTCTCCCGGCACAAGTTCATCCAACAAGAGCATCGCATGGAGATCCCTTCTTTTGCTCCTCTTGGGTTCAATAGCCTTGAAGGAGTCATACGAAAACTCCACCTTCTCCGCGATAGCGCACATCTCTTCGACTGTCATACTGCCTCCTATCTGTTTAAAAGTTCGACCATCATTTTGTTCTTTGTGAGGTCAGCCCTCATTTCATCCATTGACTTCAACATATCCAACTCCTTGAGGATTCGATCAAGAAGAACCTCGGAGGTTGTGAAACATTTCAATCCCTCTCTCGTCCCACCCTCCAGCAACATGCGATTGATCCGTAGTTTCAATCTCACCGATGATCCAATCCATTCCACCAACAAATGATCATCAATTACATCACGCTCATGCATGTTGTAACCTCATTTTCCAATCCATGGTAATTGAACACATGTGAATCCGGCCGCGCCTTTGTGTCCTCCCCCGCCATATTTCACGGCGATGACAGACACGTCAGTCCCGCTTCCCGTCTCCCTCAGACTGACATTGTATTTTCCTTTCTTGTAGACCCACGTGACGAACATATCATACTTCCCCTTCTCGGCCGTTCTGAAGAATTCAGAACCTTTGAAAGGGACATTGGCCACAAGACATTTCAACCCGTCGAACACCACATCATAGCCGATGGAATCCAAAGTCCTCTTGTCAAGCATGGACTCATACTGGAGGACGATCTTACCCTTCTCGACCATCTTGTTGAAGTAGTGTCTGACGGTGAACAAATCCTTCCAGAACGGAGATGTGGGCATCAGATCATAGAGACGGGTGGCCGCCATGAAGTAGCGGGTGTCATCACCGAACTCGAACTTCCAGATGTCATAGTCACCGATCAGCTTGACGGCGCGGGGAACCTCCTCATCGGGGAAGAGATACTTCCACGTGAGGACACAGGCGGCCGTTCCATCCTCTCTGATCCCGGCGAGATTTTTGAAGGCATCGTAGTCGGGAGTCATCACCGACTTGTGATGGTCTATCCATGTGATGTCCTTCGTTCGGAGAAGCAGTCCTCCGAACTTCTCCGGCTTGAAGGAGAAATCCACGATGAAGACCTTCTCGCCCTCGGACACCTTGGAGAAGTCAAACTCCATGTCGTAGTTGGAGGGGATGAAATCGATGTTCTCCCCCTCGAACTTCCGTTTGACCACGTATGCCGAGGCGTAGCCATCCTGATCGGTGTGATGATAGACTTTCATAGATTCCTTCAATGATCCCGCCATGACGGGGTTTTAGTTATAGGTGCCGCTACTTTACGTTTTTTCAACTCGATCTCCTCAAGCATCCGGCTCAACTGATCCTCCGTCCCTTTCATGAACGGACTGCCTTTGACGGAGTATAACACCGCCGTCCTCTCTTTCGTGTTTGTCATTTTTATTTTCATAAAGACAATATAGCGCTTGTCCAGCACGTTGAAAAACATGTTTCAATGTCGATGCGCGCATTGCGGTTCATCACTATGGCAACTCCTTTATCATATCCGACAACTCCACTTTCATTTTACCCTCGACCACCCATTTGTAAGCCACATCCACGAAATCATCCAGTTTGTCGAACACCTGGTGGTGGATGATCTCCTTGTCCTGCACTCTCTGGAATCTATTTCTCCTGCGACGGGACACTGTCAACTCCATAGTGACGCTCGGCGCCAATCTCATCAAACCCTTCGCCGGGTCTTCCACTGAATACACTCTGAACAACCCCGGCACGGCATCATGACCATGCGCCAACGCCTGTATCTCCAAAGTGCTGTCATCGAGTTCCACCTTCCAGTCACAACAACCGGACTTGGCGCCCATGAACCCATAACCCATCTTGAGAAGACGATCCAGTTCGGAGGCTGGAACAAACCCCCGCATCCCCTGTTTATCATCTTCTTTCATAAACTTCCCCCTCTGAAAAGAATATACACCAAAGTCGACGCGTTGAAAGTTGAAATCCGATTTTCCGATAAATATATAAAAAGGAGTCATCAACATGAAATTTGACGAATACATCAACATAGTGGAGGCCGACATCGGCGGTGGTTCACATTATCCCTACATGGTGCATGGCCGTGATGAGGATATGAAGGATCTCCCCGAGGAGAAAACCAGGATGCTTGATTCCATCATGGCCTCCGGTGAGAACGCCACCTCCGTCTACGAGACTGAGAATGGTTCCTTGAGATTGAGGTCCGAGGGGAAACTGACCAAAACCGGCGATGTCTACACCATCCGGGCTTCCGCTGGAGAATACTTGAACGTCGCCACGTTCAAACTGGGGAACATCGATAAAATCATTACCGACAAAGAAGGAACAGACGCCTATTCATCCTTCCTTATCGTTTTGAAGAACGCCTAAGTCCTCACGCACCAGTCTGACCACTTTATGGCCTTTCATTAAAACATCCCAGCGCTCCATAGGCTGGGATATTTTATATTCCTCGCTCCCCGGCACCATCGGCCAGGCGAAGTGGAGATGAAAGCAGTCACATCCCTTCACCGCGTCATAATAGACATGGACGACCTGACCCCAAATATCATTAGTCGAAGGGATCAACCACCACCCTGGACCATTGGGCCTATCTCTCATTGTCCCACCTCGAATCGGACGATGAACCCGAAGGTCGGAGAAGGTGTCTCCCCGACATATGCCCCATAGGTCATCATGACGATCACCATCATCAACGCCAACATGACCACTCCTTCAAGAATGGCGTTGATAATGTACCTTTTACTGATCATTAAGTCCATTAAGACCTCTTAAAATACTTTTTAACGATCATTGACGCTCATGAACTTGCCGACTTCAAGCAACTGGTGCAGATAGGGAACTATGGTGTCGAATATCTCCACCACCTTGTCGCTCCGGCCCCTGTCCTTGAATCCCCGTATGAACGACGCGGCCTGATCCTTCAACAGATGCTGGACATACTTGACGAGGATCGGTTTCAACTTCTTGGGGAAAGTTCCCTTCTCAAGATACCCGCTTGACTCCAAATGGGACATCATGGCGGTGTTGAGAACCATTATCATATCATTCTTGGAGGTGTCGATATCCTCGATGGCGATACTGCCGTCAAGAATCTCCTCCGGTTTCGGAATCTCGTACATTTTCTGATACTTGGAGAAGGCTATGGCGGCCGCCTCGATCCCCAACATCGCCTCCAGCATGATGATGCCGACTCCGGCGAACTCCGCGGGCTTGACGTACTTCAACAGCATGGCCGCCTTCTCACCCATGCGGCGATCCGGTTTAAACTTCTGCCTACCCTCCGACGGCATATGGAAGGCGAACAATTCGGGATCTTCTTTCATCATGCTGATGATGATGGATGAACCACCTTTCATGGAGATGTAGTTGACAACCTCCTCGGCCGAGGGTTCAACCTCCAGATGGGCGAACCTTGAAAGCCATGCTCCATCCCTGAAATCGGTTACCTCATACTCGGCGACATCGGGATTGCCAGCGGCAACTATGATATCATCCTTACCTATGTGGTGATTGTGGAGCCTTCCCTCGTTGACGAAATTGAACATCCCCTGTTTGACGTACTTTGGCGCCCTGTTGACCTCGTCAAGGAAGAAAATGGTCGGCTTACCCATCTCCCTGCCCTTGACAAGCCAATCAGGGGGATAATGCCGCATCACACCCTTGTTTTCATCCTTGACAGGGAATCCGATCAAATCCTCGGGGTTCTGGTTGGCGAGGTTGAGGACTTCGCAATGGTAGTCCATCTCATCGGCGACCTGTCTCACGCCGGAGGTCTTCCCTGTGGCATGCATCCCCCATGCGTAAAGGGGAATGCTCAAGTCATAGTCCTTCTTCAACCTCGCGGCGAATTTGATCACGCTCTTGTACTCGGCGATCGTTACAACACTCATACATTTTCCTTTTTCTGACTTTGTAGATATTCAACATCGACATCGACAACTTTGAAAACACCATTCTCATCCTCGGTCACCGCGGAGGCGTACTCGGTGAAGCATCCGCAGTTCAACACCCGTATGGTTCCGATCATCCTGTCCCTGGCCATATGGGTGTGTCCATAGACCACTATGTTGCACAGCTTCCGGCAGGCCTCCTCGGAGATAAGCCGCTCGACATCGCACACGAAAGCCAGGGCCGACTTGACATGACCTTTCAACCACATGGACAACGACCACGCATCCTTTTTGAAAAGCCAGCGAACCATATTGCACCACTTGTTCATCTTCAAGGCGACATCATAAAGAAAATCGCCTATCATATAGATGTGCTTGTTCTTGAAGATAAGGCCATCGAACTGATGACCATGAGTGACCAGCACCCTCTCGCCATTCAAGGTGGTCTTGACATATTCCTTACATACGTGGATGTTGCCGTAATCGGTGCCATCAAGGAACTCCAGGTGGAAGTCATGGTTCCCCGACACATACACCACCTTGACCCCTTTGCGGGCCATTTTCAACACCTTCTGGATCACGGCGGTGTGGGTGTCATCCCAGCAGTTCCTCTTCCGCATGGCCATGAAGTCGATGATGTCTCCAGCCAGCACCAACTCCTTCAAATCATATCTCCCATCCTCGCGCTCGAAAGTCTTGAGGAATTTGAACAGATGCCTGGCCGAGCAGACATCAGTGCCCAAATGGAGATCGGAAAGATATAATGTGACAATCATTCGACTTTCCGGGTTTTCCGGCCTTTCCTCTTCTTCAACCCCACCGACCAGCAGGATATGAGATCGGGATTCGTGATATGCTCACCCGAGCATTTCAACCGATACACCCCCGGCTCAGCCTTCTCGAAGGAGTTCAGATCGGGCGGGATGGTCATGATGCTGCCATCCTCCTGCCGGATGCGGATCACATCGTCCATGCTCTCCAGCACTCCGAAATACTGCATATACTCGAACTCGCCAGGGGCGATCTCATTCCTCACCCCCACAAGAACTGTCTTACCTCTAATATCAGCCCATGAAAACATTGTGGTTCTCCCCTTATTCAACAACGCACGACCTTCACCAGCGCCGTTGCGATGTAATTGTCACCTATCTTGAACATCTTCGGACTCAATGGTTCAATCAAACCGTGGTTGTTCTCGATCATGGAACGCAGACCACGCACCCTCGCCTCCGCTGAATACAACAGACCTATCGGAGCCACCCCGATCAATGTTCCCTTCTCGATGAGCATGTTGAAGGCGTAATGGAAATGCTCAACCCATTCGAGGGGATTCCGCTTCGAGGCCAATGGCGGTGTCATCACGATGCACTCATACCCTTTGGGCTGTTTGAAGGTGAGGAAGTCCTGCTGGACGGCGATCATGCGGTCACTGACCTTCCTCAACTTCCCCCATTTCATCAGACTCAATTCAAGGGCGTGGACTTTCACCGTGGGAAACCTTCCCAATATCTCCTTGACGATATTGCCATCCCCCGCGGAAGGCTCCAACACTCTCGTCACCTCCGGCGGCATCATGTCCACCATCCTTGTGGCGAGACGGGGAGGGGTGTCGAAGTAGTCGAGGGGCATCGGGACCGGAACCATTCCGGTGGCCATGATCTCGTCAAGCAGGGGTTTGGGGTCGAACTCGAAGTCGAAAGCCTTGAGGGACACCCTCCATTTCCCGCCAAGCTTCTCCATGATCCGGATGATCCTGTCGCGGAACTCGGAGGCCAGGCGATCCTCATTGAGGTTCATCCTGTTCCCTTCGCACTCACACCGTTTGATGGCTTTCAACACATCCTTGTCAATCTCGTTCGACATCTGCCCACCCCATATAATTATTTATCGGACAGTATACTATACACCATATGGGGCGCGTTGAAAACCTCATTTAGAAACTAAATCTTCCGGTTGGATCACACAATGATGCATCCTGACACCACAGATAGGGCAGAATGGAGAACACGCTGTAAGTTTCTCATATTGGTATCCACAATCAGGACAACCGAGAAACCAATCTCCGACAACCATTCCCGATAAATCATACTGGTGTTTCGACTTCTCAACTTCCATACTTAGCCTCCTAATATAATAATGTAGGTTCCATCACCGCCCACGACATTATATTCCCCTTCAGTTTCTCATGCTTCGGCGTATACACCACCGATGTCCTCACCACCGACTCCCTCCAAGGTGTCTCTCCATCCGTGAACAGGATCAGCCTGGCCAGCTTCGGTGTCTTGTCGTTCTTCTCGATATACTCAAGAATCTTCCTCAGATCAGTTCCCCCGGCGCCCATCAGCTTGAACTCCTTCCCCAAGGACACCGACCTGATCCTCCTCACCTCCTGTATGCCATCATCGCACAATATCAACGTGGCATCACAGTTGTTGGAACGCAATCCTCTTGACAGATATCCAAGCATCCTCGAAACCATCCGGTCATCATCGCACACCACCGAGGCCGAGGTGTCGAACCCCACATACAGGGTCTTGGCATGGGTTTGATGCTTGTTCCACCATAGGGAGTCATCTCTTCTACGGGAAGGCCTACCCCACATGATGTCAACCTCCGCGACCAACTCGTCACCGAGATTCTTATCGACCAGCTTCTTCCAAACCTCCCTGTCATATTGATTGACCTCGGCCGGAATGAAATCAAGGATGCTGTCGCCTTTCCCCACTCCGCGCTTCCTGTCGAATGTCCTCTGTCTCGAAGCCCCCTCCCGAAGCATCTCCCTCAATTTGGAAGGCACCGGACGGATCTTGTGGTCGTTGAAGCATTTCTCATGGGTCTTCTTGAGATTCCTCAACATCTTGTCGATGTCTTTCAGAACCTCCTTCAAGGCCTCGATGAACTTCTCCTCGTCATTGATGTTCTTCTTGGCGACATCGGTCTCCATCAGCTTCCGGTAATACCACTCGGCGGTCTGCATAGGCTCCAGTTCCACATTGAAAGCCTTGGTGATGTTCTTCAACGTGGAGAAGGTGTGCCGGCCATATGAGTCTATGAACTTGATGATCTCGTTGATGGCCAGATCCATGGCGATATTGACGATGTGCTTCTCCACGTCGGTGGTGTTCTCATCCTCCATGATGAGGCGGAACCTCTCGAAGTGCTTGAGGGCTATATGACAGACCTCATGCTCGAAGCAGTGGGAGTGGAACTCGGGGTCTCCGGTCTCGGCCATGAACTCGGCGTTGACCCATATGGTCATATCCTGCGCCGAGACGCACAATGTGCCGAACCTCGACTCGTCGCAGGGGATGTGTTCTATCTTCCTCTCCAGGCGGCTTAGAGCGTAACCATAGTAGGGTTTGAATATCAGCAGGGATTTGATGATCCCGCTGATATAATCCTGGGTTATCTGTTCACTGGTCACACTATCTCTCCGGTCTTGACGAACTTGTTCAGATACGGCAGGAGTTCTTTGACTTGATCCCTTGTGAGATGCATTCTTGTGGTCATCAGCACATCCACGGGGATGGGATAAGGAACCCAACCACAGGTCTCCTCAGTCCGCACACCAAGGGACTCGGCCTTGGATGCCATCACCTTCGGCTCGGCATCATCCACTCCCAGCCATATGGCGTCCTCAGTGGCCAGGGAACTTTTCTGCAATGAGCATTTTGATAGATAGTGATCTTTGAACTCGATCAGATCAAAACCACGGTTTGTCTTGCTCGGCCGCATAATCCTTCTCCCTTTCTATCCCTTTTAATATGTGGGCGATCACGTCGACCGTCCATCCATTCCCCAGCATCCGATACCTCTGAGTGTCGCTCACCCCGGCGGTGTATCCGTCAGGAGCGCCCTGCAACCTCTCGCACTCCACCGGAGTCAATCTCCTCAGATCGCTTTTGTCCGAAGGGTGGTCCTTGAAGGTGTAGTAGTTGTCTATCCCCGCCCGATGCATCTTGTGCATGGTGGCGGTCAACGGGACAGCCACAGGCAGATCAGTCCTCGGCTTGTGCGTCCACTTGTCATTGACGCTCATGACGCAGGACTTCATCTTCTCAGTGAGGAAATACTTGTCATCCACCTTGGGCTCCAAGAGATCGAACACCGTCTGTCCACATTCTTTCCGAGGGAAAGAATTGTAAAGAATGTTCGTCCAGTATATCCTGTTGCGGATTTGAGGGACGAATCGGGAGGAGCATATCTTGATCCCCTCAACCCCCATCAACTGGTCGATGATCCTCACATACTCCTTCTTCATAGAACCGATGTTCTCAAGCAGAAACCAGCGCGGTTTCAACTCGGTGAACAGTCGAAGGTACTCATAGAAGAGACGGCTCTTCTCGCCATCAAGGCCCAACGCCTGTTTCACGACACCGCCGACTATCTTGACGTTGCTGAAATCCTGGCAGGGGCTTCCACCTATCAGTAGATCGATGGGAGGTAGATCGGAGGCCTTGATGTTTCGGACATCGCCAAGCTGGATAGTCTTGGGAAAGTTCCGCATCGCCACTTGAATGGCGTCGGCATCCACCTCGGAGGCATAGTAGCTGTCATACTCGATCCCCGCCTTCCTCAAGGCCAGCTGACCGCAACTCATGCCATCGAACAAACTGAGGACATTCATTATATTCTCCATTGATACTTTTGTTTGTCACTCAATCAATATAGCATTGATTGAGCGCGTTGAAAGTATCAATGTGTTACTATCGCATAACCGATGGTGGTGAAGAGAGCGATGAACAGTGCGGAATCACTACGCAGGATGCACAACACGATTCCGCATATGATCCACACCATGGCTATGAAGATGAAGCCTTGAGATAGTTTCGGCCACATGAGTAATCCTCCGAGGGAAGGATTTCAGCCACATGCCACACCAATGGACCATCTTGGAATGTGCCGATGAAGACCATATCCGGCTTGGGATCGATGGGTTGACCAGTGCCGAACATCTCGAACGTCCGCTTCTCCATCGGTTTCTCAGTGTCCACCAAGGCCCAGATGCAGGGAATACCTTTCTGCAACTGGGCTGACAGAACCAAGGCGCAGTCCGGCATCTCGATCTCCGTCCTGCCTTGCAATTGATATTTGTGGATGGTGAGCATGTCACACCCCCGCGATGATCTTGTCAACCATGGCGCTGTTCTTGTTCTTCCGTCCAGCCTTGTGGATGAGGGCTTTCCTCAAACCCGGCCTGTCGATGTACTTACCCACCTCGGCGTCGGAGATGGTGCCGTCATCGATCAGAGAGGCCGCCAGACGCAACACGGAGGCGTTGGAGAACTTGGAGGAAGAGGGTGTCATCACCTTCTGAATCTCCCTCAGAGCCTGATCCCTCTCCGACTTCGTGGAGCGGACTTTCAATCTGCTCTTACTGATAGTAAAGTCGCAAGCCGCCATCCTCACCACGGCTTCTTTCCTATCAACTCTGATCACTTCACCGACATTCCCGGTGCATTCGATGGCTTGTTTCAACAAGTCACCAAGAGGCGGATTGATGATCGAGACCTCATCGCCGACCTTGATTAGATCGGATAGGTCATCGGGTAAACAATTGGTACTCTTGATCTCCTGGAACCCACTCCAGCCCACAGACCATTCCTCCAAAGCCTTGATGATCTCGTTGAAAGCGTTGTCACGTTGGAAGAGGGAAAGAAAATGGACTACGGATGTGAGACCGTCATTAGTCTTATCACAACCTCTCAGCCACACTTTGATCTCGCTATCCATCGTCTCGCTGAGTTGTGGTTGAAAACGGGAGGAGACGGTCACCTTCCCTTTCACAAAATGTTTCGCGCAATTTCCATCTGTGGCGCGGAACCGCTCATCCATCTCGATGATCCTCATGGAAATGCCAGTGTCTTCAGTCTTCCACAGATTGCAGATCAACTTGTCGTTGAAATTGTAGACCTTGGTCTTGTTGAACTGATCCGACACCTTCTCCGACTCCTTCTTCCCATCAGGAGTCATCGACTGGCAATGGAGGCATTCGCATTTCTTCGTGGGGCATCCGGCGACGACCCATTCCTGCAAGGCGCTTTCAACATTGCGTAAATAGATATACGCCTCACTGTCCTTCATGAAACGCCTATAGACCTGGATCAAATCCCGTTCCTTCAACGATCCGCGGATGTATATGCGGTCCTTGGTCAACTGAGGCTGATTGCAGGAATCGATGGTGAACCCGTTGGAGGCCGCAAAGAGAACATTGTTTCGAAGACATTCATCCTGCGCCTGGATGGTCATGAAAATAGTGTTGTCATTCTGATCGAGACGGCACTGGAATTGATTTGATTTCTTTTTCTCCGTCGTCTTTGTTTTCACGTCCATCGGGATGATGCGATTCATCCTCAGTTGGGCTTGAACGACGCAGTCTGCCACATAGTCGGGAACCATCTTGATGTCAACATTCATATTGACATACTGAAGGGTTTTACCCGTCTGATCTCTGAGGATGAGGATTTTCCCGTCCGGTGAATCCTTGATGTACAGCCGGAGATTCTTGTCATCATATCGATGATCTCCGAGGTAGTGGCCGGAAGTGTCGGGGGCTGGTCCTACTGGGGGTTTGGCGTATTTGGCGGATGGACAGGAGGTGTGCGACAGCTTCTTATTGCGAATCCTCGCCTCGGTGACACAGGCGGCCAGGTATTTCGGCAAAGTCCTCACATCGACATCATAATCGACCTTCCATTCATCACCAAGCCGCTCGATGACGATCCAACCCGTGCCGTTCAAAGACAGATTGAAGACCTTCTTGTTGAACGAGAACTTCCCCAGTTCGATCCGATCCATGCTACCCATGATTCCCACTCCTTATATGGTTTTCAAACAATATACTTTATCACAACCAAAACGAATTTCAACGCTCCAGCGGTTTTTTCCTTTTTATTTTACCGGCGACCCGATCACAGCGGCCGGACTTCCGCACCATCCCCATCCACTCGTCATCATCCTCACCCTCCTCCAACTCCAGGGGATGATAGTGGCATTTCGACCTCAAGGCATCCGATGGCGGGACAGGCTTCTCATCGTCACCATCTTCCTTGGGCATCCACCATGTGACATCGTCAGTGAGATAACCTTTGGGATCATAGAACATATCCCCTATCAAAGGTGTTTCATCAACCTTGGAATACTTCCCGGCATACACCTTCTTGAACACCTCGAACCAGTACCAGCAGGATTGACCCTCCTTCGGCTTCTCCTGCATGATGTCGATCCACTGCCCCGTCTTCTCTTTAATCATGTTTTCAACCTCATATAATCCTTTCCCTGGTAATCGTAGAACATCTCTTTTCGTCCTCTGATTTTACCTTCATCTCTTTTGATATGTATGCGGGCGGCCTCGGCGGCCTGGTCACCCCATTTCTTTCTGATATCCTCAATCCCCTCCCGATGATGATCGTATTTCCGGTGGTTCCTGTCCAACCACACTGACCCATCCTTTCGGACTTCGATGGCGTGGCGGTCAAGCCAGGAATGGATGAAGTCGAAGTCCTCACCCAAAGCCTTCCGGCAATCATCGCAATGCTCTTTTCGCGAAGCCATACTCCGGTCCCATCTCGTTGAGAATCGCATTCACCTCTTCGAACTCATCCCTCACACGACTCGGAACCCAGCTTCCGGCCAAGGCCAGCAATGAAGCCATCCTCATCCTGGCCTCATACCTCCTGTGTCTTTGTTCGGGTGTCAGAGCGGCCTCCATCTCGGCCTCCCTGCGTTGACGCTCGATCTCGGCGAGGCGGTCACGCTCGATGGCCATCACCATCCTCTTCTCGAACGATCCTCTATTGCGCGCCTGTCCCATTATTTCCTCCAATTGTTTTGTTAAGACAATATACACCATATCAGACGCATTGAAAGTCAATGATCGGACACCAGTATCTCATCCAATGTCTTCTCATCCATGGCCAGTCTCAAAGCCCTCTTGCCGTCTCTGAACTCGTCGGATATATCTTTGGAGTCGAATATGGCTATTCCTCTCGCCCCTCCACCGGAAAAGGCCACCCATCCACGATGACCGAGCTTGGCGTCATCTTTCCGCAACTCCTCGATGATGCCCTCGAAAGTCCTTCTCAAAGGCTTGACCATCTCATCGAAACTATCTTCGTTCACTGGAGACCTCCATTATCATTAAGACAAATCTCGATCCCGCCGTCATCGATGACAGAACAATGACAACCACGGGGCCACGTCTTGATCCACCACCGCTGCTCCCCTCCTCCGGCGCCCCAGGGACCGCATCCCGTCACCATGACAGTGATGATCAAGGCCGCCATGATGAGAATCAATCTCCTCATCGGACACCTCCGACCACCGTCGAACAATGACCATGGCCACCATGCCACCCCCTGCCACAGCAACATCCGGCGAGGACTACCATGAGCAGAGCCACCATCATGACCACACGCAACTTCAACATATTCCCTCCGTTTTTTGGTTGTTAAGACAATATACACCATGGGAGACACGTTGAAAGTTCACTTCAACATCTTCTCGATGAAAGCCACATACTCATCGAAGAACTTGATCCTCTCAGCGGCGCGCCGTCTATCCTCCACCATATTCTTCTCATGGCGTTTAATATCATCCTCGATCTCAGTGATGTGTTTCGACAAACTATAACTCCGGGTTTGATACTTTTTATACCATTCGATGTCACAGTCATGATCGATGGTGGTCTCCACCTGCTCCACGGCGAACTTGACGATGTTGGAGATATCACCCTCGGCGTGCCTCCACAACTCCTTCAACCTCCCCAGCGTCTTCTCGTAGTCCTTCTTCTTCGACACCAGCTTCTTCATGTATTTGTCGGATTCGGATTTCTTTTTAAGAATCTCCTTCTTGATGAACGCCTTCCGAGACCTCTCCGACCTATTGATATGTTGAAGCACCTCAAGCTCGGCCGTGGCCTTGCTTATGGCATCCTTATGATATTCGATGTCACGCACCTCGGATTCGACAAGACGGCTTCTGATCTCATCCACGGTGAGGTCGGCGTTGTCATCCCGCAACATGACGCAGCATCCGAAAGCCCTGATGACATCGTTCAGCAACCAGGACTTCAGATCGAACTTCCGCTTCTCAAGCATCGCAGTGTAGCCGGTAGGCATTTCATTTCTCCTTTACAGACATTTCAAACTTCTTTCTCAAAGCTTCAGCCTTGACGGGATCGGCCATACCTCCAAGCGCCAGTCTAATCAACTTTTCAAGAAACCGATATTCATCCTCGGTAAGACGCATGGTGACATTGAACGCCGGACCCTCTTCATAAGGGACACACTTCGCCCCATGCACTCCACACATTCCGAACATCTCCGGATGTGTGTAAAGACATTCCTGGCAACAATCGAATTCAACCTCATGCGGTTCATTGTGGTCACAAGGCCTTGTGCATTTTTCCGCGCCGGAACATATCATTTTACTCATGATGCCACCGTCCCGCACATAGCACCGTTATAACTATAATCCGTGGACAACAATCTCTCCCATCGAGTTACTTCTGTATCACCTCCCAAAATCAGTCCTTCCGGTTCTCTACCAATAATAAGATAATCACCTTTACCACGCTTTCGAATAACATTCCCAATGTTCGGAGCTGTAGTGAACGTCCAAGGTATTATCTTCGGAATAACTCTCACCCGGTAATCCCATTTCATGACATCCACTCTGACGATATCGCAGAATGGCTCCCACTTGTTCTTTTCCTTGCCGGATGCAGTCCTCAACCGACAATCCATCGGATGATTGTTGACCACGTTCAAACACACTTCCTTGAAGGACAACAACGTTCCATTTTCCATGGAGACAGTCTCCGCACCTTTACATGGTGATGTATAATCATCACAACTTTTCGGGGTGTAACCCGCACAACTTTGCACGATCTTCGAATTGCGTTCATCCCTCATACACCATTCAGAAATACGGCACGTGGGACATATTGATTCTACCGGAAAACATTTAGCCCCACATGTTATTTCCTGAGTGCATCCATTCCCGCATTTTGGACCACAACGATGGTTGCGTCGATGCACACACGCCTTTAATTCACACCCCGATGCTTTCTCGCACCGCACTTCCATGTCTTCAAACTTGTCAGCCATCTTATTCTCCTATATGTTGTAATCCAACTCGGCCACCTTGTTGACAAACCTGTAAACAGCCGTGACATCATTCTTGGACACCAGCGCCAAATCCCTCAGATCACCAATCGGCCCAGCCTCCTCCATCTCCCTGACAGCCTTCAACATGGCATCCCGCATTTCAGCGTGCCACGCATCGGTGTATTTGTTCCCCCACAATACGGGAACTCTACGGTTCAATAGAGGTGCTTCCACCATCAGCAGTCTCCTTGGCCCCACCATTCATTGACGCTTGAATGTAAAATGCCGACGTCTGCATGACGAAACCTTTCTTATGTAGATCGGACTTCTTCTCCGGCTGACTGCAACCGGAGAGGAGGATCACCAACAAGATGGGTAGAAGAATTCTCAATTCACCACCTTGTTGAAATATTCCTGCGCCATATACGCCTGTTCAAGAGCCTCCTCATGGGATAGAGGACCGGCAGTATATGAGGAATCCCCCATGATTTTGGATAGGAACATCACATACAGACGCTGCAACTCATCCTTACGGATGCTCACGGCATGTCTTTTCTCGATCTCGACCTGATGCTTCCTGACCGTCTCCCAATGCTTGATCTGCATCGCCTTCTGAACCTCCTCATGGCGCAGATGCTCGGCCTTGATCTCGGCGATGTGCTGTTTGGCCTTATCATCCTGTTGCCTGATATGTTCCGTCAACACCTTGCCGCTGACCGTGAACTTCGACTCCCTCTGACACGACTCGCACATCAAGCCGAAGTCGGTGACCTCGTCATCCCTGCCACAGGATTTACATGGTTGAAGCTTCTTCCGGGACTCCGGTGGTGGAAGAGCGTCAGTGATCGGTATTTTCCCTTCCGCCATCAAATCGCAATAGGAACATCCCATGCCACCCTCCGACTTGGAATATGTTGTGCCATCCCGACCACATCGAACGCATTTGATACCACTCATTTGACCACCATCCCTTATTGTTTATCTTTGAAAGATCCATCCTCCAACATGTCACGCCCATTCTCATCACCGTACTGGACGAGCGCCCATGTGAAGTAATCCTCACCCTTCTCACGACACTCCTTCAACCAATCGATGAACACACTCCGAGCCTTCTCACCATCATCCGACATCTGCCATCCCTCCTTGCTCCCATCAGGGCCGATGAAGAAGGTGTAGAAGTCGTTGACGGGGGAACTTATGACCGGAGACACCATGGAATGGGCTTTGTCCGAATACAACGGCATCCCTGAGAAAATCTCGTCAGCCTTGGAATATGCCTTGGCGATACTCTTCTCCTGGAAAGCCGTCACTACGATACAATGATGCCGGAAGTAACCCATAACACTCCTCCTTCTGATTTATTGTTTGAATAAGACAATATACACCTTGTCCCGCACGTTGAAAAACATGTTTGAGGATTCTCGGCGTTCTCCAATCTGATAGCCTCGGCCAAAATCATCAACGCCGTCCGCACCCTCAGACTGTCACCACCGCCGCCATCAGTCCTGAACCGCAACATCCCCTTGGCGTAGAGATAGGCATCGCCATACCTGTCAAACCTCACCGCCAACTGGTCTCCACTGCCCCGAGGACTGTCATCGTGGTCACGACAGTAGTTGACATCGGCCTTCAACTCCCGAGGCCACCAGTTCCTTCTCAGAAGGACATCCAGCATAACCTCGCTGTCAACACCGTCAAGAAGATGCTCCATTCCAGTACTCAATTACCACCCCCGACAATAGGATTCTCACATTCCTTCCAATTGGACACCGCATCCAACAAGTGACCTTTCGCCTTCTTGACGTCGGCCACCAGGATACTGATCGTGTCATCCTTATTGGCGATCTTCTCCTTCAGATGCTTGATAGTTTCCAGCGAAGCGTTCATCTGCCAGCGCAACTCCAACACATCCTGGTACGAACCCGACCAGCCATAGGAACCCTTGTTGGCGATCTGATCAAGGCTTGTGCCACCAAGTGCCGCCACGCCACAGCCCGCGAGCTGGACGCGCAGTTGATCGACAGCTTTCTCAAGCTGATTGATATATCTCGTCTGTTCGTCAGGAGAGACCGGAGCGGCTTTGAGAGCATCTCTTTCATCACAGACCGTCTTGAGACTCACACTCGCCTGTTCGTACGCCGTCTTGTAGGCATCACGTTCAGCGCAGACACCTTTGAGCAACTCCTCGTTCTCCTTCAGAAGATTCTCAATCTGTTTGGCCAACATCTCGATCACACTCATCCTGTCACTCATAACAACTCCTTATATTTACCCATGCATGATATGGCATTTGAACTCCAAAGCGCACTTGTCATCACAGAAGTAATTCCCGCTATAAACCAACTCCCCGCAGTTCGGACACTTCCCCGTCGGCTCCGGCTCGTCATCGTCCCACTCGTCATATACACCCATCCCCTTCGAAGGGAACTGATCCGCCGTGGGATCGACTATGGAACCATCCTCGTCCACCAGCCACCAATGAGTCCGCTCACCCCATATGGCGCAGTAGTAATGACCGCGGACACGCTTCAACTCGGGGAAAGACCTCATCATCAGAAGAGACACCTCAGCGCATCTACCAAAGGTCTCAGTGACGTTGTCGGCTATCCAATTGGAGTGTTCAACTTTCACGACCACGTCTCCAACTCGTCAATCTTCTTCAACTCGTCATGCAACTTCTCTTTCGCCTTCTTGAAATCCAATCTTAACTCCCGTAAGGGATTTCTCCTCAACACGCTGAGAATGATCACGACACAAAACCACGACCACCATGTTAGAACGATGCCAACTCCGAGTTTTTGAAGACACCATATCACCGCCACAGGTTCGACCACAATGGAGAATAACACATAGATGATGTAGATCATCGTTATTCTGATGATATAATGCCACACAGCCCTCTTCTTCAAAATCTCAACACTCATAATGGCATCCCTCCATGACTCTTCAACATGGTGTCAAGCTCCTCCTGGCTGATATTATTGTTCTGACGAGAAGGCGTGGTCTCACAGGCATCCTCGGCGCCTTTCAACAAACTCGAAATCTCCTCGGGACTGAGGACAGTTCCCTCCTCATGATACTTCGAGATGTTCTTGAACATCTCATCCAGTTCTGGAAAAGGATTCTCCTCCGGCCTGATCCAAGTCACGAACTTGTCCCAGCATCTGACGCAGAGATGGAACTTCTTGGACATCTCCATAACCGGAGGGGAGAACGCCAATCCCCCTGGAACCTCCAATTCATGACCACACTTGTCGCATTTGATTTTGAACATGCACATCTCCGTTATTGATCAATCATCGGCCGGAAGTCTTTTCACCATGAACTCCCCGCACGACAATCTGTCTTTTTCAACCTTCACCCATGAGTCATCCACATTAGACCCGAAATAAGATGTGGAGATGGAGATCATCGTACGCACAGGAGGATATCTACGACAAAATCCCTCAGTTACAAGTAGTTCATTACGCAACCAGTATTCACATTGTCCACAAGTCCCGTTCATTCCTCTTTCTCCTTCTTGAACCTGAGATTGTCAACCTCCTCGAATATGTTCCGCATCTGACCGTTGGCCGCCACATAGCCGTCATTGGACTGCTTCCGCAACTCCATCAACCTGTCCCAATGATCGACCAGCATCCGCCACTCATCCCCAACATGACGCATGTCATACAATGGACATCTGTCTTTCACGGCCTCCAGGAACTTGACGCACCGCTCGAAATCCCCAGCGTCATGAGGCCACGCCTTATCGCATGGGGGAGCGTTCGCCAATAGATACGCCATATACTTGGAACTGGCACCGACATCATCGCACTGCAACCAGGCGGCCAAAGTCATATTGGGTTTGGCGGGTTGATAGGGTGTCTGGAAAGCCGCTGTGACGACATTGGCCGCCTGTATGATGGAGTTCATCTGTTTGACAGAGAGATTTTTCACACCAAGATCGCTCACAGCCTTGCAGAAGGCAGCCACCAGTGATATCTGACCAACATCCTCCGGCCGGACTTCCTCCCCGTCATAATGATCCTCATCGGTGAACTGATCGTTGTCATTCATTTCGACCACCCATGTAATATTTGTTTCCATTCATACGATGAATCCCACTCACCCTCATAATCCACAGTGTACGTGACCGTGAACACTATGAGGAACGCGCAGACCGGACAATCCACCCTGTTGTCAGGACCATGATCATTGGCGATCTTGGTGAACCGTTCAATGTCCTCATCCTGGAAGACCTCATACAATCCGATCTGAGACACCTCATGGTCGAAGACGTCATCATGGCCGTCAACCAACTGATCGGAGACCGACTTGAAGCTGAACGACACAAAATCATTAATGACGACGGTGTCATATATATCCTCATCCGTATCAAGCATCCCGATTGAACCAGTGTTCTGTTCCAACGGACCATATTCATAAGAATCCACCGCCTCATATAAAAACTTCTCTCCCTTGGAGTGGAAATGGGCGGTGACTTGAACGATGGCGTTGAGAGTGCTTTTGGTCATATTATTTCCTTTATAGATATCAATATACAAACAACCATTCAGACTTCAAATAGTTTTCCGGTCAAATCATTTATTTCCTGGAAAACCATTCTCGATCTTCCCCTCCGGCACGGTGTCAGCCTTCGCCAAAGAGTACTTGACCTGCGGTATCCACAACCACATCCAGCACCGATGCCTGGTCTTGTAGTCACGCCGCTCCAAAACATAACCATCCTTCACCGTCCCTGAGATCACGTTATTGACATAGAAGGCGGTGTTCTCAATCCACGCGTAGTTCGCCATCGTCCCATCACCGTTGTCCTTGGACACTATCAAATGATAGGTGGGATCGGCATACTCCACTCCTCTCTCAGCCACATACAGCCAACATGTCAAAGTTCCGGCGAATATGATAAGGATGATCGTCACCATGAATATTCCCATGATATCACTTCTCGTTGACACTCCCTTCAATATCATATCGGCCAAGCTCAAAAACGCTAAGAAAGCGAATAACCACATGAACACCGCACCAAGCACGACCAAAATATCCGGCATACCACACCTCTTTTAATTATTCAACGATTCCCCAAATCAGGCCGATCACCACAGAATCCATGCTCCTCGACGACCTCCTTGACATCCAGCCGCTTCGACTCGATCCCCTCGACCATCCTCCGAGCGCCCCTGATGAACACATCCACCACCTCTCCGGCGAACACCGAGTCAGTCCACCACCCCAACAACCGCTCGATGATGAACCAACCTGGAACTATGCTTCCAAGATCGACATACCCCGTGAGACGCCACCATGGATCAGTGACGATGTTGCCATGGCGGTCAATATTGTCAGCGCACTTGTACTGGACGCACTTCCCATCCCTAATCCCCATCACGACGCGGAACTTGTACAAATGCCCACCAAACAGCCATTCAACGCGGAACTGCCATATCGGCCAATAGGATCGATCCTCGTTATCGCAATCCTTGTGCATCCCGCTCTCATAGGCCTCCACCTCCCCGGTGAAGATGTCTCGACGCGCGAAGGCGTCACGGGCAAGCTCCAACAACCGCCTCTCCTCGTCCATCCGACCCTCCAGCTTCGTCTTGACCTCCAAGACCATCCTGTTCAACGCGGGAACCCCGTGCGTGTTCTGATTCATTCCACCCTCCAAAGATCATTATTTTTATTTTAAAATCACCAACATCCCATTATCCACACATGGGACTTCCACGTCATTCACTGACAATATGACGGAATCCAATTCCACATCATAATACACATCCGCATCCTGATCCAACATTTCAAGACGTTTGATTAGTTCTCTCACTGTCATCCTATTCCCCCAATCTATAGTATTCAATCCCCTTGATCATTCTGACCGGACATGACCGCCCCGTCTCCATCCGGTGGTCATCCAACATCATCTGGTAAGCCAAAGAGTTCGACACAGGCTTGGTGATGCTGTTCTCACAGGGAAGACCAAAACAGTTCAACTCACCTCCAAGACGAACATACTCCTTCAAGACCCGGCTGTATGGGATTTCCATCATCTCTCCACTCCTATGGCTTTGAAATATGCGTTCTCAGCTTGAATCTTAGCCAACTCGACCACTCCGCATTCACCATACTCCAACTGGACGGACTGATGAAAACCGTATTTGACGCAACAACTCCATGAGACAGGTGAAATCAGCGGATCCACATTCAATTGAAAATTTCCCCTATTACAGGTGAGGTAACCACCATATCTCTCCTTCCATTCAAACACCAAAATAGAATCATGACGGCATGTCATCCTTTTCTTCCCTTCTTTTTCCCATATCTCATATGGAAGGCCACCACATTTTTGATAGTATATTTCGGCGGCTTATGTTTGTTGGATTTCGGCTTAGCGGTAGTATGATATGTGATTCTGTCTATCGGAATAGTATCCATCAATATCTCTCCTGTATAATACGTTTGATGATGATCTTCAACTGATCGATTGTCCCAGCCGCCTCCAACTCCTCCAACAACATCCTCCGGTTGATGGCCGAGGCGGCCTCCTTCAACGAGCATTCATGTTCCGCCCGATACCTCAAAACCTCCTCAGTCCTCGATTCCATATGAACTCCTACTCCACCCTGAAACCATTGTCGTTGATCGGCTGAGCCTCGGCCATATCCTTCCAAAACTCCGTGGTGTCCACATCCTTGAACATGGCATTGTACTTCGCATTGACTTTAGCATTCTTCTTGGAAACATCAACCACCTTCTTGAAACCATATGGACGATATTCACACCGTCCCACATCGATGACATCCTCACCCAGCAACCACCACCCAAGAGCGCGGTGGGCCTTGTCACGCCGCTCCACCTTCACGCCACGGTGCAACAATCCGCATAATTCTTTGAACGTCAAAACTCCGGTGCGGGCATTCATGTCAACCACCTTTCAACATTCCACTCTATATATCAAATTGTATTTCAAACAAAAAGCCTCGGCCTCGGCGATGGTCCTGAACGATACGAAACTCCAATTGTCAGTGTCAGACACCACATCGACCAACGTCACATCGACATCGCACCTTCTAATATAGAACAACGACATCTGATTGACAATCATCCTATCAAGCCATTCAGCCGCGAACTCCACGCCATGCCTCTCAAGGACATCCCTATACTCTTTCGAACTTCGTATATCCATATCATCCCCCTTTCACGATTCTTCGAACCACCTTCAACAACTCCGTCGTCCGAGCCATGGCCGAACCCTCGTCATCAGCCTCGTCAACCAGCTTCTGGGCCTTGACCAACTCATCACGACCCCGAGCCATCGCCACCAACCGCACAAGATCGGAACCATGCACCTCCGCCGGCGTTCCATACCGCTCCGACTCCCGCCCCTCCTTCTCCAACTCGTCAAGATACTTCGCATCCATGCCATTCCTCATAGTTTTCACGTTTTCAACCCAAAAGGGCGTTCCCACCCTTGACCCCGTTGCACACCGAACACATCGTCTGAAAATTCCTCAACCCGTTCCCCCCTCCACGCGACACCGGAACTATGTGATCCTTCGTCATCAACACCTCGGCGCCGTCGACACCCATGGCATAGAGATTGAAATGCCACTTCAAAGGCCTGCCCTCCACACGGGGAATCTTCGCATCATACTCCTTGGCGAAATAACTCCCGACAATCCCGCACACCACACACTCGATCCCCTTCATCTTGAACACCAGATACCGCATCGAGGACATATCCATCAAATCCCCGTCGAAATCAACCAACAACGTCTTCTTCTTGATGGGATGGTCGAACGTGACATGCCGCAGAACCTCATCGATGGTGTAGATTCCATTCCTGACATAACCCGGCAGAGGACTCGTCACCGCCACCTTCCCCCCGAAACCCGTCAACATCACACCCTCCCATAGTTTGTTGTTCAATCCAATATACACCATACGGAACGCGTTGAAAGTTCACATTCGTCAGACTCCCACCTACACCGCCAAACTCCGCACCGCCTCCAACTTCCCCTCCAACTCCGCGATCCGAACACGACGACGAGCCAACTCCACCCGCGCCGACTCCAATGCCTCCCTCATCTCAATCCCCTCCAAAACCCGACGCGTCTCCATCGGAACAACCACCCTCCCCGCGACACGGTCATCCACCCACTCCTTGGACCAGACAGTCAACATCTCCACCATGGAGTCATACACCCGATCCCGAATCATGACGGACTTGAACCTGGCCACCATCGGAATCCGATCAACCTCACGCACCATCCCACCCAACCACACAATGACACCATCCCCACCCAACTGAAACCCAGGCCGAATACGCGACAACACCCTCCCCACACCCTCCTTCCTCCACTCACGATAATCATCAACACAATGATTGCGGAATGACTCGTCCATCCCAAACACCGCGAATGACAACCCATTATCATCCAACTTCCTGATCCCACACTCCAACCGACCACCAAAATCCATGTACCCCCTATTCCTCCTAAGACGAACCACCGCCTCCTTGACACACACGTCAACATACCTCGGAACAAACTCCCCCCTCCTCCTCATCGCATCCCAATTAAAATTCAACTCCCTGTCAACCACCCCACGACCCCTATAAAGAATATGAAGCCTCTCCACAGAACAAACTTCAAAAAACCGATCCACATATATCTCATAAGAATGACCCCCACACCGGACAACCCCCAAATCCACCCGCTCACCACCACGCAACAACATCGCACCCATAACACCCTCCTTCTTTGTTTTTGATTTCAAACACATCATACCATACACCATTCCAAACGCGTTGAAAGTTGAAAACCATACTACCCAAACTTTCACCATAATGAAATAAAACCTATCCCCCATACCCCCATGACAAACAACACCACCCAATATTTCAACATAATGAAATTCATACCCATCCCGCATATCATAAGAACCATTGATCGAATGGAGACAGTCAATGGAATTCAAAACAAAAAGACCGGAAGATAAAACTATGTGAAAAGGAAAAAGATTTTACTCTTATTATATAAGAGAAGAAAGAAGAAGGATCAAAGAGCGGCTGTAAAGAGCGATGAGAGGCACTGTAGAGGGGAAATGGAGGGGTTGAGGGGAGAAGGGAAGGGTGGGACGGGGTTGAGGGGAAATTGGAGGGTGGAAAAGGGTTGAGGGGAAATAACCTTGCGCGTTCAGCCACACACCGCGACACACCGCTCGACTTCCCCTCCATCCTGCCACACCTCCTCGACTCCCTCCAATACCCCTCAACCACCCCAATCACCTCAACTTCCCCTCCATCTCCCAATTTCCCCTCCCACTTTCACATCTCCCCCTCCCCCCTCACACCCGCCACCACCATCTTCCACCCTCCGGGCATATCTGAAGGTCTCGGACACTCCCCCCGACATCCTCCCATGTGTGGCCATATACAGCGACACATGATAGTCAGATGATGATTAGATGGAGGGTGTCAAAGGAAATTGAGGGGAGAACGCCTGGGAATGCGAGAGGAGAAGGTGGGAAATTGTGCTATATTATCATTTCGAAACCCCTCCGAATGGCCAAAAAACCCGATTTATTGGCATCATTTGGAGGGGCTATTGTTCTATATTATCATTTCAAGTATCGTTCCACTGTTTCCAGGGTGATATTGAGCTTCTTGGCTATGGCGGCCTTGCCTTTCCGGTTCTTCTTCATTTGAATGACTCTATCTTTGAGATACATGTCGCCGGAGAGGAGTGGCATGACCTCGGGAGGGATGAGCGACTTCTTCTTTTCCTTCACTGTTCCCTCCAGTGCGACAAATTCCTCTTTTTTGAAGGGATCGACCACTTTGATGTCGAATATATTTTGAAAGAGATTGTCGATTATGGGGAAGAAGACGGTGTTGGTGTTGACGAGGGTCACATTGCCATCCTCGTCGGTGGATGCCAGTCTTCCTATGAGGGAGCATACCTCGGTGTTGTTATCCACCACGATATTGGTTCCTTCGATGATGGATAGTGATTTGGTGAGCATTTCGTTGACTTTGGCGGGGTTGGTGGATAGCAGGCAGGCGTGGCCATCACCATGGACATAGACGAATGTCAGCCAGTTGGTGAGGTAGACCCCCTCGGGTGTCTCCATGTGTTTACTATGGAACCTGTAGGTCTGTCCTATGATCTTCTTTGGGTGGACGGTGAGTATTCCCGACCAGAACTCATAGGCTTTGTGTTGTTTGACTTTCTCAACCCATTTCTTTTCCAATCCCAGCATGTTCAGATCCTCCTCTTAGTTGTTTGGTTACTTTTACTATAACTCCGATCCGAGGGGAGTCAAGGGAGGTTGAGGGGAATTGAGGATTTGAGGGGAATGGGTCCACGGACCCACTAGTATTTACTAGAGGTCTGTGGACCCATTGGGGGTGGGTCCGTGGACCTATACCTTTAAAAATGAAAACAAGAAGTATAGGTCCGTGGACCCATTGGGAGTGGGTCCGTGGACCCATTTGAGGCTAAATTGGAATTTGGAAGAAGAGGAATGGGTCCACGGACCCATGTAGTAAAAATCGACATGGGTCCGTGGACCCATTACATTTATATGATTTATAATAGGTCCGTGGACCCATTGGCATGTCAGCGATGGATATCGGTTTGGGTATCCATGATCTCTTTGGAGGGATTTTTATATTCCAGCTGCGTCCAACCGGGACCTGTCCATTTCTCTTTGGCGAAGAGTTCCACCTTCTGTAGGTCTGGATACATTCTATCAATCCTCTCCATGACCTCAGTGGGTTTATGTGCGAATTCAGTGGGAGGGTGGAGGATCACCGAGGAGACGTCGTTGTTGCGGGGTTTGATGGCCTTCTCCCCCCTGGACCCCAGTAGACACAGCTCCACATTGCTTTTGGTGTAGAAGCCTATGCCGAAGACTGGATTCTTATCGAGTTTGTTGACTTTCACCCAGGAGAAGGCGTTGGTCTTGTATTCGAAGCCCCAGGCCTCCATGATCTCTATGGCCTCTTTGAGCATGGGCATGGTGGTCCACATAAAGAGGAGGCATTCCGGTTTGGCGATGTTGGCCACCGGGTAGGCTTTCATCTCTTTGGTGGTGAGAAGATCCTGCTGGGATGCCCCCAGGCCGAACTTGGTGTTCTTATTGGAGCGCTTGGAATACTTCCAAGGGGGATCGATCAAGATGACATCGAACTGGCGGTTAGGTAGATACATAGGAGTCTCCTTTGGATGTATTTATAAAAAGAACCATCCGGCCAGGCTGGATTCCACCCTATATCCAGACTACGTCTGGCCTTCAAGGGGAGGTCTTACAGGAATGGTTGCCTAATTCCACCCTGATGAATCCTTATCCTGGCCGGATGGTGATGATTTAGTCGACGACATCCCCTTTACTGATCTTCTCGATGTTTCAATCAACATGCCTCCATATGAAGGCATGACACTACTCAACTATCTATGTACCTTCCCCTCAATACCCCCCAATCCCCACCAACTTTGTTCTCCTCTTTCTCATTCAACAACAATCTGCATATCACCTCCGAGGGGTTGTTGATATATTTGATGGCGTCTTTGTTCTGGAAGTAGGCGGTGGTCTGCATGGCCTCGGTCTGGTCTTTGAAGTGCCGGATGAGGAGGCCGTCCATCCGGAGGGCGGTGAGTATCAATTCCTCATCGGGTTTCTTGATCTCCAGTATCGCCTGGGGATTCCTCAACACCGTGATCCTGTCCTCGTTCCGCATGTCATCCTCTCTATTGGGTTTGATATACTATAGCATGTCATCGACGCGTTGAAAGTTCATGTCGCATGTCCATTGACTGCATGTCAACTTTCAACGCATGGCGGCATGTGCTATATTATAAGTAAGGAAGAGAAACAACAAAACACTTGGAGAACTACAATGACTATGGGAATGGTGGCGATGATGTCGAATCCTGGAAACATGACGGGGTTGGACATGTTATTGATGTTTGTCATCATGTGTGGTGTCGCATGTATTCCGATCATCCTGGCGATAGTGGTGATCAGTTTCCGGTTGATGGCCATGTTGGTGAAGTGGTTGGTGGTCGGGGCATGTGTGTATGTGGGGTTGAGGATCGCATCCTGGTTCGCCGGGTTGGACATCATATCGACCTTCACCAATTCTTTCAAGGAGGCGTACAACAAGAAGGCTTGAAAAACAATTCGCATGTGGTATAGTTGAATCGAGGGGCATGTGGCCGAAGGGCCCCAGGCCCCTTGACTGTTTATGTTTTCGCATGTCTTTGTTGACAACTCTCCTCCTGGCGGTTCTTTGGGCCCCAGGTGTGAAATCAAACGTGGAGGAATGAAATGCCCAAGAAGACTGAAGAGATCAAGACCAGGACCCCTCGGAAGAAGAAAGAACCGCCAGCCCCCCTTATCCCCCTCACCCGGCATAGATTGATCCCCGCGATCCTCCAGGGATTGGAGGAGTGGAGGAACTATATCACCAAGGAGGAGTTTGTCGAGAAGTTCAAGATGGAATTGATCGAGAGGCTTCGGATGGAGTTGGATTCATCGGAGCGTGATCCATTGGGGAGGCTGCGCATGGTGTTGGACAGGACCACGTTCTCCGGGGAGCTTCCACCCACTTTCGACACCAGGAAGTTCCACTACCTCACCAACCTCATGTTATGGGAGGTCGAGTTCGTCGAGAGCGATGACCCGGAGGTGAGGGTGGAGAGGCGGGAGGTGGAGTTGGAGGGGGCTTTGAAATGGATTGAACAGCATTGGCGTGAGAGTCGGCTGATGATGCCGGTGTAGCATGCGGGGGGAGGAGCATGTCCTCCCCCGCATGTCCTCCCCCGCATGTCTTAAAGAAATTCCTCTTCATTCTCGTCGTAGTCAGGAACCTCGGTGATCTTGGGAGTGGCGACCCGTTTGCCGTTGATGTAAATCCCATCCTTCCTGACCTTGAGGATTTCCGGTGTCTTGGAGTGCGACTCGAACATCTTGATCATCTCCTTGTAGTCGTTGACCGAGACTGCGATTCCGACATCTCCCCATGTGGCCGAAGTGTTGATGTACTTGCGTTCCGAATTCATCACCGTTCTCCCTCTTGTTGGTTGTGGTTTCTCTCCACACATACTATAGCGCTTGTGTGGAGCGTTGAAAGTTAGGGGAGGTTCCCCTCCCCCCTTGGGTTTCTCAGTTCAGACGGAAGAGATCGGCGAGGCCTTTCTGGCACTGGTCGAAGCGGGTCGGGGTGTACTTCTTGGCGACCTCGGTGAAGGCGTTGTGGAGGTTCCATTTGGTGGGCTCTTTGAACTCCTCATGCGGGGGCTCCTTGAAGGTGTCGATGACTTGGATGATGTCGCAGGAGGGGATGACCTTCCGCTCGGCCGCCACGCACGTCACGATGCGAGCCTCGTCGAGGGTGATCGCCTGTGTCTTCATGACATCGATGTTCTCCTCAAGGCGCATGAACTGCCTGTTGAGCTGTTCGAAGCTCTCGGGGATGAGGGTCTCGGCGTCGAGGCAGGAGGTGTGCTTCCGTTGAAGAGTGACCTCTCCCCCGAAGGCGAGATTGTCGCAGACGAGGACGTTCACTCCGGCGGTGAGCCCCAAGGCCAGCTTCTTGTTGTGGGAGTTGCGGAACCCGAGGCAACGGGTCATGTCGGGACGATCCATCAAGGCGAACTTGAGGACGCCGAACATCATCAGCTTGTCATTGGAAAGACCGTAGGACTCGGCCTTGATCATATAGCCGCGGCGCATCGTCTCGGCGATCACCAGCTCGGCGACCTTGAGATGGGGCACAGGGCGCCATGAACGCGTCGGCTCGGGGGTCGGGATCAAAGCCAGCTCTTGACGTTCGACCCGGCTTCCACCAGCATGCATCATCAGTCCGTCACTCATTGTCGTTCTCCTTCTTCTTGGTTATTGTTTCTCTCCACACATACTATAGCACGTATGGAGAGCGTTGAAAGTTAGGATTTCGACTCGAAGGCCAATTCAGCCCGACGTTCGGCGGCCTCATCGGTGTCCTTGATGCCGAGAGCGAGTTTCAGCATCGGGAGACGAGTGAGGTAGATTTTCCCGTTCGCCAGCTTCTTGATGAGAATCTTCTCACCACGGGGTTTCATGCCTTCGACGGTGAACTCCTCGGAACCGAACTTGAACTTCGTTCCGACGATGTCTTTCGGAAGGCCGAGCATCAACGAATAGGCTTCGAGGGTCTGAGCCTCTTTGGACTTGACCACGCCGTTGACGATGTCGGCGATCTCGATCTTGAATGTCCCGTTCGAAGTCCCGTAGCTTCCGCCGCCGAGGGTCACTTTCACTTTCATCGCGTCGAAGGTGATCTTCCTCTCGTTGAGCACTTCCTCGATGGCGACGCGGAGGTCTTTCATCAGTTCCTTGGTCATCTTAGTTCTCCTTGACTTCCATTGTTGTTCCTTCAGTTCCGTACCAGTGGTGTTGGCAATCCTTGACGAGGAGTTGCCCGTTTCTTGTGATCGCGTCGATGATAAGCCAATGAATAGTGGGATACTTCTTCGACCGCTGAGAGACGAACTTCCCCGCCTTCAACAGCTTCTTGATCTCTCTCGCAGTCGGCCAGTCCATCTTAGTTCTCCTTGTTGGTTGTGGTTTCTCTCCACACATACTATACACCATGTGGAGAGCGTTGAAAGTTCAGTCCACCTTCTCCAGCTCATAGGCGAAGACTAAGACGTTTGAACCACCCGGCCATTGGATGTATGCGGTCATGTCAGTGGCGTCCGGTTCGAATTCGTCATCGGATATCTCACCGTTGATCTTGATCTCATCGATCACATCGGTGCGGGAGCAATCGGCATCCATGTCGGGGTCATCCCATTTGACGATGTCGCCGCTTTCGAGTTTAGTCATTTCGAGATTCGTCATTTCAGTTCTCCTTGGCTATTGGTTCATCATCAAACATGCTTTCCAAGAAAGGCTCCACAGACTGGTAGTATTCCGCCTCGGCCTTGTCATTCTCAACTTGGGTGTCGATGCAATCCTCCATCACCAGCAATCCGTTGATCTGTTCGAGGGTGATGCTCAAGCCATGTTCGGAGTAGCATTTCTTTTCACCTATCTGCGAACACACAGGACACTCGGGACAGACGCAGTCATCCACGTTGTGACCGCACATCTCGCAGAAGGAATCCTCATCTCCAGGGACGCTGTTGCACCCTGGCGGATACGACCATCCGAAGAAACCCATTGTAGTTCTCCTTGTTTAGTATTGTTTCTCTCCACACATACTATACACCATGTGGAGAGCGTTGAAAGTTGAAATGGAAAGGGCCGGAAGTCTCCTTCCGGCCCTTGGTGTCGCATGACCTTTCTATTAGACGTGGCAATCGTATACGGAGATCAGAGTATCCTCGGGAATCGCGTTCCACTTCTTCTCGAATTCAGCCCTCCATGCCTGTTGTTCTTTCCTGTCCTTGACCATTCCCCACCATCCCATGCTGCCCTTCTCATGCCATCCATCGTCGTCCACAATGGCGAAGACTTCAAGCATCTTCTCGGAGCTGGTGGCCGCGTACTCATCCTCGGTCATGCCCTTGATGTTCTCCTCATCCCACGGCGTCAATCCGCGGGTTTGTGCCTCCTTCCAATATTCCCGCGCGTTGTCCTCCGTCTTCTTGAGCATCGCCACAAGGTCGATGTCGCATTTCCGCAACTGGTCGCACGACCTCTTGTCAAGACCCTCGGGCTCCCCTCCGACTCCGCATTCTCCTTTCTTGATCTCTTTGGGGTATTTGCAATCCTTCTTCGCCTTGTGGATGAAGAAACCCTTCCAGCGGCCGCCGAGACTGTACCAGTCCCATTTTCCGTTCTCGTTGAACGTGATCCCGAAAACACCATAACGTTCCTCCTCACCGTCATAATCCTTGGCGAGCCTGTAACCATAGTAGTCGGATGCGAACTTCTTGACATTCTCGTAATACTCCTGCGGGGTCTTCCCGTCAAGAATCTCCTCGGCCTCGTTCTTGTTCCACTTCTCCATCACCTCATCGGTGCAATCCTGGAACTCCCCCTCGGCCTGTTCATCGTAGGGCTCCAGCAACGCCTCGGGGTTATCTCCGATAACCATGACAGTGAAATGCGACATCTTCGTTCTCCTTCTTATTGATTGTGGTTTCTCTCCACACATACTATACACTGTGTGGAGAGCGTTGAAAGTTTATATCTTGTTCTTTTGAGCCTTCAGAAACCCATTGTTCATCTCTTGTAGTTTCATCATCTGTTTGACGATGTTCTCGGGTTTCTTTCCAGTGAAGGCCTTTCCCTTCTGACTGAGGGAATACGTTCCGAGAAGAGCGACGCCATAGTAGGGCTTTCCACCGCAACCGGAATCGGGATCACCGCATTGAGAGGCATATCGGCCACTGGCTTTCGGATTGTGGTTGAAACCCACATGGAATTCAAGGACATTGTCGTCGAGGTTGATGATATAGGCGTACTCGCAGAAGAGTGAATCAGTGAGGAAACCGGAACTATCGATCATGAAGGGGAAACCCTGCTTGTACATCTCGAAGTCCTGTTGGATACTGCGGAGAAGGCAATACCAGTCATCGACCCTCTGATTGCCGACGCCGAGATTCGCCATCAAAGGGAATTTCTTGGTGACAATATCGATCTGCTCTTGGGTGGGGGTGCTTTGACTGTCCACCATCGTGATACCATCGGCGATCTTGAGAAGCTGTTTCACCGTCACCGTCTTGAGAAATTCAGCCATACGCAGACCAAGCCACTCGGGGTAGGAATCTGAATGGTTGTAGGTGACCTTGTCGACGCCGTCTTTTCTGAATCCCCATGCGCCTCTGGTGCTCATCGTAGTTCTCCCTGTTCTTCGTTGTTATTGTTTCTCTCCACACATACTATAGCACGTGTGGAGAGCGTTGAAAGTTCAATCCTCATCATCGATTTCGAGGGGTTCGCCATTGTCATAGACCGGATGCGCGTACTTGATCGGAGAAGTGAAGGGGCATTCGTACAATTCAGCGATATGTCTCAGTAGTTCATCCTTCTCCTTCTCGATGTTAAAGAAGACTTCTCCCTCGATCACACCAGTCCGGTCTTTCCTGCGAGCTATCCACACCAAGGAATTATTGGACTCCTTGATGGTGCAGAGAATCTCCCCGTTGGGGCTGCCAATGTAGATCATACCATAGAACTGTCTGTCATCGTTCCGGTAGAATTCCTCAATGTTCTTGAGGCCGATCATATCGATAAGCTTTTTCACAGATTCAAAAAGTTTTCGACGGCGCATCTCCATCCTCGACTTGACTTCCGCCCTCAGACATTCCAGTGACTTACCCATCTTAGTTCTCCATTAGTTGTTGTTTCTCTCCACACATACTATAGCGCTTGTGGATAGCGTTGAAAGTTAGTCTCCACAGCTGACATCAACTTTCAACGCGTCTCTTATGATGTATAGTAGGTCAACGGAAAACAATGTAAGGGAGAAGCACGATGTACAAGATGAAACAGGAATTCGGCGGATACGGCCACACGGTTCCACGTTGGGTTGCGATTCTTGTGGAGAAGGAGATTCTCCACGACACTTCGTGGCACAATGATGTCTGTCCTTCTTTCGAGCCCGATGAGGAAGACAGCGGTGTGCGTCTTTGGGTTGACCACATCACGGCCGAGGAGCGTGAATGCCCGACGATGCGGTTCTGCATCACCATCGAAGATTTGAAAGGTGGAGAAGCTGAAGATGAAGATGCTTGTGTCACCGATGACGCCTTGATTCTGTCGGAAGTCCTTTTCAAGACCGATTACGACACTGCGACCGGAAAGTATTATGTCCGTCTCATTGGTGGAACGAAAAAGATTGAGACGGGGTTCAACGATGAGGTTTCCGCTATGTTGTGGATCGTCGATTTCATCAAAACCAATATGGTGGAGGTGGACGATGTTCAACCTCACAAATAAGGAATCGGCCAAGAGTTTCAAGACTCTGACGTACGACGAGGCGGTGAAAGAGGCCAAAATGATGACGGAGGAGAGTATCGTCATCGGCAACATCGGAGGGAAAAGGTCCTTCACTGAAACCATGGTGAGGGATGGGACGAAGACGGTGTACTCCTGCGCGTTGGAGTACACACCCAACGGAGAGGCTCCACAACACATCAAGGAGGAATAATATGCTGGACCTGCCATTGTATATAGATTCACTGCCAAAAGCTTGGCGGAAGACTGTATGGGTGGCATTGGGTGGCATCACCCTGGCATTGCACCTGGCAGTCATCGCGGGAATGGTTTCACTGATCTAAAAACTTAATCTCAAACAACCCCTCACTTAAGCGGTGAGGGGGGTTTTCCGTTTACACGCATATTCTTAATACGCAGGTAAAAGACAGGGCCGTACAGGAGGGAGAATCCTGTACGGCCCTTTTGGAGAGGACAGCTTAGATACCTTTCGCCCAGTTCAAGAAATCTTGTGAATTGCTGAACTTCATCGAGTACCCGTCTTTCGAATGGGTGACCTCAATCCAGCTGGCGAAGTTCCCGCCTAAGATTTCGGCGGTGAAGTGACCGTACTCAGCGCCACGCGGGTCGCGTTTCACCCATTCGGTTTTCTTGAAACCCGCCTTCTCGAAGACGCTCCGGTTGTCGATCGTCGGTTGATAGTTCATGCAACCTTTATCAATGTCGTTCATCTCAGTACTCCTTCTTATTGGTTGTGGTTTCTCTCCACACATACTATAGCACGTATGGAGAGCGTTGAAAACTTACTTTTTCTCGTCCTTCCTCATCTCTTCCACCAGCTTTTCAAGCTTCAAATGATTCTGAAACAAGGCGTCGGTGATGGGTTTCATCTTCTTCCACCAGCGTTTAGCGTTGGCGATTTCCTTCGGCGTGCCTTCCAAGTCTTCGACAATCGCAGGATTGTATGAGGCGCCCAATCCATGAATGACATTCGACAGAAGATATTTTTCCGATATCAACCCCACAAAGTCGGCATTGACAAACTCATTTTCATCCTTGACGACTTCCGCCTTCTTGACAGGTTTCTTAGACATCGATCTGCCTCCCATCGAATTTGACTTTTTTCGCCATATCCCATGCCCGATTGACAATGCCTATCGACTCATCCCATGCTTCTGTTTCCGGTACTTCCTCGGTGAAGCTTTTCACACCAGCTTTCTCCAGCGCCTTCTCCATGACCATGTTGGCGTCAAGATAGTCATGGGTGGCGCAGCAACCTTTGTATTCCGGTGTCTCGTTCTTCTTGATCACTTCCTTGATCTCTTTGGAGGTGAGTGACTCTCGAATGCCTTGAATGAACTCCTTGGCGACCAGCTTTATCTCTTTATTGTGCATCGGAGTTAAACCTATTTCGTGATTGAGATTTCGATGGTGATGACGATCTTGTCGGAAGACTGTTCGACATTGACTTTCGGGGAAGGCTTGACAACCTTCTTCTCATCGGCCAAGACCTTGTCGACGATCTCGTTGGCGATCTCGTCTTGAACCTTCTTCAACTTCTCGGGAGTATAGAAGGCTTCGATACGTTCCTTCAACTGTTGATGCTTCGCGATGCCACGTTTGTTCAACACCCACCTATCCCCCACCTTGGTGCAGAAACCGTGTTCGTCCAGCACTGCGTTGCGTTTATCCAAGGGACGGTTCAAGGTGAGGGAGGCATCCCCTTTCGGCGAGGCGTGGCCTTTCTCGACCATGAAATTGCGGATATTGCACCAGCGGGCTCCCAGCGGGGAAGTGCGGATGAATTCCAGTATGTCGAACAGCACTTGACCCTTGACCTTCAACTCTTTTCTTTTCTCCCACGCACCCATTGTAGTTCTCCCGTTGTTTGTTATTGTCTCTCTCCACTAATACTATACACCATGTGGAGAGCGTTGAAAGTTCAATCCGAAGCCAGTCCGAAGAAGAGGAAACCTTTTTGAACACCCTTCTCATCCTTCAAAGGGATGCAGTAAGCGGGACCCCATTTATCATTGTCCTCGATCATCTCGTAAGCCTTCTTTTTCCCTTCCTCCTTGGTCATGGGTTCAGCCACGATCTTGTAACCATTCTTCTCGGCGATGGTTCCGGTATATCCACCATGACCATACTCATACTGCGCGTCTTCGACCAGTCTGTTGAAGACTTCCCGCGCGTCAGTCCCGACACCGTAGACCATGAAATCACTCGCACCCATCGAAGTTCTCCATGTTAGTTATTGTTTCTCTCCACACATACTATAGCACATGTGGAGAGCGTTGAAAGTTGATTTAGCTGGCTTTCCTCATACGTTCAGCGACGAGATTCTTCAACGCGGCCAGACCTTCCTCCTCGGCATACGTCTCTGCATCCTTCTCTGAATCACCGAACATTCCCGAACATGAATCGACAATATCCCCATCTTCATCTTCTATGCGATATTCATAGACATCCCCGCGGAGATATTCATCGTATACTTTCACTTCACTATCAATCACCTTCCGAGCCCATTCCTCCCGTTCCGTCTTCCCCTTGACAGGACATTCAGTTTTCATCTTCGCCTTGGTGATGAAAGCGAAACCGATCTGCCCCCAGTCCCAGCGCCCTGAATCGATATCCCCGAAACCCCTCCCCGCGCGGATGGTGATGCCGGAATGATCATACATGTAGACCGGAACGACAATGGCGGCTTTCTTCATAATAGCCTTCTCCATCTCCCCCCAGACATTATAATCCTTGTCATCGATGCCGGAATTCTCATCCCCCAAAGTGTAGCGGTTATGGAAGAATGCGAACACTGATACGTTATCCCATTCCTTACGCGGGTTCATGGGATATTCGTCCTGTTCCACATACAACTTGAAACCGTGCATCGACTTTTTCAGACTGCTATCCATTTTCGTTCTCCTCATTGGTTATTGTCTCTCTCCACTAATACTATACACCATGTGGAGAGCGTTGAAAGTTCACTTCGCCAGTGAAAGCATGGTGGCGCACACCTTCTGAACATCCTCCGCGGGAATGCAGATGGAACACCTTCCCATATTGCCTTTCGAATTGATAGGGTAAATCCTCACAGCGTTATCCATGAAGACTGTTTGATACATGTCGACGCCTTTTGTCCGCATAGTTCCATTGCGGCCTAAAGAGGTTGTTTCCCGTTTCTTGAATATGACCTTCATATAACATCCTTCCGCTTTTGAATTGAAATTGAAGGGTGTTTCCCGCCCTTTTGGAGAGCGGGAAGACACCCGCTCTTTCATCCTAAATCTTCGATCTCTTTTCCCTTGCGGTCTTTCGCCAGCTCTTCAAGGATACCCGCATACTGTTTATTCTCCAATGCTTCCGCCTTCTCTTTGGCGACATCAGCGCTTTTGTGGAACTTCCCGAAGACATAGCGTTTCACTCTGCCCGTGGACCTGTTCACGATGTACACGCCATTGTCGCCGGGGTCGATCTCGGAAGGCTTTCCGTTGTAGTTCATGATGCCAAGGGACAAGCTGGTGATCTTCTCACTGTCGAAATAATCACCGACGATGTGCGTGAAACGCGCCGACTCATAGGCGGTGTCGTTCTTCCGTATGTTCCGGTTTTCCATCTCTTGAAGGAAAGCATAGACCGACGCCGCTCCCCCGTTCCAGTGAAGATAGGTGGCGGGACCATGTTCTTTCTTCTCCCCTTTGCCGTTCTCGAAAACCACGATCGCCCTGTTACCCATTGAAGTTCTCCCTATTGGTTATTGTCTTTCTCCACACATACTATAGCTCATGTGGAGAGCGTTGAAAGTTCAATTCATGATCCCTTGACAGGCACTACCATGATGTTTTTCGGATTGCATAGCTGGTGCGCCCTGCCTATGGATATTCCCATGATCTTCGCTATCTGATTATAGGTGTATCCCGATTCACGATACGCCATGGCTTCCGCGCCTTTATCCTCAATCTTATTTCCAGTATGCTTCTTAGTTGGAACACTGAACATCCCCATGAGGGTTTTAACTGTCTCATACAATCCTATCTCGCTCTTATCACCCCATGCGGTCTTATACATGCCGTTCCTTTTTTCAATCTTCAGGGTGTCGCCTATCGTCCTTCCATATGAGGAAAGCATATCTGTGATTGGTGTTTCCATGTCATCACCCCTTACCCTTCCGATACTTCAGACTTTCCAGAATCTTCGCCTTCCGCTCACGATACACAAGGGTATCACATCCGAGAGCCTTGCACGCTGTTTTGATCTCCGGCCTCATGTGCGGGTTCATGGTGTCGTAGTTCCTCCCCTCCATGAACACATCCATGAGCCCCATCAGCGCCAATGTCAATTTCTTGTTTCCCATGGTATCACCTCTCCCCTTGTTGAAGAAAACTAATTCCCATCGTTCCATTCCCCATGGCCATTTTCGCGTACATGACGGACTTCCCCGCCCCCTCTGTCCTCATGACAGTTCCGTTGAAGGTGAATTGCTTCCATCCACGGTTACAAGCCTTCTGATACGCCTTCTCAAAACGATCTACCTCGTCATGGTTCAATTCCAGTTTCATGATGGATGGTTTACTCATCGCAATACCCCTTCAATGACGTTTTGTTTCTAGGGGAGGGGAATCACCCCCTCCCCATCTCCCCTTAGTGTTTCACTACCTCTATGACCTTTTTCGACGCTTTCATGCAGAGTTGACAGATACGGCAATCGCCAGCGCACACGGCATGCTTACCGGAAGGAACTTCAACCAGCGTGAAATTGTTCGAAAGCATGAACCCCGAGCCCTGCACCACGGCGACTTTCATCAACCTCGAAAAATCAAGGTCCTTGCGCGCCGTGTAGCCGTACACCCGTATCCCCCGCTTCTTAAGAGCGCTGGCGGCCTTTGTGAACTTGTCGACGTCCTCTTGAGAAGGAAAATCGCCAGCTTCCGAAAAACGGAGCGTATCAACCATTTTTTTCGATTGACGTTCCACGATACGGCTACACGTGAGAAAATCGGCGACAAACATATCAAAGGAAATGTTTTTCCAATAGTCCATTTGACGCATGCGGAACGGGAGGACTTGCGGATATAGGCGCTCCGCTTTATTCGTATAGCACACATCAGCGTGCTTACAGAGCCCCAGTAGACGGGAGGGACAGGCCTTATAGCTGGTGAAATTGAAGATGCCCGTAGTTTCGGGCAACTTCTTATTCCCGAAGGAGAATTCCCCCACTGTGAACGTTTTCGCTCTCGCCTTCTTCATTTTCAACCCCTTTCATTTTTTAGGTTACTCTTCAATATAGCACGTGTTCAACGCGTTGAAAATTGAAATTGAAAACTGAAAATCCCTTATACCTTATACTATATGCTTATCACCCTGGCGCATTGAAAATTGAACTTTCAACGCGTTCAATAGGCGCTATAGTATGAGTACACAAGGGATTGAAAACAAAATGAAGGGATTGAAAAGACAACTTTCAACGCGTTCAACAAAGTGTATAGTATAGAAGTGTGAGAGAAAAACCGAAACCGAAAACAGGAGTAACGACAATGGCTAAGACCGAAATCGAAACCGTGGAACTGAAGAAGAAGGCCGCGAAGATCGTTGACATCTACGGCGAGGCTTCAAAGGCGAAGAAAACCGCTGAAGAGACAATGGAGAAGAATCGTCCCGCTATCCTCGCCAGCGCTATCGACCTTATCGACGTCGACGCGAAGAGCATCAACCTTGAAGGCGCCGTGTACACCGCGCAAGTGTCCTTCAAAGATCAAATGTCGTTGAACGTCGAGGCTCCCGAGTTCAAGAAGCTGGCGAAGTACATCGACGCGGGGAAAGTTCCCGCCATAACCGTTCAACGCGCCGTGTGCATCGCACCGGAAAAGACGGAAGAAGCGGTACAGCTTCTCCGCTCTATCGGTCGCGAGGATTTGATTGTCAATACCATCGCGCATGGCTTGAATCGCGAAGTCTATGAGGCTCAAGCCTCAAACGACCTCAAAGGGGAAAGCGCCATGATTCAAGACCTCGTCAACGCGTGCGTCGTTCACAAATCCATCCCCTCAATCAAGATCAAATAACAGCTCGAAAGGTTAACAAAAAGGCGAGGGAAACCCCCTCGCCTTTTTCGTTTTCATATCAATATACAGGTCCTGAAACCTCTCGTTTCTCTTCAACTATCTCCCCCTCGTTTCCTTCAATTCCCTCCCCCTCTTTCCCCTCGTTTCCTCTCACATTCCCCTATCAATTCCCTATCGTTTTCCACTGTGATACCTTGATGGAATCATGGCCCTGGCCTGTTGTGGAAAGTGACATAGGGCGCTTAAGAAGGGTTCTGTAGCGTTTCACGACAGGGGGCATTGCCTGTCGTTTTTCACGACCTGGAAAGGGCCCTTAAGAGGGGTATGTCGTAGAACACGACAGGGGGGCATTGCTGCCAACCCCTCGATTCCCCTCAATGTTCTCACACCTCTTCCTTCCCCTCAACTCCTGTGCCACCCCTCGATCCTCTACCACCTTCTCAATCCTCTACCACCCTCAACCTTCTCCTTTCCCCTCAATCCCCTGCCATTCTCGACCATCTTCCACTCTCCATCATTCCTTCTCGAAATCTTTCCTTGTATTTTCTTCATTCTTTTTCATTTTATTCTTTGTATTCTTTTTTCTTCAGGGTATGTTTTCATCATAGTCACATACATTGGGGGATAATCAAATGATAAGTGCGTCTGAGTGCAGGAAGCGTCATGCGGAGGCGGTGTTGGATTTCAAGAAGAAGACGGCGGGAGAGAACGTCGAAACTGTTCTTGACTACATAGGGCGGAGGTTGGAGGAGGCGTCTCTTTCTCATAGTGTTGACAACTATGAGATGATCCACATACTCACTCAGAAGAAGTCTTCTCTTATGATGTTGACGATATCGGAGGATGATAAGTTTCAGCGGTATCGTGTGTGGGCGGATAGGGAGGTTGTCATGTTGAGATTGAACGAGGCTGGTTACAAGGTCGAGGTTGACAATCTTAGTGAGGATTGGGGTATGGTCCGTCAGTATTTGAAAATTCAATGGTGACATTGGTCATATTGGTCATATGGGGTGTGTATGAGTATGGAGCGTTTCGATCCTGTGGACATTGTCAAGTGGGATATCTTGTTCAGGGATGAGTTGAGGTGTCGTGTCGGCTACAAGTCGAAGTTGGAGATCATGGGGTGTGAGGAGCAGGTATCCCGCATAGTTCTGCCTGGGGCTTTGTTCACTTGGGTGATCGAGACGCGTCGTCCTGATTTGATGAGGCATCTGCCTTACAAGGTATGGGTGAAGTTTCTTGAGCGTGGAGACAACATCTGGTTGCGTGAGACGGCCTATCTCGGGGTGAACAATGGTGACGAGTTGAAGTTGTATCTTCATCCTGGGATGGATCATTCCATTTTATCGTTGTTATGGATATTGCTGCATGAGTTCCGGCACAAGGTTCAGGCTTCGAATCGTTGTGTTGACTCTTGTGTGGACAACGGCAATGTGGATAGGTGGAAGTTGTTTCATGGGGATGACAATTTGAAGTTGGTGGATCATGTCTTCCATGAGGTGAGTCCTGCGGAGGTTGACGCCAACGTGTTCGCCTGCGAGGTTCTTGGGATCATGTATCCCGGGTCGAAGTTCGACATTGACGATGGGAGGATCGGGATGTTGAGGGAGGCGATGGGTTTATGAGGACTATGATGGTGACTACTGAGATGGATGCCGGGGTTGTCGCTGGGAGATATCAGGAGTTGACGTGTCGGACTTTGAATGCCAGGGAGTTGTTCAGGGTCCTGGGTGACGGGTCGGCTGTCGAATGGAGGATTAAAGGTTCGGCGGATGAGTGGGTTGAGTTGGATGTGGATGTCCGGCCGTTGGACATCGACACGGTCAACAATGAATACAGGGTGGCTGATCATGTGTGAGGATGACATCGATGGCATCATGGTGGATGTGGGACTGGATTTGATGAGGCGGATGATGGCCGAGCCTGGCGGTCTGTTGAAGAGGGATGATCCTTCCGCGGAGTCGGATTCCGGCCGTCATGAGTGTGAGCGGGGATATTATGAGGAATACTATTTGGAGCGTGTGATGGATATGGGGGAGTGGTGATATATGGGCTGGTCTGACATGGTTCGGCGGTGGAGGGTGTTGTTGTGCGGCGGCGTCGTGGCCTGGGTGTTGTCCTCGCCGTTGTATTTTCTTTTAGGTTGGGGCAAGTTCGGTTTTGGGGTGGACGCTTTGATCTTCGGTTTGGTGGTTGGTTTCGGCTGTGGTGTCGGGACTGTGGCCGGCATCGTCCTGGCGAATCTTTTTTGTGTCTGGATGTGGGGTGGTTTTGAGTTTTAAACAACAAGTTGGAAGGGGAGCCGCCTGTGTTGAATTCCGATGATTTCAAGTCGTTGTCCGATCCTGAGAAGGATGCGGCGGTGGAGAGGATGCTGGCTTGTTTCGACATGAGGCCGACGGGGGTTCTCCCTCCGGTGGTCGATCCCGAGTTCGAGGCTTTGATTTTTCCGCAGACCCCCGCCGAGGCTGACACGATGGAGGCCAATCTGCTGGCTGACGGGTGTCGGGAGCCGTTGAGTGTCTGGAAGGGTTCCAACATCCTGTTGGACGGTCATCATCGGTTCAGGATATGCAAGAAGCATCGACTGCCCTACAAGGTGGTCTATGTGGAGCTGGCCAGTCGTGAGGCGGCCCGTAGTTGGATAGTGGCGAACCAGTGCGGGAGGAGGAATCTATCCATCGCCCAAAGGGTGATGTTGATGAGGCGGCTGGAGGGCGCCGTGGAGGACGCCCCTGTCGAGACCCCCGTGGTCTCTCCGGAGGCTGTGGTTCCGCCTGTGGTCAGGAAGCCGTTCATAACGGTGTCGAAGGAGTCGGCTTTGACTGATGTGAGTCCTTCCACCATCAAGCGGACGAAGAGGATCATGGCCGAGGGTTCCCCCGAGTTGTTCAAGGCTGTGGAGGACAAGAAGGTCTCGATCACGGCGGCGGTGAGGGTGCTTGGTCTGCCGAAGGAGGATCAGTTGAAGGCGGCTTTGGAGTCCAAGCCTGTGAGGAAGACGGTGAAGGCCGTGGTGATGGAGGCCGATGTGTATGACAAGGTGGTGGGGATGGTGATGTCGGTCTCCGAGGGCAGGGTTGAATTATTGGGGAGGTTGAAGGTGTGGGTGGACGCCGAGTTGGATAAAAGCGATCAAGGCCTACAAAAAACTTCGTAAAGAGAAAGGGTTCTACTATGCCTGACGAAGACGAGAACGGTGTTGTCAAAGGAAGTCCGACCAACAAGATGTCAGTGATCGGCGCTATCGTGGCAATCATTATTTTCTTTGCCATGATCTTGAAGACGATGGTGAGAACATGAGTGAAAACATGAGTGAAAAGCCGGAGATCAAAAGTCGGACGTATGCGGATATGGAGGAGGGTGTGGACGCGGGTTTGATGGCCGATGAGATCATCACATTGCAGAACACCGTGATGGAGCTTGTCGCATGGTCGAGGTGGATGGAGTCCGAGAACGCCAGGTTGAGGAAGGAGTTCGAGGAGTTCAAGGGGAAGGTCATGGCCGGGGGTCATTTCCATGTCTGACGGGAGGCTGGTGATAGCGGTGGATTTCGACGGGACTGTGGTCACCCATGAGTTTCCAAAGATTGGTAGATACATCGGAGCCGAGCCTGTCTTGAAGGATCTGGTGTCGGCCGGGCATCGTTTGGTCTTGAACACGATGCGGAGCGATGACAGGCTGGCCGAGGCTGTGGACTGGTTCGCCAAAAGGAGCATCCCCTTGTTGGGGGTGAACGTCAATCCCGAGCAGAAGACATGGACCACCAGTCCGAAGGTCTACGCCAACGTCTACATCGACGACGCCGCCTTGGGCGCTCCGTTGTGCCAGGGGTTGAAGGGTGAGAGGCCGTACATCGACTGGGACAAGGTCAGGGAGATATTATTGCCGATGGAGGAGGAATGAAGTTCAGCACATATCTTAAAACACTGGCGATCATGTGGGCTATCGGTGGCATATGTATGGATTTCCAAGGTAAACCATATGATCTTATCGTGATCCTGGCGTTCCTGACGGCGATATGGTCTCGTTTGGAGGAACATATAGAGAAGAGCGGTGATAGGTGAGGTTCTCCCCTGATTCAATAAATACATATAATCAGAACGGAGTTCCTCCATGCGTTTCCAAAGGTTGATGGTGTTGTTGTCCGAGGGTTCGGTCAAAGACCTGAAGGGTCTCTTCCAGGACGAATATCTCAAACAGGCTGGAAAGCCGGACTATCAATCTCTCTCCGACGAGGGTAGGAAACTTCTCGACGCCCATGTGGCCAAGAAGGTCAAAGAGACCGAATCCCAGGTCGAAGGCATCACCGACAATCCCCAGTACCGCTCCTGGATATATGACGTGTTGAAGAACCGTTCGATCACCTTCCCCGAGGACATCTCCAAGACCAAGGAGGTTTTGAAGAAGTTCGACACCCACAAGAAGTCGGGGAACTGGACTGGGAGCAAGAGCATCCTCGACTACAAGACCCAGCAGTCTTTATATTCCGCCGTCAGCGAGTTCGAGGAGGCGCACAAGAAGACCTCGGCCAGGGGATCATCCTTCGGAGACAACAAGATCATCTACCAGGACGATGTCTACAAGATCGTCAAGCTGGAGGAGTATGAGAAAAGGCCGGAAGGTTTTGACAAGACGAACTGGTGTGTGAAGCACCGTAACAACTGGGACAGCTACAAGCCGCCTTATTATCTGATCGTGAAGGATGGGAAGTGGCTGGCTTTGGCCCACATCAAGTCCGGCCAGTTGAAGAACATCGCAGACTATCCTTTGGCTGAGAAGAAGGAGGGCGAGGTCTTGTTGGGCGATCCTGGTTTCATGGACATCTTGGAGGAGATCGCCGAGGATGGCGAATCCAGTCTGAGAGAGTTGTTCTACACCGAGGAGGAGCAGGAGCCCGCGGAGCATGACTTCTATGGAGATGAGGACGAGGAGGAAGAGGTGGAGCTTGAGATCGTGGATGTGGCCACCGACTTCACTCCGTACCTCCTCGCCTCTGGCCGCATGGATGAGAAGGATAAAGTCGTGGCGGTGGGGATCGATCCCGATTTGATCGAATACATCAAAGACCCTTCGGAGTGGGTGCAGAAGACGGCTGTGGGGAAGAAGGCCTCCTCCATAAGGAAGATAGCCAATCCCACGGAGGCCGCGAAGATCGTGGCGGTGACGAAGGAGGCGATGGTGCTGGCATACATCAAAGACCCGTCCGAAGCGGTGCAGGTGGCCGCCGTAAAGCGTGATCCGACGGCTATCAAGGAGATCAAGAATCCCACTGAGAACGCCAAGATCGCCGCCGTGAACCGGCATGGATCGGTGTTGAAATACGTTCCCGATCCATCCGAGGCCGTGAAGCTGGCGGCGGTGAAGACGACGGGCGACGCGGTGAAGTTCATCCAAGACCCCTCCAACGAGGTGCAGGTGGCCGCCGTGTACAAGGACCCCCTGGCCATCCAATACATCAACCAGCCCACCGAGGAGGCCCAGTTGACGGCATTGAGGATGAAACTGCCAGATGTGTTCAAATACATCAGGAATCCCACCAAGAACGCCCAATTGCTGGCTATGTCGCAGAACGGCGAGAATCTCAAATACGTCAAAGACCCCGACCTCGATGTGCAGTTGGCGGCCATCGGGAAGAGTCCTCACGCCATCAAACACATCAAGAACCCCTCAATCGAGGCGCAGTTGAAATCCGTGGAGACAGGTTTGGGTGGAGCGTATTCGATAGACAATCCGGCTGAGGAGGTGCAGTTGAAAGCCATCAAGGATGATCCGCATTTCATACGGCATCTCAAGGTGGCTTCGAAGGCCACTCAGATGCACGCGGTGTCGAGAGATGGAATGGCGGTGAGATGGATTCCCAACGCCGACAGGGATGTCCGCATGGCCGCCATCAGAAAAGACCCCGAGGCCCTGCTCTACATCAATAATCCTGACAAGGAGGATCAACTGGCCGCCGTGTCCTTGAAGGGTTCCCTGTTGCAATACGTCAAGAATCCCGACAGGGATATCCAGATGGCCGCAGTGAGGAATGACGGCGGGGCTTTGAAATGGATCAAGGACGCCGACTATGAGATCCAGAAAACCGCCGTGGAGAACCAACCATACGCCATACGTTACATCAAAGACCCGCCTCTTGATCTACAGATGCTGGCGGTGACGAAGCAGGGTCATGCGATAGAGGGGATATACAAACCCTCGGAGGAAGTCCAGTTGGCGGCGTTGCGGAACAACATAAACGCCTTCTACGACATCCACTATCCTACTGACAAAGCCAAAGCTTTCGCCAACAGAGTCTAAGGCATCATGGCCAGGGCGGTCTTGACTTCGAACACCAGTCTTCCTTTTTCCACATAGTCGATGATGTGGCTGGCGGCCTCGACCACCGTCATGACTGAATGCTCCACGAACTTCCCCGTGTTGTAGATGGTCACGCTGGCCATCTCCGGCCGATAGGTGATGGTGTGGAATTTGAACTCCACGTCCTTCCATGTCGATTCCGGCCGTCCTTTGATGGTGAGGGTCTCGGATTCACTCCACACCAGGCTGGTGGGGAATTTCCTCACATAGTTGTCCATGATGAAATTGAGACGGGTCACCTGGTGGGCTTCGAGGGCGTCGGCCAGTCCATCGAACTGGGTCATCTTATATAGACATGACTCTTTCACAATACGACACCATCCCACAGATCGCACTTCCCATACGCTCCGACCATCCTGCCGGTCTTCCAATCCTTGATCAACTCCTCATTGGACGGATCGGGTGGAGGTGTCCTTCCACAGTATAGGTTATCTATATAGTGTTCAACCACCAGCACTTTGTGCATACAGTTGGAGCAATGTTTAGTGGGCCATGGAGTATATGACGGATGAATCCTCGGATGCTTTCTATCCTCGGCGATAGCTTCACAAAAAGTCAAAGCTTTGGCATCCTCGACTGCCTGTATCTCTTTGATGATGTCAAGGTTATTCTTTTCAATCAGTTCTTTATTCTCCTCACTGTCCGTCATCCCCGCCTCCCATCAGATATATGACTTTTTCTTTTTTCGGTCTCTGTTTCACCCGGTATTCCAATTTCAAGGCCTCGCTCCTCGTCATTCCACCCAAGTAGGCGACCAGTTCGACAGGCCGTCTCATCTTGGTGTATTTAGCACCTTCGCCCCTGTTGTGGGTGGCGATCCTTTTCGTGACATCGATCGCCATTCCAGTGTAGTAGGTGTGGTCGGAGCATTCCACTATGTAGACAGAGTATTTGTGGTCAGTCATCAGTATAGACCTTGTTGAGATATTCAGCGACATCTCCCACGGTGTTGAACCGGATGGCGCCTTCTTTGGAGCACATCCTGGCAGTGGCGTCCAAGGATTTCATCTGGGCTTTGGAGAAGACGGCATCCTCATCCTGCTCCAATATGCAGAACAGAGTCCGGTGCGGTTTCTTGATGGAATCATGGACAAGTTCGGCGATGGAGTACACTCCGACCATCTTGGGGGTGATGACATAGAGGAAGTAGTCGGCGTATTTCTTCTGTCTTTCCTCCTCGGCCTGGCAATCGGGGGTCCAGTCGGCGACGACGGGGTTGAAGTATTTGACGGCGGGATCGAATCTCGCGATGAGTTTATCCCTCCAGGTGGAATCGTTGCAGGTGCCTCCGAGGAACGTCGCGGCCTTTTCACACTTTCTCATTGTCGGAATCCTTTGGTTGTTTAACATGAAACTCAACTCATCTCTTTCACTGCGAATTCAAGCCACATGGCCATCGGCCCACGTATCATCCATCGTTGAAGTGATTCCAGCAACTCCCCCACGGTGTCGAAGTTGACGCAATGTATCGAAGTCACTCGATTATCGACAAATCTGATGGCCGAGAGCGCCATATCCCCATCCTCGGGATAGTCCACGATCTCGAACAGGGTGTTCTCCCAAACTGAACCTTTCATCCCAGTGATCTCTATTATATCATTCCCAGTGCCGCCACCGGAATGGGGTTTCGGGGCGGCGGATTTCCCTTCCGCCGTGAATGGTGTCGGGATGGTCCATTTTTCCATCTCTATGAGACTGCAATTGAGATTCACCGAACCGACATCTGCCAATTTGGACCAGTCGATGATCACGCCATATCCTCCAGCATCAGTTCCTCATCGTCATACGTCATCACATATACTCCATGACCATCTTCACTTCCAGGATCATTCTTCCATCCTCGATCATCTTGATGATGTCTTTGGCGGTCTCGACAGCCTCGATGAAGTAAGTTGAATACCACATTCCGTTCGAACGCACCTCGACGTTGGCCAGTCCCGGATTTATAAGATTGGTGTACAACTGGAATTCGAAGCCATCCCATTCCGACCCAGTCCTGCCCGTCAACGAGACGCATTCGTAATTATGCTCCGGTTTGACATCATGGTCGTTGAGTATGAAGTTGGCCATGATGAGAGGGCTGTCCTCAAGGATGGATGCCGCCTCCTCAAGATGGGTCAGACTTCCACACATCCGCATCTCCTGCCGGTCTCCGGATATGGTTTGACCTCGGCCATGTAGCTGATCACCACATCGGAAATCTTCGGATCGACCTTCTCATAATCCTCAAGATTGTCAAGATCGACATCCTCGACGTATTTCAACGTCTTCGTGATCATGATGACATATTCCGGCAGTTCCATCTCGGGATTGTCCAACTCCTTGAACTTGGGGGAGTAGCACAGCCATTCCACCAGTTCTCCGACATATTCCACTTTGACGATGGTGAGGACGTTTTTGATGGCCGCCATCATGTGAGGATCATCATTGAAATCCGAATTCAACTGTTTCGACATGCGGAGGATGCCATAATTTCGCATGGGAGGAAACGGTATTTCTTTCAATTTCATTGTCATTCCTTAGTTTATGGATTATCTATTCCTCAACCGTATGCATCACCACGCACCAATCATGCATTTTCCTCAAATCCTTCATAGGGAGTTTATGCTTCCTCCACTCCCTCTCGGTTTTACGTTTATGTTTGACCATGGCTTTCCTCGCCTTCGGATCGGAACGGTGGACGGACACTATCCGGTGACATGAGTCGTACACATCACTATTGTGCAGGACTATATGCACTTTCATATTTTATTCGCCCTCTTCCTCTTCCACTTTGACAACCGGTTTCTTTTTCTTCTTCTTGACTTCCGGTTTCTTGATCTCAATGATCTTATAATCGGTTCCGCCTTCCGTGCAGGAGAGAACCCAGGGTTGATAGTATTTCAGAGTCACGATCTCTCCAGACTCCGAGACCTCTTGGAGTTTCTTGACGATCTCCGTGTCAACCACCGAGAAGGCCCACGTGTTGACGGACATGCCATCACCCGTCTTGACCATCCCGCCGAGGTTCATCTCCCCCTCCCAGGTCTTCCATATCATACCCTTCTTGGAGACTTTATAGACAACGCCCGTCCTCTCGCCAGATCCATATTCGATTGGCACTCCGGTGACGCAGGACACACAGCATCCGCCGAGGACAAGAACCACCAAGGCGACACAGGCGATTCCGAAACATCCTTTCATATCATCCTCGCTCATTTTATATTGTCACCTTTCTTCTTACGGGTTGTCCTTTTAGTTTTCGCATCTCCGCGTTCCTCTCCTCCTCCGTGTCGAACATCAGGGCTTTCCCCTCCACACTGAGGTGGAACCACTTTTTTTCTCCTTCCGGCTTTCCTTGGATTCCGAACTTCTTCACCATGTTCTCCGTGTCCAGCCAGTCGCACTTCCTGATTTTCATCCTTCTTCTCCTCCGATAGATATTTGATCAACATCTCGATGTCAGGCACAAGGGTCTCATTGAGTTCATTGACCTCCTTCTCGAAGCTCCTCAGAGTGAAGCCCATTTTGGCCACACCCTTCCCAGGTTCCACTATCCTCGCGCCACCGATGTCCACGACTATGATGTAGGCCATCCCGCCTTCCTTAGCCTCTCCTGTGTCAACATCCATCAACTGGGCTGGAAGGATCGCTCCGAGGAATCTTCCGGTGAACAGCGGGACATGGAATATGGCGCCACCTTTGGATTGGAACCAGCCGGAGTTCCTGTCAAGGACGTGGTTGACGAAATCGTCTTGGAACTTGGTCATTGAGTTCATAAGGCATTCGGATGCGGCAGGACTCAACGACAACGCCGGATGTGGAAGACCGTCATTCTGTTTGACGGCCTCCGGCTCGATGAAACCTTCGGCGATCATATACCTCACCTGGGCGAGGAACTCCTTGTTTATTCTTTGGGTCATGGCTCCCTTTCCGGTTGAGGGGCGTCGAGCGGCTTGGCGTATCCTTTATGTCCGCAACGTTTACACATATGGTAAATCGAATCCTCGGTGAAATGCATACAATTGAACCTATCATTCTTATCGATGAAGGTCAATTCGTATATCATTCCACCACATTTCACGCACGGCTTATCGAAGACGGCAGTCACCCGCGCATCCTCTTTCTGTTTCTCGATGACATCCTTCGCCATGGACATAGTATTGGAATACTCAGTTTTCAACGCCTCCAATTCAAGGACAAGCTGATTCTTCATCTGAGTCAACGAGGCGATGATGTTGTTCTTACTTTGAAGAACCCTGTTGACGATCCTCTCATGCTCTTCTTTGGAAACCATTTCAGAATTAGTTTCATTCTCTGCCATACCAGTCTCCTATTGAGGACGGGGGGAGTCCTCATGGACTCCCCTATCATCACATTAGCGTTTCTTGCCGATGACTGAAATGTAGCCAAGTTCAATAAGGCTCTTCTTGCCGAGCTTCTCGAACACCTTCTTGGAGGCCTTGTAGGAGACGATCAGCTTCTTGAAGTGATGCGGATGGCAGCGGGTTCCCGCCTCCATGTGGTGGATGGTGCCGACATTGATGCCGGTCCTGTCAGCCACATCGGTGAGGGTGCGGCCGGACTGCTTCCGAAGACTCCTGAGAATCTTCGAGGTCTTCATCTTCGTGGTCTCGCTGATCTTCGCCTTGCGTGTCGTCTTCGACATTGCTTTATTCTCCTTACAGATTACCCATACCGTTTTGATACAGGTCTTTATAGATTACATCACTTTTTCAAACTGTCAAGCCACTCGTCAAGATTTTTCACAGTTGTTCCGGCCTTCCTCGCCTTCTCCAACTTGGAACTGCCACCTGTGACATCCACGGCCACCAGTATGGATAGGTCTTTCGTCACCTTGTCCACGGGCTGGAATCCATTTTGACTGGCGAGGTTCTCATAGAAGGAACGCTGTTCCGGCATCTTCCCTGTGAAGCAGATGGTCGGCAGGACGCTCTTGACCATCCCCTTGGTCTGTTCGATCTCCACGCAGGACAGCAGTTCATCGATGAAGCTCTTCTGCGAGATGAATCCGGTGACTATGACCTCGGCCCTCTCGGGGCCAATCCCCTCGATCTGCGACAACTGGTCGTAGGTGAGATTCCTCAACTCATCGAAGGTGAACTGCTCCAACATCGTCTTGGACAACGAGCGGCCGACACCATAGAAGTTGAGGGAGGCCATCAACTGCCAGTCGGTCATCTTGCGCGCCTTCTGAATCTGGTCGTACAAGTTCCTCGCCGATTTGACGGCGTTGCCGCCTTTGAAATTGATGACATCCTCGGGTTTCATATTGAAGAGGTCTTTCAAATTCTTGATGCCTGCCTCCAACATCAGTTTCCGAAGAGTGGGTTCCCCCAGCTCCTCGATTCCGATCTTGACCACGGCCGAGAGCAGAAGGCGCAGTTTGGTCTCGAAACAGTCGGGGTTGTGGCATTCGATGTCCGGTCCCGATCTGACAAGGGTTGACCCGCAGGACGGGCATTCGGTGATCAGACAGGTCTTCCGATCCTTCCCCGGCATACTGGAGGCCACATAGGGGATGACCGCCCCAGCCCTCTCAACGATGATGGTGTCACCGATATGGAGGTCGCGGTCGATGATGTTCTGGACATTGTGCAGAGTGGCTCTTTTGACGGTGACTCCATCAAGCTCCACGGGATTGAACAAAGCCACCGGAGTGAGGCACGATTTGCCGTGACTCCACTCGACCCCGGTCAGAACCGTCTCAGCCCTGGAATTGCCGAATTTGAAGGCAATCTGACCACGTGGATGGTGCGAGGTGCATCCGAGTGAGTCGGAATAGGTCTGATCGGCCAGTTTGATGACGATGCCATCCATCGGATAGGGCATCTGAGTGATCGGTGGTATGATGCCAAGCCACATCTCACGAAGTTCGCAAAGGGGTATTCTGGTGGAATGAAGTTCATAGTCCACCAGCGTCAGACGGGCGCCCTGCCGTGTCATGTCGGTGATGTCTTTGAGACCCATGATCCCGGCGACGGCGTTACGGGAGTTCTTGTACTTCTGACCATCCTTCCGGGTGATCTTGGAATAGAGGTTCTTGAAATCATCATTGCGGATGATGATCTCCCCTCGAACCTCATGGGCGAAATGATCCTTCGACTCGATGACGATGAGTGGAAGTTTGTCGGTGATGTCCTCGCCGATGAATCCGTCTCCTCTTGTGGAGAGGGTGTCGCCTTCGAGATGAGCGGAGATGCCGTCGTACTTCGGCTGGATGAGGAATTCCTCACGGGGGTTGCGGGATATCTTCTCAGCCCAGGCGATGACCTCGTCAAGAGTGTAGGCCTTGTCGAGGGAGAGCATCGGGACTTTATGCTTGACTTTGCCGGTGCTGACCACGATGGGGGTTTCGATGGAGTTGATCAGAGGATGGTCGGGATTGATGGATCTGAGCTTCTGCACAAGCTGATCGTATTCCACATCGGATATCTCCGGCTTCCCGTCCTCCCAGTACAGCTTGTTGTGCTTGGTGATCGCCTCTACCAGTGTGTTCTCGTTTTCCATCAGTGTCTCCTTGTTTGGTGTTATGCTATACTATACACCAAACATAACGCGTTGAAAGTTGAGTTAGGAGACCTTGTCCGATTTATTTTCCGCATACGGGGCGAACATCCTGTCGGAGAGGGATTGCATTTGTTTTTGGACAAGGCAATAGATGCGGTTGAAGATTCTTCTCACCGGATCATTGATCAACGTCCACACCATCGAGAACGGCCAATATGTCATCCACCGTATTATGACATACTGATAGTCGGATACTTTCGGCGCGTCGCAAGTGGCTTGACGGCAGACACAGTACGTATCTCTGTTCTTTAAAAAATAATCCCTCTTATTCAAAAGGAAGAAATACCATTTGACGAAAGACCATATCGTTCCCACCACGAAATAACCCATAATCATTCCGATGACATGCGAGGGTTTGTCGATGGCATAGATGATAAAACTATCGAAGTAGGTTTTATTACCGAAGAAGTATAACAACAATAGGGAGAATATTAATACTATGGTCGCACCGACTCCAAAAGAGTCATTTTGAAGAACTTCACCTTCCACTTCCATTATCATCACTGCGAACACACCGCCGATGAACATCCAAAACCACACTGTTCCGAACAACAATAATTCCCAAATCATTTCGAGACCTCCAAGTTCAACCGCACCTTCGGGTTTCCTCTTTCATTCAAACCGATCTTCAACGTGAACGGCATCCCCAGGACGAGAGACAACATCTTCGTCTTGGAGAAGGCGTTTTTATTGAATTCGACATGTTGGACGATCCTGCTGTTCGACATCACAGCATCGAACGTCTTTTTATTGATTCCGGTGACACTGCCTTTGAAGGTTTCCACTTCACTTCTCCTTGACGGTGGTTCCCTGTGCGGGACCTTCACCCGATGAGCGTTTATATTGAGCCACGACCGCCGGCCATATCATACCCGTGAGGATGGCGAGGATGGCGATGACGACCAACACTTCTATCAACGTGTATCTTTTATTCATCCGACATTCCCTTTCGTTTCCCGTTTTGAAAGACACCATACACTATTTTCGACATATTGTGAACACTCTTCTCAGTATCAGATGTCATATTGGAGGAGGTGTTCGACCAGCTTGGAGTGTATTTACCAGTGTCCGGTATCGTTACTGCGTACATGGTGACAATAGGAGGATCATATGGAACTTGCACACCATATATATCCACAGTGGGATATTCCAATTCGACAGGTGGATATGGATAGCTTTTACCTGTCATCGGAATATCCAACGAGGCTTTCTCCTCCGATGGATATTCAAAGCAGTCACGACAACAGGCCTCTTTCCGGCCGAAACGATATTCACGGATAAAAGGATCGGTCTCCCATGCGTCGGCGATCGATGACTGTGGAACCTTCTTCCCGCCAAGTTTCGTCATCGAATCCAACAACACATCGGATAAATCCTTCTTCCAGCACCGCATCGACAGGCAGGGAACCACATGACCATCGGCCAATATCCCCATCGCCTCTTTCCCAGCCTGGCATTTGAATCTGAAGGCGAGGTTGTCGGCCATGACGGTGTTCTTCCTCAACCTCAACTGATCTCTCAGCATCTTGATGCCGCTCGGGGGAAGATTCAATCCACCACCCTCGGTGAGTTGCACCTGCCAGCATCCGAAGAAGTCGGCGGCCTTGGCGATGGTGTCATAGTCCCAAATATTGTGCTTTCCGAAGTTGGTGATCATGGTGATCTTACTGCGATCCCATGTCAAACACGGGTTTTCAAAAAGGAAATTCACTCCCACAGTGTCTTCAACAGTGTTGACGGAATATCCAACCACATCGAGATTTGGGGATAACTCCTGTTTGAAGAGACAACCATTCGTCAACATCTTGGTGACGATCCCAGCCTCCTTCAAAATCTTCAACACACTCCACAGAGTGTCAGAGTCCGTCTCGGAAGGTTCCCCACCAGACAAGGTGACCTCGTTCGGACCACAACCCGATCTATGATAATCCGCTATGGATTCAGCCACTTTGATCTTATCCGCATTGGAAAGCTCGGAGGAGTTCAAGACATCCTTCGATCCGCAGAAATCACATCCCTTCGAACATTTCAACGTGAATTCCCAAATGATCTCTTTCATTAGTCTTTTTCTCCTAAAAGATATTTGTTACTGATGGCTTTGAACGAAATGATCTGGCCATTCCGGTCACGCTCATATGATTTGAACACAACGCCTTCCCGGTTGTCTGTGATATAACCTTTACCCTCGGCCATGTTGAGGGCATCCCCCACGGTCTGACATATTGTCGCCAACGGTCCTGTTTTGATGATGGGAACATGCGACAACTTCGGACAACCTGTGTATGACATATTGAGTTCATCTATGAGTATCATTCGATCAACAGGATTCATATATTGCTGTTTATCGATGTCCCACACATCGAAGACATGCATCTCCTGGTCTTTGATCTTCTCACGGTTCTTCTGTATGCCCTCACCACACGTCTCACCCTGGATGGCGATGTTCCGGCCAAGAAGACCAAGCCTCCTCTCCAAATAGTATTTCCGAGCCATCTTCCAAAAGGTGTTGGTCTCGGAATCTTTGAGATCGATATTGTGTGAGCAGACACCAAACACCCCGTTATTGTAATAGAAAGTGCTGGAAGAACCATCCATTTTAACGGATACCTCGAAGACATAGTCCGCATAGAGTTTAAGGTATTTGGGAACGTTTTGAATTCTATCCTGATCAGTGCGTTTGAGGAAACTCGGAAAGCTACCCCTACAGATACCTGACAGACAGGCGGGGATGGGTGGCTCATACAATTTGACACCGAGGAATTCTGAAAGATCGGCACCCTCATCAACAGGAAGATGGAGTTCGGGGAACTTGGCCACAGGCAGGAGAAGGCCTTGGCTTAAAGACCCGCGCAATTTGATCGTCCTCAATCTATAGCCTTCACTCCCATCGGCGTTCTTCTTCCTGCCTTTGTTCTCCATGAAGGAAAACACATCCTGGACGGGCAGTAAACTATCGATCTCGAAATACACTCCAAGGTCGCCGGGTTTGAATTCACCCTTGCCGACCACACATTGCCAAGCATTGTCAACCATGGTGGCGAGTTCGATCTTATCGGCATCCACAATGGAAAACACTTCTTTAACTGTTTGGACAGTGGCTAATTTTCTCATTTCATTTCCTTTCAGTGTCCGTGGCGGTGTCAGGGGTCGGATTCGTGATGATCTTCCATTTCGCTTTCGGTTGCATGAAAAACCCCGTCTCGGTGTAGGTGACATTGTTACCCTTGACTTCAATGCATGTCGCCACACATCCATTCAACAATACCCCTATAGCCAAAGCTGACATGATTAAACAGATTCTCATTCAACGCCTCCTGTCATATATTGATCGATACGAATTCGAATACGAGTGCCGTCCATCTGAAAAATTATCACGAAGGACAACCACCAATGTTATCACATAGCCAATATACAATAATATCTGCAAGATGCAATCAATGATTTTAGCCCCGTTGCATATTTCTATACGGATATAATCGAAATCCTTGAAACTCTTACGTTTCCAATTCTTCAAATTCCCATCGATGAATCCGGCGAACTCTTTGACATCGATCCTTTTCCCCAGCCAGTGATCATTGATCAACGCATGGAGGGTGGTGTCATCCATCCAACTGACGGTTTGAATCCACGTGGTCTTTCTGTCCGCATCCAATCCCATGAACACGCACAGTTCATTCTTGTTCGGTCCCTGCCACGCATTCAACACCCTCGCCACCATGTCGATGCCGCTGTCTTTGGAGTTGAAAATCACCAGCATGAGATGCATCTGTTTCGATGGACCCCATATGCAGTTCTTCCGTTCAAGGTAAAGTTTCTCCTCATCGTTGAACATCGATCCCGATGAATCATAGGACACTATGGGAATGACATTACCCACATCGGCCGGACGGGTGAACAAAGCTTTGTCCTTCGCATCAGGTTCGGCCGTACTCCATATGTTTTTGGTGGCTCTGACTTTGTTCACATAATTGCGGATGTAATGAAATGGATACATCCTGTCGAAATCACCAGCCCACACACATTGAAAGATATCTCCAGATATGGCGGTGTGCAACAGTGTGGCCGTTCCCTTATGGTGTCCGACCACTTTCGAGTTGCCCCATATCTTCGCCCATTTATCATATTCCTCCTGGGATATAGTATGGACATCACCATACTCGTCAGTCGAATTCCAGTATGGTCCATAATGCTCGGTGACATAATAAGTCTCGGTGCGATACTTCGTATTACCTTTCTTGTCGGTGCCACAGGAGACTTCCCGTGTCCGGCTTTCTCTGACAGTCCACTCCTCGGTGTGTTTGATGGACACCACCTTGTAGTTCCAGATCTCTGAATATTTAGCATTGTCAGTTCCGGCGAATAAGATGATCATCGCCAACATCCCGCTTCCACCAATGAAGCCGAGGGTTATCATCGCCCCCATCTGGAGTCTTTCCCACTTTCCCCATGTCAATGCGAGAAGGGTTGCTCCAGACAGAGCGGTGAACAGGATCAGATTGCAGAGGATGAAAATCATTTGTCTTTCCGAGGATGCATCGACCCCAAAGACACATCGTCATCCTTGCCGGTTTCGACGGCTATGGCTGTTCTTGAAGATGTGATCATGACAGGTTCGGGTAGAATCTTCCCCGACAACAAGAATGAATTAGGCATCCTTTCACAGAAGGTCTTATGCTCCCGCCACACATCCACAAGGGAATCCTGCTCCCTCTTCAGCATCGCCCTCTGACCTTCGATGGTGGCCATCATGGCCATGAAGATGTCAGTGGAGAGTCCAAGCTGGGCCGAGGACTCGGTGTTCATCTTGAACAGTGAACCACCTTCCCTGCCGGAGGCGACCGCTTTGAGACCTTCAATGAAGGTCTCCTTATAGTCTTCGGAGATGTTGTATTTCTGACTAATCGTCTTCCACATGGTGTCATGGGAAGTTTCGACGGCCTTTTTCTTGGCCAGGAAGGTGTTCCGCAGAATCACCTCCCCATTGAAGATCGAGAAGAACCACAACACCGCCGCCAACAGGATTCCCCCCAGCATCAAAGCCGAGGCCGCCGCGATACCACCACCGATCATCCACTTCGACATTTTTCCAACTCCTTTGTTTACTCTATGGTTTTTAACTTCCCCGTCACTGATTTATTTTTCTCCACCAAGACCCTTTTCCCGTTCGCCGTCTCCCACACCAACTTCTTGACGCATTTCAAGCATTGATAACATGCGTTCAAGTCATCGATATAAAGATCATGTCCGCAAGTGGGACATATCAACAATTTCACATTCGCCATCATCATATCCTTTTCATTTATACTATAGCGCTGTTTCAACGCGTTGAAAGTTCATTTTCCCAATCCCAACCTATAGGTGTTATGACCGAACGCCAACAGGATGAGCCACGTGTTCGCCGGATGACCATAATGCACCGCCATCCCTCCCAATTTCTCCTTCTCATACCACAATCCGAATTTCCAAGACAGATGTGTGCTATGAACTCCCCATAATAATTTCATATCGCCTCCGTTTCGTCATATAATAACTTCTCCGATAACAATTTCCACACGGGAAAATTATTTTTCAATTATTTTTTAAAAACCACTATCATTCGTCATTTTTATTGTTATAGTATATTGAATGTCAAATCATACTATACCAATCGATTCAAAACTGGCCGCCATCATGGATGGCCATAGGATGACTTTCCTTGATGTGGAGACCACTGGTCCGAGCATCATCAAGGATCACATCATCTCCCTCGGAGTCGCCATACTCTTCCCTGACGGTTCCGTGGCCACCTCTGTTGAGTTGTTTGGAGGTGGAACCAGTTCCACCAGGGCTTTGGAAGTACATAAGATATCCGACTATGAACGACAATACAAGCGGTGGTTTGAAGATGCCGCCTCGACTTATGCTAAAATGTTTGACAAATCCATCCTTGTGGGGCACAACGCCAAAGCGTTCGACATTCCTTTGATATGGGGTGCGATGAAACGCGCCAAGGTTCAATTCGAGGCGACCGCCGTCCTCGACACCTTGAAGATGGCAAGGAAGATCGAACTTGACAAGGCCGCCGGAGATGGTAAACTCGGCTCACTCTGCACCTATCTTAAAATACCCTATGGCAACCACGACGCCCTGGGTGACGCGCTTTCCTCCATGGCCTTGTTCACCACTATGGTGCGGCATATGGAAAATCCCACCTTGGAGAAAGTGAAACTGCTTTGTTCTTAATTGGTTTTCCTATAAATAAATGCAGTAGGAAAACCAATAAAGGAATAGAGTATGAAAGCTTTCCGACTTGACCGTGAAGACATCATGGGTGAGATAACTCCCATGCCTCCCTTGAAGCATGATTACCGCGTCGACAAAAGCGAGCCTTTCGACTATCGTAAATCAGATGTCGCCAACTGGATCGCCAGTCTTCCCTCCGTGAAACGCCAGCTCTTCGAGTTCGCCAATCAAAACAAGCTGATCCGGTTCGACAAGGATTTGAAGACTTGGGTCGGCCATGATTGGAACCCAGAACCGGCGCAGTCCTGACATGCCGAAATATCATTGCCAGTTCACCGATTCGCAATTCGGGAATTGCGAATACTCCACCGATGAGCGCCATCTAATACATGAGCATCACATAGTTCCCCGCTCGATGCGTGGATGCGACAAACCCTACAACAAGGTTTTCCTTTGTCCAAACCACCATTCCCTGGTGTATGTGGAGCATTCCCCGTTAGCAAGCACCCATGGCATCAAAACACCAACATCCATAATCATCCATGGGTGGAGAATGACCACTGAAGGCCGTCAATTGGAATATGAGACTATGGACGGGAAAATCCACTATACGGCGATCAGAGTCTGATCAACCGTTAGTCCCATTGGCTTCGACAGCCTCGACGACATCCTCTGTCCCGATGTCTGAGGATATGGTCATCGACCCGTCGGAGAATTTCCGCATCACCTTCCCAAGGCGCCATCCGTCCGACACATCGGTCATATAGGCCAGCATGTAGCCATTGCCGTCAATGACTTTGGATTTGATGCCAACCCCGTCGATCACCGACCCCTTCTCGCGGATGCGGGGCATCTCGCAATCTATCCCGAGGCGGTGCTTGGTCAGAAGTTCGGCGAGTTTGATGCGATTCTCAATGGGGGTGTTCGATATCCATTCGTAGGTCCACATTGATAAATTGGAAGAGTAGGCGGTACGGGCGACACTGACCTTCCGGTTGATATCCTCATCGAACACGATCGTCGCATTCTGGCGCTTGGATATGAAATAGAGGGTTCTACGAGCGTTGTTGTTCAACAGAGCCATTAGATTCTGAGGACGCTGGTCGCATGGTATCACATACGAGTCGAGCATCATCTTCATCATCCCGTCATTCGATAGATTTTCCACCAATTTCCTACTGAGAATCTGCCATACGAAGTGCGGAGATATGGTGATCTTGACTCTGCCATCCACGATTTTAAGTGTTCTTATGATTGCCTCTGATGAAAACGGAACCTGTTTGACTTCCAGGCGGTGCTTCTTCCCCCGTTTGGACATGACAAAATCCTTTCGTGTTTGACGATCTTGAACTGGTTGTTAATATCATATATCATACTTCACCATTTTACAAGCTGTCATCTTTTCTGTGATTTTGAGTGCCATTTTTCAAGCATCGGCTGAAGGCGTTCCCACGCCTCATCTGAAGTACCCAAATCTATTCCAAACCCCGACCATTCATTCTTCGAAGTCATATGCTCGAAATACCGCTGGTCAGGATTCCACCTTGATATGATATAACAGCCGGATACCCATCTCTGATCATTGATGTACGGACGGTAATCCTCCCATTCCGAATCCTCAGTGGGGGCGAGATGCTCTTTCGGGATTTTGAATATTTTCTTAGTGATGTACGAGGGACTGTAGTCGATGTCGAGATCCATCATCTCACCACAACCGGTGCATTTCAATTCCATTCCCGGTTCAAGATCGTCGTCACCTTGAATGGCGCCGCAGTAAGGGCATACTGGTTTATCCGTCAGCCAGGTGTCAATTTCTTCCGCCATAGTTTCCTCAAATTAAAGGGTTTAAGTATCCGTAGCCACCGCAGTCCTGACATATCTCCTTACGCCATGGGTCGATACCTTCTCCCCGGCATCTTTCACAAAAGACCGGATTGTCAGTTCTTCCCATGGCGGTCATGTTCGCCTTGAAGGCTCTTATTTTTTCAGACTTGTCTGAATTGGAAGAATCACTGGTTTTTTGGGAATCGCTCATCTATATGATGATATCGAGGGAATTTTACCACGGATCATTTCAGCGGTGGTGTTCAACACGCCAAGGGAGTCGTTCAGTTTCTCGATCTTGGCCGCCATCATTATCAGTGCGGCCGTGGAATCCAACATCTCCATGCTATATCCACCCGGATCAGAAGTCAATAAAGTTGTTCTCACCTCATTGAATTCCCCAATGGCCTTGACCAAATTCTTCTCCACGGCGTTCCTCCATTAGTTAAGTTTGATGACTGCGAGATATTCCGCGGGAACATGATCTGTCAACCAAACATCATTGTCCGATTTGACGAATTTCATCCCGTTTTTCACCATTTCTCCTGAAAAAACCTCGAAAACCATTGGTTTTCCATGTCTTTCGCCTACTTTGGAGGCGGTTTTCACATCTTTCGAGAGATGGACATGCTGACGATCCATTTTGAGGAGGCCGGATTTCATGATATCATCCCTCAAATGGGTGGCGGTGCCATGATACAGAACCTCCGGTGGGATGGAGGGATCGATTCCCAAGTCAACTTTGACGGAATGACCCTGGCTGGCTCGGATTCTCAATCCGTCATCAGAGAAGGAGAACCTCTTCTTGTCATTGGTGGCGACAATCTCATTCAACTCGGTGCGGTTGAGATCGATTCCAGCCCTTGTGAGACTGTTTTCAATAAGGGTGGGAACGTGAGTCCAACCATTCTCATCCAGTTCGATGCCGATCTTGGACGGATCATGCCTTAGAACGAGACTGAGAAACTTACTTTTACGAAGCAATTCCTTACGCATATCAACTCCTTTGTTTGGGTTTTCTATATTATACCACGCAGACATCGCATTGAAAGCTTTGGAACAACATTTTTTCAATAAATACTTCTATATGGGATCGGAGACATGGATATGGATGAAAAGACCAGATTCGAAGTGTTCGCCGAGGAGATTGTCAAGGCCTCCGATGCCCTTGGGATGTCACACGTCCGTAAAACAATCTCCAACTATGTGCCTAAAGAGTTCGAGGAGGATGCCAAAGACGGCATGGGGGCTGGTTTCATCTTCAGAGGAGACCAAAACTGCTGCGAGGTGTTCCTAAACCCCAATTCCGATGATGATCCCCGCTATGACGCATGGCATGAGATGGCTGAATTATCTCTTATCGACATCGAGCATTTCTGCGAGGAATGCGTCAAGAAGCGTAAATTCGACAAAGAGAAATGGGAAAGCCTCGCCCATGCCATGGTGAACCGGATAGTGTCGGCGGCCAGGCCGGAACTGCTCCATATCATCTACCCTCCACAGAATTCTGATAAATAACGTTATATAATATCGGAATTCCCATGTATCCCAGCATTAAAGAATCAAAACCGGCCTTGGAGGAAGATTACTTCGAAGCCATTCGCAGTTTCTACGAGAAATCCAAACTTCTCCCAAGCTTCGAGGCCGAGCATCTCATCCAAATGATGACTCTGTCTGAAAGAGCGGCCGGAGTGCCACCCGCCCACATAGAAACCAGCGACTCCGGCAACGTCTTCGTCAGATGGGCTGAAAATGACGATTCCATATGGCTTCTCGGCGTTGTGTCGCCAAAGGGGAAGATGGGTAGGGCTGATGTCATAGACCTCTCAGCGTGGGTCGGAAGACTGGCTGAGAAGATGATGACAGGTAAACCCCTCCACACATCCCCCAACGAGGTGAGCGGTCTTCTCATCAAAAGGCTGGAATGGGCGTTGAACAACGGGGGGTATGATATGAGGGAGACGGGTTCCGGTATGAGAATGGAAATCGGTGACTCCCCGTATCTGAAATGGAAAATGACATCCTATGTCGCGGAAAAACGATGAAATTCGATAAAATAGTAAACCTTGTTGGTAAAATCATCACTGAGGACACAGTGAGGAATCTCATTCCTCTTTTCCAAAAAGAGGTCGTGGGTGACAAACAATGGAAAGATCTGACTCCCGATGAGCAGAAAAAAGTCGAAACCCACATAGAGACCCGGAAGAAGGAACTGGAAACGCATGTGGCGGAAACAACCACCAATCCCCAATATCAATCCTGGATATACAAGAATCTGAAAAACGGAGATTTGGTGTTCCCCGAGGACATATCGAAAACCAAAGAGTCTTTGAAACAATTCGAACAAGTGAAAAATCTCAAAGACTACAAAGGCTCCAAGAAGATCGATGACTATGCTTCTCAGAAGGATTTATACGCATCCATCCGCACTTTCCTTGATAAGAACAAACCTGTCTCCAAGGACATCGAAGCTGATGCCGGAGGAAACCCCATTCTGCATGAGGAAGGCCTTTATCAAATCATCGAACTGGATGATTACAACTACGCTCTTCAATTGATTGAGAAAACCAACTGGTGTGTGAAACATCGTAACAACTGGGATGAATACGGTCCTCCTTACTATATGATCGCCTTCCGAAATAAACCTTTCGCCCTTGTCCATTTTGGCACACAACAAATCAAAGATGTCGATGACAATGAATTCCAATCCAAGAACGTCACTGATGAATTCTTCCAAGTTGTGAAATGGCTGATCGCCAATAAACATAACAACGACTTCAAACTTTTCAATGACTTCCTTCCGGTGCTGGTGAACAGACTCGGCGCGGAATACGCCATAGAGGCCGTGGGGCGTGACACAGATGCCATATTCATGATAGATGATATCGAAAACTACAATCTTGACGCCTTGTTGGCCGAACGCTTTAGAAAAGAACAAGAGCGTTACGGTCATTCCACACCGGTTCCCGAATGGCGGAATGGCAACGAGGAGGATAAAAGACATTTTGTGCAACATGATGGGAAATTGATAAAATTCGTGAACAACCCTTCTGAGAGAATTCAAAGAGTGGCTGTGGAGGATAAACCAAGCGCCATACGGTATATCAAAAACCCATCAGAGAAAACACAATATGAGGCCGTCAGCTGCGATCCGAGAGTAATAGAATTCATTCCAAATCCAAGCGAGGAAATTCAAATACAAGCTGTCCGGGAAAGTCCATTCTATCTCAAATTCATTAAAAACCCCTTATTGGCCACGAAAATACAGGCGGTCATAACTAATCCAGGCTACATCGCTGAAATAAAGAATCCTGAGAAGGAAGTCCAAATGGCGGCCGTCGCTCAGAACGGACGAGTCATCGCCCACATAGAAAATCCCGACGCCGATGTCAAACGCCAGGCTGTCGAGACGAATCCCGACTCCATAATATACATACCCGACGCCGATGAGAAACTTCAATTGGAGGCTATCCGAAAAGGAGCCCACTTCGTGGCGTACATCATCCATCCCACCAAAGAGGTGTTGAAACGCGCGTTGACGGTTGATCCATATCTTATCACTAAAATCAAAATCCCGGCCGTCACGGCGGAACAACTTGAAGAATTTCAAAAAATGGCTGTGCGCCATACTCCGAATGTCATAACTGTCATCAAGAATCCAAGCGATGCCGTCCAATACGAGGCGGCCAAAGCCTTATTGGTGAAATACCCCGATCCTAATGATTGGTCATATTCTTTCAGGACCACCCACTTCGATCCTGAGATAATCGCCAAAGCCAAAGCCGCGATGGATGCCGAGACTCCTAAAGAAACTGAAGATGATGAAGATATGTATAATCCGAAGGCATACGAACAAATATGAAATTCAACCGTATTTTAAATCTGACCGAACTGTTGAACGAGGAGACCATCGACAACGTGGTTCCTCTCATCCAGCGACAGATCATCGGTGACCGGTCATGGAAGGACCTCTCCCCCAAAGACCAGGAGATGGTGCAATGGCGCATCGATGATCAAAAATACGTGATGAAAAAACATGTCGAAGGTCTCACCACCAATCCCACCTACCGTTCATGGGTGTACCGCATGTTGGCGAACAGGAAATTATCCTTCCCCGAAGATGTGTCTAAAACCCAGGATGTGTTGAAAAAGTTCGACAAGGTCAAAACCTCCGGCAATTTCACAGCCAATAAAAACATCATGAGTTACAACACCTTCGGCGAACTCCATCAAGTAGTGTCCGATTTCCAGTACGGCAAAGCCACCCACAAGACGGCCGACTACAACGGCAATCCGGTGGTGGCCGAGCGGGATGGCTGGAAGATCGTCGAACTGGATGACTACGAGAGGGCTAAACCGTTACTGGAGAAAACTGGATGGTGTGTGCGGGATAAGGAATGGTGGGACAACTATGAGACCCCGTATCATCTCATCTCCAAGAATGATGTCATCAAACTTCTCATGCACATCCCTTCGGCCCAGTTGAAGGATGTCCATGATGATCCTGTGGTGGCTTACAATATCAAAGAAGCGAAGATCATCGACAAACGGAAAGCCGATCCTACTTTGAGTGAGGATTCATTAGGTGGCATCATTGGAAATCTGTTCAAAGATTTAAGAATTTCAATGGATGATTTGTATGGTGATTTCATATGGATGCTGGCTCCGAATAAAAGTGGAAGATACGCATTGGCGGCCGCCAGGGAGCATCCCGAAGGACCCGAGACAGGCATGGCGATCGTGGCGCATGTTGTGGATAATCCCGACATCGAGATGATGTCAACCATAGCGCATTTCAACTGGGCGTCCGAAGTTATGTTGAACAAAGGAATAATCCCCACCCTCGAACAACAACGGCACATATGTGAGCGGAGACCGGATTCTGCGGCTTTGGCCTATGCCATGATCGAACATGGGGAGGAAGTGGCACTTGAACTATTGATGTCATACGCCTGGTATTCAGCATCGTCATTCGCTAATGAATACGAAAAGATCGGTTATGAGAAATTCAATGAGACTTTGGATGCCATCATACAAGGCCATGAGGATCATAATAGTCAACCAAACAATATGATTGAAGAACTTGGAAAATATGTCATGAAGTTGGCTATCAGACTCGCGGATGGGAAACTGGCTGATAAGGCTGTTGAGATTTGTCCAGTGGCGCCTTATAGATGCATCGACACCAACGCCCCCGTCTATCCTCCGACACAAAGCATAGTCAAAGCGATTGAATTGATGCCGGAATATTACAATGGCAATTCCACGGAATCTGAGAGAAGAGTATATGATCTGATATGGATCATCAGCAAGAAGAACCCCGATATCCTCAAAGATGAGGGAATACAAAAAGTCATCACCAAATATCCGAGGGTGATGGAATATCTTAGAGGGGAACTTGGTGTGAACGAATACACCTATATGTCATCAGATTCTACGCATTACCCATTTTGACAACGGATTCTCGAAGACGATGATATAGAAAAGAACTCCCATACCGACCAATCCCACCAAGGCGAACGCCGGCAGTCTGTCAAGCACCCAATAAATCGACTTCATGCTGGCTTCCCTCTCCGGTCAATATAGATTTTACAATTCTCACAATAGGCTATGGCTTTCTTTGGAGGTTCATCACTTCCAAATATCGCCCGTAGATGAATACGTTTTCCGCATGTCTCGCAACATAGTCTGATTATCGAGGCGATGTCGCAACTGCTGTCTTTGACTTTCTGCTCGATCATATCATCCTCATCAATTCGATATACAGTTCGTTTATCTTCTTGACGTTCGATCCGTGGGGAAGAGAAGATTTCTCGAACAACACTTTAACTTCCTCTTCCATGTCGATGGCTTTCCCAAGCAGGAATTCATAAAGGAACCTTCCCGCCCGGACATCCCTTGTGAAACGTAACTCATCACCCTCAAGCCTGACTTTCGGCTCACCGGTCTCGGCGATGTGTTTGGCCTCGAAAAGAAGACGGAACACATGACCCATGTTCTTCGAGTCATAATCCATCTCCTTCTTCTCCTGGGCGACCCAACGGGCATCATTCTTGTTGGCCATCCATTCCCAAAATGAATCATATTCAGATTTGGCTTTCTGATATTCATTCGAGTTATAGATCAACAACCCGATGAAATCAATCCTCTCCCTATCTTTCGGAATGGAGGAGCATATGATCTCGCTCTCTTTGAACAAGCCCTTATAGTTATCCCCTTTATACAATCTGTACACGAAGGGAACATGTTCGACGGAGCTGACACCGTGATGGTCAAGGAGATTGAAATCCACTTTCACAGGCCGCGCGGGGAATTCCGAATAGATGCTGGCTTTATCAATCCAGAAGCAGAAATCCTCCCGTTTGGGATAACGCATCGATCTGATGTCAGGTTCATCTAATATGTCCATACTCGGAGCGGCATCCAACTTCTCCGGCAATGTGACACCTTTCATCACATATTTGGCGAAGTTCTTGTTGAAATACCCTTCCAGCCATCGGGTGGAGATATTGCCTTCCGTGAGATGCATCCTCAACATATGGATGCCTCTCTCGTTGACACGCTCACTATGCTCGTTCACTTTCTTATTTTGTCCCTTGGCGCGTTTGATCTGACTGAACGAATACCCAAGGAATGTGTGTTGAGCTTTCTTGGACATGAACAGCCCACGGTTCTCCACCAGCATCTCATAGATGTTGTTTTTGAACAACATGCAGTCATCGGGAACCCAAAGCAGTTCGATGATGTTGGGATTGCAGTCCGTGGCCAGCTTGATGAACTTCCTCAATTCATAATACTTGATGTCCTGTTTGTCGTCAGCGATCTCCTGCGAGGGTTCCTGTATGGAAAGCCACGCATCGGGAGGAAGACGGAACAGGCCTCTGATATCATTGTCGGATTCGGGACGGTTGATTCCGTACATATGGGAACCAGCGACACATTCCATCATCAACATGTCGGACGATTTAAGCTGTTTGATATCCATTATAATTCCTCATGTTTACACAGGCACAAGTGCCATGACATTTTACATTCTGGGCATTTTCCCACAACCACCGTATCACTCAATTTTCTTTTCACTTCAACCATCTCGGCCAAAGGTTCCCCGCTCCAGGATGTCGGCTTATCATAGTTATGACCAAGCATCTTCTTATAATCCCTATGGGAAGGATTACCAGCCCGACTCCATGCCAGGCGGTGCCGGACAACCTCATGCAGGTCCCAGGCGACATCACCACGATCATCTCCATGGAATGTGCCTTGTCCCACCCCATGCGATCCCGAAGCCGTCAACTCGGGAAACAAACACGTCTTGAGTTTGGATGCTATATCCTCGAACTCCTGCCTATCCTGTTTACCTGTCGCGCAAAGATGCCACAGTTCCTGAAGTTGCCCAGCCTTGAGTCTTGAAAATAATTCAAGAGCATGGTTGAGGACATCGGCCTGTTTCTCGTTGAGAGTCAAAGTATACATCGTGTCTTTCATGGATATCCCAATAATGAATGCACTTCTCTTATTTGTTTTTCGAATCTGACCAATGCCTCTTCACGCATGGATAGTTTTCCAGTTTTGATAGTCAGCAACTTCCATATAAAACTCAACTCCATCTGAGGATCATATTTGGTGGTCGAGCATTCCATATTGATGCCTTCTTTATTGTAGTTGGCCCACGTATGGTCGCCGGAATGATTCATAAGCATCCAGCCTTTCGACGTGGCGAACTCATAACCTGGCAGATCATTCATAATATTGGACACTCCCGATAAAAGAAAGGTTTTCCTTTTTCAAATAGGTATCCACTTTCAATGCAATATCATCCTCCACTCTCGATAGGATATTCCAGTTCAATTCCGGTATATCGGAGTAGTTTACTTCCTCGGCGAAGCATACTTCACCAACTTTCAAAGCAGGATCGAGATAACCTTGATGGGGATCAAGACTTTCAATTCTTACGATCTTGCAGAGTTCGTAATCACGCTTCCTCACTGTCAGTCTCCTATTTTTTATTATTACCGCAACCACGCCGTCCGTGATCTCCACCATCCCGCCCACCATGTCCACGCCAATATGGATTGCCGTAGTATTGATATGGCGGAAGTATGACAACTCCACCACTTCCATATGATTGATTTTGAGACCGCATATTGATCAAAGCGATCTCTTTCTCCTTCTCATTGTTCATATACTGCGTCACACAATACACCAATGCGCAAACAATGATAGCGACAGAAATACAAAAAATTGATTTATTCTCCATCTTGATCCTTTCTGAAATCTTTGATTAGAACCATGGCATCCTGCTTGGTCAACGTCTCACCCTTGGCGGCATATTCATCCTCCAAGTTCATAAGCCATTCCCCAGCCTCTCCGATAACGGGTCCAGGCTTGACTTTCAAGGCCGACATGATGTCGAACCCGTCGAGAACGGGCTTCCTTCTGATAGGAATCTTGAGCAATTCAGGATCAGAAAGTTTAGCCCTCAACTTGGGTATCTGCATCAGATCGGGGATGGAACCCCTCTCATCAGCCTCGGCCACATCCAGCAATGGTTGGATGAGCTTCTCAGGCGTCTCCCTGAGAAACCTCCGTAAAGCCGTCCTGGAGGCATCGTGGAGGGAATGAGGTCTCATATGCCACTTCACGACATAAGACACCTCCTCGACCACTTTCCCGTCGAATTTCAGCCTCTCCAATATCTCCGTGGCCAAGTCGGAACCCTTCCACTCATGCTTGTAGAAGTGAATTTCACCATCCTCCTCAGTCCTGGTAAGGGGCTTGCCGACATCATGCAGCATGGCGGCCAACTGGTCGAGAATCCCCGGCCTGGCGTTCTGCAACGTCTTCAAGGTGTGATTCCAAACCGAACCCTCGCCGTGAAACTTCAAAGGCTGATCACAATCGATCATGGCATGGATTTCGGGAAGCGACCTCTCCAGTATGCGGGTGGCCTTCATGATCCTCAAAGCCTTCCAAAGCCCAGCCATCACCATGATCTTCTTCAATTCGGCGGTGAAACGCTCCATGGATATGATCGATATCCGGTGGGAATTCCTCCTCATCGCCTTGAGGACAGAGCAGGGGATCGTCCATTTCTCACCCGTCAAGGCCTCCAAAACGACATAGAACCGTATCGCCCTGAGAATCCTCAGAGGGTCTTGGGTGAATATGACGTCCGCGGAGACACCTCGGGTTGTCCGGATTATCCGGTTTTTGATGTCCTCGATGGCGTTCCCGCCAAAATCGCACAACTCTCCGGTGGTGAGATTCCGCATAAGGGAATTTATGGAAAAATCCCTGCGCAGGACATCATCCTGGATGGTTCCGAACTTGACTTCCCTTTGACGGGATTCGTCATCGGGATACGATTCCGTCATCGTGTCGGCGAACTCCACTTCGGCGCCACCGACCCAGTAGGTCTTGGAGAACCCGTTGAAATTGACGGTGACATCCTCCTTGAAGACCAACTGCCAAATGGGATAATGCTCACCCATCTGACGGGGAGGATAGGTCTCATTCTTGAAAATGGCATGGAGGGCTTTGGTCATTCCTTCAGCTCCGTCTTTGACATCGATCACCACATCCAGATCCTTGGGTTCGATGCCGAGGAGGGTGTCACGGAGAAAACCGCCTACGGAATAAGCGTGTCCAGTGAACTCGGTGTTCGGTACGATCCACAGAAGCAGCTTCTCGGCCTCCACTGCGGAATTGATTGGTTTTTCAGTATTCATATTGCCTTTCGTTTTCATCGTGACATACAATATAGCACATAATAAACGCATTGAAAGTTGAAAAACTTTTTTAATCCTCCATCCGCCTATAAATACCTTCAAGGACATTATAAGGAATAAATCGATGAGGAAGATTCTATTTATTTTGAAGTACCGGACATGCGACCATTATGGGACGCATCTGAGTTCCGGTCTTTTGAACTCAGCCAACTTCGTGAACGATGTCCTTAATAAGACAGGTCATGTGGAATCCTCACTTGTTCAAGTTCCCGATGGAAATTATGTCGATAGGGAGGTTTATCTTAAAAAACCCGACATTGTCGTATTGGAGGCCTATTGGGTTTCCCCCGCCAAAGTCCTCGAACTGACGAAACTGCATCCGAAAGTCAAATGGATCGTCCGGTCACACAGCAATCTCCCCTTCTTCGCCACCGAGGCCAACGCGCTCAAGTGGACATGGGAATATCTCACCGTCCCGAATCTGACCATCGCCCCCAATAATCTGAAATTACTGGACTGTCTGATCAAAATGACAAAACACTCCTCGAAGATCAAACATCTCCCGAATTACTATCCTACTAAGAAAGATCGATGCTTCCACACCCGTCCTTCAAGATACGGCGTCATCGATGTCGGTTGCTTCGGAGCCCTCCGGCCGCTCAAGAATCAAGTCAATCAGGCCATGGCCGCCATGCTCTACGCCGACAACCACCGGGCGAATCTTAAATTCCACATCAACCATTCAAGAAGCGATGGCAATGGGAACAGCATCCTGCTCAATCTGAGATCGATGTTCAACCCCATATTCAATCCCAACCACCGCCTGGTGGAGCATGATTGGGTGAGCCATGATGATTTCATGAAACTGATGACCACTATGGACATCGGGATGCAGGTCAGCTACACCGAGACTTTCAACATCGTCACCGCCGACATGGTGGAGAGTGGAATTCCAGTCGTGGTATCCGATGACATCGACTGGGTATCCAAGGAATGTCATGCCCATCCCAATTCAGTCGGAGGCATGTGCGAGGCCATGGATCATGTGGTGAGACACTCTTCCAAGCTCATACAGGAGAATCAACATAGATTGGAGAAATATTCCGACAACTCGTTAAGGGAATGGTTGAAAGTCCTGCTCGAACTTTAAGTTTCTGTGACAAATTCCACCAACCCCACATTATGATTGAACGTCTCGGAATAAAAAGTCTCCATGAAGTTCATTATGACTTCACGATATTTCAAAGGAAACACTACGGATTCCCTCGGCGCCGGCAATAACGGTATTTTAGAATTGACGGCATGAGTGCAGATATTCATAATCAGAAGTTCCAAAACATCATACAAACCGGCCGAACTTCCACAAAACAATTTATCACCCAACAATAGATGTTTGAACATCAGAGCTTCCACAATCCCGCTGTAATCTATCTTACCTTTGACGGATTTGTAGAAATCCCTTAAAATCTTGACTTCCCCATATAATTTGTCTTCTTTGAGTTTTCCGACCCCTTTAGTCTCATACTTCATCATTTCCACCACAGTGTCGGCATCCTCCTCCAAACCCATGTGGAAGGCCATCTCGGACAAGATATGATGCCCTTCCCCATCGAATCCAGGCAACTCATAGGGATCACCCTCAAGTTGAAGATCACTCAAAGCGTAAAGTATGGAAGCGCTGAGATATTGATAACCAATGCGACAAGAGGGTTCTCCGTCAAAAGTGACGGTGGATATTTCCTCATCCGTGCAGTTCCACAAATCTATGGACTTCACCTTTGGTGTCTTTGGCATTGATTAAACTTTCTTGGATTTAGTCTTTTTGACGGTGTGTTTCTTCTCCTGATCGCCTATTTTCTTATACTGTTTCTCGAAATTATTCATCAGGACTTTCACTGTCTTTTCATCCTGCAACGCGAATGCCAGCAGACCGATCTTGTAATTGGCCAACGACAGCAACTCGTCACTGGGCTGCTTATGAAGGAAAGCTTGAACAGAACCATCCTCACGGATGACCAAAGCGGCCTCATCACCCTTCAAATTGATTTTCTCACCCACGGTTCGTCCTCCTTATGGTAGAATAACTTTCTTCGTTCTTTTCTTATGCATTTTCGACATCACCAAATCAACATCAAGAGTCCGTTCGACATTCTCAATGCCAACTCGATCACTATACACCGCCTTCTGACCGTTTTCAATCATTTTTATAATAGTATCGGAGATTTTCATTTTCGTCAAAACGGAATTCATCTTCTCGAAAGAAGTGTAATACATCTTCAAAAACCATCCGTCATCATGGGCGAAGACGAGGAACTGATTACCAATGCTCGGGCATTCAATTACTCCATACGGTTGAGAACATTGTTTGAAATAAGCCAGTTTGGCGATCTCCAAATCGGATATATTCACTTTCTGTTCATACGCCGAATCCATCCAGCTGAAATCCCCATACCGATAGATGTCATCTTTGACAAGTTTTCTCTCAACGGGTTTAGAGACATGCATGAATCTGCTCGGCCAACTGATATCACCTTGATCGAACTCATGGGCGAGAAGCCATAGACTCTTATGGGGAACAGCTTTGGCGAGATCTTTGAATTCTATGCCTGACGCCAATATGAAATTATTTTTCGGGTCATTCCAAATATACAGATAGTCACGCATGTAAAGTTCTCCCGCACGATAAAGTAGTTTAGGTTATCGTGCATTTTAGGTTTACATTGATCAATGGGTGACTATACTGTCGATTTCAAACCGTGACAAATTATCGATGGGTAAATATTTTTGATTTATTTTTAAAAATGTGTTGAAATTGTTTTGATGAGACATATGTTAGCGATGAAGGGAAACTAATGTGGTTTCTCAATAACCAAGGAGAAGTAAGAAAATGCCGACGAAAACCAAGAAGACCGCCATCGCCCAGAAACCCGCCCAGAAGACCACCAAGTCGATCATCACGAAGAAAGCCGCTCCCGCCAAGAAGGCCTGTGGCTGCTGCAAGACCGGCAAGAAGTAAATATTACTGAACAGGCGTTTATCACTGATCAGTAATAATTGCCTTTTTAGTAATAAAGGTGTTCCCGAAATAAAATTCGGGAACACCTTTTTTGTTTAACAGGTGGGCAATATAACAAACTGTCTATATTGCCCACCTGGTTATCACTTACTCTTCTTATCCGCCACTCCGGTCGCCCACGCATCCGGCTTGATCTGACCCACGTAGCCCATCGACTGGATATATCCAAGACAAGCCTGGACAACCTCGTTGCTCTTGTATTTGGGGCTGGGATTCAAGTCGGCGTGAACCTCCTTCACCATGATGTCAAGACCATGCTTGTCACTGTGGGCGATGAGAATCTCATCCAGCCACTTGGCGACATCCACGATCTTGTAGACCTCATTCCAAAGCCTCTCACGGATGTTCCGGTTGTAGCGCTCCTTCTCGATCTTGTAATAGCCAATGGCTCCGCAGTCCACTTTGCGCAGGACGATGACCTTGACGTAGGTCACTGTCCTGTTGTGGACTTGAGAATCCCCGCCAACATACACCTCAAGCTCATGATCATGACGATACTTCTCGATGTCCGAAATGATCGTCTTGTCGAGCTGGAGAACGGGTTCTTCTGTCATACGGCGCCAATTCGTGTTCACGTGATACCGACCTTTCTTTACTGTTATCGACTTTTCATTCGCTCTCTTCTATTGGGGTCTCTACGACCACATTCAGGACATTTCTGCCCATCTCCCAATTGAACTCTATCGCACGGACAATAATGGAAGCCTTTCTTCGGCAACCGCTTCTTATCGCGATTCGACAGATAATTGTATTCTTCAGGTTTCATATTATTATTTAGCCTCACTGGGGGTTGAACCCAGCCTAAATGGTTCAAAACCATTTGTGCGGCCGATACACTATGAGGCAACGTTTCGATGGTGAAAGGAGTCGAACCTTTTTTGGAGGAGTCAGAGTCCTCTGCCTGGCCGTTTGGCTACACCACCATATAATTCGGAAGACGCAGGTGTCGATCCCGATGCCTTTTACAGCACCTCCAGTTTTCGAAACTGGGTCGTGAGCCGTCACGATTCATCTTCCATACATTTGGCAGGTCAGCAAGGAATTGAACCTTGTCCAGTTCTTTTGGAGAGAACGATGCTACCGTAACACTTCTGACCTATATATTGGCACCCTTGGGAGAAATCGAATCTCCATCTTACGGTTCGTAGCCGTAAACTCTATCCGTTGAGCTACAAGGGTATGTAATTTATTTTCAATTCAATATTTCCATAGTATTATTTCGAATTTGTTTAGTCCAAAAACCTTTTCTATTTTCAATAACTATACCATACCATTGACACCATTTTTTAATTGAATTTCCTGAAACACCATATTTCTTACCAATTGTAGTTAAAGGGTATTTTTGTATCATTTCTGATAATAATTCTTTTGATGGTCTTTCAACTTTTCTACAATGTGATCCATTTGTAATCTCAGAACATTTTTTACATTTTTCTGAAGTTCTATATTTTCTTTTACCACACACTGGACAAGTTATTTTTTGTTTATTTATAAGTATATGTTTTTCGTGTTGTATTTCTGTTTTACATTCAGAACAATGTGTATCTTTTTTAGATACAGGGTGACCACACGTGAAACAATTTCCTATTTTTCGTATATTTTTACCACACGATGTGTTTAATTGACTATTACAATTTGGACAAAGTAGTCTTAAATTTTCAAGTCTGTTATCATCATTTATACCGTTAATATGATCAATGATCATATTAATTGGTTTACCTTGCCATTCAGTTTTTAAACCACAAAAACAACATTCATTTTTTAATATATTATCTTTAATTAATCTTCTTTTTAAATTACCACGATGATATGTGGAATGTTCTATCATAACTTGTTCTAAAGGAATACATTTCCCACCTCTATCATCATTAAATTTTCTCCCTTTGTTGCAATTATATCCTAATTTTATATGACTATAATTTATAGATTCTTCTTTTAATCTTGTTTTTAGCATATTTAAAGTTTTAGCAGTTATTGATAATTTAAAATATCTAAGTATCGCACTTAAAGAATCATATTTTTTAACAATATCCTCAAGAACTTCTCGATTTATAAACCAAATAAAACTTGTTCTTTTTCTTGACATATAAACCTCTAATGGGTTAAGTTATTACATATATTATATCACAACCCATTCAATTATCAAGTGGTACTCCAGAGGGGAGTCGAACCCCCGCCCCCATTTTATTGGGTCCAACTTGAAAGGCTGGTGACCGGCGCCCGGCGCAGTCTCCTGGAGCATATTTATCCCTGATGCGATTCGAACGCACATTTCCGGCTTGAGGGGCCGGAGTTCTTGCCGTTAAACTACAGGGATTCATATCTGGAGCGGGTTACCGGAATCGAGCCGGTGTCATTTGATTGGCAACCAAACGCATTACCACTATGCTAAACCCGCATAAAAACTGGTGGAACTGGTGGGTTCCGACCCCACTACCTTCTGCGTGCCACGCAGACGCTCTACCAATTGAGCTACAGCCCCTTACAAAGCGAAGATCGGCGGGCCGGATGATCGTTTCCGATACTCACACCGGACGGCGGATCTTCTGTTTATCTTGGTGGAGCGAGGGGAGATCGAATCCCCACCTGGTGAGTGCGGGTCACCAATGCAGCCATTTACACCATCGCCCCATTTAAAACTGATCGACGCTGGGGGAGTCGAACCCCCGACCTCCACTCCTGGGAGAACACGGTCAATACCATGCGCTCTCATGAGTGGCGCTCTGCACTGAGCTAAACGCCGAAATAACTATCAGGATGGTAAGATTTGAACTTACAATCTCCCGGCCCCCGACCGGACGCTCTGACCAGGTTGAGCTACACCCTGTTGAAACTGGTCAGTCCGGTGGGCTTCGATCCCACGACCTTCTCGCCCCGAACGAGACGCGCTTCCAGGCTGCGCTACGGACTGATATGAAAACTCGGGATGGCAGGATTTGAACCTGCGCGGGCTAAGCCACCGCGCCCCAAACGCGGCCCGGAACCAGACTACGGTCTACACCCCGTCGAAATTGAGTCGTGGACAGGATTCGAACCTGCATAAATACGGGTTGCAACCGCATGCCTCGCCATTCAGCCACCACGACATGAACTACTTACAAATTTTCAAAGAACTACGGAGAGGACAGGAATCGAACCTGCATGTCCGAAGACGGCGAGGTTCAAGCTCGCTGGTTTACCGTTCACCACACCTCTCCAAATATCTGGTGGTACTATCCCGACTTGAACGGGAATCTCGACCTTATCAGGGTCGCCATCTAACCATTGATATATAGTACCAAATAACCTAAAAACATTCGAGGCGGTTCCTTTTCAGGGACCGCCTCGTTTTATGGACAACTATGAAAAACGTCAGCTAAGTCCCTTTCCAGGAATAGGCGAAATGGCTCGCGGTTCACAACCCTGGAGGGCTGTGGATGCGACCATTGGCCAAGCTGATTGATTTAAAACGTTCTTCATTGTCATTCTCAATATAAAGTTTTTGTCTACATCATTATTTATACATGATATGTCCCGAATGTCAAGAGGTCTTTGGAAAATAACTAAAATTCCTTCAGTTTTGTTTTTCTCTTCGTTTTGTTATCCTTCAACGCGCAGATCATATCATCAATGCGATCCTCAATCGGAATCTTCAGATTCTCGGCCCACAACATCAAAGCCGTCACATCCTCCAATGACATGTTGATAATCACATAGTCACCACCACGCGATGGCTCATTGATAAACAACGAACTTCTTGACAATTTCCCGAACACCATCATTCTGACAATCAACCCGATGTCATGTCCATCTTTCGTTTTGACCATTACATGCCGGACATCATTCACGAATTCATCATGGATGACGATATTATTCGGGTATTTAGTTATCATAGATATACTACGGTTCTACTCGTCAACAATTTACGTTTCCCATCCGGCCCCTCTGGACTCCAACTCTCTTCAGGATGGATTGTCACCATAGGACTTCTTGGACAAAACTCACCTGCGCCTTGACCGGGAGAATACACCATGATGGCGACTTCCGTATCCTCCGGCACTTTGGATAATTCGTTTTTAAGTTCCCTAACTGTCATACATCACCTTTTTTCGAGACGATACTTATGATAAAGCGAATAAAGAATCAAATCCACATTATCCGATCCAATGATGGTTTCCAATTCCCACGACTTCACCCAAATCGATTTGCTTCTCTTCTCATATTCGGAACCATCGCCGAGAGCATCACCTTGGACAAATCCATTCTCATCCAATGAAATCAAACACATATAGGCTCTAATATCAGTAGTCTTGCATATTGGCATTCTCTTGATGCACCGCAACGACCAATTCCCTTCACCTGTAAGTGTAATTCCAGCCTCTTCCTTCAATTCGCGAAAAAGACAGTTCAGCGAATCCTCACCATTCTTGATCGTACCCATAAGGGCAGTATAGAACTTATCACCTTTCACAGTTTTATTGAAGTATGGCGGAATATACTCCTCCCTAATCAGAAAACGAGTCGGCTTACCTTCCATCTCGATATAAGGCAACACTGTGACCACATCATCCTCATGAACAAAATCATAGTTGACTTCCTCATCCCGCAGGATGGAGAACACATCACCTTTCCACATCTCACGCATATTAATTTCCCACCAACGGTTTGATGAATTTGAAAGTGGCCTCTGATAGAAGATTGACCTTCTGTTTGAAGTTATCCACTTTTGAAACCCAATTCAAAACATCCTGCTCAGTGAGTACGACATTGTCGTTTTGAATGATTTCAGCCAAATACTGAACATCCGTTTTCAATCTCATCCATTCTTTGAAAATCTGTTCTTGAATTTCCATACTCATAGTTACACCTTTTTTAACGTTATGCACATGCACTTTCAAGCCACGCTCAACCGCAATATTGATCATATGAGTGGTTCCTCGACTCTCACCATCCCACACCGCCACCAAAGCTTCCGCCATAGTTGCCATTTTCTCATTTCTTTTGTAGCCAGCAGATTTCCCGTGTTTATCCCAATCAGCAGGATATCTATCCACTGGAATCCCCTGTCTCAAAGCCCAATTCTCTCCAAATTGATCAGCACCCCTGGCTGTTCCCGATATGACCTTGGATACTTTCCAATCAATCTTCGTCATAGCTTGGTCAATATCATCCTGTGTGACATTATCACGTGAACCTGCGATGATTGTTATCAACGAATCCATTACGCCATATCCTGTAACATTTTTCTCAATTCCACACCTTTCCCTCCACCAGCCATCCATCCTCGCACAGTCTCCACCAACTGCTTCCGGTCTTTGGAATCCAATTCCTGATTATGGATAGCCTTCCCGTTATGATAAACGTTGAAGGAGCATTCAGTGATCTCGATTTTACCTTTCGTTCTAAGTGCGACAGGTTTCGACACCGTGATGATCACATTCCCGCTCATGGCGGAAACCAACTCCCATGGGAGTTCATTCACATGCAACTCCCAGTTAGGGCATTTCTTCAAAATGGAAGTTATATCATCCACCGAACACCGTGGGGGCATGGACATCCAATATGGCTTTGGCGTGACCCATCAACTCCACGATCTGAGGATGGGCTTTCTGAGCATCCAGTCTCAATGAGAAGATGTGCAGCCATTCACGGAAATTGGCGGTGACCACGATCTCCGTCTTCAGACAGGTGGGAAGGACGGAACGGGCGATCTCCGGTCTGACCTTATTGTCGATCATCTTCATATAGGATTCCTCGCTGATGGCGAGGGCGGTCCTCCATAATATCTCGTCCGCAGGATTCAGATACGGAGGTTTGACCACAGTGATCTCCCGTCCGAATTTATCCTTGGCGTAATTGCAGTAGCGTGAAGACTCCTGGGCGAAAGACGCCACCCGGTGGCGCACAAGCTCATGTGACACTCCGCGCTCGGTCACGAACTTGATGGATGCGGATGCGTGTTCCAGCATGGCGCCATGGCGATTTTTCAGAAGATTCCTTATCATACCCTTGTAGGAGTCGGCCGTGATGGCGTTCTCGCTTTTATAGCACACACGGGCGATCTTCTCGATGGTCTTCTCGGGATCGGGTGTGATCCACATCAACTCGGCGGATTGTCCTACAATTTTCATTTTACCACCTTATTCTACATCTTTAACTAATTTATAGGTATCGATAAATTCTTCAATCGGCATTCTTCGGTCAGGAAATAAAGAATTACAATAATATCTTACCCAACCATCTTTCACATCTAAAATTTTTTCTGATGTGTCACGACCCTCCAATTCTGATTGATATGGCCAAGGAGACTTGTTAATCTCTTTCCAAAATTGTCCAGGTTTCACATCTCTGCTATTGGAAAGTGATGTGTCATTCACCTGTTTCATCAGGATATCAGCGAAAGCGTCCGCTAAATTTTCATGCAAGACCATGTGACTTGTCGCAGGAGTACACCATGCTTGAGCGGCCAATTGTCGAGCTTCACTTTTTGTCATACCAACTCCTTTATTGATTCCACACTATTCCAATCAAGCCATTCTGCTATTATGTTCCCATGGCACAAAAGAGGAGCACAGTAACAAACTAACGCTTTACCCTTCAATTTCCACGTCTCCTTCCTAAACTCCGCATCGTTCTCAATCTTATCGAGAAACCACTCCTTGTACATACCGATGACCTCATTTCTATCACCATCCTTCCCTATGACATACCGGTTGCCCCATATAGAACCACGGCCTATGTAGACCTTGTCCTCGACTGCCATATACTCGGCCGATCTCTTATTGACAACCGTAGTCATTTCAAATCCTTATCCGTAGGTGTCATATCGGGGATAGTAGGGCAACATATGATAGGCGTGGGCGGATCAAACCATTGCTGTCTCTTCATCCTCAACATCTCCCGCTCCTCCTCATCCTTGCGATTCTGAAATTCCGCAGATTCCACCATCTGCTCCATAATGGCGTTCGTCATTTCAGCCTCGACATCAAGCCCCACCAAATTCACCATATCAGGTGCGACTGAGAATTTAAAATCGGGATCTATCTTTTGTGTTGGAACATTTATCTTCCGTTTTTCTATTCTCAACCCATCATCAGTTTTGATTATCTCCCGTTCCCCTCTAAGAATCATCCTGTCCAACGCCAGCCTCTGCGGCATCGGCAGTAAATCCTCGGGGCAACACACCTCGCAGAAATGTTTCTGATAATATTCATCGGGAATCCTTTTATCGTGGATGAGGGCGTAATGATTCTCATACACAAGGATATCGATAGGCCATTGGACAAGTTTGATCTCAATCAGATGTTCGAGATTTTCAAGATTGAAATTGAGAACCCGGAAATCCCTGCGAGGGGCTGTGCCATGACTGCCGACGACCTCCTCACGATAGACGCTGAAACAATTTCCACGGGCACGGGGGAAGTCACCATAACTACCGATCAAAGTGGTGCTTGAAACCCCATCCACTTGAATCTTCTCAAGTTCCAAACTCATCTAAAACCCCCTTATGATTGAAATGAATCGCTTTCCACTCGTCGAAGATCAAGCCTATCATGCATCTCTTTACTAAGACGGCTGGTCTCTCTCACCGCCATTAGAATCTTCCCCAACATGTTCTTACCTGTCCCATCACCGCCATCTCCCCAATAGCGATCATTCTCGGTATGCTCCACAAGGATCGCATCCCCTGTTGACAAAAGAATAGACATCAGTTCAGGGTATTGGGAAAACTTGGCCAGGACCACCTTGACCATCACACCATCTTTGATATCCTCCCAATCCTTCCGTAAAGGCTTGGAACGATCACGACCCATCTTGGCGGCTATGCCAGGCGAGGATGCCATTCTGATCTCATCCTGGATGGCCGTGTCCTCGAATTTCATGGCTTGAAAATAATGTTCGGATGTCGGCCATGTGAGCATGATGTCATCCCGGCCCATGATGACAGGGTGGCGGGAGAAGTTGGAGAAACAACCATACTCGTCTTGAGATTTATAGAAGTTGATGACTTTCATACATTCCCCGTCAATTTATTCCACCATCCTAATATTTTTCCAGTCACAGTGTCTTTTTCTTTAAGTACGCTAATTTCAGCTTTGGAATCATCGTCACCCCAATATGAGTAGATGTATTCCTTGCCATCATGCTCGACATGCCTGACAGTTTCACTTTCCAATGAACCATCCGGTCTCTCCCGAGCCCACGATGGAAAAACTCTATGACATGCCCATGGGACAGAATCCCTAATTTTCTCAATCGCCTTCAATTCGGCCAGTGTGATCTCATTGGTCTTCACCCACACCTTCTCACGCTTGACGGGCATCTTGCGCATGGCCGTCAACGCGGCTTCCCAACACTTGGGACAGTATTCCGCATGGTTGAACTCACCCGCGCCAAATCCAGAAGCCTGATAGTGATATTGAATACCACAATGCTGACAACGAACTATGGCGAATATCATTATATTATTCCCTATAGTTCTTTCGGAAAATCTTTGTAACCATCTATTATCTTTTCAAGTTGATCATCCCGATGCACTATCCTCAATTCGCAGTTCCCATGGTTTTCAAGCCATTCTTGAATTACCTTATCATGCTTACTAAGATAATGCGCCCCGCACGATGGATTGCTGACAAGAACATGACACATTTCCTTATGCGTATCACAAACCGCCCGATACCAGGTTTTCATAATAACTTCAATCCTCCAGTGATGGGATCGATCTTCTCACAGGTGTCCGGCCCCACCGCCACACAAGTGTAAGTGGGAACTCCGTTGAACTCGGTCTTCCCGCAATCCTGGATCAAAGCGGTGGGGATGCCGGCAGCTTTGGCCTTCTCATGGATATCAAGCAACTCGGTCTCGGAATCCACGCTGACACATATCTTGGTGAATATGCCCTCTTTCCATTCAATCATCTCAGGAGTCATATCTACAATCCAATCAAAATCAAAAAATAATACGGAATTGGGATATGACTCGCGAGGTTGTTTACGCATCCGGTCAAAGAAGACTTTCATGCTGGCATGGGCGCACTGGCTCGCGATCTTCCCTTTTCTCATATTCAGATCACGCCTCACCACCAAAATCTGTTTAACGTCACTCATTTTCAACCTTTCATTGATATTCAGCCGTCTGCGCTATTCCGAATTTATGAAAATACCTCAATGGCCGCCATTTATGACCATTCACATTGAAACCCCACTTCCGGTATGGCCTACCACACAATAACACCGTCCACGCCCCCTCTTTCGGGATATCAAGGTAATGCAGGGTGGATGCCTTCATGAATCTCGGCTTCCAGGCCACAGCGTCAAACACACCCTCCGGCGTGACATTCCTATATTTCCCCCAAACTATGATTGACACCAAATCGCACGAATGATCATGGAAATATCTTCGATCATCTGACTTGATCCAGTGGTGCAGTCTCACGGAGAATCCGAAGACTATCAACATCCACCGATACAGATACGGGCATTCAGGATAACCCAAGGCCTCATATCTGAAATCAATCCATTTCCCCATTTTCCGTTTCGTATTCATAAAAATGTCAGTGGGGAAGGAGTTGAACCCCCGACCTTCTCCATGTGCCTCGGTGGCCACCGAGTGGGAACCTCGTACGCGGTTCCCAGGAGACGCTCTGTCCTACTGAGCTACCCACTGGTATAAACTACTTGATAATCTTCCACGTGTAACCGGAATTGTCAACCTTCTCCATCACCGTATTCGATGAATCTCCAAGAAGGACACACTTCTCCGGTTCGACAACTATACCGTTTGAAACCGTCAACCACAAGGAGTCATGGCCGAATTTATTCAATTCGATGAAATATTTATCCAGCCGCATGAGGACACCGTATTTACTGAGATCATCGGCATCGCAGTTCTGCTCCCTTCGATCCCATTCAAAAACAACCTTGGTGAATCTCCTCGACAACTCGTTGGCCGCCTTGTATAAAGGGATCAACAACTCGGCCCTGCATTGATATTCACCGGACATGTGTCTTATGACAAGCTGGCTGTCACCCCGGACCGTCAAATATCTCACACCCTGGGACAAGGCTTTCGCCATTCCTTGAATAAGACCGTAATACTCGGCCACATTGTTGGTCATGTGATCGCCGAAGCCGATATACCCGCAACGCCGGATCAAAGGTTTGTCGGGCAGGGACAATGCGAATCCCCACCCAGCATGGCCGCCTGGATTCTTCGGCCAGATGGAACCATCGAAATTGAGGATGACATCACTCATCATCCTCTTCCTCACGCTGGCGTTCCTCTTCCTCCTCCTCTTCCTGATAGGCTATATCCTCACGGCATCCCTCACAGATGCCATCCTTGATGCAACAGGCCGTGCTGCCATCCATACCGCATTCCGAACAGGCGGTGATCTCGTCATCATCCGCGTCGTAATCCTGTCCACACATCGGGCACTCGTCCATTGTCATTCCCTTTCAATCTTAATACCGTCTTTCAATTTTCTGACATCGAGAATTCTAATATCAAAAGGCTCACCATCATCCTCGCGCAACCTGATGGCGCCATTCACCACCGCGACAATCTGATTCATCTTACGATTGAATACTGTATATTCATCATCGCCAGGTTTGGTCGAGATTTTCATCCTCACACAGTCATCTTCCACGACGGGACGACACAGACTGTCACAATCAACCTCGACAATCGATCCGATCAATAACTTTTGCACATGATTGAAGTTCATCCTTTGACAACTCCAACCGTATGAAGCTTCTTGACGATATCCACCAAGTCCTTCTGCTGTTCCATGACTCCGGCGATATCCTTATAGGCCATCCGGCACTCCTCGGCCACATCCTCCTTGGAGTTCTTCCCCAGCACGACATCAGTATTCTTCAAATCCTCCATGACCTGTTGGACGGAATACTGTTTCTTGGCCTCAGTGCGGGAGAATCTCCTTCCCGCCCCATGCGATGCCGTGCAGAACGAGTCCTGACATCCCTTTCCACGCACGATGAAGCTATTCGACCCCATCGCCCCCGGTATGATGCCCAACTCGTCTTCACGAACACGGATGGCGCCCTTGCGGTGGACAACCACATTCTTACCACCGACATTCTCCCACGCCGCGTAGTTGTGGTGGGCGTTCACCTCGCAGGAGAACTCCAAACCCGTGAATGATGCGTACTTCTTGACGGAATTGGCGAACAGCTCCTTCACGCGCCACAGCATCGTCTGACGATTCTCCATGGCGAAGTCAAGTGCGAGATTCATCCATTCCATATATGACTCCCCCTCTTTCGTGTTCAAAGGAAGGAAAGCCAGCTGGGCCTTCTTGGGAACCATCGAAAACCATTTCTCGTTGAGATCGATGGCGATCTTGTTGAAATGGTCACATATCTGCTTCCCGAAGTTGCGGGAACCAGAATGGAGCATGATGCCGACCATGCCTTCCTCATCACACTGGATTTCGATGAAATGATTTCCGCTGCCGAGAGACCCGACTTGGTAATACCCATTCTCCATCTCTTGAACAAGATGCTTCTCCGACAACAAGTTCTCATTGTCGTAATTCCGGTCAAGACAAACGCATTTCTGCTTTTCCTTATGACGATTCATGCCCGTGGGGATGTTGCGGAGGATGTTCCCGATGATGTGCTGAATGAGAGTTCCGCTTCCAGTGTCAACTTCTTTGAGGAGTTTGACAGAAACGTTGGTCTGAACATACGCCATCCCACAGCCGATGTCAACGCCGACCGCATTGGGTAAAACCACTCCTTCAGTCGCCAAAACACCACCAATGGGCATTCCATATCCTTGATGAGTGTCAGGAAGAAGGCAGATGTGATCATAAGCGAACGGCAGACTGGCCAAATTCATCGCCTGATCCATACATCCGGCTTCCACTTGGGCTTCGGACTCCAACCATATCTTGATGGGTATCCGCTGTCTTTCCTTGTCATACACTACAAACATGACATTCTCCAATCCTTTTAGAAATTTACTTTATTTCCAACCACGGTAAAGCCTTCTTACCATCCTTGAAACACGTCACACACCACAATGACTTTCCTTTACGGCGTGTTCCGCCTTGGATGACCTTCCACTTATAACCACCTTGATCTTTCAGGAAATCATGGCCACAGACAGTGGTCTTCCCGTCAAGCGTTTTATGGACATGACTCGGCAGATCGGCCGAATCCAGCCATTTGACTCTTTTTCCATCCGACATCATAATCTCCTTTGGTTGATAAAAGAATATACACCATGTCGAGCGCGTTGAAAGTCGGAAAAGAAATAAAAACGAAAAAACCCGCCAGGGGGCGGGTTGACCTTTTTCGTGATGACGGGAAAATGGTGGTGATGGAGGGCTTCGATCCCCCGGCCTCTACCATGTCGCGGTAGCGCTCTGACCAACTGAGCTACATCACCAAATGAAATGGTGGACACAACAGGCTTCGATCCTGTGACCTATCCCATGTGAAAGGATCGCTCTAACCGGGCTGAGCTATGTGTCCATTTGAAACTGGTGGACATGGCAGGCTTCGATCCCGCGGCCTTCTCCGTGTAGGGGAGTCGCTCTAACCAGGCTGAGCTACATGTCCTTATGAATGGTGTCGGGCGTGGGCACCGACCCCACTGTCTCCAGCTTATGAAACTGGCGTTTCTGCCGATCAAACTGCCCCGACATAAAATTTAAGCCCCATCGGAGAGTCGAACTCCGGTTCATTCCTTACCAAGGAATAGTAATAGCCGTTATACTAAAGGGGCATATGCACAATAATGGGAGCGACGAGAATCGAACTCGCATATGACGCAGTTCCTAAAACTGCCGCCTCGCCGATGGGCTACACTCCCGTGAAACTGGTACTCCTGGGTGAAGTCGAATCACCATCTCCACCTTCGGAGGGTGGAATTCTATCCGTTAAACTACAAGAGTATGAATATAGTCCGAAGGAGATTTGAACTCCTAATGGGATTGCTCCCGCCAGTACCTGAAACTGGTGCGTCTGCCTTTCCGCCATCGGACCGAACATTGGTGCCGGAAGAGGGACTTGAACCCTCATGAGATTGCTCTCGCCGCATTTTGAGTGCGGGGCGTCTGCCATTCCGCCATCCCGGCTTGAAAACTGGTAGAGATGCCGAAACTCGGATTCGGAATTGAGTCTTAGGAGGACCCTGTGATATCCATTTTCACCACATCTCCATGAAAAACTGGTGCAGTTAGAGGGACTTGAACCCTCACGGTACTTTGATTTTCCCATAACGCTCTCAACGTTACGTGTCTGCCATTCCACCATAACTGCATAAAATCTGGAACCCACGGTGGGGTATGATCCCACAACCTTGTCGGTAGAAACGACTCGCTCTATCCATTTGAGCTACGCGGGCATGAACTGGTGGTTCCGGTGGGGCACGATCCCACAACTTTCTCATTATGAGTGAGGGACTCTAACCAATTGAGTTACGGAACCTTGAAAATTGGCGAGATGTACCGGGTACGATCCGGCAGTCTTCTGCGTGACAGGCAGATGCTTTATCCATTTAAGCTAACACCCCGTATTGAACTTTAGCCCAATAACCTCTTCTATCGGGTAAATTTATATTATAATTTTTACACCATTTTCTTACAGCATTATCACTCACACCATACTGTCTACCAATTTGAAGCAATGGTTTTTCAAGAATCATTTTTTCAAGATCTTCTTTGGTCGGACGAACTCTAATTATATTCTCCCTAATATATTCTTTTTTTTGTCGCACATAACATTTTAATTTTTTTAATCTTTTAATCACAGAACCCGATGATACTCCTAATAAATCCCCTATTTGATTATAATTCATTTTTTTGTTTATAATCAAATCTCGAATATCTATCGTATCCCATGCGATTTTACATTGTCTTGAAGCCGCACAATCTTTAGAACATGTAGTATTCATTTTCTTTTTTTTATTCCCACAAACTGGACATTCATCATAAAGTTCTTCTTGTTGATGATCAACATATTCAGCATATTTTTCATCAAATTGGATTATTTTCTCAGGTAATTTTGTTATGTTAGCATGTACTTCCCCGTGACAATTTCGACATAAACAAATACATTTCCTCAATTCATCAACTATTTTTTTCCAAGATTTTGGATTTTCACAAGTTCGACTAATTGATATTTCTTTTAATGTTGGATCAAGATGGTGAAATGTAAGAGAAGAATTACATTTGTCATATCCACATATCATACATTTACCGCCTAACGAATCAATCATACGTTGTTTCGTTCTTTTTCTCCAATCCTTCACCGCTTGAGATTGACGTGACATTTTTCACCTCTATAATTAGTTGTCACATATATTTATAACCTCAAGCCTCTCTATTAACATGAACTGTTAAAAAGCTCCGGGGGAGGGACTCGAACCCCCACACCTTTCGGCGGCAGATTACATGTTGTCCAATGTTTCCACTGGCATCGACTTTGTCATCATCCTTTCTCAGGATGCCCCGTGTAAAGTCTGTACACCTGCCCAATGATGTTCTCCATCATCTGCTGGCTCGGCGTTGTCTTCATCCGTACTTGGAAGAGTTCACCGACTTAGCGGAGTTTTCCACATATCATTACTAATATGCGCTGCAATCAAATACAGTCTGCTGCGGCTACCATTTCGCCACCCCGGAATGTATACACTAACAAATTTTCAAAGAACACTGCCTTCGGCGGGGTTCGAACCCGCACCCCTTGCGGGATCAGTTTTTAAGACTGATGTGTACTGCCAATTTCACCACGAAGGCTCGAACAACCTATCAAAGCTCTGGGTCAGAATTGAACTGACATCAAGGCGGTACGAGTGCCTTATATTACCGTTATACTACCAGAGCATATATTTTGGAGCCGGATGAAAGACTTCAACTTTCCTCTGAGAGGTACAAGCTCCCTGCATCGGCATCTATGCTTATCCGGCGTGAAATTTTTCCTATAAAACGATTAAGGGCGGTCCCTTTCGAGGCCACCCTTTTTCTTCCCATCCTACGTTTCAATCAACTTACGGGCGGCCTCCATGTAGGATGGTATTAAGCAACAGAACGTTGACTATATTCATAGTCACGTTTGTTCTTGTCGTATCCATCCTGGCCGTCAGTAATCGCATAATCGTAAATTCCAATTTAATTTTTTGTCTACATCTTTATTTATACACGATGTTGTCGTTATGTCAAGAGTCTTTCAAAAAATACTTCTTCATCAGTTCCGAGGCGTAGTCCATTCCCTTCTTGGCGGAAAGATCGACATCCCGACAATCCTTCTCATCCGATCCATGGAACACCGGAGGAGTATCATCACGAACATCGATCTTGAGACAAGATATTAACGCTTTGACACCAATATCAGGTTTAAGAGTCATTATTTTATCTCTAACGCATACCCAACCTGTTCAAATCGGGTACTCTCGTCAACCTGGTTCTCCGGCAATCCAACTTTGACCATGATGCGATTGTACATCAGAATACCTTCTTTGAACCACTCCTCAAATTCTTTCGGATGGAGTGCTTTAATCTTTTCAAGAAGGATTTTATGTTTAATGAAATCAACTTCGCTCTCAGATCGACTTCTCAAAAAATCGGTAATATGAGTCAATGCGACTTTTCTCGCATCACCCCATATTTCAATCTCCTCATCCAAATTGAAATTTTTATCGGATTGAGTGATTCTTTTAAACAATTCGTCAAACTCATTCATGTTATCACCTTCCAGTATTGAAAATATTCATCCATGAGACTTTATATAGTCAATCTTTCAAAACAATATTCCCGTTCTCGATATTCCGCTCCAGCCAGAATTGAAATCCACTTTTTCCCGCACCCATGACAGACTTCAATAATGCTTCAGGAAGAAACTTGGAAACGTTATCCAAATAGTTCTCATAATGATCAGCCGCTCTCACCCCATCAAACAATTTATTGGAATCAATCTCATATTGTTCACTGTAGAACAACAATTGACGAATATCCTCAATCTGATCCTCATCAAGAATAACAGGTTTACGATCCATTAAAGATTCAAATAATTTATCGAATTCGCTAAACTGATATTGCTCCCCAATTCCATCTTCATATTCCACTAAAATCCATACGCCCTTGAAATCGGGTTCAAACAAGCCCCCAGTTCCAGCACTATATCGGAGAACACCCCCATTGATCGTATAGTCATGTCCGATATCTTCAAGAAACGCATTATCGCGGAGTCGTGGATGGAAAGGAAGTTTAGGAGGATCATTCTCATCGCATGAACGATATAATGTCCAAACACGGAAAACTTCCTTTTCACCAATAGGAATGCTTTTACAATTCTGTTTAGTGACAAAAAATAATTTTTGATTCATGTTATCACCTTTCGATATTGCGCATAGTTCGCCATCACCCAGGCCACCACGTTATTGAATTCACCCTTGAACGCCACACCGGAACCCTTACCATCCTGACGTTCAACCTCCCACTCCCCGCCACTGTTCCTCAGAACCACCAAATCCTGCGGATTGACATCCGGCCCCCAAAACATGACCTGGTTCTCCTGATCACCATAATGATAGGCCTTGGTGCCCGAATTCTGGAACATCACGGCGTGTTTCCCATACTTATGTTTGGCGGCCGCCCATGATGCCTCTTTGGAATCGGCCTCGAAAGCGAAGTTGTATCCACCGAACTTCTTGGCCTCCTGGTTGTACATCGTGGTCAACCCAAGATTCTCCATACCCATGGTTCCATACTTGAACCCCTCGGATTTCACTTTACCAGCGTCATCGGAGAAATGTATCAACCATGTCAATCTCGGAACCATCTCACCTTTGTCGAAATGATAGATCGACGGCATATCATGCTCCATCTGATCGTAGATGCTATTATGATTGTCATCGACATATGCCCCAATACGCTTCAACATATCCTCGGGGAGACTGTAGAACATCCCATAATCCAATTCGGTGAGGTCTGTTCCCTCATCGATCTCCTCGCCCATCAGTTCCGACATCTTGGCGACAATGTCGTCATTCTCCCCATTGAACAGGAATTCCGGCAATGCCCGGAGCATGGTGTACTCAAAACTCACTGGACGATCATGGAGATATTTTCGAAGATACATATTATCCTGGGAATATATCTCATTGATCAATTTGTCGAATTCAGGTGTCATTTCCAGCTCCAAAATCAAATCTATTCTTAGCCTCCGGCATAGTCTCCATATCCATCACCATGCGGATCGATTTGACGGCATCGGGATTCCACACACATCCGCTTTCGACAGCCCACGGCCCAAAATTGTTACTCATAAAATAATTCTCAACACCACTGAAGTCCTTAGACACCATTTCCCAATTGTTGGCGTAACCCATCCTGGTGTAGAGCGACAAACTGACATGGGGTGATCTACTACCTTTGAACAACTTATTCGGTTCGGCGTATTTGGCGGCGAACTCAGGAAAATCCATTGTGGCTTTCCATCCAAGACCTTTGATATCCGCAGGTGGGGAGATGCACAGCATTTTAGCGTAATCCAATTCGATCTCGAACACATATCTACCCGTCCAACTGGGTTCCTCGATCAACAACCAGTTCGCCCAACCATCACCCAGCGCATACCATAATCCATTCGGTTTAGGATTATATTGATCAACAGGTTCTTGTTCAGCCACTTTCGGTGTGATGGAGGAATCATTCGATATGATATATCGTTTAGCCGAATTGAAGAATTTCTGATCGACCAAGGTATAGAGTCTTCCGGCATATTTGGATTCATCATGCCGACCTTCCATAATCCTGCTGGTCATCATATCGAATTTAGGTGTCATATTAAAATCTCATTAATGTGAAGGATTCTTTGACAATCAAGCCATATGAGGCGAGTCTATCAGCATCTGATTTGGCGAGTCGCAATAGATCATCGGCGGCAAGTCTTTGATCCATGGTCAAACCAAGCCACTCATCCAATTCCTTCGGATTGAGAGTTTCCTTTTCAAGTTTATCAGCCAGCATGACATGCCGAGGTTCCGCGGTTTTCCTGGCATTTTTGAAACTATTGACCATATCATGATTATTAAGAGTATCCACCACATCGATCCGTCCTGAGAATATGGCATCCATCCTCTGAGCCAAAGATGAATTCTCCCAAGCATCCACAAAAGCCTGCCTGGCCTCCATATCATATGTTTCGCCACCCACCATCATCCCTTTTTTATAAGAGGGATTTTTTGAGGGTGTGATATCATGTTCACCTGTCTCAACCAGAGTTTCAAAAAGAGTGTCGAATTTAGGTGTCATGATTGTGTTCCCGCCATATATTCTCGAAGACCCGGCAACACCGGATGACCATCGGTGGCTTTCATCAATCTGCCGACATCGGTGAAATTCACCTTGCCCCACTCACTATAATCGACAACCATGTCCTTATACCAATCCTCACCCTGTATGTTGTCGGCGATATCCCTTAGTTCATCATTCAACTCCTCACGGCCTTCAGGATCAGTCAAAGCCATCTTCTCGATGACATCAGCCGCCTCGTCATATCCGGCGGCCCTAATCACCTTCGCCTCCTCCTCGTAATCCTCAACCTCTTTATACTCATGATTCCAATACACCACATCGTTGCACACGTGAATGGCGGTGTCATAGTTGTCTTTAGCTTCATGAGGAAGAGATTTGACACCACTCTTCTGACGTTCGATATAGGGGAACTCCTCAAAATCCTCAACCCGCACCCAGGCGAACTTGATGGCTTTCGGAGGAATGGGCTTCTGATAGAAGACCTGTTCTCTCGACCGCCAATACTCGGCGGTGAGTTTCAACACGCCATTCGGACGGATTTCAACGAATTCAGACACACTCTCCGGTGGCATCATCTTGACAATGGATGCCATAATATCGTTACGGGACAGTCTTTTGGTGCATTTGGCGATGGCATCCGCGGTGATTTTATATATGTTCACACCATCCACGCTCTGCAATTCATCATAATTATCCAAAGGATTCGAGAAACGGGGTTCATTCTTCATCAGAAGTTTGGAGGCCGTCTGATCGAGTAGATGCCGAAGATCACGGAAAGATTCCGTATCGGCGTTCTCGTCAAATCCCCCAGTGTCGTTATCCCAGGCGCTGTCGGATTTGTCGAAAGGGTCATCACGCATGGCGTTGAATCGGCGGGGTGTGCTGATGGTGACTTCGAGAACCACTGGAATCTGACTTCTATCGGCGCCCACGGCGTATCGGGCGGCCTTCTCGAAATCACTGGTGAAATAGACCGCCCCCTGATGGCCTACCTTGACGGCCATTGGAGACCATTCCGACCCACTGAGGGCTTTGAGACCCACTTTCATGATGGAGGGAACGTTGGCGAAGTTGGTCCCATGGAAGAAGGTCAACCTGTAGGGGGTGTCCTCCAAGAGGATGGAACGATACAAACTGTCGAATATGGTAGTCATATAATATATTTATACGACGAAGAGTAGGAACGGGGGGATTTGAACCCGCCATCTGCCAGCTTAAAAGGCTGCGATCCTGACCGTTGGACGACGTTCCCATGAAATTGGTAAGTGCGGTGGGGTATGATCCCACAGTCCCTCGGGTAAGAGCCGAGCGCTTTATCCGTTTAAGCTACGCACTCACGTAAAACAAAAAAGGCGACCTTTCCAGGTCGCCTTATATTTTCGAAAAATGAAAGAAACGACCTATGCGAACAAGTCCGGCTTGTTCGTTTTCTTGGTGATCGTTTTCTTAATCATGTTCATGTCATATTTTCCTTTGTTTCTACAGTATATCACATCTGATCGAATTGTCAATGGGGCGAGTAGCCGGGATCGAACCGAGCTCTCCGGGAATCACAATCCCGTGTGCGAACCTCTACACCATACACGCCATTTAAAAATTGTGGTGGTGGGATGGAAAGACCGGACATTCTCCGGCGAACCCCATCCTCAACAGGATGGGCAATCCTTTCAGCTCCCCTATGCATGTCTGTCACGACTGACCACCCGACCATCCACCAATGGTTCTGGGCAGACCAAAAAATCACAAATCTTTCCTACTGATCTCCCAATTTCAATTCACGTATCAATTTACGATACGAACAAAAAAGGTGAAAATACCCACCTAAAGTTTATATAACTTTTTCACTAAATATTCAAAGACCTAAATGAATAAATCTTTCTCGCTTATCTTCCTAAACATCTCCCACTTCATATAACAAGGAGAATATTTCCATTTCGCATAAGTCGGATGACAAATAGCCTCGTCAACCTTATCCGACTCCAATTTCAGCAGTTCCTGAAGGAACCACCATCTGTGTTTCAACTTCCCTCGAAGCCAGCTTTTCTTTTTCCGTGTCCTCGACTTCCAGGACATCTTCCCCAACCATGAGATTGGAATGTCATCCCACGATTCACGGATCGTCTTCGGTTTCCTCTTACCTCTCACATACTCGATATCACGCTCATTGAGGCGTTTCTCCTGGTACGTGCGGATCTTTCGATAGTAATGCATTGGAACCTCCTATTAGTTTGTTCACTAATAGGCATCCATGTCAAATCCTTTTTTCATAATGTCCCTATTTGTCAAAAATTATTTACTTCTTACCTTTACCCAGCACATAACCGACGATAGTCGAAAGCAATCCGACCACCGGAGTGATCTGCGTCTCCGTGTATCCGGCCGTCACCAGGAAAATGGCGGCTATGATCACTAATACCATCAAATTGAATTTATTCAACTCCTCCCCGCCATGTTCCCTTGAACCTATGTACGAGGTCACTATCAGTACGAACACGCCGAATATCAATACTGAGGCGCAGATTGTCATGGCGTTCTGCGGAGACCACCATCCATCATCCTTGGCGGTGGGTGTGGTCTTCTCCTCCTTCGGGGCTTTGATGACCATCTCCCCATCGGCGGTCTTATATGTCACCTCGTCGGAGTTGACTTTGAAAAGAATACTGGCGTCGAGCGTCAGACTCATCAGCAGTATCACAATGATGCCAAGTATGTATTTCAAAAGTCAGCCTCAGTTTTCTTTTTTGGATATCCCTGCCGGAATTCCACATCGTCATCCATTTTCTTCCTCGACCCATAACCCGGCCTCATTTCAATATCCTTCGGTGAATCCTTCTGACCAACCCTCCAATCCTTCGTGGTGTCGGGGGCGGCTGGACATTTGTCAGGCATCGGGGCTTGTTGAGCGCAGGAACACATCAACACCAGTAAAACACCGATTGTGAGTTTGATCATATCCAAATCCTTTATATTGGCGGAAAACGGAGGTGCCGACCCCCATACCTTTCAGTACCAACCGCTTTCCAAGCGGTGACGGACGCCGGTCCGCATCGTCTTCCTTATAAAGTATTTATTGGAGCGACCAGGGAGAATTGAACTCCCGTAGCCAGCTTGGAAGGCTGGAGCACGGCCACTATGCCATGGTCGCATTTAAACTGGCGGAGAGAAAGGGATTCGAACCCTTGGAACCTGTTACAGTCCAACCGGGTAGCGGCCGGTTGCCTTAAGCCATCTCAGCCATCTCTCCATAAATTGGTGGGAGCTTTCAGGATCGAACTGAATTCTCATGCTCTTCAGGCACGCGTAATCACCAGACCTACGCAACTCCCATAAATTGGTTGACCCGGTGGGACTCGAACCCACGTCCTATAAACGCATCTTCTTCGACACCACACGCTTCCTCAATCTACGTTTCTCGTCCGCGGTAAGCCGATTGATAGGCTCCTTGGATATAGTTGCTTGAATCTCATGTCACCAATACGCATCATTATTGGTGACACCATCCTAACTGATCACGCCGTTAATGATTATAGGAGTCATCATCAGGCAGTTTGCCGCTTCTTCTAAACTTAGGCGGCGATGGCCATTTCGGCCATGAAAGGAACTGTTTTAGCAGTTATGTTTTCAATGGATTTTAGCGAGGCGAACCATCATCCTCGGCGTGCGTCTACGATTCCGCCTTTACAGTCGAAACCTGTCGGGCCAATATAAACTTACAAATTTTAAAAGAGCTGGTGGCAGGGAGGGGTAACGATCCCGTTCGTGTCCTACGACTCGTAGGCTACTGCCGGCGTTCCTACGACCGACCTCCTTAGTCCAGATACCCTGCCATTCAAAGAACTGGTGGCTGAGGATGGAGTCGAACCACCCGGGGGCTTACGCCCAACAAATTTACAGTTTGCCCTTGCGCCCTACAAGACTACCCAGCCATACAAACATTAAAGGCGATTTCCCTTTCGGGTTTCAATCCACATGCTTACGCATGAAAATAAAAAAGGCGATCTTTTTATAGACCGCCTTATATTCATCAATAGAAAAAGAAAAGCGGCCTACGACTTCCTCCCATAATAATGGAAGAAGGAGGATGATCCCTTAAAGGAACTGCTACCGCTTGTGAAGTTTGTGTTCATGCTATTATTTATATCATAAACTGTCCGCATGTCAAGGCCTCCTCCGAGAATTCCCGTTTTTCTTCTGTCAATACCCACCCTTATTTTTTCATCACTTTTCTATTCATTCAATATCAACCACTTACATTAATTTTTTATTTTCCATATGGATTCTATCTTGTTTTTTATATGATACCCGTGTATAATAAATGACATCGGAGGGACAAACTCTCCAAATTCGTATTCCTCATAGAATGCGTTGATTGAAACATACAACAATGAGGTGCATCGTGAAGAACGTGATCGAGATCGTGTCGGGGGTCTCCAACGACCCGTACAAGACGGCAGACACCGTCAACGCCGCCGGCGGCAAGGCCTGGGAGATGTCAAACGACACCCGGCTTGAGCAGCTGTGCATGACCGGAACCATGGGTTCCACCTTCTACGCCACGCAGCGTGAGGTCGTCATGGGGGCGATGGATGTCCTCAACAGCGCGAAACCCTCCAAGATCGCCGAGTGCGTCGTGAAGGGCCGCAACGAGGGTTACGTCCGCACGTTCAACATCATGGGTCTTGTCGAGCTTTCGAAGAAGGATACCTATCTCTTCAAGAAGGTCTTCAATGATGTCATCAAGACCGGCAACGATCTGAAGGACTTCATCGACCTCATCAGAAAGACCCGCGGCTTCGGCCGTTCCATCAAATCGGCTCTGCATGGATGGATCGCCAAGAGGACGAACGAGTACTACGCCCTCAAGTACCGGAACGAGATCGCGGACGCCATCCGTCTGTCCCGTTTCAAAGGCGCAGACCCGATCTTCAAGTTCATCCTCGGACACTACGAGGGTTCCGTCGTGAAGGGACGTGACGGTGACGAGAGGATCATGCTTGACTCGAAGGATGTCAAATCGGCTTTGAAGAAGTACCCGAAGCTGAAGGCCTCCGAGAAGGTTCTCGAACTCCTCGATGGAGACGAGAAGGATCTGTTGAAGGCCACCAAGCTGATCGACGAGTTCGAGCTTGACATCGAGACGCTGATGGGCAAGGCCTCCAAGTTCACGCCGGAGGTGTGGGATGCCATCGCAAGCCAGTCGCCGACGATGCGGTTCCTCAAGTACTTGAACAAGTTCGACAAAGAGGGTGTCCTCGGCCGGAATCCCGGTCTTGTGGCAGAGAAGTTGACCGTGGAGCGGCTCCAGAAGGCGAAAGTCTTCCCGTTCCGTCTCTACACGGCCTACTCGCACATGACCAACCGTGACGCCGCCAACACGCTGGCCGATGTCCTCGACCAGTATGTGGGCATCTATGACTGGGGTGTTTTCGATAAATACTCCTGGTTGATCGCGCCGGACGTGTCGGGTTCGATGAGCAATCCCATCCCGAGAGGCGATGGGAAGATGTCCGATCAGTCGTACTGCACCATCGCAGGACTGTTCTCGGGATTCTTCTACAAGGGTCTCAAGAACTCTCAGGTGCTGGCGTGGTCTGACAATGTGAAAGGTTATGTCGCCCCGAAGAGGGACAGCGTGATCACTCACATCAGAAATCTGACGCAGTCCAGTGGTGGTGGAACGCACATGGAGTTGCCGGTCCTCGCATTGATCGAGAAGAAGATCAAAATTGACCGTCTGCTCTTGATCACGGATTCCGAGGAGTGGGGTACGGGTTGGTTGAAGGCGTGGAGGGAGTATCGCAAGAGGATCAATCCGAAGGCGATGGCTTTCATGCTGAGACTCGACCCGCACAACACACAGGCGTTCGATGACGCTTCGGCGTTGAAGGACGGAATCCGTCAGATTTTCGGTTGGTCCGAAAACGTCATCAGCTACATCGAGTGGCAGTGCGAGAATGATAAGTGATTTTTTGTGAGGTGTTCGAGGAAGTTTCAACGGCAAATTGAAAAACTTCCTCAACTTTATTCCTCACATTTGATTTAGGGCGAGGTGTTCGGGTAGTTTCAACGTTTTAAGTAAAAACTACCCAGCCTTATTCCTCGTCCGATTGCTCTTTGATTTTTGATGAGGTGCAGGAGAAGTTTCAACGCCAAACAGCAGGTCGGTGGTTCGAAGCCATCCTCGGTGACCGTTAGAAGTTGCCGGGTAGCTCAGTTGGTAGAGCAGCAGTACCGAGGCTTCACCAAACTTATTCCTCATCATTTGATTTTTGGAGAGGTGTCTGAAAACTTTTAACTATTAGGTCGCATTCTACACGAATGCGTGGATTGAAACAAGTGGTAAGACAGCCGAGTGTGAGCTTCTCAACCCTTATTCCTCTCCGGTTCTTTGACAATTTTTGACGAGGTGCTTTGAAGTACTTTCAACGTATCTTGATAATATGAGGTCCAGGTTCGAATCCTGGCTGTTCGGGTAAAACCGGACTGTGTTGTAATGGTAGCACAAAAAAGAGTGCTTCTGCCTATTCCTCGTCTTTTCTTTTTGTGAGGTGTCTGAAAACTTTCAACGACATTGTAGGTTCGACTCCTATCCTTGAAAAACTCTTCGGAGAAATACAAGGACGCCTAATGGCAGGCACTGATCGGCGAAAGCTGATCAGAGTTTAGTTTTCAATTTATTCCTCACTTTTTCATACTCATAAGAGTATGTGGATTGAAATACAGTTCTTTTTATCGAGGTGCCGGGGAACTTTCAACGGATAACACGGGGGTTGCAGGGAAACCGAGAATCCCTTAGTGCAAGGTGGTTCAAACCCACCGACCAAATGTGAGTCAAATCACATTTGGACAAAAGTTCACCAATTTATTCCTCGATTTACAATTTCGCGGGTGGCAAGGTCTGATGATCTGATGAGCCTCATAAACTCATAATCTTGGTTTGATTCCAAGGCCCGCTACCATTTCAACCAAGGAAGGTTTCAACAATGAAGGTCAGGTTATGAAACAGAAAGTCATCTCGCTCTCGGATTCAGAAATGAATCATCTCAAAAACAGGTCATTGCAACTCGAAATACCAGTGAACGAATATATACGGCGATGGGTATCCAAAGACATGATGGAATTCCCCGTCGATGTGAACGCTCTCCCAACAAAAACCGAAGAACCATTCAATTTGAAGAAAACAGTGAGATCGAGAATCAGAAGATCGAAGGCGATCAAGATGGAAAGACTCAACCGTTCGATTCGGAATCTTCAAACTTAATCATCATCTCACCCTCCACCATGATCCGCTCACGCCAGCGGTCATAGGTGTGTTTGATCTCCTCATCCCCGAATATCTTCGCCCCTATTTTGACTATGGTGTCATTAGGCCAGTGAATTTTCGGATTGAGGATTTTGATGGCCTCCGTGGGTTTCCCCGTCCTCCGGCATGCTATCAAATAGGCGATCGCCGAACTCCGGCTTATCCCTCCGGTGCAGTGGACTATCACATCTCCGCTGATTCCCGCTTTCAATAAAATGTCAGCCACGGAATTATCCGTAGGACCCATTTTACCTTCAATATCGACACCCGATGTCATTATATCATCCATTTGGGAAACGATGATCTTCCTGAACACCTCCTCCTTGGAATCCAAATACTCATACAAGGAGGTGAATCCGCCACTGGTGTCACGTATTGAAACCAGCATGGTGTTCGGCGGAACCATATTCTTGGTCACCAATCCCACCACATCCATCAATGACATTATTTTTATCATCACATGAATCTTTCTTTTCTACCATCCACCCATCTATCCAAATCGACATCCCGAATAAATTCCAAATCCTCATTCTTCGTTTTGTTCGACTCGGCCATGACCTCGACCTCGTCTATATTTTGAGAGTATTCCACAAATCTGAAAATGAAATTCAACCATCCGATGACATCATCATAATCGAGAGTTCCCTCCATCGGCCTGAACTCAATCGTCTGACGATCCTTCCTCTCATACCAATTCATCACCTGGTGATGATGATCCGCATCCATATGGCCATTCTTATAATGGTGGGCCACGATCTGATTCATGCGGTGGTTTTTAACATATCTATCACAATACCTGTTCAATCTACGATGTTTCGGAAACAATGACAATATAGGCAATTCCCAATAAAGCCAGGCTATGAGCAATTTTCGTTTATCAATATCCTTGGTGGAGATATGGACATGGACTGAATCCTTCTTCGTCACTTTGACGGAATTCTCTTTGAAGACCTCCATCATATCATGCAGTCGCTCCATCTCCGGACTATCCATGGTTATGGCCGGAGTGGATATCTCCGACAAGGTGGTCCCGTCAACTTTGAACTGCCAGGTCTCGCCTGTCGATTTCAAATTCCGGTTGTGATCTATCTCCCGTTCTTTTTTTATGAAGAAGGGTTTGGTGAGATCGACAATATCCTCCAACGACTGGGAGAATTCAAGTTCTATTCCGAATTTCCTCATGGCGGCACCTATGTTTCGATAAAAATCCCCCTAATCTGAATATTAAACGTTTAGCGACCGTGATTGTTTCAGACGTGTTAAAATGGTGTTTGGATTCCGCGATCACTCCATTAAACACCAAAGGCGATCTTGATGATCGCCTTCAGCTATAAAACAACTTCGTGGAAAACCGTGAAAACACACACTATTATTTATCGTTTTCCCCATCCCGCATCCGGTCTTCATATTCAACCTCGGCGGCTTTCTTATGAGCCTCCTCGTAAGGCATATTCTTATCCCGCATGAGCTTCAACTCGGTATACTCATGTTTAAGAATATATTTTATCTCCTTCTTATCGATATCGGACTCGATCCATATCTCGTCTTTCGGGATGAAGTCATACACATACCCGTGACCTCCCTCCACGAAATCGACTTTATATAAATCCCGCACGGCCCTGGCATCGATTGAATATACTTTGTACTTTCCAATATCAGCTATGTATTTTTTATGGACAGTGCCCTTACGTTCGACTTTCTTCAGATATTCCCCTTCCGTCTTTCCACGGTGGGCTTTACTCCATTCAATAGCCTTCTCATAGGATTTCTTAGGAGTGTCTCCAGCTTTGAGATAATGAATTCTTTTCAAAGCCTCATCGACATAGTATACCCGTTCGGGCTTATCTGAGCGTTTGGCGATCCAAATCTCCCCTTCGGGTATAATGTCAAAATCATCATGGATGGCGTAATTGGAGAACTCCTCATCCTTCTGATTGATATTCCTCATGGCGAAATCGTCAACCAGATAAGCCTTCAATCCCTCACGGCTGTTTTCCTTATCCTCAGTCTTGTCAATATCGGTCTTGCTCTTGTAATGTTCATAGAAGCTAATCATATCGCATTCTCCACGCCATCGACATCTCTAATCGCTTTGGCTATGATCTCGTCCGTCGGCTGGGGTATACCCTTCAATTTGAGCAGGACGGCCTCCAAATGACCATTTTGACCTATCCAGTCGGCATCGGCGCCAAGGTCGGAACCAATATCGACGATCCGTTGTCTAAGATCGTTCTCGGCCTCCAGGCGCAGTTGCTCCTCGACCTCGGTCAAAGTTCCATTGTAATAACTGAAAAAAGGCTTCATTGTGTTTCCAATTTATACTTGATAGCGTTTAACTTTGATGTTATACTAATATTAGTTCTTTGACAACTGGTATAGAGTTGAATCAAGAAATCCATTGATTCGTAAAACCTGTTTGGTTTGAATTATTCGCACTTTACAGAAGTGCGTGGATTGAAACATTGGGCTACCATCTGATGGAATTCGCCTATCGGCATCTCTTTGATTTCCCCAGTCTTTTTATTCCTCAATTTCACCTTCATGTCTCCAGTGACGCATTTCGATGTCTGACGTGAACTCAGAACGACCACGCGGTCATTGTCCATGAAAGACTTCAAAAGCTGTTTCTGCCTGTCGAAAAGTTTGATTATCTGCTTACCCTTGTCCTGGGTGATGATGTTGAAATAATTCTCGGCGTAATGATTGATATCCTTCTTACACCGGACTATCTCGGAAGCGAACAATCTATACTCGTCGGGAGACATAAACTCCACGGCGTCTGGTGGCTTGAGGTTGACATTACCCCTAAACGCTGGATCTTTATCTCCCATGGTCAGTCCCTCGACTTGTAATGATTCTCACAATAATCGGTCTGAGGCATCGTTATCACTGGAAACTTCGATGACACCTTCTGCTCACCGGTGTTGGGATCGGTGAAAACCATCGGGACGGGAGGATTGGCTCGGCAGAAATGCGTCCTATCCTCGAATCTACGGCAATTGGCGCAGCTTCTGGTGTCTGTTCCAACATTATCTGTTAAAGCATTGATCATTTGAATACCCACGTTGACATTAATAGTATTTATGGGTTTTTCAGAAAAGAAAACCCCCTCCATCACTGGAAGGGGTTTAAACAATCAACACTGATGTGTCTCTAACTGAGTTTAACCACTTTCACCGGATACATCGGCAGAACATCCATGTTGAATTTCACCTCGCCGGTCTTATGGTTGGCGAAAACCCCTTCCGGCATGGTGTAACTCAACGTCATAATCATCTTCTTCTGATGAATCGCCTTGAACTCGGTGGCCAGGAAGGCCTCCATTATCACCTTGTCATGCTCCGAGGGATTCATAGCCAGACTGAGAAGAGGATTCTCATCATCATCGATGTAGATGGTTTTGATGTTCTTTTTGGCCTGTTTTTCCTTACCGTCATCATACACCTTGCGGTCATTGATGGTGAGACCTGTGAAATTCGGTGTCATGAATCTAAAGCTATCACCGACTTTGATGTCCTCCACATTGATGACTTCGGGAAAATTCCAACTGGTAAGATGTGTCACTATTATGGATAGATTCACGGAATTCCGGGTCATTCCGGTATTGATGTACTCCCGAATCTCCGACACCGGCATTCCCATGGAGAGAGCGGCATGATCAATACTTTGAAACATGGAGAAGAAATTGTTGCTTCTCCTGTCCTTGTCCGTCAATGTGAGTTTCTTCAGATACTCGAAAGGGAAGATGTTCATCCTGCCCTGTTTTTTGACAGACAAAGCCTGGATTTCCCCCGAAGCGATAAGTTGACCAAGTTTTGACCGGATGGTGGCCGGAGACACTCCAAGAGACTCGGAGGCCTCCTGCGTGGTGATCATCTTGACGGGTTCACCAGTGATCTTCGGCTCCTCTTTCGGAGCGACCATCTCGACCTGGACTTGTTCTTTGACAGGAAGTGATTCGACGGCGATGACTGAATGCGCCATCTCCACAGGTTGAGTTTTTCCACTGAACTGTAAATCCTGTTGAACCACTTCCGCCCGTAAAGGAATCTCATTCGGCCAACAATGGTTTTTCTTATATCTCGCCCTATTTTGGGAGGATTCGATATGATTCGAAGATGAAACAGGAGGAGTGTTCACCGGAACAGCTTGGATTTTATCCCTCACATCCTTGAGGGCGTGAATCATATCATTGACATCCTGTTTCTTCGAAACAACTTCGACTTTCTCCGGCTGAATCTCACATGGCTTCGAGACCGCCTGACTGGTCTTCAACAACTGTTCGACGGGAGACTTGAGACGCTCGTACATCTCGATCATCTCTTTGAAATATTTCACCATCGTCTGAGCCTCATCCTTCAGAACCTCGGAGGCTCGGGTGATAGGACGAAGACGATATTCAGGAACAATGACAGCTTTGAGAGCGTCAATGACACTCCGGCCTTGACAGAGGTTTTGGATCACCTGTTGATTTGAATCAGAAACCGTCTCAGAGAGGGTCTTCATGGCTTCAATAGCTGTCATACCCTTCCGCACTTCCTCATCGATCTGTTTGACCAGCGAGGACAATTCAGACATGGAATCCATTGCACCACCTTACTTGATTTTGACAAATATATCCGTTTTCTTCGTGTCATATTGGATGGACACATCCAAAATCTCTTTCAAGACCGGCTGTTTCGGATCGGCCACATCGATGACATGGATGATCGAACCCGTTGAAATTTCATTCACTCTGCGAAGGAACTGGTCGAGATTCATTTGTGGCATTGTAGCCCCCCTTTTATTATTTGACTTTAAGGCAATATAGCGTATGTCAGAAGCAATGCAAATGGAAAATAAAAGAAAAACCCTCCATCGACACGACAACCATAAACACGTGGATGGAGGGTTTTATTCAGGAAGCTTTGACCACATTCATTTCCTCACCCTTGTCGATGTAGGTGCTTTCCATATCATCGAAACGGATGAAGTAGCTGTTGCCGGCGGTGTTTGATATCGAATCGACTCTTTTACGCTCACCATTCTGGTCAACATAGTCTCCGACTTTGATATCATCCACTTTGACGCTCCGCATGGCGAGAACCTGGGCGAGAAGCTTGGAGAGAATTCTTTTGGCTCCATCCCACTTGAAAGTGTTGGCATCCCTTAATTCCTTCTCCGTGGAATAGTCCTTGATCAACTTGCGGTCAATATCGTGGATTTTATACATCCCGCCTTCAAGACCTTCCATCTTGGCCACGAATTTAGGATCAAACGTCCGACCACGTCCTTTTGAAGGGACAAACCTCACAACCTGGGGGAATCCCACATCGGAGTCAAGTCTCGATTTGATCTTATCCAATGCGATCCCCATAGTGGAATCGTCATCGATATTGATGTCCATGGTGTTGTCGAGGGTGTCATCCAACTCCTCATAAGCCTCTTGGAAACGGAACTTGTGTTTCCCCTCGCGCTTATAAGGATCAAGTTTCTTTTTCATCTTCTTGGATGGTTTGACCGTCCACGACTCGGTGTCCTGGAGTTCACGTTCTTTGGTTTTTTTGGTAAGCATGTGACACGAAGGGGATGAACCCTACTGGTCCTTTCATAGGCTGATTAGAATACAATAACTTTACTGCAACGATTTTTCAAGCTCGGTGATGGCGTTGACATCATTCAGAGCATCGATCTTGGCTATGATCTTCTTCTTCAGTTCCTCTTTACGAGGTTTCAGATCGACGGCGGGCTGAGCCTGTTGCTGGGGTTGTCCAGCGGGAGCCGGAGCGGCCGGAGCGGGTTGGGCGGGGGCTTGTGTCTGCTGGGGAACGGCCTGTTGAGGAGCCTCCTCATTCAACTTGACCATGCACTCACTGATATATGTATCGAATTTCATTGTGAAATCCCTCCTTTGATACATTTATTTATCGTTTTCAAGTTCATCGAGTTTAAACTTGAAATTCGTATAAATACTTTGATCCATCATAGAGGCATACATGATCAAAGACATTATATACATTCTGAAGGTGATTCGTATGCGCTATAGATGCGCCCATTCGATCAGGTATGTCAAAACAACTATACAGGATCATGTGATGGAAATAGAAGGAATGTCCAAATATTTCAAAAAAGTGTCAAAATCGTACAAAAACATAATAATCGCTTTGGAATACGCCGCCGACACTCTTGAGAAAGCTGAAAAAGAACTCACCGTCATCTATCATAGAGAATGGAATTCAACCATCAAACAAAGACTCTCCGATCAAATCATCATGATACAGGAGAATAAGCAGTATCTTCTCGGTTTGAAACAGGAAATGGATCTGGTGGCTCAAACAGCCCAGGCATCCGCCAAGTCTTAATCAAATTTGATGTTGTTGGCCAATCCGAAGACCATCATCAACATTATCAACTTGTTTCCCCAACTAACCTCTTTATCCTGGATGTCATACTTCATCCCAAGAATCTCTTTAGCCTTCGCCAAAGCGGTTTTGAAGGTTTCAGGAACCTCTTTCTCTTCGGGAGGATATGAGTCATCAGCCATGGCCGTGGAAGTTCCAGGGACATGCACAGACATATCACCAGGTTGATCTCCGCGGGCGGTATTCTGAGCGGAGATGTATTGACCTACGATCTTGTCCACTCTCGTTTTAAGATTGGCGACATCGTCATCGACATGCAGGGCGACCACCTTGTCAAGAGCGTCCTGGGCTTTCAATCTGATGCTGTGGACATCATCCATCGTCAAGGTGTCGAAATTGTAGGCGAACAAATCCTTGGACAATTGCTGGAAAATCTTCTCAGTCTCGGCTTTCCTCTCCAACAACGCCGGAGTGTCAACCTCATAATTCCTCGGAGTCCTATTGTTCTTCCTGAAAGTTTTACCACTGATATAATTCCACCCTTTTTGAAGAGCGTCGGCCCAGTCGGCCATTTTGGTGGTGAGACTCTCGTTGAAAAGAATGTCATCGGTGGATGACACCGTTTTTCCGGTTATGATAGCTTCAAATAGAATGTCGAAATTTGATGTCATGGCGCACCTTCCTTTCTTATATTTATAACTTTCAACGCGTTAATTCCATGCTATATTGAATTAAAAGAAGAAAGGAGCAGGATTATGAAAACGGAAAAGATGAATCTGGAGATCAAAGGCCAAGGGTTCAACATCACGGCGATCCCATGGAAAACCGACGAGTTGAGAGTCACGGTGAGATCAGAAGGAGTTTCCGAAACCTATGACTACGACATTCCTTCTCGGAAACTTGAACGGAACAAGATAAGAATGACGAAAAACATATCCCACACCATGCCGACCTTCACCCAAGTCGAAACTCTCATAACCAACAAACTTTTAGAATGGGCCGTTGGCGCGATGGCTTGATCACCAGCCGGGAGTTTGATTGAATATCTTCTCAGCTTCATTTTTGGCCTTCCCGACGGCGGTGAACCCCGGCGAAGGTCTCGGACGAGCTGAAGCGATCTCCTTCGTGAAATCGCCAGCGTCTATGCCAAACAATACATCCCCATAGCCGTTCACCATCAAATCTACCACCTCCAATACATGCTTTTTCAACGCCTCGAATTCAGTCTTGGTGAGATTTGAAGTGATATCTACCATCATCTTCTCAGCCCGTTCTTCCAATTCATCACGTCTAAAAGGGGCGGTTCCCTCCCTGGCGACTGATCGGGCATAGTCGATGAAATCAGCGACAGGCTTCAATTCGACGGGCATGGACTTCAATTTGCCCTTCCCCTCGACCAATATACATAATGTTTCAAATTTCATATTTTCCAATCCACCCATCTTCAACCATAAATATTTATAAAGGAAATCAATATGAGCCTCTGCCTACTCACCAATCGGTTTGACTTCGATGATGGATATGCGATAGAAGTATCCCCGATATATGGGAAAATCGATCCTGAATCCGAACCAGTTTTGAAAAAAGCCATGGTGAACATGTATCTGAATCACAGACACCAATGGCTGGAATTCATCCCCATCGACATTTTCATGGAGATGGCCAAGGATAATGATGCGAATGACAACCTGGTCATCAGAGACCAGGTTGAAAAATATCACGAACTAAAGAAGCTGGCCAAGTGATCAGAACCAGGCACCACCGTTGAAATCATGCACCTTCTCGACAGGCTTGATCTCATACATGTTGGATGGCGGGGATAAGTGGTCGCGGGCTCGGGTGAGGCCGACGTAGAGAATGTTGGTCTCCTCCTTCCAATTCCGGTCTTTCCTCTTCTTCCCCTTCTTCTTATGTTCCTTCTTCCCGGCCATACCATCCCTCAACTGCTCAAGAGTCGGGAAATCGGAAAGCATCCTCACCGAATCCCACTCAAGACCTTTGGACTTGTGAACGGTAGTCAATTCGGCATCGGCATGGGCTTGGTCTATGGAACTATGCTTGATCTTGTCAACCATTCCAGGCAGGGAGTCTTTATACTCCTGCACAAGAGAGAAGGCGAGAACCAGATCCTGATCGAGAACCTCATTGTCATTGGTGGTGTCGGCTATCTCAGCCAACTGGGCATAGTTCTCGAACATCTGAATGTAAGGTGTCCGCATCAAATCCCGGCGATTGTTGCGGAGATGGTTGATGTCAAGAATCTCATCGAAATTGTACAGGGTGGAGGGGTCATACCCGCTTTCCGGTTTGGTTCCGACGAAATGGACACGTTTGTTGTCGGCAACAAGTCTGAAAGCCTCCTTGAGGATGGAGGCGTTGGTGCGGGACAATATGACGGATGAACCACCCTTCATCCCCTCGGGACCATTGTTCCCTGGTTTGATGGTGGTGGGGTCTCCGACTATCTTGATGACATCGGTGGCCAGTCCGGCCGCATGTTCACGAAGACGGAAGGCGGTGGTCAGCATGAACTTCCTGTCGGCGACATTGGTGGCTCTCTCCATGGCGTTAACCGCGCCCCTCCATCCGTAAATAGCTTGGCAATTATGCGTGATTATTCCATCTCCCACATAAGTTTGATCACGTTCAATAGTCATGGAATACACCATTCCATCATACCATTCACGATAAACCTTTATATTAGTCCATTTATTTTTAGACACCCGTTTACCATTAGCATCCATCGCGCCTGTCAAAAATAAGACAGACATTCCATTTAAAATATTAACAGCCCGTGTTGTAATACTCCTTCGGATCATTAATAAATCTTGACCTTTAGACCACAATGGATATAAAATATTACGTCCGTGATCAATCAGAACTTTATTGGCATTACATTCATTATTACCAATAATGTTCCAAATCCCATCGAGAATTTCTTGACTCATCGTGGTATTATTTTCAGAAAACACTATGTCAGGTATATTATATGACCATGCAGTTGTTATTTCTTTCAATAACGCTTCATTTCGAGTATCATGGACACTAAGTATCCAAAACGCATCAGCATTTTCTTGTGTGGCTCTAACTGCAACTCCTGCTCTTCCACCCTGTGATTTCTGCATACCAACGGTCATACCAATTCTATAATTATCACCCTTTTTCATTAAATACACTACATATTTTCCTCGAAGAGCATCACCTATTCTTACAATACAATGATGATCAGGAGTATATTTAGATTTGTTACCGTCTTCGGTTTCAACTACCACAAGGTTTCCCGTATATGGACGTTGAGTTATTCCAGATACAACGGAACCTGTTCTCCTAAGAAAACTTTTCGCTATATTATAACTAACAACGACATCTCCTATTTTTATATCTTCTATAGGAACTTGTTGAAAAATAGTAGGTGTCATTCCAGTAATACGATTACCTTTTTTAGTTCTATGTACAATAGAAACCATCGTACCAGTAGGTTGACAACGATCTCCAACTAACACTACCGACTTAGTATCCTTTTGTTGGAGTATCAAATCCTCGACAATGGGCGAAGTGTCCTGCGCCTCATCCAGAAGGAGGATGTCATAATTCAGCTTGGGGTGGGTTTCTATCCACAATTTCAGATAACCGTCATGGGGCATAGGAGTCGGATCATTGACATCCACCATGCGTTTCCAAAGACGCTCAGATTGTTCAATGAGTCCAGTGAGATAGATGGGATCGACTGTCCGGTCAGAGACCACAGTGGGAATATCGTCAAAATCGAACACCATCCCTGGTCTCTGCATGAACTTGGCGACAGTGTCACGGACGATGACGGCCGCCCTGTGTTTGATGCCGAGCATTTGAGCGATCTCGGCAGGGCGCATATTCTTTCCGATCTTGTTCTTATAGGAGGCGACCATCTTCCCATAGGCCAGTGAATGAGTGGTCCTCACTTCAGTGTTGGCGGGGAATTTGGCTTTGGCATCTATCTGGAGCGCCTTGTTATAGCACAGATAGAGTATCCTGGCGTATTTGTTGGTGTCGCAGACCATCTCAAGGGTGGAGGTCTTGCCGCTTCCGGCGTAGGCGTTGACCACAGTGAGTCCAGGAGCCCCGTAATCAGCATCACGGACTAAGACTTGTTCATCGGTTGGAGTGAGCATCGATTTCCTCGTTTTAGGGTTTCAAACATCCTAATATAGCATTGTTCAAACGCATTGAAAGTTGGAAAATGATTTTTCTTGGTTCTTTCGGTAAAAGAAGTCAACTTTCAACGCATTGATTCCATGCTATATTAAGTGGTATCGAAAGAACAATAACGAAAACAAGGAGTAAATCATGCGTGCGATGCTGGTGGTCCTGATCTCAATCGTCCTCAACGGGTGCGCCCACAAGGTGGATATCACCTCCGAGGAGGGGAAGCCCTTGATGATCGTGATGGATGTGAATATCAGAATGGTGGGAACGGAGGCTGAGCGATGAAATTCAAAGAACTGTCAGACACGCTTGAAACCTCCGATGAGGGGCATCTCCTTCTTGAGATGGCGAAGATCACCAATCCCTCCGACAATGTTCCACGCGGCGGATCGATCTACATCTACGGGTCTGGTGATGACAAGAAGGGCGAACATGGCGATCCGCACTTCCATCTGTTCACATCCTCCGAGAACATCGAGAGCATCGCTGTCGAGATCGAGACCATGAGGCCGACAGGTCTGTTCCGTCCGGCCAAAGGGGTCAGAAGCGTCAGGATTAGAAAGCTTGACTCATGGACGGGATACGGGGATTTTAAAAAGTTCCTTGAAAAATGGCTTCCCATGGAGTCTTCCGACATCAAGGGGAAGTCGAACCTCCAAATCATCAGGATATTCTGGAACAAGAGCAACCCCGGATTGAGACAGGTCGATGTGGCGGGATTGGGTGGAGTGGTGAAATCAAACAGGAGGAAGACAATATGAGAAAGACTATTTTAGCGGTTTTGATGATGGTGGCCGGGATGATGGCCTATGCCGGAACCAGCGGATCGGTGGAAGTGCCGGATGATGCCAAGCTGGTGACGGTTGGCGGCGTGGAGTACTGGCAGGTCGATGACATGCTGGTGGAGAGGAGACAGGGGTTTGGTGCGTGTGAAGGTAGAGGTATAACATTATGGCCAAACGGAGTAGTGTATTATCAATTTAACGAAGACCCCGATAGAATAGCTAAATTTGGACCAATCACGGATAAGATGAAAGATGAATGGAGAGCTGGAGCAGAAACATGGACTAAACTCGCCAATGTGTCATTCGTAGAGGGTATGGGTGATGGGAATTATGTGGATGTTAAAAATGATATTGATAATCTTAGTAATGTTGGAATGGTGGGTAATGGAAAACAAAATATGGAACTTTATAATTGGAAAATAGCATCTGCACATGAGATCGGTCACACACTCGGTCTTGTGCATGAACAAGATAGAAGAGATTGGCCAAATTACATTTTTTTCACACCTACTCGGACTCCGCTACCCCTAATGCCTGATGATCCTACTCTTCTTACAACATATGATTTCGAATCCACCATGCATTATGGTACTGTTGGCTGGTCTTCCACTATCACTTGCCTATCACAATATTCTAAATATCAATCCGTTATCGGACAACGCGCTTTTCGCACGGCTTTGGATCATCTCGGCCTCGCCAAACTCTACGGCATGAAGCCCACCGTCTGCGATATGACCTTCACCGCCAACCCTACCACATCCGGCGTGGTGACCTATTCCGGCGCGGTGACTGGTTTATCCCCTTGGAGTCAGTTTGAAGTCTTTGTCACTCCCACCGATGCCGACCAGGTCTTTGACAGGTGGGTATCCGATCCTCCAGGCGCCGTTCATTTCGATGACTGCTGGGTGGATCACACGGTGGCGACCGTGGCCTTCAGTGGAGCGGTGGTGGCTAAATTCCAATCGACGACCCCACCACCTCCACCGCCACCGCCCGATAAAACCTATACTGTGACATTCATAGCCAACTTGGGCGGTTCCATCACTGGTGAACTATCTCAAACTATCACTGTCGGGAATTCCACATCCGCCGTCACTGCCGTTCCTGATATTAATAAAGTGTTTGTCAAGTGGGTGGTTGGAGCATCATACTCCTATAACAATCCCATAGTGATCGACAATATCTCCACTGACCTCACCATCTATGCCGTATTCGACTGGGATCCCTCCACAGAACGGCGCAATCTACAGGAGTTCAAAGTGGCATCCGTCAAGATCGACAAAATTGGTAAGATGTTTTTGAAAATTTTTCATGGACGTAAACTACCGACTGATCCCCAACTCACCTTCAACGGAACTTTCATAAATCAAACACCCGTCAAACAAGACACATGGAACAGCACGTATCTGATTCCAAACTCATGGGACATAATCCCAGCATACAAGAAAGAATATAAATCCACCATGGTGGGGGTCGGACGATTCTATGACACAGTCACCAAAGCCACTGAAACTGTGAAATGGTCATTCTCAGACACAAAATCATCCAGCCTGAGATCACTCAACGGAATTTTCAACTCCATCAAATCCGACAATGCCACATTCACACTGACCGGATATGGGGCATCCCCTTCCGCAATCACCATCAATAATGTCCCAACCACTTTGACTAAGATCAAATCCACAAAAGGTAAATGGAGCCTCACGGCATCCATCACCATCAATGACGAATTCAATCTCTCAGGTTTCACGCTCAATATCGATGGTGTTTCGACCAATCCGCTGATCAAAACCACAAGGACGCTCACCTACAAGGCGAAGTGATTAAACCGCATGTGTGACCGTCCAGGCAGTGGTGGTTCCAGTCATGACCGCCCATGATATATGAGTGGCATCGACATATCTGACCACCATATTCACCCATTGCATGAGATTGTCCTGTTCTGAACCACCCCACCCCTGATTATCCAATCGGTAAAATGGAACCTGAAATCCCGATACGGTTCTTTGATCGAAATATACACGATTATCATTTTCGATGTTACTCGCATCAAGGGCGCAATTATGCCTCGCACCTGTTCCAGTTCCAGCCCCTGATATATAATTTAAATCAAGAATATCACCGAAATCATTATATGTGGTATTGAGCTTGGTGTAACTGTACAATGTGTTGCCGGCGTTAGTCACCGTGCATTCAGTGATGTGTCCACCAGTAGGGGATATCCCAGTCACCTCGACCTGCACAAGATTGGCGATCGCCATGGTATACCCCATGCCTGGATGAATATATAAAAGATCCCCAAGCGCGTAATCATTGCCTGGAGTTGTCGGTGTGAATTTTACCCCTAACGCCTTATTGCTCAACCGCATCAACGCTATCAGCCTAGTGAGTGCCGCCGTCGCTCCCATAGAACGTATGGTTATTGTGTCTCCGACATTGAATCCAGCCGTGACATATGGGAATAAAATATACGAATTCCCAGCCTCCAGCACTTTCCCGATATCGGATGTGGAAATGACCTTGGTGCCACCACCATAGAGGATTTCGTAGCCACTATACATGCTCCTCATACTGGGAACTGGTGCCCACTCGACATTATCCGATGACCCCCCTATCGCCGTCAACACATACCCATCCGCGGCACCACTACCGGCGGAAGTATGGGCGGTGCCATCGACAATAGCATGAGCGACAATAGTAGGAGTTTCTTTAGGTTGCCACGTCCCATTACCAGCAAGACGGTTATCAACACTACCGGCAGGATCAAATACGACATAACCACTATGAGTGGCATCCAATGCCGCAATCGTAACACAAGGAGTTGTGGCGGCACCTGTTATAGTGAGAACAGGACTCGGAGACGCAGTCACGCTCGTCACAGCCCCCGACATGCCTGGCACGGCGCTCCAGTAGGCCACACCATTGCCATCATTCCTCAATACATAGTCCGCATTCATCGTTCCATACGGGAAACGGACTCCTCCAGGACGGACGATCATCTTCGTGGACATGTTCCCATCGCCATCCCTGACCTCGAACGCCAAGGCGCCATTGTGCTGACCACCACTACCGGCTCCAGCCTCGGTCGCCGACTGATAGGCGTAGACTGATCCGGCCGCCCTCGAAGCATGATCGTTATTGGTGGGGTTCGATCCAAACGATGATTCAAGGACCATTCTTGAATGTGAAGGCTTCCACGGTGAATCCACTACCCAGTATCCTGGAACAACTGGTGGTCCTGGATCTTCGGGAACCCAGTGCATTATCCCAGTGGCCTCGGGGGCGATCATCGTGAAATTGCTCTCGTAGAAGGAGGAGCGGTCGATGTTCACCGCCGTGTACATGTGGGAGTTGGTGAGATTGGTGGCCGAGTTCCAAAGAGGAATATAGTTCGGAGTGCCGCCACCGGTGACCAGTCCGACGGTGTCCCATGTGAGTGTTCCCGATCCCCCGTTCCTCAAGAATCCGGCGGCGTTGGCGGCGGGCCAGGTGTAATCCACCCCCCTCACCCCGAAGTTGCTCCCAGTCACCGTGAGATTCCCGCTCACCGTCAACCGGGTTCCACTCAAGGCGTCCTGGCTCACCATCGAATCCCCAATCGAATGCGCCCCGGTGAACACCGATAGCTTATAGGCTGTACCGTTGACGGCGGCGTTGAAGTCGTAGACCGACATCAAAGTCCTGACGTTGCCCGCGTCATCCTTGTAGGCCAGGCGGGACTTGATGGTGGCGCCCGCGTCTCTGACGTTGGAGCTGAGATTCGGGACAGGATAGTCATAGGCGAACAGCGTGGACTCGTACCCTCTCGGACGCGGAACTCTCTGCTCGTCGAGGACATGGGCATTGTCTTGATTGAACAACTGGATGGGGGATGTCAGCATGTAAGGCCTCTCGGTTGATAAATACTATTAACGGAACGTCCTCACGAATATACGAGGACAATAGCTTCTATCATATATTTATCACGAAAGGTCTTCCCAATGCCGTTCAAATCGAAAAAACAGCAACGTTTTATGTTCGCCGCCCAAAAAAGAGGTGATCTTCCCAAAGGAACGGCCGAGAAATGGGCCAAACACACTCCCGACATCAAAGGACTCCCCGAGGAAGTCAAAAAGAAAAAGAAATACAAAACGAAGAAAACTCCCAAAAAACTCAAAGAGTGCGTTTTAGCTTTCAACGAAGTGTATAAATCCCTGGTGGTTTGATGCCGGCACCCATCAATAAAGTCCAATACCTTTATAGAAAGAACCTCCATTCCGAACAGAGGCTCATGGCAGGCTATTACCGTGAGCAGATCAACCACTACGGAATACCTGTCACCTATTTTCGGTATATGACGGACTTTTTCGCACCCAATGTCTCCGGCAACATCGGCATGAACTACACCTACGGGGAAGCCCCTGTGGCCACATTCCCCATATCGGCCGACATCAACGTCTTTGTCTCCATGACCGAGGACAACTCCCTCCTCAAACGTTTCGGGATGGAGACTGCGGCCAACGCCGAGATGTATTTCATGCAGGATGACTTCACTGAATCATTTAGGGATTTGGTGGGATCACCCACATCGGCCTTCTATTCCACACAGATAAATTCCACCATCGAATCATTCTCAGGTCTCCTGTCGGCGCAGATCATCACCGGCGAGCTTTCAGGGATGACTTCAGCCTACACGATAGTTCCTTCAGGCCACACCACCGGACTGTTCAATTTCCCGTTCATCCGCTATCCGGTGGCATGGAATAAAGATTTGGCCGTCACTCAATACTACACTCAACGACATGTGGTCGGAACTTTAAGCGGTATTCTTCATTCCAATATCGATGCCACGGGATTCGGAACGGTCTCAGGAGACATACAGGGAAATCTCATGTATTTCTCCGATCAGAAAGACCCCACTTCCCTTTCCGTATGGAAAATAGCCCCGAGAGTGGGGGATTTCATACGGATGCGGGAGTTCGACGAGGATGTGTCGAATTATGAGGAATATGAGATCACGCAGATCGATGATAAGAGTCTCACCCCGCAGGGTTTGAATCCTTTATTGAAGAGATACATCTGGAGATGCACCATGGTCAGAAGGGCACCCAGCCACGAACTCATCAATGGTCCTCTTCAACAAGAGGCGTTCACACCGAACTATCTCGCTGACAACCAATGGCATGACACCGTGTCGAACACCCAGGTTTTCGACTATGCGAATCCTGTGGACACTCTCGACAACAAACCGAACGAGGATGGCGTGTATGGAGGATATGGGTTATGACCTTCGATGACGCGTATTTGAATATATTGAGAAAGATCAACGAGGATATGTCACCTTTCGAGACTGAAAACTATCCTAAAGGATTGATATTCCTGCTCCCAATCGAGGACAGGCCTTCCGATCTGCCCCCGCTCCCTCCCGAGATGGAGAAGATGCATTTCTGGCATACCGGAGTGGTTTACGAAGGTCATGTCTACGAGACGTTCAACCACGCCCGGAACAAGATATCATCATCCAATGAGAGACTTTCCGATCCTTCTTTCAAAAACGTGGTTTTCGTGTCGTATCCGATAAATACCTCCAAACTCCTTTCCGAGGTGGATTCCGGCACGGACTGCGCCACCTATGTTGGCAGAATCCTTGGAATCTCCACCACGGTGGGATATGAGAAAGACCCGAAGATCTGGCCGGACACCATCTATGAGAAACTCAAAGATGAAGGTGTCAGATTCCAAAAAGGTTCTGAAGGAATGAAACTTAAAAAACAGGCCGTTTTATGAAATTCAATATCCTGCTTGAAAAAACCATTCTTGAAAGCATTCTCGATATTCATTCCCCCGACAATCCCGAATATCCGAGCATCAACGATCTCATTATTCAATTCTACGAGATCACCCATAAACGCTCTGAAATTCTTTATTCCAATAAAGTGAAACCTGATCGAATCGATGCCCGGAGAGATAAGATCATCGAGAAACTGGAAGGTAGACTGTGGTCAGTCATCAACGAGTTGAAACGCAGATTCGCCCCCGTGTTCGCCAAATGGCTGGAATCCCACGCCCTCACCAATCCCCGCCAATGGGCTGAGTCGAGAATGAAGAGCGCTGATGAATTTGAATATGAAGATTCAAATATGATCATCGATTCAATGGTTTCTGAATACAATAGATACAAATTCCCGAAACAATACGCCAACGCCATGCAGAGAAGTAAGATGCCATCCTTCGGTCAAATGGTGTCGAAGGAAATAGTTCCTCGTATCGCCGAGTTCCCCGCTTTCCAAAAAGCTTTCAAACCAAGTTATGACACTGAAATGCAGACTGCGCAGGATGAACTTGAAAACCATGGAGTCGAAGATACGGATATTGAACTTTCGTTTATTGGTTATTTCGACACTTACGCCGAAGCCGAAACCGCTTTGAAGAATTTCTCATTGTCGGATTATGTGTCGTATCTTGAAGATACAGGTACATTCAGCGATCCCGACCTATTGGAGAATGTCCTATCAAAAGATAATATCAACGATATGGTCACTGAATTATATGAGAAGGTGGTGTTCCCTCTGTGGTACAACGCATGGAAATCCAAAGGGATAGACAAGACTCGGAACAATGTCTCAAACGTATACCATGAACGTATTATGAAAACCACCGGAGACCTTGGAAAAGAGATCGAGAATATTGGAACCATCATCCAGACCGCCCATCAGAACGGAAATCTGATTAATGATTACTTGGAGGAGTTCGGTGAGGCCAACGAGGAGGGAGAGAAAGAGGATATCGATAGAAATCTTCTTCAAAAACTGACTGACGGGACATATGAGGATATCCCGAATTGGGATGCCGACATCAAGGAGGCCGGATTTTGAAATACCGCTCATACCACCGGGAAGTTGAAAAAGCCACCGCGCAGATGCTCGACGTGTTCAGCGGAGTCGTGATAGACCGCCGCGACCAGGCCAACAACGTTCAGCAGACTATTAAAGTACCTTGCGTCTACGCATCGAAGACAAGACTGCTCAAATCCCTCCAGAACAGGGATAAGACGCTTCCCCTCCCCGTCATGGCCATCAGCATCGCCGGAGTGGCCAGGGATGCCTCAAGAGTGCATTCCACCCATGATGGATTGATGAAGCAGGATGGCGGCGGAGGTCAATATGATTACCTCAAAAACACCCCCGTTCCCATCGTGATCAAATACAATCTCAACATCGTCACCAGCGGCAAACATCAATTGGATATGGATCAACTCATATCGAACTGGCTTGTGTTCATGAATCCCGACATCTACGTGGTCATTCCCCACCCTGTCCAAAAAGGAAAGAAACTGAAATGCCAGGTGGTGTGGGATGGGACCGTGGGATTGACCTATCCCGAGGAGATCGAAAAAACCATCGGAGATGTCGTGACTGCCTCGACCAGCTTCGATTTCAGAACATGGATGTTCCCTGGAATGGACTTTGATGAGAACATGGGCCACCGCATCAAGAGGATCAACTTCACCCCGAACATCAATTACGGTGATGATGGCATCGGCAATCTCAACGCCTTCTATTCATGCCCCTATTCAATGTCCCTCGACAATTTCACCGACAACATCATATGCGGCTTGATCAAATCCCCGAACTTCGACTGGCTGCCGATATCGGGAGGTGTCAGCGGATACTTCTACAGTCAGATATCGGCCTGTCTCTCGGGTCTCACACTTGGTGTGAATCTCTCCGGTGACAATATATGTTTCCTCACCACCGAGAACCCCAACGAGCTTCTTGTGGTTTCAGAGAGATGCTATCTGCCGGATGGCACGGCCGCCATAGGTTTGGATGGGTATATATCCTATTACAATAGTCTGATCACTGGAGAATTGAGCGGAGCCGAGACAAGCGGTCTCACACCAATTCCACCTTTAAGTGGTTGAAACACTGATTTCAAGTGTTATAGTAATAGGATGAGAATCCAATTCTTCGATGTGGATGAGGTTATTCTTCGATTCGGTGAAGGTTTTATAGCCTTTGTGAATTCCGAATTGAAGACCTCTTTTAATATCAAAACCCACACCAACTACAATCTCGAAACTTCTTTCCAATTTCCCCCTGGGGAGTTTGACCGACTATTCAACGAATACATATCATCCAGCCGGATAGGTGATCTTGAATACTACGATGACGCGGTGGAATATTTCAATCGGACGCCGGATGTGGTGAAAATCATTCTAACGGCATTGCCTAAAACCGATGTGACCGAGAAGGAGAGAACCCGCAATCTGCACAAGATCAAATACCACGAACTGATATTCGATCATAGGAAATCAGATTACGTGGAGGCGTATCGGCCGGAATTGATATTCGAGGATCGGGCTGAGAATGTGGAACAGTATCTAACGAAAAGGAAATATTTCGGGAAGATATGTGTTCCAAGAAGAACGTATATCCACGATTTCGAAATGAGAATGAGACATGATCCGCAAATCGTCTTTTATGACGAGATGACGGAACTTTTATAGCTTAAATCGCCTTACATGACGATATGTGCTTGCCACTTCTCCATCAACTCGTTTTTCAGACTATCCCAATCACAATACTCACCCCGCGGTTGAAGAAATTTCCAAAAATCATCACCTGGGTCAATACAAATCACATCTGAATAATTAGTGGAATTATTATTAATAATCTCAGCTGTACCATCGAAAACGCTTGATGCATCTTCGACACGTAACTGATATTTAAAAGTCATTTGACGCTGACCTATGAAATTAATCTCTATAAGTTTAGTACTTGTCATATTGTGAATCCGATGTTATATTAAACTGAAAGTTCTTTGACATTCAGTAGGAAGTTGGGTTGAAAAAATCTATCAACCCGTAAAACTGTTATAGTTTGTCACACCTTACGAAGGTGTGTGGATTGAAACCAGAATATCAGTTGTGATATAATTCCGCATTTCCTATCCTTTTTCTTTTTCATATCTTCAATCGCCTGGGAATAGCCTTGGCCATACGCCATGCGTTCGAATTCCTGCACGATCTTCATGTTCATCTTGGCGTCATCGAAATCCTCTTTCATCCGATGAAGCTTATAGTCGGCGGCCGACACTTCGATGGTCTCGGCTCTCCCATTGGGATAACGCAGTTCGCACACCACATATCCCCGGCGATGGGATGGCTTGACATCTATGATTCTTTTGATAGTGGACATAACGCACCTTTATTTATCAATGTTGGGGTATTTCCGCCTCAACAACAGCTTATTCTTCTCATCAGCCCTATGTAATTCACCCTCGTTGAACAACCGATTGAATGTGGTGCCTTCCTTATGGAACACAAAAGAAGACATGCAGAACATGATCTTACCACCCTTCTCCCTCAATACGGAACAAAAGGCCTCATCCGCCAACATTCCCAAGGCGAAATCCTCATCCAGCAGTCCGCACTCGTCAAACGCCTTCCTTCGGATCATCGCGCAGAAGAAAGACAGTGATCGCACTTGTTTATATTGATATTTGAATCTCTCCTCGGCCATGCTGGACGCTATCAAAGGATCTTTGACATCCATATCCACCATGTCGTTGAACAGGGAATCCTTCACTTTCCTCCATCCCTGCCAATGATCGGGGTCATCCGACATCGAACCGGAGCAGACCGCCAGTTGATCCCTCTTCAAAGGATATTCAAGCCTTTCCAGCCATCCCGGCGTGACGATGGTGTCATTGTGCAGTATCACCACATACGGGGAAGTCCCAATGGAGATTCCATGATTGACGGCCTTGACGAACCCCTCGTTGGAACCAAACCATGAACACGTGTGCGGCATGTCTTTCAACCGTTCAAGAACCTTATGTCTCGACGACCTGTTGGATCGGTTGTCCACCCATATGATCCTATGATTGGCGGTGTTCTCCTTGATGGAATCAAGACACCTTAAAGTGGACTCCTCGTTGTCGTGGGTGGGTATGATGATATCATATAATGGCATATTACTTCCTCCCCACTGTGAACAATGGAAGGTTCACATAATCCCCTTTGGCTCCTTTTTTAGCCATTTGGTGGAATAAGTCGGCCGTCATATTCTTCTTCTTGCCATCAAATCCTGGGAATAAATTCCTCCTCATCATGGAAGTCATATGACAATATCCCTCGGACAGAGTGGCCGGATCATATTTCCTTGAAGTAACCACAGCCTCCCCCTTCTTATGATCAGAGTACACCCATCCAACATCAGGATGCTCATGGAAGGTGTTCAACGCCTCGAAAAAGTAGTCGGGCCCCAGGATGGTTCCGGCATCGCAGAACAATAGAAACTCCCCATCGGACTCATCGGCGCCGAGGTTTCTCGCCTTTCCCGGACCTTTGGAACTTTTGAGGATGATCTTTTTGATCTTGTATTGATTGTCGTATTTCCTGATCAATAAAGACATGGCCTCCCGATCCTTGGTCAGAGACCCGTCATCGACCACTGTCACACCGACATGTTTATACGTTTGGGCGTAGATGGAGTTCAATGTCTCCTCGATCTTGTCGGCGGCGTTCTTATGCCACACCACCACGGAGACCTTTCCTTTGACGGTGTTGACATCCGCAATCTTGGATGGCGTTTCCTCTTGAACCTCGACCACATCCTCATCCACCACAATGGTCTTTTCAACGACAGGAGGAGCTGGTTTGGAAACCTCAGTGGGGATTATATCATCGGCCTTGATCTCCGGCGCCACACTGTTGTCGGGAACAATTCTCACAGGAGGCACGATGACCTCCTTTTTCACCTCATCCTCATACACCATGAAACAATACATCTCATTGTTGTTGGTGTTGCAGTCGAGCATGTACAATCGTTCAGTGTTGGAATGTCTTGATTGACCCCATTTCACCCATGCCCCATCGCCCGGTCTGCCATATCCCGTCATATTGATGACGTACATTCCACCAGGTCTGACGGAAAGATCAAGATCGATGACGGCGAAACTGTTGTCCACGAAATTCGTGGCATCCAGTTTCCTCTCAACCATCAACAAACCTTCGGCGGTGGTGACGGTGAGGAAAATAAACGAAGTGCTGTTCCCTCTTGTCCCAAATGAGATTCCAACTCTTTTCAATATATTTCGTCTTGCGACAAAATACTGTGAAAGCCTCATGCCGGAGGAAAGTTCACGGGAAGGAAAGGAATTATAACCGTAATGTTCAATTATTTCAGACATGATATTTCCACTTGTTCAACCACTACTATAACAACCAAGACACATCTTTCAATAGAGTTTCAATTTCTTTCAATGAAGTTTTATGAGCCACCTGGAAGAAATTAGAACCATCCTTGGAGTATTTCATACTGTCCAGCTTGTCCACAAGCCAGCATTCCGAAGGATGCACACCCCCTTGATTGGCTATGGAAGCCCCAAGATCGATCAACTGAAGTTTTTGAGCGTCCGTGAGATATCCCACCAGTTTCTTTCCCGCCACAATCAAATGTCCGATGTCATCATACCTTTTCACTTTTTGTATTTGAAGAGGTGTCAAATATCTTTGGGCGGAATACTCAAGCCATTTAAGATCATTTGGGGATTTCAACAACTCATAGTGGTAATCCCTGTGCGCCAATTTATTGGTTAAAACATCATGCAACATCTCCCCCACGGCATCCTCATCCGGCTGGATGTCCTGCAATTCGGAACCAGGTATCGTGAACACCGCGCCATATCTTTTATCAGGAGCCTTGTCTCCATCCCATGGTTCTGTTTCCATCTTGACCCCTCCGAGAGCATAAATGAGAGCATACTGTATGGAGGGAGTCATATACATCCGGCCAACCACTGGGACAGCCGTCCTCCTTGATGTGTTCTCGGAAGGTTTGATGATTCCATCATGAAGTATTCCACCGACATGGTTGATGTCGGAGGTTCCATGATAATAAATGGAAGATCTATCGGAAGCCCTCGGCTGGGCCATTTCCATCAAAGATTGAAAAAGATTATCATATTCCATTGTATATTCTCAATTTACATCTATAACTATTTACAAACTAATCAGAGAGGCTTATTATGGAACGTCTGGTCGTAGGCAGTATAACATTCGGCTCTGACAAACCCCTTATCCCTTTCAGACCATCCCCCACCTCCGTCTATCGTGAGTTAGTCGGACAATTGGTGGAACAGGCTAAGAAATCAGGAATCAGCCTTGAGGACGCTCTTGATGACATTATGAAAAAATGGAAAGGGTGGGATGGTTAAAGCCACCAGCCTTCATCTATCTCCAATTTCATATTCACCTGCTCCTGCAACCTCAATGCCCTTGGTTCTATTGTGATCAATCTGACTATCGGGACACAGCAGATAATATACACCATAGGTTTGAGAATGAAATCAGAACGATGCTTCAACTCATGAGCGGCCACCGCGGCCAATCTCATCAAGTCTCCCCTGAAACTCATGGTGAGGAATATTTTATCACGATGCCAAATTGAGAAACATCCGTTCACCTCTTTACCCATTTGTCTATTCCAAAGGAATTCGACCTTCGTGAACATGGTCTCAGGAACACCTCCGGTGATCAAATGTCCACGGAGATCGGAATATTCTTTATCGGTGAAAGGCTCCGACTCGTTTAGTTTGTAGAAATATTTCATCATCCCATCCAGAAATTGAAGACCCCGCCTTCTTTCGAGCGAAGTTTGTCAAGCAGAGTGTCCCTCTCCTCTTTACCTTCCGCCCCCACGGTGGCCTCCAACGTCCCGCCACCGAGAAGTTGAACTCCTTGGAACTTGCTCCTCACCCTTCCCAATATGATCTTGGCCAAGGCCAATGCGAATTTCTTCACCCATTCCTCACCGTACTGCAACGTGTCGGGTCTGATGGTGTTCACTCCGAAAACAATCCAGCCGCTCATCTTCTCTTTGGCGGGATCAGGGAACAATTTAAGAAAATGGGTTCTTGGATTATATTCAAACTGGAATCCTCCACCCATGATCCTCTTCGTGAGTTCCATATACTGCATGGACATCTCATACGACACCCAGCCCCAGGTCTCGCCAGGATACGGGACAACCAGCATTCCGGCATTCATCATGACATTGGGGATGGAGAACAGACGATTGACATCATGGAGACTTCCCGCCATGTTGTCATTCATCGAGAATATCCCTGTGATGTTGCTGGGCATCATTATGCCGCTGGAAGCGACATATCCGCTCAGATTAGCCGCCACATAATCAATATCCTGTGAGCAGTATTTCGTGAAAGTCTCGACGGACTCGTTCACCACATCCTCAAGATGCTCGTCAGCCAGTTCGATGGTGATCAGAGGATGACCAAGCTGGCGCAGAATCCAGCTTTTGATGTCGTCGCGGGTTTTTATGCTGAAATCAAGATAATTCGACATTTTAATCCTCTTTTAGTTGAAAAATGTTACAGATCATCGAAAACGACGATGCTTCTATAAATAGTATTTATGGACAATCTATTCATGATAGAACTGACGACAGTGGCCAATCTCGCCCTTCTCTACCTGTTATACTGCCTCATAAACAGGTTCGTGAGGGATAGATCGATATTTTCCGATTTGAACAAAATAGGCGGGTCGTTCGGTAAATTAAATGAAAAACATCTCAAAGATCTTGAAAACCGGAAAAACAATGATAATTTAAGTGTCAAAGAAGATATTCCTGTTCTAAGGCAGAATATGGTTCCGAAGACACCTGACATAAAATTGGATGTCATCAAACCTGACATCAAAATCGAAACCTCTTTCGACAACATGAGAATAGGAGAATATAAGAAATGAGATATTTAAGCGTTGACGTCGGCACAGGAAACCTCGCCTCGGCCGAAACCTCCGAAATAGGAAAAGAACCTTCCCTCAGAAGAGTGAAGGACGCGTTCTTCAAAATCGACTTGAAAGCCTTCATGGCCGGAACAGCCGCCGGTTTCGGGGAGAACATGCTTAAAGCCTCGAAGGCGCATTACGTCAAAATCGACGACGCCCTCTATATCCTCGGCGATGACGCTTTCAAATTCGCCAACCTCTTCCATAAGGAAACCCTCCGGCCGATGGCCAAAGGTGTCCTCAATCCCGATGAACCCATGTCGGCAGTCATGCTTGGCGAATTGATCAGGGGTCTTATCGGAAAGCCAGTGGCCGCCGACGACTGCGTCTATTTCTGCATCCCCGCCGATCCGGTTGACGCTGAGTTCGACAACGTTTATCACGCCAGCACGGTCAAAGAGATCATCACCAAACTTGGATACACCAACGTCAATGTGATGAACGAAGGTTTGGCCGTGGTGTATTCAGAACTTCAAAATGAATGCTTCACCGGCCTGGGACTGAGCTTCGGCGCGGGAATGTGCAATGTCGCATACTCCTACCTCGGAATCCCCGTCCTCTCATTCTCGATCTCCAAGTCGGGTGACTGGCTTGACCAGCAGGTGGCTCAGACGGTCAACGAGACGAAGAATTCCGTACAGGCCGCCAAAGAGGCCGGCATCGATCTCCTGAACCCGAAAAACAACGTGGAAAAGGCTTATGCGGCCTATTACGAGAGTCTGATCGATTACATCATTCAGCAGTTCGTCAAACTATACGCCTCCAAAGACAAGAAATCACTCCCCAACATCACTGAACCGATAACAGTGGCTGTGGCTGGTGGAACTTCGATGGCTGGCGGATTTCTTGGACTGCTTGAGAAGAAGTTGAAGTCGGGCGGGTTTCCTGTTCCTGTGGCCAAGGTGGTCCAATCAACCGATCCCTTGATGTCCATAGCCAAAGGACTCTGCAACGCCGCCGTCGTGTCAAGTGGAGCCTCCAATTAGGTTCTATTGTGGTCATTCTCGACTATGAGCGGCGGATGGGCCGCCTGATCTGCGACAACTGGCTGATGGATGTCATCCGGTATCATCCCGACCATGTCGCCAGCAATCCGGCCGCCCGTTTCAGCATGTTCGCAGACCCGATCCAGTCATCGGTCAGCCCCACTGGTCTATTCCAGCCCGGTCTGACCACTGAGATCATCCGCCGCATCTACACCTACGACCCGTTCGCGGATGTCAGAATCACCGATGAATTAAGGGAGATAATCCATCCTCTTAAAATAAGAATGGACTCCCTCGAACCGATAGCCAACCCCAAATTCAAATACCGCGACTACCAGGAACGGTGCGTGAAACTGGCTTTATTGGAAGGCAGGGGGATTTTCCTTCTCCCAACATCCTCCGGCAAATCCCTCGTCATCTACGGAATCATCGAGAACATCACCAAAATGAGGCCGGATATAAAAAACGTCCTCATCCTCGTTCCCACCATCCAGCTTGTAAAACAATTCCACACCGATCTTCTCGACTACGGAATGAATCCTAAAAAAATATCCATGTTCAGCGGATTCAGCCCTGGAATCCCGAATGAGGGTATTATCATCGCCAACAGACAATGGCTTGAAGACCACGCCGACGAGATGCCTCTTCCCGACATGGTGATAATAGACGAGGCGCATCAACTTAAAAAATCCAACAATGTCTCCAAATACATCAAAAAGATGCGTACAAACATAAGGTTCGGTCTCACGGGAACTCTTCCTGAAGAGGAAGTCGATGTCTGGCAGGTGAAAGGCATCCTTGGACCCGTACTGGCCTCGGAGGACATCATCAACCTCCAAACCAAAGGAGTGATAGCCAACGTGTCGCTCCACAGTGTGAGATTGATGATCCCCGACAAGAACCGCATGAACGGGACGGACTACCATGAGGAATGGAACTTCCTTGAACACCACACCGGAAGCAATGAGCTGATCGCCACCTTCGTCAACAAGCTTCAAGGAAACACCCTGTTGCTGTTCTCCCATGTCAAACACGGGAAAAAACTGTTCGAACTTGTGACCAATCCGGAGAAGCATCTCATCTACGGGATGACCGATCTCGATGACAGGGAGACCGCCAGGGCTTTGATGGAGGCGAAGACCGGAATGGTCATCGTGGCCAACATGGCTTGTTTCTCAACAGGGATCAACATCAAAAACATGCATAACATCGTGTTCGGGGCATCCACCAAAAGCTCCGTGAGACTGTGTCAGTCGATAGGGCGCGGATTGAGGATGCGCAGCGACAAGGACACCATCAACATCATAGACATCCACCACAACACTGAATATTCAAAAAGACATTATGAGCGGCGCGAGGAGATATACTCCGAGGTGTATCAGATAAATAACATCAAGGTGGTTGATATCAAATGTCAGCCTACCACCGAGCTTCCTGTCAATATCGAACAGGATGACGAACCTGATCTTTTCGAAGCCTACAACAAAATTTTAGAAGTGTGAGGATAGTATGCCAACCGCAGGATGGTCAGCCCAGGATATCACCGATCTTTTCACTAAGATAGACGGTCTCCAATCCACATTGAACACCGTCTCATCTAAACTCGACACCATCAACACAAGCGTCCAAGGAGTGATTTCATGGGTGGGGGCGGTCAACACATCAGTGGGAACCACAAACACCAGCCTGGCATCCATTCAGACCGAATTCGAGGCTGTGGTCGGAGCCACGGCCGATGTTGACGGAATACGCGGCCACACTGTTCCTCCCCAAACCGGAAATGATCCAAGACAAGGCAAGATATTGAATCTTCTCCGGCATCTCGACAACTACCACGATGACGCCACCATAGCGGCCACCACCCAGGGGAACCGATTCAAAACACCTTCGTTCTCCCAACCCATCATGGAGGCTCCCGGTAAAGAGGATCTCGATGGCAACGGTAAAATCTATTTGAAGGATTTCCTCTTCAAAAACGATGATGAATTGACACCCGGCGAACAACCCGCCAATCTCGGATTGAAACCGAACATGTTCGTTGTCGCGGAACAAGGCATAGACAGGACATCGATAACGAAAATCACATATTCGTCATATAAAGCATGGGTGAATGACACCACAGGGACTGTTCCAAGTCCGATCTAAACATGTTCCACACAAGATTAAACGACGCCGTGCTGGCCTATCACATGCTCCCCACACCTCATTGGTCTGCGGGGATACATATCACTGGTGACAACAATACGACATCCAACGGAACCTTGGAGACAAGGGAATTCGACCTTGTCATAGCGGTCTGCCACCGGGTGGTCGGTATGAACATCACCCATGCGTTGAACAACTACGACAACGGTCAGAGAGTCCACAGGTTGGGCGACATCGGAAATCTGATGGGTCCAGGATTGTTCACCAGCATAGCGGGATCATCGAACGTCACATCAGTCTGACGCTTTATCCTTCCTCGAAGCCCTTATCCTGTCAGCGGAGAAGATGATGATCTTGTTCATCGACATGATCTCATCTTTGATCTTCAGATAATCCTCGTCGGTTCCATTATCCCACTCAATGCCTTCAAGAACCTTCTCGATGAGCATTCTGGCCTTGCTGATGGTTTCAGCGAGATTTCCTATCGTTTTGACTTTTGGTGGAGGCGGGACATCGGCTTTCTTGTCGGCATTGGGTTTACGTGTCTTCGGAGAGGCGTTTTTGGCTATCACCTCATCAAGCTTCTCCTGCCTCTCCTCGGGATTCTCGATCTTTGATATCTCAAAGGCCTTTCTCACCGATATGTCACGCTTCTCCATGGCTTCAGTGAGTTTGTGGTCTTTGAGATCATCGACAGCTTTGACTTGAAAAACAGTGGCCTGGCTTATTCCGAACTCCTTGGATGCTTTGGATATCAAAGATTCCCCACGGGCGTTCTTATCGGTGTCATTGGTGTCTTCGACACCTTCCTCTTTGATTTTGATCTTGGATTTTTGACCCTTTCTTCCAGCCTCGCTGAGAACCAGTTTGAGATTGGCCTCCATGGCGGGTCTCATCAATTCGGCCAATTGTTTGACGTATCTTGACAATGACACCGTGTCCAAATGTCTTCTCTTGGCATTCAAGATGATCGCATGTCGAATCATCTCATCCTCGTCCTTGTAGTCGTAGATGTCGATCTGAATCTCTTTCACGCCGGATTTCAGACAAGCCTCATATCGGTTATATCCATCAACCATCCTGAAGGTTTTATCGACGATGATCGGTTGACAATCATTGGAATCTGAAATGAAGTTGGTCAGATCGCTCAATGATTCATCATCATATTTCACGAATAGATTGCTGAGTTTGTCGAACTTCTTCAATTCATTGACATCGATCTTACGGCTTTCGATTCTACGCATTGGGTTTTCACCTTTCAGGTTCGCACGCGCGATTGAGATATATTGGAGGGGTGTTAAACAATAGTCCTTTCCTTGTTTTCAATGGTCGCAAGAGAAATTCTTCCCTTATATTATCATTTATAAATCATTTTTTCAATTATGAACTGACATTATTAATTATTAAAGATTGATTTATATATTTTAATTTTATTCATCTACCATTCAATTTTGCCAGTTTTATTTATCATCTATTGTTTTTTCAGGTCATTTTATCGTTTACTTATCACATGTCACAATTATGTGAATGAATGATAACCATTCCCCCATGGCCGGACTGGAACTTCATTTTAAAGAAATTCCAAACGGAGGAATTCGTTTTCGGTCAAATCCATTCTCATGGATGGCCACGCTCGGTGAGAGGGTTTCCCCTATCCCTATCCATCGGTGCCTACCGCCGCTGCTTCCCCGTATGCGGCCTTGAGTGGATCGGATTCACATCCAATCCAGCCGGTGCTTGGTCTGCTGACACTCTCTTATCATCGATAAGTGGGTTGCGCCTGGCTTCACAGGCCCATCCACAAGTGTCTTTGCCCGATGTCCGCGCTAATTGTCTTATGGAAGATATTGGCTCCCCGCACTGGGATTGTGTTGTCGCACATCAGATTGATTTGAAATTCAAATCATACAGGGGCGGTCGGTCTGTACCCTTGACAACTTCAATAAATTGTCTCTGATGAGTTCCCCAGGAATTCGTCTCTCCGTCACGGCTGTTCTTACAACAACTACAACTTCGTTTCAAACTCCTCCGACGGTCACGGCGCCTTCCAACGCTGATTGGAGGCATGGTCGCCGTTCTCGCTAGCTTGACTGCCTGACCAAGTCTTCCATTGACTGTGATTAGTTAGGATTATTCTAACCCCCAAAGCCCTTATTTCAAGGAAACAGACCAAAAATCTTGTAAATATTTGAAAGGACTTATTCGTCCATCCCCGTTTCGAGGGGATTCAACACAGGAGAAACTGCAATGAGATCGTTTGACAAGTACATCATGTTCATCGCCGAGCAGTATGAGACGGCCGATGACGCGGTATCAGCTGATGGGACCATTCCCGAGATCAAACTCGACATGGATGACACTGAAGGCAAACTTTCCGAAGAGGAGAGGATCGAGAAGTTCGAGGAGCTTGAGGATATCCTGAAGGCTCTCGTCGAGGATGAGGAGGAGCGCGAGGAGCTGGTCCAGAAGATCGCCTCGGCCGCCGGACTCGAAGAGGAGATGGGCGATGAGGGCGAAGAGACCCATGAGGGCGAGCCCGAAGGCCATAAGGAGGGTGAGGAGTCCGAGGAGAAGTCCGGCAATCCCTTCGCCAAGAAGAAAAAAGCCAAGAAGGACGAGTTCTCCGCTTTCGGCAGCGAGGCCGACGAAGCTGGAAAGTAGGCCGCCGATGATGCGGTTCCACAAGGAATACCTTCTCATCGAGCGATCCCTCGGTGGGAAGGTTGATCCCCGCACCAGTCGATCCGCGTTCGATCTCGACAAGGAGATCGCCGAGATCGCGGGGTTCCATGGTGTCTCTGAGAAGAAGATCAGAGACCAGGTGGAGATGGGGAAGACCGTGGAGAGGGAGCATGACGATCTTCATACCGTGTTGCATCCTTTCCTTCCAGAGTGGATGACCCTTGAGGTGTTCGCCCAGTTCATCGCCCACGCCCACCTTAGAGAGATTCCCGACTATTATGACCGTCTCGCCAAAATGGAAAAGTCAGCCGAGAAGTGAGGATTCCCCATGAGATTCCAAAGAATCATTGAAATAGTCGAAAAACAGAAAACCGCGAGAGTCGATGAATCCTTCGGAGAGGTCATGGGGGCCATCGGAGGCGCTCTTGGTTCTTTAGTGAGCGGTATTCTCCAAGGTCTCGCCCAGGCTGTCAATCAATCCTCCAAGGACTATCAGCATCGTGTCCATCGGTGGGGGAACGAGTTTGAGAGAAAACAGCATTTGAAGGAAAAAGAGAAGAGGCGCGAGGAGACTGAGAAGATTCGTCAAGGACGCAGGGACGAGGTCGAACAGCATCGACAGGAGAGGCTTGACCGGAGAGACCAGGAAAGACGCGCGAGGGAGGCTGAATCCGAAGCCCATAACGCCGCCATCCAGTTCTTCGTGGAGCAGTTCAACACAGACAGGGCTGATCTTGAGACGTTCAGACACGCCATGGCGGTGGCCTACAGAGACCGCATGTCCGAGATCATCACGATGTTGGAGAGGGTTGACGCCGAGATGCTGGCCGCTCCCCCGCCACCTCACACACCACCTCCCCATGCTGGTAGAACCGAAGATGAATTGAAGAGCGATATCGAGGCTGGAATCCGCAGTGTGGCCGCCGGGATGTTCGATCCCGCCACGCTGTTGTCAAGACTGAACGCCGGTGATTTGGATTACATTCTTGATCTATTCAGAAGGTCGGAGGCCCGTGGTGGAATTGACGCCGGACGCCTCGCCGACATGCGTAGGACTATCTCCGATGTCGAGGAATTACAAAGGGTGGGAACACCATGATAACAGAAGCCGCAGACCCCATGGCCGCCTCCAAGTTCGCCAATGCCGTCAAAGGTGTCGGTGACATCAAATCCATCGAGACGGCTTTCAGAAGCCATACCGATCCTTTGGAGAGAAAAGCCATTATTGATCATTTCAAGGGATTGATGGATAAAGCCCCTTACGGGAAGCTCAACATCACTCTTGAGGCTGGAATGCCCACTGGGGAGAACAACAAGATCAAACGGATCAATTTCACGGTCTCCAACTGCGTGGACGACGAGGAGAGGAAGGCTGTGGGAAGTCTGTTGTCCTCGATCTTCAATTCCTTCAACAAGGAGGAGGCCTTCTCAAGGACGGGTGCCAGCATCGATCAGTCCTACATCAACGAGCTGGCGAGGTCTCCGGTGAAGGATTCGGCCTATGTGGTGGTGAGGGACAACAGAACAACCACTTTGAGCAGTCGAAGCACTGGAAACCTCTTCCAAAGAAGGCTTGAGGCTCTTGGGAGATTGAATGGCGTGAACAGGTTCAAGGATTGGTGGAACAAGGCCGTCATGCGTGGTGGAACACCCGACGCGGCAACCATCAAGGCTTTGAACGAGGTCAAGTTCGATGTGATACCCAACAACATCAGGTATGTCTATGTGGATTTCAATTCCCTGATCAACGACGCGTCCGCTGGAAGGACTGTTGATGAGATGGAGGGTTTGATCGATCTATCCCTCGCGGAGGCCAACAAGGATTTGGATTCGGCGAGGGATGAGCTTGGACTCAATGAGAAGGACGAGTTGCCGGATATGAAGTTGTACCGGACTCCCGCGGGGCATGAGGCTCCTCTGACCACTGTCAGGACGGGATATAAATATGTGGTCGTGGTGGACTGGAAACAGGTTAAATAAGGGGATTGAAATATGAAATACGATAAGATTCTTGAAGTTATGGAACGCCAGGAGAGGTTTGAGCGTCTTGACGAGGTTGATTGGAAGGGAATGGCCTCAAGCGTCATGGATATGGCTGGAAAGGCTCTTGGGGGATTGGTGGCTGGAATAGCCAACTTCTTCAAGGCTTTCGGAGAGGCTTTCAAAGAGAAGTCGGCCAAGGACGGCGCGGAGTTCTCCAAAGAGGCCGAGGCGCGCAAGGCCAAAGGGGAGTCCAACGAGGTTGTGGAGCATAATGAGGCTGTCAAGAAGTTCGTCAGTTCGATGAACAACAAGGACATCATCAACCGTCTGAAGGCCGATTCCATCAAAAAGGATGTCGAGACTTACAAGAACACTGTGGCCGCCCTCAAGTCCTACACATCGACCAAGGGAACTCCCCCTGGAACTCCTAAACCTGTCACACATGGGACGGCCGGCGGCGAGATAGTGTTGAAGCAGTTCATGGATTTCATGAGGACCACCCCGCCCCCCGACGCCAACGCCATCAAGACCCGTTTCATCACATTGAATGTCGCCACGCAGAAGGCTGTGATAGCCGAGTTCGAGAGGATGATAGCCGCTCCTAAATATTCCGATGTGGATATCACATTGGGGAACAACAATCCCCAGCCTGGACAGAAGATCACTTTGATCACCTACAATGTGGTGTGCAAGGATGACGAGATGGATATGCCGACGGCGGCTTTGAAGTCCATGTTCGAGAGTTTCAATTCGACGGCGGCCTACACGGCCACCGGAGCCAAGATCGCCCCCGAGGACATCAAAGTTCTTGAAAAACCGTTGACGGTGCGGCAGGGGCAGGTCCGTGTCACAGGTCAGACTCCTTCCGAGAACGTCACGGGAGAGGGAACGGCTTTGGGGACCGAGGAGCAGATGCTGGCGTTGCAGAACATGTACGGGAAGTCCGTCACCAAGATGACAGTCGGAGCCACCGTGTTCGGTCCGGCCGATATTCCTTTGAGGATTCTCAAGGATCGCAAGGATGTGGCGTACATCGACTTCAAGAAGCCGTATGACGCGTTTATGGCGGTTCCGGCCACCACGCCTCCCACTCCTCCGAAGAAAGAGGAGGATTTCAATAAAGAGGCCGTCAAATATCTTGGAATGTTGAACAATGAGTTCAAGAGGATGACTCCGAAAGGCGGATTGCCGACACTCTCGTTGTGGAACACGGGCGGAACGATGAAACCCGCCTATCAAGTTGACCCCAATAAAGTTTACACGATCAAAGTGGATTGGAAATAGGAAATTCCTATAAATAATAGTATAGAATACAGGAGAAACAGAAAATGGCTCTTAGAACAATAAACAGCCCTGGTGTAGAGATCAGGGAGATCGACAAGTCGCAATACGCGCCGGCTATCGTGGGAACCAGCTTCCTCGTCATGGGATATTCTGACAAGGGAACTGAGTATATCCCGTTGGAGATCGCCACGCTTGATGACTTCGAAACCAATTTCGGCGTTCCGACCAACGAGGCTGAGCGTTATTTCTATTACGCCGCCAAGGAAGTCCTTCGTTCCGGCGCCAACCTTGTGGCGGGAAAACTCCCCTACAAGAACGTCATCTCCCATAACTACAAGTATATGGGAATCACCATCGGCGAGTCTGAGGCGATCACGGGAAGCCCGACCCTCTCGGCCATGGTTGACATGCAGGGTGTTTCGGGTTATTTCCCGAACATCTCCGAGATCACTCTTTCCAGCGTCCAGAACATCCCGACCTCCGGTTATGATGTCCTCAAGGCTGGCAACGGGTTCGATCCCGCCGAACTGCCTGATCTCGGCGCCTATGATTTCGTGATCGTGAACGAGAACAAGGCTCGCATCACCGGTCCGAAGTCCAATGAGGGTATCTTCACTGTGATCGTCGATCCCATCGACGCTCTCAAGGTTCAGAGAAATCTCAAAGGAGCCTCTGATTCCGATGTGTTCGCGATTCTTGAAGGGATCAGCTATCCGTCAGGAGTCCTTTACACTGACTTCTCGAAGCCCCTCACGGGAACCTTCGTGGGTCAGTCGGTCTCGGAAGACCTCGCCAGGATGTTCCCGTCCATCCCGTTCAATTTCAGGAACGGCGCGACCACCCTTGACAAGACCTACGGCCAGTACATCGGCATCGTGGTCTGTCAGACCCGTAGAGACCCCAACAACGACGGCAAGCTCATCACCGCCTATCTCGAAGCCTATGCGGGTTCGATCCACAGCGCGGCGAGAAGCCCGTCCACCGGACAGTCGATCTACATCGGCGATCTCATCAACAGCCAGTCGAGCTACATCCAGTTCTATCAGAATCTGACCACGCTCAGTGTTCCTTCCATCAATGATCAGACTGTCGCCCTCTGGATGCCCGACGCGCAGTATGAGATGCTTGGGTTCACCGACGCGGAATGCCTCAAGTACATCAACGGCGGCCAGGTTGTCAACGACTCCAAGATCACCATGGAGAAAGTCTCCAATATCGATGAAATCCAAATCGACGTGGTGGTTGACGCCGGACTCTCGACGATCGCCCAGTTCACGTATGATCCCATCAGCACCTCCGGTTCGATCTACGATCCCGAGACTGACATCAGCTACGAGAACAGCGAGATCAACAGCGACACCCAGGTCATGGAGTGGAGATCGGTGTGCGACGAGCTGAGAGCCTTCTCGCAGGACATCCGCAAGGATTGCATGACGATCCTCGATGTTCCGAGAAATCTTGTGATCAAAGGCATCGAGAAATACATCAGGGACACGCAACCTGAGAACACCTTCTCGAACACCATCGGTCCGAGACTCCAGTACGTTTCTGGAATCGACTCGTCCTACGCCGCGTTGTACAGCAACTGGATGCGTATGACGGACAACTTCACGGGTAAACCGTTCTGGCTTCCGCCCACCTGCAAGGCTTGCGGAGTCTACGGCTACAATGACCGTGTCGGAAATATCTGGGATGCCCCCGCCGGTCTCAACCGTGGTGTCATCAACGGTATCTTCGACCTGTCGTTCAACCCGAAGTCCAAAGAGAGCGACCAGATCTACACCAAGTCGATCAACTACGCCAAGCGCTATCGTCTTGACGGGTTCATCCTCGAAGGACAGAAGACCACCCAGGTCAAACCCTCGGCGTTCGACCGCGTCAACGTCCGCAGGCTTTTCCTGAGACTTGAGCGTCTCACGTATCAAGTGGCCCGCTACTTCGTGATGGAGCCGAACAACGCTTTCACCAGAAGGCGTTTGATCGATGTTCTCGCGCCGACGTTCAAAGCGGTTCAGGCGGCCGGAGGCCTTTACGGGTTCCAGCTGATCTGCGACGAGTCGAACAACAAGCCCGAGACCATTGACCGCAACGAACTGCGCGTGGCCGTCGTTCTCCAAGCTGTGAAGACCGCCGAGTTCATCATCTGCGACTTCATCGCGGTGAGAACCGGTCAGTCCAACTTCACCGAGGCTGTCCTTGAGGCGGCCGGAGTGTAATCGCCCTAAAAACTAAGATTTTAACAAGGCCTGTGAAAACAGGCCTTGTTTTTTATACCCTTATAGGTGTCCACGCCTTGATGCCTCATAAATACATATATGAGTCATAGGAGAAAACAATGGCCCTTCGCACCATCAACAGCCCCGGAGTAGAGATAAGGGAGTCCGACCAGTCATACGCCTCCCGTTCTCCGGTGGGAACCACCTTCCTCGCAATGGGATTCTCCGACAAGGGTACAGAATACATCCCCATGCTTGTGAATTCCCTTTCCGATTTCGAGATGAATTTCGGAACACCCACCAACGAGGCTGAACGCTATTTCTACTACGCCGCCAAAGAGGTTCTTCGAACTGGCTCCAATCTCATCGCCGCCAAACTACCCTATGATAATGACATCGCGTTGAATTACAAGGGATTCGGCCTTTCTTTGGACTATCTTGGCCCGATCACCGGAAATCCAGTATTGTCGGCCATGATCGACATGCGGGGTGTTTCGGGATATTATCCCAATGTCTGTCAAATCGATATCTCGGATGTCGGCTATGTTCCCACATCGGCCTATGACATCATCAAGACGGGAAATGGGTTTGATTCAAGCACCAGTTCACTCAGCGCCTATGCGTCTTTCGATTTCCTTGTGGTGAATGAGAACAAGGCGAGGTTCTGCGGGGCGGATTCCAACGAGGGTGTGTTCGTGGTGGTGGTCGATCCTCTTGACGCTCTTAAAATCCAGCGTTCCCTTCCAACCGCCACCGACTCCGATGTGATATCCGTCATTGACGGGTTCAGTTATCCCACCGGGGTGGTTGATTCACATTTTGTGAGACCTTTATCAGGAGTTTATGGTTCGTATTCGATATCGGAAGACATATCGAGAATGTATCCCACCATTCCATTCAATTATCGGGATGGGGAAGTTGTCCTTGATGACAATTATGGTCAGAGGATAGGATTGGTGGTGTGTAAGACGATCGCCGAATCCAATCAAGGTGGTAAATTGACCATCTCGTATCTTGAGTCTTTCGTGGGTTCCATTCAAAGGACTGCGAGGGATTTGGTGAATGGCCAGTCGCTGTATATCGCCGACATCGTCAATAGTCGCTCCCAGTACATCAAAATCTATAAGAATCTGTCAATCCCGCTTCCTGTCGCGGATACGGATAAGACAGTTCTTCTGTGGGCTCCAAACACTCAATATCAGTTGATCGGATTCGAAGATTGGGAATGCGTCAAATTGATTGATGGCAGTTCCATACCAAATCAGCTTGAACGTGTGTTCGACAAAGTGGCGAACGTGGACGAGGTTCGGGTGGATGTGGTGTTGGACGCCGGATTGTCCACCATGGCCTACACATGCGACTATCTCAGTCCTGGGAACAATCTTGTGGCTTATAATGGATCGTATGTCGTGTATTATGATCATTTCATCTATTATCACACTCATGATGAGTTGATCATGCTTTTAATGTCATTGGGATTCATCTACAGTCCTGACACCGATGTCCACGATATGATCAATAATGAGTATGAGATATCCACATGGAGAAGCACGGCTGAGACGATACGCTCATTCTGCCAGGACAACCGGAAGGATTGTTTCGGGATATTGGATGTTCCCCGTGATCTCGTTTTGGAGGGATCGAAGAAATATATCAGAAACACCAAGCCGGAGAACACCTTCTCCAACACCATCGGTCCAAGGTTGAAATATGTGTCCGGTCTCGATTCCTCATATTTGGCCTTGTATGTGAACTGGGTTCGAGTGACTGATGATTTCACCGGAAAACCATTTTGGCTTCCCCCGTCCTGTAAAGTATGTGGTAATTATGGCTATACCGACAAGATCGGAAATCTGTGGGATGCTCCTGCGGGATTGAACCGTGGTCTGATGGACGGTGTCAGTGATATCGCTTTCAATCCGAAGCCAAATGAGAGTGATCAAATCTACGCGAGAAGCATCAACTACGCGAAGTGGTATAAATCTGACGGGTTTGTGGTTGAAGGGCAGAAGACCACCATCACCAACACATCGGCTTTCGACAGGATTGGTGTGAGGAGGATGGTTTTGAGGTTGGAGAGATACACCCAGCAGACAGCCAGGTATTTCGCGATGGAGGCCAACACGGCCACTACGAGGAAGCGTTTGGTGGATGTTCTTTCATTGGCTTTCGAGACTGTCCGAAACGCCGGCGGGTTGTATTCATATCAAATTCTGTGCGATCAGACCAACAACACGGATGATGTGATTGATCGCAACGAGATGAGATGCTCCATCGTTCTATGGCCGACCAGGACGATTGAATACGTGATGTGCGACTTCATCGCCGTGAAGACGGGCGAGACTGATTTCACCGAGGCTGTGTTTCAGGCCGCCGGAGTTTGATCAGAGGGATTTGAGGACTTTGGCGGCGTAGTGGTCGGTGTTCGGATTCTTCCAACCATTGGGACCGCCGTTCCATATTTGGGCGAGAATTTTCATTGTCGGGATTTCTCCAGTTTTCTTTATATATTCTTTGCCGTATACAGATAGATATTTATCGCACACCATGATGGCGGTCGGTCTGTCGAACATATCTTTTTTCCCTGCTTTTTTATCATCTTCGGTCGCGATGTGTTTCAAGTCCAAGTTCGTCCAGCGGTTGAAGTCTTTAACCACTTCGGCGTGGATTTGAAGTGGTCCCACCGCGTCTCCATGATCTCCCACGGCGTTGTTGTTTCCTCTTGATTCAACTTGGATGAGGGCGTTGATCAGTTTGTTTTTTTGTTTAGCGAATATATTATTGAAGGCTTGTATTTTTTGATTGATCAATGGTTGTGAGATAGATTGTGAGGATATATCTTTTGATTTCGCTTCCGCATCGGGCGTTCCTGTGGCCAGGGACAGGCCTAAAGCTGTTCCGGCCGCCAGTTTGTTCAATAACCCCTCATCGACGGTTTCTTCGTTTTTAGACTTATCCATGATCTCTTTGAACGTCTTGTCGAATTCCATTTTAATACCTCATATCGCTTGAATCGGGGTTGAGGGTGTCCATATCATCGTCTCTCTTGTGGTGAAATCTCTGCTTCTGCCTGTGTTCTTCTTGAATCCGAATCTTGAGTAGAATTTCTCAAGTCTTCCGACTGATGACGCTCCGAAGGCTGTTGACGGGGTGAGGAGGATTCTAAGATTCCGTTTGTTGGCGAAATCGATCAGTTCCCTCATCACTTGTGTCCCAAGTCCGAGGCCTCTCATTTCGGGAGGGATTTTTATCTTTGACAGGGTGATGTCGTTGTCATCGAGGAAAACCCATGTGTCCACGCCATTGGCCTTCCATTTGGAGGTCAATTTCTCCAGTTCGGCCTCGGCCTCTGGATTCACATGCAGTTTTTCACATAGAAGATTGAAAATCATGGTATGATATTTTCATCCGTCACTTTATATTTCTTCAATTGGCTCATGAATGAATTGTCAGTCCCTTTGGCGATCTCGGGAACTTTGTTCAACCATGTCCTTGACCATTCACGGCTTTTGTTGACATCGAATCCCGGATAATCCTCTTTGACCCATAGCCATTTATGGTGCCATATGCTGTCGCTGTGTCCGGTGGACACCTTGCCGTCTTTATCAACTTTCACCATATCGCCCACATGGGGTTCCCTGGCGGTGTCGAAGTCAGGCGCCTCATCGAAGCGGACGGTTCCGTTGGAGGTGTCGTACATGATGGAGTTGTATTCGAAGTCTGGATTGGTTTTAGCGAGGATGCCTTTGGCTTTCTCCAAGACATCGGAAGGAACCACTTCTCCGGCATAATCTTTATGGACATATATCTGAGGACCGACTTTTTTTCCAACAGATCGTTTATGTCTTTCGATGGAAGACCCCTTCAAGGTTTTCAAAGAGGGGTGGACTTCGGATTTGGCGGGTTTGACCTCCCATAGAGGGGCTTGTCTTGTGCCGCCGACACGCATGGGTTCAGCTTTGAAGACCGCGGTGATGAATGTGGCCACCTCGTCGGCGCTCATGGTGTTGTATCTTGGCACTGTCGGGAAGTTGAAAACCACTCTTCCACCAGGAGCCACGCTGTCTTTGATTTGGTTCAGTGTTTTTGAAAGCATTTCCGGCCCTGATTGGACATTGAGGACATTGGAGGCGAAGACCGTCTGATATTTTCTTCCCAATGCTCCGGTGGAGTTTCTTCCGAAATCGTATTCATCGACCACCCCGCCTTTGGCTCGCAGGAGTTCTGAATGAAAATATTTACCAGTGACTTTATCGGGAACTCCGGCTCCGAAGTTGAGGATGGTCTCGCCCGGTTTGAGGGTGTCGGCCACGTATCTCGGAGTGATGGCTTTTCCACCCACGGCGCCCGCGCCGGAACGGGCAGTCTTGTTGGCCTGTTCCACATCGGACAGTATATTCTCAAGTAGAAGTTCGAATTTCATTATTTAACCTGTTTGATTGAATATCTAACCGCCAGTTCCGGCGATCTTGAACCATCCATTATTCTCCCGTCAGGTTTCACTATCAGATCAACCTGTCCTGGACCGGCCTCCACAGGGGTCAGAATCCACACATGCGTCACTTTCGACAGTGGGATCGCATCCACCACCCATTCACCGTCATTGCCCACCGGTTGACCATTTTTCATGGTGACTGAGGCGTTGGTCATCAAAGCTCTCGGAGCGGCGATGATGACGGCCGGATTGTTTCTTGACGGGGCTTTGCCGAAGGGTGTGAATCCGACAGCGTAGAAGTCGGCGGTGGCTGGGGTGCTTCCGAAGAAGGTGTAACCTTCCTGTGTGGTTCCGATGTTGTACTCACCCTTACTCTTCACGATGCCTGTGTTTTTGATGTTGACCCATTCGGTCAGTGACATTCCTCTGTAAGCCAGGTCGGGGTTGGCGGGGATTGAGGTTATGGCGTCTTTCGGGGATTTGAACTGTTTGACCGTCCTGGTGTGTTCCGAGCCTTCCCATCTTGGGACTTCGGCGGTCTTGCCGCCTTTCATGAAGTATTTGAAGCTGAAAGTGTCGCCATCGTATCTTCTACTGAGATCTTCAAGAACCCATTCCCTGTCGTTGACGAATTGTATGGCTCCTTTGTCGGTGAAGAATTTGACGAGGACTTTTTGAGCTTCCGCCACATCCTCGGGAGTCGGGTTGAAGTCGGCGTAGAACTTCTGCTTTTTCGGTGGTCCGGCGACTATGGACACATTCATCTTCTCATTGAGAAGTGTGTCGAAAAGATTGTTGAACTCATTCATGATTCATCATCTCCGTGGCTATTCTTTTACCCTCATCTGTATTTAGGAGATCGGGGTCAGGTGTGATGCCGACGCGTCCGAGATCGAGTCTGTCGGCGTCGAAACAGGCGGCCACTGTCGGGTCATCATTGTAGTTTTCCGATGTGTGGTATGTCAAGGCCTTCAACAGTTTTTTGAACTGTTCATCATTTATGGGAAGGGTGTCACGTATCTTCCGGGCGTACGCGGCCGCCCTTGGACCATGCAGAGGATCGGTGTATTCATTCTCCCTTTTACAATCGTGGAGGTAGGCGAACAGTCTGATCACATCCTCGTCGGCGCCGTTCTTCTCAGCTATTTTAAGTCCGTTCCGTTCCACTCTCTGCCAATGTTTGATGCCATGATCATAGGAACGGGAGCAGGGGCAGTCCCGCGCGATGTCCATTTGGATTTTTTCTATTACTCCGATGTCTCCTATGGATTCATTCACAGGATTGTTGAAATGTCCGTATCTTTTTGATAACGGCATGATCTCTTTCGTGGTGAAATCTCTTCTTATGATGGGAGGGAAGAACTTCTGCGGATGGTAACCCCATTCCAGCCATGAGTCGCCGGAGGTGTAGATATCCCTCGCCGCCACGGTTTTACTGAAGATTCGGTAATCATTCTTCAATGTGTTTCTACCATGATCCACAGCGTAGGCTCTCACTATGGTGACCCATTCGCCCGGTTTGATTCCGCCTGTGGCGGTCTTCTCGGTGGCTCTATATATTTTGACGGGGTTGTTGGGATGATCTTTTAGACTCATGAGGATGCTGTACGCCGTCCGATCCATGGCATCCTCGCCTGTGCTGTAATATCGTGAGCCTTCGAACGAGTAGACATCCTTCGGGTAGGTTCCACCGAGTGTCAGATCATATGCGGGAGCGCCGTTGTCGGGATCGGATGGTGAATGCGCCCCATCACGGTCAATACCGCTCGATGTGATGACCACTCCCGCCGCGTCGTTGACCAACTTGCGGGCGGTGGCGAGATCATTGGCTTCGATGGCTTTCAAATATTGCGCATCGATCTCCGGCCATTGGTCGGTCATGATTGTTTCAAATAGTATGTCGAATTCCATATATCAACCTTGATTTTTAATTAAAAACAATTATATGAATTATAGGTGGGTGTTTTCACCTTTTTTGTTCACAACTGTAAAAAGTTGTGTGGATTGAACTAATACCTTATATCATCGTTGGTCGAATCAAATCTTTTTTCGAGTGGAATCTCATTGTCATCGTCATCGTATGTCGGATAGTCGGCGGTTTTGATGTTTTTTCTATAATTCGTCGTCGCATATATGTCGCTTGGGTATGAAAATAGACTTTTAGGATCACGTTCATGTGACGCGAAAGGTCCGACATCGTACACTTGTCTGGCCACCAGAACATCGGAACCGACACTATTGTCAAAACCACATTTACTGAATGTGTTGTAGCCGTCGCGGTCTTTTCGAGTTGGAAATTCTCTTGCCCCTTTATCCAAAATGAAGAATTCTTGAGCATCGTCTCTTATGTCGTCTAAATATGAATCCGCCACCTCTTTTTTTGACGAGAAGGATATTTGATATCCTTTCCGTGGTTCTAATGGGTTACAATCTCCTCTGACACCACGGTATACTTTGACATATCCTTTGGCGTTGGCCGCTTTTTCCAGATCGTAAGAATTATAATGGGATTTTTCATCGGTCATGATGGATTCAAAAAGTTTGTTGAATAAGCTCATAGGTCTTTTATGACTCCACCCACAAGTGGGGATGATGCGTCAGTGATGAGGAAATTCATGATCTGCGACTTCAGATCGGCCCATGCCGGAAGAGTGGTCAGATCGATGGATGCCCCTTTGTTCTCCCCGATGCTTTTTCCGGCGAGATTGGCGGCGTGATCCTTATATCCTGCGATGACGATGCCTAAAGCGTCGTTGATGACATCCAAAGAGGCGCATGTCGGAACCCAGCAGGAGTTGGCGTGGCCTTGTTCGGTCTCCAAAGAGATTTCGATGTATTTCGTTGACATTGTTGATCCTAACTGTGAAGGTTGATGTATTTGATCGGTTTCCCTAACAGGACGGAAGCCACCACGTGGTGATATCCGTCCAACAAGGTGGTTCCCGCCACGATCACCACTCGGTCTTTATCATAGAGTCTCATCTTTTGTTTGACGATGTCTTTCTGTTCTTTTCTGGCGAATCTCCTATAGGCGTCCATCACGGTGGTGTCGTTTCGAAAGGTTTGTAGTTTGGATGCTGATTGAGGAGGCATCTCATGGACGGTGAATTCTTTTTCGTAGTCGCTGTCGTCAGAAAAATCATACAATGCTTCTGACTCGTCTTTGAATTCATCATATGTGTAGAGGTCTGACAATCTCACAGTTTCCGGCGAGGCGGTCAATTCCTCGAAAAGCATGTTGAATTCCATCATAATCCACCTCTTCTCATCCATTCATCGTTCACCCATGCGGGACACATATCATATCCCATCTCCTGCCAATAATCAATTCGATGATTTCCATCGTTGATTTGAAATTTATTCTTATCGATCCTTGTCACCACGGCGGGAGGGAATCCTCTTTTCTTGAAGGCGAACTCCTCACGGTGGGAGGATGAACCGGATTCTTCGGCTATGTGGTTCCTGACATCCATCCAATCCTCAGTCTCGGGATCGAACATATCACCGTAATTTTGAACGAATTCCTCCTCGCCCATTCTTCTGATGCGGTCAGCTTCCTCATGTTCCGCGAGTTTGGGATCGAGATAACTGATGTCGAGCATCGTTCTATAGATGTATTTATCGGGAGGGATATTCATCATCTTGGCCACGACTTTCTCCGACCAGGGACCATTCATTTGAATATCAGACTCGTTCCAGTTGTGCGGTGGGGCTTTACCTTTATAATCATCGGGTGGCTGACCGGCTTTAAGACCCCAGTTTTCCTCTTCATCGTAATCATCAAGAATGCTTTCAATCAAGCCGTCGAAGTTATCAGCCTCGGCACGTCTGATGAGTTTTTTGGCCAGCGGCCTGGCCGATCTCATAGACAGGCTTAAACGTATTTTATTGCCCCCTCCGGCCAGTTCCTTGATGCCATCCACGGTCATGGGTTTCCATTCAGTCTCCTCGCCGAGATCATCGAAGCGGCGTTTTCTCGCATCAAGTTCCTCTTTCCCTCTCATAATGCCGAAAGCGTCTATGTAGGTTTCGGTGTCCGGCAGTCTTGTAACACTGTGGGAAATCTCGGCGGGATGTTTCTTCAAACGGAGGACATAAGCCTCGGCTCTTGGAATGATGTCGAGTATGGCCGCCGTCAGTGAATGGCAGTCGGAATGGCCGAATTTCGTCTCATCATGGAAGGACATTATATCAATCCCATTCTTTTATCATGGCGTCTTTGTATACATCACCGGGACGTTTGAACATGTCGGTCAAGGTGTCGCTTCCACCTTCAATATACATGGCGGCCAAATCTGAACGCATATGACAGATTTGAAGCATCCGATCCATATCGACAAGTTTCGTCTCCGCATCCACTCCGCTGAGAATATCGAAAGCTAAAGGAACCAGTTTGTTGAGACCGTAGTCGCTGATGCGCCATTGGCCGTTATTATCGAGGATGAAGTCGCCTATCTTCTCCTCCAGTTCATCGGTTAGTTCCATATCAGTCGCATGCGACCATATTTCTTTTGGGTCCATTTGGGAATGACCCGCCATCTCGGTGTTGACTTGGAGTTTGGCGGTATTCCGAACCATGGTCAACGCGAATTCCTCAATCGCCTCCTCATCCCTTACGAATTGATATTTGGCATAGTCATTCCATACAGCTTTCACTTTCTCGGCTGGAAGAACTTCCCATTTTTGACGACCATCAGGGTTGGAGGTGAGTTCTTTGATGAATTGCCACACCATCTCGTCATAGAGTTCCATGTATTTCTCGGCACCCTCATCCTGGTTGAATTTCTCGTTGATGATTGATTCGAATAGAGTGTTGAAGTGAGGTGTCTCAGTGGATGAATCGGTATGTGAAAATGGGGAAATCATTGAATAACCTCGTTTAAACTATAAATATTTATGGAATGATTACGGTGTTAGACCGTTTTCCGCATAAATATATGAAAGAACAGCGCTCCATGACCGGGCGTGAAACTAATATCGAAAGGGTATTAAAATGAAGTTCGACAAACTCTGCAATGGTTACATGGAAGCTCTCTCTAAGGCTGATGCCGAGATCGTCACCGAGGAGAAGGGTCTTACTTCTGGACAGCCCAAGGATCAGATCGAAGAGTACAAGGGAAAAGACAAACCCTCCAAAGGCGAAGGCGCCAAGTCCGAAGTGAATCCGAAAGACGGACAGGGCTATACGATGGAAGGTGGAGACATGGTCTGTTCCGGCGACTGCTTCAAGAAGTATGCCGAGGCTCATGGTGAGGCGACGGCTGGAAAGCCCGAAGACACTCTTGAGATGTATAAGAAGATCAATGCCAAGTGGAAGATCTTCCCGAAGGCCAAATGCGGCGTCTGCGGAACTGAACCCGCCAAAGTTGACATCACGAAGTAGAGGTGGATCATGGCTTCTGTATTCAATGAGTATTTGAAGGCCATCGGCGTGAAGCCGGCGGCTGTGGCGGGACAGGCCTCTGCGGAGGCCGCTCCCGTCAAACGCACTTCCATCTATAAAACATATTTGGAGTCCGTTGTCACCAAGAAGGCTGACGCCAGCAAGATCGTCGAATCCAAACCCGCCGAGGCCGCTCCTGTGGTCGAGGCCGCCAAAGTGGTTGAAACTGTTCCGGTTGTTGAAGCTGTGAAACCAGCGGCTCAGCCTGAGAAGGTTGGATATCGTTGCAAGTTCTGCGGCGGCACCAATCATATCTGACGTGTTTTTGGATTGATGGTGTTGAGCAGTTGACATTATTACCGTCATCGGACGGGTCTCAACTATAAATATATAAAAGAAAGTTACCGGAGGAATTAAATAATGGCTACTACCAATCCAGTCGTTCCGACATTGTCGGACTTCTACAGCACCATCAAGGAAAAAGGCCTCCGGGTCAATCACGAATTCATGGTCGAGTTTGGCGGGGCCGACGCGGAGTCGCTCAACCTTGACAAGTATATCGTGTATTGTTCGTCGGCCTCTCTCCCAGGGCGGAAAATCACCGCGGCCCCGACGCCTTTTTATGGCTTCAAATTTCAGATCCCGGTCAACACAGAATATGACCAGACCTGGGAACTCACGGTTCGTTGCGATACGAATTTGAAGACGAGGGAACTGATCGAGAATTGGTTCAATGCGTATGCCGACTTAAGTAGAAGTACTGGTGGCATGAAAGGTTTGGTTCCCAAATCCTCATATGCCCGCGTCCACATGCTCCATCCCGACTTTTTCAATCAGGGTGGCGCCACTCCGAAAATTTCCAAGACGTATCGTTTGGAAGGAGTTTTCCCAACGGGAATCGGACCGATCACGCTCAGTCATGAGTCCAATGACATCTCGACTTTCACCTTGACAGTCGCGTTTCAATATTGGTTTGACGATGTCATCGGGGATCCCCTTGGTGGTTCAACTGGAACGGCTGCTACAGGGTTAATACCTGGGGTTTAATCGTTCTCAATTTGAAACCTCTCCGAGCATGGCCACCGTTGTAGCCTCCTCCTATAAATAATCATAGAGATTAACATAAGAAGGCGCGGTGGCCATGTCTTTGATAGATGTCATTTTCGGTGATGAACTTTCACAGTATCCTCATCAGACCAAACCTGAACCGACTACGGATCGCAGTTACAAAATAGATCCGTCCATGAAAGTCGGAATGGTGGTCACCAATGGCGGCAACAAGGTCGCCATCTATGAGGACAAACCGGAACCTACCTCTGACCGCAATTACAAAATCGATCCCGCCACCCACGCCGGAACAGTTGTCACCAATGGTTCAAACAAACCGGCGGTCTATGAACCCAAACCGGAATCTGCGGGTAATACTAACTATCGGATAGACCCAAATACCAAAGTTGGGGATTTTGTCAGCAACCCCCAAAGCACAAACGGTAAAGTCACTCCTGTAAGTCGAGGGATAAAACCAGGTGAGAATGATCCTTCTGCCACTAATCCTTTTCCTCAGAAGACTTTTCTCGCGGAGTCGTTTCTCGGATATTTTAGAAACGCCATCCTCACCAATGACAAATACAGATTGGCTGATCGTAGATTTTTCCTGGCGTATATTTCACCTGACGATGTGGGATTGTTCAGCGAGGCCATATTGCGTGATCTATCATATCTTGTTCAGGAGGTTGATCTTCCGACAATGGCTATCAATGATAGCCAAAAGAGCATTGATAACGAGCTTGGCGCGTTCAGAACACCCGATCTGAATTCCAAACTTCAAGCCAATGAACAGAATTTCACTGTGAAATTCCTTGATACTGAATATAGCTTCATAGAGGAGTTTTTCTTTAGTTGGATGACGATGGTGATGACTCCATATAAACTTAGTTCGAAGACCAGTTTTCCCCGAGCGACGTTTTATGTTGATTTCTTTGACAACGCCAATAAGCAGATGGTGCTTGGTTATAAGTTGACAGGTGTGTATCCGACCAGTATCACTCCTCCGGCGGCCTCATATGGGGAAGGCAGAGGTGGTATCACCCGCTCAGTGTCATTTCATTTCAACAACGTTGAGATCACTCATGCGTGGGCATCGACCCAGCCGGATCAATTAGCTTCGGCGCAGGCCGCCAGGAATGCTCAAAATCAACAGAAGACCGCTGTTGATTGGAGGACATCGGGAGCAGGACAAATGAAGGTGAGTGATAATTCAGTCACTTCAGTTTTGGATAAGAATGGGGGTGGGTACAATACACCTGGAAACAAGGTCAATATCAATAATGGATTGGCCAAAGGACAGACGGCGAACAATCTTCCGGGAGGACGCATCTCCGATCTCGATACCGCCAAGACGGGGATGCCCAACAAGCAGGGGGATGCTAAAAGATCGTCTTTCATCTCTGACAATCTTTCCAAGTTTCCCGCTCAGATGAGAGCTATGACACAAGCGTTCCCGATCAATATCGGTGGATCAAAACCATCATCCCCAGTGAGGGATCAGACTGACACATCAGTGTCCAGCCCGAAAACGAATCGTGATGCCACACCTATACCGAACCCTCGTCCGATCACGAACAAGGATAATACGCCGATTGGTGAGATTCGTCCTTTGAATAATAGGATGAACACGATTGATAATTTAGGGTCTTCCAGTATAAGACCAGTATCGGTTAGAGACCACAGTACGTTGAATGTGGCTCCTCGTCCGGTCATGAACTCCAGTGGTAATATTTTGTTGAACTCCATAGCTCCGGTCCCTGAAGGTGTGAAAGCCGACATCGACTGGAATAAACACAGTCCTTAACAGAGGTGGGAAAATGACGATTGATGATGTCAGGAAAGCGTTGGATGATCTCGGCGGGAAGAATCTGTTCACGGTGACCACTCCGCAGAGCAAGGGTACGTACAGCTTCAAATCGATGACGGTGGGACTGAGGAAGTCGATGTCCAAGTTCGCCATCGGAGACAGTGAGGGGAATGATTTCAAGATAGCCCAAATGGGGTTGTTGAAGACATTGTGCGCCGGGGAGATGGATGAGAACTCCTTATCGGAGATCGATTTCATCTACCTTTTGTCTGAGGTCAGACGCTGGAATTATTCTGACGCTCTGACAGTCAGCATACGGTGTGGTAAATGTAAAGAGAAGTTCAATCACGATTTGAACTTCAACCGCATAATCGAAAAGTGTTTTGAATACAAGGCGGTGGTGTCCGAGTTCGAGATCAAAGACAAGGTCGGCATCACGTACAGATTCCTTTTGGGTGAGCCATCGATGATGGATATCCTGTCATATCGTAAATTCACTGAGAGGGAGGATTTGAGCACCTCGGCTTTGACGTTGCCGTATCTGTATATCAAGAATATCGCGATCAATGGACAAGTCATCGAGGATTATTCTTCGAAGCCGTTGGCTGACCGGATGGCTTTCGTGGAGTCGCTTCCCAGTGAGGCGGTCTATAATGAGGAGTCCAATTTGATTGATTTCATTTTCAATCAGTTCGGCGATCGCTCCACAAAGGTGAACGATCTCTATGGAGAATTGAAATGTCCCGCTTGTAAGACTGATCTGGGAGGTGTGGTAAACACCGACAGTTTTTTTATTGTCTGATCGATGATTTGAAGAAGACGATGTTCGACATCTTCAACATTGAGATGTTTCTGATGAAAAGCTATTCGATGACAGTGACCGATTTCAACAATATGCCGTTGCTCGATTTCGACTACTATTACAATAAGACGTTGCGGGACATCGAGGAGATGCGCAACAAGAATAAGAACAAAGGTGGTGACGAGATTAAAACTCCGTTCACCATGCAAAGGTAAATATGGCTGAAACATACGTCAATCCTTTCCAGGCCGCCACAGGGGCCGCCGCGAGTGATCCCACTGGAAGTCCGTGGGGTTCCGACTCCTCTCCCAATAAAGGTAGTTCCTCTTTGGATAGGAATATGGAGAAGTTGGTGGATAGTGTCAATAAAAGCGTCACCACCAGCGAGAAGTTGGATAGGACGTTCGTCTCCAAATTCGAGGAATTTGGAAAAGCCATCAAGACTCGTTTCAATTCCATGGATGACGTTGTTGATAAAAAGTTGGAGAAACTGGTTGGGAATATAAAGTCTATTTTCTCCAAAGTCTCCGAGTCCAAGATCGGAGGAGAAGGAGCTTCGAAGATTGAAGGCGATAAAAGGGTTTCGATATTGCTTGACAATATCGCCAAGCATTTGGAGCCTATCTCTAAGAATTTTGAGAAGTTTGTGGAGAAGATGCAGTCCAATGTGGTGGAACTCTCCAAGCTGGAGGCCCGCAAGGATAAGACTGACAAGACTCCCGCCGAGAAGATTTCCGATAAGTTTGAAGAGGAGAAGAAGAGATTCACCGCTTTGAAGGAAGGGAATGTCATCACCAATTTCAAAGGACAGATGGATGAGAAGGTCGATAAGATGATCCTCGGCCTCACTGGGAAATTGTCCAGTTCCATCGGTGGTTTGGCTGGTAAAATGGGAATGGGCGGGGTGGAGTCCGGCTTGAAGGGTGTCTCCGAGATGGCGAAGTCGAGAAAGTCCCTTATAGAAATGGCGCAGGAACATCGCGCGGAGATCATAAAATCCACAGGCATTCAGAAAGCTGAGACTCCCGTGGCTGATATGGAAGCTGTCGAAACTCCTGTCAAGGCGGCGAAAGCTACTGTTGAGAAGACACCGGAAAAACCCGCCATAGTGAAACCTATGGTTGAAAAGCCAGCGACCACCGAAGTCGAATCCTCCACTAAAGAGAAAACGGCATCTGCGGAAGAGGATATTTTCGCTGGACTTTCAGATGACATATTTGAGTTGGGTGAGAAGATCGATACTATGGGAACGGCTGAGAAGCCGATGCTCACAGAACCTGTTTCCAAGGAGGTTGAACCCTCGAAGATTGAGGCTGTTGTTGAAAAACCCGCGCCTATCGAGGTTAAACCCTCCACCGTGGAGTCGGATGGTGTCAAGACTGTTATCAAAGATGAAAAAGGGTTTGTGGAACGCGCTATTGAAGCTATGCGGATTTTCACAGGAGAACTTTCGAAAATCAAAGGAGATGTCACTCCTAATATAAAACGGATAACTGAGATCGTCAGTGGTAAAACCTCTGAGGATATCAAGCCTGTGGAAACTGGGAAAACTGAGATTGGATCTGTCCAGCCTGTGGTTCCCAAGATTGAAGGCGAGAAGATTGAACCGTCCAAAGTCGAGGCGGTAAAAACCACCGATACCGAGGAGGGTAGGATCGCCCAATCATTGGATAAGACTTCCGATGTTGAATCCACTGTCGCCACCACTCTTGATAAAATGGTTGATGGACAGAAGTCGGAAATGGTATCCGAGGAAGGTTTCCGTGAGAAGACCAAGAAATTCCATGAAGATTCGATGAAGATCAATAAGGAGATCGCCGCCAGTTTGGTGTTATCCAATAAACATCTCAATATGATTGATGACACCTTGTGGGATAACGAGGAAGAGGCCAAACATCGTCATAAGGATGATGTGAAGAAGAAAGAGGATGATATCAAGGTTGTCACTAAGGAGAGTAAGGTTCCCGAGGTTGGGGATAAAGAGGGTTCAAGTGGAGATTCCGGTGGCGGGATGGGTGGTGTCATATCCGATTTCATTCAAGATAAGATAACAGGTAAACTTGGCAGGGGTTTGGGTAAGGCTGGCAGGGCTATCAGTAAAACTGGCGGTCGTCTTCTTGGCAAGGCTGGTGGTTTGGCGAGAGGAACCGCCGGGAAGCTTGGTAGAGTTGGTGGACAGGTTCTTGGTAAAGCTGGTGGACAGGTTCTCGGGCGGGCTGCTGGATTGCTTGGTCCGGCCGCGGCCGTGGCGGCGACCGCCTATGGTGGTTATCAGACAGGGAAATATATTGGTGGAAAACTGGAGGAGATGAAACCCGGCGATCTTCAGGGCAAGGATGCCTGGCAGAGGGCCAGTGCCGGAGATTTGATGGTGGGGGCGTCTCCTATTGGTCAATTGGGTAGAGCCACCGGATTGATGGCCACCAACGAGGATATCTTCAAGAAGCAGAAAGCCGACAAAGAGGAGGCTGAGAGGTTGAAGATGCAGTTGAAGGACACCTCCAAGGCCGAAGTCGGCAGTGAGACGAGGGTGGATGCCAAGAAGGTTCTCCAGCGTCATCAGTTGTATGAGAAGCTTTCCGTCACCAAGCCGGATGAGCAGAAGAGGCTCGACGCGATGAGTGATGAGGACTTCAACAAGGAGATTAAGGATAAATATGGTAGTAAGTGGTTTGGTCGGGGATCGGCCGCCATGACTGAGCTTTCGGCTTATAATAAGAACATTGACGCGGCCAAGAAGAAAGAGGCCGATCTTGTCGCCAATCCTCCTGGAAAGGAGACTGTCGTTGAAGGCAAATTGGAAGGGGTTGAGAAGACTCCGAAGCCTGTTCCGACTGAGAGTGTCCCATCCGTGGCGGCTGAAGCATCGACTGAGGGGAACGCCAAGGAGATGGGAAAGGTGGGTAGTCATCTACAGGATTTGAAGAAACTCCAACAAGAGCATATGGATGTGTTGAAACAGGTTGGTGAGAATATGAAGAAGGCCTCCGAGAGGGAACCTGTCCATGTGACCACCAACATGGATTCCAGCTATAGGGTTAATTATAATCAGGCGCCGTATGATATGAGCACCAATATCGGAAGACCATGAGGGATTGATTTATGGCTGAGACCACAAGTGATTTTCAGACCGCCAATTACAAGGATTTGAGAAAACTCCAAGTCTACCGTCTTGGGAATTCCAGCAACGCCTCGTCATCGAGGTCGTACACCATATCCGATTATTATTGGTCTGAGTTCTCACGTATTGTCCCTTCCGATCCAAATTATATTCAAAAAATCATTTTGGAGGAGTTCCAGCCCGACCCGGTGATCGACACGGGGAAAATCATTGATTCTCTTCTCAATAGTGATTGGCTTTCAACTGTGGCTGATACGAAGGGCGGTAAGGGTCTTGAAGGCGTTTTGATGAAGGGGTTCAGCAATGTCCTCGGCAATATCGTCAAAGCGGGTCTTACGGCCACCAGCGCCATCACAGAGGCCGCTCTTATGGAGCAGGCTTATAAGAATCCCACCAGTTTGATCCAGTTTCCCATAAAGATATTGGAGGAGCTGTTCCCTGGGAGATTCCTCAACACGTATGAGTTTCCTTATTTCGAGTCAAAATATCTCCAATCTGATCCCGCGGGTAGTTGGACGGCCAAGGGTGGAGAGCAATTGTATGGAACCAAGGCCAAGACTTTGATGAAGGAAGGGATGAATATCGAATTTCCGACTACGCCGAAATGGTCGATAGAAGGTAGCGGAACTCCCAATTTCACGAATTTCGAATTCTATCTGATCAATGACACCGATGAGCATTTGTTTCAAAACTTCAAATTGATCCATTCATTCATGCCCGGAACGATGTGGATTCAATTGGGTGGAGTTCAAAAATCACCCAATGTCTATAGGGTGATCATACCAGGCAGGGATTTCCGGTTCTTCTGCTCGGTGCGGTTGAATGTCACCGTCGCCGGAAAATTGAGGACGAATGGATTGGTCGCCCATAAGATAAGAAATCAGAACACGGGTCTCGGAACGAAGGATTATTACGAGTATACTGTCGGAAATGGAGGTTCTGGTGAAACCGAATATAATTGGTTCATGGCCATAGCCGACAATCATTTGTTCCCCGATGCCTATCATTTGAAATTCGTGATCGATGAATTGACTCCGAACCATTTCAACAATTATATCAATTACATGATGACGGGCGGTGGACAAGTGTCCAAGGGAGTTCCTCAGTCGGCATACGTCAATCGTCCTGGGGAAGTGCTTAAGAACGCTATACAGGGCACGGGGGGTGTTGTGTCGGAGGTGGCCGGATATGTGGCCGGCACTTTGACGGGAAGTGAGACAGTGGGCAATGCGGTTACTGGAGTAACAGGAACGGTAGTCAATCTTCCAGTCACTGTCACATCCGCCACATATAATCTTTTATCCAAAACCGCTGGAGTTTTCACGGGGTGGTGATATGAAACAATTTGACATACGCAATAGTAGCATTCTCAATCCAAGCGCGTTGGATATGGCGAATTTATTCAACTTGTATTCTCCTGGAGATGGCGAGTTCTATTTCAACATCAATCGGACAGTCTTCATCAAAGGGATGGACAATCCTCTCGCGGGCGTGTATAATCAATACATGGTGCAGGAAGGCGATCAATGGACGACCATAGCGTTCAAGTTCTATAATACCATCGAATTATGGTGGATTATCTGTAAGTTCAATCAAGTGTATGACGCCACTGCGATACCCACTCCCGGCACAATCATAAAAATCCCCACTGAGAATGTAGTTCAAACTGTGGTGAACGGTCTCAAGGAGAATTAATCCTAATGTCCGACTGCATCTATAACAATCAGACATACAAAGTTTCATTCATCCTCACCCGTCTCGACAAGAGCCAGCTTTTGTTCAATGTGTCCGGTCCGGCCGAACTCACTGTTCTTGAAGGACAGACGATTGAAGAACATCCCATCGATCCCACGACCGCGGAGAATACTATAACTCTCGTCAATGAGTATGTGTCCAATGTGGCCATTTATAACAATTTCGACAATCCGTATCCTTACATCGAGTTTGATTATATGGATATGGGATCGCAGACCATAATCCGCTATCCGGCTGATGGACACACCACGATGCTTGTGGCTTTCGCTCTTGTGGCCCCCGATGGCAAGACCACCCCTGTGAGCCATTTGTATACTGTGGTCGATGTGAAACCTGTTTTGAACACCAAGGATTTCACATCGTTCAAGATCAAAGCGGTCAGCATATTGTATAACAATATCAGTGCCCAGATAGAGTATTCCACAGGTGGTGACAACCTTAAATATCCCACTCAGATATCACGGGAGATACTTAAGAAGGTCGGCTACCCCATATTGGAGACGAATTATCAGAGTTCCGTGTTTCAGACGATGGTCAACAATTATAACTCGTTGCAGGTGGATACGACTGTGGTTGAATCCGCGGCCGAGACCAAGATGGTTTATATCTCCCCCGCCAATTATACGGCGGATATGAATGTCGATTATCTTCTTAAAATGGCTTCAAGATCAAAATCGAGTGGGATGTTCTATCTTTTGTTCAATATGTACGATTCCATTGGTTATATCATAAATCCGAATACTATTTTTGAAAAGATTGATATGACGAATCTTTATTCGTATGTCCTCCCTTTCAATGTGGTTTCGATTCCCGGCAGAGAGGGTGATAGCGGGTTGGAGCATTTGAACATCAACGATTTCAGATTTCAAAACTATATCGGTGGTCAGAATATGTTCAATTATACTGGAAAGACCACGATATACAATTTCGACTATCTTGCGAGACGGACTGTTCCTGATGCCTATGATTTGGAGGCGGTGAAAGATATAGTTCCCGCATTGAATGACTCCAATAAGACATTCCAGTCGATATACAAGGAGAAATCCGATCTCGTCAATAAGAATAAGTATGACAGGGAGGAGACTAATTGGTCATATTCGAGATTGTACGACAAGACCGACAGATTGTTCAGAATGGGGAATGTCGCCGAATTTAGAATGACAGGGAATATTTTGAGGGATGCCGGGCAGTTGATGGTTATACGAGCCCCTTCCACTATCCTCAATATCAGATATGGCGGAATTTACATGATTATGCGGGTGCGGCATAGTTTCAGCAATAAGAATTACATCAACGACATTGTCGCTGTGAGAACCATGGAATTGAAATTGAAGGCTTAAAATGGAAGAATACAACGGATTTTACAGAGGCAAGGTGGTCGCCAACTACGACCCGGAGGTGAAAGGCCGTCTCAAGGTCTATGTGAGGGGTGTGTATCCTGAAGCATTGTCCAAGACCGCCGACAATCTTCCATGGTCGGAACCCGTCATGCCTTTGTTCGGTGGTGACTACACCAATACCGTCACTCCTCAGTTGAACCAAGAGACGGGTGTGACCACCATACCGCATGTCGGAGCCGAGTTGTGGATGTTCTTCGAGAACGGCAACCACATGCTCCCTCGTCATTTCGGAGCCTGCCAGGGTGGCGCGGGATGGCATAGTGAGCATAAGAATCAGCATGTCATAAAGACGGACAATGTCCGAATACGGGTTGATGAGGAACCGACGCTGCCGTTGTCGGGAGCCATAGAGACTTCGACTTGTAAATTCGACACCTACAATTCCAAATGCACCCAGTTGTCCAAAAAGCATTCAAGGAAGATGGTTCCCACCCGTGTCGATATCGAGATACTGAACAAGGGCGAGGGGGCTTTGAATCTTCAGATCACCGGCAATGTCAATATCAAGCACATGGGTGATTTGTTTTGGGAGCATGAGGGCAATAGGCATGAGACACATTTCGGAAACGTGTACCGGAAACATGTCGGTGATATCCATGAGGAGCATATTGGTCTATGGGTGAAACAGCATGTCGGGGATGAGAAGTTGAATCATAAGGGAGATCGTCATACGACTCGGGACGGGGATGACGAGCTTCGAATGACAGGCAGTCTTGATGAGACTATTGAAAAGACGGTCAAGATGATTGTCGGTGGTGATTGGCTGGTCAGAATTTTCGGAAGCATGATGCATATGATCCGAGGCAGTCAGCAGATCAAAGTGTCCGGTCCGGTGAACGTCAAATCCGGTGGTGATCACACGGTGTCCTGCAATAGCAGTTACACTTTCGCCACCAATGATGTGGTCGAATCAAGTCTTAAAGGGTGCAATTACAGGCAGTGCTGGATGATGGGCGCTCCTGACAATCCTCCCATGTTCCCGTATCTTCCGGCATCGATCATCGACAAGGCCAACGCCGTGCGTTCCGAGAGCGTGGTTTCCACCACGGATGTGTCCAATGGGATTATGACGAGATATGTCACCACTCCGTTGGGGGCTATAAAGGATATATCTCTTGGCACTTTGGAACGACAGGCGTTGACTCCGGGGTTGGGTAAGATCACTGATTATTCCGCCGGGGAGATTCAAAGGAACGCTTTGATCGTGTTGAATGATTACTCAATGTTGATCAATCGGAACGCCTCCGCGACCATCAACGATAATAGCGCCGGCATGATCAACCACACACAAACATACATACCACCGGTTCCGCCGATTCCCATACCTCCAGTGCCGGAACTTCCAGTTATTCCGCAGACCAAGTCCTACGCCACCGCCGACATACCGGTGATGTCCGCTGTGACGGCCACCATACAGGGGTTGATAACCTCCATACAGAACGCTTTCAAGCTATAGGTGATTTATGCCATTCTTAGATAATATCGACACCATGTTGACCGCCCTCTCGGATGGTCAGATCAAAGATATCGGCAGTTTGAACACCAATTCCATGGACATCCTTGGAAAACGGGCTGACTCGTTGGCCGGATTTTATAATTCCACCAATCCGCTCACACTTAATATCAATCGTCTTCAACCGATACTTCAAACGGCCAGTGAGATGTGTGAGCAATGCTCCAAGACCGCGCAGGATGCCATGGCCGGAGTTTCAGGAGTGGAGTCGGGCGGTTTGAATTCTTTGAAGAACCAGGCGGTATCCGAGTTGAGGAGCAAGGGTGGCCGGAAGTTGTTCGCCAAAGTGGAGAACGCCATTTTGGACAAAGCCACTTCATCCCTTCAGCCGTATATGAATAGTGAATATGGTAAAACATTGAAAACGGTCATGGGTTTATATGGTTATAATACAAAAAGCGATAAAGCTTTGATCGAGGATGTCGTTCATGACATAGCCGCGAAGACCAAGGATATGGATATCAAACAGGCCGCCAACGACGCCGCCCTCAAACAACGGCAGATTGACAACACCACCCATATAGATGACATTTTGAAGGAACAGGCCGAGGATGTTTATAGTGGAAGCGTCAAATTGGCCAATGTGGTCAGTTCGAAGGCTAAATCTGAATGGGATGCGTTTAGAAGCAATGTTCAAATGGGCAGTCTGTGCAATATCATGAAACAGATTAAAAAGGCTTCTGATGGTTTGAGGGGCGCGCAGGATCGTCTCGCCATCACGTCTTTGATGAATAAATTCCAAGGTATGGATTTCTCCACAGCCTCGGCGATAGCCAAAACGGTGAGCAACACTCTTCCCAATTATCAACAATTGGCGGTGGCTAAAACTGATAGTAAATCGACTGATATGGATGCGGCCGCCGACAGTGTGGCGGAATCCACGATAAACAATCGAGACCTCCTCGCCGACAATGGTCTGCCTTCGAAGGAGGAGATCGAAAGCACCCGGTCATCGTTATATACTGACAACAACACCAATAAAACGGTGATAAACAGTAATAATTTAGATTTTTCCAACGTCCGGTGACCTTGTTCCCATAAATACTTAAAAGACTAATAGGATCACCCATGTCTTCTGTCGTCTATGATTTCTCCCTTGTTACCCAGGATGCGGTTAGAGATTATGTCTTCAAAGACATATCTCCCATCGATTCTGATATAAGGACGTTGAAGGGGGATGTCCCTGTGAGTCTTGATTTGGCGGCTATTCAGAACGGCGTCAACAATATGTTTCTCTTCGCCAGGGGTGAGAGGGTGTTGCTGCCCGACTTCGGGAACAATTTGTATAAATATGTCTATGAGGGTGTGAATAGTCTTGTTGGGAATAAGATAGTCTACGAGATACGGCAGATGTTCAAAAAGTGGGAACCGAGGGTGGAGATAGTCGATTTGGAAGTGGTCCCCCTGCCTGATGATCATGCGTTTCACATCGTCATGGTCTATACTGTGCCCTCAATAGATAAGAACAATGTCCTCAAGTTCTCCACAGCCATAAATCAGAGAAGGTAAAATGATCACTGATTATCTAAGATTCAGCGCGAACAGCATTCGTGAACTTATCCGGACGAAATTGAACGAGTCCAGCAACTTCACAGATCAGAATTTCCAGGATTCCAATCTCTCCGTCTATCTTGACACGTTGTCGTATATGTATTCGACGATGATGTATTACCTTAATCATGGCGCCTCGGAGGCCATGTTCACCGACACCCAGCTTTATGAGAACATGAACCGCCTCACCAAGCTGATCGCCTATAATCCAAGGGGTTTCGTGACATCCTCAGTGCTGGCTTCGATCTATGTGGCCGGAGGGGCGTTGCCCGTGCAGGGTGGGAGGAGTTTCGTCGGCAGGATACCTAAATACACAAAATACGCCATCGCCGGAAGCACATCCTCCAGTTCGGTGTCCTATAGTTTCGGGGAAGATTACACTTTTGAGACGGATTCCACAGGAACCGTGGTCGATTCGCTGTTCACGCCGAGGCTTTTCAATGGAGCTTGGACATATTATTCGACACCCATCATCTCGGCGGGAACACCTTTCGAGACGTTCACTCTGACTTCCATGAATTTGATGGGAAACAACCGCTCATATATCGCCCATGATCTGATTGACGTGTATGTGAGAGACCCGAGTGGAAATATCACTAAATTCACCAGGGTTGATGATCTTTATAATGACAGCGAGTCCTCGGGGAATGGTAATATTTTCGAAGCCAGGATCAATGAGGATTACAAGTATGTTTTAAAATTCGGCGATGATATATATGGAAGCAAACTCCCGAAGGGTGGAGTCCTCTATGTGATATATTTCGCATCGGATGGTCCGAATGGTCAGATCGGGGCTGGTTCTTTGAACGAGCAGGGGATATTCGTTCCTAATTCAGTCGAAGGCCTTGATCCCTCTCTTGTGGCGGAACTGTTGAAATTGACCGGAGTCGATTATATTCTTCCTGATTTCCTCACGGGATCAAACAACAGTCTCACGAATCCCAATTCAGCCCGCATATGGTTGAGCAACACGGCCGGATCGACGTTTGTGGCCGATTTTGAGACCGTCGAGGAGATACGTCAGAACGCCCCTGCCAATTTCAGGATAGGTGGCCGTCTCATCACCGAGAGGGATTTCAAGAGTTACATCCTCCACAATCTCAGCAATCATGTTTATGATGTGGCTGTGATGAACAATTGGACGTATATGGTGGATTTCCAGCAGTGGTTGTATCAATATGGGCGTTTGAGTCCTGATTTGAGATTCTTCACCTATTACTATGCGGATTCGTGCGATTTCAACAACGTGTATCTATGGGTTGTCCCGAACGCGTTCAATATCGAGGAGTCTCTTACCCTCACCAACACCGACATCACATACAACGCCGTTTTGGATGCGTTGAAGGTGGCGGCCGTCGAGGCTAAGAAGAAGATCACCGACACGTGTGACAATATTAAATGTCTCACCAGCGAGTTGATCCCGCTCGATCCTCTTTATGTGAACATATCCCCGTATTTCAAAGGAACATATTCCTTCACTGACTGGGATGTCAATAAAGAGAACAAGATACAGCTCATACGTGATCGCAACACTATGATCACCGCCGAGAGCATCAAACAGAACGCCATCAACATCATTTATGATTTCTTCAGAATCAACAATTGCAGACTTGGGATGACTCTCGATTTCAACACGTTGTATAATAAGTTGATGGCCATCAGCGGAGTCAAGGGAGTCAGGACGAAGTATCTAAGCAGTACGGAGACGAATCAGAACAAGTCTGAGTTCTATGATGGTCTTAGATTCGCATTGTGGACGAACACCCTTGTATTGGGGGATGATTTCACCGTGGTGTCGGGAAACTATAAATTGAGGGATTTCCAGTTTCCGTTGTTGTTCGATTTCGAGAAGATATCCGAGAGGATAGAGGTCGCCCACGACAACTACAACATCACCGAGGTTGAATACTAATATGCCACTTCCCGATTTCATAGCTTTTCCGATACCCACGACTGACGCTATGGCCAATCAGTCGCAGTCGGGTCTTTGTCCGGCTTTGAGCGGGGAGATCGCCCCGTTCGATATGACAGGTCTCACCGTACCACCACCTCCTGTTGGGACTTACACGGTTCCGAAGACCAATGCGGTTCCAAGTGAATTGGGGTTGAGGAGGGCTATCCGCCGTCATTATGATGGTTCGGTCAATGGGTTTAATTTAGGGGTTCCTCCGGGAACAGGAAAACCTTTCAGAGATAGTTCCAATAAGATATTCAAGACCCGTAGCATCAAATCGCTTTCCGACAGGATCACGGTATATGAGGAATTGGGAAGAATAAACCTGTTTTACGACAATGTTTCCTTCTCTGACAATATCGGCCAGGTGCAGGGCGGTGTCTATCAGATGTGGGGTTCGAAATTTTTTGATTCTGGAATAAAAGGGGGATCCTCAGTAACATTGAGTGATCATTATATTGAGACCAGGTTCACTGATCCCGCCGATACGGGATTGGGATATGAGTTCGATGTGGCGATCGCTAAGATATGTGTCAGGATACCGGAATCTAAAGCATTCTCCACTGTTGATATGAATGCCGGAAAGAGAATATTCCTCGGAACCAGTGATAATTTTGGAAGATTTGGATATTTCATAGTTCGTGATCAAGCTTATATACGGGGCAATGGGGAATGGGTCACGTTTGTCGCCAATCCGTTTTATGGACGGAGACAATATGAGTATTTCACGGTTCCCGAAGGCGGTCCATATCCGACATGGAAAATATACGCCGCTTTGAATGAGGGCACTACTATAGATTTCTCAACATGCGGATTCGAAGTATACATATTCTTTGACATGGTTAGGTATTCATAATGAACACAATCATCAAATTTCCCATCAGAGTGAACAACACCAAGGCCACCGAGGCCGTCGAAGGTCTTTGTCCGACTTTGTGCGCAGATGTCGGTTCGTTCGCCTATGCGACTTCGGCCAATGTCGTCAGTGAGCATGGTCTTCGTTTGGCGTTGTCGGGTCATGTTCTCAATGTCTATGGGAAGGAGACAGTTCCCGATGGGTTCTCGTTGTTCCATTCCGCCACAGCCGATGATATGTATTTCAACACTATTCAAGGATACACCGCCAACGATGTGTTTTTGAGTGGCAGCAATATCGTGGTCACCGAGGATGATGATACCATATTTCTCGATGTGCGGTCAGATGTCGATCTTGTGATCGATAAGACGGCCTTCAGGATTAAAAGAACAGTCAATGGTGGAACCTACCAGGAGGCGTGTCATATCCTGGCTGGGAGTATTCCAGCCAGTGGACTTGAGATATTCAACGATGTCGATGCCGATGATGTGATAGGTAAGATTTTCCTGGAGGGTTTGACTGAACTTTCCGCAAACATCATTTTTAGAAATTCCATCTACAGCATAGGGACGACTGGAAATCTTCAAGGGTTCGTGAAACAATTCCATCCGCCCGCCAGCGGAGAGATGCTGGATGTGGATTATGGCGAGTTCATGTATGATAAGAAACAGGAGACGGACACAGCCCATCTTGTTCAAAGTGCGGGAGGTCTTGTTCCGTATTATTCTCCTGATATCGCCGCTCCGATCAAAGAGCGTGAGGCGATACGCATCTTCCGTTATGGGGATATTCCCCTCAGTGGAGAGATGCGGTGCGTCATCTTCTATGATAAGAGGGCGGGATTGGGCTTGATCATAGGTGGTTCCCCTGTCGGAACTGAAAGTTTGATCCAAAGATACGCCATCTACAATGAGACATCATCTTTCAGCATGTTGTCCGTGCCTAATCGGCCGATATATGTCGGAGTGGTCAACGGGAAGACTGATTCGTGGATCATCGGTGGTCATGAGACTGTGAGTTTGACATACCTTAGAAAAGGTTATCGGATCAGACACGCCGACCTCACTATGTTCGCGAGTTCATCCGATCTTCTCACCACCGCCCGAAGCGGGTGTGATTGTGAATCCAGTGACAAATATGGTTATACTGCGGGAGGGTCATCCTCCCTCTCGACCACATTGAGCGATATCGAGCGGTTTGACATGACCGCCAATGTTCCGGCATCCTTGTTCCGGGTGAAGATGAATTCGAAGAGAACCCATCATACCATGATCTTCAATTGGCCGGTTTATAATTTTGGGTATATTTTTGGTGGTGTGGATTCCGAGATTGGCACAGTTCCGAGCCAGGTAGTTGATAAATACTATGTGTTGAATGACACTGTCGCCTCTCTTCCGCGAACTTCATGGATCACTCCTGGGAATCTTTCGGGAAAATCAGTAGATGAGAAAAATATGTGGTTGGTGAGAGGATCGATCACAGGTCTTTCCGACATGTCTCCCGGTTCGAAAAACATATTTAAAATGTCTTTGTCTGATGAGACTATGTCATTGGTCACAAATACCAATTTAGTTGGAAATCAAGTGGCTTGCGTGCAGGATAATACCCATGGTGTGATATGGATGGCCTCTGACTCCAATGCGAAAGTTGAGAGATTCATGCCGTCCAATGGAACCACGGTGGTCATGACGGGTATTCTAACATCTTCCGATTATGGCATATGCGGTAAAGGAGCATTAGTCTAAAATGGGCACATTAACCAAATTCCCGATCCATACTGTCCACGAACTGGCCAACCAGAACCGTTCAGGCTTATGTCCGATGCTGGTTTCCGAGATAAGAGACACTGTCGGATTCAATTTGATCACCAATGGCGATTTTGAAACGCGTTCCGATGTCGCCGCCTGGAGTCTCACTTCGGCCAATGTGTCAGTGTCGGCGTCTTTGTCGGGAGATGGTATAAATTTCACTGATTACTGCGCCAATGTGGCGATGGGAACGCATTTCAACGGAACCAGTGACAACATATATGGCGATGGCGTTCAAGCCATATGTTCGATAGCCACTCCCCATCTTAGTCTCACAGACGGATCGACAGCCATATTCATGGGAACTGAGCATTTCGATGGGGCTTATGTGGTATCCGGTGTCGGTCCCACCTCCTTCAGGTTTTCGAGCGATTATCTTGGATATGAGACACCTCTCCACACCGCCGTGATCAGAACTAAGGATTGGTGCGGGGAATTTTGGAAACACACCACCACGCAGACAGGAATTCCGATGTCATTGATGACTGGGCGGATCTATCGTTTCAGCGGATGGTGCAAGCCCATCTACGATAAACAGCGCGCCAGGGTCAGCATCGTGCAGTTCGTCGGTTCCGCCGACACTGTGGTTCATACAGTCACTGAGACTTTCAATGATGGCTCTGATTTCGTATCCAGTTGGAGGAAGATCGAGTTCGAGTTCACTTTATCCTCCAATTCCGGTGTCACCTCTCACGCATTGAGACTTGAATCCGATCTTGAGGTTTATTGGGATGATGTCAGCATCATGGAAGTGGCCGCCAGTCTTGACGAGGTGGGCAGCGAGCTTGCCGACAGGAAGGCGATTGACGCGATTCCTTCGGGAGTGACATTCGTCAGCACTGGGACAGGGGTTTCCATTCTTGACCATTCAGAAGGTTTGACCGCTTTCTTCAGACCGCTTTCATCAGTCACCCCTGACAATCTCTCGATATATCAGAATGGCGATAATATCTGTCTAAGCGGGGATTTCGTCAAATTCGACGCCGGAGTGCTACCACATTGGCTCACTGTCGATTTCGCCGATTACGATCTCAACGCCAATGGAAGCATCGTGGTGTATCACAGTCTTGGTTCCAGGATAGTTCAAGTGGCTGTGGGGATGGCCTACGCCAATGAGGAAGTTTTCAAGATGGAGCCGGATTATGTGAAATTCCTCTCGGACTCCTTCGTCGAGATAAATGTGAGAAGTTTCATTTCCAGCACCGCCACTCCAACACGGTATAAGGCTGTGATAGGATTGCCGGGGAACGGGACTTCTTTTGAAGGGACGATCACCTATCCTTATCACGGACGGTTGTCAGGATTCACGGATTCTCAAATCTCTTTGAGTGGATCGCTGCGCGAGTTGATGGTCAAACATGATATGAATCTGACATACAGCGACAATTTTGGCATCATCGAACCGATGGATATCATGCCTGTGATTGTTTCCGATGGGTACAATCAGAGGATCATCCCCGATTTCGTCAATTATCTTGATCAGAACAGAATGGTTCTCGGTTTCAATAGTTTTGGGAAATACTGGCTGGCCGACGAGATTGTGGATGTCAATGGACGATGGAATGTGGCGGTGGGTAATCTCTCCAGTGGAGTGTCCGGTTATTTCACCGAGTTCACTTCGGGTGATTTGATGAGCGGGAATTACACCGATTCACTCAGCGCCATGGCTTTTGGAACCACGACAAGCGGTAAACTGTATGTGAACCACAATCTCGATCAGATGCTTGTTCCTGTCACGGTTGTCGATGACACTTTCACCCGTCTTGGGGTGAATGAATATAATATCCGTTACATCAACAACAATATATGCGAGATCGATCTGCGGGATTATATCGGCAAGTCGGCCGGTATGAGAATCGCTGGAAAATGGGGAGTTCTTGTTGGCAGTATTGTGAATCCTGTATGGGGAACCGGCAGTGTTCAAGGGGGGAAGAATCAATTCTATAAACGTTCGGACTTCTCTTCCGATTTCACTGCCGTCTCGGCTGGTTGTGTGGCATCCAAGATCATCTCCGCTCCTTCCGACACCGTTGTCGGAAAGGTTTTCATTCGTTGTTTTAACGCTCTCGGTGAGGATGGTTCGGCCATGTCTGTCGGAACATTGGAGGAACCGGAGAGGTTCATCAAGAGTTTTGTCATCACTGAAAGTTTCACAGGCCAGGTGAACTGGCTGGAATATGGTCATCACACCACGGATTCCGGCAAGGTGAACGGATTGATCGTTGATGAGTTCGATTATCTGACCGATGCCACTGATATCTATCTTTTCCGGTTCGCCAATTCGATGGTTTCGATGCAGAATGTAGGTGAGGTCGGTGTTTCGATATTCTATGACAAGGTTGTTTGGAACCCGCATTATGGGTATATGTTCCCTGGAGACAACAGACCGATCATGAAGTATGATCCGGTGGATAGCCTCGCCACCAATCTCATCTCATACCTGTCGGATGATCGACAAGCCACCAGTTGTGTTCGCGGGTTGGCCTCCAATCAGCATCTTATCTACAATGCCGGCGGTATCGGTCATTATGCGGTTGATCCATCATATCCTTCATATTTCCCGAGTTTGGAGAACGCTCCGTTGTCCAACAGGATTGATGCGTTCAACACCAAGAACGATCTCGCTAAAGCCTCTTACAGGACGGCGTTGTCCACTGGTAAGTACGCCATGGGAACTGCGGGTAATGGTGTGTATGGATATTACTATGGTGGGGCTAAAGGCGATGTCGTCGGCAAGGCGGTTTCAACGGCTGATGTTGAAAAACATGATCAGTCGAATGACACTGTGGCCCGTATCACACCTTCAGCGCCCACCGTCAAACATGCCACTGCCGGAGTTTTTCTTTCCACCAATATCTATTTCGCTGGTGGAGTTGTGTTTGAGACACAGGATTATCAAAATGTTCCTGAATTGGACACTATAGATCAGTTTTCAACTATTTCGGATACCGCGGCCACATTGCCTGGTAGTAAGTTATCATCCAAACGGTATGGGTGCGCCGGAGTGAATGGGGATGGCACATACTCCTATTTGGTTTCGGGGAGATATCGCACGGAAGTCGATGGTATTAAGTTGTCTGATGGAACTATAAAGACACCCCATTATGGAAAACCTGTCATCGACCTGGCCTCCGCGGCCGCCACCCAGGATGAATCCAATATCTACATGTACGGGGGATTCCCCTATTATGATCCCGGCCTTGAGACCGATGTCATCCAGAAGATGGCGATGTCCAATGGGACTTGGTCGGTGGTTGACGGGACTCTACCCGTGGCTCTGTCAAGAACCAACGGGGTGAATATCTAATGATCTACGATGTGCCAAATCTCGTCCGTGTGAATGGAGACTTCTCCCCCACCGACAAACTCCGCGAATACGCCATGAATCCCGATTGGAAGGATTTCACCTCCTTTTGGGCTATCATCAGCGGAGCGCAGGAGCAGATCGGCAAGGAATCCTATGAGAGGGTCGCCAACTTCGTCCAAAATGTCAGCGACATCGATTATTGCGGACTGCATGAACTTTATTCCCTCGCCACCGAGTTGAATGTCGAACATCTTTTCAGCTACGATCTCGCATATCCGGCCGAACTCGACAAATTGATGAACATCCTCTCGATCAACCGGACATTGTTGATGACCAGCGGGGCTGTTTTGAATGACGCCACTTTGAGCGGTCTGCTCAATGATCCTGATTTGTCCATGGCTTTCTCCCTCACAGGGGAGTTCATACCGAGCGCCAACATCGCCGATTATCCTTTGTCGATGCACCGCCGATATCTCAATGTGGCCACTGTCAGTTCCACCATGACCCATGATTTCGAACTTGGACAGAATATCTTTGTCTCCGGTTTCCTCGACACCTCGTTCAATGGGTATCACACTATCGGCAACATCGTGAACGAACGTTCATTCCGCTATCCCTGCGTCGGCAATGATTCGGTGTGGACGAGCGACAATGGATTGATCGGAATCAACCGGATGGACGCATATTACGGAGTATCCTCCGACAGAGTCCTCCCCGATGATCATTATGTGACGGGGTTCATTGAACCTTCTTTGAGCGCCCATCTTGTAAAACACACCATCTATCCTGACGGTGGTTCTTATGATCTTGGAACCACGGTGGTTTATGATTCCGATAATCTGACATTGAAGTTCACCACCACAAGGGTTTCCAATTTCACCATAGGGCAGAAGGTCTCCCTCGGCAATTTCTCAGTCCTCACACCATCCACCGTATCTTTGAAGGGTGTGTACGACATTATCGATTCGGAGAATTTCAACAGTTTCACCATTCGTAAGAATCTCGGGGTCGCCAGTGGTGTCAAAACGCTGTCAGGGACTTCCCCCTACACAGCCACCGCCTTCTATGTCCCAGACTACTATAAAATGGACGCTGGGGTGTATAGAGGGTTCCTTGATGAGATATATTCCAATCCTACGACTGAGTTCGCCTCGGATTCGGCCAATATCATTCGGGAGTCCACCCACACGTTGAGGAATATCGCTTTGAGGGCTTCATACCAACGCGACACCTTGAAGAACATCATCAAGAAACACGCCATCATCGGGACAGCCAAGGCGGTTGAGAAGATAATCAAGGAATATCTTCTTAGAAGTTTTACTAAAAAAGAGGATTGGCGGCTTTACACGCCTTCGGGTTCCGTTGTTCCGGCGTTGACTGGTGATCAGATCATGGAAACCTATGTTCCCAATCTGACATACAGTCTGTTGAAAGGGCTTCGTTCGAGTGTTGTGGAATATTATGACAACACCGAATATATGAATGTGAGCGCGGGTTCTCCGCATTCCACGGGAATCGTCGGCTACACCACTGTGTTGTCCACTGTTTGGGAGTTGGTCACCACGGGAGGCATGGTCTCCTCGCAGATCAGCGCCGATGTTCCAGTGTACGGAAATCTTTCCGGCTATGTGGTGACTGGTGGAAATTACAGATATTGGGAGGGGAACGAGCTTGCGGACGCCATGTTGTTCTCCCAACACACGATGGCTGAGATTTCAGCTTTCTACATCAACGCCGGATTGACTGGAGACTATCATAGTTCTTTCAAATTCCAATCCGCCTTATGGGATATGGGAGCCGCCAGCGGTTATAATAGATATGCCGTGATACCTGATCTCACGGGAACTTTGACACCGCAATATTCATCGTATGTCCACAATCTGTCGGCGGTTCCACCCAGTGGCTGGGCCACCACCAGGACTGATCTCAGTCCCATCCAACGGAAATATATCGGAACTCTGTCGGGGGATGTACTTCCCGCCAACAGCAAGAACACCATCTATCCCACGGCCGCCACTCAGCCGTTCCTATGGAATCTCGTTGAAAAGGTCGCCAAAGATTATCCGGAGTTGCTGGCCACCATCCTCTACAGCGAGCATATATCCAAGTCCTTCTATAAAGACCAGGTGGATGTGAGCGGAAATATCGTGGATTCGTGGAAGTATTTCAATCGTGAGATGCTGGGGTATCAGACCGCCTACGAGGAATATACCAACTATGATTGGACTGAGAAGATGAACCCCGCCGTCGACAGGGATGGACCGTTTGATCCGAACGCTCTTTCAGCTTTGATCGATCTTCCTTCTCCTTTGACGGATTCGGATGTGGATTCCCTTAGTGGATATTACAAACACATTCGAAGAGGTTTCAATCTTTGGAAGACCACGCCGAACATAGGATATCAGTTGGAGGAGTTCAAAGAAGATATCGTAGGCTTGAGCGGATATAACATCACGCAGTTCTCATATGATCTGTACGACCATCAATACATGCTCTATAAGAAAAGCCTGTCGGGCGATGTGGACGATCCAGGGTCGATGTGGATGCGGTACAGGAATCATCCTCTACCTTTCCCCCTCACCTCCAACCTCTCCGGTGGAATCGAGTTGTCACAACTTTATTTCGGTGGAGGTTTCGGGACCGACATCTACAGCATTCTGAGTGGCGGTACGCACGATTTCGGGTTGTATGACAATCTGTTGTGGATTCTTGGAAGGACGCCTTCGGATTATGAGGTCGTCAGCCGTTCAAGGTCGGGGAATATCGCATCCTTGACTTTGGCCGCCACAAGCGATTTCACGGCGGGAACCTATATCACAGTCGAGGGTATGGCTGATCACACGTATGATGGGTATTACAGCGTGTTGTCGGGAATACCGTTCGACCATCCATCCGCGATCTTCGTGTCATGTCCTGAAGCCAATGAGGCCGCCACGGTTGAATTGAGCGGAATGGTCAGATATCCGGCCACAATCCAGTTGTTCACCAATCGGTATGTCAATAAATCGACTGACCCGTTGTTGTCCAAACATATCATTTATTCCACCTTCGAGAATGATGATGTGCCGGCGATCCCTATCAACATAGGCGCGATGCGGAACTTCGTAGGCTCCTACCGCAAGGATTCGAAATACGCAGTGTTCATATATGCCATCCCGTTGGAACTGGCTCCCGATGGAAGCAGGAAGTTCGTCAATGGATGGAATATCAAGGATTTGAATATCGCCGGATATCCTTCACAGGCCAAGTTCATATTCGAACATTATGATATCGACAATAAGCGGTTCGAATTTGATCATCCTGACAGGATAGTGACGGTGGGGGAACCTGGAACTTTACCTCTAAGTGGCGGGATGTATCCTCCGTATAGACCCTTCGATCTCACCAATAAATGGAGATTGAGCGTGTCGGAGGATATTGTGACGATCGCTTATGAGTCCAAGAACAGATACGCTTTGGTCTGATAGGCGGTGTTAGAAGGGCTTCGGTTTCCAATCAAACTCAAGATTTCCGTATTTTATCGTGAAACTTGATTTGATCACTGGGGCCGAGGGGTCTTGATAGCTGAAAGACAATTTTCCCAATCCCATCAGCCAGGCGTCGGTGTAGATCAATTCCAGCACCGGATTATTGAACTCCGTCAGAATGATCACCCGTATCGTCGTCATCAATCCCTCATAGATGTTGGTCGGCTGGGGGGTTTGGTCTGAAGTCCTCGGAGTGAATCCCGCTCCGTCCTCCACCACTATGTTGGAAAACCATTTGTAAAGGAAGGCGTATTGTGACAACGCCGAATCCACAAGGTAGTTGAATGTCATCGTCTTGTTCACGTTCCTGACTGGGACGGGAACGGGGAATTGGTATCCGAGATAGCTGACATTGGCGTCCGCTGTGGTGTTTTCGTTCAATTCGAATTCGCAGAGGTTGAACGAGTAGTTGTCTGTTTTGATGTTTGGATCGGCCACCACATAGGGGATTGTGGCTATCCACCGAGGGGTGGTCAGAAGGTTCAGATTCGAGAGATTCGGGTCGTTGAAACTATCCATAATGTTGTTCTCCTGTGATTATTTATTGGAAAATACCCCTATGACGGGAGTTTTTGGCATAAATATAAATAAAGACATCAACATCGAGGTTCTTCATATGAAATTGGATAAAGTCCTTGCCATGATAGCGGAAGCCGATGAGGGGATGGCCAGCGTCTCGGCGCAGGATCAATCCTCCGGCGCCGTCCAGCAATCTCCCACTGAGACGAATAAAGAGGGAAATGCCCCGCCCGATGAACCGGAACAGGAAGAAAAGCCTGTTGATATCGTCAAAGTCCGTGACACCCTCATGAAGGATTTCAACGAGGAGTCTGGCAATGTCTCGGCCGATGTCTCCGTCATCCTCGTCACCGTCACCCGCAATGGCATCGAATCCAGCGATGAGTTCATTCCTGTTCTAAGGATCAATTCCAAGCACACCATGTATGTGGATGAGGATTATGTCATTGACAATCCCATCAATGTGGTCTACAGCCGCACACTTCTCAACAATCTTCGCACCATGCTCCAAAACAACGCCGAGGATGCGACTCTTGATCAAATGACGACAAACGACGGGTTGACGTATTTCAAAATAAAGTTGGAAAACCAGAAATAATAGGTGTTCGAAATGGCTAATTTCTTCGGTCAAGTGACATCCATGTTCAAAAACCTCGTCCGTGGCGAGGATTATGAATTCAAGGAGATCACCAAGGATAATCCTTCATTCAAGGATTTCAAAGACCTTTCCCAGGAAGAGGACGACGCGATCAAGAATTCAGTGGTCGAGAATTATTTCAAGACCCAGGGTTCTGACGAGTCTGTCGGTGGTTTTCTTGGAGATTCCATCAGTAAAAGCTACACCGAGTTCGTCTATGGCGCCATTTCCACTTCCAAACCCGCCCGTCTCGCCAACTATCGTAAGATGGCCAACTTCCCTGAGATCAATGACGCCATCGATGAGATATGTGACGCATCCATCAATTATGATGAGAACAATCAGTTGGTCAAACTTAAGATAAAGAATAAGACTCTTGGCGATGTCCGTTCGAAGGAACTACAGGAGAAGTTTGAGGAATATGTCGATCTGTTCGATCTTGAGCATAATTTCTACGACTTCATGAGGACGTTCGTCATCGATGGCCAGTTGGCTTGGGAGTTGATTGTCGATCCCGATAAGAAGGAATTGGGGTTGATAGGAGTCAATCAGGTTCCCAATGAGTCGTATGACTTTCTTGTTGACAATCATGGCCGTAAGAAGGGTATCGTGGTCAAGGACAAGTTGTACAATGTGGGATTGGCCGGAGTCGGTGTCAGTATGCAGGGTGGCATGAAGGTGCAGGATGCCTCTGATTTCTTCAAGGAAAAAGAGCAGAAGACCCGTCAGTCGCAGGATAACACTGGTGACAACAAGGTTGAATCGTCCAGCGATGACGGCATCTATCTTCCGTTTGAGCAGGTGGCCTATGTCGATAGCGGGTTGTACAGCGCCAACAAGTTGATTGTTTTTCCCATATTGGAGAAGGCAAGGAGGGCTTACCGCCAGTTGTCCTTGATCGAGGATGCCATTATCATCTATCGATTGGTTAGGGCGCCGGAGCGGTGGGTTTTCAATGTGGACACGGGTGATCTTCCTCGTCCGAAGGCTGAACAGGAGACTCATAATCTGATGCGCCGTTTCCAGGTCAAGCGTTTCTATAATCCCGAGACCGGAAGCGTCAGCAATGATTACGATCCGCATAGCATGTTGGAGAGTTTTTGGTTTCCGAAATCCACAGGCTCCACAGGCACGACAGTCTCCACGATAGGTGGAACTGTTCAATGGACATCGTTGCCCGATCTTGAGTATTTCCAAAAGAAGCTTTTCCGTTCATTGAAAGTCCCGAACCGTCGTTTCGCCGATCCAGCCGTCAATGTGGAGAAGTCGAACGCCATATCCTATGAGGAATATAGTTTCGCCAAGTTCGTCATGCGCAACCTTGAGCGTTTCGCCGTCGGCCTTGAGAAGAGTTTCGAGACTCATCTGAAATTGACGGGGATATGGGAACGGTTCGAGATGTCCAACCGTGATTACACTGTCGAGTTCACTCCTCCCGCCTCATATGATCTTTATGAGCAGCAGAAGTTGATCGAGTTGAAGTATAAGAATTATGATATCATCACCAAGGATCATCCCGAGCTTTCCAAGGAAGTGGCGATGAAGCAGTGTCTTGGATATACGGAGGAGGACATCCGTGAGAACGCCGAGCATGTTGAGAAGGAGATGATTCGAAAAGCTCTCAATGAGAAGAAGGTGGCCAATATAGCCACCACAGGAAATCCCATATTGGGAATCCCCGAGGCGGGGGCGGCTCCAGGCGGGGCTCCGAAATAAGGAGAAGCTAAAATGAGATTCGATAGAGTTCTGACATTGATAAACGAGTTCTCCAGGGACGACAACAAGTCGGAGTCCGAGGAGGTTGTCGTCGGCCGGAAGACTTATAGAGGGGCATCCAACGATGTCGCGGTGGAGATCGTCCGTTTCAAGAACGAGGCCAATCTCCCGTTCGTCAGAATTTATTCGAAAGATGACCCCAACAAGACAGGACAAGTCTCCTATAAGAATTTCAAAGATGCGATGTCCGCTTTCGATTCGATGTCCTCCATGGTCAAGACTGTGGAATATATCAGAAGCTATGTCAACGAGCTTGACTCGTATAAATGGTTGAACATTCTGAAGGATGAGGATATCGAGGCCATCAAGAATAAGACTGGAACCGACATGGCCGGAATGTCACCGATGGGTGGTCCTCCTCCTGGTGGCGATCTTGGTGGTGGCGGCGGTGGTTTGGGTGGGCTTGAACCGATGGGTGGAACGCCTCCTTCCGGTGGTGAGACGCCTCCCGGCGAGGCACCTGGTGGCGCACCGGAAGCCGGTGGCGCTCCTGCCCCCGAGGCTGGTGCCGCTCCCGCACCTGAAGCTGGCGCCGCTCCGGCACCCGAGGCCACCCCCACTCCATCTTGACGCATATTCTCATAAATAAATAAAAAGAAACGAATAGGTCACATCATGAAATTACTTCGAGAGTATTTGATAACGGACGAGTTCGAGACCATCGTCGAACAGAAGAATCCGAACGAGCCGAAGAAAATACGCACCCGGGGCCCCTACATCGTCACCGAGGTGGAGAACGCCAACAAACGCGTCTACCGCCAGAAGTTGATGGAGGGTTGTGTCGATCATTTCATGAAGACCATGGTCAATCTTGGAAGAGCCTGCGGAGAGTTGAATCATCCTGATTCCGTGGAGATCAATTTCCTCAAAGCCTGTCATAAGATCACCAATCTCACACAGGACAAGTCCGTGTGGATCGGCGAGTCCACCATTCTCACAGGAACACCTAATGGCGATATCGCGGCCGCCCTTCTCAGTCATGGTGTGAAGATGGGAATGTCCACCCGTGGCGTCGGAACCATCAGCGAAGGCGGCATCATCGACAAGGAGTTCAAACTCATCACTGTCGATATGGTTTCAGAACCTTCCGGCAAAGGTTGTTTCGTCGATGCCATCATGGAGTCCAAGGAGTTCATGATCAATAGTCATGGCGAGATCGTGGAGATGGCGTATTCGAAATTGAAACAAGGATTGGATTCAGTTGTCCGTCCTTCCGAGCATGATGACAGGGTGGTCAAAGTGTTGAGGGAATTCCTCAGATCGATTTGATAGGTGTGTCATGAAATTTGATAAATTGGTTGAAGGATATCATTCTGAATTGAACGGGGGAGACCCGTGTGATCAATGAATCATATCCCGATGGTCAAGGTGGAACCATCAATACCGGATTTAGATTGGAAGTCGATTTTGACACACCCACCATTATGGCTGATCCGAACAATGCCAAGAAATATGTTTTATATGTCCTTGAGCAGGCGGTACAGCAGATCAAAGCCAAACAGTCTTTAAATCAAAATGACAAACAGGATTTCAATGACGCCGCTGGGGCTTGGTATGGCCAGTGGTTAATCTCATAAAATTATAAAGGTGGTAAAAATGGATGCGAGACTGGTAGTTGAAGCTTATATGAATATGGGTCAGCCTCCCAAGGAGGAGGTTCCAGTTTCGTCCACTGACGACATCGAGAAGGGTATCGAGGATTTCGACAATAGGGATCGTGATGATATCTCTGATGACGAGATGAATGAGAAGTTCGATTATTTTGAGGCTCTTTACGCTTTCGCTTCCGATTATCATTCTGGTCAGAACAGTCCTGGGTATAGGATTCTCAGCCGTGTCAGTCGCTTCTTTAAACCTTCACCTATGTTCAAAGGGTATGATAGTTTGACGGAAGAAGGTAAAGCCATCTATGATGATCTCAAGGCTAAATACGCCGAAAAATTTTAATAATAGGAATTTTCAACATGAAAAAAAGCGACAAAGCGTTGATCAATTTTCTTGGCAACGTTCGCCATGGGGAAGCACAGAAGGCTAAAGAGTCTTTGAAGGCCATCATGGATGCCAAGATCGATGAGAGAAGGAAGAAACTGCTTGAGGCCGCCGGAGAGGCCACTCCTCCCCCGCCACCGCCGCCTCCACCTCCTCCCGCCGACAAACCCGAGGACAAGCCTGCTGACGCTGGCGCCGATGCCGGAGCGCCTCCTCCCCCGCCACCTCCCCCACCCGCCGAGGGTGCCGATGCTGGCGCCGGAGAGCCTTCTCCCGCCGACGCCACGACCACTGATATCCCAAGTGTCGATGGCGAGCCTTCCACTGATGCCACGGCCACTCCCGATGCCTCCAAACCCGCCAATCCCTACAAAGAGTATCTTGGCGGCGTGAAGAAGCTTGTCTCCAGCATGGAGGATGTGATCGGCCGTGACCTTGAAGTCAGTTCTCCTTCCATCGTGATGGACAATATGTCCAATTTCGTCCGTATCGCCAAGAACAATCTTGACGCTTTGTTGACCAAGGTCAGTCTTGACATTGGTTCCAAAGCCAAAGGCGGGACGGCTGGAACCGAGGAGATCAAGAAATGACGAAGTTCGATAAATCCATTAAGAAGGCCTATCGCAGGTTGAGCGAAGCCAAGTTTGGGGATGAATTTCTTCCGAAACAGGGAGAGTTCACCCCTTATCGCCCTTCCGCGGAATCCGCCCCCGACAAATCTGAGACAGTTCCTCTCGGAATGGTTCCCTGTGAAGTCGATGAACATCATTCCGCATGGTTGGTGAAGTTCGAAGACGGGTGTGACATTCTCCTTCAATCGGATTATGATCAGGCCGCCTTCGCCACCAGTTCCGCCGACTATCAAGGAAATCCGATCATCACCGCCCCGAAAGATTGGGATGGGACTCCATCCTCGCTTCCTGGTTGGGAGGATGTCTCCGCTTCCGATATCGCCTATTGCCTCAGTGATTATCACGATCAGGCCGAAGGTGAGAACGAAGGTGGCGCCGAGGATATGTGGAAAGATGATTATCGTCCCGATGATGAGGATAAATATTCAGTTTGATTATGAACGAACTCGATTTCATCAAATGTGTGGGGAAAGGTCAAAGTCAAAAGGCTTTGACCTGTCTTCATTCATTGATTTCAGAGAAGATCATATCTCGTAGAATGTCGTTGTTGAAGGAGGCTGGAATGCCTGACCGCTCAGAAAAGATTCGTTCAAGACTCACATCGTTATCCTATGGCACTCTTAACTTTAAGACGAAAGAGGAGTTCGATGCGAAGGTGAAGGAATTGAATGAGTCGGGGAAGGAATTCGACTCTTATCCCGACAAATTGCAGATCAAAATTCTGACATCAAAATCGTGATGTTCGAGATACCGACTGGAAAATGTATAAATAATACTAAGACGATTTGTGTTATCGTCCAATCGACGTCGATAAAAAATTAATGGAGTTTGATCATGAACAAATTTAAAGAGATTCTCAAGAAGCTCGACCCGGAGGCGAAAGTCATCACGGAGAGCGTCCAGAACGAGCTTGTCACTCTTTTCGAAGAGAAAGACAAGAGCATCCGCGAGGAGGCGTACGCCAAAGCCCTGGTCGAGTGTGAGAAGAAACTCGACGCGATGGACGAGGAAGTCACACAGAAGACCCGTCAGCTGGTCAGACGCATCGATGAGAGCAACGCCAAGAAGCTCAAGAAGGTCGTCGAAGCCATGGACGGTTCCTACGCCAAGAAGATGAAGCATCTCGTCGAGAAGATCGATGACAAACACTCCGACGCCGTCAAGAAGCTTGTTGAAGCCATTGACGCCGATGTTACCGGCAAGACCAAGAAGCTTGTCGAAGCCATCGACAAGGATCATACCGCGAAGATGCGCAAGGTCGCCGAGCATTATGAGGGAAAACTGGTCAATGAGAAATTGGCCAAGTCCGTTTCCAACTATCTTGACGAGTATGTCAAAGATGTCATGCCCGAGAAGATCGTCGTCAACGAGGCCAAACTGGGCCGTCTTGAGAAGTTCTACGAACAACTCCGCGAACTTGTCATGATCAATGACGAGAAGTTCCAGTCCGAGATCAAAGAGGCTGTCCTTGACGCCAAGGGCATTATCGAGAGCAAGGACAAAGAGATCGACAAGCTCATGATGGAGAAGGCTGAATTGAAGGCCAAGATGTCCATCAAGGAAGCCAAGACCACACTTGAATCCAAAGTTAAAGATCTTTCCCCTAAGATGAAGCTGTACTTGGAGAGTTTCTTCAAGGACGCCGACGTCAAAACTATTGAGGGGAAATTCGATGAGGCCGTCAAGGCCTATAAAGACGAGGAAGGCAAAGCCCGCCAGAAACTGGTGGAGTCAGCCTCCGAAAAAGCCAAGGTTCAAAGCCCTGTCATTCAAGAGGGCGAGGTCAAACCGCAAGGCCAGACCGCCGTGGTAACAGAAGCCAAAGACCCGATGCTCGACATTTATGCGAAATCGGTGGCTAAAACATTAAGGAAACTGTAATCAAATGAACGCTCCCAATCAATACGTTCAACAACACCTGACCGCTCAGCACCAGGAAAACATGGTGAAGAAGTGGGAAGGCGTCCTCAACGCCGGCGGAGAGATCGAAGACAATTTCGTCAAGATCGCCACCGCCATGTGCCTTGAGAACACTCACCAAGAGTATGTCGAGTCCGGCCTCATCAAAGAGTCCTACTCCGATGGTTTCGGCGCCCAGCCCAGCTCCGCTGGTCAGGGTGGTGGTGCCCTCGGTTCGGCCTTCGACTACGGCCCGAACGATGCTCGTATCCCGACCATCGTGATCCCGACCGTCCGTCGTATCTTCCCCGAGCTTCTGGCTCATGAGTGCGTCGGCGTTCAGCCCATGAATGGGCCTGTCGGCTTTGCCTTCGCGTTCCGCGCGTTGTACAATGCCCATGGTTCATTCAATCCTTCCAATACCCGCATGAGCGGAACTGAAATCGGCTACAACCACGTTGACTCGGCCTTCACGGGCGTGACGGGCAACGCTGGTACTGGTTCCTACTGGGATGCCTTCGCGGGCGCCACCCCCGGAACCGGACTGTACGGCACGGTTTACTCCGATGGTAAGGGCGGTCCCCTTGGAACCACGGAATGGGCGAAGATCGGCGAAGACATGCCGATGTCCAACTTCCGCATGGAGAAGGGCGTCGTCGAGGCCAAAGAGCGTAAGCTCGCCTCGCATTGGTCGCTGAATCTCGCGGAAGATATGAAGAAGATGCAGGGCTTGGATGTCGATAACGAGATGGTCAATATCATCTCCTACGAAATCCAGCAGGAAATCGACCGTCAGCTTCTCGCTGAGATGGTCAAAGCCGCCATCACTGGTGGCCGTGTTTCCACCTGGTCTCCTGTCTCGGCTGACGGCCGTAACCAGATGGAGCGTATCGGTACGCTCTATACCCACATCCTCGACAAGAAGCAGGAAGTTGCCATCGCGACCCGTCGCGGTCCGGCCAACTTCGCCATCTGCTCCCCGAAGGTGTGCGCCCTGATCGAGCGCTTCCAGGACTTCATCGTCTGGAGCGGCAAAGACACCGCCAAAGTCAACACGCACCAAATTGGTGTCGCCAAGGTCGGTACGCTGAGAAGCGGCATCAAGATCTTCCGTGACACGTTCGCTGGTGGCAACTACATCCTCCTGGGATATAAGGGGGCTAACCCCTACGACGCGGGCATCATATTTACGCCGTATATTCCGGTGCAGTTGCTCCGTGCCATCAACCCGACTGACTTCAGCCCCGTGCTCGGAGCCAGGACCCGTTATGGTATTCTCGCCCACCTGTTCGGCGCGGACATCTACTACCACTTCATCAAGGTCGCTGACCTGGTGAACACGGTATTGGCTGCCGACGGACAGCGCGTCTTCTTGTACTAACCTTCGGGTTGGTGTAAGATAAGCACCTAATCGGGACTCAGTGAAAGCTGAGTCCCGATTTTTTTATTTTTCCCTTGATATCATATAAATATATGGTATAATATAATTAAAGGAGAAAAATATGAAAAGCTATCAATTAATTGTCCCTGAAGAATTCATGCGTTTTTTGAAAGTGGAAGCGGCCAAGTCGGGAGTTACAGTTAAAGATTATATTATGACTGCGGTTCGTGAGAAATCTTTAAAGTCTGAGGCAATTTCTCAGTCTTCAGGGTCTGAAGATAGTAATAATTGGTCATCATTGGAAGAACAGCGAAAAATGATGGAAAAGTCCGAAAGACCTCGATCTTCAGCTGAAGGATCGCTCTCTCATGACTGAGTCTTTGAAAGACACATTGATCGCCTTGGAATCGTTGAAAGTCAAAGCTGGCACCATATCCAGTTGTTCCAGTCCGAAATCCAAATATTTCGATATTAGGAAAAGGATTTTAGAGGCTACCTCATTTCTCCCCGATGGTGTTGTCATGGGGATACGCACTTATTATATCATGCATGATATGACTGAACAGAAGAAGTGCGCTTGTGGGTGTGGTGGTTTTGTGATTAAACCATGGAAGAATTATGTGGCCTCTCATGGTAATGGCGCCGATGAGGTTAAAAATAAGAAGAAGGAGGCTTACCTTAAAAGATATGGGGTGAAGAATCCTTCACAGGCTGAAGAGGTCAAGGAATCAAAGAAACGCACTTGTCAGGAGCATTATGGTTCTGATAATCATATGCAGAGTCCGGAGTATGTTGAAGAGTATAAATTGGCATTGTTAAAGAGATACGGTGTCACTAACAATTACAATCGTCCTGAAGTGTTAGCCCGAAGGGTGGAATTGCTTGGAGATCGGGTTGAGGAAATTACGGCTAAAAAGAAGGCCGGTCATCTTAAAAGTTTTTATGAAAGTTTGTTCAATGAACGATTGAAACAATTGGTGACACCATGTTTCAAGTTGGATGAATACGATGGTGTTCATGAAGAATATGAATTCAAATGTAATTTTTGCGGAGATGTGTTTAAAGGAGTTTTGTCCCGTGGTAAAGAACGAATTCCCCGATGTGTGAAATGTTTCCCCTATGAGCAGACTACTTCAGCTGATGAACGGATGTTGGTAGGATATATTCGAGAAATATACAAAGGGGAAGTTAAAGCACCATGTCGTAGTGTATTATCGGAAAATAAAGAGTTGGATATTTATATTCCGAATAAGAATATCAGTGTTGAAATTAATGGATTATATTATCATGGTGAGTTGAACGGTGGTAAAGATAAAAATTATCATTTGAAGAAAACTGAGGAATGTGAAGCCAAGAGTATTAGATTGATCCATGTGTTTGAAGATGAACTTAGGTATCGTTCAAAGATCGTTAAAGCTCGGTTGCGTAATATATTAGGGTTGACTAAGTTCAGATTGGCGGCAAGGGAATGTGAGGTTAAAGAAATCGACTCTGAAGCCAAGCAGAAATTTCTTTTTAAATATCATATTCAAGGTGGAGATACCTCATCGGTCAGGTTAGGTTTGTTTCATAAACAGCGTTTGGTGGCGGTGATGACTTTTTCTCCAAATAGGTCGGCGTTGGGACGTACAAATGTTCCAGATGAATGGGAACTGCACCGTTTCGCATCTATTGGTTCTTTCAATATTATGGGTGGTGCGGATAAATTATTTAGTCATTTTGTTAGAAATTGGAAACCTGCGAGAGTTCGGACTTATGCTGATCGGAGATGGTCTCAAGGTGGATTATATAAGAAAATGGGATTCAAACTTGATCATATAAGTGAACCGAATTATTGGTATGTTGATAGTTCGGGAAAATTAGTTCGGCACCATCGGTATACATTTAGAAAAGATGTTTTGGTTAAGGAAGGTTATGATCCTATTCTTACTGAATGGGAGATTATGCGAATGAAAGGATATGATAGGATTTGGGATTGTGGCACTTTAGTGTTTGAATGGTTGCCACCGGTTACTTAAACATGAAAAATATTTTTACTCTTGACTTTCTATCTACCACCCTTTATATTCCTTCCAACCCTCAATAGGCGTCTTATGCGTATTTTCGTCTCCACCTCTGACAATTATCTTCATTTGTTGAAAAAACATAGCTATTTTTTCAACAAGCACTGGCATCCTGATCAGAAGGTGGATGTTCTTTGTTATAAAGTTCCCGACTTCGAACTTCCTCCCAATTACAATATCATCTCCCTTGGGTCTAAATCCGGTTCTTCTTGGACTGATCCCATACGGGAGTTCATAACATCCATCCCTGAAGATCATTTTGTGTTCTTGTTGGAGGATTTGTTCATCATTCAGAAGGTTGAATTTGACTTGTTGGGCAGGATGTGCCGGGAGATACGGCACAATCAAGCTTCCAAAGCGGTTTTGGAGAGACAGTATCATTGGAGAATGGAGCCGTTCTTCATAAATTCCGATTTCATGGTCATTGATCAGAATGCGGAATATAGGATGACTTTGAAACCGGCTATTTGGAGGAAGGAATATTTCCTCAAGTATTTGAAGCCGGGGTATTCCATATGGGATTTCGAGACCAAGAATCCTGAAGCCAAGAACGATGGGGCTTTTATTCTACAGTCGAGGGGTGGAGATGTCCTTAGAACGGCGGATGCGATGAAACGAGGTCATCGGGCGGATAATCTGCATGTTTGGCTTGGGAAGATGGTTAAAGATGGAAGCATGACCAAACAGGATTTTGATTTCATGATGGAAGGTTTATTATCATGATTAAAACTATTGATGGTGAAATTCATTATGAGATGCGATGCGGGGAGAGGATTCTCATTAGTTCATATCATTATTCAGATATGGCATCCTATGTGGTTTCCGCTCAAAAAGATGTCTTTGACAGGTTCGGTATAAGGTTGAATCAATTTGTCGGGGAAATGACTCATTCAGAGGCTTTAGACAATATCGTTAAGATAGATAGTGATCATTATATATTTTTCGATATAGATTCAATTCCTTTGAAGCCTGGCGTGATTGATCTCGCATATGCGAATATCGTGACAAGAGAAATGTTGTACGGTATTGAGCAGTGTTGTAATAGTCGTGGGAACACTAATTCATATGTTGGTCCGGCGTTTTTATGTTTTTCGAAAAAGTTATATGATGACCTTGGTAGACCTTCGTTGAAGGAGACACCTAAATTGGATGTCGGCCAAAATTTGACGGAGGTGTGTTTGGACAAGGGAAAAGAAGTGAAATTTCTTCGTGTGACAAGTTCGTTGAATTACAAATGGCATTTCAAGGATGGTCGGAAATTTGGAAATGGTACGAATTATGAGGATTTGATATATCATCAATTTCAGATACGGGAACCTTCTCAAAGAGATTTGTTTGTCACATACTGTTATGAGATGATGAAAGAAGGTCAGCATGATGATCCGTATATGCCATGATGACAGGCTGGTGGAAAGAAAATCCATATTGACTGAAGTTTTCAAGGGTATGGATATTCCGGCATTGGAATGGATCGAGGATTTCAGAGCTGGAGATTTGAAAATGGATCATGAGGCGAGGACGGCCGATGGTTCTATAAAGAATAAAGTCACTGTGAGGGAATATTCATTATATTTAAAGCATTATCTTTGTTACGAGAGAACTGTTTCGGATGGTGGGTGGTCGGTGATATTCGAGGATGATGTGGTGGTGCCATCCAATTTGATGGTTGTTCTTGAGAGATGTTTTAATTCCGATTATGATTTCATATCATTGTCGGATCGTGGGAATAGAGGAAATTCGAATGGGTATTCCTATGATATGGGAAATATTAAATTCACCCGTGTTGCAGTGAACACTTTCACTCACGCTCAAGTTTTGAATGCCAAGGCCGCCGAGGTTTTGATGAAATTCAAATATCCATGCTCACGGCCTATCGATATTCATTTGTTCGAGAAGTTTAGAAGCGGGATAGGTTTGAAAGTGGCCTGTCTGTCACCGGGGTTTGATCAAAATAAATCTCTCAAATCGTCTTTAAGAGATAAGAACAGGGTTATTGAGGATATATGAGATCATTAGTGCTTTTCTCATCATATATACCCAAGGAAAAACTTTGGCTTGGCCAGGCATATCTTAATCTGATAGATGAATTCTTTCCAAAGACGACACTTCTCATAGGGGATAATCACGGATCATGCGAGGAATGGTGGAAGCCTATCGCCAACAGTGGTCGATTGATAGGGAAGTCTGAATCCAAGTTCAATATAAACTCCGATGCTGAAGGATTTATGGAATGTCTGAGGATGTTGAAACGGCATAATGAGGAATATGATATTGTTTGGCTGTTCCACACCAAGGGAGCCAGTCATGATGATGGATACGCTCGTCAATTTCTTAATATGTTCAGTACTCATTTTTTCAGTCTCAGGAAAGAAATTGAGCAGTTGTATGAGAACAATCCTAAGTTGGGGATTGTTGGAAATTATCTTTTGCCGAATCGTCATTCTTTCAACAACACCTATAGATTGACTTCGATTTACCCGCATTTCACATGTATGCCTATTGGTTATATGGCGGTTCACACTTTCTATGTCATGAATGGTCATGCGATTCATAAGTTTCTCAATGGGTGTCATAGTGATTTTTTCACTAAGAATATCGTTGATGAACTTGGATATGATCGTTGGTTTTTCGAAGCCAATTTTCCAGCTATCGCGGATATGATGGGGTATGATATTCAGATTTTGACTAATATTCCTGTGAAAGCCCATGAGTTCATGATGGATAAGCTTCAAGAATGGAGACGTGATCCTGTTAATTATAAGCCGGAGACATATCAATGGTGATTTGTCACCAATACTGGTTATTTTTAGTGACAAGGTGGGGGCATGGATGACATAAAAATGATGTTGAGGAAGTCTTTCAACCTCAATACTTCGAATGATGAATCTTGGAGCATTTTTCAAAAGATAATGCGACACGTGGATTCGGCTGACGATCTTGGTGATTATCTCACTTCCAAGGATAAGAGGGTCGATAAGCTGGTGATGCTTATTTTCGATCCTGCGGTCAATCCCTCGGAGGCCAAGAACGCCTTCATCCGGTTGAAGGCGATCGCCGATGGTTGGAGGGATTTCAAGGAGTCTCCCGAGGAGATAGCCAAGCAGAATAAGAAGTATGAATTCCTGTCCAAGGTCTTCCGTCCTGGCGAGGAGGGTGTGATCACAGGAATTATGAGTACTTTGAAGGTTCTTCATCCCAAGGATGAGATAAAGAATTGGACTGAGCAGGAATTGGCTTTGACCACCATGCCTTGGGGTGAGACCGTCAGTTATGTGGCGGTGCATGATCCCCAGTATTTGTTGATGTTGAAATCAAAAGGTTGTCCTGGGATGGATTCGCGGCAGAAGAAGGCTGTGGAGAGGGCGGCTGAATTGATCTATGCCGGTAAAATCGGGGGATATCGGACATGAAGGTGCTGCTGGTCGGTTCCTATAATGACACATCTGACAATATCGGTCAGTACAGGGCGTTGACCACACTGGGATATGACACGGTGATGTTCGATTATAAACGCTATCCCGGCGATGTCCTTGTCAAGACCGTTGAAAGGGATCGGCCCGATTTGGTGATTCTTAATAAATGTCAGCATTACTCTACTGATGTCATTGATAAATGTCGGAACATCTCCAGGGTGGTTTATTGGTATATGGATCCCGTTGTCAGCATGAAAGCGTGTGTGGACATTCTTGGTAAAGTTAAAGCCTGTCATGCGGCCGCCGCCTCAAGAAGAGGGGTGGTTGAGAAATTCCGTCAAGTCAATCCTGTTTCTTGTCATATTCATGAGGGGTTTGATCCATTCTTCCATAAGCCCATGGCGGATGTGATGTGGGATGTGGATGTCTCTTTCATTGGTCAAATACGGGCTGAGAGGGAGAATTATTATAAAAATGTGAAATTCACTGTGATCAGTGACGCTTATAATGAAAAGCATTCAATGGCGGTATGTCGTTCGAAGATCAATCTGAATTTCTCCGAGGGATGTGGTTCCTCCAACCGGATATATAAATTAATGGCTTCCGGTGGTTTCGTCCTCACTCAGAAATTCGATGGTTTGGAGGATGATTTCAAAGTCGGAGAGGAATTGGTCGCATTTAATAATATTGAGGATTTGAGAGAAAAGATCGATTATTATCTTCATAATGATAACTTGCGTCAACATATTGCTTTTAATGGTCTGAAAGCTGTCCAAAAGTATAGTTGGGCAACCTGGGCTGGGAAAATAGTCCTCCTATAGATGTTTTTGGTGATAAATACTCATAAGGAGTTTTATCGCCATGCGGAATTTTTATTCTTTCCTCACTGAGGTTGAGGCGCCAGGTGTCATCGACGCCGAGGCCTCGCTTTACAACTATCAAAGGCAGATATCCCAGCTTTCCTGGGAAGCCACCCGTGATCTTGGTCCCAAGATCAGAATGTCCTACCTCACCCATAAAAACTACCTTGGGGTATTCTCTTTCCGCATACGGAAAGGGGAAAAGATTGAAAAATTTCCTGTGGACATCAAATACAAGGAAAATTCCACCAAAGGCCTGTGCTACCTGGAAGGGATGGTCATTGAGATCAATTCCTTTTTCTTCGATGAGGAAAATTGGACCAACACTAATTTCGCCGAGACTCTTTCCCATGAGTTGAACCATGCGGTTGATTATGTCAACGGTGTGGCTGACAAACAGCTCACTCGTTCTAAATTCACTAAAGGGACTGAAATATCCTATTGGTATGGCAATTATGAGTTCCGTTCTCTTTGTATGGCCATGCGTATGAATATGGAATCGAAGATGAGGGGATTCACCATCGAGGGAAAAGGCGTGGAGCCGGAAGTGATAGTTCCGAAGCTTGAGCAGTATGTGGAACTGGCCAAAAAAGACATTTTGATGGGTGATTGGAGAAGGAAGCGGACACCGGAGCAGACCTCTGATTTGATGCGTACAAGGCAGGGTGAGAGGATTCTGGCCATGGCTTTGTTCGGCAAGGAGAATTACGATATTTTGATGAAGTGGTGGAAGACTCCGATCTATAAGAAGTTTGTGGAGTATATGGACGAGTTGTCCAAAGAGTGGAGAAGGGACTACGTATGAACTGGTTTAGTGGGTTGTTTTCGAAGCCGACTATCGTGATACCGAGTGTTTCGAGCGCCATGAACGCTCATACGGGAGGACGTAAAATGAAAAAAAAAGCTTTATTGGTTGGTATAAACAAATATCCAGGTTGTCCGTTGAATGGATGTTTGAACGACATCATGTTGGATTTGAAAGTGATTGTTGAACAATTTGGTTATACTGATCCTCTCAACAGGCGAGTCCTCACTGATGAGAGCGCAACCACCGCCAACATTCTCGACCGTCTCAATTGGCTGGTCTCCGACATACAAGCTGGGGATGAGTTGTTTTTCAAGTATTCGGGGCATGGGGCTCAAGTTCCCTGCACGGATTATGAGAATGAAATCGAACCGGACGGACTCGATGAGATTATCTGCCCCATCGACCTTGACTGGCGTGACAAGATCATCAAAGACAAAGACCTACATAAGATTTTTGATACCCTCCCCGAAGGAGTGAAACTCACGGTTATTTTAGATTCGTGTCATTCCGCCGACATGTTGAAGGAATTGGTTAATCCGATTCTCCAGCCAGTGGCGAGTCCGAATAGGGTCAGATGCATGCCGACACCTCCCGATATCATGGCCAGGGCTTTCGGTATGAATTTGAAGACGAAGAAGATGCTCGCCGTTCCGAACTATGAGGATCAGAAAGGCATCCTGGTCAGTGGTTGCCGCACCGATCAAACTTCCGCAGATGCATGGATTCAGACTACTCGTCGTTATCATGGGGCGTTGACATGGTATGCCAATCTGGTTCTTTCCGAGGCGAATTACAAGATCACTTATCAGGATTTGGTGGCGGCCACCAATAAGAAACTGGTGGAGGCCGGATATGATCAACAGCCTCAATTGGATTGCGCTGACCGGTTCAAGACCGAATTGTATCTTGGAGGAAAAGTGTGAAGTCGAAGTTTGTAGAAACGTTTGATGTGTCTGAATGGCAGGTGGAGACTGACACCGGCTGGGTTGATGTTGTCAAATCCCATAAGACTGTCGATTATAAGATATGGCATCTCAAGACAAAGTCGGGAAAGACTCTTGAATCCGCGAACATCCATTTGTTGTACGATGAGAAAATGAACGAGTGGTACACGGAATGGATTAGTAAAGGTGACAAGATCATGACCGTGGACGGGCCGGACGAGGTTGTTTCCAATGTCCGCTCCATGGAATCAGTTCCCATGTACGATCTCGAACTTCCGGCAGACTCGAAACATCGTTACTATACTAATGGCATATTGAGCCACAACACCACATCATGTACGATCTTCGCTCTTTGGATGACTAATTTCTTCCGTGACAAGAAGATTCTCTTCGCCGCCAATAAGTACGCCACCATTCTTGAGATCATGGCGCGCGTCAGACTGGCTTATGAATTGACTCCGAATTGGTTGAAGCCGGGTATTAAAGAATGGACGAAGGGAAAGATCGTCTTTTCCAATGATAGTCAGATCGAAGGTGTGACCACCACCTCTGATTCCGCTCGTTCCCGTTCGGCCAATGTTCTTATGATAGATGAGGCGGCCTATATCGACAACGACAGGGATTTCATGGCCTCAGTCATGCCTATCGTGTCATCCGCCCCCGGCACCAAGATCATTATGACTTCCACGCCGAATGGGCGTTCCAATGTATTCTACGAGACTTATGAGGCCGCCAGGCTGGGTGTGTCCCAGGATGGTTGGACTCCTTTCCGAATGGATTGGTTCGATTTCCCTGGAAGAGATGATGCCTGGCAGAGGAAGATGTTCGCCACCTTGAATGGAGATTTGATCCGGTGGAACAGGGAGTTCGGCAACAGTTTCGAGGGAAGCTCCTACACTCTTCTCAGAGCCGAGGATATCACAAGATTCAAAGAGAGGGTTGTCTCCGACAAATGGAAAAGTCCGCTTGAAGTTCAGCTTGGGTTGTGGAAGTTCAAACAGTGGGAGACTCCGAAGAGGAGTTCCACGTATCTTATCGGAGCTGATGCCGCCGATGGCACCGGAAGGAACAATTCGGTCGCTCTTGTGTTTGATGTCTCCAATGGCGCCAACATACGGCAGATCGCATCGTTCTCCAGCAACACTGTCACACCCACCGAGTTCGCATATGTCCTCTCCAAGTTGGCCACTTTGTATGGTCGAGCCTATATCGCCATGGAGGCCAATAGTGTCGGTAGTGATGTGTTGAGACTTGTGTTGAACACCTATGAGCATGAGAATATCGTCAACTACAGCGCGGGGGCTGGAAGATCGCTTGGAATAGTCTCCGGCAACGCTGTGAAGTCCTCGGCTTGTAGATGGCTTCGGGAGATCACTGCCGTTCTCGATATCACTCTTAATGATAAATTTCTTGTTTCAGAATTGGAGTATTTCGAGAGGAAGGATTCCGCCATGGAAGTATACAGCGCCAAGGCGGGAATGGGCGATGATCATACGATGTCTTTCGTATGGGCGATGTTTTGTCTTAATGAGAAGATGGTGGAGAATTTATTCACTGTCGAGAAATATATGGAGACCAAGAATGGTTTCAATCTTCCTTTGATCATTAGGAGTTCGGATTCCGGTTATTATGCTCAAAGGGGCATGAATGAGGGTGAGGATGTCGATAAGAGATTTCAGAAAATGGAAAGAGCCTACAAGAGTCTGATCGGGGCTGTGGATGAGAGGATGGCTGAAGAGAATAAAGAACAATACAGCCAGTACAAGGATGATATGGCCAGTGTGATGGATCAGATGAGGCAGAGTGACGATGAGGAGTGCGGGAGTTGGAATTGAATACGGAGGAATACATCAAGAATTGTTTGAAAAAAGACCTTGAGACTCAAATGGAGACACTTCAGCGGTTGAACGCTCTTAGACTTAAACCGATGTTGAATGCCTCCCGAGCGGGGGATAAAGGGTTTGACACCCGTCATTTGGCTGATCCGGGAACTTCGGAACCTACCAGATTCTCCCATGATATAGGATCGGTCATGAGGAGGGCGAGGATGAATGACCCTGATGGTTTGAGCGGTGGTGGCGGTAGTTGGAACTGAGATGCTGGGTTTTCTTATAAATACCAATGAATAACAAGGAGTTTTCACAATGGAAGATGTCATTTTCACAGCTTATCAAAAAATGTTCACGGAGGATGCCGCCACTGCCGCCACTCCTGCCGTCACCAGTAGTCCTAAACAGAAGTATTCGATTTCGGTGACATATCCGATGCCGACTGTCGTAGGCGCCGGAGGAGTTCCCCAATCGGGTTCTGACACTCTTTACATCACCCTTCCTGTCGGAGTGAATCCCAGTGGAGTGAAATTGGGACCGTTGGTTAAATCCACATAAGGAATTTTGAATATGACAAAGGAATTTGATATTGTTTTCAAACAGTTGATCGAGGATGCCGCCGCTCCCGCCGGGGCTATGAGTTCCGGTCCCATCGTCGCTGCCAGCATCAATGATCCTGGTTCCAAGGAGGCCGTGTTCGTCCTCGCCAAACCCAATAACGCTGGAGCTTCCGAGCCTAAGAAACGCTGGAAGTCCAAATCCAAGGGTGGAACCGCCTCTCCGCAGACCATCTCCACCGTCATCATGCCCACCGCGAAACGCTCCGCATTGGAATAAACATGCTATTCGACCAGTTGATGGAATCTTACGGGATGGCTAAGCCTCTTGTGAAAGAGGCTGTCATGCCCAAGGCCGTCGAGCTTGTGAACCGCGCCGACAAGACTGTCGGATCGACGATGAGCAGGCTGGGAGCTTTATTGTCCGGTAAAAAAGATCCGAAGAAAGAGGAGGATGCTAAGAAGGCCGGGATGGTTCCTCCAGCCCCCGCCCCTGTGGTTCCACCACCTCCTGGGTCACCGATTCCACCGACACCCGCTCCGCTTCCTCCGACACCTGTCGGGGTTCCTCCAGCCCCTGGTGCGGTTCCTCCAGTCAAGGCTCCTCTTTCAAAACCTGTTCCGATACCTCCGGCGGCACCGACCATAGTCGCGCCGACCACTCCACCGAAAGTATCGGGAGTGACCCCCGCCGTGCCTCTTCCGGCTGTTCCGAAGTCCGTGGAGGAGTTGAAAGGGATTCCTTCTCCTAAGAAACCCACGGTCACACCAGTTCAATGGCAGAAATCGAATATCACATTATTGCCGGAAGTTGAAAGAGAGATCAAAAGACACACCGCCACCAACAAGTATGGTGTGATCATCAATTTCAGGAAGGTGGATGACACGCTTCGGCGTATATATTGCACCACCAATATGAGTATAATCCCTCCCAGTGAGCGACCGAAAGGTTTGAAAAAGCCGCGTGAGGGGATTATGGCTGTTTATGATTTGGAGAAGAATGATTGGAGAAGTTTCGTTCTTCAAAGGGTTATCAACATGGCGCCGGTTGTCGGTAAATCGTCCGATGGTAAACCTATCCTCGGTGAGTTTGAATTCTTCAATGGCAAGGGTCCTGAAGATCTTTCCTAAAATTCTTCAAAAATCAATTTGTAATTTCCCATCGGTGTTGTATTGTCCTTTTAAAGGAGAATTCTATTATGGATAAATATGATGATGTGAAAGTCGAGAATAACACCCTTCTTATGGAACTTCATGAAGAGGCCAAAAAGGATTTCGGGATAACTGATTCCAATCTTGGAGACAAGCTCAAGATGGTGGCGGGATTGAAAACCAAATGGGTTGAATTGTGGATACGCAACCGCCGTCAGTTGGATATCTATCGGGACATGAAGAAGGATTTCAAAGAAAGATATGTTTCGGAGCATGGACGTCCTGATATTCCGAAAGTGAGGACTGAGAAGGAGGCCGCCAGCACTGATGGTATTCAGAAGTTGGAGCTTCTCATTAAAAAGATGGAAGATGTCGTGGATTATCTATATGAGACGAAAAACATCGCCCATAGTTTCAGTTTCGACACAGGCCGTGTCATGGAACTGGTTAAAGTGGAGAGTCGATAATGGATGATATAAAACCTTTTTTCACACCTCCGATGCCGAAAATCCTCACGATTGATGCGGGATTGGCCCATACGGGAGTGGCGATGTTCGGATATGACGGAAAGACTTGGAAAGTTATTGAAAGCTGTCTTTTGACCACTGAGAAGATGGCCAATAAACGGGCGGTGCGGGTCGCCGATGACACCGCTGACCGGATTCAGATTGTTTTCCGTGAGTTGAGGGATATGGTTCAACGGCATTCCAAGGATGGGAAAGTCATGGGGATGGCCGCCGAGCTTCCCAGTGGAGGAGCCAAGTCGGCTTCCGCCATCAAAGCGATGGCGATCGCCACTGCGATTCCCTCCTGTCTCGCCGAGGCCATGCATCTTCCCGCCGAATGGGTGACCCCTATCGAAGTCAAGAAAGCCATGACCGGATCAGCCACCGCCTCCAAAGAGGATATGATGGCTATGGCTTTGAAGAAACATGGAACTGCCCCGTTCAAGGATTTCATCAAAAAAGATGGGACTCCTCTTGGGAAGTTCGAGCATGTCGCTGACGCCACCGGAGTCTTCGAGGCTATTCGGAATGGAAATCTTGTGAGGATGGCAGAGACCTCAGTTTAGATGCTTTGAGGGGATTCTGGGCTCTGGATCGATACATCCTGGTTTCTCCTCGGGTGTCTTTTTAAATTTTTTTGACAAAAGAACCGTAAAGAGACGGATAATTGTTGTAAATATATAGTGAGGGTCGATGAAACTCATCGACAAGTCTGTCATCCGTCAACAGTTAGAAGCGATTCAGCTCATGTCATCCTCATTCTACTCCGTCAGGAGCTATGTCGATCTGTGCTCCAACGCCCTTCTGTTCGCTCTGAACGATCTCTATGTTCCAGACTCCGACCCTTCCGACTACATGGATTTGGACGGAGGGGGAGGGGATTTACTCCGTTATTACGTCTCACTTCAATTGAAGGATGACTACCATTTCGGTTCCCATAACATGATCGTGAACACTTGTCTCCCTTCCGATAATTGGAGGGTGGAGGAGAGAGGCGGTCCGGTGGAATGCCCGAGGTTCGTCCTTTCCGATGAGAGTGTGGGTCTTGACCAGGATGCCGCCAACAGGATATTGAATTCTGAATGGAACAGGCTGGTCAAGGAAGGTAGTGGCTCCTACAAGTTCATATCCCATTCAAATCTTGACATTGTCGATCTCACCTGTATTATAAGCGGTCTGCTTGGATGTCAGACTGTTGTCCGGCCATACAAATATCTGCTGCTCCGTGATGGGAATGAAGAGTACATTCATTATCACACCCTTAAAAACAGTTTTCATACGGAAATGGAGATCATGTTAAGAGGAATGCAGATTTTAGATTAGTATTAGGCCGGAAATTTGAAATAAAATGGGCTTCCGGTCCCCATTGTGGTAAAAATTATGATTAGTGTGGATTGTGACGTGTTCGTCTCCACCCCGGAATATGAGATGAAAAACCTCAAAGCCGGCGAACTGACGAAAAAAGAGGGTAAAAGCAGATTCGTGGCGATGACGAGATTCGGAGACCGGCATCACGGTTTCACTCCGATCACTTCGGTCAAGACGAAGGTCATCGACAATGAGGCCGCCTGCAAGGTGTCCTTCATCAACACGAAAGGTTTGGTGCGAGAGATGGTGGTCACATCGGATCATTGTTTCTTCACAAGGATGAAAGGCTTGGTGGCCGTCAGCAAGATCAGCACTTCAGATGTCCTTATCGACATCGAGGGCTATCTGAACAAACTATTGTCGAGGGAGAAGGTTCCATCGAGCGACTATTGTTTCTGCGACATCAGCATTGAGAACAACAACAGCATCTATGTCAATGGAATGTTGACCGGATGCGTCTATGACTCCGTTAAAACCGCTTGGAGGCCAAGCAGGGGGTAGTTTGAAGGTCTACGACATAGTCCGAGACATCATAGCTGACAAGACGGGCGCCTTGATGGATGAACCTTCCTTCGACAGGGAGTTTAGTCCATACATGGTTGCCCGATACTTGTCCATGAGGAAGGAATATGTCCCTTTCGCCGACTGGATCAACATCTACGGCAGAGTGCTTCCGAAAACACTGCTATATCGGTTTCTTGTGAGACATGTTCCACGGTCCGGCAACGGGTTCGTCGATTATATTCGACGGAAGAAGGTTGAAGTCAAGACTGACGAGGATGACGAGATCTCCATTCCCCATAAATAAGAATGGAGACTTGGAGATTATGAGCATCAAAAACTACGACAACTGCATCACCACGGTCGATCTAATGAAGTTCGACCTCCACAACGCCGAGAATCAGCATATCGTGGAATGGCTTCCTGAACCCATTGGAGGGGTCGTGGCGTCGTTTTACACTGAAGGATGCCCTCTGATCGGGGATGTAGTCCAAATCCTTCCTGAAGACACTACGACCACTGATTTGGTGGATGCCCCTGAATGTCCTTATTATCATTTCCTCGATTGGACATGCGACAATGGCTACACCACCCCCAATCATGATATAGTTCTGACTGGGATTGACCACAATGTGAACTGCACCGCCCACTATACGAAAAACACTCACACTGTGATTTTCGTCATAGGTGGCTATTATTACTACTATTATTCGGCTTTCGGCTATCTTGTCGGAGATGAGCATCAGATAGTTTATCATATGGAGGACTGCACCTCCGTCACCGCCGTTCCATACCCTGGACACACTTTCAGATATTGGAACAAAGGCAATAGTTTTTACAGCTATGATGCGACAATAACGCCGACGGATATCGATTCGGATCAAGTCTACACCGCATTCTTCACCTGATAGTTGGAAAAATGGTCGATTCGTCTGAAATAACAGTTGTCATACCATTCAAATCTGGAGACAGCCTCGATGAGGATTGTCTTCGATCCACCGTCTCCCGATTGAGGGAAGACCTGCCCAAAGCTCAAATCTTCATCCATTCCCATAAGCCCTCCAACGGCTTGTTCATCAAAGGTGTCACGATACGTTATTTTCCTTGTCATGACGGGAAATACCAAAAGGCTTATTTGGTGAATAAGGCTCTTCTTTCGATCAAGACCAAATTTATATGGATTCATGAATTCAATGTGATTCTCCCTTTCAAAAAGATTCCGCCATTGTATGATGATAAAAGTCGAATCTTCTTTTGTTCTCGATATAGAGGGGCGGAAGTTCATTCTTTCAAAGAATTCGGAATCAAATCCTTGTTCATGATGACGAAGTTGTTTGATTTTCTCGGAGGGATGAATACAGATTATCAAAGTGGAATTTATTCTGAATTCGATTTGATGTGCAGAGCCTCGATGAGGGCTGATCCTTTGGAGATTCTTTTTGAAGGTGATGTGATGTTGGTTTATCCGGTTGGAATAGTTCCAAGCGCGGATATTATCAGATTGAAGACGAATTGTGGTCAGATGGGTTTTTATTTCGATCTTATGCGGAAACCTATGACTTTCCCTAAAAAACCATCTCGGAAAGCTTCAAAAGTCATAGTGGAGAAGCCGGATGTCAAAAAAGAATGGAAAATTCCTGTGGCCGAGATAAAAGCTTCGGTTGAGGAATACAATCCTACTAAAAAGATCGTCCATATCATCGCTCCCGCTTTGGAACATGGGAAAGAATCTCTCCAAATAAGGGAAAGTCTGACTTTCGATTCCATTAAAAAAGCTTTGGAAAACCATGGTGATTCAGTTGAGGTGGTGTTGTACACCGATGGGAAGGAGAATCCCTACCCCGATTTCCTCACTATCGTGAAACCTCTTAGAACTTCGAGGGATGTTGGAGATCGGCGCGGACTTCCTTATTTGTCCGACATGTTGAAGGAGGCCAGGCGTAGATCGGATGGTGGAACTGTGGTGTACACTAACTCCGACAATTCCATTGTTCCTGATTTCTATGAGAAGATCAAGAACAGGAAATCGGACACAGTTCTCTTTCATAGAAGAAACGTGTATGACGGTCCCCGCACAATCGAGGAATTGCTGACTTTCAAGAACGATGTCTTCGAGCCTGGTATCGATGGCGTGATGATAAGAGGTGCCGGATGGAAGGGACTGGATGCCATCCCGTTGGATTTCTTCGTTGGTGAACCACATTGGGATTCGGCCTTTGGCGGGTATATGTACAAGCATGGCATGGCTGACAGGGATGTTGACAGCTTGTACCATCCGTATCACAGCCAGGTGTGGAATGATGACAACCTATCCGTGGCGGGAAAGAACAATCTCGACCTTTTCATGGAATACATCCAGTGCGGATTGTCAGATGTGAATCTCCTCGCCACTTTGAAGGCTCCTAAAGCCTCTGTGGTGATCGTCCATTACGGGAATGACCCTATCCGGTTGAAAGCGGTGGGGGAATGCCTCAAATGCATGGAGAATCAATGCTTTGAGGGAGAGATCGTCGTGGTGGAATTGGTGTTCGATGGGATATCGCATATTCCACCCTTGTCCTCGAAGTTCAAAAAGGTCGTTGTCACCGGAGATGACCGGAACGCCGGGATATGGCAGAAAGAGGCCATGATGAACATCGGCGTGGAGGCATCTTCATATGATACTATAATCTTTGTGGATTCCGATCTTAAATGCGGTACATGTGATTGGATCAGCCGGATATCGAGGATGGTCTATGCCAACCCTGATATGATGGTGCATGGTTATAGGTTCTGCGTTGATTCTATATATCCTTTGAATTATCGTTTTCTCTCATATGGCGCCATGGTGGGTGGTGGGATGGCTACGGATATCCCTCATAATCCCGGATTGGTTTGGGGTATTTCCAAAAAGATGTTGAAGGAGAATGGCGGTGTCAACCCATATTGTCTATATGGCAACGGGGATTCGTTGTTCATAGCTGAATATCTTGGGGAAGCGTACTCCGAATGCCAGGATTGGTGTGTCAGAGAGGTCGCCATGATGCGTGATCTCGTCAGAAGGGGGTTGAGACAGTGCCGGATAGGGTATGTCGATGAGGATATCACCCATATCAATCATGGTCAACCGATGACTTTGGTTCATTATGGCAGTAAGAATCTCATGACCCGTCATTTCTCCAAATCTATGGACAAGTTGGTGGAATTATGTCCGAACGGACTGCTTGGATGGAATGATCCTAAATGTCCTGAACGCGAGATGATCAATCGGAGAGGAGAGATGATCGACCAGGCCGCCGTGGACAGGGTGTGCGAGGAGATTTTAAAAGTATTGGAGGTATGTGATGAAAGAGTTTAAAATATTCGCACCCAGCATCATGTTTAAAGATCATATCACTTCCGCATGGTGTCAGAACGTGGCCACCATTGAAGGAAAGCTTCCTATCCATCCTGAATTGAAGAATCAAGGCATATATGTGATTTACATCGATCCGGTTCAACAAACACCTGATGACTGGCATTGTTTCGGATTGCCGTTCTTGAAAAGCTGGACACCGTTCGATGCTTCTGATTTCATCAAACCTGTTCTCGCATTCGAGATAGTCAGCGAGGAATCTTTTGGAATGTTCATTGAATTGATTTCCTCCAAAGAGGAGAAGTATAAGATCGATTTCGAATGTGGAAATATCGAGGTGTTCGGTGTGATGGAACTGGATATATCAAAATGCGAGTTCTTGGATGATCTTAGGATGGTCATGTTCGTGGGACCGTTGCAGTATGGCAAGTACGCCATCAAGGATCTTAAATTGATCGATAAGGCGGTCTGATATGTGGACTCCCAAAGTGAGGCCTTGGAATTCTCCGGTGACTGTGATGACTGGTAAAACCCGTGATGCGGTTAAAACCGTGTGCCATATCATCGCCCCGGCTTTGAATCCGGAGAATGAGAATTTATTGAAACGGGAGTTGCTGGTTTTGGAGTCGGTGCGTAGATGGAGGCCGGGGAATGTGAAAGTCATCCTGGTGTGTGATTCGCCGGATGTCCGTTTATATGCGGAGGGTTTTGAGGTTGTGGTTCCGAAGAAGACCTCGAAGGAGCTGGGTGATCCCAGGGGATTGGTGACTTTGGCCGAGGTTCTTGAGATCGGAGTCCGCAGCGGAGCCGATATTGTTTTCTACTCCAATTCTGATTGCTGTGTCGGTCCGAAAACCTATGCTCGACTTTTATGCCAGGAGAATCCGGTTGTCCAATATCATAGGCTTGATGTCAAAGGATGGCCTACCGATCTTGATCAAGTCTACAATTTCGATTGCGAGGTGAGTGTCACGGGAGTTGACGGTCTTTCCTTCACCAAGGAGTTTTATGATGGTTTTCTCACCAAGGTGGATTTGAACTTCTATCTTGGAGAGCCGTTTTGGGATGTCGCGGTATGCGGGTATCTTCGAAAAAACGGCCATGAGATATACAATAGCAGGGATTTGTACCATCCTATTCACGGGAAGACTTGGGATTCCAATAATCTGACTGATGCGGGAAGGCATAACAACATACTGTATAGGGATTATCTTGAATATGTCGGATTGAAGAGTCGGGAATTGAGTTTTCCTTCTATTAAGATGAGTGTCATAGTTGTCATTTACGGTGACAATGATGATAGGTATTATAGTTTGAAAAAGAATTTGAGTCGGTTGGAGATGCAGGATTTGGAGGTTGAATGGGTGATCGTCGAATCCAGTGGAGGGAAAAGCCGCCTGTCGGAATATTCCCGTAAAAGAAATCATAAACATATCTTTATTCAATCCAACCCGTCCAATGAGGTCATTTGGCAGAAAGAGGCCATGATGAATATTGGCGGGAAGGCCTCGAAGGGGAGATATGTGTTATTCATCGATGGTGATATCTATAGTGACAACAACGGGTGGTTCCGCAGGATACAGGGGATGATGGAGAAGTCGGCCGAGAACATCTTCCTACAGCCGTTCAGTGTGTGTTATGACACGGTGAGTTTGGATCAGTCGTTTGTGGGTCAGTGCGCCCAGGATGCGGGATATCAGTCCGACTTCCCTCATAATCCGGGGTTGGCAGTATGTCTCAAAAGAAGTGTTCTCGATGAGAATGGGTGGTTGAATTCCTATGCGATATTCGGCAGCGGGGATTGTTGTTTCCGTCATGAGTATTTGAAGAAGGACAGGGTCAATTACGTGTTTGAGAAGTTCAAGACGATGCAGAGTATCATACGGGATGTTCCGGTGAAGTGTTTTCCGGCGTATCTTGATGAGACCATCCACCATGTCTACCATGGGAAGGTGAGTAAGAATTATTATGTGTATCGTCATGAAATTATTGAAAAATTCAAAGAGTCGCTTGACAAACTGGTTTTGGTGGACGATAATGGTCTGATGCGTTGGGTTGACGATGGTTGCGAGGAGAAACAGCTTATACGTGATATGTATAGGATGAAAAATTCCGAATGGTTTGATTCAACGAGGATATTCAAAGTATAGAGGTGCTATATGAATGAAGCGGTATGGACGGGACCTGGGAGCTACACCTATGTCGTATTGACATGGAAATCTGGATGTGAGCAGTTCACATCGGAATCCCCTGTTCAATGTGATGAATTTAAAGAATGTCCTGAGACTATTGAAGATCTTGGTGATCGGATTCACCGTGCCATGAGATTGATTGCCAAATGCCAGGATGGATGTGTAGAGGATACCAATATTTCTTGAGAGTTTCAACTAAAACTGTGGATACTTTCAAGCCAGTGTATATTTGGCCTAATCCGGCATTCCCGTTCCGCATGTATTATGACGGACCGGAATGCCGTATTTTTATAATGGAGAATCTTACTCATAATTGGCCTTGGATGAAAGAAGTCTATCGAAATATCCGCCCTACAGATTATTTTTTCGTGGTTGTGGGATGTTATTATGAGGAGTTTCTGTTTAAGCATGGGCTGGAGATGCTTGAAGTTCTTGGGTTGAATATTGATAATTTCATTATCATGTGCAATGATTCCCGAGAAGGGGCGATTTGTGATAAGCTGGGTTTGAATTCCTGTGAGTTGAATCACAATGCCTGGTTGGATTATGATAAATTTCGAATAATCGATATCGAGAAAAAATACGATGCTGTGTATTCCGGCCGTTTGGTTGAAAGGAAACGTCATTATCTTTCTAAACTTGTTCCTAATATGGCCTTGATTTCCGGTGATTTATTTGATCTTAAAATGATTAACGATATTCCTCCTCATTCATATAGAAACGAGATCAAATTGACACCGGACGAAGTATATGTCAAAATGAATGAATCAAGATGTGGTTTGATTTTGTCGGAGAAGGAGGGGGCTTGTTACAGTAGTTCGGAATATCTTCTATGTGGCATCCCCGTGGTTAGCACTAAATCCTATGGCGGCCGTGATGTGTGGTACGATGAATATAATTCGAGGGTGGTCGATCCCGATCCTGAGTTGGTTCGGGATGCGGTTCGATATTTTGTGGAGAATCCAAGAGATCCAGTTAGGATACGGAATATCCATATATCGAAAAGTGAGGAAGTGAGAGGTCGTTTTTGTAAAATGACACAGGAAATATTTGATAGGCATGGGGTTTCTATAAATGCGGTGGAGTATTTAGAGAAAGTTTATTCGCATAAATTGATCATAGTGGTTTATGTGGATTATGTGAATGCGTGTTTTAAGGATAAGACATGAAAAATAAAGCGGTTTTCATAGTCATGAATAATTCTCATTTTGATATGGGGTTCAAATCATTGCAGACATTCATGGCGTTCAATATGGATTGGGATTATATAATTGTCGATATAGGTCTTTCTGAAGCTAATTATATTTTTATAAGATCGGTGTTTCCGCATGTTGAAATACAGAAAAGGGTTCCGTTTGACAAACCTGGGTATAGTATTAATTGTGTTGTGAAATTAGAATCTATTTTGGAGAATTTTAAGAAATATGATTTGGTGGCGATGCTTGACGCTGACGCTGTCACTATAAGGGATATTTCCGAAGATGTTGATAAGTTTATAAAGTCGGAAAAATTCTTAAATCTCATACCGGGATTCAATGTCGGTTTTTCGATGTTTATGAAATCGGGTTATATTTTGATTGAAAAGTCGTTGGAGATACTTAAAAAATTTGGTCCAATGCTCCTTATGAAGGAGGAGACGGCTCTCAATATTGTTTTCTATATGTGTAATTCCATGGATAAGATACTGTGGATGGAACCTCATACTCATTTTTTCATACCCTGGATGATAAATTCTCCTAATGTTCATGATGTGCGGGAAGGATTTCTTTATTATAAAGATAAAAAATGCGCAGTGGTGCATACGGGATTTCATGGACAATTTTTAAGATATGATGGTGAATTTGAAAAAATCGATGATCCGGTGAAAAAGAATCTTATAGGATTTGTGAGATATTTCAAAATTTTGGAAGGTGATGTATGCCAAAAGAATTAAAGGTTTTCTCTCCCACGGTGTTGTTCAATGACAGTGTTCAAACCTCCTGGTGTAAGAATATCAAAACTTTGGATGGGAAACCGCCCATACATCCCGAATTGAAAGTCAACGGGATTTTCGCCATCTCCATCGAGCCTTTGAAGGATATGCCGGAAGGGTGGTATGCGTTGGGGTTGCCGTTCCGTAAAGATTGGCTGGCCTATGATGCCTCTAATTATAAGAAGCCTTGTCTGATGTTCGAGATCATCAGTGAGGTTCCGGTGAACATTAATGTTGAATTATCATCTATGACTGATGAGAGATTCAGATGTAATATCAGAAGTGATCATACTGACAATTTCGGAGAGATGACGGTGGATTTGTCGGAATGTGAGTTCCTTGATAATTTAAAGATGGTGCTTTGGATAGGATCGACGGATTCAGGCCGATACGTGATTAGGAATGTCAAATTGGTGGAGAAGTGATTTTGGTATGAATTTGTTTCCTAAAAAAGATGTCAAATTGGAATTGTTTTCGGGGATTGGAGATTCCTTGAACACTTTGTGTATTTGGAATAGAATTCCTGCCTATTGCCAAAGACATTCTGTTAAGTGTTTTATCACTTATGGTAGAATACGTGATTGTGGTTGGGAATTGATGATTAAGGATTTGATTAATCGGGTGGATTATTTGGAATATGTGGAAAGAGATCAATTCGATTTGAAGGATGCATTGTTGATTATTCCTGATAATATGGGATGGCATAATTATCCGATAGTTCCTATGCAGGTGATGTTGAGGCCGGAGGAGGAATTTCAGCTGGGAACTGATAAGAAGAATATCGCTTTACAGCTTAGAGGCAATGATAGGGTCAAATATTGGGATATCTCCAAAGTTGTGGAATTGATCACATTGTTGCAGGATCGATATGATATTTATGTATATGACAAGCCTGAGTTTGTCGATGCCAATCGGAAAGCGTTGGAGGATGCTGGGGCTATTGTGTTTTCGGGAAATTTAGCTCAGTGTTATAATCTTGTTCAGAGGTGTGATATTTTAGTGTCTCCTGATTCTTGGTCGAAGTTTGTGTGTAGGACTATGGATAAGAGACAGATTCTTTTATGTACACAGGTTGGGTATATGACTCAGGAATATATGTTTCAATGTTGTTTTAATATGATATATGGGAATCCCAATGTGACGATAGTGGGTTATAAGGAGGATGGGAGATTGGTTGATAACATCAATGAGATCGATGTTGGAAAGGTAGTGGAAGTTATATGAATTCTTTATTGAAGATTGTGCGGGAAAGCGACTATTTTGATTTGGAAGGGAAGGTTTGTGTTGAAGTTGGAGTCGCAATGGGGGAATGGTCGAATCTCATCAATTGTTGTAATCCTAAATTATTATGGTTGATCGATTGCTGGGAGCATCAAAAGGATGAGGTCTACCATGAACCGGACTTCAATCTCGAACAGGATAAGATGGTGGTTCGTTATCATGATGTTGTGCGGAAGTTCAAAGATTGTCCCAATGTTCGGATAGTTCGGGATTATTCAATTAGTGCGACACGTTTGTTTGATAAAGAAAGCGTTGATTTCGTGTATATCGATGCCAACCATAGTGAAGACTCCTGTTATAAAGATATTGTCTCCTGGTGGCCTATTGTGAAGATTGGTGGGTGTTTGAGTGGGCATGATATCAATCAGGGTGGGGTTGAGAATGCGGTGAAGAGATTTTGTAATGGACATCAGGTTACCTATGATGTTCTTAGTAGATGTTCATGGGGGATATTGAAATGATTATCGCAAGGCAATATCCTGGTAATTTTGCTAATAATT
>SESF01004194.1_pt1 | contig 205127 bp, 330 predicted proteins | sample 3171521 | NCBI WGS metagenome assembly SESF01 (sample SAMN10866945, study PRJNA518727) | freshwater metagenome | biome: subpolar coniferous forest; feature: holomictic lake; material: water; isolation source: holomictic Lake 227, 6 m and 8 m depth | place: Canada: near Kenora, Ontario | collected...
ACCAGTGGTGCTTCCGGTGCCTCAGGAACCAGTGGTGCTTCCGGTGCTAGTGGAACCAGTGGTGCTTCCGGTGCCTCAGGTGCAGCAGGTCCATCAACAACAATAAACGCCTCAAATGTTACAACTAATGCAACATTCTATCCAGTATTTGTGGCTGGAACAGCCAACCAAACAGCAAGTATCAACACCACAGCGTCAGCGCTATCATACAACCCATCCACAGGTGCTCTTACAGCTACCAAAGTCTACAATGCTGTATATAATGACATTGCCGACTTTTTAGAACTGGACACTAGTGTTGTTATCATACCAGGATATGTATATATTTACGATGGAATAACTGTTAGAAAATCATCAGAATACTGTGAAAATGGTATACTTGGTATAACATCCGACACCTTTGGTTTTGGTGTCGGATATAAAGAAAATGTTGATATTACCAAGCAACTTCCAATAGCGATTGGAGGTTTTGTTCTAGCATACATTGACAGGGTATATAATACAGGAACCCCATTAACATCTACTTGTGGTGGTTTGCTTACAGAAATAAAACCAGCTGAAAAAATGTTGTATCCAGAAAGAATAATATCTACATTTTATAAGGTTGAAGAAAGGTTGTATTGGAATGATATAGAAGTAAATGGTCGGTGTTGGGTTAAGATAATGTAACTGTCTTATAGGATAGTAACCCGTTCATCCAATATACCTGATAACACCGGTTTCACCTCGGATTCCCAGTCCAGAGCCCCATTGTAACACCCCGGCTTAGTCATTATGATAGAGACCCATTCATAGAATCTAACTAGCCCCATCAGCTCTTTGGCTGACTTCTCAATAACGGGTATTTGCGCCTTGAGGCTCCAACCAGGGACTACATCTCCCAGTCTATACATGCCCCGTTTATGGTCTACCAGTTCTGTTGTGTCCGACATTATCTCCGATACTGGCTTCACTGGAAATGCAACAATCCATGTTCCTGACTCTTTCATTATGGTTTGGCAGATGTTTCCATTACGTTGTATGAGCTTTCCGAGCTTCAGATCAATACCTTTGAACCTTTGCTTAGCACTCAAAGCAACACCACGGCCCATGACACACCGACCACTATTACCCACCCAACCATTAGTGGTTACACACAGAGCATCAGCTTTTCCAATGTAATCAAACAAATCCTTCATATTTCAAACAGCTCCTTGGGAAAGAATGTTGGTTCTGGTTTTATATCTTCTGGTGCATACTCACATTCAAAGGTTATAATGTATTTATTGGTATAAACCCAAAAAGGATTCACCATATCTATCTTTACTGGGTATATTGATTTGAAATGACCAACATCTTCAGACTTCCCAGATTCCATCCACCCTTCAACCTCTTTACAAACTTCGGAAAATGGGGTATGGAGGGTTAGTCTAGCTCTTTGTCGCACCATATTAATATGATATTCTCGACCACCCCATATGGTTACACTAACAGGTTCAGCAGGCCAGAACTCAAAGGTGGTATGGTGCTGTATGAGCTGTTGAAGCTCAGAAGAAAGCATCTAGTGCTCCTTGGAACGTAAGCAGGGCTTGCTTATTCATTGGTTCTAAAAGTGTTGAAACTTTTGCCGTGAAGTATTTTTCCACCATGGTGGAATAATCCACTTTCACAACGGTCTCAAACTCAACCGGCCATCTTTGGAAGGCAATGCTCTCCAGCTTATATATGTTTTTCTTGACATATACCACCTTGGCCTTTGCTCCTTCTTCAATATCATCATACTGGCCTTCAAGCTTCAGATCTTTCAGCAGGAAACGGTAGTTCAATGCTCCCTTTACATGCCATGGAGCACCTTTGGTAGCCACACCATTGTCAGAGTATTTTGATATGTTAGAGATACCAACATTGACCGCAATCTCCTCAGGCATAACACTATATAGCTCGGTCTTGAACTTTTCCACGATGGTTGCTATTTCAGTGTCCGGTGCACCCTTCAGGATCATTTCCATAACGGCTTTCAGTCTGGGCCTTACTGCTTCGGGGCTGTCACTCCGGACAAGCTCTAATCCAGTGGTTTTCATCTTATCGGTGGGTATGCCTTCTTCATCAACACACCACAAGCTGTATTTCTTCTTCATCACGAATAGAGCTGACTTGGCAATGATCTCCTGTTTGAACTTGATGCGGAAGTCTTCTTCCAGGCAGTTATAGTGCTTGCGCTGGACGTCCCGATAGCTGCGGTCATTGATATGTTCAGAAAGCAGTGCCGCTATCTTCCTAATATACCTGATGATAACCTCTTCCTTCAAGGTTCTCCAGTCTTTTCCGATATGAGTGTCAAGAAAACCACCTATGTTGCAAAACAAACTGTCGGTATCACCTAACCGTACAGGACATAATCCTGTACTCTCTTGTCCTCCTTAGTCATATCATCTCTCCCTCAAAATCAAATAGTCCTTCTGGCCATATGACCTTATCCTTTATCTGTTCTGCATATGGACCATATCCAGACACACCACTCGGTCCAGATGCTCCACTGGTACCTGCTGTTCCACTTGTAGAACCCCATCCACCCAGGCCAACACTATGATAGAATAACTGCTCTGATAGATGGAAGCATTGGTACATATCATGTTCATCATCATGTAACAACACCCTGGTTTTGAGAGTATCAAACATTTTCTCAACACCAAGGACCCTTAGACCTTGGAACATTAGGCTTGAAGATATTATAAGTGGTAAGTGTCGTTCAATATCATGCTGATTTCTAATGATACCACTGGTTATTAGGGTGGTAACCCTTTCTAGCAATCGGTTACACTTCTCGTTTGATGTCATCCAACACCTTCAACATTTTTTCGTTTGGTTCATTGAGTATTTCATTGACATATACAACACCCATCTTTATAGTGTGTCGGGCACATGATGTAATAGCCTCAGACAGGTTCTTGTTATACCAGCGGCTATACGGAACTGCGGTGGCCCCATACATGCTGTTTAGCATTGTCTTGTAAGCGTTCTGAAGGTTGTGTAGCTGAGCTGCTTTTTCCTTAGCTTTTGAAAGATTATCGGCCCGCAGTTCAGCCAGAGAACCCTTCACCTTCTTCATCTTGTCCTTCATCTCTACCCGCTTCCAGAACAGCTCTCTCTGGACGGTGGCAATGACACCTGCTGGTTTCGTGGCGAATACCGAACCACATGGAGACACACAGAGCAGACGCTTCTCCAGAGCTTTATTGAAACTTTCCAGCTTCTTACCGATAAACTGAACCCGGCCCTGTCCTTCTTTGAACATGGTGAAATCCGGGAAGCACCGTTTCTTAGTGTATTCAATGACCAGCTGTTCATCTATACCTTGGATGCGTCCGAAGTATGTTTCCAGGCTCATGTTCATTGTAATCATCGCACTTGGATACGAGCTTATCAAATCTTCGTCAACCACCCAGTCATGCATACCTTTCTGGGGGTCTTTGACGAAGGCACCTTCATAACCTTCTTGTGAGCCACCATACATATGGGGTGCACAAAGACCATGACGCCGGAGATATACTAACAGCAAGCCTTCCAGGAGGTTGGTGACCGTCCGGTAAAACTTCATGGGGACTCTTGTAAGCAGAGATAATGACTGTACTTGGTTGATATAGCCCAGTTTCTCATCTAACTGGGCAACCCGGAGAGCGTCAATGATGTTATAGGTTACAAACAAGTCCCAGTTCTCATCATACAGACGCCTTAGGTCCTTGTATTCTGAATAGTCAACCTTCCCCTTGTCCAGCTCATGTGTGGAGACGAAGTTTAGGCTGTAGGATTCCAACTTATCAGGTGCATAGAGCTTATAGAGGTCCATATAGTCCATGATATGCACACCTGCAATGTCAATACTATACTGATTTTCTCGCTCCCACATCCTAACCACACCAATGGGACTGATCTTGTTGTAGACGTTGGATTCGTCACCGAACAGGGACTTCACCCGGTTGATAAGATATGGTATGTCGTATTGAGCAATGTTCCATCCACTTACAACATCACAAGGATTTCGGCTCATGAAGTTGAAGAACCTCAGTAACACATTCTCCTCGGTGGTGCAATGAATGTAGTCAATGAACTTCTCCTTGGAATACTTACCTGCATATGGTTTCTCACCGAATACAGTGGTCCTGTTGGTGGTATTATCATAAACGGATATAAGCACCACTGGACATTCAGTATATTCCGGCTTCCATCCATGGACATTGGTGGAACCGGGAGCCGAAAAAACCTCAATATCAATGAAGTATACCTTCAACTTCGGTGGTAACATTTCTTCATCGGGTATGAGACCATACCGCTCAGCAAGGAACTGGATTTCCGGTTTTACCCGGTCTTCCAGTGCCATTGCTGACTTGGTATATTCAGTGTAGTCATAATAGCTGTTGAACTCCTTCTTGGTGACGGTCTTTCCATCAATGGATTTGATGTCACCATCCGCGCTCGGAACGAACACATATGGAACCCAGTCTATTTTGGTATATAAATCTTCTCCGTTGACTTGTTCCCAGAGATGAACGGTAGACTTTCGCGAACTATAAAAGCAGTTTTTAAACATTCATATCTCCTTGATCTTTTCCAACCATTATAACATAGTCTCTACCGGTTGTATCCATTATACCACATCTATCAATATATTGTAGTTGTCCCAAAGGGATTTCATCATCTCTTTCTCCCGGTCACCATTGATAGAGTTGAGTATGTTCTTTTCCTTCCCTGTATCAACATGGAGTAGAATGACGAAGTTGAAATGTTGGCTGTAGAAGATAGCCTGACCAACACCATCCCTAATGTCCTTTCCAGCATCACCACGCTTCACTTCAATAGCGATACGCATGTTATCAGTGAACTCAAGAACCATGTCTGGTCTATGCCAGGTGCCGAACAGGGTGACATTGTTTACTGTAGTGGAGACATTTCCTTCCCACAGAAGGTTTTCCTTGGCTTTCTTCAAGCTCGTATCCGGCTTGTGGCCATTGACTTCTTCATACAGTTTTGCTATTTCCCGGATTAAGTGGGGATACATTTGTGCCTTGATGTAGTCTTCCTTCTTGTCCTGGTATTTGATTACATTGAAAACATCCGGTGTCTTTAGAACCGAAGCAATCCTTGTTACGATGTTCACACTTTTAGCTGTTTTAGCATTACCCACAACACAATCCTCCTTATATTTCAAATAGTCCCTTTGGGAACTCAAACTCTATTACTGGTGGTGTTTTATAACACCAATGAGCGTATATCAGTTTTTCATCATTAGGTCCTTTCCTTATCCTATAGTAGGAAACACCACCACCATTTACATGTTCTGTTACTTCATAAGCATATCCTGAAGTAAATCCTAGCGCTCTACAATACTCATCCTTGACATACACTTTCACTTCCAAAACGCTCCAATATCCAAACCCGACACGGGTTCATAGTTCATTACCAGGACTTCAGTTCCTTTGGTTTTCGTGGCTATATGGCTGGTCATTTTCGCATAGTCTTTGCGCTGGTAGACATACTGGTCCTCCGGGAACCACTTGGTCAGGTCCGGGAAATCATAATAGCTCAATATCCACTTGGACTTGCAACTTTTCAGAACATCGGCAAGGCGCTCATGGTCCTTGAGCCCAAATGAGTGTAAGATGTAATATTTCTCGGTGCCATAGTATGGGGGATCAACATACATGAATGTGTCCGGTCCATCCAATTTCTCTATAGCCAGCTCATAGCTCAGGTTCAATGTCTCCAGCTTGTCAAACTTTCTTTGTATGTTTGGGTCCTGGAGCCTTCCAATAAAGGCTTTATACTTAGGTGTGTCATCCTTAGCCATCTTGTTACCTTTCGGTTTCAACATTCCTGAAAAAACATGTGTGGATATGTATGCATAACAGACCGCCAGTTCAAGATCCGGCACATTGAAATCCATGGAACGTTCCATGAAGGTGGACTGGCATTTATCAAAGTTCTGTTGGTTCCAAGGCTCCAGCTGGCTAGCTAGCCGATATAGTTCATTGTAGTTCCTACAACTGGTAAATAAGTTATACATATACTTATTATAGTCATTGTAAATAGCCTTATTACATACTATGCTACCATTGGTAGGACTGTCGTTGGTAATATAGACCCACATGGCTCCACCGAATATCTCAGCATATGTCTTTACAGCTGGTATAAATGACCGTATCCATCTAGCCTGCTTATGTTTCCCACCAGAATAGCTAATCATTCAAACCACCTCTTGTTTTCATAGTTCATAATCAGAACTTCTATTGCTTTTGGCTTGTGACCCCTCTGGTCCGAGCTAGACTTAATATACTCCTTTCTGGCATAGATGTATTTGTCGGTCGGATACATATCTTCCAGCTCAGGAAAATCATAATAGCTCAGTATCCATCGGCTCTTACAGCTCTTTAGAGCGTCCGCCAGTCTATAATGGTCGTCGTGTCCGAAGTCATGGAATCCATAGAGGTTCTCGGTCTTCCAGTATGGAGGATCAACATACAGGAGGCTCTCCGGACTATCAAACCGTTCAATAATATTGACACAATCATCGTTCAACACATGAGTTATGTTGTGTATCTGCCGGGCCATCTTTTCATTGCTGATCTTCTTTATCAGTCCAGCAACACAGTCATTCTTCTTGTTCACCACACCACCACTGATGTCACCACTGAATGAGTACATCAAGATGTAAGCATATTCCGCTGCCACCCTGTAGTCCGGAACATCAAACTCCACAACACTCTTCAGATACCTTTTCTTCAGTTCCTTTATCCGTTCCTTGTCATTATGCCGGAAGTGGGCTAGGTGCTCAATGAACTTGGAAGTGTCTTGGTGCACACATGTCCAGATGTTGACATTGAACTTATTGAAATCGTTATATACAATGGTGGAACATTGTGCCAGTCCCGGATTCATAAGGTAGGTCCAGAACATACCACTGAAAGGCTCTACATAGGTTTTGATGTCTATTGGTATATAACTACCAATCCATTTAGACTGAACCTTCTTTGCTCCTATATAACTCAACATTTATTATATTTCCTCGCTTTTTATTTACTTTGGCTCCTACATTGTATATAATTTTTACTAAATAGTATTTAGAGGTGATTATAATATGTCCTGTCCAAGAAAATACCAGATCAACGAAAACGCTTTTTCCAAAGAAAACATAAGTCCTATTATGGCTTATTGGTTGGGTTTTATTATTGCCGATGGTAATATATACATAGGTAATAGAAATGCCTATGTTATAAGATTTTGCTTACACCCACAAGACATAGGACATATTGAGAAGTTCAAAACATTTATTGGTTCTAACCACCATATTTCATGGGACAAAGAAAGGGCGGTGTATTTTGGTGTTTCATCTCATAAGATGTTCACCGACCTTCAACAATGGGGTGTAAAGGAACGGAAAACATATTCATCCACTTCACATATCTCCAAAATACCAGATGAGTATAAATCATACTTTATCTGTGGAATGTTTGATGGTGATGGTTCATATATCGTAAGAAATGCGAAAACCGATATATACACATATGAAAGATGCACCATTAGGCAACTATCAAACTACTCTACTTTAGAGGATGTGTCAAAATACCTAAATAAACATCATAATATATCAATACCCACAATTGGTAAGACAAAAAGTGACTTTTGTTTTAGAATGGACCTTCATAGTAAAAACAATGTTATCGCATTTTATAATATGTATAAAGAGTCTCCGGTTCATTTAGAGCGCAAGTTTCATAAAATAACAGAGTTTATCAACAAACATGGGTGGTGATCATATCAACATTCTCCAGCGTTCTCTATTCTCGAATCCCGAATGGCTCATATTTCAAATAATCCTTCTGGAAACACTATAGTTTGTATCTCTTGGTAGTCACCTTTCATAAAGAACCAGAACGGAGAACCACGTCCGTCATCGTTGGTATTATAATATGATTTTACTCGGATCCCTTCTTGTTCATCATCTATCACTTCAAATCGGTTGTTAAAGTGTTCAATGTCTTTTATGAACATTTTATCAAGACCTTCTAATGGTCTGATCCATTTGACATATTTCTTCATTTTAAAAGTCCTTTATGTCTCTCATGGCTATTAGCTCCGGATTGGTCTGGTATGCTGAACCAGTCTTACCAAAACCAAAACCTGCAAGGGTTCCCAGTCCCTGTCCTGATAAAACGACATTTATCAGAACGTTCATGGTCCGTTCTCGGTCCACATCATTGTTATTGAAATAGTCCCGGATGTATGTTATCTTCCTTGACAGGCTTGCATTTTTCTTCCATTCCAGTGTTTCTTCAGCCATTTCACATGCCTGTAAGAGCCACTCCTGCATTGCTTCTTTGGACATATATTTGAGCTTATCCATGGCAAGCTCTGCAATGCCTGACACAATACCTGACTGTGGAACGTTATTCCATACACCACCGTTTACAATAATATCAACATTATCTCTTCTCGTTGCCATGTAATATTCTCCTTATATTTCAAATAGTTCCTTGGGTAGCTCGCTCGTCACTACCTCCCAGTTCTTAACATCCGTATCTCTACCATGTTCCCACCACTCAAAATCCTCACTTGGTTCATTTTTGAAAGTTCTGAAAGGCTGACCATGATTGAATCTAAACAAATCACCATTGGAATAAATCAACATACATCCACGAATATCATAATCCTTTATGAAGGTTTTATTATATTTTTCGGGAGGCATCTCTTTCAGTCTCACCCAACATTTTTTCATAGCTCAAATAACTCCGGTGGTATCTCAAAATATGGAATGGTATGTTTCTTTATTATCCAGTAGTTGCCGCCATTCCAATCGCAAGCATCATCCCATCCCTTTATTTCCCAATATTCTATACTATTGTGCCGGTAAGGCTCTACCTCAAAGACTTCACCGGGCTTATACCAGATGTCAGATGTATTCCGACAGTGTTGTAGCCACCCACTCCTTGGTTTTATCATTACCTTCATTTTATTCTGCCTCTGCAAAGGATTTTACACTATTTTCCAGCATTTGTAAACCGGAACTTCGGTTATATATTGCATAGGCAGGATGAACACTTCGGACATATGTGATACCATTGACCACCGTGGTAGTATTGTTCTTTGACACCACACCACTTTCACCAAGAATGGAACCCAGAGCATGGTTACCTAGCAGCAAGACCTTCTTAGGCTTCAGCACACCAAAATACTTATTCATCCAAGGCTTACACATTTCCATTTCTAGAGCGGATGGATTTCTGTTCTTCAAGCCCTCTACGGGTCTACAGTTGACCGTGTTGATTATAAAACAATGGTCCCTGTGGATGTCATACTTACTGAGAACCTCCATCAGTATATTATCGGTACAGCTGAATGGAGTGTTATTATTAACATCTTCCCGTCCAGGAGCCTCACTAACAATGGCCATACCTTTATAATCAGGGGTCCAGAAAGGCTTGACTTGTCCATTGATGTGTATATCACACTTCCGACACTTAGACAACTGTTTCTCCAACAAACCCAGCATACGTTCCGTCTTGTGTTCCATACCATCAATGCGGAATAAGTAGTCTGGAAGCAAGCAATCCACAGGTATACAGACAACCTTGTTCCGTGTGCGCTCACATGTAACAGGGGTGGGTATGGTGCTGTGTTTGTGTGGCTTACCACCACCACACGTTCCACATCTTAGCTTATCATAACCATTGCAAATATACATCATCATAGCTCAAACAGCTCCGGTGGGAATATCATCACCTGTTCCCACAAATCAAATCTGGCAGGCATTCCATCATAATCACCACCTTCAATACACCATGCTTTAGCGACACCACTAGGCTCAACTACCCAAGCAACCGTGCCTATGGGTATGATGGTGTTGTTTTCATTGGACCTCATCTTGATGACCTGTATCATCATAGCTCAAACAGCTCCGGTGGGAATATCGTTGGATCGTCATATGGAAACCAGTCTGATTTTTTGACGGTCCATGTATTCCATAGACCACCAACGATACGGTATCGGTCAGATAAGGTAGGGTGTTCCATGGCCATCACAACCGTTCCAGCCGGAATGATATAACCATCACTTACCCTTCTTATATTAAATGTCTTATCTATCATAGTTCAAATAATCCTGGTGGAAATGTTATTGGTTTAACATATGGTTCCCATAGTATTTTACTAGTGGTCATGCCTTTGTATTTACCGGATGATATTAGTAATATACCATCATCATAACCATCAATAACGGTGGCAATGGTGCCTACTGGTATCATACCACCATTCTCAACCACCTTGATATATTGTTTATCCTGTGCTTCCAAAACCGCCTTCTCCCCTCTCAGTCTCTAGCTCAATCTTACCAGCTTCCAGCTCAACATCCGGAAGCTTGTTTATGACCATCTGGGCAATACGGTCTCCAGCCTTCAGGAACACATTTTCATCACCGAGGTTATAGAGTAGAATACCTATATGGCCCAAATATCCGGAGTCTATCGTTCCAGGACTATTTAAAACGAACAGTTGTTTCTTCGCTGCTAGTCCTGATCTGGAACGAATCTGTGCTTCATATCCGGGTTCTAACTGAATCCTAACATAGGTATTTACTGGGCATAGCTCTTGTGGTGGTATGCACACATCTTCCGGTGTGGCTAAATCAAAGCCAGCGTCTCCAGGATGAGCCTTGGTGGGCATCACCGCATTAATATGGTCTAACTGCACTACAAATGACTTCATCTTCTTCCTCCTCTTGGTTGTTGTCTGTTCCGGTGCTCTGGTTCTGGTTGGTCCGCGATAGACCGTTCATCACCACTTACACTTGCATCTTGTAGCCACAGGTCCAGTTCAGATGCGTCATACATCCGTAGAGACCTACTGTCACTATACATTTTGATGATGTCTCCGATACGTCCACCGAGGCGATTTTTCACCGTCTTTAGTCCAATCTCAGCCGAATAAACCCGGGAATCTTCATCATCACCAAATATGAATATAGAGTCTGCGGTAGCCGCGGTTCCAATACTCTCAGCAAGATATGTAAAATCCAACTCGGATAATGACACACGCATGCCTTCTCTATTCAACTGGGTCACCGACACTACAGGTATACCAAACTCAAAGCTCAAAGCTCTTAGTTCCTCTGATATTCGCTTGACATCACCATACAGTTCACCTTTTGTTAGGTAACTAGGTTTCATCAGATTTATGTAGTCAACATAGAGTATATGGAACAGAATACCCCGTATCTGTAGTTCCCGAAGCCATGCTCTAATGTCCAATACACTTGTGGCACCAGTGGGAAACTGTTTGATGAACAGTTTCCCAGTGTTGGGATTTTCCTTCAGTTCCTTCAATGTCCGTAGTAGGTTGGTTTTTAGGTCCTGGCTAACATATATTCTGTTGATGTCCTTGTTGGTGAATAGAGCATCAAACCTTTGAGCGAACATATCCTCGGACATTTCCATTGAAGCCAGTGCAATGTTATATCCCCTCTGTACTTGTCTGCTGGTAAGGTTTGCCATGAAGGCGGATTTAAAACCATGGACAGCGGCGGCAAATATGGATAGTGTATATGGTGGGAAACCACCGGATATGTATTCATCCAGTAACGGATAGTAGCTCGGAACACGTTCTACCTGGGGATTGAACATTCTTCTTAATCTTTCACTGATGTTAGTGAAATAATCAAGTCCCAAGTCTATCTTCAAGTCCTTGGAGAGTGCTGTGTCAACAATACTTCTAACATTGCCAAGTTCACCTTTTTTTGATATGATGTCAACCGACTCAAGGATGGCTTTCTTCAATGCCTGCTCCTTGAGATATATGTTAGTCTGGTCGAAAATATATTGGTGGTTTCTTGCAACATCCAAGTCAATGGAATCAATCTCCTCCAGTTCTTCATTAGCAGAATCACAGTTAGCAATGACCAGTGACTTTTCTGGTATGTTGGAATACTGGCGATAGTGTTCTGATATGAACGTATAAATGCTTCTCCTTACGGGATCATCAAGATACTCTGGCAGGAACACAGCAGATAGAGTGGAAACAAAGGATCGGTCCACCATACACGCCTTTATCAACATTCTTTCAAGTGAGTTACTATCCATTGGGTTCCTCTTGCCATTTTTTCATACACTCAACGCTGCAAAAATCAAGCGCACCGTCGGCTTTACACCAGGTGATGTGCCATCCATCTGGGTCTATGTCTTTGGAACAAGTATAACATGTTTTCATTTGTTTGTCAACACTCATAGTTCTATTACCTCCACACCTAGTTTTTCTTTGAACCATTGTGCCACAAGGTGTCGGTGGCAGAACTTTCCTGGAGCCTCCCAGCATAGTAATATGGCATTGCATCCTAACTCATTATAAACGGTCTGAGCATCCAGCTTATCAAGCACTTCTCTTTTATAGCAGTCTATATAGTGGTCCTTATCACCATTTTCCTTATAAAGCTTGAAGAACCAATATTTAGGTGCGAGCTTCTTGTATTTGGTACCTTCAAACCATTCAGGGCAGCCACCAGCGATGCTTACACCATAAGGGTTGTGTCCGTTCCTAGCAAAATATGATGTATTCATATCTTTCTCCATGGTAGTTCAGCTATAATGGATGCTAAACGTTTCCGTTCCATAGTTTTGTTAGTACCCAGAAGGATGTTCCACTCTTCAAAAGCAGAACCATCACAACGATTTGGTGTTGTGGACCATTCCACTGGACAATGGTCACACATATTGGTGTTCGGTGTTTGTCGTCTTATAGCCTCGATACAGGCAAAACAAGTGTTTCTATACACATCATGACACACATTCCATCCTGGCCAATCCTCTTTACGAGCCCCTGTTTCCGCACACCATCTCCATAGTTCTCGGTGCAGTTCTTCATTTGATGTGTTCATATTTCAAATAACTCCTTGGGTAATGCAACCACCTGTTCAGGCTCCACATGGTCTTTTCGGACAGACCAACCATTTTTCATCCAATAGTTGGTACCATCATCATCACTACTATCTATTACACCAGTTTCAAACATATTAATGTTGTATCTTACACCATTGGTAAATCTTATACCAATCCCATATTCGACCTCCTTATCGTTCATAAACCAATGGTCCTTACCATCTTGGAGAATGTCCCATATCCATCGTTTAAGTCTCATAACTTTACACACCGCAACACAATATCACCCATATAACCACATGACCCTCTCATAACACTAGAGCTAATAACAATGTATTCCAAACCATTGTATTCAAATCTAGTGTTCACCATGCTCTCACCAAAAGCCTTTGAAGCGGACTCATCCCAGTGGTTTGAGGTGTTGTTCAACACTATCTTCAATAGTTCGCCGTTTTTCCGTTCAATAATCATATCACACCTTCACATACTGGCTGCATGATAGGATGTCGGTTTTGGAGCTCTGCTTACATTTGTTTTTGCAACCCAAGCAGTAACTATTCAGTTCTTTCCACCAAGCTTTCTCCCAAGCCTTGACGCTCTTGGTGTCTGGGTTTGGTGCCTCAGCATAGTAAATGTAAAGGCTGGTGCAACCCAGTGTGTCCATAATGGTCTTGGCTTCCTCGGTTGATTTAGTGAGTTTCAGCCAGTTGTTCAGCGTAATGAACCCCTGGTCCTTCACATCAGCCAGTTTAGCTAGTGACTTCTTTTTGGTAAGATTGCCCTTTTCACTAATAGTGGCCATCACCCAGGACCCCTTACCTAATAACTTTCCTACTATTATTGTTCCAGCAGGTATCATCTTACATGCCTCCTTATATGGTCTGTGTGTCTAGCTTATCTACACCATTGATGCCTGTGGTTACCAAGATGTTAGTGTCCCACATTTCTTGTTCATCAATCTGATCATTCTCAACCACATATTCTACTTGCGCTTTTACATTCTCACACAGGTCTACAAGATACATATCCACCTTTTGTCTCAAGCAAATAGCCGAGCAGAGGTGTAAATTATTGCCATCTATATGCTTGGTGCTCATATTTACATGGTAATCTAATCTTCCAGTGGTGATTCCGTAATAGTTGCGGTTCCAAGTATCAACCGCTCCTATCTCTTTACCACACATATCACAAACAACCGTATTTTTTATCATATCCCACCTCATTTCTTCATTTGAACCATTATAACACAAAATATTACAAATGTCAAGATTTTGTTTACAATCAATAGAGAGTGTGATAAATAAAGTATATGGATAAAACAAGAGACCAGATTATGGAAGAGCTGTATTCAGAGCATCCTTTGGACACCATCTGTGCGTTCTCCGAGCTGGACATTCATGAGAAGCTATCTCGCCATTCACAGATGGTGGTGAAGTATACCGAGCTACTGAATACAGAGCGTGCGCACTTAGACCGGGTGACTGCTCTCCGGGATAAAATAGCTGGTGAGCAATATGACCACTACCGCTGGAATTTTGACAAATCACTGAAGCCTGCTGAGATTTCAACATACTATCTACCGAAAGACCCCAAGGTGATAAAAGCCAACACTCTAGTCCAGCGCCAGCAATGGCGCGTAGACTTCTTCTCCATGGCGGTAAAGGCTATCAACTCACAACAATGGAATATGAAAAATTTTCTTGAGGCCCTCAAAACATGATAAACATTAGTCTTTATGACAACCTAAACATCCAGTTTGAGTGTGATGATTATTCATTCATGCGCGCTCTGAAGGAAAACTTCACAGACTATGCAACGGGGTTCTTATGGAGCCCCAAGTTCAAGGCAGGCATGTGGGATGGAAAAATCAGTGTGTTCAACTGGACCCACAAAACATTACCTTACGGATTACTACTGGACTCTATCCGGTTCATCAAAAAAGAGTATCCTGATAAAACATTGTCAGTGAACACCAACGTCTCCGGACTCTTCAAAGGTAATACAATATCACCAAACTATGATTTGAATCTCATTCCAAGACCTTACCAGGCTGACTGCATTGAATCTGCCTTGAAATATTCCAAGGGTCTTATAGTTTCATCGGTGGCCAGTGGGAAAAGTCTTCTGATAGCATACATCATTAAACACCTTCTGGATAACAAGATATGTAAGAAGGCTCTCATTATCGTGCCCACCATACAACTAGTTAGTCAGTTTTATTCAGACTTACAATCATATGGTCTCACCAAATACACGGTTGGTAGGGTATGGGCCAAGGAGAAAGAGTTCGGTTCCGACATCATAATATCCACATGGCAGACTATCTCCAAACATCCGGAGATACTTGCCACCATTGATTGTGTGGTTGTTGATGAGTGCCATATGGCGCAAGCTCGGATTATCAGTGCCACATTACAACACTGCACCAGAGCCACCTACAGACTTGGTTTCACTGGAACACTTAGCCCCAGTAAGCTGGACACCTGGAATGTTCAAAGCTACCTTGGACCGGTTATCAGGACTTATGGTGCTGGTGAGCTGTCAGACCTGGGTTATGTGTCCAAGTGCAACATACAGATGTATTCCATTGAATACACCAATGAGTTTGAAGGAACCTACGCTGAAATACAAGACGCCGTGTTTAACAACCAATACAGGCTTGGACTCATTGCGAATATTGTTAATCAAGCTGATGGTAATGTTCTATTGTTGGTTGGAAAGGTGGAGAAAGAAGGGACCGTGCTCAGAGACTATCTACATAACCATCTAAAGGACCGTGAGGTAGTCTTCATCTATGGTGCCACTGAAAAGGATGTTCGGGAAACATGGAGAAAGGATATGGACAAAAGGAAGGATATTGTCCTTATTGCCACATATCAACTATTCAGTATGGGTATCAATATACCAAGCTTGAAGCACTTAGTCCTTGCAGCCCCATTCAAGTCAAAGATACGAGTTCTCCAGTCTGTAGGACGGACACTTCGTCTTCATGCTGATAAACCAGACGGTGCTTATGTTTATGACGTTCTGGATGAAACGAAACATTTTTTTGAATCTGGCACTAAGAGAATGCGATATTATGCTTCCGAGAGATTCAACATTGTTGAACATGAAATGAAAGAGGGTCAACCCTTCATAGGTTGACCCTCTGGTCCCTTACCTATCCCGAACTGGGAAACTCATTGGATCACCTACCCACCTGTTCTTCTCCTTCCTTGCTTCTTCTGTAAGACCTTTTACTTTTCTCATAATAACACCTCCATGTTAGAACTTTGGTTTTAAAACGATTACGGGTCCTGCTTCCTTGTGAAACAGCACCAATCGTTCTTCTTTGTTGATTTGTCGGATTCTCATAATCTGATACCTCCTTCTTTGTTTTCTAATAAGTATATATCATTTTATGCAAGTCCGGTCTATCAGAGTTTGTCTGTTTGGAAGGGTTATTTTTGATTTGTTTTGGGTAGGTTGAATACTGATGGTGATGTCTAACGGTTATAGAACCAGACCATGTTGTGTGGGTTCATCAATACTTCTTGGTTGATAAGGTAGTAGTGTTTACATTTGAAGCTGATTTCATTGCCTGATTTAAGTGCACCTATGATGTCTTTATTGGTGAAGGATTCTAGTCCTGAAATCAGATTCTCTTGGTATTGTTTTACCAGTCTCCGATCATCTTCGTCTTCCTCATCCTCTATATCGGTTTTAGGACTCAATATGAAATCTATGCATTCCAACCATGCGTCACCATCACCTAGATTAAGGTCCATAAACTCTGTGGACCACACATACTTAAATCCATTTGGCACAAAAATGACATATGGATTGTCAAAGTTGTTATTAACATGTTCAATGTCCGATGTGGCAAACACGCCATTACGTGCTCTCCAGCCGAACATCTCTTGGAACCGGTCATCCAGGTAGTTCTTTACTTCCCAACCCATGGCTCTAGGTTTCCGTTCCTGCCGAGCTATCTTCTTGGTCCACGTTTCTATATTTTCTTCAACACCACGGAAGAAGAACTTGTTGTATTTTTTATAGAGTTCATACATATCAGAACATTCATGGAGTATATTGGAAATAGCGGTAATGTCTTCCTGCTCTATATCACCTTCATCCATCCACTCAGTAAGATAGGTTTTCAATCTTGTCATAGCATGTTCCTCAGTTTTTCCAAGTCATTTATTCTGGTTTTTCTTTCAGTACGATACAACAGGCAATCACCTTCAGTCCATACTTCACATCCATCATTCATTGATTGTCCGGATTTGATAATCTCAAATCCGTTATCATCTGGGTCTAATATTTTATTGAGATAATCAGCAACAAAGTTTTCGGAATCATCATAGTCACTGAAATGATTTTCAATATTACCTGTTTTTATGATTTCCTGTTTCACCATTTCTTGATATGTTTTAGGTATATCATTATCCCAAATCATGTGTAACACATCATTAAAATCATCTAGGTTTTCTATATGCCTTATATAGAGTTCGTGAAATGAAAACCATATATCATAGTTTGGGCACACACCAATCTTGGAACCGTTCTTTGGTAATACTATGTAACGACCACCATACCGACTTGAAATCATATCCAAGTCACTACCACACACCACACTTTTGGACCTCTTGGGGTAGTTCTTCCAGCTTAGAAGGTTGTCTAATAGCAAGGTATAGAAGTTATATTCGGCATATGCCGACTCACGCTCAAACTGGTTCGGCCTCACAAAAGCATACTTATCATTTGATGATTTAATAGCTCTATATATAGGGTTCTCCAGAGCGTCAGAATGTTTGGGTAGTTTTTTCCGGAACGCCTCCTCTGAAATCTTTTTTGATCGTCCTTCGGTCATATAGTTGAATAGTCTCATGTATAGAACGCCTCCAAAATATCCTCTTCAAACTTCCTTTCAATGAGATAATATTCATCACATTTGAAGCACATTTCCTTTCCGGACCTGATTGCGTCCCGGAGACCCCTGTTAGTGTAAAGTCTAACAATCTCCTGTGGTGTGTAGTTCTCTTCAAAGTAATGTTCTACAAACTCATTAAAGTCCATCTTGGTGATTTCAAGCTTATGGATTTTTTCAGGGTGTTTACTGTCCGGCAGTTCATACTCACCTACCTTGGTAATATCTATCTCCATCATCTCTTTTTCAGCAAATATGTGATAGAGAAAATATCTATCAATAAGTAGTTCGTCATCAACATAATATCGCATCGCATCATAATCATTGTTTTCATAATAATCTTCTAGCTGCTCTGTAGTTTGCATCATACCATTCTCAAAATAATCAGCAAACAAGTCATCAACATCAGGACTCCAAACGAACTCAAACTTTCCTATTGGCATGAAGATGTAGGGGTCTGGTCCATGGTGGTATGCCCTAGCGGAACCCACGTTTGACGTAACAAACACACCGTTCCTTACCTTCCAGCCGAACTTCTTCTTGAAGTGATAGTTCAGTTCATCATGTAGGTGATTCGGCATGTCTTTAGGACGGCGGTTATCCAGCCTGGTCTTCCGCTTCTCTATAACATCAACCATATTCTTGGTTCCCCGGTATAGTAGTCCTTCTGCTTGTGGATCCTTGAGCCACAGGCCGCAGTTCTCCCTAATCTCGGAAAGAACCATCTCCAAGTCAGTCTGCTTCGCTTCCCTGATGTATCTACTTAGTTTTGTCAATACCCTTACCTACCATTACCGTTATAGTCGTTGTATTTATATTCCGTTCGCTATCATCCAAGAAGTCATATCCGTAATCATCACAAGTATCAATGATGAAGTTTATGACCTCAAAGAAGTCCATGGGAAGCTCAAATGTCAGACGACCACTTCTCCATGTTACCGTTATTATCTGTTCATCTAGTGGATACACTTCCTGGTCGTAGCTCCGGAGCTGTATCTCACCACTTCTTGGTTTGGCAAAAAATCCTTTGATGTCCTTCTGTTCCTTGTTGCTCATATGAACGCTTTCCAACAATAAATCTTCAATCCTTTCTGTTATAGTGTCCTCTGTTTTGGTCTTGCTATACTCCGTGTATTCATTGAACTTCACACTAACACCTCCATAACACTTATTATTTATCAAAATATTTCAAAATAAAAACTTCAATCCGTGCAGCACTGAACATCAAACACATCGGCCTTGCCGATCAGAACCGAGTAGGGTGGAGCTCACCCGAATTGACGCTTGGGGAGACTATAGCATTAGTTCAGTCTAAGAACCAAGAACATCAAGCCTTAGTGGTTGGATGATGCCCATTGAACTTCATAACATTTCCTACACACTATTTATCGTATTTTACCGTGGAACGGTATTATAATACCTTCTAGCTCACTCATTGTATACACTTCCGGCATTAGATACTTACAGCCGTTCTTCCGCATTAGCTCTATGGTCTCCACACCGATTGAATTTCGCACCGGACCATCATAAAAGAAGCTCATCTTTTTGAAAAGTTTTGTAATCACTTCATCCGTAAGCTCCCCAGGTTCATTGTTAACCTCAAGGAACAGACCAAACCTGGCTCTCAGAAATGGTTTGGATTTTTGTAGCCACTCATACGCGGATATTATTTCGTTCTCCGGGACTTTTCTGGACCTTTTAGAAGCCCGTTCCAGAGAAGTCTCCAGGCTGGTATTAACATATATCATTGCTGTGTCATAACCTATGGACTCAAGTATTTCGGCTCGTTTGATTGTCACTTCATGTTTTTTGGATGTGCAATCAATAGCGAGAGGTAGTAAGCTATTGACATATTGAATGAGCTGTTTGGTGGTCTGTTTGCGCGAGCGGTCAAAGTATTCCTTCTCGTAGTTGTGGCCATAGTATTCTACAAACCTATCTATGTTCACGATACGAGGCTCTATAGATCCAGATTTAACCTTGGATAATACATATCCTTTACCTGAACCACCAGCACCAGCTAGGAATACGGCCTTGAAGATGCCTCTGTCTAGAATGGATTCATTCAGCTCATAGTTCCGGAGGTCATTAAATAATCTACTCATGTTTACATTCCCAGAATATGTGTTATAATGGATTTATCCGAGGGAGCGGAGAAGATATATAATAATGTATATGTAGAGACTATAGAACAAAGAATAGTTAGATGATACAAGAGAAATACACTCCTTTTAAACTAGAATAATACTCCATTACACACGTATTTATGAAGATTGAAGGTATTAAAAAACCTCTACAGAAGAAATATCCTGTAGAGGTTCATTGTTAGTTATGAGTTATAGAACCGAATCACTCATCCAGTTCTGATACCAGTTTGTTTTAGATAGAGGGGTGGTAATACGTTCATCCACCACTTCCTCAAACACCTTTTCATCCAAATCCACATTCAGATCCACCACTACCTTTGCTTCCACCGTTCTCAATGCACCACAGGGTGCATTGAGTCTGGCTTGTGCCTTCATACCGTTGTTGGCTACTACGATGGAGATGTTGTGGTTCATATTGATGTAGGCATCATCAGTCCCGGAGAAGAACGTTCCCATACCATGGTGGCTGTGAATGACACCGATGATGGGCTTGTCAGACATCGGGCTATCCTTATCAACATTAACGCTTCCAGTCGTCACGGTCTGGCTGGGGATGAACAGGTCATTCACAATGAAGTTTTCACCCTGTAGGTATGCAAGCCACTCAAGGTTTGCAAACTTTTTCATCAAGAACGTGATCTTCCTTTTGACCAACGGACTGATTTTTACGGTAATGTTGTCTGGAACCTTACTACAGGCTGTAACCAGGTCCAGCTTACATTCCCAGCTATCTTCCTCAAGCACGGGAACCTGAGCATTCATCTTATTTTCCTTCGTAAAAGGCTGTTCAACTCCACCGGAAATCAGAATGGGACTTGTATCCCTATCAACTTGACCACCCACTCGCCGGATGACCGTGCCCCTATTGAGATTGGGAAACAAAATATCATTGGTGCTCTTAATCCTTACTCCTGTCATTTTATTCCTCCTTCGTTTTCTGCTCATTTGTTTATAAAGAGTCCACTAAGGTCTGTGGACATTTCCTTTCCACTGTATTTCAGAACCTTCGCTACCGTCATACTTGCCACAACAACACTTGGAACCACCCAGCTCGGAATGATGGTGTATCCATCAGGTGCTTCACCCCATTCAGCCACCGAATCATTGATGGACACATGGGTTCCATTGTAACCGGCCTTGATATACTTGGCGTTCCGACCCTTTGCGATGTCTTGATGCTTCAACTGGGCATCAAACTTGTCGGTACAGTCAATAATGAACTTGGTGTCATTGGGAATGGTGTGTTCCTGTGCGATATAAGGAAATGCAAGGCACTTAATGTCTTCCCGGATTTCCACAATGGACATTTTGGTTGCTTGTGCCTTGTTCTTGCCCAACCAACGGTAAGGAAGGTCCAGTCTGTTAAGGTTATGTTCCTCCAGAACGTCCGGATCAAACAGATAAAGCGTCTTGACACCAGACATCGCTAAAAACTTTGAAACCCAGTAACCAACCCCACCTGCACCCAGAACGGCCATAGGCTTCTCCAGGTTCTCCAGCTTCATACTCTCTTGTCTATCATATAGTCCCATCGTTACTACTCCTTTCTAAAATGCTGGTTCATCAACAGACCACACATCCCCACCAGTAACAGGGGTATCAAAGCCTTGCCGTCTCATTTCAGGTGTTACTTTCGTATCAACCTTTGGTGTTGTAGTTCTTGCAGGCATTAGATGGTTCTTCAATGTTGCAATCATCGGTAGACCCCTTGGATTAGACTGGGCAATAGAGTCCCCATTGATTTTCTCCAGAACAGCCTCAGCTTGACGAGCGATGTTGATAATGTCGTCTGGATTGTTCCAAGTGACTGGGTGGTTCCAGTATCCCCAACAATCTGTGTTAGAAGTCATCATGTGATAGTGTTGAAAAGCCTGTAAGTCCTGAACCCGTGTAACATGGACACTAAGAACCTGGTTTCCTCTGGTCTTGATAACGAAAATGATTGGGGTCATAAGCTTCTTGGAGAAGGCAAACTCAATCTCCCGTTCATTATACTTCTTGGGCCAGTAGAGTCCACGAACATACCAAATCAGCTCACCACCGTTTCCTTTTGTGATGGTGACACCTTTTACAGCGTGTTCCCACCTAACTTCAGGCATCGGTGCAGCATTGTGAAGCCTGTCTTCCAGAACCTGCTCTTTCCGTGTGTATTCATCCTTTACGGATTCAATCGTGGAAGTCATTTCCACCATCTTCTGGTGTAAGTAGTCTTGAATAGCCTTGAGCCGGTCCTTAATCTTCAGAACCAGTTCTTCCCGAACTTCCTTCTCTCCGGGAATCGGAACATCTTCAACAACCACGAGCTTACATGTCTTACCACCAAGCCTTACAGTGACTTCTTGTAACTCCAGCTCGGCGGGATTGAAGTCCTGAACCTTCAAGAACATGTCTTCCTTTAGTTTATCAATCTTAGCCAGTTTAGCGTCCATTGTTTATTTTCCTCGTTGTTTTTCTTTCATTATATCACAAAAGTTTACGGTTGTCAAGATAAAAAATAGGGTGGATGAAATGAATCATCCACCCTATTTAGGTCTGGAGAAGCCCGTGTTTAGACGCCCGCCACATCATATGCGGATAACCTTACGGTGTCACCCTCTGTAAAGAGGTCCGGTGCCTGGCTGGGTTTGACTTCTGCGCCGTTGAGATAGACCCGGAACTTACCAAGCCCGGCATCTCTGGCGGTCCTGATAATGGTTTCCTTCATGTTTGCACCCGGGGCGACTTCCATCAGACCACCGTTTACCTCAATGAAGGTTCCGTTCTGCTCGTCAGCAGTCCTGAACTGTCTTTCGTCTGTAGCATGCCACATTTCATCGTTCATCTTTCTTTCCTCCTATTTGGTTTTTAAACATCTTTTGTTTGACTTGATAAAATCATTATACACTATTTAGTTTTGTTTGTCAACATTTATTTTAAATATTTTCTTAAATATTCTCACGTTGTGACATGATGTAATATTTACTTGTTCCATCAGTCTTTTCTGCTGACACCATACCCATCATAATATCACCAACAGGGGCGGATGATATAGCCAGTTTGAAGTCTGCATACTCACTATTCACACAGCTCATAAGATTGATAAAGTTCTTGTAGTTGAAGCAGAGGTTGATGTTATCTCGTTCCACATCAGTAATCTCCATCTTTAAGCTGTTGGAGAAACCTTCTTCCCGGTCAGTTGTTTCCATATAGAGGAAGTTATTCTCCACATTGAAATACACCTTGCCGAAACGTGTTCCCACCTTCTTTATCTTGGTATATGCCTCAATGAAATCATCATCCATCATGAAGTCTACGAAGCTACGAATATTAGGATTGACCCCGGGCCTGGTGAACACTGAAACTGCTTGCTCCATGGCCATCCTGACGGTTGATTTCTGTTTACCCAGTTTCAGTGTTACAGCATTGTCTGTCTTGACAAAATCAATCTCCGCACCATCCTCAAATAGATTGAGGAACGGCATGAGGTTCTGGTTGGGCTCCACAAAGTTTAGGGTATGTTCCCCTGTAACACCTATGAATACATCATTGGGTAAGTCCAGTAACAGGATAGCCGAGCTATCCCTGGAAATCATCTTGGACCTGATATGGTCCGGATCATAGTTGATTTGCACACTATCCAATGACATATTCAAGGTAGCTTTCCTGATAATAGTTTTGAAACCACCCACTTTAACTTTCACTTGAACAACCTCCTATAAAGTTTTGCTTCTTGTTTTGAGTATCCGTAGAGGTCTTGAAGCTCTTTTGGATCAAACTTCTCATCCTTCACCTTCTTGGTCCACTTGAGGAACCGTCTTCCCTTTGGTATCTTACTGAATAGGTAGTTATACACCTGTTCATCGGGAAGATTATACAACATTTCATTCAACTTGTCAACTATCGGAAGCAAACTTTCATCATGTGACAACCAAAGGGCCAGCATATGCGGCGATGCCGTTTTGGGGCAATATGGTAACGTTGTTGTCTTGTTGTATATCTGGTTCAGATAGTCAAATATGGTTGGTGCTCCGGGATCTTTAGCCATTTTTCACACCCTCTTTATACTTCAACCATTCTTTCTCTATGCTGGTAAGGAAAAAGGCTTTCTTTTCCATCTCTTTTCCCAAAGTCTTTCTAAGGTTGTCAAGTAAAATCTTAACATTCCTTTGATCTAAAGGGTTTGTTCCATCTGGTAATAAACTCATTAGATCACCTTATCTTTTATCATCTTCATCACAAAGCTCATGAAGTTTATTTCCTTAATACTCACCGTGCTGTCCCGGTATAAATGTTCACCAATCAGTATGACAGCATTTCCTACATCATTAAATTCTCCAATATTATTATATAAGTATTCATATAGGTCAGGATACCTTACAGCATTGCTTCTAAGGACTTCCCTGAGCTTGTTTGGGTCTTTAGCCTTCATAGCTTTTAAAACTTCAGCATAAGTATCATTATTACCAATAACCGTAATCTTCTTCAGCTCTTTGTTAGTAGTATTGAGCTGGAGCGTATTGATGATGCCCCGAATGTCAGGATACAAGGCTTTCACAACATCAACCACTGCCCTTTTGTCATGAACCTTGACACCTTCTTTATCCAAAATCTTCATAACGAACTTGAAGATGTCAGTAGCAGGTGGGTTGTCCAGACGAATAGGTTGTAGTCTTGACTTGATGGCAGCAACAACTAGCTGGTCATAACAAGCTGGGAAGTTGTCATTGTTCACCAAGAAGATGAACCGAGTCATTCCATATACCTGTTCAATCAAGTCTCTCAATGCAGCCAAAGCGGCAGTGGATAAAAAGTCCGCTTCATTCAGATATACTATCTTTATAGGGCTGGTGCCCATACCAGTAGCAAAGTTCTTTATCTTGGTCCGAACATTATCCACCGATGTTTCATCAGAACAGTTAATCTTGATACAATCAGGATTGACGGACCGCCTAAGTATGTTGAAGAATGTTCCTTTACCCACCCCTGGAGGTCCAGAAATGAGAAGATTGGGAAGCTCAATAATAGCCTTCTTGAGCTGTAACTTCACCTCTGCATTAAGAACCATATCATCAATGTCTTTTGGTTCATGTTTTACACACCATATATCAGTTGACATTATTTCACCTTTCCAGTCATTTCATATTCTTCAACTTGTTTAACCATCACATCTTTGGACCTACTCAACATTTTTGAATACTCCGGAAGTCCCTGTTCCTTGATGGTGCCCATTTCTTCAGACAGCTTCAATGTCTCCAACGCAAACAGAGCATCGGCCAGGTTGGATATTGTTTCATATGCTTCCTGAAATCCGAGTTGGTTTACATCATGTGCAGTGACACTAACACCAGGTCCGATGGATGAATAGTTTCCAGTGTTGATAGTGGCTTTCCGTGAAACACTTATATCTAACTTCATTATAACACCTTTTCCTTTCATTGTAAATAAAGGGGTGGAGACAATCTCCACCCCTCACCGAACCTTTACTCCGCTTCTTCATCAACCTCAACATCAAGTCCTTCTGCTTCCAGAAGCAATGCTTTGAGGTTGTTTGAAGCCTTGAACTTCGGAACATACTTCTCCGGAACTTCAACTGCCTCACCGGTCTGGGGGTTCCTAGCCGTCCGAGCTTCACGCTTGATTGCTGAGAAGGTCCCAAAACCAACCAGGCTCACTTTACCTTCAGTGACAAGACCTTCTGTGATGCCGTCCATGGTTGCTGTTACAACCTCTTTGGCATCCTTCTTGCTGATTTCCAGAGCATTAGCCACATAGTTCACTAATCCCGCTTTGTTCATTTTACACACTCCTTTTCTTTGATATTTTCCATTATTGTATTACACCCATTGAAAGATGTAAACATTTTAATAAACTTTTCTTCACATTTTGGGTCACCACACCTCATGCCCTGTGCGTGAAACCAATGGTGTATAGGCTTCTTACAAACACAGCATATATTGTTAGGTGTTTTATTTTCCATCTTCCTTAACCTTTTCCTTGTTGCATTCCGGGCAATCACACGGAGAGCCCATATATTCCTCATTGAGCTGGAACATCAAGTCTGATAGACCTATATGGTCACAAAACTCCATGATTGTTTTTCGTTCATCCCTGCGACCGAGCCAGTAAGCAACGGCTTGTCCAACAAGAAACATGGTAACCAACAGAACATAATCCATAAGGCTCTCCTACACTCTTTTCTTTACATTATAACACCGGACTGATTAAATGTAAACCAAAAATATTTACTTGACTTTTTTGAGCTTTTGTGTTACAATGGGTCATAAATGAGAGGTGACAATATGGAACTTTATGAAATATGGAGTGAAGGATATAGATGCACTGGTGATTGGGCTCCTGCCCACCTGCATGGACGGGAAAAGGCTGAAACTTTCAAGGAAGCATGCGTTGCTTTTGCCCTGAAACGTAAAGACTTTGCAACATATTTTAACCAGGAGACAATGACCTATTGGGGTTGTAGACTCTTTGATAAAGAACGTAATGCGAGGAAATCTTTCGGATGAACGACTTAACCAAAATACCACATGGATGTTATTGCTACGATGAACGGGGTGTGTGTCCTTTCTGGTCTACTAGAAAAAGGCATAAAGGACACAGGCTTGGGAATCAAGAATGTGGTTATTGCTCATATCTCGGCAAAGGTGACTGGGATATGAACCGGGAAGTCAAGTGGGTGCGAATATACCATAAGGATGGAACCCGAGACGCTACACCAACCACAGCAGCGGAGATAGGTATGTCATTGAGCCTTTTGTGGGACCAGGTAAAGGAATGTGACATCAACACTTATGATGCTTGGGATATAACGCTAGAACTTGGGGTGTATGGTATATAATGAAGACTAAATATTGTGTATATTGTGGTAGAGAACCCATTGATTTCTGGACGGGACATGTCGTTGACAAACTATCAGATGAATGGATTACCGCTGGTTGGTGCAGCAGATTATGCCAGTTAGATATGGAAAAACACTTACCAACCATGAGATATGAACGGAGAGTCAAGGACCCCGTTTCCGGTTGTTTCGGATATTGGGAGTTTTATATGGGACGTATAGTAAGTTGGGAAGATGAGGTATTTTTACCACCGGAACTATTTGAAATATAAGGAGAATAGACATGAGTGATTACAAGATGGATTTTGATGATTGGTGGAACGATCCAATAGGCTTTAAAATAAGACAATATGAATATCGCAAGAAGCACCCTATCTGGTCAAGAGCCCAGGACGTTTATTGGGCCGTATGGAGGTTCTTTAGGTGGGCTGATATAAAGTATGCGGTAAGGAGATTTTACTGGTTCTTTCTACGTGGCTGGAGGGGCTGGGCTCCTAATGATACTTGGAGCCTGGACACCTATCTTGACAGGGTGATTATGGAAGCGGTTGAACATCTCCGTAAGCACCACCAGGGCTATCCACATGGACTCACTGATGAGGGTTGGGATGATGTTCTCCACCGCATCAGCTTTCTAGCTAACAGGCACCTGGGTATGGTGGAGATGGACTTCAAATACACCGCAGAAGAATATGATGCAACGACCAAAGAGCTTTTTGAGCTGCTTGGTAAGTATTGGGGTAACTTGTGGGACTAAGGATGTATATTTTAGCATATAAAGGAGGAACGGAAATGAGTAACGACACAAATAGTGGTGGAATAGGGTTTGTAGGACTATTGGCAATCGTATTCATTACATTGAAGCTGACTGGCTATATTACATGGTCGTGGATATGGGTTCTCAGTCCTCTTTGGATTAGCCTTGGGATTGGTCTGTCGGTGTTGGTGATAATGTTGATTTTAGCGGCATTTATTTACCGAAAAACCGGCAAATAGATATAAATAGAGCTATGAAGATTAACAACCCCTTTAGTTATTGTAATATTTGGTCACCAATCGTGGAGAATAGTTCCGGCTAACCGGCAATGGGCTCAAAGTATGTAGTATCCAGAGAGCCCTAGAGGCTCTTTTTTTATTGTGTAAAAATAAATCTTGACAAAAAGTAAAAGATATGTTACAATGGTTTCAGAAAGTGAGATGAATGATGAAGAAAAACTTTGAGATAGATGAAAAGGTTGTGATGTGTCGCCTCGGTGGTGACATGTTAGAAGGTAGAACGGGATTGATTGTCGGTAAAAGTTTTACCGATCCAGTCATAGATAGTTACATTGTTCTGTTGGATAAACCAACGGAAAAGGCCAGAGCGGTTGTTATGACCGAAGCATGCCTGGAACGTATTTCATAAAATATACGGGTCATTGGTGAAGTCAGTATCACATTGGATTCCAAACCCAAGGTGCCGGGAGCGAAGCCTGGATGGCCTGCCAGAATGAAAATATTTTGCAAAAGTTCGTGAATATTTCATAAATAGTGTTAGATATTCTTGAACCGGGAGCAAAAACATGACAAAACGAGACCTTTCATTCATCAACAAGTGGGCGAAAAAATATGACGCTGTGCAGTATTTAGGTGGTGAGTGTTCAAAATGTGGACATACAGATTTTAGAACCCTTAATTTCCATCATGTAGGACATAAAACCTATAACTGGATTGATTTGAGAGAGAAGTCATGGGATGATATAAAAAACGAGATAGATAAATGTGTGTTGTTGTGTGCAAATTGTCATGGTGAGGAACACTGGCAAGATAAAAATATAAAATATGATTTTCAGTCAACAGGTAAACACTTACTCTTATCCGTTAAGGAAATCTATCATTGTCAGAGATGTGGTTATAACAAATATGAGGGTTCTTTAAATTTTCACCATCGGGATAATAAAGAGTTTGGACTATCAGAATATGTAACTAAGAACAAACCTAAGGAAATTGAAGATATACAAACATATGTATTAATGGAATTGGATAAATGTGAGGTTATTTGTAGAAACTGCCATGTGGTTGAGCATATAGATAATATTCGGTTACAAGATAACATGTCTACCATTACAAATAAAAGGTGGCGAAAAAATAAAAAGGCACCCGTAAATGAGATATTGGAAAGACATCGGAAGGGATTTAAAAATAGTGAGATTTCTAAAGATTTGAATGTTCCTAAAAACACAGTATCTGATGTATTACGAAGAAGTGGATTGATAAGAAATTAAGGGAGGGTTTCCCCACGGCGCACTGTAAATGCGTTGGCAATCAAATATGTGGGGTGGATGCCGAGGCGGTTCAATTCCGTGCTTTCCCACCAAACACATAATGAGGATAGTAAGATGAAGGTAGTTATCAGTAAAGAGATCATGAGGAAGAAAAACATTGGCAGGATACCCTTGTCACTTAGAGCTGGTAAAGCTTTCAAGTCTAAGAGGGACTATAACCGTAAGAACGAGAAGTCAATACCGAAAGAATAAGGACCGTTAGCAGAAAAGTGATGCGCTGGCTTGCAAACCCAGTATAAGTGGGAGCGTTACCCACACGGTTCTCCAGAACATAGAAAGGAAACACCATGATAGCAATGAAATATTTGAAAACATTGGGTATTGAAAGAGATACTGAGGAAGAAGCAATAACCATGATAATCGGTTCCCACTTCCATCTAAGGGAACGCAACCAGCGGTTGGTCCAGATGGAAGTTTACTTCAATGACCGATGGTGGTTGCGATGGTTGTGGTCACATGTTGAAAAGAATATAGCCGTGTAACTCAGTTGGTAGAGTACAACACCGATAATGTTGAAGTCGCTGGTTCAAACCCAGCCGCGGCTACCAGAAAGGAAATGTATGACTCTGAGAATAATGTTCAACCGAGCAAAGATGTTCAAAGAGAACTGGAAACTTGTTTGTCATTTCATCTTCAATACATATTATTTTGGGGTTAATAACCAATGGTGGGAGACGTTTCCATCTATGTTTGGAAAACCCATCAGGGAGAGATTTAACCCAATACAGTGGTGGAAAAACTATACGATGATGAAGTTTCGGATAGTAGCGTGTTACTTTTTAGATAAACAGACACAGATAGACTTGGGATATAGACAAAAATAAAATGTGGAGGTAAGGTTATGTCAGTAGGCATGGATACGGAACTTCATGGATTCAATCTTGAGAACGAAGTGCTAAAGCTCAAGGAGGACAATGTTTGGTTGCTTCGGGAAATAAAGAAGCTCCAGGAGAGTGTTATAGACCTTCATAAGGAAGTAAACCGCCTAACAGGTGGGCCTACGAGGTTCCGATGAAGGTTGATATTGTTGATGAACGAGGTTTTGACCTTGCCATGTATGGTATTGGATTATCATATGGACTAACTTCCAACATGTCATATGGAGAGTATCTCCAGGATATTGAAATGTCTGACAAGTTGTATGATGTGAGCCTGAAACTGGCCCCGAAAGGTAAGGGACACAACAAGTTCCTAGAACACCTTGATGTGTTCATGATTGTTGATGCACCAAGATACTTTTTTGCACAGCTAGATACTTACAGGGTGGGTGTCTCCAAGAACAGTGAGTCCACAATGCACACCATCTTGAAGGTGCCGTTCACACAGGAATCGTTTGGTGGGTTTGATTTTGACGAGCCTATTCCGGAAACCACCATCCAGAGATTGGAATCATTAAGGCACCAGAAGAAGTGGAGACAGTTGAAACGAGAGCTTCCGGAGAGCTTCATTCAGCGTCGGACGATAAAGTTGAGCTACATGAACCTACGGAACGTGATTATCCAGCGAGTGAATCACCGTCTGGCTGAGTGGCAATACTTCTGTGGTGAGGTTATGGACCAGGTTCGGTATCCAGAGTATTTGGAGGATGTGTATAAGACACGAAAGGAAAATGTATGAAGATAACGACTTTAGGTTCAGGTTCAGCGTTCACATTGAAGAACTACCAGACCTCTTTCCTCATTGAAACAAAGGAAAAGAAGCTGTTGTTTGATTGTGGTGGTGACGTCCGGTTCGCACTTAGGGACATTGGTCTCACCTACAAGGACATTACTGACGTTTACATCAGTCATTTACATGGAGACCATGTAGGTGGCCTTGAGTGGCTTGGGTTTACAAAGTATTTTGATCCGAGCCAGACCAGACCGAAGCTATACCTATCCGAGGTTCTATTAGAAGACCTTTGGAATAAGGTTCTCAGCGGTGGTATGGGTTCCTTGCAGGGTAAGGTGGCTAAGCTGGAAGATTATTTTGATGTGAGACCTATAAGCCTCAATGGTGGCTTCGTTGTTGACACTAACAAGGTGGATGGTACCCGGTTTGATTTGGTTCAGACCGTCCACATCATGAATGGATACTACATCGTTCCGAGCTTTGGACTGATTATGACAGGACCGGGCAAATGGAGAACCTTCATTACTGGTGATACCCAGTTTGCACCAGAGCAGATCAATAGCTTCTACACCATGTCGGACATGATTATACATGACACTGAATATCTGTATCTACCAAATGGTAATCCGATATTCTCTACGGTTCATGCTCATTATGAAAAGCTGAAGGAGCTTGATGCCAGTATCAAAGCAAAGATGTGGTTATGTCATTACCAGGACGCCGTTCTGGAGAAGGATGTCATGGCCGAGAATGATGGATTCAGGGGATTTTTGAAGAAAGGGCAGGTCTTAGAGCTATGAAATATGTGATGATTAGAGAGTGTTTACCCATTGTGTTTACAGAAGCGATTCAACATGATACGTTCAGGTCTCTGGGAGTAACATCAGCAGGGTTCTGTGACATAACATGGGATGAACAAGGACAATATGTTCAAGCCTATGGTGAATCGGTCTCCTTAAGACTGAAACCGGCACCAGGAGACACGAAAATACTCACCCAGTTTATGATAAAATAAGTCTTGACAAAAAGAAAAGGATATGTTATAGTCTTTATACAAATGAGTCACGGAAGCCTGTAAAGAGCAGGCACGGTAAGTGAGATAATGAAGAGGCTAGTGACGGAAGCGCCTCCAAAAACCATGATGCCGATACACACTACGTCAGGTGTGATTACTGGAAAGTCGAGCCAGCCGTGACACAGAACCAAACCTTGATGGGAATACAGGTGAACCATCCGAAGACTCCCGGTTCGTAATAGTAGGAGAGGTTGTGTCCCAACAATGCAAAATAGGACCGATTAGCATGGAAATCGTAAACACCATGTGCTCTTTCTAGGACAGAGCGTAAATATACTAGTGGGTTCCCGTCATACCAAAAGAACGGGACGTATAATCGGTGTATCTCTGTCCACCTAATGATGGAGACCGTTGGGGTTCCCATAGTGACGGTTATCACGGAATCCTTGTCACCACAGGTAAGGGTGAACGTCCCATGATACTTCCACGACAGTAGAGGGGTATCCGGTAAGCCAGAACACCGAGACTGGCCGTATATTGCGAGAATGGAGAAAGAGTATCTCACCGGTCTCATAAGCCGGAGATTATTTGCGGCAGCAGCAAATCTCGCTACCAAAACATATGACGCATGGCACCGTAATACAAAAGAGTTCCTGGTGAATACTGGGCATGTGGGTTGAAATGGCCCACCGGTGACAAGGGGATTACGATGGAGTGCACGCCTGGTATGAATCCTATGTGTCATAACAAAACATGGAGCTATAGGCGAAACGAATAAGCCACGACGCTTTCACCGTCGAGATTCCGGGATTGTACCCCGGTAGCTCTACCAAAATATATCGGGAACCTGTGAAAGTCAGAAAACGACATTATAGCTGGTAACGGACTACCATGGATAGGGTAACGACTCGCTATTTTGATGGATAAAAAAGTTGGTGAAAATCCAATGTGTCCCGGCCAGAACATATGTTGTTATCAGTAGCGTTGGAATAGACCAGCGGCGCATGTAGGGGACAGACCAACTGATAACAACAAGAATATTGGGTCGTACTCTAATGGTAAGAGGCTTGCCTGTTAAGCAAGTGGAATAAATATGGTGGTTCGAGCCCACCCGACCCAGCCAAAATAAGCCACTATAGCTCATATAGTAGAGCGATCCGTTGAAGCCGGATAGGTGACTGGCGCAATACCAGTTGGTGGCACCAAGACATAGAGAAGCAACGAGGGCAATGTTCGGAATAGAAGACGTATTGCAGGGGTAGCGGCCGAACTAACCGGGCACATCGGGTGAATAGCCGTGGTGTGTATTTCCCGGGACAAACATTGCAGACATTGAGCGACCTGATCTTCTCTATAAATACAAGGTAGAACATGCTCAAATGAGGATTACATAGCGACCGCGGACGCCATGCCAATGATGTATTAACTGATCGGCTCAGCCGGTGCCTCTGTTCTACCAATATACGCGGGTATCGCCCAGTTGGAAGGGAGCCTGACTGCCAGTCATGATTGCGCCGGTTCGAGCCCGGCTACCCGCTCTTTTAATGAACATATGGGCTTCGGGACTGCATGGGGTGGTCGCCGCACTTGCAATGCGGACAATACAGCAGGGTTCAATTCCCTGGAGGTCCATTCAATATTACCAATACGAGTGAAAGGATTCTAAATGTTCATGATTACAAGAGGTGAGTGTGGTAGTCGGGGGGAACTATGATCTGGTTCTCTGCCGACTACCACTGACCATTTTTCACACCAGACCACAGCAGAACGAGGAATCATACAGTATTGTAACCGACCATTTCCTAATGTCGAGGTTATGAATGAAACCATCATATCAAGACATAATGAAGTAGTCGGACCCGGGGATTTCGTTTTCTTCCTCGGAGACCTCACGTTCCAGAAGAACACCAGCGAGTTATTGGACCGAATGAATGGGAAGTTTACCTTTATTAGGGGAAACCATGACAAGAACATCCGTGGTCTTCCAATGCTTGTGGATGCCACTATCCGTTTGAAGGGTGGTAAGATAGTTCACATGACCCACCGTCCAGACAACACGGACCCAAGAGCAGACATCTTGTTGTGTGGTCATGTCCATAATGCTTGGAAAATCAGGCCACTAAAGGATCACAGTGGACGCTCTAAGCTGCTTATCAATGTAGGTGTAGATGTGTGGAACTTCTACCCAGTCAGTATTGACAGGGTGGTTTCCATGAGTAACGGAAACGGTTATTACCATGAGGAGGAAATATGTTATGGAGTCTAAAATAGAGTATAAATACAGTCCAGATAAGGAGTTTCGGTTCTTTTTCTATCATGCCGGTGAAATGGAGCACACGTATTACAAATGTGTTGAGGACCGTGATGAAGAGGCTGCAAAAGAGATAAGGATGTATCTTGATGATGGTTATTGGATGGAAGATATTGACGATTGTTATGCTGGTGAAGTCATTGTGACACACCGAGTCCAGAAAACTGATGTTATCAAGCGTCCTGATGATGTGGATGAAGACGGTGTTGATGGGGATGGAAACTGGTGGGATAGTGAATGGCAAGAGATGTGTGATTACGGACTGGTAGAAGTATAAGGAACATGGGAGATTGGCAGAGCGCTCGAATGCATCCGGTTTGAACCCGGAAGGGGTTAACACCTCCAGAGGTTGAAATCCTCTATCTTCCGCCAAAATATCATATAAACAAAGGAGAATCTGTTATGTCAAAGCATAGAACGTGTAGAGTGTGTATGAACCGTAGTATCCAGAAGGGTGTTGGAAAGTCTGATAGCTCATATTGTGAGGAGTTTAAAAGAGGCATCAAGAGAGACAAACCCCGTTGTTCCACAAGGTTCCTGGAGCGCAAGCCCAAAGAGTTGGAAAAAGACCTTGACATTTTAGCATAAATATGGTATAGTTGGTTTAACAATGAACATGGAGAGTAAACTGGATGGGACGCCAGGGCGGTCTGCTAAACCGTTCGTACCTTATGGGTATCCGCATCGTGCGCGGTGCTCTCCGCCAAAATATTTCAGAGCGTAGACTAAATAGTGAGCCACTCGGCCTGGAACCGAGACCAAGCAGGAGCGTTACCTGCCGCTCTGACCAAGACAATGATGAATAAAGGCTTTGGAAGCGTCGCCTAATGGTATGGCACCACGGTGGAAACGTGGCGGGCTAAAGACCTGTGTCCGTTCAACTCGGATCGCTTCCACCAACTCCACCCCAGCAGGTTCCACCGGGAGAACTCCCAGCCTAATGGCTTCGGACATGGCTTCCTTTACTGTGAGCCAGATCAATCACGGTATAACACGCCGGTATAGCATAACGGCAATGCAGTTCCTTGGTAAGGAAAAGAGTGGTGGTTCGATTCCACCTACTGGCTCCATTAAAACACATGGCTATGAGCTTTAGAAGCGATCTCCTCTCATAAGGGAGAGTTAGAAGGAGCGTAACCTTCCATAGCTACCAGAAAGGAAAATATATGTTGACTGAAACCGTATGCACCAAAGTGTTACAATCAGAGGTCTGGAAGCTGTGGTCCGCAGACACAATCGTTAAGATGCAGCTGGAGAACCAGTTCCCAGTGGTTCCTTCCGACTTGTTAATGGCGGCAATCAGGCAGGCTTTACAGCTCAAGGACACCGTAACAGAAGATGCCATTCCGGGCCTCATTCAGGATGGCACCATTGGAACCTTGTATATGCAAAGGTTCTCCAAGGACCGACCAAGCTTAAAGTGGATGGTCGCACAAATACCTAAAAATTGTGCCTATTCAGTAGTGAAACCGATATAAATAGAGATAAGGAACATAAGAGACATGATACTATTACAAACGAAACGCATAGATTTGAGACATAAGACAGGAGGTCTACTCTAACAAAGAACCCGTTGACGGATAATACCATGTAAGGCACAAAAACCCATCCTCAACGAGTGATGGGTTTTTCAGTTATTAGGGGCGGTATTCGCGCAGGCTTCGACCCTGTAAACGATAATGGAATGGAAGATGAGCGTTCGACTCGCTTGCGCCCCTCCAGAAACATACGCTACTGTAGCATAAAGCAATGCACCACACCCGTAATGTGGATGATGGGATTGCAATCATCCCCAGTAGCTCCAAAATAAAACTTGACTTTCATACCATTTTATGTTACAATGGTTTTATAAAGTGAAGATGAAAGGGTAATGGATGAACGCTCCGTTTAGAATAGAAGGTAACAGACTTAACGGCTATATGATTGTAAACACTCAATCAGGCAGGCAGTATGGCAAGAAGAGTGGGTATGGTCGTCCATATAAGGTGTATGGTGCTGCAAGGAGAAGGTTGGCGGAACTGGTTGCGGAATATGAACCAGTGAGGACGGCGGCACCAAGACAAACACCACCTGTAAACTCATGGAAACGAGACACCGTGATACCCAAACCGTCTGTGTTGCCAGATGAGCTGTTTGACTTTGAATGAAAGGAGAAGGTTATGAAGAAATATAGGGTGTATGGTATAATGACGGCAAGTGTCCTTATTGGTGAATATGAGGCTGAATCGGAAGAAGAAGCACTTGATATGGCCGATGAAGACAGGGAAGCTAACTGGAACCCAACCCTTTGTCACCGCTGTGCTGATGAAGTAGAACTTGGTGATGTATATGATACACAAGTGGAGGAAGTATAATGACTAAAGGTGAACTGATGAACATGTTGGAACGGATTGCTCGGGAGACCCATCTGGACATGAATGAGTCCATAAGGCGCAACAACCACATGAATGTGGTGAAGGAGAACGAACCTGATGTTCCCCAGCATATTATAGACGCCATTCTTTGTCAGTATATCAATGATGTGGCTACCCAACAGGGAATGGACCTAGGACTATATACACACTATCTTTATAAGAAGGAGTAAGAGATATGGCAAGACCTGACAGACACGTATATTATGACGGAACGATTGATGACATGTGGTTTGTGCCCAGACTGAATGACTGGGTTGAGAATCCGGACGGTGAGTATTCATGTACCAACAACATGCACTTCAAGACTCTCAAGAAAGCGGTGTCGGCCATGACCAGATGGCCAAAAATGAGAGTAGATAAGACCGTCCTTAGTGGCGGAAAGAGATATTTCGTGGGTGGTTGGAAACCCATTGAGTAAATAGAACATGGCCTTGTAGCATAGCCAGGCTGAATGCGCTTGATTGTCAATCAAGAGATCGCGGGTTCAAATCCCGCCAAGGTCGCCAAAACACAAAGGAGAATATGATGGAACAAGAACTAAAAGAACTTCGGGATTTCAAATCAGCGTGGCTTCTCGCTATGAAAAATGGTGATGATCCATGGCAACGGAATAAGATAATGGAACTTATTGAGGAGAACGACCTACTGAAAGCTGAATTGAAACTGTTGAAAGAATAGAATACATACGCCGGAGTGGCTCAACGATAGAGCAACTGACCTGTAATCAGTAGGTTGTGGGTTTGATTCCCACCTTCGGCTCCAGAATATAAGCGGGTATGGTCTAACAGTAAGGCTACACCCTTCCAAGGTGTACGATGCCGGTGCAAATCCGACTACCCGCTCCAGAATATATTGCTCCTTCGTCTAATGGTAGGGCATCAGTATGACACGCTGAATACGATGGATCGTAACCATCAGGAGCAACCATTGTCCAGTGGTATTATTTCGGGTTAACACAACTGGGTGCGCACTCAGGAGTAGATGGTTCAACTCCATCCTGGACAGCCCTAAAACATATGGTGGATGTGGTCCAACGGTAGGACGCGTGATTGTGGCTCACGAAACGGCGGTTCAACCCCGCTCATTTACCCCAATATTTGCACGGGTCTTCCAACTGTAGGAAAGCAGTCTTATAAACTGTGAGTCCCAGATGGGGGCGAAATGATGGTTCAAATCCATCCCCGTGTACCAAAACATATGACCCTGTATCGGCACAGTTTCCTAAACTGTTGAACCGTAAATAGAACGATGTGGGTGCAACTCCCATCAGGGTCCCCAAGAACACGGGATGATAGCAAAGTGATTTTGCACACGCCTTTTAAGCGTGACTAGGCTGGGTTTGAATCCCGCTCGTCCCACCAGAAATCATGGTCGTAGCATTGTAGCAAATATAGTAAATGCGCCAGTGTGGTTATCACTGGAGATATGGGTTCAAGTCCCATCACCATGGCCAAAATCACGGGGTCGTATCTCAAGAGGAAGCAGAGCCAGTCTCTTAAACTGGATGATGAGATTTCGAGCATCTCCGGCCCCACCAATATAAACTATAAGTAGAGGATGTCCAATGATAGATGAACTGTTAATGAGAGTGTTGGAATCGGTTAAACGAACCGATGATGAAGAACTTATCTTCACCTGTGACACCGGAGAAGTATACCGGATGTATCACGAACAGGATTGTTGTGAAAGTGTTTACATTGAAGACATCGTTGGTGATATATATGACATCGTTGGTTCTGTAATCGTTGAGGCTGAATGTGTTACCAATAGTGATGATGAAGGTGAAGACTGGACTGATGATAGCTTTACTTGGACATTCTATAAGATAGGCACCGCTAAAGGGTTCGTTACCATCCGTTGGTATGGAGAGTCCAATGGATACTACTCTGAAGAGGTCACTTTTGAGAGGGTGTCTGATTGAAGATAATCTCTGGTGCACAAACAGGAACAGACCAGGCAGCGCTTGATGTCGCATACATCCGTGGAATACCTACTGGTGGTTACATCACCAAGGGAGCTCGGACGTCCAGCGGTGCCTTGTCAAGAGGCTACATCTTGAAGATGGCACTGGTTGAGATGTCTTCAGCGAGTTACCAGGTTAGGACGTGGAAGAACGTTGAGGAGTCTGATGGAACCTTGCGTCTGGCAATAAACTTCAAGAGCCTTGGTGAACGGTGCACAATGAACGCTATCAAGCACTTCAACAAGCCTCACTTTGATGTTGACCTGCTGGACCCTTGTGATGTCAATGAGGTTGAGGAATGGTTCAGAGCCAATAACATCAAGGTTCTGAACATTGCTGGTAACACCCAATGGACAGAGAAGATGGATATATACAAGATGGCCTATGAATACCTGATTAAAGTTTTCGCTTGACTTTCTTCCAGTTTTGTGTTACGATGATTTATCAAAATGAGAAAGGATAAGGTTATGAAATACAAAGACTATGTTTACACTGATGGTGGATACATTATTGATGGTGTGTTCTATACCTTTGAGCAGTTGTTTGATAATATGTTGGAGAAGCACAAGGACGTGTTCATTAGACTGAAGGACCGATAGGAGTAAACAATATGTTAGCATCTATACAGAAAATATTGAGTGTGGAAAAGCATACTAATGCCGACACCCTAGACATTGTAAAGGTTCTCGGTTGGCAGGTGGTCACCAAGACCGGTGAGTTCAAGACCGGTGAGCCTGTGGTGTATGTTGGGATTGACACGGTCCTTCCTGAACGTCCCGAGTTTGAGTTCATGAGGAGCAAAGGTTTCCGTGTGAAGTCAATCAGACTACGGGGTGAACTTTCGCAAGGCATCGTGTTCCCATTTAATATTCTCCCTTTGCGAATGACACCATACTTTGAAGGTGATGATGTCTCTGAAACACTTGGTATCACACACTACGAGAAGCCAATCCCTGTTAGTATGCAGGGTATGATTCGGGCCGGGATGCTTCCTTTTGGTCTCTCTAAGACCGATGAAGAACGGTATCAGAACGTTCCTGGTGTCATTGAAGAGTTTCAGGGCAAAGATGTTTACATCACCACCAAGATTGATGGAACTAGCTCTACCTACGCAATGAAGGATGGTGATTTCCATGTCTGTGGACGCAAGGTAGACTACAAGGATGATGTGGAGAACGTCTACTGGAAGATCGCTAAGAAATACAGTCTTGCAGAGAAGTTGCAAGGATACAACATCTGTATCCGCGGGGAAATAGCCGGGCCAGGATTGCAGAAAAACAGGCTGGGGCTCAAAGACCATGAACTGTTCGTGTTTGATATTGTGAACCTTGACACCTTGAGGAACCTTGATTATGATGAAGTCGTTTACTGGTGTGTGAAGCTCGGATTGCAAACACCGGCCCTGGAATACAGAGGTGAGTTCAACTTCACGCTGGATGCCTTAAAAGCAATGTCCGAAGGTCTCTACAAGGACACCAAGAACCTCAAGGAAGGTATTGTTATCAGGACCACCGAGGAACAGTATTCACAGGTGTTAAGAGGTCGTTCCAGCTTCAAAGTTGTTAGTGATTCATTTTTGATTAAGAACAAAGAATAGAGGGTATATCGGGACAGGTTTCTACCCTGTAGCACCGTAACGGAACGATGGGGGTTCAAATCCCCCTACCCTCTCCAAAATAGAAAGGAAGGTGCCTGTGTATAAGGCGGTTTACATGGAGGAAATAGAGAAACTTATAGACCGAGAGATGGAGGATGTTGAACAATATGAACTTGACAAGGTGGTGGAGGTCCTGCGGACAGAAGTTTTGGAACTGGTTAGAGCCCAAGCTCAAGAATTTGTTCTACACAATCATCTAAAATAATGAGGTAAATATGTTTTTATTCATCATGGGTTTGGTTATAGGATACGTGTTAGCCTTATGGTATATGAAGTTAAATAAACCTTGACATTTTTCCAGTTCTATGTTACAATGGTTTATAAATAAAGAGAAGAAAGTGGGTTGGTATGTTGACGAAGTTGTTGTTATTGTTTATTGCCGGACTGGTTCTGGATTTACTTGGAACCGTTCACACAAAGGCTGTTGTAGGTAAGAAGATTTGGTGGGCTACCATACTTAGCGGTGTTATCACTGTAGCAAACTTTGGTTTGTTGTCCGTGCTGCTCACAGAAGGTTCGCTTTAATGTAGCCCAGAACATTGCGGCTTACGGGTTTGGAAACACTGTTGGAACATATATTGGCATGTGGAAGAAGGCATAATATGAGAATAACTGATATTGTTAAGTGGGACACGAACAACCGAGTGTGGAAACGAGCATACAAGAAGGCTGTTTGCCTCGAAACCGGTAAGTGTGCACGATGTCCTTGGCATGGTGGTGAGAACGGACATAGACGCAAGCCTCGGACTGATAAGTATAAAAATAAAAGATAATGGCTCCGTGGTGAACTAGTTATCGCGGTCGGCTTTGACCCGACAGTATCCTGAGCATAACAGGACGGGGCTGCCAATATACAATAAGGTAGAAAATGTTATGAGCACAAACTGTATTACCAAGGTTTATGATAAAGAATATTGCATCCTCTGTCTCTACAGACATTGGGATGGTGATAGTCACGGACAAGAGCTGGTGGACTTCTTGAAGGGCAAGAAGCTTGTGAATGGTATTCAACATGAAACACTTGATGAAGCCTTCAACGGCATGGGTTGCTTGGCTGCTGCGCTAGTAGCACATTTCAAGACCGAGATCGGTAACTTCTATCTGTTACCTACCGATACCACGATGGATTATGAGTATAACTATATAGTGGACAACTTCAATGGAGAAATCAGAGTGCAGATGTTCCATGAGGATGAGTTTACGACACTTTTGGGAGCGTAGGCCAAAGCAGAGTCAATAGTTTTAAAAGCTATACAAGTGTGGGTGCAAGACCCACCGCTCCTACCAGGGCATGTAGGCCAACAAGCAGAGTCGGTAGTTTCAAAAGCTACAAAGTGGAGGTGCAACTCCTCTCATGCCCACCATTATACAAGGAGAACCATGATAAAAGAATATGATGTTTTGGGTGAAAGTTTTACGTTTGAAGACCATGATGGATCAATAGCTGCTGACCATGTTTTCTTGGACCAGCTCAAGGATAACTACCGCCTCCATGAGATAGACTTCAAACCAGGTGATGTGGTGGTGGACCTGGGGGCCAATGTCGGTGTGTTCACCAGTTGTTTAGGTCGTAAACATCCAGACATTACAATCTACTCAATAGAGGCCGTTCCCCAGACATATAAATATCTCGTTGGTAACCTATTGAGAAACAACATCACCAATGTCATACCGGTGTTGATGGCTGTATCCGGTGGCAGACAAGAAGCACAAATGTGGACCCGCCTGCACGCCAATACTGGTGGAAGCTCTGCGGTGGTCACGGATGTAGAGGGTGGTGTGTTTTACAAAGTTCCAGCAGCCAATCTGGACACGATATTCAACATGTTCAGTATAGACCAATGTAAGCTCTTGAAGATTGACATTGAGGGTATGGAATACGAGGTGTTGTATAACTTCTCAATGCTTGACAAGGTAGAACATATGAGGGCTGAGTTTCACATGAACCAGAACTTGCGGAACCAAGGATACAGCTGGGACCATCTGGCCGCTTACTGTTCCAACAAGACCCGCCTATGGTGGGAATGGTGTAATATGAGTGAATAGGAGAGTGTTATGTGCTTGATATGTGGTGAAGGTGAAGGATATGATGACTATGGACGTCCATGCTTTGGATGCAACTATACCATCTGTGAGTGTGGACAACCCATGCCCTACGACTGTAAATGTGTAACGTGTGGTAAGATAACTCCATGGACTGGTGGTCAGTGGGGTGTTGGAAAATAATGAATATTTGCCAGTATGGCGTAATCACTAGCCGCGCCTGGTTTAGGCCCAGGTGGTCGTAAGACCGTGAGGGTGGAACTCCTTCTACTGGCACCAAAAAATAAAGCTTGACAACCAAGCAGAAATGTGTTAAGATGTCTTATGAATAACGAAAAAATCATAGTGGTGGGTGACCTCCATGGTCAGTTTGGGCAACTGAACCGGCTCATTGCTGAAACGAAGCCGGGGATCGTTCTCAGTGTGGGAGATTTTGGATGGTATCCACGGGATTTTAACACCCTTTATAAGGACTCAACCGGTAGACTAAGACGGTGGAATGTAGAGTTTAAGAATAAAACCACCAAGGTGTATTGGGCGCCAGGTAATCACGAAGATTGGTGGAGCTTGAATGACCTTACCGACAATGAAGTGTTTCCGAACATCTTCTACATGAAACGCGGTTCCACACTGGTTCTTCCTGATGGACGGACCGTTTTGTTCATGGGTGGCGCATACTCAATAGACAAGAAGTATCGGACCTTAGGAAGAGATTGGTTTCCAGAGGAGACCATCACTCAGGCTGATATTGAAAACCTTCCAGATACCAATGTGGACATGGTGATTAGCCATACGGCACCGAATGAGTTCAATGTTGTTGACTACCATGAAGAATATGGACATGACCCTTCACGGGATGCCCTGAGCTACATACTGGAGAAATATCATCCGAAACGATTTGTGTTTGGGCACATGCATAAATATCAACACGGATTTTACAATGGTTGTATATGGACTTGCTTGAGCTACGCAGGACATAGTGATAGATGGTGGGTTGAGTTATGAAGTTTCCGTGCAAAATGAAGATCATTAATACGTCTGGTAATAACTATCTTCAAAGACATATTGCAGAACACGGATACTGGATAGATGTGATTTGGGAATGTGATGATCCTGATTTGTTGGAGGTTCAATCTCCTGGAAGACGGACTGAAAAAGTGTTTGCAAATAGGCTGGTTCCAGCCCCAATGATAGTGTTTCCATCGGAGCTGTTTGAGTTATGAGACTGAAGCTTATCAACGTTGATGGTATAAGAGGGTTTCGGGACCGAGGATATAAAAATGGTGACATCCTAGATGGTGCCTGTTTGGATGAAGCAGGTCGATACTATAGTTTTAAATGGTGGCCAAATGCCTGTTGGGTAAAACACAGGTTTGAAGTGGTTCCAGAGTTTGAGTTTCCCAAAGATTTATTTGAAATAAAGTAGAGGAGTGTGAAATATGAAGTATTACAATGTGTTTGGAACGTTTGAAGTAGCTATTGCCTATGATATGGAAACAGAGCTGGAGATTGACCTTAAAAATGATGGTCTTGGTGTCAATGAATGGGCCGAGGATACTGGACGCCTTACTGGTGCAGTGGTTATCAGGGACCTAAACTTTGATGTGACCTTGGAAGCAGAAAATGAAGAAGAAGCCAAGAGGCTTGTCCTTGCTGATCTGGAAGAAGGTTGGGATTTTGAGGAAGGCGTTGAGTTGAAAGAGGTGAACCTTATCACCATTGATGTTACGGAAGAAGTGGACTGGACCATAGACGAGGAACTTGACTAAACTACACCCACTCGCCCAAGAGACTTGTGGTTATTGACTAAAAATAAATCTTGACAAAAGTTCAAACTTGGTGTATAATCTTTTCATTGAGTTTGAACAGCGAGGCTATTTCACAGCCACGGGCAATAAGTCTGGTAGACAATCACCAGCAATAAGTCCTTCTCATGCCACGGGCAGTAAGACCCATCTCAACACCTTGGGCAGCAAGAACCTCACGACATGAAAAAGTTCCTTGACAAATGATTCAAAGTGTGTTATAATGGTTTTACAAGATGAGAGAGGCGGCAAGACACACCTCTGAGCGGTCATAAGTATCCACAGCAAGGATTTAGCCTTGTAAGTCTGTGGCAGTAAATCCCTCACCAAGAGGTGCCACAAAACCCTCTCTTATCATCAACAGGGCAGTAAGTCCTGGCTGTCAGACATCTAAATGGTGCAATAAGTCCAGGTCGTTAGACCCGTAAATTTGTGATGTGTAAGTTCCTAAGAAATCAGGCAACATCACGTTCTCTTGATGTTACGGGACGAGACCCGTTCTAACAGTGGGGAGTGCCATGTGGTTTCAATCGGGCATGGGTTCTTTGACTGGCATCGTTTTTCAAGGTGGAACCGTCTTTACCTGTCAGGCTCACGGAACCTTTTGGGTTACGGAGACCAGACAGAACTGACCCTTCCCAAGTCTGTCAGGTTTCATTGAGTGAACATGAGTATCGGGAACCCTGTTCCGAAAGACCCGGGTAGTCTTACCGCATATAAGACTTTATCCAATGGGTGCTTCAATGACCGGTGATAGCAAGAGGATTGAAAAGTTCCGCCATCTGTGGTTCGGTGTTCACCCTCTGCTTCTTTAGGAAGTTAAAACACTGGAGTTCGGGGATCTCCCAAAACCCCACTGAACATAAGTCCGAGTTGGTAGGTGTTATCCACTGGGCCAACCGTCTCACAAAGACGTAAAACTTGTGGTTGGCTCTGCACAACCAACTAAAATCCAGTGTGCTCGTAGCCTACTGACCAGACAAGTAGGGTTGGTGAGCGGTCCAACTGAAAAACTAACTCCGGGTTTGTGATGTTGTCGTCAAAAATATCACCCTTCTGTTTGAGTGACCTTGCAGCGGGTTCCCGTCAGACCGAGAGAACGGGACGTATTCAAGCCACATACAAACGGTAGACTGGTCTTGTGGGCTTTAGAATCAAGGATCGCAACCTTGGGCCACATAAGTAACTGGACTCTATTAGTGGTGGGAGAACGGTGGAGAGATGAGGTCCAAACGGGCCGTATCTCGTTGAAACCGCCTCGTTGGTGAGATACCAACCATTTACAGAACATGGATTGCTGGTGTGTTGGCCACATTAGACTTAATGACCAACTAAAGCTGTGAGCTGGGCACCCATCGGTTATAAGAGAAGCCGGGCATCCAAAGTATTTTGTTTGACTTTTCAATATATGATACATGTGCAATGGGTACCTATCAACCTTTAGCCATCACTGTCTTGAGAGAAACGAGAACAAGTCTAATGATAGAACAGACGAAACTCGGTGTCAAACATTTTTAGAGAGCATCTAACAAGTGTAAGTCTCTCGCTACCTCGGACATCTCTGTCCGTCATACTTGGTCTATCTTGTCAGTCTGGTTCGTTCCAGCAAAGAGACGCCAGGTTGGACACTGACCAAGCCCGGCCAGTGTCGGTACAACACATGAAGGCAGTAACGTGCTCCGGTTGTGGTTCGGTGTAAAAAGCCGAGGAACGTAAAACACACCACGTAATACCGCGAGGGGTAAGTCCTTCCGTTCCAAACAAAGACAAACTGTTTTGTGCAGTTTGTCTTTTTTTATGCGTTTTCTTCATAAATAGGTGTAGTAAAACACCCTCACTCGCCCGGGAACCAATAGACACGGGCTTTCAGTGAAAACAGGAGGAAACGTATATGCCCGTAACACGTAGTAATGGAACAGCCATTTCAGCAACAGAGATTCAATGGAACTGTAAGATGTATAGTGGTCTATATTTGTATTGTGACTACACCAAAGGAACAGAGACCAGTGTCACGATTGACTTCACCGTGACAGATGATAGTGAACCCACCAGTGGTGCTTTTTCCATCATTCAGGTTGCTGACTCAACAGGTATTGTAAGTAAGTGGACCGTCACTCTCAGCTCCACAATGAAAGCAGTCATTCCTGTCCCACTTCCTGAGTGCACCGACAAGGTCAATGCCATCTTCACATTCAATACTCCGGGAGGCTCTCCAGGAACTATTGTGGTGTTTGGTAATATGGACGACAGATACAGGTAAAGAGAAGAACATAATGAATACAGGGCTAACAGACCTTATTGGTAAGGGACAAACGATAGGATATATTGATGCGGAGGTTCAGAAAGAATCAGCTGGATTAACAAGCAGTGTAACGGTCTCCGCTGGGACCGGAGAAATATTGGTAGGTACCGTAACCGCGAGATTGTTTGATAATGCAAACTACACCGGAAATCTACATGACTTCACGGTTGCTGGTGGTATATTTACAGTTCCTTCCGATACCACCAGATTTATCACGATAAGATATAACTCTGGTGTGCCAGTGATGGAGATCATCTCCGATTCAAATGACATCAACGAATCTGATGTTATTCCCGTGGTTACGGTTTTCAATGATGATGCTGAGATTCATTATAGAACCTTTGATAACTGGGCGAATGGTGCCCTGAATAAACACAACCAGAGGCTTGTTTTAACACGACACTATTTGAGGCAGTCCGGTTTGAGCCTCAGTGAAGTAGCTGGTGGAAATAGATACCTAACTGTAAGTGCTGGTATCTGTTGGTATGGTATCGCCAAATACACCACCGATGAAGTATCCAGTGATGCGTCTGAATATTTGTATCGTTGGTACCATGATGGTGCTGGTGCCTGGGACAATGAAAAAATATCTGGTGCTTATAACAACACCCTATATGACCATCCGACATCTGGCTCCGTTGAAATGACTGATGGTAAATATGGCGTCAAGTGGGTTTACTTGATGATTGCAGATGATGAAAATGAGATCATGTACACATCCAGTCGTGCTGAATATGATTCCGTTTCTACCGCACAAGCATCCACCATACCACCAGCTCCCCCTGTTTTTACAGCACATTGTATACAGGTTGGTAGAATAATATTCCTGAAAGGATCAAGCACTGCATCACTTGTAGAGTCCGCTTACGATACTTCTTTCACTGGTTCTCAAATAAGTGAACATGATAGTCTTACCGGTCTTGATGGTGGCACAGCTGGAGAGTATTACCATCTAACACATTCCCAACATGATACGCTGACAGATGGTGCATCAAGTGATGCTGATGCTCTACATACACACAAGATTGCTGGATTTACATCTGGAACAATAGACGGTGCAACCATTGCAACATCTGACATCACCGTTGGTTCCACAAAGACTTTGAATGTCAGTGGTGGAACTCTGGAACTTGCGGACAACCAAATCAGTGGTGATAAGGTTGAAGGTGGAACCATTGCCGCTACAACCATAACTACATTGACATCAACAACGGGAAATATTACCATTGTAAATGCTACAACCGTCAACTCAACAACATTTGACACTAATGTTATAGCAGCAGGTGTCACATTGGCTGGAACCACACTGTCAGCAGACGGCACCGATGCGGCAATAGACATAACCATAACACCCAAAGGCACTGGTTCAGTGGTCCTGTCAAAAGTGGATATCAACGCTGGGACAATAGATGGTGCAACCATTGACACCAGTGACATCACCGTTGGTTCTACAAAGACTTTGAATGTTAGTGGTGGAACTCTGGAACTTGCAGACAACCAAATCAGTGGTGACAAGGTTGAAGGTGGAACCATCAATGCAACCACCATTACAACCTTAACATCAACAACAGGAAATATCACCACCGTCAATGCAACAACATTTGACACCAATGTAGCCGCTGCGGCTTTAACACTGGCTGGAACTACACTGGCCGCAGACGGCACCGATGCAGCAATAGACATAAACATAACACCTAAGGGAACTGGTAGTGTTGTTTGCACAAACTGCAAGGCAACTGGTAACCTCGTAAGACCTTTTGTAGCATTGACGTTAGTAAATAGTGCTAATAATAATGTTACGTTACCATCGGGTGTGAATTTTCTTGTTAGTGGACCCACAACCAACTTTAACATAACGGGATTAACGGGTGGAGTAGATGGTCGGGAAATCATGATATATAACCCAACCAGCTCAAACATGACAATGACAAATGAAAGTAGCAGCTCTACCGCCGCAAACAGAATAACCACCAATGGGACCGCCGCTACTAATAACCAAGGAGCCATCTCCATGATATATAATGGATCAACATCAAGGTGGTTAATAGTTGGATCACAATCCTAAAATAAAACTTGACATTTCAACCCAAATATGATACCCTACCCTCTGAAAGGTAGGGTATTTTATGTTGATACTACAGATAGTGGTGGCCTTGCTTATTGCATGGTTTATAGTGAGATTTGGACTGCCCATAGTCAAGTGGGCACTAATCATCGGATTGTCAATATTGATAGTCCGAGCTTGTGTTTAGAGGAGGAAGTGATGAATAAAGAAGAACTGATGGAGATGGTTATTGAGTATTTGAAGGAGCACGTGGATACCAATGATGACCGACTGGAAGGTGTAATCACCGAAGAGTTCTACCACGAAGTCAAGGAAACGGTTGAGGATTTCGTTCAACAACTAAACTGGCTGGTGGGTGATATTGAGGACTGGCTTGAAGAAAACCCCGTGGATGAAGAGGAGGAAGACTAAAATGGACATCATGGAACTGGTTTGCTTGACCCTTGTGGCTCTCGGAGCCATCACCTGGTATTACTTTGGCAGATAACTCGCCCAAGATGCTCATGGATATTAAAGGAAATAAGTCTTGACTTATTTCCGGTTCTATGTTACAATCAAATCAAAAAGACGGTGAAACATGGAACTTATCAGGGGTGTCAAATACAATGTCGTAGAGACCAATGGGATCGAGTGGAAGAACCTCGGTTTCTTATGGACACGGACCAATATCCGTGATGGTGTCTACCACATCTTTGAGACCGAGACCGTTGGACTGCCTAAGATTTACAAGGTGGTCTATGAGACAAACATTCACTGGATTGAAAGGAGTTAGAAGATGAAAAATGTTATTGGATTGATTTTAGGGTTAGGTGTTATTACACCCATCTGGTATTATCTGATGTATCAAGTATTGGTGAGGGTGCAAGCAACGGAGCTTATGTGGTTTCTGTTCTGGGTATATGTGCCCGTCAGTATTGTAGTGCAGATAATCTCCAAGTTGATTGAAGCGGAAAAGAAAGGATAAGAAGATGTTGACTAGAGCAAGACTGATGGAAGCTTATGGTGAGGTATATTTTGAAATGGTTGGTATACCCATTACTCCGTATGAGTCTAAGTCCCTCTATGACAACTACCTGAGCCACTTCCACAATGAAGTAACAGAACTCATTTACAAACAAATGAACATTTTTATAGAAGACCAGGAAGGGATGTAAACATAATGTATTTTTTTACTGCCGACAATCATTTTAGAGACCCCGAAATGCTTGTAGTGGTGCCCCGGAAGTTTAAGTCTGTGGACCACATGGATAGTGTGATGATTAAGCGGTTCAATGAACGGGTAGGTCCGGACGACACCTGCTTCATTCTGGGTGACCTCTTCCACAAGGTGTCTGGTGGAACCAAGCCGGAAGACATACTGGCACAGCTGAACGGACAGAAAATCATCATACGTGGCAACCACGACAACAACAACGGCGTCAAGACTATTATGGATAGTGCTGTCATAGAGTATTTCGGACAGAAGATCCTGTTGATACACGACCCCAAAGATGCTTATGATAAATGTGGCTTTGACTTCGTGTTCTGTGGTCATGTCCATAAAGCATGGCAATATCGTTCATTCACAATCAACGTTGGTGTTGATGTTTGGAACTACTACCCCGTAAGCATCAAGACAGCCCTGAATGGCTACGACAAGTGGGCTAAACAATGGATAGACAAGCCATGAAAGTCAAAGTCATTATAAACGACTACACCAAGATTGTCCAAACGTTTCTTGATGACCTTGAAACCCATGGTTACATCAGGAACGTTATAGATAGTCATTATACCACTGAAGGAGTGACCACCATAGAAAGACTGGATGGTGTTGTCGCATCACCATGGTTCGTATCCGGAACCACGGCCATTAGCCTCATTGAGGTCCCAGACATAACCATACCACAAGAGCTTTTTGACTTCTAACAGGTCCCAGAGAACCTGGTACCTTCAATAAACACACTCACTCGCCCAAGACGCCCGACTACCTAAGCAAAAATATCTCTTGACTTATTTCCGGTTTCATGTTACTATCTTCCATAATCAACGAGAAAGAGAGGAACAACCCATGAACCAAGCCACCAGAAAGATTTCAGCCGATGAGGTTATCAGCCATATAATCAACACCAATGACATCAACACTCTCCGGTCCATGAAAGACCTTATCAATGGTCGCATTGACTTCCTTACCAATATTCAGGGTCCGGGGCTCAATGTCGGTGACCGGGTATACTTCATCAACCAGAGAAGCCGGAAACTCAATCAAGGCAAGGTTTTCGGCACGATAGAGAAGGTAAACATCGTGAAAGCCAAGGTCCGTGTGGACATCACTAACGCCGTGTGGAACGTGCCCTTCGGCATGCTGACCAAGATATAAGAAAGAGAGGTAACAACCATGACACTCACCATTCAAGAACAGACTCAAGCCCTTCGGATGACCCAAGCCTACCTGGCCTGGAGACCCTACTTAAACATGGACCCCGTAACACCAGAGCAGTCCAATCTCATCCTCGGAGCCTGCCAATACCATGTCATGCCACTTCATAGCCAGCTTACCATCCTCAACATGATTGGGGACAGGGCTTAAGATTTCCCTTGACTTATTTCCAGTTTCATGTTACAATAAGAGAAAAACAACGACAGGAGAACGTCTATGATCGCACTCTATAAAACATTGGTATTGAGGTTTCACCCTGACAGATGCCGTGAACACTACGCTCTTGAACGGACCAAACAAATCAATGCCAACAAGGATAATGAGTCGGCTCTACGTCGGTTGGCCATAAGCTGGGGTGTGATTCAGCCCACCACAGAAGACACTAGGTTTCAGAGCCAGAACAGAAGCTATGATGCTCAACGTGTTCGTCAAGAAGCAGCAGAGGCACGGTTCCGTGAGGCAGTAAGACAAGCCAATGAGAACGCTCGTCAGTCAGAGGCAGCCGCAAGACGTGTAGAAGCAGAGCGTCTTGCAAGGCTTGAAAGAGAACGTATTCTAAGGGAAACCAGACGGGCCTCCGCTTCTATCTCCAAGGCCGAACAGGTAGCAAGAGCCTTCGTCCGATGTGGAATCAAGCCCAGAACGAAGTATTACGGCTTAGGCATCAGACTACTAGCGACTGGTCGTGGATACATCACCGTAGAAAGAACGGCTGGTGAGTTTGTTTTCTATACGGACCTTAGAGGCAAGGAACAGCGTGTAAGCATCACTAAGTGCAGACCATAGGAGGTAAGTAACATGAAACAATACGTGTTTACAGAGGACGAAAGAGCCCAACAGACCATAGACATCAAGAAGCTTTTTGTGGATATATATGGTGAGACCAAGGCAGTAGAGATGCTCAAGAAAATGATGGACCGAGCTAAAGAGTTAGAGGAACTTGAAAGGGTATAACATGGAAGATACAGTAGGCATCATACTTTTCAAATGCACCAAATGTGGCAAGGAAGTGGACTTCATCATCAGTGACCTATGTACTGATTGCTTCGTAGACGACTTAAACAAAAGACTGGAGGAGAGTTACAATGGCAAGAGCTAAGAAGACATTCAAGGTAGAGACTTTAAAGGACCGAGTAAATGGTTGCCTTCGGGACATTCAATACACCAACGCTGAAAAGAGTGTGATGTGTATGATGCTGGAGAACGTTCTACATGAGACCAACAACTACAAGGGCTACAACAACCTTTACTGGCTCAATACTGGTCATAGCCAGTGGTTGAAGGACGGAGAGCCAGAGGGAGAATCCAAGAACCTCTACATCTCCAACAATGGCAAGGAGGAATACAGCCGTATCTACTACTGATTTCGGGCGGAAACGCCCTCACTCGCCCAAGACGCCCATGGATATTGAAGGAAATAAGTCTTGACTTATTTCCGGTTTCATGTTACAGTGACTTATAAATCAGACGGAGGAACACACCATGACAAGATTAGATTTGATCAACCATATAGAGGCACAAGGTTTTGTGAAGCCCACCAGGGGCAACAGTGTTGACTGTAGAATCAAAGATGTTGATGGCAAGACCTACAGATACAAGCTCACCAAGATTGGTGTACGGCTTGAGGTGAAGGTTATAATCACTTCTCCCTACAGCCCCAAGAAAACTGAATGGGTTCGGATTAAGTCTGGCTACTTGAGCCAGTTGTATTTCAACAGCGAAGGAAACATTGTCGGACTGAAACGATAGGAGGATGTAATATGGGCTGGACCTACACGTATAAAGAGAAGGGTAAGTCAGTGTTTGACTTCTTCAAAGAACGGTTTGGTTGGGAGAACGAAAACGCCACGGGTGAAGTTATCGCTTGTGGTGTCAAGAACTTCCGAACCGCTTACCTGGCATACAAGACCACGGTTAAGGCCACCGGTGAGTCCAGTGTTACAGCATGTGTATGTCTGCTGGCATACAGTCCTAAGGACATGTATAACTTTGGATTTAAAGACATCGGCGAAGAAATGGGTCCCTGTGAAACTGACTGCCCAGAAAGCATTCTGAAGCTCTTGACACCAATAACACCTGGTGTAAACACAACCGAGTATGCCTTGAAGTGGAGAGAGGCTTGTTGGGCTAAGGTTCAGGCCCGGAAAGAGGCCAATAAGGTGAAACGGGCTCTGAAAAAATCGCTTGACAAGAACTAAAATCTGTGTTACAATAAGAGAAAAAATCAAAGGAGAACACATCATGGATGCAAATGCAATCTTGCTTTACAATAAAGACACAAAAAAGTTCTATTCTTACCAGGTCATTTCAGACCAAGGCATTACCGGCACGGTCTACTTCCCCAAAGATGCCACTGAGCTTCCCGAGACCATCACTTTCACACTCAAAACCGCAGCCACGCTGCTGAAAGGATAAGACATCATGGCTATGCTGAAAATCAAGCTTACGGATGAACAGAAAATCATGTTCAAGGAGTTCCTACCTAACATGGTTACCGAGGTTGAGATTCCAGACGACAAGTTTACAAGGCTCTATAACCTTCTACTGAAAGACTACCAGGAGCAAGAGAATGGATAACAAGATTGACTACCTAATTGGAACCTTCAACACTCTATCAACCAACGCACAAGTCACCGGCACCACTACCATCACCCTTGATGAAGTAGAATACCTGCTGAAGGTTTTATACCAAGTGTCAGATGAGCTTGGAGACCTTGCATTCACACTGACGAAAATATAACTTGACTTTTATCTGGTTTCGTGTTACAATAAATCAAAAACAACAAAGGAGAACACACCATGGCAGACAACAGGAATCCCTTCTACGATATTATTCAGGAACCTTTATTCACCGAGTCAGGTATCCCCGTAGGTAAGGTGGGTCTGATCAACACTGAAACCCGTGACGTTGTGGGTGTTGTATCTCCCGGCTACCAGGTCATTCCCAACAAAGCCGTTGCTGACTTGTTTTCAGAGGCTTTTCAGGGTATGAATGTCCGTTCCACCGTTGACCATCTGGACGCCACTACGAAACGCTGGAAACGCCTTATCCGCCTTGACACCGACGCCACTACGTTTGATATTACCGGCAAGGGTGACATAACCCAGATCCAGGTGGAAATCTTCAACGGTTATGATGGCCGCACTGCCTACGGTTTTGACATCTCCGCCATGAGGCTTGTTTGCACCAACGGTATGGTGGCCAAGGACCGGGACCTTCTGTCTGAGCGTTATGTCCACTTCAATAACAACGCCGATCTGCTTCTTGAGAGCTTCAAAACCAAGTTCCAGAACTTCGGTTCCACCATTGAGACCTGGAGCCGTTGGGCCAAAGAAGACTACACCGCCATTGAGTTCCAGAACTTCGTGGACAGCCTTCCTTTCGTCACCGAGAAGATGGGAGAGTATCTCCGGGATAACTACCGGGAGTCCACCACCCAGTATAAAGAGGAGCCTACCAAATGGGCAGCCTTCAACGCCTTGACCTACGCAGCGACACACAAGACCAAGGCTCGGAAGGGCTCCAACCTGTTCTCTAACCGCAACAACTTCCTGACCAAGGTCTCAAATATGTTCTACGAGACAGACGGTAAACGGGCTCTACTGAGCCGATAAGAGTTACTTCTCCTTATCAAGCCCTATTTCCATTGGTTGGAATAGGGCTTGACTTTTATCCGGATATATGTTACAATAAGAGAAAAAGAGGTGGAGGTAGACATGTTAGCTACTGTGATATATAACACGAATGGACAGCACTTCCGGTGCGAGTTTGAGAAGAAGGACGGAACCCTTCGGACCCTCTATGGTTGCATCAAACCTAAGGAAAACAGCCAGGGCTTGAAGTATTGTCCCAAGGACAAAGGTCTTATCTGTGTCTATGACCTGGACGCGGCTGGTTACCGGATGATAAATATTGAAGGTTTGAAGTGGGTTGAGGTTCTTGACGAGCCCTATGATGCCATTGAAGACCGTGTAGTTATTGAGGATGAAGACTATGCTGACAGATAGAGATAGGCTGGTTTACTGGGAGGCTCTGAAGGAGCGTGAATATCAAGAGTCTCTGGAAGAAAATGAGAGACCTGATGATTACGAATGTCCGGAACTCGGAACGTGTGGACGAAAGACTTGCCGGGGTTGCCGGTTCAACAGATAGAAAGGATAAGTGAATATGGAACTATGCTACTCTAAGCGATTGAGACCTTTTATTACAATGGATGATGGTGGCACCTTCATCTTTTCGGAAGAAACTTCAACCAAGACACACTACAAATACCTTCTGTATAGTGGTCTTGCCATGTCAACCCTATCACTGGGTGTTAGTGGTGGTAAGGGTAAACCTAAGGTCAAGAAGGTTCTGGCCAGTGAGTCCTTGAAGTTTTTCATTCCCTTTGATTTCAAGGGTATGCCCCGGGAGTCAAAAAAGGTCATTGATGGTGATGAACTGGAGCAGCTCATAGACACTATCACACCGTTCCTTGAGTCCGGTTGGTTCCCAAAGTCAAAGATGGATGCCTTCGCGTCCGCCTTGAAAGAGATTGATGCCGAAGAGGATGATGAACAAACGCTCTCCGGCGAGTGAGGGTAAACATTAGTGGTGCATTGAGGGCATGGTGACGACAAAAGCGGGAGTGCCGGTGATTGGAAGGGAACAGCGTCAGAATCCCACCGTGAGCGACCTGAACACCACATTATATCTCCAAACAATCATAAATAGAATGAGCATAGGAGGCTCAATAGAACGATGGATGACGATGGCAGTAGACCGAAAATAAGATAGGGGCACGGTCCTTGTGCCCCTTACGGAGGTAGAAGGACATGTCAAAAAGGATAGAAAGCACTAAGTTTATCAAGGTATGTGACACAATGAAGGTCTGGGAACGTCTTAGACCAGCACCAGATAAGGCAAGGCTCGGAGACCACATTGAAGTCCAGCTGGGTAAAGGGAAAATCGCTGTGTATCACCTATTCGCAGTAGACCATGAACAGGATATGTATTATTTGACCTATTGTAGGGAAAGAAGAGTCGCAGACACAATACTGGTAAGAAAGGAAAATGTATGGGATCGTTTACAAATAAAAAGATGGCTATTGAGCGTGACCGCATTATGGAGGGGGTCAAAGGGGTAAGGATCACTGATTCCTATGGTCTCTGTTCTAAGTGTGAAAATCTGAATGGTCGGAGAAGCCGACTGGGTAGTGAGGAAATCTGGTGTGACCGGCATGAGCATCAAAGACAGATGTTGGTACGGCCTAGCAAGCAAGACCCCATTGATGAATGTAGCTATTACTGGCCACGCGGACAGCAGAGCCTAAATGACATGCTCAAGCTGTGTCATATCATAGACATTAAGACCAAGAACCCTGTGGGTTTCCAGGCGGGTAATGGTGAAAATGATGTTACTATAACTGCCCCTGTTGATGATGACAAGGGCGGACATGACGATTGGAGGTTGGATGACTAAGACATTTGTGGTTAGTGAGTCCCAGTTAGAGAAGATAGCCAACTGGCACAAGCGGTGTAAGCGAAAGTCAGGTGTGGAGACATTTACCTTCATCCCAACCGGTATTGGCTTGGGACTGGTCTACACTTGCAGGTGTGGTAAGACCCTTGATGTGACTGAAATAGATAAATGGTAAGGGGTGTTGTTATGAGTGATAAAGCGAAATTCATTGTGGAGATTGAGTTCTCCAAGAGGGTGTGTGATGATTTACACGCCTATATGCAGGTCACAACTGATGGTAGACAAGGCTTCTTCAACGTTCTGGAGGAAAACCTGGATTCGGTTGTGAAGTCTATGGACCCTTCATCTTCAGTGAGTATAGTGGAGGTCCGTTATGATGCCTGAAGACCTTTACGGTGCATTGACCTGTTTGAACATTATGGATTGTGTCCGAAGGGTTGTGGAAGGCTCGGGCGCTGATAACATGATGTGGGTGTATCTCAACATACCCTTCATTAGCAAGAATATCATGGAGACCCTTGCTCGGGTTGAGTCTGTGGTGGGTATTCTACCTATTGAAGATGAGATTATTGCCATTTCTTGCTGGAAATAAAACCTTGACTTATTTCCAGTTTTGTGTTACAATGTTTCCAGAAAGTGAGGAAAGACTATGAAAAAATGTGTCTGTGAAGACAATCCGGGACTTGTGAGAATATACGCTTGGAAAAGATGTCCGTTCTGCGATAAGAGCCTTGTAAAGGATAAACAATGAAGATAATGATTGTGAATGACCCAAGCCGTAAAGATGATGACCCTACCTACCTATTGGAGAAGTTTGACCAGCTGACTAGTGGTTGTGGTTTTGATAGTGTTGAGATTCTAACATTGCGCGATCACGAAGAATCGTCTGATATAGTCTTTGAAGATTATGAGCAGTGGACACATAACAGGATACGTGATTATCGTTGCGTTTCCGAGGACTTCCATAACTTCAAGGAATACGCTCAGACCTGTGACTACCTATTAGTCATGCCTAATGGTCTGATAGATGGCATCCCCGGAGCTCTTATCAATGCCTTCAACCGATACAATCAACCCACCAACGTCTACACCTTCTAGGAGAACGTCATGATACCTGAAACCCAACCCAAGGAACCAACAGCCCAAGAGGTCATGGAGATACTCTGGAACTTTGACAAGGTTCTGACGGCATACATCTTCCACCTTGACGCTATACATGATTCCGATGAGGCAGAAGAAATCATTGTGTGTTGGGAGTGTCTACAGAAGATAGTTACCATCCATGGTGGTCATGAGATGTTGGACGAGTTTATCAATGAGGGCAAGGGACGGTATAAGACCGTAAAGACGAAACTGCGAGGACTAGGACTGATATGAACAAAACGGAACGTAACTATAGACGGGTATCTTATGATTGTTGCATCAACTGTAAACATGTAGATATAGCCACCTTACGTGATAAAATAACTTGTTATTGTGAGTTGGAACATACTTGGGGTTGTCATCCAGTGAGTGAAATTGGTATATGTGATAAATATGAATATAGAGGTTACTGATTATGCGAATCTTTGGTTATGAAGTGATGAAAGGACAACCCCAGGACGCCAAGTTTTGGCTCACGTTTGTAGTCTGTTTACCCCAGATGATTGGATTCATTGTGTGGAACGAGCTTAGGAAACAGTTCTACCAGACAGTATGGGGCATTGGTATATACCACAAGACCTTTGAACGCTATAAAAACAGCCCCTTGTTCAGCTTCAGATATAAAGAGCTTGGTATCCAGTATGCCATAGAAGCCTTTAGCATGAGGGAGTTCACGTTCTTCCGGCGTCAAGTGTGGAATGACAAGCCGTTCCTGACCGAGCTGTTCTGGCATCCTTATGAGACGGTTGGTGAGCTTCTGGAGTCGGACACTTACTGGAAGAAAGTCTGGTCTGCCAAGTTGGAGAACGAATAATGGTAATCTGTCCAGCATATAGAGACGGTAGGTGTCCAAAGTGCATATTAGCGAACAACCATAGTATACCTCACGAACATAGTGTTCTATGTTGGTCTAATAGCGGAACTTGTAATGGTATACACGACACCAACTGCGCTCCATATGTAGAACCAGTGAAACTACCAGAGAGCCTTTTCAGCTTTGACGAATAATAAATCTTGACATTCAACCCATTCTGTGTTACAATAAGAGAAAAACAAGGAACACAACATGTTTGAAATCAAAGGAAAATATACCACCGCAAAGGTAATGATAGATGTGTTAGAGGCATCATGTATTGCACAGATACAGGAGATGTGCAACAACTCTGCTTTCACTAACCCCATATCCATAATGCCTGATGCTCACACAGGTTCGGGCTCATGTATTGGATTTACCATGAAAGCTACCGATAAAATCATACCCAACGTGGTTTCTGTTGATATTGGTTGTGGTATGCTGTCTTATAACATCGGCAAGGTTTCTATAGACCATGAAAGAATAGACCGGGAAATCAGGGACCGTGTGCCTTTCGGTAAGACCGTGCGTGCAGTGCCTCACCGTCTGTCCAAGATGGTTGATTTCAAAGACATGTTCAAGCGTGTTGGTATTGACCGTGACTATGCTTTACGGTCCATCGGAAGTTTAGGCGGAGGCAACCATTTTTGCGAAATAGGTGTTGATGAAAACAAAGACGTGTGGGTTACGGTTCACACGGGTTCCAGAAACTTAGGCAAGAAGGTATGTGAATACTGGCAGAAGATCGCAGTAGGACGCCGAAAGTCAATAGACATAGGCAACTACAGCGAGTTATTGGACAAAATCAAGATGGAGTGTGACAAGTCTGAATGGTCAGTTAAAATCAAGGAGTTGAAGAACCGTTTCAATGTTGGTGTTGTGGCTACGGGACTGGAATACTTAGAAGGTTCCGATAAGTCCGGCTATATCCGAGATATGTTCAGGGCTCAGGAATACGCACACTACAACCGTGTAGTAATCATGGAAGAAGTGTTGGATGTTATTTCTAATGGTATGGGTATCGGTGTGTTTGATATGATTGAGTCGGTCCATAACTTCATGGACCCTGATGATATGGTTATCCGCAAGGGTGCAATCCGGTCTTATGTTGGTGAAAAGATGGTTATACCCTTCAACATGAGAGATGGTCTGTTGATATGTGAAGGCAAGTCCAATGAGAGCTGGAACTTCTCTGCTCCTCACGGTGCTGGACGGGTGTTAAGTCGGTCAATGGCTAAGAAGTCTTTGGACATTGAAGAGTTCCGGTCAGAAATGGATGGCATCTTTTCTACGTCTGTTTGTTCTGGGACGTTAGATGAATCACCCATGGCTTATAAAGATTCAAAAATCATTGAGGAAGCTATTGGTCCTACGGCAAACATATTGTTGAGGGTGAAGCCTATCCACAACATGAAGGATAATGAAGGTGGTGAAAGAGATTGATGGTCTTTCAGACCCTTTTTCGCTTGACATTCAGCCACATTTGTGTTACAATAAGAGAAAAACAACGAGGATACTATGTCTATTGAACTATTGAAAAGTTATGATTTAGCCTACCAGTCAGGCACTCCCAAGGTGTCTGATACTGAATATGACAACCTCAAAGATACACTCCGGAAAACTTACCCCAACGACCCTTACTTCCAGACGGTTGGTGCGCCTGTAACCGTAGGACGCAAGGTAAAGCTCGGCCATACTATCGGCTCGCTAAACAAGAAAAACTCACTTGACATCCAGAACTGGACTGTTAAGTACAAGAGCCTTGTTGTGTCTGAGAAACTGGATGGTTCAGGTATCTATGTGGTGTATGACAACGGCAAGTTGGTATCCGTAGCCACCCGTGGTGATGGTGCCGTGGGACAGAATATTACCGACAAGGCCAGGCACTTCCTTCCTAATGTAATAATGACCAAGGACCGTCTTGTCCTTCGTGGTGAAGCGATGCTCTTAGGCAATGACCATACACTTCTGGGATTTAAGAACAAAAGGAATGGGGTCGCTGGACTGCTTAACCGTATTGACTATAGTGTGACTGATGTAGCACATGTGGTTCCCTTCTTCCATGAGGTGATTGAACCGGAGATGGTCAGGGAGTCTATGTTCCCTTACATCACACAGCTGGGTTTCCGTGTTCCCCGTTGGTGTCCCATGGATACCGAAGTGCTGGATACGGACTTCCTCACCGACATACTGACAGACTGGAAGTCCACTGCTGACTATGAGATTGATGGACTTGTTCTGTCTAATGCGTCCTCCTACCGTGAAGACACCTACTATCCAGACAATAGTGTGGCGTTTAAGGTTAATCAGGAATCTTTATGGACCACCGTCATAGATGTTGAATGGAACATGGGAAGAACGGGGAGATGCACACCAACCGTGGTGTTCGAGCCTCTAATCATCGGAGGCAACAGTATACAGCGGGCTACTGCATATAACGCTAAGTATATCAAGGATAATGACATTAAACCAGGAACCAAAATCAGCATAGTGCTTGCCGGTTGTATCATTCCACACATCACCGAGGTAATCAATGAAATATAGACTGAGCCACCAAGACGTTCAATACAATAAGATACAATGCATAAAGGGTATCCGAGCCGTTACTGGATGGAGTCTCCGAGAGTCCAAGGACTTCGTAGATGAGATGATGAATGATGGTTACCGGTATTTGGACCTTGGAGCCGACAATGCAGACATCCTCCGGCGAGAATATGGATTTACTCTTGTCAACATGACCCAGGAATGTGCTATACCTAAGGAGCTTTTTGAGTTTGAACCCACTGCACGGTTCAGAATGTCTGAAACCAATGAGTTTAACTTTGAAGGTAACGTGGTTCTTGATAACGGTGGAGAACCCGTTGCGTATGAATGTCCAGGTCGGGCTGGTGTTTTCTTCAGGTCCGATGATGGCACCTGGAAGTCCATTACCTATAGTGACTTTAAGATGGTCCGGGAGATTCTGGCGGTGATGGGATGAAAGTAGGCGACCGAGTAGTGGTTGTTGGTAAAATATCACAATGGATGTATGATGGATTGGGCACCGGACCTTGGAATCTAGTGGTAACGTCTACTACCGATGAACGGTTCCTAGATGATGACTCATTATGCACCGTACAGGATATCAACACCGGTAGAAAAACCATCATGTATAAAAGGCGTTTGGAACCCATACTAGCCTTCACTCTACCTGATAGCCTTTTCACTATTGACTAAAATAAAACTTGACAAATACCCCAATATGTGTTACAATAAAATCAAAAAGAGGTTGAGAACATGACTAATCCTATATGCCCCACCTGTAAAAACGAACTGGTCTGGAGAGGTGTAGACCTTTTCTGTGCCACTTGTGCCAAAGGTAACTCAAAGTCCATCGCCCACTTCTTCAAGACGTTGGGTGCCGATTTCATCACATCCACTACCGTAGAAGCCCTTGGTGTCAAGACTATTGAAGATATGTATAGACTGACCGAGGATGACATCAGCGAGCTGGACGGCTTCGGATATTCAAAGGCCGACAAGATTGTTTATGAGATCAAAAAGACCCTGAACCCCGCACCGGAGAAGCTCCTGGCTGCATTTGGTTTGCCTGGTATGGGTGTAGATAACGCCAAGCTCGTTATGGCTAAGGCTACTGCATTTGACGACATCTTCTTTATGACTGAAGGTGAAACGGGTCTGGGACCCAAGACGGAAGAAAAGTTTCTGGACGGTATCCAGAGCTATAATGACTTATGGAGGTTTCTTGTGGAAGAGATGGAGATTCAGTTCAAAGAAGGTTCTGGAGACGCTCTCCGGGGTAAGAACTTCGCTATCACTGGCACCCTGCCAGTCAAACGAGATGAAGTTATCAGACTGATTGAGGATAATGGTGGTCTGTTCAACAAGTCGGTTAGTGTAAAGACTAACTACCTTGTGGTTGGTGAGTCCAACAGACAGAACCCCACCGTGAAGATGAAGGCAGCAGAGGCCAAAGGCACACGGATCATCGTGTGGGATGAGCTGTTAGAGATGGTATAAGATATGATGGTTAGATGCACGACTTATAATGCTGTACGTTGTGTTGAATGTGCAGCAGGTAAACTACATGAATATATTCCGACCATGTGTGATGATTTTACGTGTGAATATGACGATTACAAACAATGCCATTGTGAACCACTGGTAAAACCTTTACCACAAGAGTTATTTGAAATATGATGTGTAGCGCTCATGGCAGGTGTCCCTTTCAAAACTGTTACCATAACAATGTCCATGAATACCATGCAGACAACCATTTATTTTGGTGTCCCGCCTTCAAAGAATGGGTCTATTGTCTTTCGGGAGTTGAACTACCACAAGAGTTATTTGAGATATGAGGAGAAGGAACCATGAAGATAGAAATAGAGAGAGTTTCCAACGGTTTTATAGTGTCAGGACCCAACCAGCATGATGATGGTTGGTTCCAAACGGTGTTTGAGATGTCGGACAACCCAGAGTTTCCGAACAGAATGAATGATGGAGAGGACCTTCAGACCTGGCGTAATCTGTTGTATTTCATCATGGAACAGATGGGCTACTTCCCGAGCTGGAACGACGAGAACATCTTAGAGGTGGTCATTACAGACACCAAGACAGGAGTTGAGAATGAAGCTGAATAATGCCTGGTTTTGCCCTGATTGTGAAGAAGTGTTCGGGATAGATGTTGATATAATGTTCACCTGCCCCAGTTGCACCAACAGGTTCACCGTCCCTGTAACCACCCTAATGAGAGGAGACAAAGATGTTGAAAAGATTGATTCTACTGGGCGTTTTATCGCTGATCTTAATAAGTTGTTCAACCGTTAGACTGGGCCTTGAGAAGCCCGTTCCCTATGGTCTGGAGACACTAGAATGTCAAAAGACCCGGTGTGGACTATAATCACACTCACTCGCCCAAGATGATGATGGATACTGACAAAAACATCGCTTGACAAAAACCGGATTTTGTGTTACTCTAAGAGAAAAAACGGTGAGACATATGAAATACACGGTTCCTGAATACAGAGTAGCATCACTAAAGAAACGACTGGAAACATTGAACAAGAAAGCTCTTGTCAACTGTGTAGATCCAGTCGTTTTTTCATTTAGCCCTGTTCGTAATGATATCCATGAACGTTGGGATGATGAAGCCAAGAAGTCGGTGGAATACACGGTTCCCGTTGTTGATGTGGAAATCAATCTGGACACCTTCAAACCCATCAAGGGATACACCTTTCTGGCCTCTATTGAGCACAGCCCTAATGGCAACATTATTGTAAAGAACCTTCCGGATGTTGAGGTTCCTGAACACTTCAGAACTTCTGGTTCTAGCTGTGACCATTGTGGAACGGACCGGTTCCGCAAGAATACCTACATCGTCTACAATGACGAGACCGGCGAGTTTCTACAGGTAGGATCCACTTGCATCAAGGATTTCTTGGGATTCAATGTTAGCCTTATCGCCAGCCGGTTTGAGTTCCTTCACATTCTTGATGGAATGACTAATGGTAGTGACTTCACAGCCAAAGCTACACCGGTTATTAATCTTCCCAGGTTCCTCATGACGGCAATCTCCTTTGTCAATAGACTTGGTTATGTGTCTGCCAAGGTCGCCAATGAAGATGAAACCAAATCACCTACGGGTAGAGACACTTGGATTGCTTTGACATCCTTTAAACCTACATCTTTTGAACAAGAGATTCTTGGGTCCATTACCAACGAAACGTTGGAGAAAGCCAACACCATCATTGAATGGATAAAGACCCAAGACATCAACAAGGACTACTTCTATAACCTCAATGTGGTTATCAAGAATGGTTATGTCACAAGCCGCACGGCTAATCTGACTGCTTCAATGGTTGCGGTGTATTACAAGGCCATGGAAGACAAGAAGGAGAACACAAAGCGTATCACCTCTGAACATATTGGTGAGATTGATGGTAGAATGGTTCTGGAAGTTGAAGTCCTGAATGTTTATCCCATGGAAACAAGGTTTGGTCGTGGTTACATATACCGTATGGTTACACCCGAAGGAAACATCGTTACCTGGTTCACCTCTACCGACAAACTGGAAGTGGGTAAAAACTACCGTGGATTGGTAAGGGTCAAGAAGCATGACCAATATAAAGACATCAAACAGACGGTTATAACCAGACCCAGCTTCAAGGAGATTTTCTAAGATTTACCTTGACAAAAACCAAGTTTCATGTTACACTAAGAGAAAAAACGGTGAGGGAACCATGACCAAGACTGAAGAAAAGAAACTACTCAAATCAATCTTTCCTGAGAAATACACCGATGCACGTATCCGGTTTTACAAAGACCTTATGGTCCTTACGAAACCCACCATCGTTGCAGAGGCCAAGGCTCGTGGATTGAAGCCCAAGGCGACATCTACTAAGGGTGTCATTATACAGAAGATACTGATGGATGAGTATCCTTACTAGGAGGTATTATGGACACCAGACAATACAAGAAAGACCAGATAAACAAGTATATCAGTGATTTCCAGAGAATCATATGGATATTGGGTCGTATCATGCCTACTCTGGAACGGTTTGAAGGAAAAGTGATGAACAAACGCCTTGCAACCGCTATTACCAAAGACACTGGATACACTTGTGTCTTCACCACTAACTACAACCTACTCCACCTTGAGATTTGGGAAACGTCTTATAATGAGAAGATTCAAATCTTCTTAGGATATAAGGACCAGGACACACGGTTCACGATGGAACTCTACAACAAACACAACCGGGCACTTGCCCAGTATCACGAACAGCTTGAGAAATACAAAGCCAGTCTGGATATGGTTGACCATTGGTGTGACAGGCTTGAATCCATTGAACGTTTGAAGGCCGAACTAGACAACGACTGCAAAGCTTATGGGGTCAACTACATTATCATGAGTGACCGATGATACCCATTGAAACCGTCATCATCTTGTTACTCCTCATATGGTGGTGGAAAGACTAAACCACCTCACTCGCCCAAGACGCCCTTCCTACTAAGCCAAAATATCTCTTGACTTATTTTCAGTTCTGTGTTACAATCTTCTATAACGATGAGAGAGGAGACCAACCATGACGAAAGTTTGGACCACCGAAGAAATCAGATCAAAGTTACAGGAAGGCAATCGGACGTGGGTTGAGCACGCTGTCAAGGCTATCTACACCATCAACCAGACCTCGGATGAGAAGGCTATCCAAGATACCAAGCATCGTAACGGTATCGGCTTCAACGGTTCAGATGCGTTCATCTTGTCGTCTTTTGCTGAACAGATCATCAAGGGCCGTCACTTGTCCGTGAAGCAATTCGCCATTGCCCACAAGAAGATCGTGAAATATGCCAAACAGCTTACGACTATTGCCAATAAGGAGGAATGAGACCATGTTTGAACTTGGATTGTTTATAGTGTTGGTGTTGTGTATGGTATCAAGTGGTGTTCGGATGGCCGCGCTCTGGTTGGACACTTTCTGTTCAGGATGGAGGAGATAAGATGAAACCCTTTACCTATAAGCTTACCGGAGATACTTACTGGTCCGTCTATTTCAGAGATGAGTTCTTCATGGGCATGGATAAGGTTGCGGAACATGTCATTGCAGAACTCACACGGGCATTGAATATTGCATACAACACCGGTGTTGGTGAAACAGCCCGAAAATATAACTTGACAAAATAGCCGTTTCATGTTACAATGACTTATCAAAATGAGAAAGGACAATAACCATGAGTTATAACGATATTAGACCAGGAAAGAAAACCATCAACGCCAGTGACATTGAAGCAGAATATAGTGACCTGATCGAGGAATACGAGGACCTGTGCAACACCAGAGATGAAGCCTATGAGACCATGATACAGGCTGATGAAAACGATGATGTTGATAAGCTTACGGAACGGTACAACACCGCCCAGAGGTATGTGGATGACTGGAAACACGATAACCTGGACGACCTAATGGTGTTGCGGACCGTTCTGGAAGAAATCAGGGACTACAGCAACTTCAACGAAACCCTGATCAGTGAGGACTACTTCCCCAAATACGCTAAGGAATACGCAGAGGATATGGGATTCATCAACACCAGAGGTTTTGCTGGCATAACTTGGCCACTCACCTGTATTGACTGGGATGTGGCAGCGGACGAGCTGAAAGAGGATTTCACGGAGATCGATTACCACGGCCACACTTACTACATCTTGACACGATAGGAGGCAACCATGACTTTGAGAGACATTATATTCAATGAACTGGAACGATATAACGACTATGTGTGGTCCACCGACGGTATTGTAGACTTTGACGACCTGGCAGACAACTTAACAGATAAGGTAGAAATGTTCTGCAAACAGAAAGGAGAGTAGATCATGATAGACAATATATTGAATGACTTGATAGAGTATAAACTGCGACAACTGACACCGGACCAGAAGAAAATGCTCAAGGACCGGTTCACTACCAACCTTAGAACCAATGCCAATGTTGAATATTTTGAGGATGGAATCCTCATTACCAACGAGGATGTCTATAAAAACTGGTTGTATTACGCTGGGTTTGAATATATAGACGGCGACGACATCACATTACTCAAGGACCGTGGTGAGTTTGCGGCCATCTTCTGGGTTGAGAACGAAAGGGTCCAAAATGTTCTGGACAGACTTATTGAAATGAATGATGAAGAAGCTTATGATGAACGTGATACGCTCATTAGAGCAGGGGACTTGTGGGAGGACCGATGATGGAAAAGACCAACTGGATAGACAAACTCGGAAAGCGTTATAACAAGAGGGCGGAAGAACTGGCAGTGGACCTTTGGGGATCTCCAACATGGCAGGACGTAGCCACCATTGAGAAGATACTGGTCCACGGTGGAATGATTATGCATGAACAGATGTGGAAAGAACGTCTGGTCAACATAAATAAGATGAACGGAGCGCTAATACTGGAAGGGACTTTTAGAGCATGATGATTACAATGGATGCAAACACACTGATGGCGGTAAAAGCGGTATGTGATTTGGCTGGTTTTGGTATGATACTGTTAATATTCATATTAGCATGTTACTTCATGTCCAAATGAAAGAAAACATCAAAATAGCCTTACTGGCACTACTCTCCTTCACCGCAGCAGGTGTATTGGGAGTAGTCCTTGTTGCAATCAAGGTATGGTTCGGGATTCAATAATGGCGTTCACTCGCCACTGATTATGATGGATAAGGAGGTTACAGACACATGAAAACATTAGCTGAAAAGGTGGTAGAACTTAGAACTGGGCGAAATGAGTCTGAAGAGACTTTTGCCGGAAGGATCGGTATTTCCCTGGAGAGACTTAGATACATTGAGATGGGGAAGGTTCTACCCAACGTTAAGGAAATCTGGACCATGGTGCAGAAATACGACACCACTATGGCCTACTTTATGGAAGGAGCAATATAATATGGTATGTCCAAAACACGGAAAGATGGAACACATCAAAACGGAGTCAAATATTGACCTTGGAATCAAGGGATTGAGACACATTGAGGATCACTATAGGTGCACCAAGTGCAGCCTCAAAGGTGCAGAGTTTACCACCCAGAATGATACCAGGAGGAAAAGGAGATGAAATATTTTATTGCTATTATGTTGATTTTATTGTTGGTGGCCTGCACTCCCAAATGGAGCCAGGCTGATAACCTGTGGTATCGGATTGATGTTCTACAGAAGGTTATGGTAGAACAGAGCCGGATGGCCAGAGAAACCAAAGAACTTCGGCTCCAGAACATCTATATGGACCGATTAGCCGAGACATCAGCAGAAAGGGACCGGCTCATTGCTCAATACATCAAAGGTTAGTTCGTAGGTGGATAACCCAGTTCTATCAAAGCATCCCTGGTTTCCTTATCGGAAACCGGGGGTTTTACCGCTGCGGACTTGGCCTTCAGTCGCTTTATCTCTTTATTCAACCCATCAAGCTTAACCTGTGATGTCTCTATGATAACATCCTGTTCTTTTATCTTGATATTGTTTGCCGCTATCTTGGTCTCATATTCTTGACGTATTTCTGCTTCCCGAGCTTTCAGAACATCATCCACAACACTTTTCCGTGGAAATGAGTTAGCTGTCCATGCCACAAGACATAATAAAACTATTGCCAATGCTACATATCCTATTTGTTTTATTCCCATAACATCCTCCTTATATAACCAAGCCGATAATGAGTCCTATTGCAAATACCCCCAATGCACTGGAAATCATGGTCCATAAGCTCGGTTTCGCTTTGTCAACCCGTTCATCACATGCTGCATCCTTCTGCTTCATCAACACATCCTTCTTAGCCGAGGCAGCAACACAGGTGTTGAAGTTGTCAGTAACCGTGATGTTCCTCTGGGTTAGCGCATCCACTTGAACTTGGAGCTGTTGGTTGGCTTCCTCTATCACAATGATTTCCTCTGATTGTATCCTACACCTTTGAAGGGCGGTAACCATCTCCCGGGCTGTCTCTTGAGTGAAACAGACCTGTGGGTTGTCAGAAGGCTTTGGTAGTAGAGTGCCACCTTCAGCACCATAACACATACCACATGACACAAAAAATATCACAATGGATACAAATAGTTTCTTCATATTATAACACCTCCACATCGCTCTTTGCCGTAGGCTCTACAGCCTTCGGTATATTATATCTTGGTCGTTCCGCAAAGCTCTGGACACCCTTACCTAAGAAGGCTGTACCATTAGCAGCGAGGTAACATTCAACAACACCAGGTGGTATATTGACAAGACTTCGTGTCCAGACACATGCAAACACCCATATATACCACACTACTATATTTGACATAAGCACCTGTAATAGAAAGGCAAACCTCATGATTGAGGGTGTGTCTATTCCAGAGCTTAACAAGTCCATAAAGAACTTTATCATACCATAAACTCCTGGACTTCTTGGCTCGCAGATGACAAACGGTTCATCCAACCCCGCAAGAATACTTCCTGGCTTGGGTTCTGGGCAACCAGCTTCCGATAGAATATGTCTCGCTCCTTCAACATTGCCTCCACCAGCAATCCAGAGTCCAAGCCATAAACTCGCTGGAGAGTGTTGGGGCCCAAGGCTCCATCAACTTCAATACCATTTTTAGCATAACGATTGATGGCCCTTTGTAGTATTCTGGTAGCGTTCTTCGGTCCACTATTAACACCGAAATCAAACATCAGAAAATCAACACCGGCAGGGAAATCATCAAGCTTCATCTTATCCCAGTAGTATGCTTTATAGATGGGTGCTGCTTCCTCCGGAGTATCTAATAGCCTAATATCATCAATGTCTACATCACCATCACCATCCAGGTCTCCGTAGTCGTATTGCGCGTCAAAATCACATAAGGTTGCTAGGGTTATACCAAGATTTGTTGCACCACCCCGGTCAGCCTTATGGTTACTGAATCCACCTTCATACTTCAAAACCTTCTCCAAAGCAAGCTCAAAGTTTTCAACCATATACAAATACCTCCCAATGTTCTATACTATTTAGTATAAATAAGAGCAGAATATTTGGAGGAAATCAATGTCAAAATTAACAGATTATATATTGGAGAAGGTTTCCAAGACTGAAATAGAAGAAGCTCTGAATAACCCTAACATTCGTATAGGTTGTGAGTTTGAGTTTTATGCAGATCCGGAATATTTCCTGGATAGGTTCATGAGTAATGATAATAACCCCTGGTATGACTGGATAGAACAAGCAGAAGAATATAATGAGGAAGTGAAGTCATATGTTGAACGTGTCCAGGAATGGCGACGAAAACTTGACAAATGGTCTTTAGAAAAAGAAACACAGACTGAGCTTTTTGATGATGATTTATCTCCAGAACCCGAAGAACCTACTGATACTCCAACACTATCTTATGATCTGGACCGACAACTCTGGAGATTCAGAGACCAAGATTATTATAACAAAAATGGTGTCAAGTTATTTAACTTAAAGCTAATGGAAATAGAGCAGGATGAATGGTCTCCACCTATGGATGCTGAAGCAATAAGAGAAGAAGTGTTCCGGATGTTGAAGGAAGACCATGGTATGCCAAAAGATTGGGACTATGGTGATGATGGTTCATTGAGTGAGTATGATACCGACATTGAAATAGCCACTACACCCATGACGATGAAAGAGTTCCTGGTGGTATGTCCGAAGATGTTTGAAATCATTGAAGAAATAGGTATAGTAACAGATAAATGTGGATTTCATGTTGGTATATCACTATCCAATGTTCCAGACCTGGAAAAGGCACTAGATGTAGTAAAGTTGGCTATGTTCACGGATGAAGAATACATCTACAAGTTTTTTAGTGGTCGGGAAGATAATACTTATGTTCGGTCAGTCCATGACCAGATTTTGAGCGGATATATCATAACACCTAGTAGTTTTGAGGACTTGATAGATACTGGAAAGCTAGGTCGGGAGTATTCCAAAACACATTATAACGCTATTAACCATGAGCACCTCAGCCAAGATAACAAATATATTGAGTTCCGGTATATGGGTGGACAAAACTACCACCAGAAGTGGCCCAAAATTAAGACCATCATTGCACAATATGCCCATAATATGGTTCTGGCATGTGATCCAGAGTATAAGAAGAAGGAATACATGCTGAAGATACAGAGGGTGCTTAATAAAATAGACTTCCAGGCGAAGAAAGAGCTGGAAAGAGAGATGTTGAATGCTCTAAGGACAGCCAATCCAGCACAGAAAAAGTTTCTCAATCTGAAACTGGCTAAGATAAACAAGGTTATAGCACATTTAGACGCTAAACCAGATATGAGGCTAGACCAAACAGCGGACCGGCTAGCATCAGAATGGTGGGATCGAGATATTAAACCAGAGATGGTGAAGTTGGGTAAAAATGAGATTGGTAATGATATTGTTGCTGAATATTTTGCTCTGAAAGAGTTTCATGATAGGTGGAAACATTGGATTGGTCAAATATCCACAAAGGCAAGAGATTATTTTTGGTCAATGAACAAAAGAAGAGAAGACCTTGAACGCAATGACATGCCTCGTAGTATACCATATAACTCCAGGGGTGAAATGGATAAAATATATGATGAAATGGATAGAAAAATGAAGTCTCTGATGGCTGAATCCACCATAACAGGAGAAGAACCAATGCTTACGGAAAAAGTCTCTAAACGTGATGTAGATATTGCATTGAGTAATAAGAACGTTTTAATCGGATTTGAAATAGAGATGATAGTGCCTACATTTACTGAAAAATATGGCAAAGCGGCCAAAATGTGGGTGGAGTGGGATAGATACGGGCAACAGTATGATGCTTGGGAATCATCTACCGACGAATACCTTGCAGCGGGCATGGAAGAAGGATATGATCCTCCAAGCCTTCCAGAATGGGCTTACGAACTTGGATATGAGGATGGTGAAGATTCCTTGCCCAATCCAACCGAGCTGTTTGACTTACCAGAGCTGGACATTGAGAAGTTCTTTGATCTAGTGATAGCAGAGTTCTTACCGCTTGATAAACTACCCTTCACCAACATGATAATCGACCATGATAACACTCGGAAGTCTACTACCCAGTGGGTTATCAAGCCAGATGCGACACTTGGACCTGCTGGAGTTGAAATAGTTAGCCCCATACTCACTATTGATGAGTATCTTGAAATGTGCCCAAAGATGTTTGACTATGTTGAGAAATATGGAACAACCGATGATAGCTGTGGATTCCATATTTCCATATCACTAAAAAACGTCCCGGACCTGTCCAAGAGCCTTGATGTTGTGAAGATGGCATTGTTCCTTGAAGAGGACTACATATATAACTTCTTCAAAAAACGTAGAGATAATGATTATGCTAGGTCAGCACACAAAGCAGTTCTGTCCGGTGCAAATGCCAGAGACTTTGATGATTTTATCAAGTCCACCATTGACATCCAGAAGCTAAAAAAGGCAATACCGGATACTCATTATGAGGCGATAAACATAGAGCATCTGACTGATACCCCAGCCAAACAGTATATTGAGTTCAGATACCTCGGTTCAGGTGATTATCACAAGAAGTGGAAGGAAATCAAGACTATCACCGCTCATTACATCTGGGCGCTTAGTGTTGGTAATGATCCTGAATACATGAAGAAAGAGTATATGCTGAAGTTACAGAGAATCATGAATAAGCATGAGCTATTTGCTATTAAGCTGGAGATGTATATGATGAAGTTCCGGTACCATAAAGGTAAAGGTATGAGTTTTTCAGCAGATAAGTTTGAAGCCCTATCCAAAGAGGCCAAAAAGCTACAGGGTATGGGTATCAAGATAGGACCCAAGGAGGCAGAGGCGTTTGCGGCCATGTATCAAGCAAGCCCGGAAATAGCGAAAGATACAATATTTACATTTAAACCAGATGATGATACAATAAATAAAAAGTGAGGAAAAACAATGAGTCGTTGTGCAAAATGTTATGCGTTTCTACCACCACCCTTCATGGTTGACATGCCTGACGGTGGAAAGATATGTGCCTTTTGTAATGATGGAACAAATAAACTCTCCTACAAAGGAGAACCTATTACAAAGGAAGAGATTGTCAGGGAATATGAGGTTTTTCTGAGAATGGTGAAGGAAAAGAACGAGATTTTGAAAAACGTTGTAAATGGGGATTTTGCCGGGGAGGTTCCGGAGAGGATGATTTAGAAAGGAGGTTGTTATGACTAGCTGCGTGCTTATAAACGCGGACTACCAGGTGTTGGGTGTTATTTCCATGAAAAAAGCATGGAAGCTTATAACAAAAGGAAAAGTTGTTGTGGTGAAGGCTGCTGAGACATTTATACATACAGTGTCAAAGAGTTTTCTTGTCCCTATAGTTTTGCGTCTGGTGAAGCTTGTCAGGATGATTTATGGGCGGAAGATACCTTTTTCTAAGCGCTCGCTGCAAATACTATATAACTTTACTTGTGGATATTGTGGTGTTCACCAAAAATCTGGTCTAACCATCGACCATATTGTGCCTAAATCTAGGGGAGGAAAATCCGATTACTCAAACACCGTCCCCTGTTGCTTGCGTTGTAATAATATCAAGGACAATCGTTTACCTAGTGAAGCTGGAATGACGCTGAAATATAAAGTTGTTGTTCCAACAATACAGGAGTTCCTACAACTATCCATCAAGAATCTTGGGTTGGACGGATACTTGCGTGAGTTGGGACTTTAGTTCGTTTAGTATCTCTCGTTTTCTGTTTTGCTTCCTCACTTCTGATGTAAGGACCGTGTAGTTCCATTGTCTTACGTCTGGATTCTACTCTCTTACGAATGTGTTCTTCTGATTGAGGAATACCATACATTGGATGATTTTTGCCGGTAAACCTTTCACTAAGATGTTTACGATGTTCTTCGGATTTTGGAACTCCCCTATTTGCGATGCTTATTTTTTGCCTTACATCATGTGGTATTGTTCGTCCTTTAAGAGATTCACTTGTTTTCTTTTTTGCTTCCTCAGTCCGTTTTTTACCATACATATGGTTCTTCTCTCCTAACTGAGCGTCACCTATCTTTCTTTTAGTTTCTTCAGTTCTTGGCTTGCCAAAGTTAGGATTGAGTTTTCCTATCCTGGAAAGACCCATGTTAGCACAGTGTTCTTGGGTGAACTTCATTCCTATTCTGGAATCACTTAGTTTCTTTTTCATTTCATCAGAAAGATGTTTGCCATACATTGGATGGTCTATACCACTCTTGCATCCAAGACCACCACCTTTCAAGTTACATAATGGTCCTGTGTTGATGTTATATCTACCAATAACATCAACCATAACATCTTCTAACATATAGGATTGGTCTTCTATCATTTCTGTTTGATAAAGAAATACTATAGGTTCCTTTGATTCTTTACGAATATTGAATATTTTATAGTGAAGAAAATCATTTTTGGTTGTGTTTCTTTTTAGATGGTCCCAAGCCCTTTTGTTACTGCCTTTACCGACAAGAAATGGCTCATGGTCAAACACATATTCCCCATAAATATAGTGTCCTGGCTTACGTGGATCAAGATAAACATAGACATAAAAGCGATTAGGATTTGTTTCAGACATTGACTTCACCTCTTATAAATAGATGTGTTGAGGGACATCGGTGATTCACCTCCACCGTTTCTTGTGTGTTTCAGCACCAAGATTACCTCACACTTCTATTTATATAACATTTACAACTCTCTGTAAACATGTTATTATGTATTTTCAATACAATGTGGAGAAAAATATTGCAACCAATAAAGAAGCCTGGTAAAATCAGTATCCATCACTATTTGGGGGATTTTCAAGGAGTTGGGACAATCAGGGTTATTTTTCCCTCACTTTTTATAAACAATGCCTTGAGAATACCAGGATATCAATTCAATAGTGTGTATAACACTCAGTATATCAATGACCTCAAATATTATCAGAATTTTACAATGGTTAGTTTCCAAAGAGCCACAACTGACAAGCATCTCGGGCTCATCCAACACTTCAAAACCAACATTAGGAAAATAACCAAAACTCCGCTTACCCTTGAAATTGATGATCTTTTATGGGGTATTCCGGTCTGGAACTATGCATCAGAGTATTACACAAAGTATAAGGATTCGGTCCAACAAATCATGCGAGAAGTGGATGGAATCACCGTATCCACAGAGTTCTTGAAGAAGGAATATTCGGCTTTCAATGAGAAGATTGTGGTTATTCCAAATCATTTGCCAAAATGTCTTTGGGGAGAACCTATTCCCCAACATACTCTGGACAAGCCTGGCAAAGTTCGTATCGTGTGGGCTGGTAGTGATAACCACCATGCCAATACCAATCTAACCGCTAAAGGCATCAAGGGTGGTGACTTCGGACCGGAGCTCATGGACTTTATTAGAAAGACTTGTAAAGATTATGACTGGCACATACTAGGTGGCTGTCCTGCTGAGCTGAGTGACTTGAAAAATAATGGTATCACTTATCATGGATGGAGAAGCATCTTTGAATACCCACTATTTGCAAGGTCTTTAGCCCCTGATATTGTTATAGCACCACTGTTGGATTGTGATTTCAATAGGGCGAAATCCAATCTGAAGATGCTTGAGGCTGTTGCCCTAGGTGCCGCAGGTGTTTATAGTGATGTTGAACCGTATAAAGGTGCTATGATGCTTGCAAAGGATGATTTGGAGATGGTGGGTATGATAGAAAACCTTGCTGCTTATAAAGAACTGCGGGGCAAGGTGTTTGAACATGATTTACAACTGGTGAAGGATGTATTATACTGGGAGGATGGAAACATGAAGAATGTGCAGTCCTATATAGGGTCGTATTTGTCTTTGTTTGGACGATATTTGGAGGTGTAGAATGTTGCAAGAATGGAAAGTGTTATCTGGAACGTATGATGAACTGAAGGAATGGTATGAATCCAAGAAAATCACCATTGAGAAGGATATCATACCTGGTTCTCTCCGACAAATGAGAACCTTTGAAGAGATGGTTTCTCCTGGTGATCTGGGAATGGTAAAACTGATATTTTGGATGAAGGTGATGGAACCCAATGAAAAGGGTGAGATCGTGATGCGCATTGAACAGGAAAAGGTATGTGTGGTGAAATGATAACTATCCAAGAGGTGTATGAGACATATAGACGGGTGCAGGGTAGATGTCTTGGCAGACCTTACAGATTGCCTAAGGACTTCAATAGCTGGTATATCAATGCACCGTCAGCCACACAAACCAACTTGGACACCATCACCAAGTTCTTCAATACCAAGTGGCAAAATATAGACCCTGATGAATATTTCAGTGCTGGTTTCGCTATCTTCAAGACCTTCAGCTATCATCAGTTCCTAAATCCCAAGGTGATGAACTTCTATATTGACAGGGATAAGATGAAGAAACGGACCCTCATGGGTTGTAAGTCTGATATTATCAAGTTCAACAAGTTCATACAGGTAGAACATAAGTGTGTTACATACCAAGATTATTGTGCCATGAAGTCTGGAGAACTAAGCCAGCCTATAGCAGATTTCTTGTCCAATAAGATTGGTAAGTATGCACTGACACATTTGATCTATCGTAAGTTTTTAATATTACAAGACCATGAACGAGGTCTCATCAGCATCATAACGTCAAACTATAGAGACCTGGTTGCAGAGCTGGAGGAATATTATGAAACCTGTCTTGACTGAGGAAAGCCTGGAAATAATGGGTTTGAAAGATGCAGCTGAACATTATGAACGTCAGTTCTGGTATTATGTAGATAGATATAACAGGCTTAGAGGTATTGTTGCTCAGATTATAAATGATTTACCTATCAACAGGGATTGGTTGGACCCAGATTTAGAAAGAGAAGTCCGGGATATTTTGAAGGAGTCAACATTATGAGTAGAAAAATAAAGGGTGATGCCCTATGGACAACGAGCAATCCTGTATCTGGAAGCCAAGAGCTTTTGAAAGCTAAAGACTTTCCACGGGTTGTGAAGGACCGATATGAACGTGAAAATCTAAATGAGGGTGACAATCAAAATGTTTGATGATATAATCAATAGAGAACGACAAGTTATAATATATGAGTTTGGTTGTATTATTGCAGATTTTTGTGAATATATTACAGATGAAGAATGTGTAAGACTGGTAAAATAAGCTAATGACCAATCAAATGATTATCATTATGTTTTAGAACTTTCATGGGATAAAATCATTCTTAGAATAACATATAAGGACGAACCTTGCCAAGACTGATAGGAGACATTGTTAGATTGGAGGAAGAGACCGCCATCATTGCGTTTCGGTCTGTGAACCAGCAAGCAGTAATAACATTGAAAGATTTCAAACACTTAGAACAATACTTGGTTCCTGGCATACGTGTAGTCCTTACAACGGAAAACAACAAACTGGAAATACCCATCGTAAAATGGCAAGAAAACAACAAGATAAAACTATTGATGTATACATAACAACCATAATGGTGTATAATCACCACAAATAAAACCAGCCTAGGAGGCTACAACAAAGGAGGAAGTAACATGAGTAAATGGATTCAGAAGGACCTGTTCGCAAGTTATGTGCAGGAAAAAGAGAAGGAAGAAGCACCCCAGCAGTTCACCAAGAGGTCAGACAAGGTATGGCCGACCCCTGAAATGGGAACCGCAGATAAAGCTAAAGTGTATGAAGGACGGTTCATTCCAGACCCCAAAGGTAAGTTCACCAAGAAATATATGTATCATGGATTCAAGGCCGGTGAGAAGTTCCGAAGCTTTATCTGTGAAAAGACATATGGACTGGATAACTTCTGTGCTTTCTGCACCGCAACCCAGAAACTCTATATGGGCAATGAAAACGATAAGAAGGCCGCTGCAAACTATAAACGGAAGTCACGGAACGTAGGCAACTGGTATGTTGTTGATGATCCGAGAGATGCAGAACGTGATGCTGACAAAAAACTCAAAGGTAGCACTCGTATCTATGAGTTCCCGGATAAGGTTGATTCCAAACTGAAATCCGAAATCACTGACAAAAAGAACGGTCTTGGACCGGCAATCTTTGACCCAGGTGATGAGGGCTATAACTTCCTCTTGAAGGCAAAAGCCACCAAGAAGGACGCCAACAACAAGGTATGGCCTGATTATGCAGACAGCAGTTTCGCTCGTAAACCTTATGCTCTTGGCACCGACAAGGAAATCAAGGCTATCATGGAGTCTGCTTATGACCTTGATGAATACATCGCAACCATGAAGATTAGTGATGAGGATCTTCAGACACTTCTCAAAACAGAGATGTTGTGGGAACTAGTGGAGGCTGACTGGAAGAAGTACAAGGGTGGGCCTTCAAAGGGAACGGCTGTATCAACCGAGCCTGATGATGTTCCGTTTGACATCGCTGAGCCTACCGCAGATCAGGAAAAGAGAATGGAGCGTATGGGTGTTGAGGTTCCAAAATCAACAGATGATATGTCCGATGAGGACTTATTGAAAGAGCTTGAAGAAATGTAAAAAGTAGCCCTATCTTCCACAATGGGATAATATGCTCATAGAAGTATAATCAAGTGACGGGGCTTTATGCTCCGGGCTTCCCGAAAGGAACTAGGGCTACGGTAAAAGACCCAACCAGAGAGACACTGGTTGGGTCTTTCCATTATGGGACCCATTTCGTTCAACCGGAGATGATTGTTATAATGTTCTGGGAACATTTCGTTCAACCGGAGATGAAGGTTGTTTGATGTTTTGGAAAATATATGGCATCTCCGAGTCTAAATGAAGATGATATGTCTGTAGATAGTTATGTTTATTGATCTAAAAATATTTTCCATTTTCCGGATTTTGGCATAGAACTTGATATAATAATGGATAGATAAACAAAATAATGGAAAAGGAGAACAACCATGAAAAACATTAGAACAATCGTAGGAACCGTAGTAGGAGTTATTGCAGTAACAGCAGGATTCGCAGGAGCAGAGACCGTGTTGGCAGGTGGAGCAGCTAACTTCCCTTATTTCCACCTTGGAACCCTTATCATTGCAGGTCTTATCATCTCTGGCTTGAAAGTGAAGTATGATGCCATGAGAAGCTATGAGGCGGTAGGTGCAATGGCCCTGTATGCAATACTGATCGCATTATTCACCAATCCAGTAGTTATGACGCTGAAGAACCTTGTCGGCTAACACTTAGGAGGTTAGTAACATGTTAGTAGTAAGATATAAACAAGACCATATGGAAAAGAAGAGCTTGGTGCAGAAGTATCAAAAGGTGTTCAACATAAGTGCCTGGAGCTTCGTCCTGGTGGTATCCACGGTTGGAATGGCTCTATTCGGAATGTGGTTGGACAGGGTTCTGGACACACAACCCTTCCTAATGGTTGGATTCTGTGCGATGGCAAACTGGGCGACATTATGGAGACTATACCAAGAAGCTAAAACTAAACGATAGAACATTGACAAAACCCTCCCAATATGATATAAATAAGCATATTAGTGGAGGGTTTTGATGCGCTTAGAAGAATATCTGAATGAGGGACGTAGTGTGCATGTATGGAAAGACGATGCAAAGATGTTCCTCAAGAAACATTACAATCCCAATCTCACACCTATCTATAGGGGTGTTGAAGACCTCAATGATTATGAATGTTATATCATAGAACCGGCTAAGTTTAACCGCGAGTCCCGTAACACCCTCAACCATTATACTTTATTGATGGATAATCTACCGAGCTGGAAGAACTATCCGAAACGAAGCAAGTCTATCATCTGCACCACTGATTATAATGGTACCACCAACTATGGTCGTCGCTTCAGAGTAATACCGGAAACTAGTTCCATGATAGGTATATGCTCCAAAGGTGACTTGTGGTTCAGCTTTCCGAAGATACCATTTGAAACTATGAATGATTTCAACTTCTTTCTTGAAAAGATATGGGATATATCAAAAGAGAGCTCCAGTTTTGAAACATATGGTAACCTGGTTGAACACTTCAAACTCTTGGATAACTATATAGAAGGTTCTTATGAAGAAGGTTTTTACTGGCTTGAGTCCGAAGAGGAAAACAAGGATCTGAGCCGGGCTGAGATAAAGGAAATGGCCCGGGACGGTGTGGTAGATATTATAACTAGTGATTTCGGGTATAACCATCCTGGGTTGAAGATATTAGAAAACATCATCATTCGGGTTATTGATGATGAAAATAGTTCCCAAGATGTCATTGAAGAGATTATGGACCCCATAAGCAATGGATTCAAGGTTCTGAACGCTGGAAAGTTCAATGTTAGTGGTGATAAAGAAGTATGGACCAGTGGTAAGAGCCTATTAGTGCCGGAGAATATTATGGATAGTATGTTGGAGGTATGACATGAGCAGACTGATACAATACATAAATGAAGAGGATGCAGACCAGCTTCGCAAGTGGGGAGAGACATTTGGGAAGAACCATGGAAAGTATCCTGACGAGAAGGGGTTCTTTGAAGTGTGTGTTGAACACATGGGCAAGCACATGAAGGACCCAGAGGGGTATTGTGCACGCATAAAAGATGCTTACGCAAATTCGACGTATTGGCGTGGAAAAGGTAAGTCTGATAAAGACGTTAAAAAGGATGTGGCGGCAAATCAAAACTACCCTGATAAGGGAAAGGAGAAGTAAATATTGTTTGAGTTGAATCCGGAGAAGGCTATTTCATTTGATTTTGATGGCACCATTAACCCTTATAGCCAGGGTTGGAATGGTGGAAGAATAACAGATGAACCATTCCCAGGAGTGAAGGATTTCATTCAATGGTTCAAAGATGAAGGGTTTCAGATTATCATCTTTACAGCAAGGTTCCATGATACACGGAAAGAGAGTATCGGTTTTGACATGATGGAGGAAGTCACTGGATGGTTAAATAGATATGATATTCCTTATGACCATGTGACAGGACACAAACTACCAAGCATTTGCTACATTGACGACAGGTCGTTGCATTTCATACCGGGTGATTGGGAACGAATGAAGCAACAAGCGGTAAAGTTGTCTAAGTATGATGGTAGGAATCCGGTAAAGGAGATATAGATGGCAAATGGTAAGGTAATCGGATCAGAAGAAGAGCGCAAAATCTGTAAACGTTTCTCAAAATGGATGACTGGAAGTGAACGACCATATCAACTATGGCGTACTAGCAATTCTGGTGGTACTTCAACGGTCATAAAAGAAAATATTCACATGACGGGTGACATTACTGCTATAACACCTGAAGCTCGATTTTTCACAGACCTTTTTTCAATCGAGATCAAGCGGGGATACCAGGACGCAGAGGCTTTCAAACACCTTAAGCACAACAAATCTACAGAGATTGAAGATTTCTGGTCACAATGTAACAAAGATGCGGTCAGGGCGCATAAATACCCATTGTTAGTATTTAACCGTAAAGGTTTCCCAACCGTTGTGGGCTTCAGCAGGACTATTGAAATGATGTTCCCAACAAGTTCTAGCTTGTGCTATAGACTGAAATGTGTCTCGCTGATGTTTCCTTATAAAGACGGTCAGAGATACTTGCCGGACTTATATTTTTACAACTTTGAGGACTTTTTTAGCATGATTGATGTTGAAACGATGTCCCGGTTGTCTAAAAAGGAATAATATGATTATATACGAAGCTAGAAATATGATAAACCATGATTCTTACATTGGACAATCCATCAATAGTTTAGATGTAAGGAAAGAACAACATCATAGTTTGGCTAAGGGTAAAAGCACTTTTTACTTTCATCGGGCCATAAGAAAATATGGTTTTGAGAACTTCAAATGGTTTGTAATATGGAGATGTTGTTCTATTGATGGTTTGAATGAAATGGAACAATACTTCATCAAAAACTATCGAAAAAGAGGTATAAAACTTTACAACCTTACTGATGGTGGTAAGGGTAGAGTGGGATATATTATTACAGATGAAACAAGAAAGAAAATGAGTGAATCTCAACTAGGTAAAACAATGTCTGTTGAAACGAGAAAGAAAATAAGCGAAAACAATGGTCGTGGTATGTTGGGAAGGAAACTTTCAACAGAATCAAAAGAAAAGATGAGTATTGCAAGAAAGGGTGTGCCTACTGGTAAAATATTATCTAAAGAAGCATTATTGAAAATGCATATAGCTCTTAAAAATAGGGTTGTGACTCCGGAAGAAACAGAAAACAGGAGAAGGGCCAGCACAGGTTGTAAACAATCTAAAGAAACAATCTTGAAACGAACATCAAAAACTACCGGTATGAAAAGAACGATTGAGTCCAAACAAAAGATAAGTGACGCTTTGAGAGGCATGATACATTCTGAGCAATCAAGGAAAAATATGAGTCTCGCACATATTGGTCTTAAACAAACAGATGAAACGGTAAATAAAAGGGTTTCAAAAACCAAGGGTATGAAAAGAACAGAGGAAACAAGGAAAAATATGAGTGAAGCAAGAAAAAACTGGTGGTTAATGAAGAAAAAACTGGAGGTAATGAAATGAACTTAGAGAAATATTTGACCGAATCAGCGTATGTCTGGTTATATCAAGAACCGGAGATAAAGAAGGCTATCATGCTGAAAAGCACCAGCTGTGAATGTTGTGGTACTTGTGATTATCATGATGCCAGTGAGAGTTCTTGTATCAATGAGTATGTTAGTGATGAAATAGAAGAACTCATTGTTAAATCACCTGGACATGCGGTAGACCTTCGTGTTAGAACCACTGATGTTTGTAACTATTGGGAACCAATGGATGAATAATGCCAAGACTTAGTATTGATACCAGTGAGTTTGCAGACTATGTTGCCTGTTTTTTACTTGATAAAATGAACAATATGTCAGAGGTGGTCCCTTATAATGAGGACTTCAATGACTTTTGTGAGATACTCAAACATAAGGGTACACGGGCTACTCTCATCACATATTACATGCATATGGACCCTCAGACACGGGTAAGATACCGGCTTATTAGAGATGTCTTTATAACTAATGGTATATTACCAACCGCTGACTTACATATCACAAAGGATGTGGCCCCAGTGGTTCCAAAACCGAAAATGACATTATTGAAGAAAGTTATGGCTGCTGGATTGGCTATCATAACTGGAAAGAAAATATTAGGTAAAATAAGGAAGTAAGGAGTAACAAAATGGGAGAAATGAGCAACGGAAGCACACCAGGTAGTGATGCTAGAGATGCAATGACACAAGTGACAGATGGTTCGTTTGATACTGACGTGGTTGGAGTAAAATCCAGTGGGCAGAAGAACGGATTGCATGTGTTCGATGTCTCGAAGGAAGAATTTATGCGGAACATGAAAGATGACCGTAAGAGACAACGGTTTAGTTCTGATAGTGCTGCGGCACAATATCTTAGGGGCACAAAATACCGGATTCCATTTATGGTAAGATACAAGGATGATGATGGAAAGGCTTATGTGCGTAAGGTGAAATAATGAGCAGGCTGGAATCCTTCATAGAACTCAATACCCTTGATGAAGAGTGGAACATCAAACCTACTTCCACAACATCCGGTGCTATGTTCAAATATCGTGGTGAAGAGTTCAAGACCCTTGTGTTCATCTATCTTCCCAAGCTCAATATGTTCATTCATATGCGTTCTGACACCGGTGATGTATATGTTGACAGCACCAAGATACATACCATCAAGGATCCTGACTATAGACACCATGATAGCATAGCTTTAACCGTGATGCGTGAGTTTAGTGAGTTTGAAGAATATGATGCCGCAGACTTGTATGAGTCTGACAACATTCTTGAAACCCTTGAAGATGACTTTGATTCTGTTCGGGGATTCTGCTATAAAAATGACATATACATCTATCCAGTAGGTGGTGCATTGAATGGAACTTATAAGTCTAAAGCGATAATGAGACTCAAAATATACATTGATGATTACTGGTGGGAGAAATGAAGAAAATATTGATGATTATAATGATGGTTGTTATGTTATCAACCAATGCGTTTGCGCTTGATTACATTCAAAATGGAAGTTTCCAGGCTGGCGATAACACCTGGCCTACAGAGAATGTCAATGCCAGCTTGAGATTGTATTATGTTTCTGGTGTTAAATCAATAACATTTCCAATGGTAAGTTCCAACTTCCTAACTGGACCAGCTGGAGATGCTTTAGTGACAAGCCTCAACTACCAGTCTATTAGTGGGGTGTATTCATTGGGATTTGTTTCCAGTGGTATATACTCATTATCATTGAATGGTGGTGGTTATAGCACAATATCAGCTACGGATGGCACTGACGTTTACTTCACCGGTCTATCAAAAGCAACACAGATAAACTTCAACAATAATACTATATCATGGAATGATATAACAGATGTCAATATACCAAACGGTATAGGTTCTAACGTGTTGACGGCTATGGACCCATCAACAATGTTTAGGTTCACGACCTTTGCGTTTCAAGAGATTGCTGGTGAATCAGCATGGCTCAGTGGCACTAGCGGCACTAAGAACACCCAGTATTATTCCAGCTTGGGTGGATTTTCTGCTGTTCCTGAACCAGCAGAATGGATATTGATGATTGTTGGTCTTGGAATGATGTATCTTTATTTGAGGCGGTTGAATGGCGCGCAAGAAGAAGCTTAAAAGCATTACCGTTGCACTCATGTTAGATTATTGCCAGATTCCAGAGGACCAATTATACTATTTGGCCCACAATGATGAAGCCAGAAGGCTCTTCGGTTTCCTATCCACCTGTATGATTCATCATGCTGAACAGAATAGTAAAACATGGGCCCCAATGATAGAATCCATGCAGTCAAATAGGCGTATAGAGCGAGCCCAAAGAAATCAAGGTTGACAAACAAACCATAATGTGATATAGTAAGAAGAAAAGAAAGGAAAATAAGTTGTGAAAATAATATTTGATTTTAATAACCTTGCCGTCCGGAACTATTGTTTACCTATGGTAGAAGCAAAAGGCGGCATACCGAACATCCAGCTCTGGAGGTTCATCACCATTGATGCAATCATCAAGTCACTCTCAAAATACGACCAGGTCTCCGAGGTTATCTTAGCAGTTGATAGCCCCAAAACATGGAGAAAGCTTTATTGGTCTCGTTATAAAGAGAGCCGTAAGACCAAGAGGGACACATCACAGGTGGATTGGAATGTATTCCATAAGGAACTGGACTCATTCATTGAAGACATTGAACAGGGTCTACCCTTCAAGGTTATCAAGGTTGAGAACGCTGAAGGTGATGATGTTGTGGCTGTTCTTGCCAAATGTGGGTCCGATGTGGTCGTGGTGTCCAATGATGAAGACTATCTCCAGCTCTGTTCAGACAAAATCAAGATTTACAATCCCTCAAAAATGATGTATACTGAATGTTTAGACACCGAGAACTTCTTACAGATGAAGTGTTTGATGGGTCAATCAAAAGATGACATCTTCAACATCATTACACCCATTGACCATCCTATTGGTAAACGTAAGCCTGGTTTCGGTGAGGTATCAGCTAAGAAAACATTGGCCTATGGTTTGGATAAGTGGTTGGAAGAAAAGAAGCTCGTAGAACGTTATAAACTCAATCGCAATCTGATAGATTTTGATCGCATTCCAAAGACAATACAGACCCGTATCCTCAATACCTACAAATCATATCAGTTGGCGGACCCAGCTAACATCTATCCGTTCTTTAGAGACAATGGTTTCAAAGAACATTTGGAGAACTTTGAGTTTGTTGAAACTAAACTGATGGGACTATACTAAGGAGTAACACAATGGTCAAATATGTGCTTATCAATGATGATGTTCGGGTTAACTTTGAAAAGAACACCCACATGCCTTTTGGATATGGTAGCCGGGAAGATTGTGTGGTTCTGGATGACTACCAGAAAGCCTTGTCACTATGGCACCACCAGGGAATGGACCCGGCCTGGATTATAGAACGATGTGAAAGCGGTTATGTGGAGAAGGTATTCCCGCCTACATCAAGTCAGAAGGAATCGTGATAAAATGAATAATAAAAAGGAGAAAAATGAGGGTCGGTGTGCTCTTATCCATGGAGATTGTCTGGCGGTTCTGAAAACCATGCCGGATAATAGTGTGGATAGTGTAGTTACCGACCCTCCTTAAACTTTACGGAATATCCTTCATGTCTAAAAAATGGGATTATAACATACCTGATATTGATGTATGGGTAGAGGTTCTCCGGGTTCTAAAACCAGGTGGGCATCTACTATGCTTTGGTGGCACACGGACATTCCATCGTGTCGCTGTATCCATAGAAGATGCTGGATTTGACATACGGGATACGATTATGTGGGTGTATGGAAGTGGATTTCCAAAATCACTGGATGTAGGCAAAGCTATTGATGCTACGATTATCACCGGTGGATCTAGTTATTCGGCCATGGCGGATGTTGAAGATTCTAAAAATGCTCCCTTGGCTGAAGATGATGATTCCTTTATATCATACGGTAATAAGGGTAGTAAACAGGGAAAACTAAGACATGGTAAGCGAAGAACAAAAACAGATAGTATAACAACTGATGCTCAACAATGGCAAGGCTGGGGCACTGCTCTCAAACCAGCATGGGAACCTATCATCTTGGCTCGTAAACCCTTTGGAACCACGGTTGCTGAGAATGTTCTGAAATATGGAACAGGTGCTCTAAACATAGATGGTTGTAGGGTTGAAACTGAGGAACAGATAGCCAACCACTCAAGAAGTAAGGAATCATCCAAAAGTAAAGGAAAATACGGTGATAGTATTGAGCAACCAACACACCAAACATCTGGTCAAGTGTTGGGTAGGTTCCCCGCAAATCTCATTCATAATGGAAGTGATGAAGTGGTTAGTTTGTTTCCCAACACAACATCCGGTAAGATGAAAGCAAATCAACCCCGCAAAGCTTCTTTGAAGAAAGGTGGTTACCATGATGGTATGCCTGATACAGCAACACTTACAGATACATATGGTGATAATGGTTCAGCAGCCAGGTTCTTCTACTGCGCTAAGGCTTCCAAACAGGACCGTGAAGCTGGTTGCACCACAATAGAAACCAAACAACAAGACACTGGAAGGAAGAAGGGTAATGTTGGTGGTGACAATCCCCGGAACCGTGGTGTGAATGAACGTCATAACAATCATCCTACCGTGAAACCCACCGAGCTGATGAAATACCTATGCAGGCTCATCACCCCACCTAGTGGAACCATTCTGGACCCTTTCATGGGTAGTGGTTCAACCGGTAAAGCAGCAGTCCTTGAAGGATTTAACTTCATAGGAATAGAAATAGATGAACAATATATTGAGATAGCAAGACGGAGAATAGACCATGTTACTCCGGAACCAAACCCTTTTATTGATGGAGAATAAAATATGCCTAACTTTGGACTAAGCGAAAACGCACTAAAAATCTTTAAGGATTTATATTGCCTTGAAGGAGAAAGTATTGCAAGTTGTTTTAGACGGGTTGCAAAAGAGTTTGCAACCAACAAGGAGGAAGAAGACCTTGCCTATGACCTAATGGCCAAAGGTTTCTGGAGACCCAACTCACCAGTGTTTTTTCGATCTGGTAGTTCTAGTAAGATAATGGCTGGTTGTTGGGTTGTTGACTTGAAGGACACTATGGATTCTATCTATGATGTAGCTAATGTGGCACGTAAGATATTCCAAAACGGGGCTGGTATTGGTATACCCATCGGCAACCTTAGAGAATCTAATGCTCCTATATTTGAAGGAAAAACAGATGTCGCCCCACAAGGTAAGAGTTCCGGGGCAGTAAGTTTTATGAAACTCTTCGATGCAGTTGGAGACACCACTAAGTCTGGTGGTCGCACTAGAAGAGCTGCAATCTTGTGTTCAATGAAAGTAGACCATCCAGATATTATGGATTTCATCAAGTGTAAAGAAATAGATGGAACACTTCACAATATGAACATCTCCGTTGCTATAACTGATGATTTTATGCAGGCTCTGGAGGATGGTGTTCCCATAAACCTCAAAACACCATATGATGGTTCCATAAGAGGAAGCACGGAACCACAAGTCATATGGGATCAGTTAGTCAAGATGTCACATAAGACAGCTGATCCAGGGATCTTATTCATCGACACCATCAACAAGATGAACCCATTGAGAGATAAGATCCCTATTCTCAGCACAAATCCATGTGGTAAATAGCTTGCCGCATGTAAAACATCGGGCAATATCGGTGAAAGCTGAAACGCCAATACCGAGATAAGTCAGTCCTGGTAAATAGATAGACTGACCATCGTAGAGCATAGGAAGTGAGTCCAAACAATAATCTTCCCAAGAGTGTCCGACACCATCACAGGTGAAAATATATGCCGAACTATCAGGAATAACAACTGATAGAACCGAAGGATAAAAAGCCATCGGGATAACAACTTTGGAGCAACCACTTATTCCCTTTTCATCATGTAACCTTTCATCCATAAACATCTCCAAGTTTATAGATAACGGCAAGTTTGATTTTGAAGGTCTCTATAAAACTGCTTATGCTGTTATGGGTTTGATGAATAACCTTATTGACATCATGGATTTTCCTGATGACCGGTTCAAAGAGAATGTTTTAAAATATAGACCGGTTGGTATTGGTGTCATGGGTTGTTCAGACACATTGTTTGAACTTGGTATTGCCTATGATGGTCCAGAAGGTAGAACCTTTTTAGCAGAGGTGATGAAAACAATCACTACTGCTTGTATAGAATGTTCCGCTATGATTGCCAAGGAACGTGGTCCGGTGTATGAGTGGAACGACATTAAAGATGTATCTCTTGAAATATTCTCCAAAATAACTGGAAACAATGAAAGAGTGTTAGACCTTGTGAAAAAGTATGGCATAGCAAATATACAGCACAGCACTATTGCTCCTACTGGAACCATCGCTATTTCTGCTGACTGTTCTTATGGTATGGAACCTTGTTTCGGTTTGGTATTCACTAAGAACCTTATAGATGGAACAACTATGAACATGGTCAACCCTATCTTCAAGAGGTTTGAAGGACAATCCTGGTATACTGACGATTTGTTGGCTCGTATTGCTAAAAATGGTGGCAGCTTAAAAGGATTGCGTGGTATTCCTAAGGAAATACGTGAAGTGTTTGTTGTAGCTCATGACATTAAGGCTAAGGATAGATTGGAAATGCAATCAGACTTACAAAGGTTTGTCTCATCAGCTATTTCATCAACTATCAATCTACCCAAGGATGCCACAATAGAAGAAGTCTCCGAACTCTATAAGCTAGCATATAAGCTGGGACTGAAAGGTGTTACAATATACAGGGACGGTTCCAAGAAGTCACAACCTGTTACCTTTACCACGTTGGAGAAAAAAGTTGTTGAAATACCTACACCCATCAAACCCATTAAGCGCCCTAAGCGTATGCCATCCACTAGCTATCAGATGGAAACCGGTAATGGTGATATGTTAGTTGATGTGGCAACGCATGAAGGTCGTGTGCTCCAGTTGGTGTTGAACATTGGCAAGTCAGGAACGACTTTTAACACCTTACTTGAAGCACTGGGAAGAACTGTATCCATAGGGCTTCAACACGGTGTCCCACTGCCAGCATTCATCAAAACCATGGAAGGTATTCAAAGTGACAGACCGGTATGGTATAGGTTTGAAGATTCTGACAAGAAACCAGCACAAATACTCTCCATTCCCGATGGTCTAGCAAAGCTCTTGAAGCGTTATTATGTTGATAAACCTGTTGAAGAAGAGGAAGAACCAATGATGGAAAACGAAAAGGAACTTTGTTCCAAGTGTGGAAACTACAGTGTTGTGAAGATAGAGGGTTGTTCTGTTTGCTCCAACTGTAATCTGTCGGTTTGTGGTTGATGTCCAAGAAGAAAGACCGTAACAAACCAACCGGACCTCATGACCAATGTAAACTATGTCCTGCAAGGGAATCCAACCATAAACATTGTGGTTACTTAGTGGAATGTAATCTTCCACACAGCTGGTATTGTCAAGAGCGGCAACGCATGTATGATGCTCTACTCACCAAATACAACACCCTATCTGATTCCTATTTGAGGATAAGAGGACTGATAGGTGCTTTTGATACTATCCATGAGCCAAGAGACTTGGTAATGCTCACTGAGACCCGTATCAAGGAACTTTTAGTTAAAGTAAAAAATAAAGCTTGAATACTTTCTCCATGTGTGTTATAATAGAAGAAAACACAGGAGAAAGTATTCAATGGCAACACGACAACTCAAGCGTATCAAGAAGGCCAATCTGGATGAAATCAGCCATGTAAATGCCATGAATGGTGAGGAGATCGCTACGGCACTAGGTGTTACAAGGCAGAATGTTTCCAATGTCTTGAAACGTGCAATGAAAAAAGTATATTTTGCAGTGGGAGACCTTGATAGATCATGGTCTCCCTTTCAAGTTTCTGCGGTAATGGCACAGATGTTTCGGATAACAATACAGTCTGATATGACAAAGTTTTTTGCTCTATTCCCCCCGGATATTAAGGAAGAAATAGAGCTTGATGCTAAACGCTTTGTAAGGGGTATGTAAAGATGATTACATTTTGTATTATTGGGGCTATTATTTGTTTATTAGCATTAGCTATAGGTAAAGCATATGATTGGTGGGATTAGGAGCGTAAGATGTTAACCTTGGAGTTTGTAGGACAGTTCATTCACGAACATTTCCAGAAAGTCACGGTGTCTAAACAGGGCACCCACTTTCTGGCTCGGTGTGCCTTGTGTGGTGATTCTGCCAAGAATCCTAGTAAGCGCCGGTGGAACGCAGACTGGAATAATGGGAATCCGTTTTTCCATTGCTTCAACTGCGAAGAGTCTGGTAGCTTCCTTGAACTATATAGTCGTATCAAAGGTGTTACTATCAATGAGGCTAAGAAAGAGCTTTATTCATTCAATGTGGAGAACCTTGTCCAGCAACTATCTCCAAAGAAGGAAGTCAAGGTTATTCTGGAAATCGGACATGACGACCATGCTTACATACTGGATGATTGTTTGTTCAAGGGATCAGAACCAGATGGTATCCTTGAGAAGCAGTGGCATAAGAAGCTCATGGACTTCTGTTCGGAACGGAAAATCCCAGCAGAGGTGCCCGTCTATATTGCTTATAAGGGTCTTTATCAAGGACGCATTATCCTACCTATTATAAATGATGGTGTCATCACATATTTCCAAGGCAGAGCACTGGAAGCCACGGACTATAGCCAGAAGTATATGAATCCTACACTGGCTAAGGGTTCAATAATCTTTAACAAAGATAACTTTCAAAGAGACAAACATATCATTATTACTGAAGGTCTCATCGACGCAATGCAGATTGGAAACCAAGGCACCAGTTGCCTCGGTGCCAGTGTTTCTGATGAACTGATTAAAACCTTATTGGATATGACTGACGTTGGTGTTATCATTTGCTTAGACAATGACCAAGCAGGCTTGAAAGAAATGATTAGATTGATGAAAGAATCCAAATATGGTCACTTACTAAAATATTTTCTGCTAATAAACCATAAATACTCATGTTATAAAGATTTGGGTGAACTGGTTCAGAAGGAAAGTATTGAAGATGTCTACGGCTTCGTAGTCTCCAACTCATACACCAAGTTCGACGCTCAAGTGATTCTGACAATGGGAGGATATACGACTGATGCGACTGACAAAAATAGGGCAAGACTACGTGGTGGTAAACGAGGATAACCTAAAGGACCCTGATCTGCTTGACATCCCCAGGATACACCTCATCAAAATGTCGTTTATAGAACCTACTAAGGAGAAGATAGAAGCCGTCCTTCAGTTGTTTCCGAGAACTAATAGGTTCGTAATAGACCGTGAAATCAAGATATACAATGATGCTTTGAAGTATACTGCTAAGAAGTTCTATGTGGAGAACAGGGTAGGTGCAAGCATCATCAGCTTCTTCAGAAAAAATAATAAAGTTTTGGTGAACTTCAACCGACTAAGGGCTCTGGAAAGAGAGTTCCTTTTGTCGGATTTTGTCTTACCTGACATGCTCAGAAACGTAGAGGTCATACAGCTTACCAAGACTGATTTTGATAAGGTTTACCGAATGGTTGATGGATGGGATGGTAATGTTGTCATAAGTATTGAGTAGGAGGACCGGCAAATGAAACTAAGAAACTTTTTCGACCAACTCTATGAATCTCTTATCAGTGGGGACCAGTATACTAGGCTGAAAACATCCACAATACAGATGCTTGTTACTGCTATTGGACGGTTCGAGTCACGGAACATTGAGCTGAATAATGAAATCATGAAGAACCAAACCATCATGGAAGAACGGGTGTATAGTATCTTCAAGACATTAGAATCAACGGCACAAGCCCTTGAACCAGCCGAGCGGAAACGCTTGAACCAAGAGATTGTAAAAGAGCTGATGTCCAAATATGAGCCGGAGACCATGGATGTTGTTCTGGAAGTAGGTGGTTTGAAGAGGTATAAATGATGAAGATAAGAGAATATTTAACCGAGAAAGACAGCTTCCTGGATAAAGATCCTGACTATCAGATACGGAAGGTTGCTAACAAACACTATCAGGTCACAAAATGGTCTCGTAAAAAAGATCCCAAGGAAATATACGATATTTATGATACACCTAAAGGTTGGACTTGTAACTGTGCCGTCCGAGGCACCTGCAAGCACATAAATATGTGTAAGGAATGGATAAAAGACGGTATGCCTAATGCCTGGGACCCTAAGGATATTGGTAAATCGTTTAGAGAACTGATGGGTGAAGAGGAATGATACCTGATATGTTGTATTTCAAGATGAGTGAAGCGTGGTTCAATATGATAAAGAGTTATTTGGAAGTTTATAAAATATGTGTTGGACATGATGAATCCAAGCCATATAATCTATATATTGATGGTGATAAAAATAAATAAGTTGTTATAAGGGAGGCGTACCGTGCCGTTATTCAGTTTTTTGTGCGAAAAGTGTGGAGAGTCCGAGGACCATGTAGTATTTCAGTCGGATAAGGAAGATGTTGTATGTGGTAAGTGTGGGACCGTGATGATGAAGGCGTTTCCAGATAGTATGAGGTTTAAGCTTCTTTATAATCCCCTGAGAGATACAACAGGCTGGAGTAACGACGGATACGCCCGCACCCAGAGGTTCCGTGAGTATGACAAGCAATGTAAAAATAACATTTTCGTTCAACCAGGAGTAGGGAGGAGTGATGGGAGCATTCAAGAAGTATCTAGCTAGCGACATAATAGAAGCAGATGACATACCAGGCTATAAGATAGAACGACCAAAGGTGTGTCAAGGTTGCATCAATAAAAAGACAAGTCTTACAAGTATTTATGGTGATACATCGGAACTCTGTGGTGTCTACAATGTAGGTGTTAATCCTTATGGCACATGCCAAAAATGGAAGGAAAGGAGAGGTTAATATGGAATCAAAACTAACGAAGTATCTGAATGAGGCACCTGGTGACCGTCTACAGGCCATTGAAAAGGCTATCATTGAGGAAATAGATACTCTGGCTATTGACATTGAAGACGCGATGCAAAGATTTGAGAAGGTGGTCAATAACCGTCTGTTATCAGACCTAACAACCTCTAACAAAGAGGCTCTTAGAGACTATATTGACGACCTGATTCCTTTTGACCTGCAACGGTTCATTAAGGAAACGATTTGGTAATCTATGTCACGGCTCAATAACTACCTCAACCAGGACATAACCTATGATGAATATGTATTGGTTAGCCTCATCCAGCCGCAAAGGCTTGATGTTCTTGGTTCTTAGACCGAACTAATGTTCTGGTCTCCCCAAGCGTCAATTCGGGTGAGCTCCACCCTACTCGGTTCTGATCGGCAAGGCCGATATGTTTGATGTTCAGTGCTGCATTGATGTCTCGGTCGTGGAACGTTTGGCAGTTCTGGCAAGTCCAGGTTCGATCCTTCAGGGTCAGTTCCTGGTTAAGGACACCACACTTGGAACATAACTTACTGGAAGGTTCATACCGTCCTATGCGAAGAAGGTTGACACCATACCACTGGGATTTATAAGCCAGCTGGTTGGTAAACATGGTCCAACTAGCGTCTCCAATAGATTTGGCAAGGAACTTGGACTTCATCATGGACCGAACTGCTAAATCCTCCAGAACGATGGTGCCTACCGTTTGGTTGTCACTGGTAAGTTGTCTGGTTATGTTGTGGAGGAAGTTACTTCTGGTGTTTGCTACTTTTTCATGGATCTTAGCAACCTTGATCCGTTGCTTTTGGTGGTTCTTGGAACCTCTTTGTTTCCTGGCCATCCACCTTTGTTGTTTCTTGAGCTTTGATTCGTGTTGGATTAGAGCTTTACAAGGTTCCATCTTCAGACCATTGGAAGTGGTGATGAAACTGGTGAGTCCAAGGTCTATTCCTATAGTGGTTTCGGGGACTATGGATAAAGGTTCTACACACTCGGTGGCCGTTTCAAACAACACGGAAACATAGTATTTACCACTCGGAACCCTTATGATGGTTGCTTGTTTGATAGGTCCGTCAATAATCCTGGTGTCCTTGTGTATTCGGAGCCAACCAAGTTTAGTAATCTTTACTTTACCATATTTGATGTGTATACTTTGATTTACGGTATATGACTGGTTGTTAGAATGCTTCTTCTTGAAGTTGGGGAAACCAGTTTTAGTCCGAAAGAATCGGGTGTAGGCTTGGTCTAAATGTTCAAGACTAGTTTGAAGTGAATGAGCATCAACAACACATAACCATGGAAGTTCCTTCTTCACTTGAGTCAGTTGTTTTCCAAGGTCATATTTGGAAAGTGTTACCTTATTGGTTGTGTAGGCTTCCATCTTGGTTCTAAGTGCCCAGTTATAGACCCAACGGTTACAACCGAAGTGTTTCTCGATTAGGACCGTTTGTTCCTTGTTAGGATAGAGTCTGTAGTTGAACCGTTTGAAAACCATTTTGTTAGAGAAACTCCTTGATGTTTTGTTCTACATCTATTTAGATCAGATTGGTGTATTTATTTCAAAATATTTTATAAATATAGGATGAAAATGTCTAAACTATCAGAGGCCCTTACAGCCACACAGAAAGAACGAGAGATTGTCAAAGGTGTCAATGGGGAAGAGACTGACCCGGAGATCCAACCCATACTGGACTATCTACATCGGTTCAACATTCATGGACCTGCAAAGCACATGGGATTGAAACTATTCCCAGTGTCGGACCGTTGGTCTGAATATAATCCCAGTAAGAGCCTACCTAAAACAGACCTTATCATTGGAGACATGAAAATCTCCATGAAGTCTAAGGACCGTTATCAGATTATGGATGCTAATAGGAATGAGAGCCTTGCCATATTCAATAATGTATCTGAAGACATGCAGTTAATCAAATCAAAAGTGTCAAAGGATATTCTCAACAACCTTCAGAACTTTGTGTTACATGCGGTGGCTAAATCCACCGTAGGTAAGGCAAGATCCACGGACCCTGTGATGCAGGAAGCTAGTAAAACCCATGCAGAGCTTACGAAAAACTTAGAGATAATGTTCTCCAATAATACGTTGTTCAAACGCAACTTTGTTCGGGAAGTGGTCAGTGGTATGATAAAGTTTGGCGTAGACTCGGAAGCCTCTGCAACCCATATTCTCTCAGTGACACCTAATGAAATGGTGCTTGCTCCCATTGATGATGCCTTTGTTTCCAAGCTGGCTGGTAATGTCCAGATTGATGTGTCATTTTCATCAGCAGCATCAAGAGGTATTGAGGCAAAAGGTAAGTACCGTTATTGGTCTGTTATCAGGATGATAGTGGACCACCTATTTGAAGCTAAAATCATATATGCTAATGGTAGAATGAATGAATCAGCCATAACCTATCTGAAGAACCTTATAAACAATATCATTGGAATGTTTACATCTCTTGAAAATATGTTATCATTCCTGGAGATAGAACCCAACATCACAATCAAAGGATAATGCATCTGTGAACTTTCTCATCATAATGGATTCACTGGACCGGGAAAACATTAAAATAATAAACAGCCAGGTTGGGTCCGGTGATGTTGTTCTTACTGAAAACCTCGGTAGATACCCTTCCAGACCATTACACAAAGCCCTTCTATACAACAAACCTAAAAAAAACATTGAAAAAGTAATCATCATAAGGCGTGGTGCAAAGATATGTGATGGTCTACTATATTACATGAGGAGCATGGATCCATCATATGGTCCAATGGTTATTAACAAATCATCGGAGTTCAACATACTCACTGACTGGTTTGTGACCACAAATGATATAATATCAAAATATGACATCATTTGTTTCGGAATAGACCTTTACCGTGGTAGACTTGCTGATATGTCAAGTTTTATGGAATATAATCAAGTGATGGAGTTTATACTCAGACCAGTAAAGCATAAGATAATGGTTAATGTGTCGCATGATGATAAACTACCAGTGCCAGGTTCCTATTATCATATTTCAGATTCTTTTGTTGATTTACCAATAGAGCAAAATATTGTATTATGTATAGAAGAAGTGGAATTAAGTGGTGAAGAATGTTTATTAGATAAAAGATGGAACTGCTATAAGACTGAATCTATAACAGAACCACAAATAGTCTTTGATGTTGAGTTTGAAAAAATATGTGTGTCATTTGATTTGGAGACAATATGATAGTAATAAGTGGTGGAAGGAACTGTGAGCAATATGTTTTTCAACATATGGAGAGCCTGAATAATCAGACGTTTAGGGATTTCAAACATATAATCATTGATGATGCTTCTACAGATAATACAATGGGAGAGATTCACAGATATAGAGCTGACAACACCATCATACATACTAACACCAAGCGGATGTATTGGATTGCCAATGCTGTTAAGTATCTGAAACCAGAGGATGAAGAGATTGTAGTTATTGTGGATATGGATGACTGGCTCAATGGACCTCATGCTCTACAGAGGGTTGTTGATGAATATGAAATCAGTAGTGATACATGGATGACATACTCACGTATGGTATATGTCAATGCCAATAGAACCTCTCATTGGATACCACCATATAACATCCAAACCCTTATGGAACGTGACTTTCGTAATACTATTTGGAGTTATACACACCTACGCACATTCAAAGGATTCTTATGGAAAGCCTTGAAGGACGTGGATCTACGGGATGCTAAAGGTAAATATCTCAAATATGCGTGGGACGCTTCCGTGATGATGCCCATGTTGGAGATGTCAGCACCATATCATATACGGTTCATACCTGATGTGCTGTATTGTTATAATGATGGTAACCCTAATCAAGTGGAACGAACCTTCCGTAAAGAACAAGAGGAATGTGCTAGGTATATACGTTCCAAACCAAAATATGACCGGCTGGTGAGATAGATGGACACTAAGATGGTGATATTCAGTTGTGGTCGTGATTGTGCTGAATACGTGGATAAACATCTGGATAGTATACAGGGACAGACATTTCAAGACTTTACACACATTATTGTGGATGATTGTAGCTCAGATAACCGGCTTTTTCGTATCCTGAAGACACGCGCTACCGACCATACTATCATTCACAAAAATAAAGATAATCAAAGGTGGCTCAAAAACTCGGTAGATCACCTGATTCCTGTTTTGTATGGTCCGGAGATAGTCGTGGTTGTTGACCTGGATGACTGGTTGTCGGATATAAGAGTCTTATCTAAAATCAGTGATGTCTATGAAGACCCAACCGTCCAACTCACATTCGGTTCGTATGTCAAATCAACCGGTGTTAAAAAGAAGCCAACAAAAGAAGAGGTTCGCAATGTGTTCTACAGTAAGAACCATCGTAAGTCTGGATGGGTATATTCACATCTAAAAACCTTCAAAGCCAGTCTATTCAAAGCTATTGATGTCAATACATATTTTAAAGGTCCTTCGGAAGAGTGGATACCGTGTGGATATGACCGTGCGATAATGTACCCACTTATCGACATGTGTGGTATTGAGAACACTAGGTACATTCAGGATTGTTTATATGTGTATAACATATCAGCAACTAATAGTGTCCATAAGATATATAAACCAGACCAAGCAAAATATAAGAAAGTTATAGCTGAAAAACCTACAGCCGCGAGGATAATACCATGAAAAAAGTGTTCATTCTGTATTGTGATGAGGTCTATTATAAGTTTTATGGAACTATACTAAAATCAATAGAAGTATTTGAACCAGAGGCCACCACCATCCTACATCTTATCAACTCAACCATAACAGGACCTAATATTGTCAACCAGAGTATAGAATATGACAGCCCCGATAAGAAAGCAGCGCACATCATATGTCATAAAATCAAATACATGCTGGAGACCATGGCTAACATTGAAGGAGACCTATATGTTCAACTTGACATAGATATGCTTTTGAATAGGAGTTTACAAATAGATGGCACCTATGATATAGGTGGATTTGTGATAAGTCCTAATAAGGTGGCTGGTGGTATATTGATGGCTCAAAAGACTGATATGGCCTACAAGTTCCTCAATGAATATAATGAACGGCTCATTAATGGATTCCATTACTGGGACAAGGACCAGCCACTATTGGCAAGGCTCTACAATGAATATATACCAAAAGGATTAGTGTGGAAACAGGTGGGCCGGGACTATTTGGATTATGCCAATAGTGCCGAGTCCTTCATTTGGAGTGCGCATAAGTCCGAGTTTGGCAATAAGGACAAGCGTTTAGCAGGTTTCAAGAGGCGAGTGGAGAGAATATGAAAAAGTGTGTGTCAGTTATACCTGCAAGGGGTCAGAGTAAAGGTATCATCGGTAAGAACCTTCATCCACTGGGTAAGAAGCGGTTGATAGACTGGGTATTAGGGTCCAGTGTTCTATCCCATATAGATTCTACATGGGTCTCCACTGAAGATGCCAAAATCAAGGAGCATGTTAGAACCTATTGGGGTAGTAATGTCCAGGTGTTGGACCGTCCACCAGAACTGGCCATGGACACCGCCACCACAGATTCCGTGCTTGAACATTTTGCATCTGTTGTGACTGACTGGGATATCCTCTGCTTAATACAGGCTACAAGCCCAATGACTACAAGGCAACATTTGGATGATGCATTAGCGTTGTTCATTAACAATATAGATAAATATGATTCCGCTATGAGTGTGTATGGTATGGAAGACAATGACATGATGTTCTGGAACTATGTTGATGATAAGCTGAAACCAACCAACTATGATCCCAAGAACCGTGTCAGGAGACAGGATTGGACTAATACACACTGGCTTGAAACCGGTGCCTTCTATTTTATCACCAAAGAGGCATTTGAGATCCATAAATGCAGGGTTGGTGCTAACATCCTACCTATTGAAATGCCGTTCTGGGAATCATTTGAAATAGACAGGATTGAAGATTTAAAGAATATTGAAAAACTGTTAGCTTGGAGTGATTAGAATGGGTTCATTAAGTGAGGAGTATAGAATGTTTGGAAATACACATACCGTCAGTGCACCACCAAGTGCACACTACACCTATCAGAGTGATGGTCCATCTACTTATGGCACCGTCAGCGCCTTTTCTTACACAGACACCACTGGTTGGTCTGGATCATCCCCACATTATACCACTGGTATACTTAGTGTACCAGGAGGTAATATTGGCACACCGAGCTGGAACTATACCTGTGATTATTGTGGATCATGTGGTGGTGATGAAGTTTTGAGCTTCAACTCAGCTGGAAAATCAACAACCATCTGTGTTGAATGTATGATATTCTTGATTAAAAGGCTCGGTGATGTGTTCAAAGATGAGCTGTTGGAATCAAGGGGTATACAAATACTCAAACCTATACCTACCACAATGCCCGATGAACTATTTGAAATAAAAATTTGACAAATAGAAAATCATCCATATATTACACCTAAAAGAAATGGAGGTGTAGTGTATGTTTTTCAGAGGAAACAGAAGGGATTATCCAGAGGTTAATAGTAATATGTTCAGGTCATTGTGGTCAGATTTTGATGATGTGTTCAATGATAGTGTGAAATACACTGATGAAGAGGGTAACCTGGTTTGTGAGATTGAAGCGGTTGGATTTAACAAAGAGAACCTTACCGTTGATGTAGAAGATGGTATTGTAACCATCAAAGGAACAAGGAAGATTGGCATTGAAGGAAACTATGTAGGTCAGAAGGCTCTGTTGAAGAGAATGAAACTTTCTGGTTCTGAAGATGTTGAAGCATCAATAACGGATGGTATTTTGAAGCTTATTGTGAAGAGTCCAAAGAAGGAATCAACGAAGATTGAACTAAAGTAAGCAGACTAGAGTTCTACCAAATAGGCCACTGGTTGTTATGTTTCCAGTGGCCTATTATTTTATGAAATACTCTGAATATTCAGGAAACAGCTCATCATACCTAGCTACCATACCTGAATCAGATAAAGCCGGTAAAAGTTTCAGTTTATTATTCCTTATTTCAGCAATACCACAAATGACTTCCGGATGGTCATACTCACTTTCACGCAACTTATATTTTGCTTTTGACACTTGATTGAACACCTTATCATGTATCTCGCGGGCTGCATCCCACACATACAAATCCCCGGAATAAGTGAAGAACCTCAGCTCAGTGAGACCTTCAGTCCTCATTTCCTTCAGGTCCAGCATGGTGGGATTGATATACACATCCGACCACTTGGTTTTTGTTAGATACTTCTCCAATAACAGGTCTATCATAGTGATTTTTTATAAAAGAACTTGGAAAACACGGAGCTCTTTATTTCATCCTCCCGATTGCCATAGTCATATGCTTTTTCTTTACTGGTTAATACAATCTTACCAACACCAAGATCACCCTGTCCACATATCCAGGATGGATGGTCATATTCACATATTTCCAATCTATGTGTGTCTGAATCTAACACACCCTTGTCTATTAACATGTTCTGGACCTTAGCGTGTATTTGATTTTCGGCATTCCACACGTAAATCGTACCGCTTTCGGTCTCTATTATCCAGCGAACCTCTTTAATACCATCTGATTTCATGTTCTTGATGTCACCAGAGGTAGGATTTGTGTAAATGGCACCCACATTACCATACATCCCAAGATACTTATCAATCAATAGTTCTATGTTCATTTTGTATAACTCCCAATGTTCATCATGTTCTTACCGTTATTTATGATTATTTACAATATTATTTTATTATTCATTTTATTCATACCCAGACTATCTAAAGTATCTATTCTATAGTCTGTATATGTATATTTTTATATATCTTCTCCGCTCCCTCGGATAAATCCATTATAACACAGATTCCGGGAATGTAAACATATTATTTTTATTTATTTTTGTCTTGACATTTATTGTCTTATATGTTATAATGAAAGAAAAGGTTGGGATATGTATGAAGAAACAATATAGGATAGTGCACAATGAGCATTTAAATACTTACAAGGTCCAATACAGATATGTCCAAGGTTGGTTCAACATGTGGAAATCAGACTGGCTCACCATTATGGGTGATAACAGTTATACCACTCTGGAAGAGGCAAGGCTTAGTAGGCATAACCATATTTTGATAGAAGAAGATTATAACAAACGAAATGAATGGAAGGTGGTGGCATAATGAAATACCGGATATTGAAAAATCCCTTGGACCAGTATAAGGTCCAATCCAACACAGTACAGAGTTGGTTAGGTAGGATATTATACAGAGAACTTGTGTGGACTGATATTTTCAGTACTTTCTTTTCAGAAGAAGATGCGATAAAAGCCATTGCTGAGCTTGAAGGAATGATAGCATCACGAAAACTACAGAATAAATGGGAACTGGTAAAGGAGATTACACCAAATGAAGATTAAGTTATGCTTTGTCACAAACAGCTCGTCAACGTCATATATAATCCACAACAAAACCAATGAGTATCTGGATCTTACCCACTTTGTCTTGGAGAACCCACACCTGATTGATGATTTTGTTAATCATTATGAATGGCACAAGGATGATCCTGAAATGACACTGGGACACCTACTGGTCAGTGCTGAAGAGAACAATGAAACATTAAAACCAGGTGATAATGTTGTGGTATTCGGTGATGAATCGGGGACGCTCATTGGGAGAATCATGGACTATATTCTCAGAGATGGAGGATCAAGCAAGTCTTTTACTTGGAAATACCATCAATCACTACGATAATAAGTTTACATTATTGTCTCTATTTGTTATAAATAGAAGTGAAGGTAATCTGGATGTTTGCTGCATACCAGAAATGGTGGGAGTTGTTTCACCACTGTCCCTTCACAAGTCTATTTATACAGGAGTTGTGTCAATGAGTAAACCTATTTTAACCAACCAATGCTATGTCTATGTATACCTCGATCCACGAAAACCTGGAACCTTTGTCTATGGAACCTATTATTTTTACCATGAGCCGTTCTATGTCGGCAAAGGCATCAACGGTAGAGCTTTAACACACCTTAAAATCGCGCATCATAACCAACATCTTAATAATAAGATAAAAAAGATCCAACGTATTATGGGTTATGATCCTTATATTATCATATACAACAAGGAAATGAACGATATAGATGCTTATTCACTGGAAGAACAAATGATAAGTGTTATTGGTAGGGTCAATATCAAAACAGGACCATTGTGTAACCTAACACCTGGTGGTATGGGAACAGGTAGTGGTGAAAATAGTATACATTATGGTAAAAAACTTTCAGATGAAGCTAGAAAAAAGTTGAGTCTTGCACACACTGGAATACAATCAGGTAAAAACCATCCATTATATGGTAAACCCAGATCAGATGAGACAAAGAAGAAAATAAGTTTAGCTAACAAAGGTAAGTTTTCCGGTGAAGATAGTCCAATGTATGGTAAATCATTACCCGATGAAATAAAGCAGAAAATAAGCAAAACATTAACAGGTAGAAAACAATCAGAAGAAACCATACAAAAAAGAAGTGAATCTTTGAGCGGAGTGAAACATCCTATGTATGGTAAACACCATACAGATGAATCAAAACAGAAAAATCGTGATGCCCATGTAGGAAAGAAGCATACACAAGAATCAAAAGAAAAAATGAGTAGGGCATCTAAAGCAAGAAGACACAGTGATGAGTCCAGAAAAAAGATAAGTGAGTCTGCTAAGAACAGGCCACCAATATCAGAAGAAACAAGACAAAAAATGAGGGATGCCCATAAAAAACCTTGACTTTTGTTTAGATTTATGATACTATATTCTTAGAGACGGTGGTAGTTCCAAGTCATTCACTTGGAGATATGACCACGCATTGAGATAACAAAGAAAGGATAATATGATGAAAATTGAGAATGGAATCAAGACGATAGAAACCGATACTTATAAGATACTCTTCAACATGCGAACCGGTATGGAGATTATGACAGGGGTGAATGGACATGATGATCCTGTTGTGTTGGAGATGCCTAATCTTATTGATTGTGGGATTATGTCAAAGTGCACCAACAACTGCAAGATTTGCTACCAAGGTGACAACAAGGACACACCTAATATGTCATTGGAGGATTATGAGACTATATTGATACAGGTTGCCGACACCACCAATCAGATTGCACTCGGAGGCAAGGGAAACCCTGATGAATACGAGAGATTTGAAGATATACTCAAACTCACCAGGAAATATAATATCATCCCCAACTACACCACATCGGGGATCATGATGAATGAAGAGAAAGCACGTATCACCGCTAAGTATTGTGGTGCTGTTGCCGTTAGCTCATATAACCAGCCTTACACCTATACAGCTTTAAAGATGTTGATGGATGTGGGCTGTAAGACGAATATACATTTTGTCGTCACCTCTGAATCCATTCAAAGTGCAATAGACCTATTGAATGGAACCGATATATTCAACGGACAGGTAGACCTGGCAAGGCTTAATGCGGTGATACTACTCAAGTTCAAGGCCCAAGGAAAAGGACGGAACTATCCAGAACTGATGCCATCCGATACAGACTTGGTAAGGCTCTTCACCGCAATGAGAAGTGGTAAGGTGAAGTTCAAAGTAGGTTGTGATTCTTGTATGGTTTGTAAGATGGACGAACTCACAACCCTTACCAGTAAAGAGAAAATGATGGTGGATACGTGTGAGTCAGGGCGCATGAGTGTATATATTGATTCCAATAGTCTAATGAAGCCTTGTTCATTTGTTGCTGAACAAGGAATAGACCTGAGGACACATACGGTTCGTGAAGCCTGGAATAGTCCTTTGTTCCTGGAATACAGGCAAAGACTTGAAAAAAATAGTAATATTTGTCCAATAAAGTTTACAATATGACCACAATGTTTTATAAATAGGAATACAAGAAATAATCCTATTGGAGGTTGTATTATGAACAAACCAAACCATTTTTATGTCTATGTATACCTTGATCCACGTAAGCCTGGAACCTTTACCTATGGACCCTATCAGTTTGACCATGAGCCAATATATGTTGGTAAGGGCAATAATGGTAGGGATAAATCACACCTTGGAAAGACCAAGGACACAACATTGACTATCCTTATTAAAGAGATAAGACAATCAGGTGTTGAACCTATTGTATTTCGTTATCAAGAAGAAATGGAGGAGAAGCCATCCTATTTGTTGGAAGAACGAATGGTGGAAGTAATAGGAAGATTGAACAATGGAACAGGACCATTATGTAATACGGTGCCTGGTGGAGGTGGGTTAGGTAGTGGTAAGGACCATCCAAACTATGGTAGGGTGTGGTCCGAAGAGACAAGAAAGAAGATTGGTGATGCTGAAAGAGGTGAGAAACATCATATGTATGGTAAACATATGTCTGATGAAACAAAGAAAAAGCTTAGCGCATCAAAGATGGGCCAAGGAAAAGGACGTGTTTTATCCGACGAAACAAGAGAAAAAATGAGTAAAGCACAAAAAGGTAAAATATTTAGTGAGGAACATCGGAAAAATATAAGTAAAGTGAATAAGGGACGAAAACATACCAACGAAACAAGAAAGAAGATGAGTGAGTCCAGAACAGGTGAAAAACACTGGAACTATGGACAGCACCATTCTGAAGACACACGACAACAAATCAGAAACTCTCTTAAAGGTCATAAGATGAGCAAGGATTTTATAATAAAAAACAGGGAAAAAGGGATTATAGCTCAATATGGTTCATTAGAAAACCTTGAAAGATTGATACAAAGATTGCGTGAGATGGCCAATGATTCAAATATATCCGTTACTATGATAATGAAAGAAACGGGCATGTCCCGTGATACAATAAGAAAATGGTTAGGATGTCCTATCACTCAATATCGTGAGAATAGAAGACAAAATAGCCCTTGACTTTTATAAAGTAATATGTTATAATGAATCAAAAAGGAATAATATGAAACATTCAACATATGAAGAGAATGATGTGGTAGAAAGGTGTGGTAACTGCAACCATTGCCAGGTGAGTAGTGTTGCATCAAGTTCTGGTAATCGTATTGAGTATTTTTGTGAGAATCCAACCACAAAATATTCAAACGTGTTTGAGAATGTCGTGAATCCATCATTTGGAGTATGCGGACTATTTGAGGCGATAGATTAATGAAAATACTTAAAAATGCTATACAATGCAAACTCTGTCAGTCCATAATCATATCTAAACACCGTCATGACTTTGTGAGCTGTGAGTGTGGTGCCGTATGTGTAGATGGTGGTCATGATTACCTTCGCAGAGTAGGTGATTATGATTCATGGATTGAGTTATCAGAAGTGGTTGAGGCCCCTAATACCTATTGTGTTTGTGGACATCCAATCAATAATGGTAAATGTATCAACAGTCATTGTGAGGAAGACCGTAAGAATATTGCTCGGAACTGTGGTGCTGATACACCTATTGGTCCACAATCATACGATCATAATCAACGGTTCTTTCAACCAAACTAAAAGGAGAGTATAATGATAGAACTTAGTGCTTTGGGCATTTGTGGTGTATTATTCTTTGTCATTCTAACAGTGTTGTTCATAGTCATGTTGGCCACTGGTGGTTTTGATGATGAAGCAGGTGGTGCGGCACTGCTTGGAATAGCTGTAATGATATTCTTCATATGTTGGATTCCAGTAAAATACCACATCACACCGATTCCAGCCACAGACCGTGCGGTAGTAGGCAACCATGTGGTATTCGTGGTGGATGGAGAGGTGAAATCATACAATGATATTGAGACCATGAAGAACATGAACAATGTGAAGTTTAAAAAGTCAATATCCATCAATATCTTTGAATATGAGATTGATAATACTATAACAAGGAAATAAAAGGAGGATGTGAAAATGAAAGATTGGAGTTTTTTGATTGTACCGGCATTTGTAACAATGGTTTTTGTATCAATAGTTATTGGTTTGATGTTTGCACTACCCATTTGGAATGTGTGGAAATCAGGATTGACAGGTGAAGCAGCACTCAAACAGGCAGAACAGACAAGACAGATTCAGATTCAACAGGCCAAAGGTGAGAAAGAGGCAGCACAATACAGAGCGGACGCAATAGCCATTGTTGGTAAGGCAGCCAAAGAGTTTCCAGAGTATAGGCAACAGGAGTTCATTGGTGCATTTGCCGAGGCATTACATAGTGGTAAAATCAATCAAATCATCTATGTGCCTACTGAGGCGGGTATCCCCATCCTTGAAGCCGGGCATAGGAGTAAGTAATGAAAACAGATGTTTATAAAATAGTAAAAAGCACCAATGCGGAGGAGTTCCAAAACATGGTGAACAACAGTATGATTGCAGGATTCCGGACATCTGGTAACCTTATTGTGGTGCTTGATTCTTACAACCAACCAACATATATCCAACCAATGATTTTCATTGAACCACCAACAAAACCAGTGATTAAAAAGATAAAACAATATAAGTATGAATAATATGTATTGGAATGTATTGGTTGATAACACATGGTGTTGCATGCTAGTTTACAACAGGACCCAAGAACCATTAGTGGCATATGATTCCAAAGGTAAACTTATTGGTTATACATCGGAAAAACCATTTGACAACCGAAACGTTATGTGTTATGATGAAAGAAAAGAAAGGTGATGAATGATGTGGGGATTATTTAAAAAGAAAGAACCGGAGACACCAAAGGCACCACCTGTTTGGTTAAACCAATGGAATCAGGTTCAACAGGACTTTCCAGTGGGCTCAACCTTTGAATATTTAGGCAGGACCATGATGGTATTCAGGCACCGGCCATATATCAAAGGACATTTTACCAAATACAGCCAGTTGCTAACCCAATATCCAGTGTTAGAATGTGAATATGCTGATGATAACGGTGTATTACACACCTGGTTATGGGATATGGAGTCCTTTAACAGCCTACCAAAGAAGGTGTAATATTATGGAACATAGAAACTTTCACCCAGCCATTTGCCAGTTATTAGATGAACTATCAGAGCTGAGAACCAGTGCAGGACTAAGATCGCGAGACCTATTACGAGATGAAATAACCAGGGCTAAGGCAGAATCATCCGAAGACGCCTATGCCTATTGTATGATGAGACTAAGAGACCTGGAGATTTAGAATGTGCATATTTCATAGATGGCTTAAATGGTCAGCAATCAAAGAGGAAAGATGGGCTAAAATAATCCAGCTATATGGTTATTCTATTGGTGAACCAAGCGAATATGCCAGGCAATACCAAGACCGGTATTGTGATAAATGTGGAAAGTATCAAAAACGTTATCTAAACTGAAAGGAGAAATGGTATGTTGTTATCAGGTTGGGAAGTTTATGGAATATTGATGTTGAATAGTGTATTAGGTGTATGCTCGTTCCTATTGGCATTTACAATCGTTACAATCGTTGGGTTCCTTATGCATATGTCTGATTATGGTGATGATGATGGCAACGGTAAGAAATGGCTCAAGAGGCTTGCAGCCATTGGTGTTACATTACTATTAGTATTAGTAGTGACACCAACCACTAAACAGGCGGCGGTGATATATCTTCTTCCGAAGATAGTTAATAACACTAACGTGCAAGCCTTGCCTACCAACGCTCTCCGTCTCCTTAACTCCAAAATGGAGGCGTATATAAACGAACAGGTCCTTATTGGTAAAAAGGAGGAAAACAAAATATGAAAATCCGATTAGATTATGTCAGCAACAGCTCCAGCGCAAGTTTCATTTGCTACATTAGCTCAAATGACACGGACATCAATCATTTCAAAATAAGCCTGAAGAAGCTGATGGATAGGTTCATTCAAGATGAAGTTCCATTCCTAGAAGGATATGGCTGGAACACAACAGAAGATGATACATATAGAGAAAGGGTAGAATACCACCAGACCCATTTAGACCAACTATTAGAACGGACAGATCAAATAACCAATAACACATATAAGTTGGAATCCTACACGTCCATGTTAAACTCGTTACTACAAAACACAGAACCATTTTTCACATTCATACTCTTAGAATCAATGATGGCAGGACTTATGGACTATGGTATTAGATCCGTCCAACTAAGGCTGGATGAGGATTGTGGAGGACATTACAGATGAACGAAGAACAGAGAACACAAGGAACCGACCATTTTGTAAATCTTTTATTCCTACCCCTAGACATCATAATCTACTGGCTGGAACTTATAACAAGGAGCAAAAAGAAATGAAAGTAGTATTCAAATACAACCAAGACATAAAGGACATACTCATTTTTGATCTTCCCTACAACTCACAAATCCTGAGAATAGACAGCCAAGATGATAGAACCATAGCACTCTGGGCACTAGTAGATCCAAACATAGCAATAACCGAAATGAGAAAAATCAGAATAGCAGGCACCGGACACCCAATAACAGAGGGAACCCTGCACTACATTAACACATTTACAATGATGAACAAGAAACTGTGGTTCCACGCATTTGAGGTAATATAACATTAAGGAGGATATTAAAATGAAGATTAAACAAGATTTCATCACAAATTCAAGTTCATCATCGTTTGTTTTGCTAGGAGTATGTAAGTCAATATCAGACCTATTGGAAAATGATGTATTCATGAAACCCATCTATGATAAGTATGTAGTAGCATGGAAAAAGTATGAACCCAAGGAGATTGTATCATATGAAGATTTCAAGTCTGAATGTGTTGATGGATACATATTATCAGACTATTCCCAAGGGGAACTGGTCCAAACTGGACCTGATGATGCTTACGTTTATATTGGCCGGAGCCCCTTTGAAATCAAGGATGATGAGACCGGTTTACAGTTCAAGGAACGTGTAAAAACTGATATTAGGGCTTTAGGTATAACAGTAGACCGACTAGAAGAGTTTTGTGAGGGTTGGTATTCAGGATGAAAATTAAACTATGTTTTCAATGTAACAGCAGTTCATCCAGCTACATTTTCAGTATTGGTATTGGTATTGAATCTGAATTGTTGTCATGTCTAGGCCATAAAATATCTAAAGAGAATCTATTAGATTATTATGGACTAGAAGTGAAAGAGGACCGAGATTATTGGGAAATCAGCATACCATATAGTGACGGAGAGCTGGATGAAAAGATAACTAGGTTCTTGGAGAAAAAGGGTGTGGTGCTGGAACGGGATTGGAACTAACAATACTTAGGGAATACTTAGTAGGATGGAAATGGTAATACAAAAGTAATACTAAATACACAAATATAGCAAAAATACAGCTTGATTTTCACGGGAGAACCTTTATACACAAATGCCTGGAGTGATATACAGAAGCTCATGCCTAAACGATCTCCGGTCCTTCATTTCTCAAACTACATTACCTTTGAGCAATATAGCGAGACAACATTATATGGAAGCCGAGAAGCTACGGACCACGGGCATCTCTGCGCAACCCAAGTTCCATTCCGCTATATTGCAATACGGATTTGAAAACTTTTACTGGGAAGTGCTCTGTGAATGCAACAACCAAAGGGATCTTGACTATAATGAGCGCCTTGCCCGTGAATGGTATGAAAAACACGGTGGGATTTATAATACTGATAGAAAACTCACAAACGCAACGGTGGCTAAGCTCTCCGGGCGCAAGAGAAGTCCGGAGACAATAGCAAAAATGCGCAAGCCGCACAAAAAGTTTAGTCCTGAGGCCCGACACAATATGCGTATGGTTCAAATAGGTATTAGTAAGTCCGAGGACCACAAACGCAAGATTGGTGAGAGTGTGCGGGCCACATCTGCTAAACCGGAGTCACGGAAAAAGCGTAGTGATAGTGCCAAGGCCCGTGTATACTCTTATAGAGAAATGTTGATATGGAGTGCTGCTGCTAAGCGCAGATGGGCCAAGAAGCTTATGGATAAAGAGCAAAATAAGACTTGACAAGATTTTGGATCTGTGTTATAATGGAGCTGGAGAAGTGTGCTTAGTATTAACTCGCCGGAGAGGCTCATGGTTAGTGGGCTAATACAATACTAATAATAGCTGTATGGACATACAGCTATCCGGACATTTACTAGGACATTTTGTCCTAGTATGTAGAGGCTCATGGATACACGTTCTATTCTGCTAATACAAAAAATAATAGCTGTATGTCCATACAGCTATATGAAAAGTATTAGTGTCCGGAGAACCCTATGGATACATGATAGCTCATTACATCAACTAATAATAAACTAATAATATTCTTACTATTTATCCTATAAATCATCTAAATAGTAGTATAACATTTTAGGAGGTGTATGATGGACAGGATGGATACAGAAAGAGTAAAAAATGATTATTTCGTGTTTACGGTCCCAGACAGTGTGGATAGTGAGTTTATAGACACTATAACTCATAAGATGGATGCCAAACAACAAGGATATATGATGGGTTGGACCAATCCGGTTGGGTATAAGTCATATTATATTATGAGAAACCATCACTTTGATACTAACAAGATTATTGAGTATATAATAGCAAAATATAATGTGAGTATTGAACAAACCATTGAAGAGTATGGTGGAGACATAGCTCGGGAGTATGATGATGGTTTGAATATGGATTATCAGAATGAAATAGACTTTAAGGAGATGTCAGATACATACTACAGTGAGTTAGAAGATGATATGATAATGGAAGATGAGGCCCGGTTGGAAGATCAGGCTGACACTAGAGCATATTTTGAGGATGGTTTACTGGAAGACATGGAGAACCGTGTCCTATCAGCATCTCGGACCGTGAAACTCAAAAATCGGGCTATAGCCACATGGATTGAAAGACCATTGAAACGTGGTATAAGAACGTCCAGGAGGCACAGATTGAGAAATGAAACGGTGCGTGGATTCGCTTATGGATAGTGGTTATAGAATACATCATCTAATAATCATCTAATAATCATCTAATAATCATCATATTATTAGACTAATACATCAACTTGGAGGATTGAGAAATGAAACGGTACACAGTAACAAATATAAACCTCAAGAAGCCCTATCTCATTGAGGTTGGGGATGAAGAGAATGATTTTTTAAATGCTAAAGCAGAGATAAGAGTCGCTATAAGCACTAGTAGCAATGATCGGGGCAACCTATACAATGAACATCCAATAGTCATTGACGCTATAGATCATGGTGGATATGATGCTTTGAGGTGGAATGATATACCCTTTACCGGTAGGAAGCATTCTCCAGAGACAAAAATGAAAATGAGTGCAGCCCGGAAGGCCCGTGGGGGTGTATCAGATGAGACTAAAGCTAAAATGTCTGCAAGTCACAAAGGGAAGAAGCTTTCCGAGGAAACAAAGAAGAAAATCAAAAATACAATGCTCACAACCTTACCACCAGTGAAGCTTACTAATATTAGTAAAATGACAGAAGAAGAAGCATTAGAGCGCATGCCGGAATATGAGGGTTATGAAGCATCAAAAGAGTATAAGAAGCAGACACACCAAGGATCTCCGGACTGCTTAACTCGGGCTGAGGCGGAAGCAGCAGAAGAAGCAGAACGCGCAAGAAAAACAGCCCCTACACCCAGTAGAGACAAGGCTTTAGAGACTATAAGAGCCAAAAATACTACATTCACTATTGCAGGCTTAACACCCAGTAAAATGTTAGATAGGAGGGAGTGATATATGGAAGAGTCACCTGGCTGGAAGAAACTCAAGAGATGGGCAAATGATTTTAATAAACGGGAGATGATTGAACCACGGGCACGTCCTGAGCCTCAAAAGATAGATGATGATTGGTGTCGTCAAGCCCCTGAGGGATGGAAACCGAGTAAAGGCACCCAGAAAAAGTCTATATAGCCCTATATACAGACGTCCCATTATACTAATACTCTTTTTGAGGTCCGCACCTTCCGGACCCCAAAATATTTTCTACTTGACATTCCACCCAGTTCATGATATACTAAAAGAAAAAGGAGAGTATGTTATGAAATGGGTTCTAGTATCAGCTTTAGTATTAGGTTTGTCAGTAGGCACCGCATTAGCCCAGGAAGCAAAAAGTGTTAAGATTGTGAAGTCCGGAACTATACAGAAACAGAGCGTCCCCATCTTTAATAATGACCTGGACAACCTTGCATATGCTATGGATCTCCCGGTGCATAGTCGCCCCATCAACTTTAGAGTCAAAACTTCAAGACAAGCCATGGTCCGTATTACTACCACCTGCCCCAATTCTGGTAAGAAGCTGTTTACCTATGATGAACAATGGACCATATACCCTAATGATTTTGGTGAATGGAAGGTTAACAAAAATGAGAGTGGTGTTACTAGCTCAATAGCGGAATGGTGCGCTGCTAATAAGTAGAAGAAGCCTATGGACAGACGTTCTATATAGAGTATAGGCTATATAAGGGAAATATGAGCATGAGGTCCGAGTGTGGCCTAGGAGAAAAGCTGCCTATGAGTTTGAAAAATGGAGAAGCCCAATCCATCACTTATGTTATATAAGACATAAGCTGAAAAAGGCACTTTTGGCCCTAGGCCGCATTCAAGCACCTTTTTTACTATCATTCTAAACTAACGTCCTAATATAACACCCTTTATCCATAGGGTTCTCCATTAAGCTGTTAGAATAGAAAAATAGTCATGTTTGTGCCTAGGCCGGAGTCAAAAGTATTAGCAAAATAGTGTCAAATTTTTGACGTCCCTATAGGGTATAGGCTATAGCGTCATAATATTGACATATTAGTGTCATTTTTTCACATGTATACATAGTATGCGCATACCAAGTATGCAGCTGCATCATAAGTATGCAGTATGCGGTTATATTTTTCACACATATCAACGTCGGGCTGGTGGAGCATAGTAAAATGTGAAATGAGTAGTGCTATATGAGGGCGTTAAACCCAGGAGCTTGCTATCACTCGCTTTCAAAAAAATTCCAGGGGGGATTTTTTTCCGATTCTGGTCCCAAAGTCTCTTTATCTATGGGTGCTCCAGGAGCTTGCTATCACTCGCTTTTAAAAAAATTTCCCGGGGATTTTTTCCAAATCCCTACCAGAAGTCTCTTCCAAAAAAATTTCGTGGGATTTTTCCATCATTCCTAGGACAATATTGACATATAGAGCTTTTTAGTGTATAAATAGTTCTATATAATATATAATAAGAGTAGAGGAGATTAAAGAAAATGGAGGAAGAAATCATTTGCCCTCATTGCGGCTCCAAGCTCATTGTTGATGAGTATGGTCGGGGCCTGGAATGTGAGATATGTAAAGGAAAGATAGATGTATTCCCGGAACCGGAGCTTTGGTTGAATACTACACTTGGAGATGTGGGCCTGAGTGGTGTCTCCATGCTCAAGGACTTGTTATTCCCTGGAAGTGGTGGTGCTCTGGTGGACCGGCGTTCAAGTAACATTGCTGTAGACGTGGAACGTCGTAGGATTGCAGACCGGCGCGCTGGTATGGACAGAAGGGGGAATAATGATGATATTTAATGAAAAGTGTCCTAATTGCGGTTCTAGCATCACCGGTCATCAGGTTCTTAGCTCTACGGTGGAATATTATTGTATAATGTGTAAATATAGGTGGTCTGAATTATATGGAAAATAAAATGGTTTCTGTGGTAATGGCATGTTATAATGTGGAACGCTATGTTAATGAAGCTCTCCGGAGTATATTTTGCCAAACTTATACTGACTGGGAGCTTATTTTGTATCTGGATGGTTGTTCGGACCGTACAGAAAGTATAATCCGGCAGACCATAGAGCCTTTCGGTTCTAAGTGTAAGCTGATTGTTTCGGATGAAAACAGAGGATATGGCTATTCCCTAAAGCAATGTATTGACAATGGCACCGGAGCTCTTGTAGCCATAGTGGATGCCGATGATGCCCTGGCAACGGAAGATGCTCTGGAGATCATGGTTAATGCTCATTCGGACCATCCTGATGCTTCACTAATATATAGTGACTACAATGAATGTGATAAAAATCTCAGCATAGACGGAGACCGTTGTGGTCCTAAGTTCTGCAGTGATATTCCGGTTGGGGAGAGCTTGTTAGGTCATTTTGATTTGGATGGAAGATACATAGGTTCTGACTACATAGTGAGCCACCTGAAGGTTTTCAAGAGGTCTTATTATGATATGACGGTTGGATTGGACCCTACGCTGGTCAAGGCAGTGGACAGGTGCATTTCACTTTTGTTGGAAGAAGTCGGTGCCCTAGTGCATATTCCCGGTCATCTTTACAACCACCGGCAGCACGAGTATAGTATCACTGGTCAGTATAAATATAAGCTTTTACAAAAACAGAAAGAGATCAACGACATGAAATTGATGATGTACCGTGCAGCTTATGAAAGGAGGAAAGTGTGATGCGTATACTTTTTTTATATGTCAACCCTGCTGGATATGGAAGAATCCCTTTAGGGGTAAGCTTATTAGTCACTATTTTACATAATGCTGGTCATGTGGTGGAAGTGTTTGATACCACCTTTATGTCGTCTGGTAATAGTGATAATGACAGCCGCCAGAAATCTGGATTTGTCGCTGATGCTGGTTCACTAACCCACCTATATGAATGTTGCACTGAAACTGAAATAGAGAGCCGTCTGGAGTCACTGATTGGAAGATTCAAACCGGATCTGGTTGCTGCTAGTATTGTGGAGGACAACTACCTTACTACTACGAAGCTTCTGAAGTTAGTGAAGCGACTGTTGCCTGAAGGTCTTGTGGTGGTTGGAGGTCCTACTCCTACAGTAGTTCCGGAGATAGTTATTGAGAATCCTTGGATAGATATGTTAGTGGTTGGAGAAGGGGAAGAAGCCCTGCTGGAACTGTGTTCCAGACGTCCCTTGAATACTATAAAGAACCTCTGGTGGAAAGAAGATGGTTATGTTTATGACAACCCTGTGCGACCCTTCATTGACATGGACACATTACCAGTCCAAGATTTGAGTTTCTGGAATGTAAATCATATGATGAAACCCTATAATGGTAAGGTTTTGAAGAGCTCATTTATTGAAATGAGCCGTGGATGTACTAATAAATGTAGCTATTGCATCAATGCGGCCTATCAAACAGCACTGGCAAGGTGTGGTAGCTATTTTCGCCGGAAGTCAGTGAAGAAGGTGATAGCTGAAGCTCTAAATCATAAACAGTTGTATGGTGTCAAAAAATGCTACTTCACAGATGACAATTTCCTTTATCTGCCTATAATGAAACTGGAAGAGTTTGCATCCGAGTGGAAGAGCCAGGTGGACCTACCTTTCTGGATCAATACTACTGCTGAAACTATCAGTGTGGCGAGATTGGATCTTTTGAAGTCCGCTGGATGTGATGGAGTGACAATAGGTATTGAAAGTGGTAGTGCCTGGCTTAGAGAAAATGTTCTGAACCGGAAGTCTAAGACTGACACTATTATCCGAGCGTTTAGATTGTTGAAAGAGTATGGCATCCGGTCTTCCAGTAACATCATGTTAGGCTTTCCCGGGGAGTCAGAGGCCATGATGCTGGAAAGTATTAGCTTGTTGAAGCTGATACAACCGGATAGCATAGATGTTTCATTTGTCACGCCCTACGGTGCGACTGCTCTGTGGAAGCTTTGCAAAGAAACAGGCACCATAGATGTTCTGGATGAGCCCGGATTCAAAGGCTTAGCAAAAATGGATGGTTTGAGGAAGCCCAGTATCAGACTACCGGATGTATCGGTAGAAAAGCTGGAATGGCTCTATGCGAACTTTGCCGACATGGTCCGGGGTCGTGTGGAGATACCAGTGGCCCCTACGCTTCCATATGATAATCTTGTGGTGGAAAAACTTCGGGAGATTATTGAATGGTAAATGTGTTTGCGGATAACGCTCTTGGGCATATACTCACCAAGCGTATCCAGCCCTATCTAACCAAGTCCGGCTTCAAGCTGTATGAGAACCCACAAGGCTGTGACGTTCAGCTTAGCTTTGTCCGAGCGGGCTGGAGAGGCCCGATACCAGTGGTGTTACGTTTGGATGGTATTTATTACTCAAGTATTGAACCGTATAAAGAGCGCAATGCTGCCATAAGCTCCACCCATACAATAGCCTCCGGAGTAATCTATCAGAGTAACTATTCAAAAAGCCTCTGTGAAGCCTTACTATCAAAGAGAAATCCGAAAGCAAAGACTGAGGTGATATATAATGGTATAGAGCCTATGTGGTGCGGTGCCCATGAACCTGATGGAGACCACGTCCACATATCAATTTGGAGCAAATGGCGTAGACACAAGCGCCTGTTGGAATCTATTCAACTCTTCCTGAAGTATCACGACCTCATACCCAACTCCACACTACACATTTTCGGTTTGATGCATGATAACAAGCCCGTGGTTCATGACGCTATAAAGTATTATGGTATGGTGGACCGGGAAAGGATGTTTGAAATCCTTCGTAAGACCTGGTTCACGTTGCATCTATCCAAAAGGGATTCTTCCCCTAATAGTGTCCTGGAAGCTCTTTCCGCTGGCATGCCAGTCATAACTACCAATAATACTGGTGGATCTGTTGAGATGTGCAACATGACACCCGGATGCATTGTGGTGCCTGGGGATGGTGACTATAATGATGTTTCTACCGTGAACTACTATGGTGAGCCTTGGAATGTATTGAGTCCGGAACTGGCTCAGAACCTCTTGGATGCTATGCTGGACATGACATATAACAAGCGCAGAGTATTATTGCCCAAAGAGCTTCATGCTAGCTATACTGCTGATAAATACATGGAGGTGTTATATGCCGTGTTGTAAGATGAAGGACTTTGAATCCATAGTGGTGCCCATGACATTAGGTCCTAAGAAGGTTGTGGTTATTCAACCTCGGATTATAAAAGAGCAACCGGTTATTCCAGTTGTCGTCAAGGAGAAGATTTTGTGTCCTCGGGTTCCGAAAGTTCTACAAAAGGGACCTGTTGTGGATAAAGAGTCTCAGGTTCTCAATCACCGAGAAGTCATAAGACTGGAGAAAGCTCGTCAGGAACGTAAAAATAGAATGAAACGGAGAAAGATGTTATGATGAATGGACTGATACAGATAAATGTGGAACTATCAAGCAAGTGCTCAAAAAACTGTGGTATGTGTGGTAGAAGGAAGTATGACAGGCTCCATGGCACCCAGGACTATGGGGACATGCCATTTGACATGGTCCGGGCCATCGCTAATGAGATTCCTTCGGATATAGTGATTGCTACCCACTGGAACGGGGAAAGTATGATGCAGCCTTTCTTTGGTGGCAGTGTGGACCTGTTCAAGCTCCGGAACTGCTTTGTCTATACGGTCACTAATGGCAAGCACCTGGTGGAGAAGATCCACCAGCTAGATGGAAACCTTGATGTGGTAAGCGTCTCCATCATAGAAGATGATAAACCGTCCGAGCGCGACGAGCAGTATGCTATCCTGGTAGAGTTCTTGGAGAAACGGAAGACATTGAAGCCCCGTGTGGTTCTCCGATATGTAGGTAACATAGACGATGAACGTTTTGATAAGCTCGGACTACCTATTGTCCATAGGACTCTCCATAAGCCAGAAGGTAGCATTGGCTACAGACGGAAGCCACCTATTCCAGAGAACCATGTGTGTAGGGAGATGATGTCGGGTCTTGCCATAGACCGATATGGTAATGTTTCACCCTGTGTCCGCTTTGATCCTTTAGGTGAAATGAGACTGGGTAACATCATGGAAACACCACTGGATGCTATGTGGAATGGTGAGAAGAGACGGTACTATAAACAGATGCACATGGAAGGTCGCAGGTCGGAACTGCCTTTCTGTGGTGACCGTTGCGAATATTTTGGGATACCTACGGGAGACTGATATGAAACCATTCCCGAAAAGTGAGGACCATACGCTGGCTGAGCTGGAGACCATACTGAAGTCTGAAGATGAACTACTCAGTAGCGTTCTGGACAAGCTGGTGTATGAGCCCCGGACGGACGGTTTTGCCGTTCCATTCACGGAGACCGAAAGGACCAGCCGGAAACGATATGTATGCACGGTTCTCCGAGAGATATATACATCCACGGAGGACGAGAACATCAGGAAGCTGGTGGTTGAAGCAGGAATCCAGGTGAAACGTATGGTTAGAGCACTTGCCAACTATAAGGCTAAAGAATGATCTTCCCAATAGACGAGCTATATAAACAGAAATCATCCAACATAGCCATCCTGTTAGGCACCGGGGCCTCCATCAATAGGATAGATGAGACCCAATGGTCTAGGATATTGGCTCATGACACCCTAGCACTCAATAACTTCATATATTTTTCTGGTGGTGTAATACCTAAGTGGAACAGCCTGGAGATACAGAATGTTGATTGTGCTATTATGAAGGAGCACATAGAAAAGAAGTGGAAACTGGGCTGGGGCAAGGTTGGTTGGATAGTCCGGAAGCTGGAACACAACCTGGCATTGAAGGCCATTGGACATGCTAAGTATTCCAGTGTCTATGAGTTTGAGTGGATATCAAGGGGACATGGTGCAAATCGTGGGTCTCAGCTGGTGGATGCCAACTTTAGAGTAAAAGGTCCGATCATCACAAACAGCTATAAAAGCCGAACTACTGCAATGTTCCATTTACTTTACAAAATGAAATATGATATAATTATCACATATGGAATAGACCTGGGTAATAGTCGGTACTTGTGGTCAGAGCTAAACCCGGACAAATACGGTCCGTTCCATACAACTTATAATGATAATCATGCACCGGATGCGCCTCATGGGACCGCACATACCAAGGATTATATAGTGGATTTCAATGTCCGGCACATGATTCCCAATGGTCGGGAGATATTTGTGGGACATACTGATACAATATTATATCCGGAGCTCCGGCTCTGGGAAGGATGGTAAGATGTATAGACCTATAACAGACCTGTGGAAAGAGAAGTCCAGTGATGTTGCAGTGCTGATAGGTGCTGGAACTGCTATCAATGACATCACACCGGCTGAATGGCTGAAGATTGGGGCCTGTGATACACTGGCCATGAACAACTTCGCATACTCACCTGACTTCATACCCAAGTGGAACAGCTTGGAGCTGAAGCACTATGACAAACAGAACATGCAGGATACCATTGCTGGTAAGTGGGAAGCAGGCTGGAAAAACGTTGGGTTCATTCTGCCGAAGAACCGAGCACCATTCATGGCAGAAGCTATCGGACACCCTACTGAGGCACGCATCTTCAGCTATAACTTCATAAGTCGTGTGACCCATCCCCGCATAGACCCTACCGTTGTGGTGGATGCGGACTTCAATGCGGATGATGGAAATATTTGGAAAACCGGAGATGCAACAACCAGTAGTATGATACATCTGCTTTACCTGATGGGCTATAAAAGCATTGTTATGTATGGGTTCCAGATGACATCATCCTACTACTTTTGGAGCTCCGGAGACCCTAAATACGGCAAGACCTATTGCTTGACCAACAAGGACCATGAAGGAAAGGACCCGAAGATGCCACATAATGCAGCTCATATGAAGGAATACACGATAGACTTCAATCGTCGGCACATGCTACCTAAAGGCCGAGAGATATTCATTGGGGATACTGATACAGCACTGCATCCCCATCTAAGATTGTGGAGGTGGTAGATGAACTACAAAGTGATATGTGATAACACTAATAATACTCCGGAGACCATTGCCAGGCATGAGCTTCATGTTGATTTGGAACTGGATATAAATCCGACCTACCGAGAACTTTATGAATATATTGAAAAAGAAGTGAAGAAGCACATGGAGATTGATGTTATAAGGACACAACTTATCAGACAGCTCTCCAAGCTTCCAGACCACTTATTTGAGCCGATAGAATGATAGATACAGCACCCATGAACGAAACCCGATATGGTATTATATCAGAACGCACCGAACATCTATACATGCCCATGAATGAGTTCTATATGAGAGAAATAAACCGTATGCTTAGAAAGAGCCGTATAGAGAAGGAATCCAAGCTTCCAGACCACTTATTTGAGCCAATAGAATGATAGATATTCTCCAATGCCCGGTTTGCGGGCGAGCCAATGAAGGAAACGAGCTTATACCGTTCAAGCTGATAGAGTATCTCCAATGCTCAAGTTGCGAGCTGTATTACCAGCACAAGTATATGAGCCCTGATGAGCTGAAGTTGTTCTATATTGAGGATTATGCATACAACATTGGTAAGGGTCGGAACGCTCTACACCGAGCCAATCAAACCAAGAAGCTTAATGAGCTCCGGTATAACACCAAGCTCAGTCGGAACCAGCGCAAGGGTATGGATGATATTATCGCCAAGATGCCCGTCCCTTCTAGGGTCTTAGAGATTGGAGCTGATGCAGGAGGCTGTTCTATAAACCTCAAATCAAAAGGACATAGTGTGGAAGCGGTAGAACTTCACGATCTACATGCTGACCGTATGGAGGAGCAGGGTATAAAGGTATATAGAGACTTATTTGAAGATGTTGATTTCGGCACCAACAAATATGACTACATCATCGCTCTGGAGGTCCTTGAGCACATAGTGAATCCAACCCACTTCATCAAAAAGGTTTATGAGCTATTGGAGCCTAATGGATTTTTCATTCTGGAGACCCCTATAGTCAATGCTGGTTTGAACAATAACACTTCAAAGTTCGGATTCCAGTTCGCCCATCCTTGTATCTTCACCACACATACATTACCGATACTATTGAAAGATTTCAGAACCATACCGGAATTTGAGACCGGTAACACTATATGTTACATGATAGGTAAATAAGAAGTGAGTAAGATGAATATTAAGCGTGGTTACACGGACATAGTGCTGGATGATAACACCTGCACTAAGATTCAAAACTATATCCACAAGTCCAAGAGATGCGACATTGAAGCAGAAGTTTCTATACTGAAGGACCTTACTAACAAAGGCTCTGCGGTCAGCCCCAGAGTGATAGATTCCGGGGAATTGAAGGATGGTCGGAAGTTCTATACCATGCCCCGGTATAACAACGTTGGTAAGGTGTCCAACAAGTATGATGTCCTATTCGCCACACTAGCTCTAAAAGGTCTCGGATACATACACGGTGACCACAAGCCAGACAACTACAGCCTGGAAGACGGACGGTGCATGGTCCTTGACTTTGACCAAGCCCTTCAGTCTGATGATTTCAAAAACATGGATATGGAGCAGTTTGCCAAGAAGGTTGTATTTATCAATAAAAACAAGGAGATTCCTATTACATCCGCATCCATCATCAATATGTTGGATAGCGAGCACAGACTGGACCTGTCTGAGACAACCAGCTTCAAGACCGGAGTATCAACCAAGAACAAGACCGGCGTGTATCATCCAGTCTCCACCGAGTATCTCACTCTACAAGGTGAGCGTGGTATAGACAGCCGGATGCCGGTCCTTAGCACCATACCCTTCAAGTCCGATGAAACAATATTAGACGTAGGTTGCAACACCGGTTTACTTATCCGTTATCTTATCAACCGGGGTGTGAAATGGGTAGACGGTTATGAATACTCATTGGAGCACTCTATCGCTGGGCAGATGATAAACAATAGCTGTTCCATCTATAATAGCATGATATACCATAGAGACATGACCAAGTGCTCTATCCATGATGATTATGACACTATAATGTTATTCTCGGTGCTGCACCACTTCAACACCTATGAGCACGCCACCAGTGAGATAACGAAACATTGCAAGCACCGGATACTCCTAGAGTCCAGACTGGCTGAGTCCGGTATGGTGTATGAAAACGTTAAGTGGCACAAGGTGGACCATGGCAAATGGAACTTTACCAAGCCCAGTGATATGACGAGGTTCGTGGAGTCACTATTCCCAGGATTCAAGTTCACCAAGGACTACGGTGCTGTAGACCGAGAACGTCATATACTGGAGTTCACCAGACAATGATATTTTTGCTAGTTGGTTGGCATAGCTCCGGATACAGTCGTAGGTATGATGAGTTCAAGTTCTGCTTGAAACGAAATGTTGAGCTCAAAGAGATAGACCAAGTCTTCGTCTTTAGTGAGAACGGCACCATCCCCAAGATATACCATCCTAAAATCACCCTAATCAAACACAATAGGCGTATGACATACCAAGATTATTTCAGCTTCATCAACAATAATGATGCTATGAAAGACTCTTACAATATCATAGCAAATAGTGACATAATGCTGCATAAGTCCATATCGCTCTGTAAGGAGATACCTATGGACATGAGGTGTATCGCTCTGAGCCGACACACACTGGACCTGATTAACCTGAAAGAGGTTGATGGATACAAGCACTCAGGACAGGATGTTTGGATATTCAAGGGACCTGTTGTTGGTGGAATGGATGCTGACTTCTTTATGGGTAGAGGTGGATGTGATCTCCGGATGAACTATGAGCTACAGAAAGCCGGTTATACCGTCATAAATATAAGCTGGGACATCAAGGTGTTCCATGTTCACATGGTAAAAGGTGAAAACACTTACCGGGAGCTGGATTGTGTTCCAGAGCCTTGGTCTCGGGTGAAATATACATCAATAGAAAAGTGGAGGTAAAGAGATGGAAAAGGTTATGTTGGTTGCAGAGTGCGGCATAAATCACAATGGAAGCGTGGAACTGGCTAAAGAGCTGGTGAAGATGTCAAAGGACACTGGCTTCCATATGTGCAAGTTTCAAAAGCGCCACATCCCAAGTTGCTATACAGAGGAAGAGTTAAACAAACCTCGGGAGAGCCAATGGGGGCTAGACACCAGGTCACAGAAGTATGGCATTGAGTTTGAGAAGCCAGAGTATGATGTTATTGATGCTTACTGCAAAGAGCTAGGTATACCTTGGTTTGCCAGCCCGTGGGATGAAACTTCAGTGGATTTCATCTGTGGCTATGACATACCATATATCAAGGTAGCGTCTGCACATGTCACCCACTTACAGCTCTTGAGACACATCAAGTCTAAGAACAAGCCGGTCATTCTGTCTGTTGGCATGAGCACCAAGCATGAAGTGGATAAAGCACTGGATGCCCTTGGAGATTGTTGCCAGGTCATCATGCACGCTACATCTAGCTATCCTACTCCTACCGAGGACTTGAACATTCTGAAGATTCGGACCCTGAAGTTTGAGTATGGTGACCACTACCAGATCGGATACAGCAACCACAGCACAAGCGTCATGGCCATAATGTTTGCTGCTTCGTTAGGTGCTACATGGATTGAAACACACATCACGAAAAGTCGTGCACTACCTGGAAGTGATCAAGCTGCCTCTATAGAACGCCGGGGTATGGAGATGATTGTGGATTGGACACGGGACCTTCCAGTGGCTATGGGTTCTGGTGATTGGGGTGTGATGCCTAGTGAGTTTCCGGTGATGAAAAAACTTAGGAAATGGTCTGAATAAGTTTACACTTATCTTTATATGTGATATACTAAAAACAAAAGGTGAGTGTTATGGAAGATAATCTGAAGTATTTTACTGAGTTCGTAGAGAAGCACAAGGGGGAGCTTGTCCTGGAAGGATTTGATGTCGTGATGCTGGAAGGATTTGAAGACATTCCAGACGATGATTATTACTATGTTGTGACCGGCAAGCAAGGGACCTTCTGGTTGAGCTGTGTGGCTGACCTGTATCCATTGAAGGATGTTCTACCAGAAGCACAATACAATCGCATGCTAGAAACATATAAGCTGAATGTAGAGTGGTGGAAGTCTCTGGCGGAAAGACAGGTTACTGATAACAAAATGTCCGCATGGGAAAATAAGTGGTTTGGAGATGCCTGTGAACAGAGAGTTTAGAATACCTTGGAGTGGCAGGAGTCACGATTATACAGAAGAGGATATTGAGTTCATTGCATATGTCATCCGGACCGCAGACCCACTAACCGAGGGCGTGTTTCGGGATCTCTTTGAGTCCAAACTGACAACATATCTTGGTGTTCCAGAGGGCCATGTCTTTACTGTAGACCATGGAACATCAGCACTGGAACTGATTGCGGGATTATGCCACATAGAACCGGAAGATGAAGTCATTATTCCAGCACATACATTCACAAGCTCTGCGGTCCCTTTCCTTCGCAGGGGTGCTAAGATAGTTTGGGCTGACATAGACCCAGACACTTGGTGTATCAGTGATTGGGATGTAGCGGGTAAGATAACCAAGAAGACCAAAGCGATAGAGCTTGTCCATCTCTACGGGCTTCCAGCGGACATTGATGCTTTCCGGACCTTCGGTGTGACACTGATTGAAGATGCCGCACAAGCTCTAGGTGCACGGTATAATAACCGGAGAGCTGGTGTACAGACTGACTTCGGGGCTTTCAGCTTCCACGGACAGAAAAACATGTCAACCTTCGGAGAAGGTGGCGCTATCTATGTTAAGGACCCAATGTTGGCAGAACGCATTCCATCACTACGAGATTGTGGACTGACACCATACCATGGTAACGGAGACTACTGGAAACCTGCTATGGTGAATGTTACTAGTGTTGATAGTTTTGAGCTTCCACACATGATGATACTTCCGGAGGTGCCTTGTGCTATTGGTTCTAGGCTGATAGAAAGATTGGATGAACTGAATATACAGAGAGAAGAACGATACTGGACATTCAGGTCTGAGCTTAGTGCTTATGAAGAGTTGCGGTTCCAGTCCGTTCCAGACCATTGTGAGCCCAGTTACCATCTGATGCCAGCGGTCTATGAAGGACCCAAAGCCAACCGGGACGATGTTATCAGAATGTTAGCATACCAGTATAGTATAAAGGCTATTGTTCAATATAACCCACTATACCGCTATGATCTGTATAAGAAATGGGGATGCGAAGAAGCAGACGTTCCGAACACCGATTACTTCTTTGACAACATGTTGAGCTTTCCCAACCATGTGTGGATGAGTGATGATGATTTTGAGTATATGGTGGAATCAACCAAAAAGACATTGGAGGCATTGAGAAAATGAGTTTTGACGACATTATCAGTGGAAGTCCAAAACCAGCTGGTGCAAGCAAGATAGTTCATGTGGAGATAGAGGTGGAAGTTTATCCACCGTGGGCCGATGAGCCGGATGATATTGTGCAGATAATAGGCCAGGAAACGGCTGCTAGACACTTGATGTACGACACCTTTGACCAGATTCCGATACTTAGGGAGACGCTAGCGGAGAGTCTGGTGGATATGATTGGACAAATGCCAGTAAATAGCACCTGGACTGAGATTGTGGATATGATACTGGATAGGATTTTCTGGAAATAAAATAAAAATGTGTGGAGGTTGTTATGTTTGATGATATTTTTGGTAAGACTGTGGATGAACCTTTGGAAGTGAAAGCACCAGAACCTTGTGGAACCTGTGCTGTGGCCGGACCAACACTTGGTTTCTATGATGTGTCAAGGATGCTTGCTGATCTGTTTGATAATGACATGGTTCGAAAACACATAGAGATAGATATACTTTCTGTAAGGATTTGCGACTTCCTACAAGATAACTGTGCATTCCATCTAACCGCTAAAGAATCTAAGAGTCTTGCGGAGGATATGATAAATATAATGTTGGGATGTAACAGCAGATTGACAACATTAAATCCTGGAGTGGCACAGCAAGCTCAGCCGGGTTGGTCAACGACAGCCAAACAACCATCACCTCATAACCATCCTTCAGCTCCAAGTTCTAACCATAACCACACCGGTCCGACCAATAACGGCCAGTATCCACCCAAGAAGCAACAACCATAAGGAGAAATGATATGTTTGATGATATTTTATCAGAACCAAAGAAAGAAAAGTTTAGCCTGAAGGAATGGATGATTGAGAACGGAGATAAATGTGTTGGAGAATGTGACCCGGACATGGGTTGTGATTGTCCAGCACGGGATGATAGCTATGTTCCGGACACTGATGCCATACCATACATGCAGAGCTTCCTGGAACGATGGAAGTCCGACATTGAAGAGGGGAACGAGCCACCATTGACTTATGCAGACCTTCTACACCTTTATGATAAGTTCGGGGAGGATTTGGTGGATGAGTCTGGAATCGCTTATGTTGGTTGGGAAGCAGTGGATGAACCGGAAAAGCACTCCATGTTTGATGATGGTGGGCCAGAGATGGATAGAGATAAGCTAAATGTATTATGTGTCCAAGCGGCTAGATCCACCATGTCCAACATCTTCAAGGAGGACCCGGATTTCCGTAGGTCCTATTCTGATAATATTGCCATGACTATTTACGACCAACTACGGTGGGGTATGGGGGTGGAGGTGTCTAAAGAGATACGGGATAAGGCCGCAGAGGCAATTTTGAAGCTCATTTTTGATTGAAAGGAAGGTGAATATTATGTTTGCAGAACCACCAAATGACCATCTAAAACTGAGCAACATTAGAAGAGTTGCTGATTATCCTGATGACTTTGATGCAGCTCGTGGTATTTTCTTCTGGTGTATCATTGCAGCTGCCATAGCTGTAGCACTAGTGTATGTCTTGTTGTAAAATAACTCTTGACATTTGCTAAATAGTGTGTTATAGTAAGAGAAAAAGGAGAAATAAGCAATGTTTGATGACCTGTTTGGAGATTTTGATAGAGAGATTAGGGATCTTGCCCGTGTTGATGAGTCGGATCCACATGATGATGCACAGGGTCTATGGGATAGTGGAGAAGAACAAAGTTTTTGGACGGCGACACCAGATAATGTTTGGAGAGCCTAATATGGAGCTCTGTAAGTCTTGTGTGAATAGGCTCACTGGTGAATGTGAGAATGATGAAGAAGCGGATACTGATGTGGGTAGATTGCTGCGCCAAATCTTCGGCTCTAGCAGTGTTGTCAAGCTTGCATGTTCTGATTACTTTCCTGTGACCGCCAAAATAGGTGAACATCGGTATCAAATATATTCAAAGGAAACCGAAGAACCGGCATAAATACCTCTGTTGAACTGGAGGTATTTATGCTATGAATGATAAGTGTCAGCGGTGTGCTCTATTGAAGGATTGCGATGAAGTGTCGGACTATGTAACCAGCTCCATATATGCATATGATTGCTCATATTTCAGCCCGATTATTGAAGAATACCACCTAAAGGGTTTCAAGGTATTGATCTATGAAATAAATCCGGAAAATAATGAAGATGATGACGGTTATGACCCATTCATCTGAAGCAACGGTTTGATATATCTCTCCATAACTAGTTCTCTGGTTATGGAGTATTCTTGCGTGCTACCAGCACTTATATCACCAGCTGTGGACATGGCGATGAATGAAGCGTCTTGACATAACTTGCCGATGTAACCTTGTCTATAACATTTTAACCACATTGCCCAGTCACTGAGCCTGTGTGTATCTTCATCTACAACAAATCCACCAACCCGTTCTAACATATTTGTCCTGTATAGGCTGTTGGAGCTAATATAGTTCTGTTGCACAAGCCTTTGGATATTGAACTCCATGGCCGGGAACTTCACATTGACAAAACCTTTGTATTCAAAGGGACAGTAACACCAACCGACGTTCTTTTCCGCTTTAGTCAGAACACTATATAACTTATCAAGAGTCCCACGTCCCAATATGATGTCCCGGTCCAGAACGAATATGTAGGCCGGAATGACACCACCAATCTTTTTCCTGTAGGCCGAGATACCTTTCTGAACATTGAGAGCGTGTTTATCAGGACCCATATAGCTTGCCCAAATATACGGTGTCTTATTGCGTCTGATGGTGGTTTTTGTCTCTCCTGATATGGAGTGTCCGCTCAGGAGAGGTGTAACCACAAGTATCTTAGCGTCTTTATCTGATTGTAAAACTTTCAGGCTCATATCAGTTTGACCATCTCTTCCTCTTGTTCCACTGGTGCAGGCACGGTGAAGTCCTTGAAGCCTGTAAAGTTTGCTGAAAACCGATTTTTATCAGGGTCCACATACGACACCACATATTTCTTACCACCATGCTCTAGTGACTTACCAATCTCTGGTAATATTTGTCCTTGGGCTGTAAACTTGAAATCACAAGACTTGACATACATCACCTTACATCCTTCCACAACATCACCAATACACGGCATTACTGCATTACCGAACGCTTTCTTTGATATGGGCATTTCATTAGGCTTGACCATTAGACACACCTCCTGATACTACCATACTGGTTGTGTTATAGAAGTTGGTCACATTCACACCTGAGCCGACAGTGTTATAATACAACCGTGAGTTGTTACCCCTAATGGTTGTTCCAGCTGAACCATACATACCTTGTTCTCCACTGACTCCAGCAAAAGCCTGTAGGTTACTAGCATTGAATCCATAGTCCCGTGTGAGGGTCATGGTGTCTACATTGCAACCGAAGTATGTAATGGTCCAACGCTTATCTTCATTGAACTCATCCAGTAGCTTCTTGATACTCTCGGCCTTATATTCATATGATTGATTCTCCCCACCATCTGAAATGACAAACACTAGATGCCTGCTGTGAACATCGGTTTCATACCTTAGCTTAGTCAATGTGAAGCCAATAGCATCAAGCAGAGCCGTGCCACCATTGGGTTTGTAGTCCATCAAACTCATTGGTTTTATTGAGTCCACAGGTTCTAACCAGTGCTGTGCTTTATCAACCCCGAAGCTGAATGTCACCAGGCTCATATACATATCAAGGTCCTTTTGTTCCTTGGCTATGGCTAGCTGGTTGTTGAACTCATCCACCGATTCCTGTTCATGTCCCGTCATACTACCAGACCTGTCCAGGATGATGGTGGTGTAACACTTTATTTTTGGATTTTTGATGTCCTCCATAATATCATCAAAAGCCTTGTCCAATACGTCTTTCATTTTAGTTCCCCTTCGTCATCCGGATTATCTCACCGGCAACATTTTGTAGTTTCATTTCCGGATAGAACCGTTCCAGTCCATCATAGAACTCCAGGATCAATCCAATATACATTTTTTCATACTGGTTATGCAGCCATTTCAAGTCTTCCCCAGTCCAGTTCCAGCCTAGTTTGCTGAAATACCGGTGCTCAGGAACCAATAGTGGTATGCAGTTGTTATCCAGTGCTTTGAAGGTGTAGGCGTCTATATATCCAATGCGGTATTCTTGGTTAGTTCCTATGATGATAGTGTACTGAGAGTCAGTGTATTCAAAGGTCTTATGTTGTATTCCATAGTTCTTATACTCTTCTTCCTTCACCCGCTCAATGGATTTATCATACACCACTTGGTAGTTGGGGTAAAGCTTGGAGAAGGAAACATAGTAGTCTTCAAAGGATTTGATGCGGTCCAGAACATTACCCTTATAACCTAGTGTATAGGGTCTTTGTTGGCTGCCTAGTGTTATATCGTTGAGGCTCTTGTGCTTATACCAGAATGGTAGATAGGTGAAGTTTGTGCGGTGGTTCAAAGCGGGCTCTAAGAACCTTGTGTTTGAACGCTTTAGCCAGTCATATTCCTTCTGTGTCAGTCCAAGGTATCTGTCAAACAGCAAGATAAGCTTCTTGCGCTTGACAGCCTCTTCAAGAACCATTGCCTGTTTGACCAAACGAGCTGCTTTTTCCGGTGTCTTGTCCGACTTGGTTGGATAGAAGTCAATGAAATACACATCGCAGATAGTGTCCGGCTCGTTGTCCAGGTTTGTAACGTCTTTGATGCGCGTTTTTATCTCATTGAACAGATCAGTGTCAGCATTGAGCATGCCTAGTTTCATACTATCCCTTCTTCTTATAGCCGGATGTCTTGTATTCCCTATTCTCAATAGCTTCCAGTTCTCCGATTGCACCATTATCTAAGTGCCCACTTGGAATGTTAGCTGTTTTCTTAGGCTTAGCAACTGGTGGTACCAACAGCTCTCGGACTTGTGGTGTGATTCCGTGTATGTTACACTGGAACCCAATCTGTGTAAGGTTGATTTTACCTTTACCTATCAACTGTTCCAGATACTCCAGGACTTCTTCCGGGTTATATGCGATAACGAACGCCGTCCAGCTTGATAAACTCGGATGTATCTCATACTCAACGCGGTAACACCCAACATCTCTTTGTTTTCCCATCTTCTTATTCCTCCAAATAGTCATAACGAGCGGTGGTCAAATAGCCATTAGATGTTTTGTCACTTACCACATAATAGGTTATATCGTCTCCCACACGTTTGGTTGTTTTTTGTTCTATCATCCGCTCACCTTGCAGGAAACATTCTCCTGTTACTGCGGTGGTTGGGCTTGGTGCTGCTTCTGGTAGGTTCTGAAATTGTGCTACTTTCATTCTTCTTCACCCCCACATAGTTTCTGCCAGTCAAAGATACATGGATTGTTTATATCTACACCTCTCAATAGAGCAAACTCTTTGATAAGGTCCACCATGGGACTACAATCATGGTGACCTGATAGTGTTACTGGTGTGGGTCTTGTGGTTAGAAAACCACCAAAATCAAATAATACCCCTGCTACTATGTTGTCTGTCTTCATTTCTTTTTCCTCAGCTTTTTAGTCGTTCCTGTGGATTCCACTTCGGTTTCCGGTGCATCCTCTTCAATGTCCTTTTGCACTAACTCCTCAGCAGCCTTTACATTCTCATTTATAGTGGAATATCCGGTGGTTGTCAACCAAGTGTTCATTTCATCAAAGATTCCATCAAGTTCCTTCAATGCCTTGAGAGCTCTATCGGGGCCATATCCAAACTTTTCTTCACCCTTCATATACCAAGTGCCATCCTTGGTCAGAATACCCGCTGCTATCGCCAAATCCAACATTCCAGCATGTGGTTCCAGTCCGGTATTGTAGTCCAGGTTTAACACCGCGTCCTGGAATGGTGGGTATAACCGGTTCTTCAACGTTGTAACCGTTATCTCTTGACCTGTAACAGTTTTATCTGTGTCCTTGATAGCGTGCTTCTTGAGCTGTAGAATGATGGTGGGGAACAATCTAACCGCACGTCCACCAGCTATAACATCAGGCATTGGCACACTAGCCATTGCAGGATACTGATGGGCGGTAATGATACCGATGCTATTCGACATGACACAGGTGTTGAGTAATAGCTTCAAGTCGGTCTTGATAGCCTTCTGTAGCTGTCCTTGGTCGCCTTTTGGGTCTCCCTTTACAGCATCTTCATACACTTTGATACGGTCCATACCACCGATACTATCAATACCAATGATCATTTTTTCTTCACCGGACTCTTTTAGCTGTGCAAGTATCGTCCTTATTTCATCTTCCCATGGTGTATAAATATACATGGCGTTGGTTGGATCCATACCCCAACGGAGACAGAACTCATTGGTTATTCCACGTTCCGTATCAATGATGATGGGCCGGAATCCTTGTTTCTGCGCATCAGCCATGAGTAATATCATTAAACTCGATTTCATCGTCCCTTCTAGCCCAACCAGAGCTAAAAGTTGTCTGGTGGGTAACGCCTTGTAGATGTCCCCAGAGATGATTCTATTCAAGTCATAGGTTGGTGACTTGACCCAGTCACTAACTGTCGCGATTTTAGATTCCGACATTATAGAGCAATGCACGCCTTTCGCTTTAGAAGCGATTTTTTTCTGTAGATCATCAAAAAAACCCATTAGTTTGTTCTCCTTGGTGTCATATCAAAGACTTTCCAGCCTTTGTATTGATCATATTTTCCTTGTGCCACATTTCTTATCGATGTATAACACAATCCACGTTCCTTACAAAACCAATGCACTCTATCCACATATATTTCATTTCCTTCTGGATCTATGAGAGTATATCTCAGTTTTGAGGCCGTTTTACTACCTCGCTCAATCTGATCGACGGTTGGTTTTATCTTCCGACAGGATTCTTTTATTCTATCAATACGTTCTTGTGGATGCTTCTTTCCATACATCGGATTACCTTCACCTGTGTTGTTAATAGTCTGGATGATACTCATCTTTTTTAACGATGATTCACTATGTTTTCGTCCATAGAATGGATTCCCTTCACCTGTCATACTATCACTCATTCTTTTCTTTGTTTCTTCGGATGCTTTCATCCCAACATGTGATATACTGAGCTTTTTCTTTGCTTCATCTGTGTGGTGTTTGCCATACCACCAGTTATCTTCACCACATTTAGCACCCAAACCACCAGGAGTTAGGTTGCACAGTGGACCTGTTCCAATGTTGGACCTACCGATAATATCTATCATTCGTTCTTCTAATACATATGCGCTCTCATCACACATACCCATGGTGTGAATAATGATATGTGGGTCAAAACCTGTTAGTCTACGAATGTTCTTTATCTTATTGGTGAAATATGTGTTATTGTTCTTGTTTTGGACACTTTCTCTCAGATGCAACCATGCCCTATCACTAGTGCCTTTTCCGACATAGAATGGCTCATAAACAAAGTGGTATTCTCCGTATTTGTAGTGTCCTGGCTTACGTGGATCAAGGTATACATAGACATAACATTTATCTGGTATTCCTGCTTTATTCAATCTATTACACCTCTGTTTTCAGTCTGTTGTATAGTAATAACACTTTGTCAGCCTGTTGTAAACCCTTGCTGTGATTTCCGTAGCCTTTGTATAATGCTATCGCTCGCCTAACATTACCATTGGTTATCCTCAGCTTATCCTTGAAAATATTAGCTCCTTCAAATATGTGTGCATCCTGACTTGTCAAATGCACCGGAATCTGCATTAAGCCCCGGTAACCCTTGCTAGACACAGCATTAGGGTTGAAGTTTGATTCCGTATAGGTCAACGCTATCAACATTTCTTGACTGATTCCCATTTTCCTGCTTACCATATCATAGCTCACTGCGAGTTTGTCTGATTTGATTCCGATTTTTGAGAGTGCTTTTTCTGCGGGAGATTCCATCGGTAACGTTTTTATTGGCACCATCATACCATTTATTTGTGTTAGGTTCAATAGGATGTAAGCTATGACCAGCAACAATCCCGAACCTTTGATAATCATTTTTATCATTGTCTGTCCTCCTCATGTTCAAATCACCTATAAAGGTTCTTATAGATGTGTTTGCTCAGATAGGGCAAGGCAACCCTTCCAAAAGCATAACTAGCTGTTTTATCAACCTCCTACGGTTTTAGTTTTACATCATATACGCGTCCGTCTATCAGCACCGAACCTACTTTAGTGACTTCACCTGACTTGTACTCCCAAATGCCTTTAGATACAAGTAGACCACAAGCGAAACCGGTCAGAAACACCAATAGAACCCAGAAACCAACAGCCTGAATAAGCTGCTTATGAGTATTTATAAAAGTTACCATCTTTTTACCACCTCCAAGATCGTTCTTCAAAATATGTGGCTCTATACTCAACAGCCAGTATGATTATTGTAGAACATATCATTCCTAACCACCATGGATTTACAAACATTCCACAAACAAAGCCTATGGTTATTCCAGGTAACATTCCTATGAAGTAATCTTTCATTTCACATTCTCCTTATAGTTCAACGACATTCCAATCCGGGACAACATCTTTTCCGCATCCATCAACCGGTTCTCAAGCAGGTCAACGTTCTGTGTTCTCAGTTTCTTCTCTAGTTCATCAATGGTATTCGCATATATGACAAGCAGCCTTTCCAGTCTCTTCACTTCATCCTTCATTCCGGATATGTCTTCAAAGACACCACCCACTATATCATCAGTGAGTCCTTCAACACCAGCAATGACCAAGCGTCCATCCATTAGTGCATCCATGACGGTCTTGGAGTGCGTACCCATCTTATACACAAACCATTCCAGAAACATCCCAACATCTTCTGAATATAAGGTTCTCCCAGCTATAGTTATCATGTTCTGGTCTCCTTCAGTTCAAATCTTTTTACCTGGTCTCTCATAACCAGTTGGAACTGCTTACCTGTCTCATTATTTTCGGTGGGTAGTAGAAAACTATCTGATGAACGTTCAAACCACCAGTGTAGGAAATGTCGATACATATAGTGCGAGCTTTTTAAATTATAACCGGTATATGTTGTCCCTATGGTGTCCCCACCTCTGTAATAAATATTGAGCGTCCTGGTTTCCGGACCTGGTTTTAGGTCAACTATTGGTGGTTCCGTTTTTAGTTTTCGTAGTTCCCAACCTGGCGGTACACGCATCTTGGGTTTATCTGGATTCCAAACTTCATTTGGTTTTTCCGATTCGACAACCGGTGGTGCCAACTGGTAAGGTGTATGCCCAAACCATTTTTTCCATTTATTCAATCTTTCCAACATCACATTTTCCTCCTTTTATAATCAATGACCAATGGGTGTCTACAGTTTATTTTAATCTATTTTCCAACTTGTCAATCCGAGAATCACAGAAGGATGCCATGAGACTCTGGTTACCTTCCATCTTTCGTTCTAAATCCGCATATGTCTCATCAACTCTACGGTCCATACGGTTCTCCAGCTCACTAACCATCCTGCAAAAATCATCATTTGCATGCTCAATATCCCTAACTCTCTTGTGTATCTTCCACACCAGGACCATCCCCACCACGATAGCCACCATAAAGATAATGACCACAACGGAAAAACAGCCCAACCAAAACATATCCATAACACTACCTCCTATTGTTAGACCACCCATTGGTCACCCTAAATAATCCCCACAATCCCTACACTGCATGTCTGGTTCCAGTCCATCAGGGCAGAACCATACCACACCATTAGGATGTCCTTCCAGTCTACACACTAGAACCTCTATCCATGAGTAGTCTGGATGTTTCTTAGCGAACAGATACTTTAACCAGCTCATATCACACCTTCCTTTCCAATGCGTTCTTACAGCTTCCTGGCAACATTCCCCGGGCTTTCATCAAGCTCTTATAGTCTGGTGCTTTGGGTTTACCATCTTCCGTCAAACAGGCACTAATGAATCCATCATAGCTTTCATGCAACTTTTTCAGTGCAATCATCAGTATCTTCAGCTTATCAGATGTGTTAATGTCAAGATAATCAGCAACCTCTAACTGCTGTTCTGGTGAACCATGTAGCAACATTACTTTAGCCATTTGGTCCTTTGTTTCTGTGTTCATAACATCACCTCTTATGGTCGTAATAATCCATGAATACGGTGTCATAGCAGTAGTGCCACTTGTGATTCTCACAAAGCACATTAGTGCACCTATTCATATAGTCATAATCATCCTTATCACTGGAACCTTCTTCCACCATTGATCCACAAGTCTTACATATTCCATCTTCCCACATATCAAACCTCATCAAACCATATGGCTTTTATTTCAGCTATATCAATATCTCTGTTGATGATATGGTCTGTTATTTGAGCAAACAATACGGTCAATATGTCACGGTTTATTGACATACCGAACTTTTCACTCAAATCTGTTGCCTCTTTTGTATTCCATGAAGCTTGAACCTTTTTCATCATACCATCTCTTAGTTCTAATGTTACTTCTAATCTCTTCATATCTCACACCTTCCTTTCCATCACATATTCCATATGTAATGAATCTATTCTCAATGGACACTTATCGGGATGCTGCCCTCGCATATTATTTTGGTTGATAATCATACCATCATATGCGCCTTTGTCTTCCCAATAGGGGTGTTGGCATTCCATACCATCCATGGTATGACCCTTCAATGGACATGTATAACACTGGCTAACATATATAACTTTCTTCATATCTCACACCTTCCTCACATGGCTGAATCCACCTGACTTCTCTACCACGTACATATTGTCAATGTCTATATCACTTATTTCGCTCCTGTGTGTTATCAGGAACACCTTTCCGTCTATCTCCCTCTGGAGAGTCTTGATAATCCTCATCATGGAAGTAATACCAGGTCCATCCACCGAGCTGTCCAGTAGCTCATCAAAGACCATGAGATCAGGGAAGACACCGGCCTTGATCCGGGCAATGTCCAGGAACGCAAGCTGGAGTGCTATGTCAATGCTCCTGGTCTCACCACCACTAAGGTTACCATACGTGCAGTTGGAGATACCCGCACCCATTATCTCTTCCTCTAGCCATCCAGTCAACTTGATATAGAAGTTACAGCCTGATTCTGACAGATAGTGATTCACTCTGGAAGTCAAGTAGGGCATGTAGCTGGTGACCGCATATTGCTTGACACCATCATCCTGACACATCTCCTTGACATACTGGATATAATCCATCAGGTCATTCAGCTTGTTGATTTTATTGGTGGCTTCCCGGTTGGTTCCAGTTAGGTCCTTTACCTTCTGTTCACAATCATCTATCATCTTTTGCAAGTCATAGACAACCAAGACCTCTTCTTCCAGTCGTCTTTCCAGTCTTTCCAGTTGGTCTTTCAAAGCCGATAGCTTATTGACGGCAGATTGTAGTCCATCCAGCTCGTCCTTGCAGGACTTGATGATACCAGTTTTTGACTTCACATCATTTTCTAGCTTCTGTAGTTTTAGAATCTCGTCATTCATAAGGGGTTGACGGTTGGACAGGTCCAGTTTGAGATGTATGTATTCAAACTGCCTGGTCTCAGCTGGAGAAAGACGTTCTATCTGTGTCTTCAGACGATCATGTTCAATAACACGTTTCTTCACCCTCAATATTTCAGACTTCATATCTTTGATGTCTATAAGTCGTTGTTCCTGCTGTATCTCCGCAGCTGTAAGTTCACCAACCGTGATACAATCCTGGTTAACCACAACTTTGAACTTTTGGTTTAGTTCTTCTAATAACTTATTATCTTTTAGATCCCCTTGGCAAGTGGGGCACTTGTCACCATTGAGCAGTTCCAGCTGGCTCCAGATATTCTTTCTATCAGACAGAATGGCCTGGTGTTCCACCTTCAGGTCTGTGATGAGTTTAGATGCCCTGTCCTTATTGGCTTGGAGGACCACCATCCTATTGTCCAGTTCTGTCCGTTCCTGGATAACACTGGCTCCGGAGCCGAACTCCTCTGTAAACACCTTCCTGGCTTGCTTCAATAGCTCAACATCCGACTCAACATTACCGTAGGTCTTGAGCTGTTTCTCCAGAAGGTCATACTCACCCTTCATCTTACCCAATACACCTTTGCTCACTAACACAAGCTTGGAGAGTTCTACCAGCTGGGTTTCTGCTACATCCATTTTCTCTTGTAGAGACTTGCTCCTCCCAGCAGGGTCTTCATGCTTGTCTTGTATGTCATTGATACGTTCCTTCACGTCCCTGATTTCATTAGCCGTGTTGGGCATGGAGTTTCGTTTAGCATTGAGCTTCTTCAGTTGGTCCTCTTGTTCCTTGATGGATTGGTTGGAGAAGTCCTGGCCGAGCTTCAGCTTCCCAATGGATTCCTGTAAAGACCTTATTTTTTCGTTTCCCCGGGACACCATGTCGGAGAACAGGCCCAGATTGAATATACGCTCCAGGAACTTGCGCTTCTCTGGGACAGACATCTTCAAAACTGGTATGATTGCGTTTAGATTGGTGTGGAGAAGTGTCATGAATGTCTGGAAGTCAAAGCCCAGTATGTCATCTTCAAACATTTGCTGGTAGTCCCGGACATTAGATGGTGGTGGGATCAGAACATCATTCCGGAATATTTCCAGACTGTCCGGCTTGATGGTGCGGTTTACAACATATTTAGTGCCATCCTTATGGAAGGTAAGGCTTACGGAACACCCCTTCTTGTTCTTGAAGTTCACAAGTCCAGCCTTAGTGACTGCTCTGGATGTTTTACCGAAGAGCGCGAAGGGTATGGTGTCGAGCGTAGAACTTTTGCCAGCAGCGTTCGAACGGTTTCTTTCAACGTCCATGCCCATGATGATGTTCAGACCTTTGGTGAAGTCTAAGGTCTGTGGCACCGCACCAAAGCTTAAAAAGTTCTTAAAGGTGACGGATTCAAAAGATAGTTTAGCCATCAATCCACCTCAAACAGCTGGTCTGGTAAGTGTTTTACATCAACATTGTCACCAATATGTGGAGATAGTGTTGCAAATACTGACAATAGCTTACATCCGTCTTGTATGACATTATTATTCAAATCAGCTAAACACTTGGTGGACCAATCACAGAACTGAAGCACTTTAATGTTTTTATCTTTTAGTAGTTCTACATCACCGATTATGTCTTCACCTTCCAATGACAATGTGCAATATCCAATGATGTCTTTGATAGAGATGGAATATTCACTATCAACACCGAATGTTACAGGAACTCTTACGCCCATCATATTCTCTACAACACTTCTTGGATAGATGTGGTTATTGACGGTTGGTTTATCAGGTTGGTAGTTTATTGTAACTCTCACATATTCTCCTTCAGATATATAACCTTTGCGGCTATATAGTTTATGGCTCCCAGAAGCTCATTAATAGCATCTTCTTTGGAGAGCCTTTGACTTTCGTGCATTTTTTTCACCGCTTGTCCGAGCTGATAAGACTTAAAATACTTTTCTATCCACATAATGGGTTGTTCTTCATATGGATTATCATCAGCATGTCGAGCCTTGCCTTTACCATCAGAAGCATCATTCAAGGCTGATTTATACACATCACTCAACATTTTATAGTTATCTTCCATCTACATATACCTCAACACCTGCTCTGAAAGGGTCTGTTTACTGGTAAGTCCAACTCTCATATCAAGCATTTTTCCATCTCGGAAGAACATCAAGGTGGGCACGCTTCTTATAGAGTATTGGTTAGATAGTTCCACTTCTTCATCAATATTAACTTTACGAACCTCCAAAACACTGCTAAACTCTTCCTGGAGTGACTCCAGTATGGGGAGCTGTGCGGCACAAGGCTTGCACCACGGAGCCCCGAACTCTACTAGCAACAACTTATCACTATTCATCTACGGTTTCGTCCTCCTCTTCGTTGTCTGGTTCCTTCTGCCATTTCCGCTTCTTGTTCATAGATGTCAGTGGTTAACGTTGCTACACGTTCTCTCCACCTCGGATCATCAACATTTCTAGCCACTTCTTCATAGAAGTCGGTAAGTTCGTGGTCTCTCAATCCCACATTACCAACTTCCGAGAGATTTATATGTTGTAACTCATGTCGCAAGATCCTTATCCTGTCTTCTCTTCCGATGTTTTCATACGCTTTATTGTCAAAATAAAGTATCGCATCAAATCCTTCTTCGGTATTAGCTTCTTCTGCTGTAAGATGTTTTAGCAGGTCATTGCATTTTTGTATACGACCTAAAACAACCTTACCACCACTCATTCTTTTCTTCATATCAAACAACATTTTGATCCTAACATTCCTCAGTTCCGGAAAAAACTCCGCAACCACCTCCCTCAACAAGTCCTGCTCGTCTTGTCCACAATTTTCAAATCTTCCCATTTTATCACTCCTTTTCATCAAACTCAAATAGTTCTGGTGGTATTAGTTCCACCCGTTTACATTCACCTGCTATACCTTGGTCAGCATGTCTACACGTTCCTATTTCACATCCAGCGCCATTATATTCATGAGCCTGTTTGTGAATACAGAGCTTATTGGTGCATTTTCCCACACATATTACCATCATATGTCAAACAATCCATCCGGAAACTCAAAATCATCAACAATGGTAAGTGTCCTGCCGTCAGTTGTTGGAGTTAGGAACCATGTCCGGTCCACACCTCTACACACCATAAGCTTTTGGGCATCATAACCTTCAAAATCAAACACGTATCCATTGACTTTACAGCTCTCTATGAACTCCTTGGTGAAATCCAAGGTCTCTATGATGTCTACCTTCACCTTTTTCATAAAACCACTATATCACATTTTTCTTAGCCTGTAAATGTGAAAAGTTCATCAGGAAAGTAAACGGGCTTAGGCTTCTCTATCACCATATACTCTAAGGAACCATCTAACTTATGTGCTGTAATCCTTAACCAGTCCGTTCCATTGTATGTCATTAGACATCCATCAGCAGCGTAGTATAAAGCACCTGTGACTGGATTTTCTGGCAATCCAGTCGTTCCATCAATATATGTTGTTACTGTTGATACCATATCATCCTACTCAAACTCAAATAGTTCCTGGGGAAGTAGAAGGGGTTCATCCTTTTTGAATTTCAGGGTCCCAAGATCATCTAATGTTAGTGTTCCTGATGTGAGCCAATATGTGGGATTGGCTACGGTAAACCCAGTACTTGTTGATGATGTTGTATAGGTTGTTGTCCATCTAGGTGGTTCCCAGTTTATTTTCCATTCGTTCATGGTGACTACCCCTCAAACTCAAATAGTTCTGGTGGTATAACTGGTTTGCTGACTATCCATTCATTCCTGGTGTGCAGCTGATGTGGTATTAGAAAGTCTCGCATATCCACCACTGGATTACGTGGAATCACTACTCTACCAGTGGTGTAGTCATTGATATAATCAGAATTTTCTGACATCCATCTCGGTTCTTCATATCTTGTGCACATTATGCAGCCTCCATAAGGTTTTCCATTACTTTCTTCATCATTCTTGCTGTCAAGTGGTCTGGTAGGTTCCGTTTGTCCAGGTATTCAAACAAAATCTCTTTACTGGACTTCATCTCCACATTATCTACAACCATCTCCGGTCCTTCTGTTTGCTCCACCATCTTACTGAAATCAGTGTAGAGTTGTACCGGATTGAAGCTCTGGACCATCTCCAGGATACGAGCATTGCCGTTATTACCGAAGTCTTGTGTGTATGTGAGCTTCACTATATTACCCCTGACTACCGACTCACTTATCTGTTCTGATGCAACCAGCCTCAAAAATCGTGGATATTCTGTAAATTCCACAAATTCCAGTTTTCCGTGGTCAAAGATGTAGTATCCACGACGATCTCCAGACTCACCAAACTGCATGTGGTATGGCGCACCGAGATACTTTATGTTGGATAGTTCCATGGGAAAATGAAAGTGCCCAGAATAGACCAGGCCACAATCTTCAAAATCCCCTATCTGGTGCCTGAACTGGGTGGGTATTCCAAAGCCAGTGACCTCAAAGTGTCCTAGCAGGGTCTCACATTTCGGTATGGTTTCAGTGCCCCACGGAGCCAGTGTCAGTTCATACCCATCAACCATTACTGTCTTGACACTATCAACAATCTCCATATTGGTATAGGCATTGAAAATGTCAAGGCTAGTAGGTTTTGATTGGTATTTGTAGAACAGGTCGTGGTTGCCCAGTAGAATCTGGACTTGGAACTCTTTCAGCAGTTCAGCTGTCTGAACTGCTGTGTGTATTGTCTGTAGGCTCAAACTTTTTCTGTCATGAAAGAAGTCTCCCAAATGTATAACATGTTCAATATTTCTGCGGACACATGTATCAGCAATGTGCTGGAACAATCTGATGTTTATATCATGCCACATCTGGCTGGCACCATGCACACCGGCATGACTATCACAAACTATTATACAAGGCACGGATTTTTTCTCCTTCTCTATACAGTTTACCCAATCTTATCAACAGTTTACATTTCGTACCGTGGTGATTAAGATTTCTTTTGACATTTGAATGGTTATGACCACCACAACAGCATAACTTTTTTGACCTATTATGTGGATCTTTACATTGTGATGGTCCTAATTTCATAACAATCCTCTTACAGTTGAACGGTTTTGGTGGTTGTTTTCCTTTTCTTTGCGGGGTCCGCCATAATGCGGTAGTCTATTGAGTTTTGGTTGAAGTGATAATCACCGGACTCCACTATTTCCGTGTATCTTGTGTAGCATATATCTCGAATCTCCATATGCTTCTTCTGGCTCTTGATATATGATTTGAACGCATTTTTACATATCTGGGTCGTGTAAGCAAAGGCATTGCTGGACTTAGCAGGATCGAAGCTCCGGAGGTATTTCAAGCAGGTCAGAACCGCATCACCTACCATATCTTTTTTCCATGTATATCCTGAAAAGTTCCCTTTGGTGCAGTAGTGGTTGGCGATGGAGAGTAACATCCTGCCTAGTTCTTCACTTGCTACACCTTTGATTTTGAACATTATCACCTCTGCCAACAGCTCCTTGTTGTCAATATAACAACCGTCTGTTTTTGGCAAACTGATTCCTCCAACATGGTATAATCATTATATACCACTAGATTTATTTTGTAAAGATGTTACCCGATTACCGTAATATGACATGTAGGCGCATCGGCTTTCCAGATTCTAATGGTGTTAAGGCTTATTGATTCTAGTGTGATGGTTTCTGTTCGCAGTGAGGAATCCTTGTATAGCATAGCGATAGGGTATTCGTTGTTTAGTTCGTGTGATAAGTCATAGTAATATTGACCACCGGAGCTAGACCAGCCTGTGGTGGATAATGATTCGGTTGACATGGAGAGCACGCGGGGTGTGGTGAAGTCAATATATTCAATCAATCCAGCATCTATCTCTCCAGCTTTAGCCCAGGCCATAGAGAACTTGCTACCACTGACATAACCATTGATTTCAGAGCTGTCAGCGATCCAGAACTCATAGTATCCTTCGGTGTTGGATGTCACCTGGGGTATGGTGTTGGTTGCGGCACCACCGGTCTCCTGTAGATACACATACATAGGGGTTGTGGTTCCTGCAAAGTATAGGGTGATGTCAGCCGCATTGACCGGATTCCCGTTTTCGTTAGTAATGTAGTAAAAAAAGTGTTGTCTGGCCATGGTTATTTCCTCGCTTATTGGTTGTATTCCAATGTCTTTTCTATTCTTATCCAGAGATACAAGTCAACATTGGCGGGCTTATATATCGGTGCGCAATAGCTGTAGAAACATAGTTCATTGTAGCTGTCAAAGATACCTATTTCAGTAATCTCCATATCAACATCAGTATCCACAATAACCTTAGCGTAAAAGTAGTTAGCGTCGGTTGCTTTATCAATATTGTAGGTGGCGTCCAGGTTCTCCAGAGCGTTGTTTTCCTTGGCTTTCCAGGCTATACCACTGGTCCCACTACCTACCTGAGCATATGATAACCGGCTGTATATATCAGCCATGAGATAACCTTTACGTCCGATACCTCTAACCACTGCTTTACCTGTTATAGCTGAACCGAATGTGATGATACAGTGGTTCCTTGAAGCGATGTAAACGTCTGCTGGATATATGACTTCATCATTGTCATTGTAGCATGTCACCTGGACTGCTTGTGAGTCCAACATATGGTTGACTGTCCATGTACTGGATGCTGTTGTCTGTTCATATCCCCAACCAGTTCCAGAACCTGATGGAATCTGCTCACTTTCCAATGTGAATCCGAAACCAGCCTGAGCGTGTGTGAATGTAACGCTATATTCATTGACACCTGGCATGGTAATCATCTTTGGTATCAGCTTACCATAATCTTCATCATCAATCTGAACCAATGGAAACTGTTGCCCTATCGTATGTACCAGACCCCAAGTAGCAGATGCTGGAATAGATGATGTAGCACTATCAGCTATACAGCTATAAGCGTATCCAGCTTGTGGGCTGGAGAAGTGTATTTCCACATAATCCCAGTTAATATTGGTCTGGCTAATAGGTTCTATCATCAATCCATTCAAGTCATAACACTGTACTATAACATCCGTGGAATGTAAACGGTGAGCCACAACCCACTTGATATTCCTATGTTGTCTCCAATAGACCGCGCAATCTTCATTAGGATTGTCAACCACTGGTATACATATTGTGTTTAGGTTCGCTTTAGTATTACCACCAGCATACATAGGTATGTAGAACCGGCTGAAGTTTGTTAGCGGTGCAACCACCATGGAGTAGTGTGCGAACTTACACACGGGCCTCATTCGTTCCCATTCAGTGGTCAGTGTTGTAATGGTGGTTTCATCCATTATACTATAGGTGTTTACTGGCTCATTGGACAAGTCAATCTCCACACGATAATGTGGGCTCATCATTAGGTCTGTTACGGCCCATGGATCCTCAGGATAGATCCGTGTAGATGATAGTTGGTTAATAACCGCATATCCGGCTATAGCACCATCAAATGTAGCAACCAACATGTTGTTGGTGATCTTCATACTATTTGGCACAATCATGTTGTAATTGGCATCATAGAACTGGGCTATGATGTATATACCATAAGTATGTGCGATGGTCCATGTGGTGTCTGCCACCGCTTGTGCATATAGATATGTGCTGCCTTCGGTGAGAGCGAGACCTTCCCATTTGGTGGCTGCCGGTGTGTCTGTCCGGCTGATTATGGCATAACCACTTTCCGGGCTTGAAAACGTTGCAACAACCTTGTTGGATGTGATGGTAACACCTGTTGGTATTAGCTGGTTACCTACCATATCGTAAAAGCCTGGTGTGTCAATGGTGGTGCCATATGTATGATTCACCGTCCATGATGCGGACGCGGGAACCTGGTCATGCCTATATGTTCCTGCGTTCGGGTCCCAACTGACCGTGTATTGACTAGTGGTATCTAATGTTAGTCTATTAGGAATCATATATGTTCTGTTATAATCCATAGGCATTGCAATGACATCTTTAGAACCTGTGGAATGTGTAATAGTCCATTCCGCAGCCTCTGCCCCATAGTCCATTTCATCAGCATCAATGATATGGATATGACCAGACATTGGTGTGTTGAAGGTAACACGGACGTTGTTAGCATCAATGACCTCTATCTCACTAGGTGTGATACTTTCATAGTTGGAGTCATAACACTGGCATATAACATTCAAGGTGGCTAGTGAGTGGTTGACGTTCCATTGTAGAACTGGGCTCATGAAGTCAACAGCTTCACCACCAGTGGTTGTCTGGCTAGCACCATAATATGCAGAACCAGCACCACCAATAGGCGGTGTATGAAGATACAGTGGATATGAGGTGTAGAGGTAATCTTCAAAGTGCCCCAATGGAACATTATCATGTATTGTCCATGCATGCCAACGCTCATAAACATTGAGGAAGTTGGTGCTATAGCTGGCTATTGCTTTCCAAATGACATACAAGCTGGAATATGATCCTTTACGCTTCATAAGGTCTACAAGACCGGCTGCATATTGTCTTTGGACAGCTTCTGGTAGCAAGGTCATTTGACCCATGCTATACATCTGGTATATGTAGTGCAAGAAGTCTATGTTCACTTCATTTGGGTCTTGCATGTTCCAGACATCACCAATCAGATGGTATATCTGCTGGTACATCCGGTCAAAGGATACTTCCATGAAGTCATTCAACAGATCCGTTCTGTTGTTGTATGGTAAGGCTTCCATGACGTAATCTTTCATTCCATTGAACTGGACATTTACAATATTGGTTCCTTCACCATTTATAGTTCCGAAGAACAAATAGGGCTTGTTGTTGTTGACGAAATGGTCCAGTGGTTGTTGACCGGAAAGGCTCAGTGTTGCAACCCCGGATTGAGCGGTTTTAAAGGTTAGAGTGATATTGTTCTCATCAGTGGATGTTGAGTATTCATAGTTGATGGTCGCGCCAGCAAGGTCCGTGCAGACGATGGTAAAGTTGGACTCATTCCGATAGTTTCTCCAGGTGTTGAACCGATGCTCTATGGTCCATGTGTCTGAAGCATCATACTGGATGTGCCTCTTGGTCCAGGTGGTGGTGTTGAACCGTTCTACAAAGCTGTGGAGTGGGCTGGGTAAGGCTTTCAAAAAGTAAACTTCATTGTATCCTTCAGACACATAATCCACGATGTCCGCAAACGTAAGTACGGAAGGGTTGAAGCAGCTGGTTTCCAGATTGAACTTGAAGTAGTTGTCGGTTGGTGTTCCAGAGATGGGTGTGAGCTTTATCTTCATGTAGTCAAGATTGGTCTTTAGATACACATCCATACCATATCCTTTGGCTACAATCTTATTATTCAAGGTTTTTATTTGTGCCTTGGATGGATATGTATAATCATGGACTGGAAGGCTTTTTACCAGTGTCTTTGCTACAAAATATGGGCTGTCGGAGAACTTAGGCATATTAGACTTCCTCCAGGAAGACACAATCATCTATTGATAGCATTGGGAACTGGTTGTTACCAAGCTCAATGTTCCGCAGCTTGTTATCCCCAGTGTATATAGTGTTGGCAACCGTGTATTGCGGCCAGGTGGTGGTGTTAGGTTCATATAGGGTAGGCTCCAGAACATTGATGTCACGTATCATCATCAACTGTATACCCTTAACCTGAGTAAAATCATCTGTGGTGGAAACATTGGACGGATCAATGATATATTCCACAATATCGGTGAATGATATGGTCTCATTAAAGCTCCGGTTCAAGCTGCTGAAATAAAACTCCAGCTTATCACTGACCGCTGTAGCAACATTGTCAAAGTCGTATGTCCGCTTGACCTTCAGTCCTATGTCAAACGCAAAGTAGACCAGCTCCGGCAGCGTATATTCCTCATATGCACAAAGCATCTTCCGAGGCTCCAAGAATATTGACAGCTCGGTTTTCCAGGCGGTTGAATATGTGGCTGGAACATCAAGGGTTGGGTTCGATAATGAAGCGGAAGTTGATATGGTTCCAGTTTCCCAGACATCAGGCACTACTGACACATAGACCTTATTATATTGTAGAACATTTCCGGACGGAGCCACTTCTTGCTCACCCCAGACATTAGCAGCCACGACATCAGAACGACTTTCCAAGTGGCTGATATAATCATTTTTGGTAACGTTACGATACTGGCTGTGCATCAATCCCACGGAAGCATCCTTCACCTCCTGGATGGTGTCAGGTAGACTACCTCCGGTTGAAGCATAGTTATTGGTTACTTCAACAAAATCATTGGATACATATACAGATGTGGAGATATTGTATAGGAAGTCGTCTTCATGTTGTGTAATCTTTGCGGCACCTACATTACCATCTGTTCCAGCGCACTCCAAGAGTTTGATGGTTATTGTATCATCTACTCCAGGAACGAGCCTCATGCTAGAGAACTCCACCACATACTTTTGGTATTTGTTATAGCGGAGCATATATGCTTCATCAATGGTGGACAGACCAGATATTTCATCATAGAAGTCGGTAACCCTTGTCCACACTACATCATTAACCGCAACCTGGACTGACGGATTAGCGTTTTCCAAATCATCATCATAGTCAAACTTCAGATTAGGCAGGTAAAGCTTATTATCCACAAGGTCTTCCCCAGTATATGTGTAGCTAGTGATGATTCCTTGTCGGACTGGTATATCAATAGTGTAAGGGAATGAAGCTGTGGTGGCAATGGATTCAGTGGTGTCTATGACGGTTGCGAACTTGATGGTGTCTCCATTTTCATCTTTCTCAAGAGGACACTGAATGACCTTCCACGCGGGTATCTTCACTTGATGTCCAGCGGTAATAGTCTCCGATGTGGTATCCGCAGATATTGTTACTGACAGGGTTGTGGCGCTACCGCGATAACCTTGTGGATAGTAACCCCGAAGGGCAGCGAGCATGTGTGTTGGTTCATAAGCATCAGAGGTGTCAATGTAACAGTTCTTAGCGACCCGATTTATATAGTATGTAGTCAAAGCCCCTAGATAGCAATGAAGCTCCATGAGCAGGGTGATGTTCGCACCTTCCAGATTATAGTCCCTGAAGGTGGTGTCAGCTGCCAGAAGGTTCTTCAGACGATCCTTCATGGTGGTGAAGTCCATTTCTAGGTATTGTGGAACTAGCGTATTTGTAGCCATATGATATACTCCTCTTAGCTCGGTTTCAAAATAAAACTGATTTGTCCTTGTCCAGCATCACCCATTTCAGCAAGATGATATGAAATGGTAACATTATATTGGTAGTTATCTTCATTTGAAAACACATTCACATTATCAAGAACCATTCTCCATTCCCAGGTGTTTATTGCTTCTACTATGGTATTTCCAATATCTCTGGCAGTAATAGAATCTAGTGGTTCAAATAGATACCATTCTAGATTGCATCCAAAGGTTGGTAGCATCCGCCTGGTTCCTTTAGGTGTCTGTAAGATATTGATAAGGCTATTCTTAATGGCTTCTATGTCAGTGTCTTTTACCAGATCACCGTCTCGACCACGTTCAAATGAAATATCAACGTCTGCAAATATATAGTTTACTGCCATGGTATGTGCTCCTATTTATGTGGTGTTGACACTGACACTGGTGATATTAGCGGTTATAGGTAAACCTTCTCTATATTCAATGGTGGTAATGTTATACGGATCGGTCTTATGAGTGGATGAATACACCGTAAAATGTGGTTCACCATCAGTTCCACAATCACATACCACATCTATGGTATCTGCTGCAATGAAGGTGGATGTGTAATCCCCAGGCACTTTAAAGGTTAGTTCATTTACATATACAGCATCTGGAAGGCTTGGATTGGTATTGTCAAACACTATTGATCCTGAAACACTTACAGTGGTAAGGTTCCCTGTCAACATGAACTCAACATCCACTTCATTATTTATAAGGTCGGGATTTAGAATGATTTCTGTATAACTACCAGCACTCGTAGGAGTGTATGTTGTGGTGTAAATAATACCTCCTTTGATACCATCAGTACCACAATCCATTTTGATGGACGCACTGATAGGTAGACTGGTGGTAAGGTCTCCATCACATGTAAACACTAGTTCACTAACATAGTCTACATCTGGTAAAGCGGTGGTGTTGTCAGCAACCTTGGTCCAGGATGTGAACCTGGAGTAGGTTGAATCATATAGATCATTTTTCGCTTTGTTGACAGCCATCATTCCAGAGGATGATGAAGCAGCAGCCAGTCTGGCAACAACACCATAACTTCCAGTAGCAGTTCCCAAAGCTGCATACAGATGGTCATAGGTGAATGCCCACTCATCTTCTCTCTGACTGATATAAGTGTCACTGTCCCAGTTGGTGGTCCTGTTATACACATCATCATAATAGTAGACCTTTGTTATGTTTGATGTGATGGTTCCACCTGACAACTCTACGGTGGTTGTGTTTAGACCGAGATCATATATTGATGAACCTACATACACATATTTCAGTCCATCAGATCCACAATCACACACCAGGTTACCTTCTGCAGAGGGAAAGGCAGCAACATTACCTGATGTCGGTGTAATGAGGGCCGTTCCTGAAACACCTACTGATAGTGTATGGTCATTGAGACATGAGAACTGATTTGCTGAAACATATGTTACATCATCAAGTCCCGAGGTGTTATCCAGACCAAGTGCATAAATGTATCCCTTAACCGTACCATTAGCGGTACTCCAGTAGAGATTCCTGAGAGTGGTGCTCAACTTGCTCGGTATGTAAGCGGCCATTTCACCGTTGATGGTGGTGAGTATACCCAGTAGTTCATCTCGTTCAGCGGTGAGGCTTGCAACATTATCAGTCACCGTTCCACTAGCAGTATTGAACGCAAACTGGCTGAAGGTGTAGTCTTTATATAGTAGTTCATCAATCTTATTCAAAACATTTCCTCCTATGCAATAAACACATTAGTTGATCCACCTAATATGGTGCCTGAGTAGACACCTGAGAAACTATCTCCGAATCTAGCTGCTGGTATACCATTTATAAACACCTTGGATGATGCGGATGTGATGAAACCGTAGTGCCCGCAACTACTAATAACGGGGTCTCCCAGTCTAGCTGCATTGAGTCCATTGATGTAGACATTGTGACTCATACCAAGAACCATACCACCAGTGGTGATAGGACTGGGGCTGTGACTGGTGCAGGTGCCGAAGGTATAATCTGTTATTCTAGCTGCTAACATGGTGTTCTCCTTAGTTTATGTCTTTTGTGCGGCTTCCGTTGTTTTTGCCATACATTTTCTACCTTTCATCATTTTCTTTATAGCGGTCATACATTTTTGATATTCAGCGGTAACTATACTAGGTGTACTGAGAAGCAAAGCTATAAATCTATCAACAGCTCTGCCTACAGCTTTCCATGTGTTTATAACCGGTTGGTAGTACGGTCTCAATGCTGATATTATTTCAGCGCGAGTACGACTTTTTTTATCCGGGTCCTGAGCATCATCAACAAAGGCTTCATAAATTTTTGTGAGCATACCTCCGATCTTCACCTGTATACATGCCCACCATGATCTAACATCATTAATAATGTTTAGAATATTTGTTATGAACCTCAATATTTGTGAGACAAGCCATGTTATTAGTTGGTCTATGAACATTATTATAGCCACTGTGATTGCTAGAAGCAGAAGTCCCATCACTGTTGGAAATGTTATATTTATATCACAAGGCACCAGACCTGATATTGTAGAGAATATCAGAGCATAATCTGGGGAAAACGCTTCAAATCCTGGAAATGTAATGGATGTAAGTAGACCCAATAACGAACTTACTAATTGAGCTGGAGCGGCTAGAATCAGTTTTGTTATTGCTGCTACAAGTGTGGATATTGATGTTCCAATAGAGACACCGGATGTTATTAAGGCTAAAATATGATCCGCAATAACCTTTGCTGAAATAGGTAACTGTGTCAATATCATTTTGAAATCCGCTGTGGATTTAGCTTTCCTTGTTGGTGCTGCTCTTGGTGTTGGAACGCAATCTCTATTGAGTAAATCCGCAAATTTATTCCATTCTGTTGCTTGGGCCATTTTGCCTCCTATCCAATCATGACAATACCACCACTGACTATGTTGATGGCATATCCCTTTGTTTGTGTTATTACTCCGGTCATTGATGCTAGTATTGCTTTTACATCAAATGATATTGATAGGGCACTTATCTCTAAAAGTGCCTTGAGTTGTACAGTTGTGAGGTTTGATTGTATCAACACTCCACCTGTCGCTTCTTTTGATTTGATTGTTATTGTATTACTTGAGATGATGTCTGTTGCACCGCCCGCCATACTGGAAAAATCACCATCACTGGTTATTGTTGTTGATCCCGCACCCATACTACGTGTTGATGTAACGGTTTCCGTTTTACCACCATTTACTAGTGATTGGCATGACCCTAATACTGTTTGTGTGTATTCACCAGTAGTCAAGTTGTGGTCACCTATGGTGGTGATATTTGTATCACCACCTGTCGTTATATTATAGTTTCCAGGAGCTATTTGTTCATATGTGTTGCTTAGATCGTTTATCTGTATTTTACCAGTTTCGGTTATGGTAATATTTGAACCGGTGCAATGTTTTATAATAACTGTTTCATGTCCTGGTGTTGAATCCATCTCTACACTATTACCAGCTGTATCTTCTATTATGAAGCTGTTGGGATATGTTCTTTCTGGACTACTACCGTCATTCCAATCTGGCAGAAAATTGTATGAGGGATAGATACCATCTGGGTCATTAAATCCAGCATTCTTATCTGGTCTTTCCCACGGTATACCTGGTGCGGTTGCAAAGTATCGTGGTTGTAAGATGTTGCCGTTTTCAAAAAATAAAAAGACATGCGCACCTTGGCACGGCACACCAAAGATTCCTATGTTTGACACACCACCAAATATTGGACAGGCAGGTTCAGCCCAAGGTAGTTCATTGGTTGGTATGCCATCCATATCATCTTTTATTCTATTGGGGGAATGTATGCCGAACACACGAATTTTACATCTACCTGCTTGAATATCATTCTCTACATCATCCTTGTTGTCTTCTACAACCCCACGATAGATACCATTTAACTTTTCCCGAGGTAGTTGCAGGTCACGAATGTCATTTTTTATCATTTTACACCTCTTAACTGTCTGCTTTTTCCGCTAGGTGCTAATATTTCAGATGTAGAGTCGGAATACGCAGTCTTTATCAATGTCATTTTTTGATGATAGTATGGTGCATTATTATTGAAATGATGTGTTATTGATTTTACCATCCAGTATCCTGCAAGGTTTATATTATATGGATCTTCTTTATTGGATGAAGGCCACATAATATCAATCATACCACCAGCATATCGTTTTTCATTACCTCTAACAGTGATAATCAACATCATTTGATTTATATATCTTCTTATAAATTCATGTCCGGAAATGTTATCTAGTATGGTGATATCACTGTCACCTTCCATATCAAATCTTATTGATGTGTCGTTGATCAATGGGAATAAACTTTTTTTACCCATCAATGTATATTTATTTATTGATGTTTCATATTTATTATCGGCATCCATAAGAAACCTATAATCATGATTATATCCCATTTTATGTCCTCCCATAAGACCAATGTAACTTTGGTGGTCTATGGGGTGTAAAGACCATGATAGTATTTTGAAATCATCAGCAGCAAATTCTGAAACAAAACTGTATTGTTCTTTTGGGTCTAGTTTTTCGTTCTGGAAGAGATTTTCCAATGTGACAAATGATAAACCTTTTGGGCTATTATAGAACACATATCCTGGTGTTTTAGATATTGAACCGCTACATCTTTTCATAATCCATTTTATTGTTTCAAGTGTTGTCCAGTATGGCATATAAAACGATGGTATACATCCCTCTGTATCTCCTATTTTTTCAATGCTATCCTCCCAATCAAAAAATTCATCTACATCATTCACTCCTAACACCTTTCTACAAAGATCCTTAACAATATCACTCAATAGAGTTCCTTGAGGCCAACTTGTGCTATATTTTCGTAGTGTTAATGAAAAAAACATTGGTTCTACTAATACTAGTTCTATAGAGGTGTCTTTTGATCCTCCGAACTGGTTGGTAGGATCCACCCTCTTCATAGAATATATAACGAAAACTATAGTGTTGTCTTCATCGTTTGAATCCCCATATGTTATTGTTATGATTTCATGTCCTGTAAGTGGTGCTCGTTCCATAGCACCACTTCTGTCATAAAATTTTAGGAATCCAGTCATGAACGGAATAGTCAAATCTTCAATGAAATAAAATTCATCAACATTGGATAGATCAAGATACCCTAGTCCAAGTTTTATGTTTATTACTTCTTTACCGGGTATATTTTTAGACATGTTCTTCAGACCTATATTTTATTTCTCTGACTATCCTTGGTATTTGTTGTTTTTTCAAAATTTTTACATTCTGACCAGGAGACATTTCTTCAAAAGGGTTTATTACATCATTCATCAAAGCGTTTACCCACCACAAATCAACACCATCATAGAAGGAGAAACTGATGTTTTCCCACCAGTCAGACTCATTTAGGTTGAATAGTTGATAATATATCAAATCGTTTTTTATATCTTCATTTACCGTATAGGTGCGGAAAATATTCAACAAATATTTTCCATCATCATCAATCTCAATAGGGAATAGGTTGAGTAATGACGTTGTTTTTATCCTTAGTCCGGTTATCTCTGTGAAATTTGTGTTAGTTACTGATCTTATCATTTTAAATTTTTCCATCCTGGAGTTTGGTTAATGTTATCATATCTTCCGCTACCTATTTTGAGAGGTATGTCAAGACGTAGTGCATCATATGTTATCTACAATGCGGTTTTAGGTGTTGATGATGTTGTCACCAATCCACTGGGTATGAATACTTTATCCCATAGGGGATCAAATTCTTCAAATGTCAAGTGCAGCTCACATGATGTTGGTGCTCCGTTTATATAAGGCCCACGATATACTGGATTGATTTGTTTCAATACCGCTCTTTCTACTGATAATAGTCCCGCAGGTTCGGTATTGATGCTAAAAATAGCTGGGGATCTGACTTCAGCAATGGCTGTTCCATCTTTGGTTGATGGTAGTGTTGGTGAACTCATATACTGTAATAGTTTTACCGGCCATATGACTTCATCATAAGCCGTATTACCACCATAACCAATACCATCTCCGGTGGCAAATAGTTGAAAAATAAACTCATATATTCTTCTTTGTGAACCTTCATAAACTAGTGGGGAATCTGTTCTATAAAGATAAACATCAGACCCTTGAAGAGCTTTAGTCCCCTGTGAAAGTAATCTTGAAAGTGGTTCTGTCCAATTTCCATTTGTTGTGGATGTGTTAGGTTTTTTATCTGTTGGTGTTTTGTTTTTTCCTCCAGCTATCGCTTCTAGTCCTGCTATGGTTGTTTGTTGTAGTGTTGTTCCAAGGTTGTTCCATTCTGTTGCTACTTTACCACCAACACCTGCCTTTTCAGCGAGCTTAGACGCTACGCTTTCATATGGTTTATATGAGTGTGAGACTACCTCTGTCAGTTCATTAGGAGCTATAAAATAAAATATTGCTTTGATTCTTTGACTATCATATGATATGACGTTTGAGTTTCCATCATCATCAATACTTCGCATATTAGATCGTATGCTGGCTGTGTATTGTCCTGTTATTTTCAGTTTCAGTGTATTATCATCCTTGCTGAACATTGATTTAGATGGAAGAAAAACTGTGGGGTTTCCTCCAACAAACTGCACCGGTGGGATGCTCGTTTCAGGCGTTTTGACCTTTAGGTTCACATTACTAACCGCTTTGGATGCACCAGTGGCTGCATTAGATATCGTAGTATCTGTGTTATTGGTCATTCTTTTCCTCCTATGAACCTTGTAATGCTAGATACATTGAACCCATTGTATCCCAAATACTTGAAGGTATAACGCTATAACTACTATCACCACTACTATTATTACTCATAATAGTTGTTGGAGCTATTGTGGTTACGGTCATTCTATTGATAGCGTCCTTGGCAACCTGTATAGGATGACCAACACCCATACTTCCTTGTAGTTTGTGGTATTCATCACTTGCTAATTGTAGATTGTTCAAGCCAGCACCAACACCTTTACCAGGAGTAAAATTTGATCTTTGTATAGGTGCGTCACTTCCAGATGTAGCTAAAATATCAGCCATTGTACTTATAGAAGGGGATATTCCACCTGCTATAACATCTGTTATTCCACCAATTGTTGGTGTTCCAACTGTTCCGGATAATATATCCGCTATGCTACTAATAGAAGGAACATTTGCAGAACCGATAGCGAAACCTGAACCACTTGGTACACTAACCATACTGGGCATGCTACTTTTTTTAGCATACCCCACGTTTGATACTGAACTTCCCCACGGTATACCTGGTATTGATCCTGGTATTGGTTCAATATGCATTGCGTCATTACCCGGCATCCTTCTAGTGAGTCCCCATTTATTCAATTCTTCTTCTGGGAATAACCGTGTAAATGTGTTCCCCATATCCGCAGCAAAACCGGTTCGGTGCCTACTTTTACCTTTAGCAGCAACCGGTCCAGGATGTGCTCGTGGATTTTGTTGTTTTTGTTTTACTAACCACTCTTGTCGCTGGTCGGTTCTATAACCTGATATTAGTTGGTCCCATCCTAAACCAACAGAACTAAGAGCCCCGCCTAATTGGGCTCTGAACTCTGGATTGAGATATGTAGGATCATGTGCAAATGAATAATCCGGACCTAAACCAGATGTGGAGGTGACTGGAGCATCACCTCCATCAGGAGGTGGTGTAGCATCTTGGAAAGTTGTTTTGGGTCTGTATAAATTTTGCAACCACTTCCATGCTCTGTTATCAAACTCACTGGTTCGTATATCTTTATCTATTTTACTTTCCGTTGGTGTGTTTGTGGATTGATAAGTTGGACCCATTTGTCCAAACTGTATTGCTTCTGAACCTTGGGTAACCCAGTCTGAAATTTGTTCCTTTATTCTATCGGATTTTGTTTGTGTATTTTTGAATGGTGAAGCTCCCGGTGTAGAACTTAGTACTGGATTATCTGAGAATTTTACCTCCCGAGTCTGAAGATATTTTCTAAAATCACTAATAGTGGTATTACTGTTCAGGTTGTCTATGTTTGAATTTGCTATTATTTCATCATTACTAAGACCGAGTGGTGAGTTATCTCCACGTTTCAAATTTTTTACTAGTCCGTGCCCGAACATCAAAATTTTCAAATTTTGTTCTGTTATACTCAGACCTTGATCATTGAGTAGTTTGATACTTTTTGCGGTATATTTTTGTATTGCTTCAAGTTGTTCTGACTCTGGGGCATCACCAGCACGAGTGTATTTGCTACTATTAGGTTTGAATATATCCCACGTTGGATTTGTAATACCAAAATATCCTGAAGCTGTTGATGTAACCTCTCTACCATTTCTCATATTGCCAATATCTTTTTCATCAACACCGAGAACATTTACACCGCTACTTTCAGATTTTTTGAGTTTTTCATAATATCCAGCAAGGTCTTTGTTACTCTGATCGGTAAGCACTGGTGGTGCTTCTCCGATACCAAATTTATCATATAGATATTTTGATATTTTGGATGCTAGTTCAGGTCCGAACATCAGTCCTAATAAACCACCGGCTAGTGCGCCTACGGCACCAACTGCTGCACCCAGTGGTGTTGGTCCGAAAAATAGACCTAACATACCACCTATTTTCGCACCTGCCCAACCAGCAGCAAGTCTACCTCCAGCATGTGCAAAACCAGACATCACCGACTTGGCAACATCACCTGTTTCCAAAAATGTGTTGTATCCTTCAACGACATCACCTATTAGAGGTAGTTTTTTCATCAAGGGTATTTTACTCAAAGCACTGAATACACCAGCAAATCTGGAAATAGAGGTAGATTGGGCTACTTTACCTATTTCTAACATATATTTCAGATATAGCGGACTCATTGGTGTGATACCAGATGCGGCCATTGCTCTAACAGTGTCTGCAATTCTCATACCTTTGAGATTGGTTGCTAGATTTTCAACAACTTTTCCTAAAGGCAATAATCCTTCTCCAAAGAACAGTGTACTGCGGGCAAATTTATCTAGTTCTACAGACCTTTCTGCTTTACCTGTTACCGGATCTTTTTTCTCATCTCTAATCCAGTTCATACCATCACGAATACTATCAAGTGCTTTTTGTGTGATGCTTCTTGTTTTCTTACTTGTTAATGGGTCTTCAGTTCCAAATATTTGTGTCTTTATACCTTCCCATATTTTTGGAAACCATTTCAATATTACTGGGGTTGCAAGTGCTAGTAATGGTCCGATGAGAGGAGCGAACATTGATACCATTGATACCGCTGTCAATATACCATTGAACAATCCTGGTATTGCCGAGTCTGCGGTTTTCTTTGTTGCATCCCATAGACCTTCAAATCTCTTTTGTACCAGACTTTTTCTTTCTATCAGGGATTTTTCAGCAGCGGTGCCGAAGAACCTTTTCCTCAACGTTTTCATAGTGCTTTGAAGGTTAGCACCTAGTAAGGTGAAAAATTCTCTATTTTTTGCTCTATCTGACACCTGGTCGGAAGCTTCTACACTTTTTTTACCTTTCTTTGAACCTCCACCTCCTCCAGATCCAACACTTCCAGGTTTGAAGGCTTCTAGTATACTTCTCAACAACCCTGTGTGTTTCTTTTCCTCAGCTAGTTGCCTATCAGCGGTTTTACCAAATATTACAGAAAGTGGACTTCCTAATATCTTCCAAAAAGCCACACCAATATCTTTGAAAGTCCCCCAAATTGTTTTGAACATATTCTTCATCATTTCAACCACTTGGGTTAGTTCTCCAAAAACATCACTCAATTGCTTAGAAATAAAACCTGTAACATTACCCCACATATTTTTCAGACCAGCAACCATTTTAGTTCCCACAAACCAATTCCAAGACTTCACCATAGGACGCAACAGTTGACTATCCCAAGCTGATTTGAAAAACTTATTTTTATCTTTCAAATCTTTCAAATATGCGTTGTAGGTTTCTTTACTCTCCCCACTTTTCTTCTCTCTTCTTGGTTCAGCTTTTACCTTTGGTTTGCTGAAGGAATTTTTAGACGCAGCTGCGCTAGCAGCCTCGGTGATTTTACCGAGGTTTTTTATGCTATCAGTTAAGGCTCGTATGAGTGCATCAGTTATGGATGATGGTGCCATTCTTTATCCTCTTGTTAGTTTATCTTGTAATGCTCCATGCTTCAAGTTTTCAGTCTTGGATTTCATGTCCCTGATAACGAGGTTCAAATACGCCTCTCTTTCAAAGTCAGGTAGTAAGTTGCTCTCCTCAAGACTGATGTTTGCTTTGGAGCTCAAATAATACTGCTCCTCGGTAATGACTTGGAGATTACTACCAGACGTTATCAGGTAGATTAGTAGAAAAAATTTTCTACTGGAATATCTCTTTTTACTTCATCACCACAATGTTCACATTTAGCGGTGATAACAAAATCCAACCCAAAATCATTATCATTAAACCACTTAGAGATTTTTTCCATTTCAGTCTGTGTCAAGTTATCCAAGAAATATATTTTATCTACAAGCTCTACATCTTTTTCTTCACCTTCTGGTGTGATGATGCTTTCAACACAAAGAGCGTTGGTGATTGTTGCTACCATTACCGCTTTTTGTATATCAGTATACTCCTTGTCTTTCGTTGATGCTTCCATGATTGACATTGAATTGACTTGGATGTTCCTTGTTAGAAGATTCAATCTAACAGAAATATTTTCATTCAATACCACAACACCCCATTCTTGAAGTGTTTCCTCTGGTTTGGTGATAACTGACTCAACTACTTGTTTTTCTTCCACAAGCTGTAATGATCCTGGTTTTACTGGTTTTTTCTTTTTTAAAGTATTTACTGGTAGAGAGTTCTCCACTACTGTTCTAGGCTCTGGTTTTACTAAGTGTTTTATTGACAAACTTCCCAAGTCCACATTGTGCATGTTTTGAGATTTACACTTTTGACAGTTTGTTTGAAACTGATATTTACTGCCTTTTGTTGCTCTACGAAGATCCACTAGTAAGAAAAACCTGTCTTGTAGGTACATATCCCCGACATTGAAATCTGGTGTTACTACACATTCTGTTATCAGTCCATCAAGAGCTTCTTCTATAGTATCTCTTTCGTCAGTGGCTTCATAGAGCAAAAGCTTCTTTATTTGGCCAGTGGTTATGGGTTTATACTTGATTGTTTTACCACTACCTGGTAAGACAGATTCAAACTCATACATATTGAGATACCTTTTGAAATTTGACATATTTACTTCCTCCTATTGATTGTACAGATTATTTTCCTGTTTTTATCCAGCTAAAAAGTTCTCTAGCTGATTCTATTGGGTTGGCAAAGGTTGGATTATATTTACCAACCATGCTGTCATATGTTTTTACGATTTTATCAGATAGTCTATAAAATGGATCTTGTTTAATGTTTGTTATCATATTATTTACTGTGGGTGTAAATACTGAAGGCACCTCAATTTTCTCAATATTACCAAGATTCATCGGTATGTATGTTGGTGTAAATGCATCACCTAAAGCTGTAATATTATATGTGACATTATACCCGGTACGTGACGATCCATTATATGATGGTTGTAACGTATATGTTATCAAATCATTAGATTCAGATTTCATAGAATATTTACCTATTTGAAACTCTGGATGATCGGATTGATTAGTATCCAAAATACTATAAGTTTGTGTTGTTGAAGGTTTTTCATATCTCAAACTCTGATCTGATGTAAATACATCATTAGGTAAAACACCTTTTGTCATATTATATTTCATTTGATCATTTCCTGGGTTTGTGATACCCAACGGATTATTTTTTTCATAATTTCCTGTAGCTTCATATCCAAGATTTTCTACAGATTTTTTATCAAAAAGGAAACTATTATCAGTATATTCTAATGGACCAGGTGTCATACTGTCTGTGGTACTATCAACTACTTCCATCAACATATCCGCACCACCCATCTGGAAGAAACTTTTTATTCCTCTGCTAGCCAAACTAGCCAATACTCCAGGTTCCGTCTCTGTTACAATATGATATTGGTATGAGAATGTTATATCTACGGTTGCAACATCACCAACACTATAATCCAGAGCAACCTGTCCAATCAGTTTAGGCCATGCACCATACATCTTATAAACACATACCGTTTCTCCACTATCAAATCCTAGTAAATGTACTTCAGGATTGGTCATATATGTTATAGGATTACCATATGTATTGGTTTCAGAGTCATGCATTAGTTTCTGCCAATCAGCAAATTTTTTCAATATTTTTCCGTTTTTATCAACATTGAAGGTGACAACCCAATCATTATATGTTTGTCTTCCTGACATTTTATAGTTATGTCCCATCCAAGATGATGAAACCTCTTCAAAACTGGAATCGGGTAGTTGTGTAGCGCGTACCATGAAATCTATACCATCTACACCGCCTTTGGTGGTTAGTATTCCCATTGTAGAAGCTGCACCCATCAATCCACTTCCTAACCCTCCGGTAATACTATCCAATCCACCAGCTATTAACCCTTGGACCCCTGCTTGTAGAGAGTTTCCAAGATTAGGGAATACCATGTTCACATAGAAGTTATACTGTTTTGCGCTACCTGTAAACGCAGCTTTATAAGAGTTAATATCCATTTGAACTTTCATAAGCCAATATACCCCAATAAAGTATTTACACCCTGTTTCACCAGATTAGATGTACCTGATGATACTGATGGAACAAACCGATGATAATTATAACTGAATACAACATCTACAGTTGCTATCTCATTAGAGTTGTAATCCAGAATAACGTTTCCAATATGTTTAGGCCAAGCACCGTAAATATCATAGGAACAGGTAGTATTGCCTTGATAATCTACCAAAAAGACCGTTTGTTTGTCGGCTCTCATTTCTCTACCGACGTTAAGTTTGGTATTTCCAAAATCACCTGTTCCATCAATACTGTGTATTTTGTTCTGCCAGTTGTGTAGCTCGTTTAATAATTCACCTTTACTATCCAGATTGAATGTTACCGTCCAGTCACCATATACACGGTCCCCTGGCATCTTATAGTTAAAGTGTTGCATCGGTATTGTCTTTTCAGATATTTCTGATGTTGGTAAGCTGGAAGCTTTAACCAGATAGGGCCAATAGTCTTTAGCAGCACCAAGTCCGTATGTGGCGGCAAATGCTGCAACAATACTAGAGAGACCCGACTTGCTCGTTCCACCACCACCACCCATTTGCAGCAACACGAAGAACAGGTATTGGCGGTGACCACCAGTGAACCTTGTCCTATATGATTCTATGTCCATCATAAACTTTGCCATACTATGTTGCTCCTATAAAACGAAAAAAGGGACCTAAAGGGATTTTTATGTCCCTTTAGACCCCTCAGGATCCGTTGGGGGATCGGAATCCCCCAAGTGGGTGGTGTAACTATTATCTGTTTATTGTTTGTTATTTTTAATCATTACCACCATCATATGTGGGATCATCATGGTTGGATTTTCTTTTTTCCTTGCTTTTTGTCCAATTTTTTAACCATTTTTCCCATTTTTCCTCGGCTCGTTTTTTCTCAGCTCGTATATGTTTTTCTTTCATATCATCAATTTTACCTGAAAGTTGTTTCATCAACTTCTTGATGATATTATCATGTTCACCCTTTTTTCGTTTATATTCTTCACGTTCTTTACTTGGTTTCCCTGTAGCTGATTCACCGAGATACTTACTTATTATTTCTCCAATTTTCATCTAACACACCTTATGCGAATGTCGTTGTAGCACCATAATTGGTCTGGTTAATCACATGATACAAATAGGTAAATGATACGTCAAACTGCACGACATCACTGGAACTATAATCCAAACTAGCGGCTGCGATGTTCTTTGGCCATGCACCGATAAGCTTATACTTCAGGATTGGGACGGAGTTCAAGTCCAGTAGTTCTATTTGCTGGTCAGCAAAATAGACTGAAGGTGCTGAATAGATGTTAGTTGTTGGGTCGTGAATCAGAGCCGCCCAGTTATGGAACATCTGTTGAATAGCTGCGTCCCGGTCAACATTGAAAGTCACCTGCCAGTCACTATAGCTATATTTACCAGCCATCTTGAAGTCGAATCCTTGCCAGTTGGTCATGATTTCTTCTGATGTGGTGTCTGGAAGGTTGGTTGCCCTTACCAGGTATGTTGCCTTCTCAACATCACCACCTATTGCGGTGGGGAAGTTGGGTTTGTAGTAAAACAAATACTGACGAGCTCCTCCCTGGAAGTTAGCTCTATAACTATCTATATCGAACCTTGGCATATTTATACCCTCCTATTGTTATACTAAGTTGTTTGTGGTTGATTGGCCACCAGTAAGCTCGGTAAAGCTTGCTCCAGTCTTTGTTGCGATAAAATTTAGAACGATATATTCTGCTGCTCTGGTTGGTTTCACATAGATGTCCATCCAAAGTTCGTTCCTGTCAACCCTTTCAGCGGTGTTGTTTGTGGAATCACAAACCACCATGTAGTCATAGATACCTCTACGTGAGCGAACATCTCTCAGGAAGGGGTCCACCATGTTGACCATCAACAATCTTGTAAGATCATCATTGGGTTCAAACAAGAAGTATTTGGCTGCGGTGGAAATGGCTTTCTCAAGGACCAAGAACAATCTACGGACATTGATGCGGTTGAACGCAGATTCTTTATCCAGTAGTGTTTTCTGACCCCAAACGGACTTACCCTGTCCAGCGAAGCTTACGATTGGGTTGATACCGTTCTTATACAGAATGTCCCTGTCACTTTTTGTTGGGTTCCAAGCTAGCTTCCTGATGTTGCCAAGAAGGGCTCTGTTCAGACCTGCAGGTGCGAACCAAGGATCACTTACGTCATCCGTATTGGCATAGACACCAGCGACATAACCGGAGGCTGGAATCCATCTGTAACGACCATTCCATTTATCATACACTTCAATCCAGTTACCATATAGTGATGCGTAGCTGGTGTTCTCATTCAAGGTGTCCCGTCTGTATACACGGAGAGCTTCGGTTTCTCCACCTTTGTTATTGATAACGTCAGTAGAGATACAATCCAGAATGGCCATACTGTCTTTACGGGTTTCTGCGATGCTTACCAGGTAAGACTTTACGGTTGTTGATTTGTTGGAGTCAATGAAGATATTGACATCTATTTCATCAGGGTTGGCATACAGATCAAAGTCCAGTTCAATCTGACCGTCTGTAACCGTATCACCATTATCATCCTGACCACCAGCGAATGTCTGCCATGCTGATGTTGCGATGTTTATGGCCTGGTCAAGCGCGTTTTCGTTCATGGAGATTCTAATGTAGTTAGATGCTTCATTGATAATCATTTCTGCATACTTTTTCTGACCTTGGTCGTCTACCCTGTTCTGGTCTGTTGAAACATTCCAGACTTCTACGGTCTTCCAGTTTGCTTCCTTGACTTCATCACCCTGGCTTATAACCTGGACAACAATAAGGAAGTCTCTGGTGTCCAATAGAGGGCTATCAACACCATGAAGGACTGAATAAGTATCCCAGGATCTGTTACCACCAGAAGCGATAGCGTTGTATGTTGAGTAATCAGCACAAGCTACTCTGATGTTGTTTCCCCAAGCGCCTCTTGAAGCAGCGATTAGATAGAAAGGATAGATGCCTGATACCGTGATTTCGTTTCCGAACTCATTAGGATCTTCACTATCAAAGTCGGTTAGTTTGTAGGCGTTTCCGGTTGTATAGGCTGTGAATGAATAAGCAGCACCACCAGATGCAGCCATGGTTCCTGCGAAGGTAGCTGATGTTGGCATCGTTCTGGTGCAATACAGAGCAGAACCATATCTTAGGAATCCAGCAGCGGAAAGAATATCCTGATAGCAGGAAGCATCCGTGGTGGGTTTTCCGAAAATATCAATCAAGCCGTTAGTGCTTGTTATCAACTGTTTCTTTCTTTCGGGTCCCTTGTAGGTATTTCGTAATACGGTAACAGCAATAGAGGTCGCCACCGCCGGAATCGTGGTGGTAAGATCAATCTCATTTACGTCTACCAGTGGGCTAAGGTAAAAAGCCATATGTTTATCCTCCTGATTATGGTTCTCATTGTTATTTAGTATTATTTATATTCATTTGTAACTTTTGTTCCAAAATATTTTCATTACAGCTCAATCACTTCAAGCCTATCAAAAACCAAGGTGGCACTACATTCTACTTGTGCTTCACCTTCTCTTTGTGATAGGGTGACAACCCCAAGGTTCTGTATCCAAGTATTTTTTAGTATGACTTTCATTACGGTATTTTGAAAGTTGTCGGTTATCTTCAGAGAGCAGTCCACCTGATAGTCGGCCGGTCTAGCACTGGGCTGGTCATAGTTATTAGCAACAGAGTTTATCCAGTTATACAACAACATCCAGTTCTTATATTCAGAGTCAACAAGGAACTGTATCTCCCAGGTATCATAGGTCAGCCCACCAGAATGGAACAACATCTTGTTACCCTGCCATTTGGATTCAGTTTGGTCTAGGCTTAGACCTGGTATGACGGTTCCATAGATGTTGAGAACCAGCTCCTTGGATGCTTCTATGGATGTCTCACTAGGAATCAGTGGGATAGCAAGCTGGTAGTTCGTACTGGTCGTTTTGTTTAGGTTAGTCACGCATTATATCCCCAATATCTTTCCAATATTTACAACGCAAGGCTCCATCAGTCTCAACTTCACCACGCGGTTTTACATCACACGCTTCTCTTACTTCTGGACTGGTGCAAACTAATACTTTTGAACGATGGCCGACATGATAGCAACTACCACAACATTTTACATATTCTATATCCAACTTTGTGCGCCAGAATGGTCCTGTAAGATTAACTTTATCTTTAGATTCATTGAGATACTCATTTAGTTTAGTCATATCAATCAGCACCTGTGGTGAATATTTCGTAATTCATCATTATCTCCGCATCGGAATCATAACCGGTGCCCTCCATGAACATACTCTCCGCAGCGGTTGTGTCAGCACCTGATGTGAATACAGTTTCTGTTCCTCTATCCTCCCAACCAGCGTCAGTAGTGAAGAACCGCGTCAGTATCTTTTCAACAATACCACTTGAAAGGACATTGACACCACCGGAGCCCATGTCAAAACCAAGACCTGGTAGGCTTCCCGAAGCTGAAGGTGGAATCTCTTGATACTCATCGTAAGAACCACTACCTGGAACGCTTCCAGTTGATGTAGAGATGATAAGTGGTCGCATCATGTATGTCTGCATGGTGAAAGCGATGGTCCACTTCACAACCCGCCAGTCTTCCTCAGCCATATCTTCAGTGACATCTGGTGTACAGTTATTTAGTATAACTTTCACATCCATTCTGGCATCCAGCTCAGGAAAATATACTCTGATGAAGTTATGTGGTGCAAAGAAAGGCAGTATCTGTTCAAGTATCTGGTCAATATCCACAATATGTAGTGCCCATATATTCAGATTGAGCCCCACATTATAAGGCATGGCGTTCTTGAACATCTTCAGTGACTTAGCTGTTAGGTCCCGGCTGATAACAATGTTCTGCTCTCGGTTTGCCATACGGGTCGCATCAAAGTCTATAGATGTAACATTGGCAGCCATCAAGGGAAGTATCTCGTCCGTCTTCTTCCCCTCCGATTTCTTCCAGTAGAACGCTTTTTCCTTAGGACCAAAGCTCAGTGGGACCCTTATGATCTTGGTTGCATAACCAGTGTTATCATATCGTGCAACGTATATGGTTCTGAACAAGTCAAGGAGCTGTATCAGTGAGCGTCTTAGGCTCTTGTGGAAAAAGTATCCTCTCATAGTTACCTCAAATATATGCTATCATCAACGTCTGTATAAGCGTCAATGGTGTCGCTCTCTGTCTCAATCCAGTCATTATCACCATAACCGGACATAGGAACTGTTTCTGTGTAGACCTCTGTAGCAGAAGCTGACTGTTCGGAGAACCTGTATGGCCTCAATACCAGAATATATATCATTTTCTTTAGCTGGAATATACGATCATCATCATCTACGTGGACTACTTCAAACTCACGGTCCAACCATTTGATATGGAGAACATCACCGATATTGGGTGTTAGTGTTTGTGAGATGTCTCGCTTCCAGGTACCCATTGGGATGTGTGTGGTTATGATGTCTCCACCGAACATACCAAAGCTACTCCATAGATTTGGTTCTTCCCCAACATCATACAATACTTTGGTAGTTATGGGGTCTTCAAATGATGTATTGGTGTGCTCACCATATAATGGGTCATAAACATCATCAGTATCACGCCTCCAATACTCAACTTCAATACCTGCCACATCTGTATATTCCATGATAAAACTCTGGATGAGGTTATGTTCCTGGTTGAACTGTAGGTCATATAGTGACCATTTTGGCTTGGTCAATCCTGTATTAGGTAGTCTTGGCATTATTGTTATAAGCTCCTCAAAACTTTACATTTCCAACCCTTAGAGTGGCCGCTTTTATTTGTTCTTGCCATATACATTAGATTTTTATCAACTCCCATATGCGCCATATCCTTACAAAACTGTCTGAGACTTTTAGTGGTATACTCAGTTCCATCTGGTGATGTGATGAGATATTCATTCAACTGTCTTTGTTCTCTGAATGCTTGCTTTTCTTCTTCCGTCTTTGACCGTTTATGTTTACCTGTCATGTTTTTAGATTGTTTTGCTTTTATTTCAACCGCCCTTTCAATACCAAATCTTTCTTCAAATGACACACCCAACTGCCTTTTTGTGATGTTATTCTTTATTTCTATAGCTTTCTCCACACCAACATGGTCCTCAAGTGTCTTACCAGTCATCATTATCCGAAGCTTTTCTTTTACCTCTGGACGGTTGGAAGGGTTGTTTTCTCCCACCAAGTGTGGTCTCTTATTTCCCTTTTGGGACTCACCTATTTTTCTCTTATGTTCGTCTGTAAAGGGTTCCATCTTACGACCCTTCAAAGCTTTACTGATATTTTTCTTTGTTTCTTCACTGGGCACCCATCCAAAGTTGCCTTCACCACCCAATGTCAAGTTATAACCATATGGTCTTATCGTGTTATAGAGTTGAATGTAGTATCTCTCCATACCATATAGTTCATCAATGTCTTTACAGTGATATATGACCTCCCATTTAAAACCATCTACACCATACTTTTTCAAAGCGTTGTGGAAGTAAAGGTCATCCGTTTTGGATTCATTGATGTGTGCCTGCTTGCGTTCCTCCAATGTTTTTGTTGTTTGCCCAATATAGGGCATGTCATTCTTCACATTTGTTGCTTTATAGACTATCATATACATCCTCCTCTGTGTTCTGGATGTATTTATGTAAAATTAGCCTAAAAATATCCATCAACCTAAAATATATTTTAGCCTTACCATCATTGATAAAATCAGCCTTGCATGATGGTCCATCCCTCATACGGTTCTTCTGAACGTAGCTGTTCATCAAGCTTGGTTATCTCTTCATTAGCCTCGGACATCAAAGCATCACCATCCATCTGGACATTCATGTTGCCTATGGCTTGGAATCCTGCGAACTTCCTGCGAACCAGTCCAAGGTTCTTCTTGCATAATGCAGTGCTATAGTCCAGAACCCACATGTTTTCATATAGGTCCTCATCAGTTCCTTCTACTTCAAAGCATCTCAGTAGGATGAAGCCAGGAGAATCATAGACCACACCATCTACTTCAATGGTAGATCCTGATAGTGGTGCTGGTATAAGTTCTAGGGTGTTCTCATATTTGTGATATTTGAATGTGTAGGTGTCTACCACATAACGTTTTACGGTTTCTAAAAAGTCCCGAGCTATATGATAGGATACAAGGGTGAATCCGGATGCGGCTCCACCACCAGAACCACCACCCCGGCCTAACATCTGGTCAAACATACCAGCATTATACATAAAGTTGGAGATGGTGAACAACTGGTTCACACCACCGAATGGTTGTGTTTCATATGCCAGAACCTCAACCACAGAGCCTGGTAGATCATAGGTTCCCACACCACCAGATAACATGATTGTGTGGTATGTCTCCTGGGTAGCCTGCCCTACTGCCCATTTGATGAAACGTTGCCTTGAATAGTCAATGTTATCCTGAATGGTTGCATCCTCTATTTCCAGCTTCACCATTGGATAGCCAAGTCGGCGCTTGATTTTTTCTACGAGATCAGACTTACGCAATTTTCTTTCCTCCAAAGGTTTACATATTATATAAATACATGTATCATCTTATTACTATTTATAAAGAAAAGAGGATAAAATCTATGTATGGTGTTATTTATGTTCTAACAAACTTGGTTAATGGGAAGAAATATGTTGGTCAGACGACTATGACTCTACGAGAACGCCTGACAACACATAAATATCAATCTAAAAGAGGTAAATATCCTATAAACCGGGCAATAAGAAAATATGGCATTGGGTCTTTCATCATTGAAGAGATTTCATCACATGATGACCAATCATCTCTTAACGACGGTGAGATCAAATATATTGAAATGTTTGATACGACCAACGCCACAAAAGGATATAATATTTCTATTGGTGGTAATGGTGTTGGTAAACACTCTGATGATACTAAAAGAAAAATGAGTATTTCCAATAAAAAATATTTTTTATTGTATGGTAGTAGATGGTTGGGTTGTAAACACTCTGAAGAGTCTAAACAGATAATGAGAGAAAAAGCCACAGGAAGATTGGTTACGAATGAAACAAAGGAAAAACTTAGATCCATTAGTTTGGAAAGATTTAGTATTAAAGAGAACCATCCTATGTATGGTGTGAAGGGTATAGAAAATCCAAGATATGGTATGTTTCAATCAGATGAAACAAAAAGTAAAATATCCAAAGCTAATAGTGGTAAGAAACATGGCCCTAGGACTGAAAAATGGAAACAAGATATGAGTATAAGAATGTCTGGTGAAAACAATCCAATGTATGGTAAATCTTCTTGGTCTGGAAAACACCATACAGAAGATACCAAAGAAAAGTTGCGATCATCAAAAGAGGGAAATATGAAATCAATGACGGTCACCTTTCCTGATGGTAAGGTGATGGTTGTGAAGGGTGTAAGGAAGTTTTGTAAAGACAATGATTTGAACTATATTATGGTAGGTAAGGTTTTGAAAGGTGTGTGGAAACACCATAAGGGATATATTTTTAAGTATTTGGATTAGGTCCTATTTTTCTTTGATTTCTTAGGTTTGATTTCTGGCTCCACCACCACTGGCTCCACCACTGGTTCCTTCAACCATAAGAACATCTCTTTCTTCGCTTTATCCATGAACTCTTTCTTACCAATAACCGTATTGAAACAACGGTCAGTATGCTTGAACGTTCTTTTGTCCTTTGTATATGTAGCTATCATGGTTCGCTTACCGTCTTTACTTTTATCACTCATTACATCAAATGTCCACATATCTATACTCCTTTACGCTCATTTCCTTCAGGATCAGCCCAGGTAACTTCCTTTCTCATTATGTCCAGAACTTCACTGGAACCAAGTATCTTCTTTATCCTGGATTCTACGGCAGGATGCTCATCAATAAGGTCACTAAGATTATCAATTATCTTTGTTATTTTGCTATCATCGGACCCATATATTTCTCGCATAACTTGTAACTTGGATAGTCCTTTACTTAGTTCTTCACCATATCCTAGCTTTACTGCCATAGAGTCCGCTTTGTATTCCATCTGTTTTGCCATTACATTGGTCAATACCCCACCTACTTTGTAGAGTAGGAAGAATATGAACAGGCTCAACCATTCAGGACTAATAGATGCAATAGCAACAGCCAAAACTATGAAGGAATATTTCCTGACCTGGTTGGCAATATAATCCTTGTTATAATAGTGTCCATACTCATGAAGCAGAAAAGCCCATAGCTCCTCTGGTTCCAATAGTTCCTTCAGTCCGGATGATAGAACAAGTTCACCTCTAGGAAGCACGAAGGCGTTGGGATTGTTTGTCTCCATACTATATATCTTCAGTTCCTTATAGGGTAGGTTGTTCTTTTTGATGAAGTTCTTGAATGTCTTTTCAGTTTTCTTATCCCGTTTGATGTGGTTCTTGACAAATATTTTATAGTTAACCAAAAGTTCTTGCAGCTGGTCGTATATCAGCTTGATCGCAGCAACTGATAGGAATACTGATTCATCTGTTCTTTCAAGGTGTCTTTGTAGTCTCATACCTCTATTTATGATAAAAGTTGTTAGAAATCTCTAGTTAGCCAAGAAAAGTCTTCACCTGGTTCCACATCACTCAACACTCCCCAACCTTCATCCTCCTCTTCCTTGCTGCCCTTCTTTAGCTCGTATGATTCCTCAAACAGGTTCATTTCAAGAATGTAACACGCCCAGTAGAGCGCTGATATTGTATCATCGTTAGTGTCTTTACCAAAGAACTTGTTGTTCTGTTCAATGAAGCTGGACAGCTCGGCCACGGTGTCATAATCCACAATCTCCAGAGAACCATCCTCTATAAGCTTCTTCATAAGCAGAACAGCTCTAGGTTTCGTCTTGGTGGTTGCTCTGATTCCAAGGTCTTGTGCTTTGGAACCCATGGAGACTAATCCTTCGTTCTCATGTTCCCACCATAGTCTATTTACAACCGCTGCACCTTCAGAGTTATTTTCACACATTATATATGCATTGTTATAGTAGTATGAGACCTTGTTGACCGTATCAGCGAACTTGAAAACATCCACGGTGTTGCTGTGATATTTGGCCACCTGGATCATCTTGATAGGTTTCATGGATACGAGCTTCAGAACCTGTATGACTGAATAGTTTTCACCGGTTCCCTTAGCGGTATCAACACCCAGTATGTATTGTGAGTGCCCATCAGGTTTTTCATAGATTTGGAACGCACCGTCCAGCTGTTCTTCTATTGGGTCTTGGGTTAGTGTGTAGAGATCCTCTAGAACACTAGCATCAATGACCGTAGCGATAGAGCCTAGGAACTCTACAGCATATTCTTGTTTGAACCTTCTAGCTCCAAGGTTCTTTTTCTGATTTTCTGCCCACGCATCATCCCTACCAGGCACTACTCTCCAGTCAAACTTCAGGCTCACGAACTCATTTTCTTTACGCTCAGCCATGGTGTAGATGGTATGGAACTGGTTGAACACACCACAAGGTGTAGAGATGATGATGATTTTGGCTTCTTCAGATGCTGAAATGGTTGGATAGTTAGCTGACCAGAACTCATCGGCAACATGCTTACGGACGAACGCAAACTCATCTGCAATAAGGATGTTGATGGTTCTACCACGGAAAGCATCTGCGGATGTAGCAGATACAAGTATCCTGGTACCGTTATCAAAATCAATACCCATCTTACCGAAGGATTCAACACCTGGTTTCAACCACACTGGAAGCTCTTCATACATGATGGCTATACGATGTAGGATGTCAATAGCGGATATCTGTTTGTTGGATACGATACCGATTGTCTTGTCTGAGTTGAAGATGGCATACCATAGAGCGTATGCGGCGATGGTGGTGGATTTTCCTGACTGACGGCTGAGCAAGAAGACATTGAACCTGTTCTTTAGAACCGTTTCAATCAACTTCTTTTGATAGTTATAGGGTTTATAGATTATCCGGCCCCGATCCGGATGAACAATTTTGACGTATTTCAGGAAGGTCCAAATATTTTCTGAACATTTTTTAAGCTCCTTTATTTCTTCAAGCGTGTAGTCATATTCTTCCAACGGGCGCTTGATAAATTGATCATATTTAGCCACAAGTTATTTCCTCCTAAGCACTAAAAAGCCTCAATAAGTATTTATAACTTATTGAGGCTTCGTTTGTTACTATTGGTGGAAAATGTTACTTATATTGTGACATCTGCTGCTTTGAACTTGGGACATATACCATACCAGTTCACATCTACATCAATGTCATTATCCGTGTAATCACAAGTATGTTCATCTTCATATCCTGTAACACCATATTTACAACCTTTACAACATTTTACGGTTTTTTGATCTTTATAACCATCTATGGTTTTATCTAAGGTGATACCTTCCTTCAAATACCTTCCCAGCTTGCTTTCTATTGTCATGATATGATCCTCCATTGATATGTTTCCCTTATTTATATCATTCCACCACGAAATAGTTCATTTCCAGGGGACTTTTTTCAACATGACCAACATTGAATCCCACCTTGTCATCCTTTTCCACTTTGAACACAATGTCCTTCTTGTCCTGCTTGGTTTCCAGGATGACAGGACGACCCCAGATGTGGCAAATATGTCTCATTGTCTCAATGGCATACCCTTTATCTAGAGGGACACCAGCATATCGGTGCATCATGTAAAGGCTACCGTTGTCATTGTAGTTGCCGTTCATGATTTCTATCTTCGGAATACCACTATGGGCATAACTATTGATGATGATTTCCCGGATTTCCTCTGCGGTATGGTCTGTCCGGATGTAATCATAGCTCACCGGTGTCTCCTGGACCTGGTAGATATACAGGTCCAGTTCATCAACAACATCAACCGTCAAGAAGTCCTGCATGAAGAACCAGTCAGTATAGCTCCGCATAATCTCCCGTATCTTTTCAAGACCCTTACCATCCTTGGTGTCCCAGTCCTTTTTCAGGGCCGCATTGGTGCAATCATCATATTCTCTACCGTGACGACCTTTATCCCATCGGTCCTTGATGTTGGAGAACATACCACTTCCAACCAGATATGGGTTGAGACCAACATAGTTCTTGGCCTTCACCAAGCTGTTAGAGTAGTTGTATTGACCATGTTCATCATTATCTATAAGACCTTCCTGGAAGAGCTTCTCCACCACATATTCATGTGTCCATGAGGCGATTCCTTCATGTTGTAGCTTGGTTTTAATCATTGGCCAGTAATATTGACCTTCACTTCTAAGTGTTTCAAGAATGTCTTTCTGCCAGTCATCCAATGTCCGACTATTATCAATAATATATCTTAACAAGTCTTCAACTGGTTCAATGGGGCTACGGGTTTTGATTTCTTCCCATAACTTCCTATTATACTCTTCAATGTTTACAGGCTTATCCTTGGCTGCCACTAAGTCCCCGAAAGCGGAATACCCTGTTCTGGCTACCATCTTTCGTTGAGTAAAGACACGTTTCTTCCGTTCATCTTCAGTCTCAAGCTCAAATGGATTGGAGTGCCATTGGATGGCGTGCCCAGCATCAACAATCCTTTCAACTTTATCAATACCATAGAGGTTCTCATATTCATTGAAACGCTTGTTTGCATTATAGAGAACATCAATCATATCGGACCGGTTGTTCTGGAACCATCGGCTCATTTTGAACATTGCAGAGTGACCAAAACAATGTGCCATTATAAGTATTTGGATAGCAAGTGGATTGGTGTTCATGAGATATGCGCGGGTTGGTTCTCCAAAAATCATTACTTCATATGGCATGTGGTCGGAAACGTTGTCATATATGGTTCTGGCACGTTCCATATCTCTTCCGAACTTCCAGTTAGAGATTTGGGTTGGGCCTCTAAACGACTGTATCTCCAACATCTTATATGCTGGTATGATGTCCCAGCTGATCGGAACGAAGTCAAATCCAAGGTCGTCGGTGACGATCTGGGCAATACGGTCTTCAAGCTTAGCAAGTCTCTGTAGTTCTTGATTGTTCATAGTCTTATCCTTTCTTCTTCTCAAACAATGTATGTTTCAGTGCCGCATAAACCTCATCTTTACTGGTTATCCTACATGCCAGTATGTGTTTTTCATCGTCTTTATAGTAGTTTTTACCAGCTTCAGTGGAAATCTTGAAGTTGAAGTTCTTTACAATGGTTTCCAATAATCCTTGGTCACCACCATAGTAGTGTTGTGTGGATGGTAAAATCTCTACATAACTTAACATATTTATCTTACGGTCCACAAGCTTCTTCATGGATTGTATAGTTTTGGATACATCCCAGTCTTCACCATCGGAGCAATAAACACCATACAGGTTGTGTTGTTCTACTGGATATTTTGTTTCAATCAGATAATCCATCATGTCAAATGCTGTATGGCAGTTAGTGCCTCCACTTTCTCCTCTGCGGAAAAAGGTTTCTTCATCAACCGATTTTGCTTCGGTGGTATGAACGATGAACTCTATCTGCACGGAATCATAGCTTTTCTTTAAGAACTGGACCATCCAGAACAAGAAGCTTCTAGCCAGGTATTTTTTATCAGTATCCATACTACCCGAGGAGTCAATCATTGCAAAGACCACCGCAGAGCTATGTGGTTCTAAGGCTTCATCTAACTGCCTGAACCTAAGATCGTCATCCTCAATGAATATATCCTCTGGATTCACATTGGGGTCTACTCTTCCTTCTTTCACTATTGTTATTGCTTCATCAAGGTCTCCGAGTGCCTGCACTAAGGCTCTGTATGCATCATCTTCTTCACACCCCGTTTCATTGATGATTTCACCGACATACGCTGCGGTTCGTTTGATGGTCTCCATCACAGACCGTTTCTTGTGAAGTTGTGGCATGACACCATTCTTGATGATGGACTTAAACTTCCAGCCCACTGGAACCATGATGTCCGACTTCTGCCGGTCCTCAATGTATGGTAAGCCCAAATCTTCAAACATGATTTTGATGAGATAGTCAATATCCACCTCTGTCTCCATCATATCCTCACCGAGTTGGTTTCCAGCCTTGTTACCTTGACCCTGTTGGCCTTGCTTCTGTTTCCGGCCAATAACATCACCTGGCTTAGCCGGCCCTTGTCCTATACCAGCCTTACCTTCACCATTGGAACCGTGAACGAACCTATAATCCTTCAATCCCCTAACAGGTATCTTGACGGTTTTATTGCCTTTACTGGTGATAATGGATTCTTCAGCGATAACATTCTTGACGGATTTCCTGATATATTCATCAATCTTTTCACGGTGTCGCTGCATGTCCTTTTGTCCACGCTCCGAGCCTTCCCAATCCCGATGGTTTACTATATCTGTCATAGGACTTACCTCATTTTCTTTCTATGGTATCATATTTTGGTTGGAATGTAAATACAATGAGTGCCCCATTTAAGGAGCACCATTGTATACATGTTGTTATTTTACCTTGCCGGTTCTAGCTCTCGCGTCTTAAAATCTCGGAGAGGTATTGAATGAGCGTCTCTGCACAGTTGACACAATAGCCGTGCTCCATCAGTCTATCATATACATCTTTCCGGCGCTTTTTGGTTTTCTCATCTGTTGCGGATTTGTTAACCAAGGTAAGGTTGACAAGGTCCTTTAAGCTCTTGATGAGATACTTTTCAATCGCTAGTTTGAGAGGCTGGTAATCGTTATAGGTGAATAACTTCCCTCTGTCCTGAAGGCTGGATTTGTGGACGAAGATCCCGTTCCGGAACTCGTTCTTGCTGTTCACCGGAACACCTGCCAGCTCTTCAATCTGCCTCATGAGCTTTTCATCAGGATCGCTGGACTCACCAGTGAGCATGTCAAGGATTTTCTCCTTACGGCAGAAGGCTCCTGCGTTCATAACATAGTTATCAAACAGGGCTTGTGCCTGTTCATCGTATGCGGAGATGAACGCCATATTGACTTCTTTCCGAGCAATCTCCTTGAACTCTGCGGAGATGGACTCCTTTTCACCCAAAAGCATTGCCAGGTAACGTTCTTTATCCTTATCTTCAATCCCCATGTGGTGGTCGAAGTTGGTCCTGAGAGCCCTGATAAGGTCAATGGGGTTGATACACTTCTTATCTTCCTTCATTGCCAATGCAACGTTTAGAGCGTTGATGATGAACCTTGGGGAAATACCTGTAAGTCCTTCACCTTTTGCTCGTCCTTCTTCACGAAGGGCTCGGATATCAAACTCCTGCTTCTTCATTTCTTCGGTAATCTCACCGTTATAAATCTTCATTTTCTCCACAAGGCTGGAAACCTTCGTGGATGTGGTAAGTCTGCTGAGAATGGCAAACTGTGCAGCCAGTCTCAAGGTGTGTGGTGCGATGTGGATGCCTTTGAAATCCGACTCCCTAATCATCTTTTCATAAATCTTCACTTCATCATCAACCCTAAGGTTCCAAGGCACGAAGATAGGATACATTCTATCATGCAGAGCTTCGTTCTTTTTGTCAGCCTTGAAGGTATCAAACTCTACGATGTTGGTATGGCTGCACACCAAGGTGTCCAGATACATCTGTGGGAAACCAGGACTCTTGATAAGCTGTTCCTGTGCTACCGTCAAAAGAACATAGAGCAACTTGCTGTCACACTTCAACAGCTCAATGAATTCCATCATACCACGGTTGGCTACCTGGAGCTCACCATTGAACTCAAACGCTCTTGGGTCTGTTTCACCATACCTGGTCATTTTAGACACATTGACCCGGCCAATAAGTTCTGTTACGTCTTGGCTCTTCGTATCACTTGGAACCAAGGTGCCGATACCGACTCGTTTCTGCTCGGAGAACACAATCCTTTTTACGGGAACATCTTCCCACTTCACTTTACCTTGTTCGGTATAATCATTATCAATGTTCATTTGACACACTGGGCAAAGGTGTCCTTCAATCTTGATTCCAAGCTGGTCTTCCCAGTAAGGACGATCTTCTAGGGAAATAAGATGCAAAGGGTCTTCCTGGATTGGGCATCCCTTGATTGCATAAGCAGGAATGGTGTCCTGTTCCAGACCTCTTTTGATAAGACTTGCGATGGTGGATTTACCAGAACTCACGGGACCAACGAGTATCAGAACCCGTTTGCCGGTCTCTGTCCTACGAGCAGATGCCTTTAGGAAACGCATGATGTCGTGGATGGGTTCTAAAGTTCCATAGATTTTGTCTTTGAAGAAATCATATTTCTTCAAATCCTCGTAGGACCTTGTCTTTACTTCATCCTGGACCTCTTCGGTTCCAGATTTCATAATCATATTGTAGATCCTACCAGGTGCGAACTGCGCAATCTCTGGTGTTTCCTTCACCAGGTAAAGGTAATCCAGAGCGGATCCTTCCCATTCTGTGTTTTCTTTCTTGGACCTTTGGTCCAGAATAGCTTGTTTGAAATCAACTGGTCCGTTCATGCTCATCATCTCCTTGTTCTCCTTTCATCACAATCTGTTCTGCTGTTTTTTCACCTTTTAGGAGTTTCAATAGATCCTCTCTATTAGACACTATTATATTTTGACTCCCTATCTTGTTTATGTTTGTCACTTTTCCTTGTTGAATCTCTAACTGCTTTTCTTTCAATTTTATCATACTGAGCTTGTTTTGTAAATCTTGGTATTGAAAATTTATGTTACCCATGGAGGTAGCGATATTGGTGATACTATCTACCGTCTTTGCAGCGACCTCAGCCATTCTTGCTGACATCGCACCACCCTCTATATCACTTATTATTCTGTCTAATATGTGGTTTGCCTTGACAACATTGGCATGTAATATTTGATCCGGTGTTTGTGGTTTTTCGGGAAAATCATATTCAACATCCACAGGTTCTTGTGTTATGCCGAACTCATCCTGTAATCCAACTAGGTCTATTTCAGCCATCTATTTCCTTCTCCACGGTAGGCTCCACCACCAATCTAACTTTCTGGTATAGTTCCGTAACCTGTGTTACTTCACTAGTGTATTGGCCCTCATCTCCGAAGGTATCATTCAATACTGAAACCATCTGCTTCAAGGACTCCGCAGCGTAAATCTCTGTAGGACCAAGCCTTCTACACACTTGAAACACCTTTAGTAACATGATGACTACCTCCTAAGTATTTATAAGATTATACACGATTTGTTCTAAAATGTCAAGCAAATATATTTTTATAATACTGGTTTACTTTTCTGAAAAATGTGTTATAATAAGATTATCTGCAGGGGCGGGTGATATATAGCAATTAGTTATATACAGACATATAACCATTAATAAAGGAGATAGAGACATGAGATTAGAAAGACTAGAGAGATTTGTAGATGCTATAAACAAATACCATGAAAGAGAGGAACTATTGGCTAAAGCTTTGGAACCATTCAATGACTCATATACCATTATAGAGTTCTGTCCAGATATTATAAAGTGTATATTTGACTATATCAATGAAGAGTTTGAAGACATTGGTGATTGGTTTGGATACTGGTTCTATGAGCTTGACCAAGGTAAGAATAAGACATTGGGTGGTGTCTTAGAGGATGGGGCACCTATAAAGCTGGATACTCTGGAGGATGTGTATAACTTCATGCTAAAGAACAAGGCTAGCAGATGATTTTATTTCTTCATGTCATTATCTCCTATCCAGTCATCATACCTATTTATAACACTTAGAGGAGTAAATGTAAACTTATTTTAGGGAATAAAAAAGAGTATGACCCGCGTCATACTCTTTTTGTTTTTTACAGATGAAGAACCTTACCGTTATCGGGGCAAATTGTAGATTCCGATCTTCTGGTAGTAATTCTTAGATCCAAAGATGTGCTGATGGATTGCATACCTGGACATAAGACCTACGGTTGGATGGAAACTTTGCTCAAACACGGTTTTGGAGACCATCAGCTGAACATAAGGCAGATATATGATACCAGCGTCATATTCGGATGGACCCTTATAACCGATGGTACAATAATCCATACCTGTTCCGGCAGTTCCACCAGCGAAGGTATCACGATATACTGCGATACGTCCGTCAAGGGAGCCCAGCTTAGCGACACCGGATACCAGAGTATTCATATCACCATCAGTAGGCCAAAGAACGAAGCTTGACAAACCTTCAAGGGCTGCACAAGTCATAGGGGAAGCGATAACGAAGTTACCAGCGCCTCTACGAGTATTGATGGCGATTGCGTTTGCCTTTCTGACGATCATGGAGTACAGGGTTCGGTACTTCTCTGCCTGCCAACGACCATCCGCATCAGTAAGACTTGAATAATCCCAAGATGCTGAAACTGCTACGTTGTTGATGTTGTATACGATTTCACGATCAATTTCTGCCGTGATTTCATATGCCAGGATGTCCATCATTTCCTCTTCAAGGTCAAGACCGTGCATAGCCTTCAAGTCCTGAGCCACTTCAAGAGACCAACGGCTTCTAAGCTTACGGGTCTTAGCTTCAACCTGTGCTTTTTCTACCGTCATGTTGACTTCTTTGATTGCCGTACCTGAACCAACACCAAGACCCTGATCAGTAACAGTACCACCGGAGCCCAGGATTTCACCAGCTGAGGTTACGAGACCTGTGCCTGTGAAGCCTGAACCGGTTCCTGAATAACCGTTGTCCAAGTTGTTGTATCCGAGTTCGTCGGTGTAGGTGTTCTGACCACCGAAATCATCCGTGGTTCCACGGGTGTAGGTCTGACCTGCACGGAAACGAAGTGCGAAAGCTAGACCAACGGGGCCTGTCATGGGCTGTACGCCTACGATGTCATGGGCGATAAGCTCAGGGAATGTCCTACGAACCATTGGGACTGCGATCTGATGGAAGTCAGCGTTGGTGGCATAGCCAGCATTGCCGCGTCCGATTTCGGAGTAGTTACCAGTCTCCATAAGATACTTGGATTCGTTCTCCAGCATGACCGCTGTTGCTCTTGCGATTTTGGTACTCCTGATTTTCTTACCTTCATCAAGAATATCCTTCCATTTTGTTACCATACTATTCAAATTCATTTGCGTTTGTTCCTCCTAGGTTATAGTCTGTTCTCTTTGAGAATTTTGAGCCACTTTTCTTTCATCTGACCTTCATAAGGGCTGGTGCTCTCAGCCACTCTACCTGCTTCTGGTTCGGGAAGGGTATCTGGAACTTCCATGGAACCCTGTCCTTGTTCGTCTGCTGGTACTGGGTCTTCATTGACATCTTTCATCATGGCACCACATGTACCACAGGCCGTTGCTGAACAAGCTGTTTGGGATGATGCAATTGCTCCGCATTGTGGGCATACACAAGCGTTGTTGAAAGCTTCACCATCTTCAACTGGAACTTCCGCACCAGGTTCAAATGATTCAGACATCTTTACAGCGTATTCAAATTTTCTGTCGATCTCCTTAGCGTCCGTGATGTCACCAAGAAGATTCATGATATAATCTCTCTGGGATTCTACCAGACCGTCACATTTCTTGCGAAGATAGATATGAGCAGCCATCTGCTTTGCATCCTCTTCAACCGTCATTTTTTCACCAGTGAGCTTATTCAGCTGACTTTTCAAACCGACGATTTCATCTTTGGCTTCCTTCAAAAGACCCTTTACTTCCTCATCCAGAACACCCTCATCAATAGCCAATTTGATCTTGAACTGCTCAATGAGATCATGATACAGTTCACCAACTTTAGCATACTGCATGACTTTTTCCGGGATCTGAAGTTCTTCTTCAAGTACGGAATCAACGAAATTGGAGAACTTGCCGGTGATGTCCTTCTTGTAGTCCTCAAATTTATCTTCGTATTCCTTCAGAAGTTTCTCCCGTTCTTCCTTCAGGTAGGTGTTAGCGCGTTCCCTTGCCTTTACATCCACCATCTCGGACAGTTTCTTCTTGATGTCGGTAGAGCTTGACTCATCCAACTTATCAATTCCCAATAGCTTTAGAATTTCATCCATTTCGTATAGATTCCTCCTTGTTATTTCTTCTTACTTTTATTTATATTTTTTTCCGGCTTTTTTGCTGATTTTTTTGTGGTTACAGGCTTCTTTTTTCCTTCGGACAGTTTCTTCGTCCAAATAGTGTGGTCTGCATACACTTTTTCAGTTCCCATTTCAAAAGGTTCTGTTGATTCCGGGTCTTGGATTTCAGAGAACTCTTCCTCAAATGGATCAGCACCCAAACCAAGTTCGGAGAAGCTTTCAGATGAAGCTTCTACAGCCGGTTCTTCCATGTTCTCAATGGACCGGTCTAGAAGCTCTAAAATACGATCTTTCAATTCTAGTTGTTCATCATCAAGCTGTTCGTCACTTAAGCTTTCAATAAGACGAATGACACTATCCGTAACATCCAGAGAATCAATGTCCTCTTTGATGTATTTAGATTTTTTCCTGTTCAAATACTCATCTATTTTATCGGTTATCATTAGATTTCCCTCCCGATTTTCTCCAACACCTGCCAGATGTGCCTCTTATACTCTTTAGTGGCTTCTTCCAGTGAAATGGTTGGGACTACAATGACCTGTTCTTCAATCTTCGGTTCCTCTACCACTATGATAGGATCATCTTCACCAGGAACACTGAAGGTCCTGCCCTCATAGATACCTTTAACCCATGAACCAGGGTTGGAAGGGTCTCCAACGATGTCATATCGTAAAAGGTTAAAATCTTCATTGACACAGTTATCGCTTTCATTGACGGTGCCGAGACCTCTTGAAGATATGCCGAGCTTACCTTCTTTGATAAGGACTGAAGCTATGTGACCCATAGGTGTTCCAGTAAGAACTTTAGCTTTACCAACAACATCCTCACCGAGCCATTTCAGGTCTGTGGTTAGAATGGCAACCCTGTCCAGGTTGAGTTCAGGGGAATTGCCCGACCAAAAACACTTCCCATTATCCATAACATATATAGTTTCATTGGGAGGCACAGTGACACAATATACATCACCCTTAAAATCAATTTCTTCCACTTTTAAAAATCTCTTATCAAGATATGTGTCTTTACTTGTTCCAAGACATAATATATGAAGTGGTTTTTTATTTTCAGGTTTTATAATATGTCCTGCATACTCATATTCTTCAGTTGATGTTTGTGTCGTCCTAAAACCACAATACCCACACTTGGTGTATATCTCATGTAGATCATCAACAAGCCTTTCCGAAACAGAGAAAACATCCCGTTTTAACCATCCCGATTTGTCACTTGATCGTCCATCACCCAAACAGAACCAATCAACAAGAAGTTCCAGATAAGGAGCAGAAAGTTGTTTTATCTCAGGTGGTATGTGTTTGGTATAAATATCACCCAATGGCTTTAAATATTCTGTAAGTCTGATGTCTGATAATGAAAATACTACTTTGTTTCCGGTGATTTTTTTGGTCCATGTCATTTCTACAGGAAACATAGATAACAAATGTTCAATTTTATCACATTTATCACCAATATTTTGATAGATACATACCCTATTATGTGGTTTGGCTGATATACCGCCTTCTGCCATATATATACCAAGAAATGACACAAACACATCCATTGGTATGATTACATCGTTACTTGTATCTTTGAAGTTAAAAGTAAGGTTAGGGTGTTTATCCAATCTATCATCACAAACACCTATCAATATCATTGATTCAATATCGACACCTGACCATTCTGCTGTTCTAGGTATATGATATTTATGGAACCGGTCTCTATCATCTAAAATTGATTGAGCGGTTGCAAAATAATGATTATTATATCTATCATGGACATACATCCTATGGTTTGGTGTAACCATCGTATCAATATTCTTACCTTTGAATGTTACCATCTTACCAGTATAGAAAGACTTGTGTTTCTTGGTAATCTGATGTTCTTCAATCATTTCTGTTTGTGGGTTTAACGTGTATACCCGTTCATCTTCCTTCACATCCTCGAAATACTTCCATCCTTCAGTGGTTAGTATTTTTGCGGACGATGAAAAACAATCAGGATGTGCAAGCTCACCAAAGCAAGTCTTGTTCTGCACTGATTCCATCAGCTTGGAGATTTCACGTTCCAGAACCTTACGGGGATAGCGCCTACCGTTATTGTTCATAACCTCAGCGGTGGAGAATATACCTTCAATGTAAAGGTAGTTTGCACCTTCCTTCACTTCATAGTTGAAGCTTGATTCGGTAATAAGTTTTACAGTTCTCATTATTACTCCTTTACAAACCTTGCACCATAGGCATTGGCCAGTGTCTTCCAATATAACTCAACCCGTTGGGCAGTGTTAGCATATTTGAATACTTCACCAGCCAGAGCGAAGGCGAACTGATACTGCTGAAGGTTCTTGGCCTTTTTCAGAAAAATGTCAAGCCTCTGTAGTCCGGTGTTGAAGTTAGACACCATCTTTGGAATCTTGTCAAAAGTGGGATTCGGATCATGCATATCAACAGCCTCCGCAGCTGCCGCCGCAGCTGCCGCAGGTTCCGCTTCTCCCATCAATCGTCCACCACCATCTCTTTTATAATCCATTACTCTCCTCCCTTCTTACGAGCTAATATTCTTTGTTTCTTAGGTTTTACAGGCTCTTCCGGTGGTTTCAGCTCGGTGAACTGGTTTTCCAAGTCACCCTTGAGTTCCAGCTTAGCCTTGATGAAATCATTTTTAGCCTGGTGCAGTTGCTTCTGTAACAGTTCCTTTGAGCCCATGAAGTCGTCTGCTTCAAATGCGTCCAGAGCTTGTTTCACAACAGTTGTATCCATCATAATGTTTCTCCTCTCCACAGTAGTATATTGTTATTTATGACCGAATAGGTATTTTTTCATAAAAATATTTTCATTCAAAATAAACCTTCTAAAACCGTATCTATATGATTCTGATTTTAGAGAATTAGCAACAATCCTTTTATTTCCATATAGGTTGTCATTAGCTTCTTTTAATTTTTTACTGAAGTCATTATGTAGAGACATTTCAAGCTTTACGCTACCACCATAAGTAACCCCATCCTCTCTTACCTTGATTTCAGCTACTTTGATAGGCGCCTTTCCTTCAATGATATACAATAAACACGGTTTACCATTCTTATCTTTACTCACAATTAATCGTTCCTTGGCTTCTTCCCAACTATTTACACCAAAAATCTCGCTCAAAACAGCCTTATCCAGTGAAGAATCACCAATAGACATTCCCTCTTCACCTGTGAAGACACTCTTCAATGGAAATTCAGACCTAACATCAAACATTAGACCTTCCATCATCTGAGGATCATTCATTATAGCATTGACACAGTTTTCACAATAGTCTTTACCCATCTTATCAATTTCTTCATACTTAGCCATTGATTTTTCTGTGTTCATCATCTGTAGAACGAGGTTCATAGCATGTCGGTTGTCACGATTGCTTCCCGATAAGAGTTTATCAATGTTTGGTGGTTCTCCAATGTATCCCACTAATTTCTTATAGTTATCATCAGGAAGCATTTGTTTTTCTTTGAAAAACCTCTCAATATCATCCCTGTATTCTTTACCAAAACTAGTGAGCGCCTCTTTTTGCCGAGCCGAGAAGTTTGACAGTTTTAGTTCTTCAGGTAGATTGGGATTCCAAATCTCCAGACGACCAGTGCCACCATTGATGAAATTGACCTTGTAACTTTTCTTCAAGGATTGTTGAATAAGTATAGGATCTTTATCTTTTCCTGGTTTTATTTTGAAATAAACATCGGTTGAAAATCCTTTATTAGTTTTATAATCTTTCAGACCCATAGCTTCAACTTCTTCTTTGACATCCCAGCAACCAGCTTCTATATCATCTGGAAATACCATATCAGGATACTCACCACGAAGTCTCTTATATAAGGCTTGTCGGTTATCATCAGCAGCCTTTATCCATTCTTTGGTGATGATAGATGTACCTTCACCAGATGTGTTGTCAATATGATCTTCCATTAGCTTTCTCATTTCATTCCATTCATCTTCTCTCATTGTGGAAGCAACAAACATGACGATTTCACCAGACTGGGAATCTATAGTACCAGCACCAGCAGAACCGGGAATAAAATGTGTTATTGATGAGGTTGCTTTGTTTTTCTTAGAGTTCAACATCCTCTCAAGAACATCAATATACTTAGGTGGAATCTTAGAATTATACCTAAACTTTTGAGGCAACGCTATCTTTGTTTTTCTTTCATTTTTCTTATTTGTTTTGGTCCACTCATCATCGCTTTGTAGGTTTGACTTTTTGAAAGCATCTGTTTCCGCTGTCTTTATCATTGGATCAAGTGTAGTATCTTTTATTTTATAGATGGATGCAGGATCAAAAACATAGTTAGCGTCTTCATCATCAACCTCTACTGTTTCTCCAAGGTTTGGATTGTCTTCAAACACATCTTCTATGTTGTCTATTTTCTCCTGAGCCTTTTCTTGAGCCCGAGACCGTTTAGTTTGTTGAGCCTTTTCTTTTTTATCCTTTATTTCTGTTGGTTCTGTTGGTTCGTGCTTATCTTTTGGAACCTTTGTATCTGTGGATTGTTTCTTTGCTTGTATTTCCCTGACTTTTTGTGACTGTTTCATTCTATCCTGGGCTGGACCACTTTGTTCTTCACTTCCATATTTTTTACCAGGAACCAATACATGTTTTTTGAACCAATAAAGAACAGGGCTATCACTATCCTTTTTACCTTGTTCCTCTGCAATGTGAGCTTTTTGAGTTTCCTCACTTCTACTATTCCACCAGGCGATGGTTTCATCACTGGGTTTGCTACCAAATTTTTTAGCCAAGTCCACAGACGTTGGTTTTTTAGGCTTATCTGGACCCTCATTCAGATATTTATTCATAATGGGAACCAGATGCTCTGGTAATGCTTGTGGTAGGGGTGGTTCAGAGAATGTATTATTTTCCTGACCAGCGTAATATGCAATGTCGGTCAATTTTTCAATATCTTCTTCTCCAGTCTTTAAAGCTAAATCAACATGGTATTGCACAGGGTCAAATGATGATACCTTGTTATCAATTTTACCAACAACATCCGCATTATTTTTAACACTATTATGGTAATCAATACCAATATTGGCTCGGCTCTTTATAACATTAGAAGCTCTTCCGGGTATTTCATTGGTGATGGTTTTACCAACCAATTTTTCATATGTGTTAAGAAAATGTGAAATTACTCTTGGATCTGGATGTAACTTGGAGATTGCGGCCTGGACCTTATCTTCAGCATCACCAATAAACTTTTTTAGTTTTCCACCTTTGGAGTGATATTTAGAATCTAAATCCAAAACCTGAACGGCAAGCTGTGCAGCAAGGGCTTCTACGGCTTTTTGAGCATCCCTAGGTGTTTTTGGACCCTCTTGTTTTTTACTTGGTCCTTCGTTCAGATACTTGTTGAAAAATTTATCCATTATTCAACTCCTTCTTCTTGTTCTGGTTCTTCCTCGGTCATTTCACCACCAATAAGACCCTGATCCTCTTCCCCACCGAAACCACCTTGGTCTCCAATCACACCACTTAGTGCTTCAGCAAACAGTTCCTTGTCTTTCTCCAGACCCTTGACATTATCTTCAATCTCTGCTTCATCCCAGTGTAAATACTTCTTCATCAGGAAGTATTTAGAAAATTCCGCATTGTTGGATAGTGCATTGTAGTTGTCAAAGTTCTGAGCCAGATAACCTTGTTCCATAGATTCCTTATAGTGGCTAGGTGCTGTCATTTGAATATGGAAGTCAGTGTCTTGTAGACCATATTGTTTTTTCATTCCCTTGAACTCTAAGTGAAGCAGGAATAGCTTCTTCAGCTCCTTGGTGAGAATGTTTTGTTGGCGCTCTAAGAACTTTGCCCATTTGATTTCATCACGGGTGATTTCTGCTGAGTGACCACCACCAAATATGGTGTCGGAGCTCCTGCTGTCCTGTGACATTTCAATACGGCTTAAAGGATATTTTAAGCTTCGGTATAAAGCGTTCTGGAAATGGTAAAGGTCATCCAGGTTCTTGAAACCCTCGGCGTTACCACCAATAGTTGTGATGTCTGAACCACGACCATCAGAGCTTGTCGGTATAAAGAAGTTGTCAAGTATGGAATTCCTAACAAAACTAAGGGTTTTTCCACCATGGCTAATAGCAAAGTTATGGTTTCCATCAACCTCAATACAACCACAATCAGATCTTTCAACCAAATACTCTATACTAGACACACGATGGTTGGTCACACCAAAATTTGATCTAAAATCCGTATAGTTGGTATATCCCATGTGTTGAATCATTCGTAAAAGTGTTTGTGATGTTATCTTATCAAACTGTTTATTATTTATAGGCTTGTCCTTGTTAAGTTGATAGAACCTTTCCATCATAAGATTATTTTCTGACAACCTCTCACAAAGGTCTTTCCTTATGGGCCTTCTATGTTTTAACAGAGTATCACCAACAATCTTCAACATTGCCTCGTCATATTCTACAGATTTTTTCTTGGAGAACACTTCTCTGTTATCACCAGTGTTGAACCATTCGATTTTAGACTTTCTGGCTCCTTGTTTTTGTCGTTCTCGCATCTCCGGAGTATTGAGAACCTCAAGACATCTAGCTATTTTGTTCTGTTCAATGTTTGTTTTAATAACCCACTCTGAGTGTCGCTTCACATTATCAGGGTTACTCCTCCACAAATTTATACCGTTCCTTATAGATTCAGCTTTTTCATCATGACGTTCAAGCCAATCAGTGGTTAGTTTGTCGGTATGATGTTTAAAATGTTCATCAAAATTCATTGTTAGCAAGTTTGTTGGATTATTATTGAACCTATTATAATCAACATGGTGTGTTACTTCGTCTTTTTTGGTAACACCGTTTACCATTCTATGAGTCCATCGCCATTTCTTTGTTCCAGGGTTATATATTTTTTGATAGTCAAGGTTTCCACCAAGTATTTTAGTTTCCGTATATAACGGCATCAAGGCTGTTCCGGATACAAGGTTTTCCGCTCTACACTCTGAACCATCCAATAATATAAACTTGTGGTCTGGTGTAGTATCAACATAACAACCATTATCATAATGAACCCTTACCATCTGTTCATCTGGACGGGTAATCAGAGCTTTCTTGATTTTACCAGGTTCAACATCCAAGGTTTCCTGATTGATGGTATACACCCAGTTTTCCTTACCATCATTGTGTTCCTGTATTATTTCACTGAGTGTCAAAAACCGACCATCTAACAGTGGTATTTCAGTGTTCTCCCTGATGCACAATACCTCTGGGTCCTGGCTCATTCTACCAGTAGCAGGGTCATATGTTTGTTTCTTGACAAACCGTGACTTGATTTTTTCAACGAACTTCATGGCTTTATCGCGTGGCATCGCTCCTGTATCAATCTTGAATACCAGTCTTTCAGGGGCTCGTACAATACGGTATATGATGATAGCGGTTTCTATCAGCTTCAACTGGTTGTAAGGCACCTTGGCTTTTTCTAGGAATCCGAACATCTCATATTTCGTAACACCAAATGAACCATAGTTGATGAAACCGATCTGCTCCGGATTGAAGATAACCACATCTTCTCGCTGTTGTGCTTCCTGTAGGGTCATGGGTCTCTTAGTGTTCTTTGCTAGATACTGGTAGAACCTTATGATGCGTCCTGTCCGTGGGTCATACTCCATATCCATCGTTTCTGCTGGAAGCTTCTTCATGTTGATGATTCCGTTTTTCACATTGGAATCCTTTGCTATACGTTCATAATATAACCTACCATCCACCAGGAAGGACCGGTACAGGTCCCAAATCTTATCGTCAATATCTACACGGTCATAGAACAGCTCTTCAAACTCTTTGTGGAGTGTTTTAGTGATGTTCTTGTTTTTAACCAGATGGTCCGCGGTGATGTTCAGAGTGATAGCACTACCCTCATCATTCTCTTGGGTGGATTCATTAACAGCATCTTCTATGACATCACCAATCTCCGGGCTATCCGCCATCTTACGGTATGCGAGTATCTTAGCAGCTTCATTCTCAAAGATTTTGTTAAGGTATTTATCATAAAACTTCGTGAAGCTTTGTAGTCCTACAGAACCATAACCAAGTAGATTGATGTCCTCAATACCTTCACCATACTCATCATCTTTGAGTTTTTGCGCATCGGCCCCCTTATTGAGGAAGTATTTCTTCTGCTCAGCTAACATTTGTTCCTTGGAATATATGCCTATCTTGTTATACCACGCCATCATCATTCTCCTTACCATTCTAGCTTTGCGAAACCATTTTTACCGGCATATCCAGTCTGTTGAGTACGAACTGAATCACCACCGTTTCCATATGTTCCGCCAAAAGTATTTGAGTACCAACTTGTTCCACCAGAATATCCACCGAACTGTTCTGGTGGAAGACACCCACCACCAGCTCCAGATTGATACATATATCCACCATATCCACCTCCACCACCCGAACCAGCACTTCCTTCATAACCACCTTGGAGGTACACCTGTATTTCATTTCCTAGAGATCTGGAGAAAGTTGTTGGTAATGTAATATCTATTGGATAAATATTTGATACATTACGGCTTGATCTACCTGTTCCTACTGTTATCAAATATGACTCTCCGGGTATTACAATAACTGGAACCCGAAGGCATGAACCACCAGCTCCACCACTACCAGGATTTGTGTATCCATCAGAACTCCCACCTCTACCAGCACCACCACTAGCAACGCCGGTAAAATAAGCTATATATACACCGGATGGACATGTCCATGAAGCAGATGTTGTAAAGGTCTGGCTATTGGGAATCATACGAATAGGACCACCTTTTGTGACGCTGCTATGGTCATGGTTTGCGTTAGTGAAATCACTTACAACCGGGGTTGTAAGTGTTTTGTTGGTAAGTGTCTGTGAGTTTGTCGTTCCCACTACCGCGCCGGTTGCACCATGAACAATAGTGTCGGTGAAGTGAGTAATAGCACCACCAGTTGCAGCGCTAGTGTGTCCATGTTGAGCATTGGTGAGATCGGTAATGACCGGTACTGTGAGTGTCTTGTTGGTAAGTGTTTGTGTGTTGGAAACACCAACTACCCCACCGGAGGTTCCATGTGAAGATGTGGAAGCAATATGGACATCAATAGTGGCATGTGTATTTGTTCCAATATCAGATAGACTTGTATGGCTTACCGTTCCACCTTGAGCTGAACTTGCATGTGTGTGATTGGCGTTTATCATATCACTAATGACAGGACTAACAAGCGTCTTATTGGTAAGGGTCTGAGATTTTGTCGCACCTACCACACCACCCGTTGCATCATGGGCGGTTGATGCTGCTATGTGAGCATCAATGGTTGTGTGTGCATTAGTACCTATATTAGATAAGCTCAAATGGCTTACCGTTCCACCACCACCAGCGTCGGCATGTCCATGGTTAGCATTGGTGAAATCCGTATGAACAGGATTTACAAGGGTTTTATAACGTAAAGTCTGGGAATCATCAACACCAACAATGGCTGAAGATGTTCCATGGGCGGATGTAGCGGCAATATGACTGTCTATCTGCGCGTGTGTGTTGGTTCCACCACCTATCATGGTAGAGTGATTTATAGCACCACCTTTAGAGTTTGATGAGTGGTCGTGTGTAGCACTGGTAAAATCACCAACAACAGGTTGCGTGAGTATTGGTGTTGTAAGTGTTTTATTAGTAAGTGTTTGGGTATTTTGAGTTCCAACCACTTCTCCAGTTACACCATGTTGGCTTGTGGATGCAATGTGGGTATCAATCTGATTATGTGTATTGGTACCTACACCTGACATGTTGCTATGAGCTAAAGCACCTCCACTAGCGGCATTAGTGTGTCCATGTTGTGCACCAGTAAGGTCGGCAATAATAGGAGTTGTAAGTGTCTTATTGGTAAGTGTTTGGGAGTTGGTAGTTCCAACGACAGCACCAGTAGCACCATGAACTGTAGTAGAGGCAATGTGACTATCAATAGTGGCATGAGTATTTGTTCCAGCACCAGAAATACTTTGGTGGACTATTGCACCCTGGTTTACTGTGGCGGTGATGCTATCAGCACCCGCATCAGTGGTTAATGTGATACCGGTTCCACCAATAAATGTCAAAGTGTCACCAGTTGTATCAGCAACCACATTTGATTGTCCTGAAACAGCAACGGTTCCAAATGTGTTAGCGCCAGTGAACGTTACTGTATCCGTCCCAGCATCTGTTGTGATTGTAACACCGTTGGCACCAACCAATGTCATTGTGTCTCCAATAGCGTCTGCAACCACACTGGATTGACCTGATACCGCAAAGGTCTTGAATCCAAAGGCTGTTGTGAATGTTACTGTATCAGTTCCAGCGGTTGTTGTGATGGTTATACCTTCACCAGCAACCAATGTCAATGTATCATCATTACTATCCGCAACCACGGTGGATTGACCTGCAACCGCAATGTTCTTGAAGCTGAAGCTAGAGGTCCAAGCGGTGCTGGTACCATAGTAGAATGTGTCGTCTGCTTCCACATATACTAGTCTACCCTCATCTGCGGCTGCCCAACTAGGTAGCGTAGCAAGACGTTGGATCCATATGACTCCTTTTGTATCTATTTCATGAAATTCCATAGGTAATCTCTCCTATCGTAATAAGCTACCCTTATTTATGACATTTTTTGAAAATATATTGAAATAAATTCGTTATTTCATGATAAATAGTTATGTGATATTGAGAGGGGTATATGATTAGAACAACTAAACACACTATAAAGTTTTCCAACACCGGCAAGCAAGAGCTGTTGGACCGAACTTTTGTGTTTTATAAACATGACCTACAACTATATGTGGACGGTTTGTTGGACCGGTCTCTACCATTGTTGAAGCTTATGTCAAAACCAAATGTTCCCAACGCTCTTATAAAAAGTAGTGCTTGGAAGCAAGTTCTCTACAAAGAAGCTAGTTCGATAGTTAGATCCGCTCTAAACAGAACACACGATAGAACATACAAGCGATACAAGAAACTTTACGCTAAGTGTATAAGTGCCGGAAAGCACCAATGGTTCACATCCAAAAGGTTCTCCGAACTGAATATCAACTACTGGAAACGAACCAAGGTCACCATCAAGAACGTTTCCATCCCGCTCGACCAGCGCCTTGTGGATGTTGAGTCCGGTAACCATTTTGACTGGTTCGTTTGTGTTACATTGCCCATTGATGATGTGAGAAATAAGCGAGACAAATACAAACATATCAGGATTCCTATCAAAAACCACAAGCACGGTCTCAAATATTTGAGCTGGAAACGGAACCTCACCGTCAAACTCACACCTGGTTTCCTTCATTTCAGCTATGAAAAGGAAGAACCAGCCAAGAAAACGTTCGGAAAAACACTAGGTATAGACCTTGGATATAACAAGCTCATCACCACCAACGAAGGAACGTTCTATGGGTCCGAGCTGAAGGCCCTGTATACCAGGCTGTCCAACAAGAAACGAGGTTCCAAGAACTACATCCAACTTCTCCAACATAAGAAGTGTGAAGTAAACCGTGTTACCAAGTCACTGCTCGGTGAGAACCTTCACACTCTCTATTGTGAAGACTTGAAAGAACTAAGGAAGTCATCCAGGTTGGCCTCCACACAACTAAACAAACAACAATATTTCACTTATGCTCAGGTCCTGGCTAAGCTGGAATCTCTATCTCAGACGGAAGGTTTCCAGATGGTTAGAGTCAATCCAGCTTACACAAGCCAGACCTGTTCTAAATGTGGAGAGATACACAAGGAGTCTCGCTCCGGTGAGTGCTTTAAGTGTATTTCTTGTGGGATGGTTATGGATGCAGATATAAATGCAGCTATAAACATACTATACAGGGGAGCGTATGGTCTCCCTGCTACGGAAAGTTAGCACCATTTATGGCGGATAGAAGATTTTCTGGGGTTATACTGCGAGAACATTCAAAGTTTTTTTGATGTGGGCAGAACATCCAGTTCCCAAGGTTCACCTTCACATCAATATCATTCCAACAACCAGAGCACACCTGGTCATTATGAACTCTATGGCACTTGAACTCATGCATCGGTTTGGTGACACCTGAAATCATTACAACCGGGACACCTATCGCCCAAGCCAACCAAGCAAGTCCAGAGCTTACACCGATAAAGAACAAGGAGTCTTGTAAACATTGTATCGTTTCTTCAATAGAGTGTCCGTTACGTTTTACGACATTCCGAAGATTGGTAGGTTCCTTACTTATGGAAACTACTTCCATACCCTTTTTCTTTAGCTGGTCCACTAGTATCTGCCATCCATTAGGGAAGTTCCAGAGCTTGCATTGGAGAGTGGAAAACTCACTAATAACAACATAAGGTTTCTCCACAGGGGACTTTCCTGTAACTCTTTTGATGTTGGGTCTAATCTCCTTAAAGTCCAGGCCCAGGTAGTCAGTAGCTATCTGTTGAAGATTTATAGACCTCCAGTGGTTCTTATTGGAGTTACCGTCCCTACAACCTATTTCATAGACAGCATAACAGTTGTCCACTTTGGTTCCTGGTGGAACAAGATTGAGTTTTGGATAATCCAAAAGATTGTTCCAATGTGTCGCCAAATAAACGTTACAATCCCATTTCTTGCGGTATTCTTCAGCGTAAGGAGCCCACGCAACAGTGTCCCCCAAGCTCTGTGAGTCGGTGTAAATCAGAACGTTTTTGCCTTTTGCATCAAACGACTCCTTGAACACTTCAACACCATCAGATTCTACACTGACCGTCCAATCTCCATGATATTTTCTGCTTGTAGCGCTCCAATGGTTCGGTTTCAGTCCAAGACTACGATGGATAGTGATGTCCCCGTCTTTGAAGAAGGTATCATAGGTTTTGGAACTGGTACCTTTGATTTCTAGCCTAGCACCACCATGGAATGTAACATTGAAATCATCTTCAGTCTCCTTGAAGTTATGGTTGTCTGAATCATGCCATCGGATACATTTGATTCGGTCATCATAGAACCTGAACACACACTGGTCGTAGGTCCTGGTAGTATCAATCTGAAATGTTTTGGTAACACCGGGTGTTGAGCATTCAATAGTTCCAGACCGCTTTGGAACGACATGGTGCCAAACATCACCTGCCAATAGATCATCGACTATTCTATCACCTTCAAATATTTTCATGTTGATAGTATAAGTGTCTGGAGATTCATTCATAGCAAACAATACCAGTTCGTTCTTGTCAGTTTCAGATACCAAGAACTTAACCTTTGGCTCCATATAACCTTGATCCACAAGGTTATCAAAGTTTATTAGGTTCCGTTCTTCAAATGGGAAGAGCCGGACATCTTCAAGACCTTTGATTTGGAACAACAAGTATAACCAGAACTCAAGGATATAATCAAACCTGGAACCAGGAACCATAAGGCTTTCCAGGTTCCGGTAGTCCTGCCAGGTCTTTACCGGAATCAATCGGCTCTTCATCCAGTCCACATCAAACGAGAATAGATTGGTGGTGAGGCTGTCTTGTTCTACCGGTCTATAATAGTATCCGACAAACTTCTTGGACCTCTTCAGTTCTTTGCTGACTAGTCTAATATACTTTTCAACATCTATCACGGTGTCATATTCAATGAAGTGTGCATATTTGTATTTACCAGCAACGAAATCCACACCGTTCTTCAAGCTGGTATAAACAGCAGCACCATGGTATTGTTGCTCATAAGAGCTGATAACTTTAAGATATTTTGGTGTAACATTCCAGTTGGTGAGTTTATAGTCTTCACTCATAAGGTTGTTGGAGTCATACACGATATGGTCAACTAACACAATGACATCACTGGGTGGTAGTAAGTGGCAGACCAGAATGATAGGTTTGGAGAACCTCTTCAAGGCACTAATCTGGTTCTTTAGCATTTCAACCTTTTCCGGTGTGTCGGTGTAACAATCCAGAATGAAACAATCATCACTAACTAGACCCTCATCCTTTGATGCTTTGATGGAATAGCTGTTTTGGTCATGGCTCCATACATCATTGATTTGGATGTTAGTGAAACCAGCTAATTCCAGAGCCTTGGTGATACTGGTTTTAGTGAATCCGGTCTTGTGGAACTCACCTACATGGTTCTGGTTGCCAAAGATGGTGTCAAGAGCCCATTCATCCGATTTGTTTTCCAACCAGTTCTTTACACACCATTCCAGGTCCGGAACTTCAAGATCCACCGAGCCTTGGTCTTTTAGAACTCGGTACCATTCATTCAACACTACCGGAACTTCACACTTACCGAAGTGCTCTAAAGCGTGGATAGATGTAATGGAATCAATGGTTACTGTTTGATAAGGAAGCTCGGTGGTGGAACATACAAGGTCTGTGGACTGTGATTCCACAAGATCAATATTGATGTATCCGATTTTCTTTGTAGACCCACATCCTACATTCAGGCGCTTACCATAATATAACCAATAGAACTCCTGGAGATACTTCCAGCCTAGATTTCCAGCGTTCTCCCAAGTGAACTTGTTCCGCACCAGCTCACTATCCACCAGGGACTTGGACCTCAGGGTTGAGTAGTTTTCATAGACATAGCGCATTTTATCACACAGATCATCAAAATCTGGTTCATCCCACAAGCCTGGTGTATCATCAGACATGAATACGTTCTGAGGCTTCCGATACTCTTTGGTTCTGACAATCACAGACGCATCCTGAGCAAACTCAAGCTGGGCTTCATGTGCTGATGATATGGTGGGGATACCACAAGCAATGGCTTCTATCAGAGGCAGGTTCCAACCTTCTGCCCTTGAACAGCTAAGTAGGCAGTGGCCCCTCTGGAGATAATCCACATATTGTTCATTAGTGACAAAACCGACATTCTTTATTCGCGAATCCTGAATGTTATGGTATTCAAGACGATCAGCGGTGGTTTTCATTCCATCAACCGGGAATTTATTATCAACCGAGATGATAAGGTCCACGGGCTCTTCCGGTCCGAAGGTTTTCACAAAGGATTGAATCATTTCGGTAGTGAACTTGCGATAGTCCCAGCGTCCGAAGATGATAAACTTGAATCGCCCGTCATCATAAGGTTCTGGATTGTCCACCGGAAAGAAGATGGTTCCATCCACCGCTTCAGGCACCACTCGTATCTTGGACTCCGGATAACCTTGTTCGATGGTGACTCTTCGTTGCCATTCAGTGGGGACCCAGAACTGGTCTAGTTCCAGCATCTTTTTGAAGAAACCGTCCGGTTGCCGTGTAGACTCCCAGACATTATAACCAATGACCGGTCCTTCATACTTATCGTAGAAGTAGTAGTGATTTGTTTCCATCAAGATGATATTTACATATTCAGTGGTTGGGTTTCGTGTGAAAGGTGTGCCAACATTGTATGGAGGTTCAGACCAGTTTTGATGAATGACCATATCCTGTTGGCTGGGGGTCATGTTGTCCAGAGTAGGATAGTGTGCGAAGTTCCTAATCCTTACTGGGACGTGGTTATTTAGAGCGGTAAAAAAGTTCCGGGCATGGTTAGCATACCCGGTGTGCCCCACAACCGATGTGTGGCCTAAAACAGTTTCAAACATGTGCACCTCTTATAATATCAGCTGTATATTTCCCACTTACTTTTACCAGACATTTCAAAATATTTGTCTATGATGAACCGATATGAACCTAATGGTAATATATTAAAATGTGTAGGGTATATTACCAATCCTCTATTACCAGATGAACATCCCCTATAATATTTAGTTCCATTGGTACATAGGTTGACGTTAATATTGATATTATTATCAATAACAAAATCAATAAAATCATATAACAACATAATGCTACTGGTTGGAGATACATATCCTCTATTATGTCGGTAGATAAAACCCTCGGTGTCGAAGTTCATAATATTTGTGGGAAAAACCTGTAATTCCGGTAGATTAAAATTTGTTACACCAATATCCACAAGTTTATCTATACATCTAATGAGGTTGTTATATGTATCCGTGAACATTGGTGATTCAACAACAACCGTCGGAAAATATTTTATAGCTATTGACACATTTTTCATAATATCATCACTAAAACCAGTCGCCTGTAAATCAAACCTTATCTCACTCAAACCCCAATTTGAAAGCTTCTTCAGCGTTTCCTCAGTAGCAATCAAACCATTGGTATACAACCACTGATATATTCCAAGACCACTTAGATATGGCATGATGCTTTCTATTTTATCTATTTCTAATAAAGGTTCACCTCTTGGAACCCATGCTATACCTTCAAATAATTTTTGTTGACAATCAATTAGAATTTTAAAGGAATCAATGGTGTGTAAATTGTTCCAAAACACAATCTGGTTATTAGCAATGTGTGATGTTTCTTTACCATATTCATAACAAAAGTCACACCGAAGTTGGCATTGGGATGTGTTCCTTAGTGGTGAGACACCACCATTTCTGAGACAAATTTCACAACCGGTAACATAATCACCCAACCTTGCTACAGAGCACATTTTATCAAGATATTTAAGTGAGGGCAATGTTGACTGTCTAAACTTTACAATCTCATTGACATATTTGGAAAGTTCCATTTCCAAATATGTCAGTATATGATTTTTATCTTTGGATTTATCTACTATTTATATTAATTCTTCCTTTGTATAGCATTTATTATCAATTTCTGTCATAATAACCCATCATTAACACCATTAATTTTATCTACATAATATACATTTTTATCTGTCATTTGTATAATAACACATAGAAAGTTGAATAAGGCTAAGAACAAAAAGATCATCTGATAGTCTTTGGTTGTTGAGAGTATAAAACCGGCCAACCATACCATACTACCTTCAAATAGGCCACCGTATATAGCGAAGATTGAATATGTAGCGAAGTAGTTTTTCCTACCATACCTATCAGCTAGGAATGTAAAAACATTCATGGAACCACTACCTGTGCCGAAACCAAGTAATACCAATGCGATAATAATATTCATATAGGTTGGTACCATACAGAATATAGCACCAACACCACATACCAAAGCACCAGACATTAGGGCCATTCTAGTACCATATTTATACCCAACCCATGAAAAAAAGAACCTGGAAACTATACTAGTTAGAGCAAATATGAATATGATATGTGTTATCGATTGTAGAAATGTGTATCCGAGACTCATCATGAATACAGTGAATACTATCATTGTTATATCAGCAGATACACTAGCCACAAGTATAACAACATTCCTCATTATGTAGAGGTTAAAAAAGTTGGAGTATTGTAGCTTGTAGGTGGTGTCTATACCTGGACGAACATCTACTTTACCTGTAAGATAAATAATTGTAAACGCAAACAACACCAACAACAGTATGTATATTCCAAATATTGATGATATTGTGGTGGTTTTCAATATCCCAGCAAGAAAGAACATCAATATTGGACCAAGACTTATACCGACACTCATCCACATTACATCATATGTCCTACCATATCCTTTTGATCGTACAAGAATATTCCACAAAGATAAATTCAACACTTGGTATCCCATAATAAGTATAAATATTGATGTTATGAATAGATAAAATGATGTGAAAAAAATTATACCCATGGACCCAATGAATTGTAAAAATATACCAAATTTCAACATAAGTCTTGGGTTTTTATCAAACCAAGGACCTGAAGATAAACACACTATGGACCTTGATAGTCCAAAAAAAGACTGTATAAAAACAAGGCTAGAAGCAGGTACTAATAACAATTTTGCAAACATAGGTAACAACATACCTATACCGCGTCTTGTAACGTAGTTTAGAATAGTTGTGCATAATGAAAATAAATAGATTAGTTTAGACAACACCTCTTTTTTCATTAAATCTCCTCACAAATTCAGATTTTATCAGACCTTCTTTTATGTTATCATAAAAAGGCACACCTGTTATACATTCTGGTAGTATGTTGAAATTAAAAGGTATGTAGTTTGGTATTTTTTTGAATTTAAAATCGGGATATATTTCAAAATAATCATCTTCTTCAAATCCTGGCCAAAAATAAGTAAACACATTATCAATTTTAAATAATACTATTGCTTGTTTGGATTGTAAATGTTCATCAGTTGCTTTCTTACCATTGAATATATTACAAATGGTGAAGGTTGGACGTTTATCTCCATAGTATGTTTCAATATGACACTCTATTGTTGTTTCCAAATCGTTTATAGTCATTTCTTCCACATTCAATGGTAATAGTCTTTTTATGATGAACCGCATATTATCATATTTATTATTGTTTTTTAGAAATGTTGATCCGTCTAAGTCTCTGAACATATCAAAGAACATCTTGGGTGTGTTTTTTGCAACCGTTCTCATCCAGGTATTCTCATAGGGGCAATGTTCAAACCCTTGAACACCTGTTATCATCATATCCTGAAAGAAATCTTTATAACCTCTACCTACAGTCATGTTCAATTTATTTATGAACATAGATTCAAAACTATTACGGTGTATATCAAAAAATTCCATATTTAGAGGTTCCAAAAACATGTGTAGATTGGTCTCTTGCTTCAAATAATCATCAAACCAACCAGTATATGGACACCCACATGATGTTCCGTTTAGATATGTAGGATTACCAGATGATATATTTAACGACATCTTTATGTCTGTTTCTTCAACGTATACCACATCAGCATTGATATTTTTAGTTCTATGAAGCAAAAATTTCATGCCTTCAACAGTGAAATATCTATTATTAGCCAGAACACTAACGGGGTGTATGCATAGAACGACAATATCTACAATATGTGATATTTTATCAGCTATGGAATAATGACCTAGAACAATATCACCTTTACCATCATTCACCACACCTACACGTCCAATGGTTTTACCAGATGATTGTGTGTCTGATACGAACTCCAAGTATTGATCCTTATTGGTTATCAACGTGGTCATATTACGCTTCTAAATATGATTTTATCGTGGATTGGAACATGTTTTTGAAAGCATCATAATCAAACTTTTTTTGAGCTGTGTTGGATATAAATTCAGAATTTTCTGAAAAATCAGGAGATTTAGATAGTAATTCAATCATATTATCTATCATTTCATCGACAGTGTTGGTGCCAAAATATAGTCCTTGAGCCCAATCAATCCAGGTTGAATCAAACTCTTTAGAGTTACTATCATTAATAATCAATGGTATGGTTCCACAAAAGATACATTGTAATAATGTCCAGTTGAAGGGCTCATATCCATTATGTGGCATGATAAAATACTTATATTGGTTCATAACACTTGCAACATTTTCAAACGGTATTGTGTCAAGTATGTTGAAATTCTTAGAATTAGATATTTTATCGGTATATTCAGGAAATTTATTCTGGAATTTTTTTCCAACACAATCTATAACAATATCGGTATTGGATATTTTATCTATAAATTCCTCTGATAGTTTATGTGGTAAGATATTGCCTATATATAAGAAATCTTTTGTTCTTTCAGACCAGGGTATTGAAATGTTGAACATATTTGGATTGGTTGGATAATAAAAATTTCTTATGGGTGTTGAAATGTTATGTTTTATGTTGGGCATTTGGTTGATACAAAAAATATTATCAATATTCTGATAATATTTTTTTCGGAAATGTGAATCATTTTTTATAGTATCAGAACCAGTATCATTACATAAGAATCGTTTCCATATGTGTTCTATATGTAGTATACGGACATGGTTAAATTTTTTATAATAAAATGTTGGCTGTGCTGAATTTTCAAAATATTCATTTAGTATAATAATATTCGGATTAATATTAATTATATCATCAATTATAGAAACTGGTCTATTTTGGTTTTTGATTGTATAGATATTTTTTGTAATTTCTCCTATCCAATCACTAAAAATATTACCAGATTGTTCTATTGCAGAACCGACATTAAAATTAAAATATAATATTTTATTCAAGTATTACATCTTTTTCAAGTATTTCCAAATACATACGACTTAATCCTACAGAGGTGTCTTGTTTTTCTAATAATTCTATAATACGTTTTTGTAATAATTTTATCATTTCAAAAAGTTCTATACTCATAAAGTGTTGTTTAAATATTCTATCAACGGTATCAATAATTTGTAAGATTTTTTCATCTTTATCAACATTGTTGATCCAGTTGTATGATATTAAAGAGAAATCACTTACAAAATTCTTTATACTGTCTGATATTGATGAATATAGATATGTAGTCAATAGAATATTGAATGATTCTGCTAAAATTTTTTTATATTTATCTATATCCATATGTGATATGTCTTGTGTGTCATTATCCCACAATTTGAAACATTCTACATATATATTCAGTAGTTCAATAATGTTTTGTTTATATTTTTCTTTGAATATTGTGTTTTCTAACGAGTTCAAATGTTTTATACACACATCACAATTTTCAATAATTTTTTCTAACATTTTCAATATCCTCCAACAACTCATTTATTTTTATTTTATTGATATCCTTAACTAAATCTAAAACATTGTTATCTGATAGTGTTTTTATGGTGGTATAGACTTTTTGATGTAATAATTTACACACCTGGGGTATCGGCAGGAAAATATTTCCACTATTTTCCCAACAAGCACCTAAACACTGTCCAGGACAAAATTCTTTTATGCGACAATTTGAACAGTAAGGTTGATTTTTGAAATTGAATATCTTTGAATACATAAAGGTTTCAAAATTACCATCAATATTGAAAATATCATTTGTTATATTACCTGTTCTAAAAATATCTTTTTGTAATCTATGACAAGGGTATATTTCTAAATCACCTAGACGAATAGATAAAGTTACAGGTAAACCACAAGACATGCCTTTAGGTACTTTAGAAAAGATTGAAAAAATATTTAATCTCATTTTTTTGATGTAATTTTCATACCATTCATTTTTGTCGTGAGAGTTGTATAGTGTATATTCTATAACTTTTTTTAAGAAACCACCGTAAATTTTTATTTGGGTATTAGACCATTCTGGATTTCTTACCTCTAGTAAATATAATCTATCAAGATTCATATCGTATTTTTTCAAATTATCATCAAACCAGAGAAAATTATCCCACCATTTTTCTATACCATTTGAATATATCATTGGATGGAAACCAGATCCAGTTTGTTTAGCAAATGTGAATATATTTTCATAATAGTTTGATTCACGAACAATGTTAGGTTTATTGTTCTCCATATATTTTCCATCCATTGATATACTGAAATGCAATTTTTTACCGAGGTTCACATATTCTTTTTGGATTTCTTTGAATCGTTCAATATTTTCAATATTTTCAAATATTTTTTCACCTATGGGTATCAATACTGTGTCTATTTTTTTATTTAATAGATGTTCAAGTATCAATATTCGTAGATTCACATCTTCTTTACCAAATAATGTAATATTTTTAGCAAAACCTATATCTTGAAAAGTTGAAAGGATTTTATCTATACTATTCAATATTTCTAAGTTACTATAATGATGTTTGATGTTATTGTTTTTATCTATATAACAATAAACACAACCAACATCACAATGACCAGGAATTATAAGTTCTAGTGTATTAATTCCATTATTTCTACTAATAAAATTTTTAAATAATTTTGTTTTGTCTTTCATTTATAACCACCTTTAACAATTTTTCAAATGTGCCATTACAGAATAATAAGAACATTTCTATCGGTGTTATACTATATTGTCCCGTTACATCATTATTATGCATAAAACAATTTTCCAAGGTAAAAAAATAATCTATAAATGGATGATATTTACCTTTATACTCATATCCTTTAGAGACATTTCCAGATAAAAATAATTCATGTAATATTGCTGTAGAATAATCAAATTTCAATTTATTGAAAAAATGGTATGATCCGATATTATACTTATTGATTATAATATTATTCTTTGTACATGGAAAGGACCTATTTTCCGTAAAATAATCATGATGACACCTTGCAATATTGTTGTCTTGGTCTAATGTAATATTACGATTGGATGCACTACAACTATTTGGTAGATTTTGATTTTTATTTTCAAGTCTATCAACTACTTCCCTTACTTTATGTATAAAAGGAACATTTATTACTGAATATTCCGAATTTAAGTCAATATATTTTTCTATAAGAATTGAGAGATTTTTACCATCAATAACTTCAAAATCTTCGTTGGCATCAACATTAGCACTGAATCTTTCAATATTTATAGAGGGATATTTATCTAATAACTCATTTGTTTCTTCTAAATGAGGAAGTAAAAATAATTTTAAATTATCATTAAATGATAATGTTTTTATTGATTCTTTACATAAGGTTGATTTTTCTACAAACCTTATATTAGGATATTTTGATATTTCAACATATTGAAAAATTTTCTTCATATTGTTCAATATCGTTCTATATAAATTTTTACCTCTATAAGTATTAGTTAATTCTTCTCCTACATCTATAGATATTTGACATGTTATACTTATATCTTTGTCAATTAATTTATCTAAAAATAATAAAAGATTATCAATATTTTTAAAATTAGTAGAAAAATATATTCTATTCAATTTAGGTAATATATTTTTTATATAATTGATATTATCACCATACTTATGCATTGTAAATGTTGGTTCTCTACCCCATAAGGATAAGTCTGTTATGTTTTTTCCAATATCCAAATCTTCAATTATTGATAAAAATGTTTTATTTTCAATACTTTCAAGTATTTTAGAATGGGCCTTGTTATAATATGATTTAGTCTTTTTAGTAACATAACAATAAGAACAATTTAAGTTACATTGCGCTGATGTTAAAATTGAAAGTCCTTGTATGTACATAGCTTGACACTTTACAAATAAAGTATCACACCTCCTTATAATCCTCTGTTTATTTTGAATCTTTGAATATATTCTGCTTTTAGTTTATCTTCAATAGATATTGAAGTGTCATCCGATGTAATGATTACAGGTTCATAATTTGGAATAGATTTGAAACCTATATTGGGGTATGTTTCATAATATTCAAAATCATTGAAACCAAACCAAAGGTAATCACGATCATTTGTTGATATGTCTTTGAGAAAAAGTATAGCTTTTTTTGATCTAAGTGATAGATCGGTAGCTATTCTACCATTATCTATATTCAAAATACGATAAACTATATTATTATTGTTTATAATATTATCAATATTTGCAGTTAAATCACTACAAGTTACAGTTTCGTAATTTATTTGATCGGATAATGCTACTATGTCTGTCATATAATCACTTAATGTGGATGACACTAATCTATTTTTATCAATGAAAACATTGTTTGTGCCTCTCAATAAGTTGAAATAGATGCGATGTTTATCAGTAAATGTATTACGTAACCAAGTGTTTTTGTATGGTGATTCTATGAAATCGCCATATCCACATATTGCCATATCTTGTATGATTTCTTTATATCCCCTACCTATTGTAAATGGAAAATTGTAATTTAAAAAATTGAACGAGTTTTTTACTTTTGATAAACTATATACTCCTATCAAACCTGATATAGGTATCATATCTGTTTGGGTTGAGGTAAATTGTAATAAAGAATCATCATTATCATATGTTTTTTCAGCTGTAGATAATAGATTATCATTATTAACATAAATAATGTCGGCAGGAATGTTTTCCGCTGTATTCGTCAATTTATTTTTGAAATCATCTATATTCCAATCTATATAATAATTAGGTATAATATTGATAATTAGTTTATTAAAAATATGGTTCATTTTATCCATTATAGAATATTGGCCTAAGGTAAATATTCCATATAGATCATCAACCATAGTTATTACGCCTATATTTCCGTCACCAAAATTAGATAATAAATTTATTAATTCATTTTCATCATATATTATCATATAATTCCTTATTTAGAGAAACAACCAAAATTCAAAGCGCAATTTGAATAATTGCTCGCCTTGTTGGTTGAATAATGTGTAGTACAAACAGTATCACAATGGTTAGCGTCATAAGCTTGATTTAATGCTGTTCTAACTTCAGTAAAATGTGATGCGAGTATAATTGTAACATTTTGAGTTATTGTTGCAGCCCAAGAATAGTTACCAAGGGCCCTGGCACCTCTTTCAGTATTGGTGTTTGTCCGCAATTCGTCAATATGAGTTTTTTTGACGGTCGTTGATCCAAATAATATTGGTGATTCTGTCCATGTATATGCCATAATTTACCATCCATACGCGTAATATGAACCACAAACAGTATCTTGAGCACCGTAATATGAACTATTTTGCCCGGTACAATTACCACTAAGATTAGTACCACAATATAAACGGTTATTGTATAACCAATCTACAGCAGTCCTTATTTCAGATATATCTTTGTCATAAAGAGCACTATCTTTTATTACTTCACCAGCTGATATGGTATAAACCCATGTAAATCCCATTATTTAACCAACCTCAATATTCATTGTACATTATTTATCAATAATGTAAACCTTACCATTCTATTATAGCATATCCATTATTACCTGCAAGTCCGGTACTACCATCACGGGGACTATTACCACCTTTACCATAGGTTCCACCAAAGACGGATATCCACCAAGTTGTTCCACCATCAGGATCTGTTGCTGTTGTGCCGTTCCACCAAGCTATCATACCAGCACCAGCACCACCCCAGTTATTATATACAGCACCACCACCACCACCCGCAAAGGCGATGACAGAATTTAAATCACCACCACCAAATGAGGAATTTGTTCCTGCGCCACCACCAGATGGGTTTCCTATGCCACCAGAACCACCGGTTCCAACTGTTATTGTGTATGTTTGACCTGGTGTTACTTTTAATGGCCATCTTAGGCATGAACCTCCACCACCACCACCATAGTTACCACTGGGTGTTTGTCTTCCACCACCACCGCCACCACCAACACCGGAGAACCATGCTATATACACCCCAGCCGGACATGTCCATGTTCCAGTTGATGTGAATGCTTGGTTATTTGTTACGGAAACACTGGTTCCTGAACTTCCAGAGCTACCGGCCTGTCCAGAGCTTCCACTGGTTCCTGAACTCCCAGAGCTACCGGCCTGTCCAGAGCTTCCACTGGTGCCTGAGCTACCAGATGTTCCTGATGAACCACTGGTGCCTGC